>ERZ791737.31-NODE-31-length-206543-cov-19.617527_pt1 | contig 206543 bp, 160 predicted proteins | sample MGYA00510042_ERZ791737 | MGnify/ENA primary metagenome ERZ791737 (study PRJEB30046, sample SAMN00791965) | human gut metagenome | study: EMG produced TPA metagenomics assembly of the A metagenome-wide association study of gut microbiota in type 2...
AGGTTGTGCCGGATTGGGCACCTTACTCCATTTGCCTTTGAATACGGAACGTTTGCGTAAGTTGACGGAAAACTATGTGGTGAGTAATGCAAAGATTAAGGCAGCTTTGGGAATTGATAGGATGCCGGTTAGGGCAGAGGAGGGGATAGTAAGAACGATAAAATCATTCATAAATTAACAATTAAAGATTAAAGAGGAAAATACTGTTATGTATTATCTGATTATATTAGTTCTGCTCTTTTTAGCAGAACTTTTTTATTTTAGGATAGCCGATAAGTGTAATATCATTGACAAACCCAATGAACGTAGTTCTCATACGAAAGTGACTTTGCGTGGTGGTGGAATTATCTTCTATTTCGGTGCATTGGCCTATTTCCTGACGAGTGGCTTTGAATATCCCTGGTTCCTGCTGGCCTTGACACTGGTGACGTTCATCAGTTTTGTGGATGACATAAAATCTACCCGACAAATGACAAGACTGCTTTTTCATTTCTCGGCTATGGCTTTGATGTTTTATCAGTGGGGACTGTTTTCCTTGTCGTGGTGGTGGATACTCATTGCCTTGATAGTCTGCACGGGCATTATCAATGCTTACAACTTTATGGATGGCATCAATGGAATAACTGGCGGTTATTCTCTGGTTATTCTTACTGCATTGGCTTATGTCAATAAGGAGGTGGTGACTTTTGTGGAAGCGGATTTCATCTATACCGTTATTTGTTCCGTTCTTGTCTTCTGCTTCTTCAATTTCCGTAAGAAGGCGAAGTGCTTTGCCGGTGATGTGGGTTCTGTGAGCATTGCCTTCATCCTTCTTTTCCTGATAGGCAGACTAATCATTCAGACTGGTGATTTCAGTTGGATTGTCTTATTGTCCGTTTATGGTGTAGATAGTGTTCTGACTATCATTCATCGGCTGATGCTCCATGAGAATATCGGTTTGCCGCATCGGAAGCATTTGTATCAGATTATGGCGAATGAGTTGAAATTACCTCATGTGCTGGTTTCCTCCATTTATATGCTGGTGCAAGCTATTATTATCATAGGATATATTTACTATCAAGAATATGCATATACGTATTTAATAGGTTGCGTTCTACTATTAAGTTTGGTTTACATTCTGTTTATGAAGAAATACTTCCGCCTTCATCTGAATAAGTAAACCTATAAAACATAACAGAACAGTCCCCGATTCTTAATGAAAGAATCGGGGACTGTCAGTTTATACCCTTTGAGAGTCTTTTTATTTACCCGGCTTCAGCCATTTATCCAACCACTCAAAGAAAGTGCGTTGCCACAGTACGCCATTCTGAGGTTTCAGCACCCAGTGATTTTCATCGGGATAGATCAGCAATTCGGCAGGAACACCACGCATCACGGCAGCATCGAAGGCAGCCATTGCCTGGTTGGCAAGGATACGGAAGTCCTTTTCGCCATGGATACAGAGGATAGGAGTATCCCATTTGTCGACGAAGAGATGCGGAGAGTTGGTAAAAGTACGTTGAGCCGTAGCGTTGTTCTTTTCCCAGTAAGCGCCGCCCATATCCCAGTTGGCAAACCATTTCTCTTCTGTTTCCAGATATTGCATTTCCATATTGAAGATACCATCGTGAGCGATGAAAGCCTTGAAACGTTTGTCGTGATGTCCGGCAAGCCAATATACGGAGAAACCTCCGAAGCTGGCGCCGACACAACCCAGACGGTCTTTATCCACAAAAGGCTCTTTGGCAACTTCGTCGATTGCAGTGAAATAATCCTTCATGCATTGACCACCATAATCGCCGCTGATAGCTTCGTTCCATTCTACACCAAAGCCCGGAAGACCGCGACGGTTGGGAGCTACGATAATATAATCGTTTGCCGCCATGATCTGGAAATTCCAACGATAGCTCCAGAACTGACTGACGGGGCTTTGAGGACCACCCTCGCAGAAGAGCAGGGTAGGATACTTCTTGTTCGGGTCGAACTGAGGCGGATAGATTACCCATGTTAGCATCTGCTTGCCGTCGGTAGTCTTCATCCAGCGGGCTTCCACTTTACCCATTTCCAGTTGGTCGTAGATTTGCTTGTTCTCGAAAGTCAACTGTGTAGCTTCGGCAAAAGCATCGCCGTTGCGGGAATTGGCTACGGCGTAGATTTCATCACCCATGCTCATGGAGTGACGTTTGGCAATCACTTTGTCGCCGCAGAGGGCAAGAGAAGCGTAGTCGTACATGCCATCGGTAAGCTGAGTCAGCTTATCGCTGTCGGTAAGGTTGATGTTGTAGATCTGTGTCTCACCGTGCCATACGCCGATGAAATAGATGCTTTGAGAGTCTTTATTCCACAAGAAAGCGTCTACATTTGATTCGAACGCCTTGCTGACGAAACGCTTTTCACCGGTCTCGAGGTTCATGATGAACAGACGGTTCAGATCGGCTTCGTAACCGTCGTGCTCCATACTCTGCCATGCAATGTATTTACCGTCGGGAGAATACTGCGGGTTGGTGTCGTAACCCTTGTTTTCTTCGGTGATATTTACGGTTTTCTTGCTGGCAAGGTCGTAGATGTAGATGTCGGAGTTCGTGGAGATGGCATACGCCAGCCCGGTCTTCTTACGACAAGTATAGGCTACTTTATCAGAAGACGGACTCCATGCCAGCTGCTCGATACCACCCCAAGGTTTCATCGGACTTTCGTAAGGTTCGCCTTCCAGAATATCGGTTACGTTATTGATGCCGTTATCGTCGAAGTCGGCAACGAAGGGGTGGGGGGCAGTCGTCACCCACTCGTCCCAATGTTTGTACATAAGGTCGGTTACGATGATACCGGTTGCCTTTGGCAGATCAGGATGTTTATCGGCAGTGCTCTTCACGGTCTTCACCTGGGCGATGAAGAGCAATTTCTTGCCGTCGGGAGAGAAGGAGAAGCCTTCGATATCTCCGTCATATTCGGTCAACTGTTTACGTCCGCTGCCGTCGGGATTCATTTCCCATACCTGACTGCTGCCGCTTTCGTTGCAAAGGAAAGCAATCTTCTTGCCGTCTTTAATCCAGGTAGGTTCTCCTTCTTGCCAGGCATCACGGGTAATTTGCGTATTACTGCTGCCGTCGGCATTCATAACGAATACTTCGCTGTTGCTTTTGTTCTGCGGTACACTGTAATAAGATACGGTGTAGGCAATCTGTTTCTCGTCGGGAGATACGGCTACGCTGCCAATGCGTCCCATCGCCCAAAGGGCTTCGGGTGTCATACTCTTGCCTTCGATCTTGATGTCCGAACGCTGGATAAGCGCTGCTGCATCCGGTTGCCCGGCATCTTTCGCTCCTCCGCAGGAGGCCAATGTCATTGCTGCTGACATAAACAATAGGTTTACTTGTTTCATATAATTAGTGTTTGATGAATATCCGTCGTATATTTATTATGTTGCGAAGATACAGAAATATTTTAAATCTTCTTCTGACTCCATTTCCCTTTCTTCATGTAGAAATAACAAAGCGTTAAAATACCGATGGAATATACATGCTCCGACGTCCATGCAAACGCAACATCGAGCTTCAGATAAGAGACGATGTACGTGATGTAACAGACGTAGATGGCAAGCGTTATCATTTCCAGCGCCAAGGCGGTACGTGTATTTCCGGTTCCCGATACCGACTGGAAGTAAACATTGGCAGGAACCAGGAACAGATATGCCGAACAAAGTACCCAGAGCGAGGGTACAGCAGCTTCCCTCAGTGCAGGAATGTCGGTATACACACTCAGAATCAGATTCGGGAACAATGCAAAGAACAGGGCAAACGGAAGTACAAACACATAAGCGATGCGTATGTGCTGGCGTATGGTGCCTTGAACATAGCGTATGTCTCCCGCACCGATAAGGTTACTTACCAACGAACCGCAGGTTGAAGCAAAGGCCATCATCACCATGAAAAGAATACCCGAAACATTACGGATGATATTGGTAATGGCCAGCGAACGTTCTCCCAGATGTTCTATATATAGGAAGAGCAGGAACCAGGTGGAGAGGGAGAAGAAGTTCTGTACCATCGTCCACAATGAAACGTTCAGCATTCGTTTCAGAATCTCCGGGCGGATGCCCGGTATCTTGTCTAGTCCATACTTTCGGATATCGATGCGATAACGGGTATACAGGATGAAGAATACCAGTGAAATCAACTCGGACAATGAAGAACCGATGGCTGCTCCGGCAATGCCGAGGGCAGGTACTCCGAACTTACCGAAGATAAGGATATAGTTGAGTACGACATTGCTCAATACCATCACGATAGAGTTCAGCGTCAAAGTCTTGGTCTGCGTGGTGCCCAGGAAGAATGCGCGGAACATAACTGCTGCAAAGGTAAAGAAGAAGCCGAAGATACGCCAGTTCAGGTAACTGATGGCGGCTTCGTAAATATGGTCGGACGAGACGATGCGTCGCAGTATCATCGGTGCAAGGCAATAGCATAGCAGGAACATGACTGTGGCCAGTCCCAGCTGGAAGTAGGTGCCTTGATAGAACAGATTACCGATTTCGCGGTATTGCTGCTCACCGTTGCGCCTTGCCATAAGTATCTGTGCCCCGATGCTGAAGCCGAATGCCACCATGAAGATGACTACGTAGAAGATGCCGGCAATAGCGGATGCTCCCAGCTCCACTTCGCCTACGCGCCCCAAAAAGGCGGTGTCTGTCATACCTATCATTTGCTCCATAAGCAGACTGATAAGGATAGGGTAGGCGATAAGCCAGATTTGTTTGTAGGTGTATTTAGTTTGCATAATCTATAAATCTTATATTATAATGAATGTAATTCAAGTGCTTTAAAAATAGATGATGTATCCGTTTCAAACAGATAATGCGTTTGACCCTAACAGATGATGCGTTTGACCTCAATAGACCATGCGTTTCAGCTCAACAGACCATCTGTTTTCTCCTTCAGATTAAAAAAGCCGAACAACATACATTGTCCGGCTTTCAGCAAAAGAATATATTGAATAGAGATTATCTCTTATTCTGTTTTTCTTTCATCATCTGCTCTTGCTGCTTTTGCATCGCTTCGAGGCGGGCAGCAAAACCGGTTTTCTTCATCTTCTTCGGGTCCTTCTTGTTGGCCTCCATTTGGGCAAGAAGTTTCTCTTCGTTGGTGGTTCGCCGCATGATGAGCGTTGTTACCACACTGATCAATGTAGAGATGAAGTAGTAATAGTTCAATCCCGAAGGATAGTCGTTCAAGATGAACAAGAACATAACGGGCATCAGGTACGACATCCACTTCATGGCTGCCATCTGAGGATTGGCTCCCGTATCTTGCTGTTGCATCATGTACTTCGTGTTCAATATATTGGTTGCCGTCATCAGCAAGCAGAACAAGCTGAGGTGGTTGCCCAAGAACGGGATATGGAACGGGAAGTTGATGAACGCATCGTATGTGGAGAGGTCATCCGCCCACAAGAAACTCTGCTGACGGAGTTCGATTGCACTCGGCACGAACATAAACAACGCCATCAGGATAGGGAACTGCAACAACATCGGAAGGCATCCTCCCATCGGACTGACACCGTACTGGCTGTATAGCCCCATCACTTCCTGTTGCTTCTTCATCGCATCCTCCTGCTTGGGATATTTCTTGCCAATCTCATCGATTTTCGGCTTCAGTACACGCATCTTGGCCGATGACATGTACGTCTTCCATGTTGCGGGGAATACTACAGCCTTTACAATCAGCGTCATCAGCAACAGCACGATACCCATGCTCAGACCCCAGCTGGACAACCAGTCGAAGATGTTGATAGTGAGCCATTTGTTTATCCAGCGGATAAGCGGCCAGCCCAGGTAAACCAAGCGGTTCAGCTCCCATTTCTCTGTGCGACCTTTATCGAGAGCAGTCAGCGTCTTGTAGTGATTCGGGCCAAAGTAGAAGAACAACTGTGTGGGTTCTTTGCCGGTCGGATCGAACTTTGTACTCATTTCTGCCGAGTAGTCCTTGATGTAACCGCTGCCTTGAGCCTCCATCTTTGAAGTCAGCTTGGTCTTTTCAAAATCGGCGTCGGCCAAGAATACCGTAGAGAAGAACTGGTTCTTGAAAGCAATCCAGTCCAAGCGTTCGGGAACTTCTTTCTCGTCGTTCTTGTTGGCGGACAAGTAGTCGGTGCCTTCTCCGGTCTTCTTATAGGTCAGTTCGGACAGACGGTTTTCGTACGTATAACCTTTCTCTATCTGGCGGGCTCGTTGTGCCCATTCAATGTCGACATAATTGTTGCTGGCTGCCAGCTTGCCTTCCATGTTGACTGCCTGGATGGTGAAGTCTATCAGGTAGGTGCCGTTGCGCATGGCATACGTAAAGTCGATGTAGCTGTTGCTGTCTGCCGACAGGCGCATGGTGACAGTGCTGTCCGTGCGGTTCACTGCGGTGAAGTAGTAGTCTTCCGTCTGAATGGTTTCCTTCTTATTATAGAAGAGAAAGTTCATGGAAGCATCGTCACCGCTGAATAATGTGACGGGAGTCTTCTTGTCTTGTCCCATATACTCTTTCAGCGTGGCCGAAGCAATGCGTCCGCCCTTTGTATCTACCGTAATCTCTGCCAGGTTGTTCTGGATGGTCACTTGCGAGTTGGTTCCTTGACGGGCGTCGAAGAAGAGGGTGGTGGAGTCAACTGCTACTTCTGTTCCTTTTTCGTTGGCCAGGGCTGCTTCCGATTTAGCTTTTAAGGCTTCTTCGCGTTGCTGCACCTGGGCAATGGAGTCATAGTAGTGCTGTTGGGCTTCCAGTTGCTCCTGGCTGGGACGGCTCAGAAAACTGAAACCTACTAACAAGATAGCTATTAAAACAAGACCTGTGATGGTGTTTTTGTCCATTCTCTGTTAATTACAAATTACTAATTACAAATTTTATTTATTATCGTTTTCGTTTTCGATGGCGGCTTTTACAAATGCTACGAACAACGGATGCGGGTTCAATACCGTACTGCTGTATTCGGGATGGAACTGCGTACCGATGAACCATTTCAATTCAGGTATCTCAACGATTTCTACCAGATCCGATTCGGGGTTGGTACCCACACACTTCATGCCGGCTGCTTCGTATTCGTCCTTATAGGCATTGTTGAACTCATAACGATGGCGGTGGCGTTCCTGAATGTGTTCGGTTCCGTATGCTTTGTATACTTTACTGCCTTTTTGCAATACGCATTCGTAAGCACCCAGACGCATGGTTCCACCCATGTTGGTGATAGACTTCTGCTCTTCCATGATGTCGATGACGTTATGGGGAGTCTTTTCATCCATTTCGCGTGAGTTGGCATCGGCATAGCCCAGCACGTTGCGGGCAAATTCGATAGCCATGCATTGCATACCCAGGCAAATGCCAAAAGTAGGAATGTTGTGCGTACGTGCATACTTGATGGCTACAAACTTGCCAGGAATACCGCGTTCGCCGAAGCCCGGTCCTATCAGTACGCCTGCCATGCCTTTCAATGCTTCTTCTACATTCTCTTCCGTCAGCTTTTCGCTGTTCACAAAGTCTACCGACACTTTGCGGTCGTTGTAAGTTCCGGCCTGCGACAGGGATTCGCGGATAGACTTGTATGCATCTTGCAGATCGTATTTACCTACCAGGGCAATGTGCAGTGGTTCTGTACTTTCTGCTTTATGACGACGTTCGAGGAAGGCACGCCATGGGCCCAAGCCCGGAGTATCGCCTACCGGAAGTCCCATTTTCTTCAGGATGGTAACATCCAGTCCTTGTTCCTGCATCATAATGGGCACCTCGTAAATGGTCGGGGCGTCATAGCTCTGCACAACTGCACTCTCGTCTACATTACAGAAGAGGGCTACTTTCTTGCGCAAATTGGTACTCAGATGGTGTTCTGCACGGAGTACCAGGACATCGGGCTGAACACCGGCACTTTGCAACTCTTTAACAGAATGCTGGGTAGGCTTGGTCTTCAACTCACCGGCAGCGGCAAGGTAGGGTACATAAGTAAGGTGTACGCACAGTGCATCTTTACCCAGTTCCCACTTCAACTGACGGATGCTTTCCAAGTACGGAAGGGACTCGATATCACCTACCGTACCACCGATTTCGGTAATAACAAAATCGAATTTATATTTGTTTCCCAGCAGCTTTACATTCCGCTTTATTTCATCCGTGATATGAGGGATAACCTGGATGGTCTTTCCCAGATAGTCACCCCGGCGCTCTTTGTCGATGACGCTTTTGTAGATACGTCCGGTTGTAATATTATTGGCCTTAGTGGTTTGAATACCTAAAAAACGTTCGTAGTGTCCTAAGTCGAGATCGGCTTCATGGCCATCTACCGTTACGTAGCATTCACCGTGTTCATAAGGGTTCAGCGTGCCCGGGTCGATGTTGATATACGGGTCAAACTTCTGGATGGTTACTTTATAACCTCTTGCTTGCAGCAACTTACCGATGGAGGATGAGATGATACCTTTACCTAATGAAGAGGCAACGCCACCGGTGACGAAAATATACTTTGTTTCTCCCACAACTATATTGTTTTATTAATTGTTACTCATTGTAAATGTACCCGTTGGTACACAACAGACTTAAAAAGCGCAAAATTATAAAAAAAAGAGGAAGTACAGAAAGTTTCGGTAAAACAATTATTAAAAAATACGATTTCATCGAAGAAGCACTCTTCCGTTTTTCATTTAGTTTTCGATACGTTTCTTCGGTTTTCTAATTGTTTTTCTATGTATTCTAAACATTTTCAGCTAAATTTGCACTCAAATCATAGGTTTTAGGAATTATGAAGAATAGACACATCTCAATTTGGGTGATTGCCGCAATGATTTCTTCGTCGATGATGGCGCAGGATGTGGCGGAGCCCGCCATAAAGAATGTAAAACAGAAAACAACCGCTAAGGCTGATACTTTATCAGGGATAATGAGTGAATATATGATCTTGAAACTGAAGCCGGAAGGTACTCGTTATAGGCTGGATACAGTTTCGGTGTTGTATGAAAAACATATTGGCGTTTTGGATTATCTGAACGATCCTACTACACCGGAGCGTTATATAACTCTCAGTCCTGATTACTATCGCTTATTCCTTCCCCTTACTTATTATTATGCTCCCATGAGGCGCTATTCCAAGCTGAGATGGAGCTTTCAGAAGCCTGATACGGTTCCGGCTCTGACACGTGAGTTGTTACCGATAGATACGTTGAGCTTCACCTCGAAGAAAAGGGCCAATAAGATTGTGGATCGTACTTTGCTGGGCACTTATGTAGATTATCCTAATCTGGTGGTAAGAACCGAAAGAGAGATAATGAAGCGCCGCAGCTATAGGGATAATATAGAGAAAGAGGTTTCTTCTAAACCATCCGTCGTAAAATTGTTTGGAAAAGAAGACATGATAAGGGTAAAAGAGGACGCGGAAGTCATAATCCACAAACCCAACTGGTGGGTGACGGGTGGAAACGGTTCGCTGCAATTTACTCAGAACTACATTTCCGACAACTGGTATAAGGGTGGGGAGAGCACGAATGCTCTGCTTGCCAATCTGCAGTTGTTTGCCAATTACAACGACCAGGAGAAGATTCAATGGGAGAATTTGCTGGATGCCAAGTTAGGTTTCAGTTCGGCACCGTCGGATGAGTACCATAACTATTTGGTAAGTACCGACCAACTCCGGTTGTATAGTAAGATAGGTATTCAGGCTGCATCGAAGTGGTACTATACAATTACTACGGAATTTAAGACTCAGTTCGTTAACGGTTACAAAGCGAATAGCGAAGAACTGGTTTCTGCTTTCTTTGCTCCGGCCGACTGGACAAGCAGTATCGGTATGGACTACAAGTTGAAGAAGAAGAAATTCAGTTTGTCTGTTTTCATGGCTCCCTTGACGTATATGATGCGCTATATAGGAAACAAGGATGTAAACGAAGTCAGTTTTGGTCTGGACGAAGGTAAGAGTGTGAAGCATAACTTCGGTTCGCAGGTGCAACCGACGCTTTCGTGGACCATCATTCCTACTATTGTGTTGGATTCTCGCCTGGATTTCCAGACCAGTTATGAATGGACGCGCATCGAGTGGGAAAATACTGTAAACTTTGTGCTGAACCGTTATCTTTCTACCAAGCTCTACGTACATGCCCGCTATGATGATAGTTCCCGCCCGACAGAAGGAGATAGCTATTTTCAGGTAAAAGAATTATTAAGCTTCGGCATCAATTACAAATGGTAACTATACAGGTCGTTAATAAATAAAAAGAACGCTCCGTTGGATGACAATGGGGCGTTTTTTATGTCTTTTAATAGAAAAAATGAAGAAAAACCTCATAAAAAAGGGAAAAAGAACGTTTACGTGCACATAAAAAGTATTCGAAAGGTTTGCAGTTCATAAATAATGCGTAAATTTGCCGCGATTTGTAATGCTCACTTTGCAAAATGGCGAATACTATAAGACATCAAGGTATTGTGGAAAACATAAATGGTTCTCATCTGAAGGTGAGAATAATCCAAACTTCAGCATGCGCTTCATGTAGTGTAAAGGGGCATTGTAGCTCTGCTGATACCAAAGAAAAACTTATTGATATAACAGATGCTGATGCTGCTTCGTATCAACCCGGCGACCGCGTATGGGTGGTAGGAGAACTCTCGATGGGGGCAATGGCGGTATTGTTGGCTTTCGTATTTCCTTTCCTCGTTTTAATTGTCTCTTTATTCATTTTTATGGTTATTTGGAATGACGAGTTGCGTTCTGCGCTTTGCTCGTTGGCGCTTCTTATACCTTATTATTATATATTGTGGCTGAACAAGTCACGATTGGGAAAGAAGTTCTCATTTTCAATACAACCGATGAACTAGCTAATACATAAAACAAATAATTAATAAACAACTAATTTATGAATGTAATTCTGATTGCAGTGATTTCATTGGGAGTTATAGCGCTGGTAGCTGCCGCTATCCTTTATATGGCTTCCAAGAAATTTGCCGTGTATGAAGATCCGCGAATTGCGCAGGTGGCAGAAGTCTTGCCCCAGGCAAACTGCGGAGGATGTGGTTACCCCGGTTGTGGCGGATTTGCAGACGCTTGTGTGAAGGCGGGTTCGCTGGAAGGCAAGTTTTGTCCGGTAGGCGGGCAGGCTGTCATGACGCAGGTTGCTGAAATCCTGGGTTTGGATGCTGCTGCTTCCGAGCCTATGGTTGCAGTGGTGAGATGTAATGGAACTTGTGCTAATCGCCCTCGTGTGAATCAATACGATGGAGCAAAGAGTTGCGCTATTGCCGCTTCTCTTTATGGTGGTGAGACAGGTTGTAGTTTTGGTTGCTTAGGCTGTGGTGACTGTGTGGCTGCCTGCCAGTTCGATGCTATCCACATGAACCCCGAAACCGGTCTTCCTGAAGTGGACGAAGCAAAGTGTACGGCTTGTGGAGCATGCGTCAAGGCTTGTCCGAAGTCTATTATCGAAATTCGTCCGCAAGGCAAGAAGTCACGTCGCGTATATGTGCAGTGTGTAAATAAGGATAAGGGTGCTGTAGCACGCAAGGCTTGTACCGTGGCTTGTATCGGTTGTGGCAAGTGTGTGAAGGTATGTCCGTTCGAAGCTATTACGCTGGAAAACAATCTGGCTTATATTGATCCCAACAAGTGTAAATCTTGTCGCAAGTGCGAGGAGGTTTGTCCGCAAAACACAATCATTGCGCTCAATTTCCCGCCACGCAAACCGAAGGCTGATGATGCTGCTCCGGCTGCAAAGAAAGTAGAAGCAACTCCGAAGGTAGCAGAAGCTCCGAAAGCAGAGGCATAAATTAATAAGTAAATAAAACGACTATAAAATACAGAATTGTATGTTGAAGACATTTTCAATTGGTGGAGTTCATCCACACGAAAATAAACTTTCAGCACATCAGCCTATCATTAAGGCAGAGGTTCCGGCAAAGGCCGTTATCCTGTTGGGGCAGCATATCGGTGCTCCAGCCAAGCCTGTTGTAGCCAAAGGTGATGTAGTGAAAGTGGGTACAAAGCTTGCCGAACCCGGTGGTTTTGTATCAGCAGCTATCCATTCGTCTGTCAGCGGAAAGGTCGCTAAGATTGACACGATTGTCGATGCCAGCGGTTATGCCAAACCCGCTATCTTCATTGACGTGGAAGGTGATGAATGGGAAGAAAGTATTGACCGCACCGATACACTGGTGAAGGAATGCAATCTGACAGCCGAGGAGATTGTGAAGAAGATAGCCGATGCCGGTATCGTAGGTTTGGGTGGCGCTTGTTTCCCTACACAGGTGAAGTTGTGTCCTCCTCCCGCATTTAAGGCCGAGTGTGTTATTATCAATGCTGTAGAGTGCGAACCCTATCTGACTGCCGACCATCAGTTGATGTTGGAACATGCCGAAGAAATCATGGTAGGCATATCCATTCTGATGAAAGCTGTAAAGGTGAACAAGGCATTTATCGGTATCGAAAATAATAAGCCTGATGCTATTCAGTTGATGACGAAAGTCGCTTCCAGCTATGCAGGCATCGAGGTGGTTCCTTTGAAAGTACAATATCCGCAGGGGGGTGAAAAGCAGTTGATCGATGCTGTTATCAGTCGCCAGGTAGCTGCCGGTGCACTTCCTATCTCTACCGGAGCTGTTGTTCAGAATGTAGGTACGGCGTTTGCGGTTTATGAAGCAGTTCAGAAGAACAAACCTTTGTTCGAGCGCGTCATTACCGTGACGGGCAAGTCACTGGCAAAACCTTCTAACTTCCTGGCACGTATCGGTACGCCGATGAAACAGTTGATTGATGCTTGCGGTGGTCTGCCCGAAGATACGGGTAAGATTATCGGCGGTGGTCCGATGATGGGTAAGGCCTTGGTTAATACGGATGTGCCGACTGCTAAAGGTAGTTCCGGTATTCTCATCATGAACGACAAGGAAGCCAAGCGCGGTGAAATACAGCCTTGCATCCGTTGTGCCAAGTGTGTGGGAGCCTGCCCGATGGGATTGGAACCTTACCTGCTTGCCACGGTTTCGGCTCATGGAGATTTTGAAAGAGTAGAGAAAGAAGACATTATGTCGTGTATCGAATGCGGCTCATGCCAGTTCACTTGTCCTTCCAACCGCCCGATGCTGGATTACATCCGTTTGGGCAAGGGTAAAGTGGGAGCAATGATCCGTGCACGTCAAGCTAAAAAATAACGAAGTATGAATAAATTAATCGTATCCCTTTCACCCCACGTTCATGGTGGTGACAGCGTGAAGAAGAATATGTACGGCGTGCTTATTGCATTGATTCCGGCATTCCTTGTATCGCTTTACTTTTTCGGACTGGGTGCGCTGATTGTTACGGCTACCTCCGTACTGGCCTGCTTGTTCTTTGAATGGGCCATCGGCAAATTCCTGCTGAAGAAAGCAACCACGACCATCTGCGATGGCTCTGCCATCATTACCGGTGTGTTGTTGGCATTCAATTTACCTTCCAACCTGCCTATCTGGATTATTATCCTGGGCGCCTTGTTTGCTATCGGTGTGGGCAAGATGTCATTCGGTGGTTTAGGTTGCAATCCTTTTAATCCTGCATTGCTGGGACGTGTGTTCCTGCTGCTCTCTTTCCCTGTGCAGATGACGACTTGGCCGGCTGTGGGCCAGTTGACTGCCTACACAGATGCCACTACGGCTGCTACGCCGCTGGCTATTATGAAGGGGGTTATCAATGGTGCTCCGGGTGTGTCGCTGAGTGACCTTCCGGGAGCCTTCGACTTGTTGATAGGCAACAACGGCGGATGTCTTGGTGAAGTCAGCGCACTGGCTCTGCTGCTGGGACTGGCTTATATGTTATGGAAGAAGATTATTACCTGGCATGTTCCTGTATCCATCTTGGCTACAGTGTTTATATTCTCCGGCATCATGTATCTGGTTAATCCGGCACTTTATGTATCTCCGGTGGTACAGTTGCTTTCCGGTGGTCTGATGCTGGGCGCCATCTTCATGGCTACGGATTATGTTACTTCTCCGATGAGTCATCGAGGTATGCTGATCTATGGTGTCTGCATCGGTATCCTGACGGTGGTTATCCGTCTGTTCGGTGCATATCCCGAAGGTATGTCGTTCGCTATTCTGATAATGAATGCGTTCACTCCGCTGATTAATACGTATGTCAAACCTAAACGCTTTGGGGAGGTAGCGAAGAAGAAATGAAAAAGTTAGAATCATCCTTAAAGAATATGTTGCTGGTGCTTACGGGAGTCACGGCTATCTCCGTAGCATTGCTGGCTTTTGTGAATGAACTGACGAAGGAACCCATTGCGCAAGCCAATGCCAAGACATTGAGCGATGCCGTCAGTGCGGTGGTTCCGGGCTTCGATAACGACCCGATTGCAGAAAAGAAGGTGCAGGAGGTGAACGGTATCGAGTATTCCGTATATCCTGCTACCAAAGGCGGTGAGTATATCGGTGCAGCCGTAGAAGCTACTTCAATGGGTTTTGGCGGTGAACTGAAGGTGCTGGTAGGCTTCGATGCCAATGGCAAGATTATAGATTATTCCCTGTTGTCTCATGCTGAGACTCCGGGATTGGGCTCCAAAGCTGCCGATTGGTTTAAGAAAGGTAGTAAGGGCGACATTACGGGTATGAATCCGGGTGAAGCTGCTTTGACAGTAAGTAAGGATGGCGGTCAGGTAGATGCCATTACTGCTTCTACCATTACTTCACGTGCTTTTTTGAATGCTGTGAATGCAGCTTATGCCGCTTATGCCGGTCAGGAAACTTCCGACGGCAATACGGGCGCTTCTCAAAAGATTGTTGAACAACCTGCTGATGCCACAGCTGCCGAAGCTGCGGATACACTCAGTGTTAATTAAGAAAGGAGTAGAAGATATGAATAATTTTAAAGTTATGATGAATGGGATTATCAAAGAGAATCCTACATTTGTGCTTCTGCTTGGTATGTGTCCTACATTGGGTACCACTTCTTCTGCTGTCAACGGTATGGGGATGGGATTGGCTACGATGTTTGTGTTGATTTGTTCTAATGTAGTGATCTCTGCTATTAAGAACTTGATTCCTGATATGGTGCGTATTCCTTCGTTCATCGTGGTGATTGCATCGTTCGTAACGCTGTTGCAGATGGTGATGCAGGCTTATGTACCTTCGCTGTATGCTACGTTGGGACTGTTCATTCCGTTGATTGTTGTAAACTGTATCGTGCTGGGGCGTGCCGAGGCATTTGCTGCTAAGAACAGTCCGATTTCCTCTTTCTTTGACGGTCTGGGCATGGGCTTAGGTTTTACTATCGCCTTGACACTGCTGGGTGCTGTACGCGAATTCCTGGGAACAGGCAAAATCTTCAATCTGACGATTCTTCCCGAAGAATACGGTATGTTGGTCTTCGTCCTCGCCCCGGGTGCATTTATCGCTTTGGGTTACCTCATTGCTTTGATTAACAGCTTCAAGAAAGCATAATTTGTAAACTATGGAATATATATTGATATTTATCTCGGCAATCTTTGTAAACAACATCGTATTGTCGCAATTCTTGGGAATCTGTCCGTTCCTTGGGGTTTCCAAGAAAGTGGAGACGGCGTTGGGTATGTCTGCTGCAGTGGCATTCGTACTTACCATCGCTACTATTGTGACGTTCCTCATACAGAAGTTCGTGCTCGATGCTTTCGACTTGGGTTACTTGCAGACTATTACCTTCATTCTGGTGATTGCTGCTCTGGTGCAGATGGTAGAAATCGTTCTGAAGAAAGTTTCTCCTTCTTTATATCAGGCTTTAGGTGTATTCCTGCCGTTGATTACTACCAACTGTTGTATTCTCGGTGTGGCTATCCTTGTCATCCAGAAAGATTATGATTTGCTGACGGGAGTTGTTTACGCATTCTCTACTGCTATTGGTTTTGGTCTGGCATTGACTCTGTTTGCCGGCTTGCGCGAGCAAATGAGCCTGGTTAACATCCCGAAAGGTATGCGCGGAACTCCGATCGCTCTGATTACTGCCGGCCTGCTTGCTATGGCATTCATGGGCTTCTCAGGGGTAGTGAAAATCTAAATAAGGAAAAGCTCCAAAAAAAAAGTGAAAGGGAATAAGCTAATTTTTATTCCCTTTTTCTGTTTTTCTTAATTTATTTCCTTACATTTGTAGCGTATTGATAACCTAAAAGCTAAATTGTCTATATTTTTAACATGAAAGAGAAAATCTTAGTTACTGGCGGAACCGGCTATATAGGTTCTCATACAGTAGTCGAACTTCAAAACGCAGGTTATGAAGTTGTTATTATTGATAATTTGTCAAACTCCAGCGCAGACGTTGTAGATAACATTGAAAAAGTATCTGGCATCCGTCCTGCTTTCGAGAAAATAGATTGCTTGGATTTTGCCGGTCTTGACGCTGTGTTTACCAAATATGAAGGCATTAAAGCTATCATTCACTTTGCAGCGAGCAAAGCTGTAGGTGAGTCGGTTCAGAAACCGTTGCTTTACTATCGTAACAATCTGGTTTCACTGATCAACTTACTTGAATTGATGCCGAAGCATGGAGTAGAGGGAATTGTATTCTCATCTTCTTGTACCGTATACGGTCAGCCGGACGAACTTCCGGTAACGGAGCAAGCTCCTATCAAGAAGGCGGAATCACCTTATGGAAACACGAAGCAGATCAACGAAGAAATCGTTCGTGATACAGTTGCTTCCGGTGCTCCGATAAATGCCATCTTATTGCGTTACTTCAATCCGATTGGCGCACATCCCACTGCATTGCTGGGTGAGTTGCCTAACGGTGTACCGCAGAACCTTATACCATACCTCACTCAGACTGCAATCGGTATCCGTGAGAAACTGAGTGTCTTTGGTGATGATTATGATACGCCCGACGGTTCTTGTATCCGCGACTTCATTAATGTAGTCGATCTGGCGAAAGCGCACGTAGTTGCTATCAACCGTATTCTGGAGAAGAAACAGAAAGAAAAAGTAGAAGTCTTCAACATCGGTACGGGTCGTGGTCTTTCCGTTTTGGAGTTGATCAGTGCTTTTGAAAAAGCTACAGGTGTGAAGCTGAACTATCAGATTGTAGGTCGTCGTGCCGGTGATATCGAAAAGGTATGGGCTAACCCTGAATTGGCAAACAATGAATTGGGTTGGAAAGCTGAAACCAGCATTGAAGAAACACTGCTTTCTGCATGGAAGTGGCAGTTGAAGCTTCGTGAGAGAGGCATTCAATAACAAATGAATTTGTGTTTTTTAACAAATAGGAAATAAACAAATGCCTCCCCGCATTTGTTTATAAATTGCAAATCAGCCTGACGCTGTTTATGTATATGTGAATATCCGTAATATGGTACTTATGCCTCCCCGGCATAGACAGGTAAGATTGCATAGTAGTTTTGTCGTGTTTTATTTTGTGTTTGTGTTGTGAATAAGCCCTGTCGAGAGACAGGGCTTATTTTTTTGTTCGCTACTTCAAAAGATATTGGTCAATCTCTGTGGCTGTAACATCTTTCAGTAATACCTTTTTGTCTTTATCCAGCAGGTAAAGGGTAGGGATAGCTTTTAGGTCGTACAGGTTCTTTTCTTTGATGACCTGCTTGGCATCGTAGCCGTTGATCCATTCGGCAGGAAAGTCGGAGAGGTGTCTTTTCCATTCATCCAGTTCCTCGTCAGGGTAAAGGGAGAGTATTTTCAGTTTATTGTCCGAGATGGCACGGTTGATGGCAGGAGCATGTTTCATAGCTTCGATTGTTTCTGCGCAGGCATGGCAGCCGGGGTTGTTGATGAACAGTAATGTGTAGGGAGCATTCAAGGCATATAGTGTACTTTGTTTTCCGGAGGATAGCGTGTAAGTGAAGTCGAGAGCTTGCGTTCCTATGCGGTTTTTCTGTGCCAGTTCGCGGCGTGCTTGCGGACGTATCTTTTCAGTATCATCCAGAATGGGAGAGGCGATAAGGGCATCCAGTACGGAGATGTACAGTTCCTCGTTGCGCATTGGGGAGTTGGGATCGTACAGATACTTGTCTGCCAGTTCCGCCATATAGAGATAACAGACTTTTTCTTTTTCCGCTTTGGCAAACATCTCCTTTATGGCAGTTTCGGCAGTCTTTGCCGGAACAAGTTTCAGTATGTCGATGTAATCTACCCAAGCCTGTTCCGTGATTTCCGGATGGTGCACATAGTTGCTGTCGGCAAAGTTTATGTTTTCCCAGTAATGCCGCACCAGGTAGTCGGCACGCAGTTCGGGAGTATTCAGCATAGGGGGAATGGATGGCAGGACAAATGTGGTGATGGTATCGGCAGGAGTTTCTACTGCCTGTATACTACTTTTGGCTTTGCTGTTGTTGCATGCTGTGCAGAGGCATAAAAGCAATAGGAGGGGAGAGGATTTGTATCTCATGATTTTTACTGGTATATTTGAGTTAGACATATTTGTTTCAATTCATACTTTGTGCAAAAATAGCATCTTTTCGCAAGATATTGTGTATCTCTTATTGAGAGAAATGCCACAAAGGTCCGTTTCCGTGTCCTATTCTCAAATTACTTCCGTTACTGATGGCTGTGCTGATGTATGCTTTAGCTCGTCGGATGGCTTCGTCAAGATTGTGGCCATAAGCCAGGAAGGTGGCGATGGCAGAGGAAAGGGTACAACCGGTGCCGTGCAGGTTTGTACTTTCTATCTTGGGAGAAGTATGGAATGTACAGTTCGATAACGAAGCTGTGTTTTGCAGGGAAAAATGGTTGAAAAGCACATCGCACATTTCGTTTCCCGATAGATGTCCGCCTTTTATGAGGATGGAAGTATGATATCGGCGGGACAACTCTTGGGCGGCTTGCTCCATATCTGTAATGGTGGCGATATTCTGTTCGCTCAGCAGGGTAGCTTCGCTCAGATTGGGGGTTATTAATGTGCATAGAGGGAAGAGTTCTTCCTTGATGGCAAGAATAGTTTCTTCCGTCATCAACCGTCGCCCGCTGGTAGAAATCATTACGGGGTCGTAGACGATGAATTCGGGACGATATTTTTGCAGGCATTCTGCAATCGTATGTACGATGTCGGCATTGTGGACCATGCCTATTTTTATGGCGGCAGGTTGCAGGTCGTCCATGACAGAGGCTATCTGGGTGCGGACTATGTCGGCAGGGAGGGGATGCACGGCTTGTACGCCCAGCGTGTTCTGTGCAGTGACAGCAGTAATGACAGAGGCGGCGTAGCCACCTAAGGCGGATATAGTCTTGATGTCGGCTTGGATGCCGGCACCGCCGGAACAGTCGGAACCGGCAATGGAGAGGATGATGGGAGGCATAAATAATGAATAATTAATAATGAAAAGTTAGAGGGGGGAGGTGAGGGCTTGGAGTTGCCGGAAGTGGGGGATGAGGTCGCTTTCGGAGCACTGCCAGATGTCTCCTAAGAGGGCGGCACCGCCGAAGCCGAGGGCTTTGACTTCCGGAAGATGCCGGGAAGAGATACCGCCCAAGGCAATGACACGGGAGTCGATGATACCGGCTTGCCGGGCTTGTTGCAGGCTCTCGCGGGAATGGGCGGAGGGATAGCCTTCTTTGGAAATACTGTCGTAGATGGGACTGAGAAAGACGTAATTGCAGGCAGGCTTGTGCTCCATCACTTCGCTGAGGTAGTGGCAGGAGCAACTGATGTGTCCTTGGTAATCGTTAGAAGCATGCGGATTGCGCCCGTTCAGGTGAATGCCTTTCAGACCAAAAGCGGATACCAGCTGGAAATGTTCGTGGGTAACGATGCGGGACAGATATTCGGCAGGTAGTTGGCGGAGCAAGTGAGACAGTTCTTCAGCAGAAGCTCCCGGCTTGCGGAGGTGAAGGATTTCGAGTCCGGCACGGAAGAGGGAGGTGATGGCCGCGGCTTCGCCTTCGAAGAACTGAGGGGTGGTGATGACTATCAGTTTCATAATCTATTTGTGATAAGATGAATTCATTCGGTAGAATAATATTATTTAGAAAGAAAGGATATACGATTGCATCGTCCTTAAATCAATCGTCCAGAGTTTCCCTGTTAATGGTTCGCCGTAGCCACAGACCAGTTTCAGGGTTTCGTTTGCTTCCACGCTGCCTACGATAGCAGGGGTGACCCCGATCACTGATTTGTCGGGAGGGGGCATGCGGAGTGTTTCTGCCTCGTCGGGATAAAGATCACGATAGGTCTTGGGGCGTTCACCGCAACCGAAGACGGAGACTTGGCCCTCGAAGCCTTGGATAGCACCGTAGACATAAGGTTTGCTAAGTGCACTGCACGTGTCGCTGAGTAGGTAGCGGGTGGCGAAGTTATCGCAGCCGTCTACAATGATATCATACTCCTTTATTACGTCGGAAATGTTTTCGCTATTGAGACGGAAAGGATAGGCTTGCACGTTAATCTCGCTGTTCAGCGCTCGCAGTCGCCGGGCAGCACAGTGCACTTTGGGTTGCCCAACTTCTACCTCGGTGTATAGTACTTGGCGTTGCAGATTGCTGATGCTGACGGTATCATCATCTACAAGTCCCAACGTGCCTATACCGGCACCGGCCAGGTAGAGGGCGATAGGAGAACTGAGTCCTCCTACACCCACTATCAGCACTTTGGCATCGTGCAGTTTCTGTTGTCCTTCTTCTCCTATTTCGGGAAGGGAGAGTTGACGATTGTATCTGTTCATTGTCTTCCTGCATAATGCTTTAAATCAAAACTTGCATCCCAATCTTTCCACACCGGCTCGCGTCCCAAGCGCTTCAACGCAGCATTTACTTCCACCGCCTTGCGCTCATCACTTACATGAAACTGTTCCAGCGTCTGTGGATAACTGTAATACCCGCCCGGTTCCGTTTTGCTTTCGGCGCTCATAGTGGTTACGCCGAGCGTAGCCATGTGGTCGCGTATGGAGGCAGGTTCGCGGGTGGAGTAGGAGATATCCACATCGTGGTCGAAGATGCGCATGGCGAAAGTGACTTGTGCCAGTTCGCGGTCGTTCATGATGACGTTGGGCTGGAAGCCACCATTCTCCGATGGGCGCATACGCGGGAAGTTGACGCTGTACTTTGTCTTCCAATAATGCTTCTGCAGGTAGCGCAGGTGGTGAGCCATCATCGTAATGTCCGTCCGCCATTCTTTTTCCAGACCGATGAGTACACCCATGCCGATGGAATGCACACCGGCCTGTCCCATGCGGTCGAAACCGTTGACACGCCACTCGAACCTGGACTTCATGCCGCGGGGGTGATAAATATTGTAATTCGCCTTGTGGTAGGTTTCCTGAAAACAGATGACACCGTTCATGCCATGCTCTTTCAGTTCGGCATACTCTTCGGCTTTCAGGGGCATTACCTCGATCTTCAGATTGCTGAAATAAGGCTTTGCCAAGTCCAGTGCACGGGCAATGTAAGGAACACCGGCTTTGGCAGGATTCTCTCCCGTCACCAGCAGCAGGTTTTCGAAGGGGGCCAGGCGCTTGATGGCTTTGTATTCATTTACAATTTCTTCTTCCGTCAGGATGGTACGCGGCATGGGGTTGCTGATGTGGAAACCGCAATACACGCAGGAGTTGGTGCAAGAGTTCGTGATGTACAGAGGTACAAACATAGAGATAGTCTTACCGAAGCGTTCCTCGGTGTACTTCTTGCTCAAGCGCGCCATCGTCTCCAAGTAGGGGATGGCGGCAGGGGAGATGAGCGCCATGAAGTCTTCTACATCACAACGCTCGCGGGAGAGGGCACGGCGCACGTCGGCATCGGTCTTAGCATGGATGCGCTCCGTGGTTTCCTCCCAGGATATTTGTTCTAATTCGTCTGAAAACATGTTGTTTAGTTTATAGTTGATAATGAAAAGTTGAGTTTTCATTATTCATTTTTCACTGAATTAAGCTCTCTTGATAACCGCATTGCACAGAAGTTCGGTCCGCACATCGTGCAATACTCTCCGTCCGTATGATGTCCGGCACGGAAATAGCTCAGTGCACGTTCGGGGTCGAGGGAGAGGTCGAACTGGTCTTTCCAGCGGAACTCGTAGCGAGCCTTGCTCAAAGCGTTGTCACGAACCTGTGCACCGGGATGGCCTTTGGCAAGGTCGGCGGCATGGGCGGCTATCTTGTAGGTGATGACGCCTACGCGCACATCCTCCTTGTCCGGCAAACCAAGGTGCTCCTTCGGCGTGACGTAGCATAGCATTGCCGTGCCCAGCCACCCGATTTGTGCGGCACCGATGGCAGAGGTGATGTGATCGTAGCCCGGAGCAATGTCCGTCACCAACGGGCCAAGAGTATAGAAAGGGGCATCGTGGCATTTCTCAATCTGTCGTTCCATATTTTCCTTGATTTTGTGCATAGGTACGTGTCCGGGACCTTCGATGAACGCCTGCACGTTCTTGTCCCAGGCACGCAGCACGAGTTCACCCATCGTATCGAGTTCGGCAAACTGGGCTTTGTCGTTGGCATCGTGCGTAGAGCCGGGACGCAGACCGTCGCCCAGGGAGACGGCTACATCGTATTGTGCCAATATATCGCAGATATCATCGAAATGCTCGTACAAGAAACTTTCGCGGTCGTGCATCAGACACCACTTGCTCATGATGCTGCCGCCACGGCTCACGATGCCGCACAGACGGTCGTCTGCCAAGTGCACGTTGTGCCGGCGGATGCCGGCATGGATGGTGAAGTAATCCACGCCTTGCTCGCACTGCTCTATCAGGGTGTCGCGGTATATCTCCCAAGTAAGGTCTTCCACCTTTCCGTCCACCTTCTCCAATGCCTGGTAGATGGGGACGGTGCCTACGGGGACAGGGCAATTGCGGATAATCCATTCGCGCGTCTCGTGGATGTTCTCTCCGGTAGAAAGATCCATCAGCGTGTCGCCGCCCCACTTGCAGCTCCACACGGCTTTTTCCACTTCTTCGTCAATGCTCGAGGTGGTGGCGGAGTTGCCGATGTTGGTGTTGATCTTCACGAGGAAGTTACGGCCGATAATCATCGGTTCGGCTTCGGGGTGGTTGATGTTGGCAGGCAGTACGGCACGGCCTGCGGCTATCTCTTGGCGGACAAACTCGGGGGTAATATGAGTTTCTATGCCCAGCTCGGCACAATTCATGTTTTCGCGGATGGAGACGTACTCCATTTCGGGGGTGATGATGCCTTGCTTGGCATAGGCCATTTGGGTGATATGCTTTCCCTGCTTAGCCCGGTAAGGCAGAGTGATATGCTCGAAACGCAGCGGGTCGAGGGACTTATCGTCACGACGCATGCGGCCGTATTCGGAAGTGATTTCGGGCAGTTGCTCCACATCGTCGCGACGCAATATCCAAGGTTCGCGCAGGCGGGGAAGTCCTTTCTCCAGATCGATCTCTATATCCGGGTCACTGAACGGACCACTGGTATCATAAATGTAAATCTCCGGGTTGGGAGTGATAACCTTTTCTCCATTGATGAAGTTGGTGCTGGGCACTTGCTCTACTTTACGCATAGCCACGCGCAATTCGGGATGCAGTGTCCCCGGCAGATATACTTTCTGGGAACGGGGGAATTTTATCTTTTGATTCATATTTCAGTTCTTTATTCTAAATTCTGATTGTTAATAGGTAACGGAGAGTTTAGTGCAATTTCATTTCTGTTTTTCCTTTTATCTCATTATTCGAATGATTTCAGAAATCATTGCAGCAATCATTTCAGAAGTCATTAGAGCAATGATTTCTGAAATCATTCAAAACAGCCTATAGCGCTCCTCTATTCATTGAGAAACGCCGTCAGCGGAGAACTTGCTTCTGCCACAAAACTATCTGCCTGCATACCCAAACCAGCTTCGTATGCCATGCGTCCTGCTTCTACCGCTTGCCTGAAGGCAACAGCCATGGCTACGGGATCGCCGGCTACGGCTATTGCCGTATTCACCAAGCATGCCGAAGCTCCCATCTCCATCGCTTCCGCTGCATGGCTCGGGGCACCGATGCCGGCATCTACCACAACGGGGATATTGGCTTGTTCGATGATAATCCGCAGGAAATCGCGGGTTTGCAATCCCTTGTTCGTACCGATAGGTGCACCCAACGGCATGACGGTAGCTGCACCGGCTTCTTCGAGGCGTTTGCACAGCGTAGGATCGGCTTGACAGTAGGGAAGTACGACAAAGCCCAGTTTTACAAGCTCTTCCGTGGCCTTCAATGTCTCAACGGAATCCGGCAACAAGTAACGGGGATCGGGATGTATTTCCAGCTTCAGCCAGTTTGTGCCGAAAGCCTCGCGTGCCATTTGTGCGGCAAAGACAGCTTCTTCGGCATTGCGCACGCCCGAAGTATTCGGCAAGAGCTGGATGTGCGGATGGCGGATATGCACCAACATATCGTCTTCTTTATTATCCAGTTCGATGCGCTTCATCGCTACCGTCACCATCTCCGTTCCGGAGGCCAGGATGGACTGCTCCATCGCTTCATTAGAATTGAACTTTCCCGTTCCCAGGAACAAGCGGGAGTTGAACTCACGTCCCGCAATGACTAATTTTTCCATTGTATATTATTATTTCATTTGATTTATAACTCTTCGCATCTCACTCACCGGATTATCTGCCCGCAGTACTGTGCCGGAGAGAGCTATGCCACTTACGCCGGTCTGAATAATCTTCGGAATGTCTTCTACCGTGATTCCGCCAATAGCCACTATCGGAAGGTGTATATCCGCTTCCTGCATCTGCCGGACGATACGTTCGTATCCTTCCAGTCCCAAAATCGGGCTGAGATTCTTCTTTGTAGTGGTGTAGCGGAAAGGGCCGCATCCTATGTAATCGGCACCTGCCTCGTAGTGCATCCGCACATCTTCGAAGGTATTGGCTGTGCCGCCTATCAGATACTTCTTGCCAAGCAGGCGGCGTGCATCGGCCACGGGCATATCTGTCTTTCCCAGATGTACCCCGTCGGCATGCACCCGCCGTACAAGCTCCACGTGGTCATCGATGATAAAGGTAGCCTTGTATGCGCGGCAAAGGGTGTATACATTCAGTGCCATGGATTCTATTTCCTCTATGGATGCATCTTTCATTCGCAACTGAATCCACCGGCATCCTCCTTCGAGGGCTATGACTACAGAATCCAGATACGAATACTTATCCGTATAATGGGTGATAAACTGAACCTGTGCCATGCTTTATCCTCCGCATGCCGCTTTAATAATAACAATGGACATTCCCGAAGTCAGGGCATAATCGCCCCACTTTGCACGCGGAACCATACTGTTGTTTACAGCGATGGCAACGCCCACGAGTGGCAGGGACAATTCTTCTGCAAGTTGTAAAAGGGTGGTAGAGTAGGTTTCCACTTCTTTGTTGTTGACTGATACTTTCATCTTTCTGTTTTTTAAGATAAAACAATGAGAAGTAAATACAAAGAAGCGCCGATGCGGCAAACTTAGTGAAGAAAACAATATCCAATTCCTACGGCAGTACTAACTGCATCAGGTTCGAGGGTATGATCTCAGCCCGTAGAGGGCACCCCTTTGTCTTTACGGTGACAAAGGTAAGGGAAAATAAGAAATAACAAACAAAAGAGTGTGTTTTTATTTTATACGCAGATAAATTAAAGAAAAAGGTTATATCAAAATAATGCTTTCGCTATCATTTTGATACAACCTTTCAGGTGATTATCTTTAGTCAAAGATTATGCAATGCCGTGAGCAGATACTTCTGCCGGTGCAATCTTCTTTACCAAGCCTTGCAGCACTGCACCGGGACCACATTCGGTAAAGTCGGTAGCACCATCGGCAACCATGTTCTTTACAGTCTGAGTCCAGCGTACTGAAGCCGTCAGCTGGGCAACGAGGTTCTTCTTGATTTCTGCAGGATCGGTATGGGGAAGAGCGTCCACATTCTGATAAACAGGACACTTCGGCGTGTGGATTTCCGTAGCATTGATAGCTGCTTCGAGTTCTACCTTGGCAGGATTCATCAGCGGAGAGTGGAATGCACCGCCTACTTTCAGAGGCAAAGCACGTTTGGCTCCGGCAGCTTTCATCAGTTCGCAAGCCTTGTTGATGCCTTCGATAGAACCGGAAATAACGATTTGTCCCGGGCAGTTATAGTTGGCAGCTACACAAACATCGCCTTCTGCACTTACTTGTGCACAGATTTCTTCTACTTTTTCATCCGGCAGGGCGATGATAGCAGCCATTGTAGAGGGTTGTGCTTCGCAAGCCTTCTGCATAGCCATGGCACGGGCATAAACCAACTTCAAGCCATCTTCAAAGCTCAGTGCACCGGCAGCAACCAATGCAGAGAATTCGCCCAATGAGTGACCGGCAGTCATTTCAGGTTTGAAGTCATCACCCATGCACAGCGCAGAGATAACGGAGTGAAGGAATACGGCAGGCTGGGTAACCTTAGTCTGGCGCAGGTCTTCGTCCGTACCGTTGAACATAATATCTGTAATGCGATATCCAAGGATATCATTTGCCTTCTCAAAAAGCTCTTTGGCTAAAGCCGAACTTTCGTACAAGTCTTTTCCCATTCCTACGAATTGGGCACCTTGACCCGGAAATACAAATGCTTTCATCTTTATTTGTTTTTAGTGTTTAAATAAAAAGTGGTGCAAAGGTAGAGGTTTTTCTGATATTCACCGCACAAATGCACGTTTTTTGTGCAATAGGCTCTTCTCATGCATATCAGGAATACAATATGAACCGGGTTCGCATTACGGACCACTGCAAACTGAATTCCTTAAAAATTAGGCACTTTATAGTTATCGTATCTGATACAATTACTACTTTCTTTCCCATCATTAAATTACATATTGTATTTTATACGATAACATACAAAAGTGATATTGTACAATGTATGATATGTATTTGTTTGAAAAATAATGCTTTATAACATAGTAAAAATATTCTTTTTCTATATTGCATATTAGAAAAACCTCTTTATATTTGCAGCGCTTAAACAAGTATATTATGCAAAACATGGAACAAACAATGCCGTTGGCAAACAATCACATCTCTGTAGACTGTGTTGTGATTGGCTTTGATGGAGAACAACTGAAGGTTCTGTTGATCAGACGTGCGGGCGAGGAGAAAGGAGAAATCTTCCATGATATGAAACTTCCCGGAAGTTTGATTTATATGGACGAGGACCTGGACGAAGCAGCCAAAAGGGTGCTGAATGAATTGACGGGATTGAAGAATGTGAATCTGATGCAATTCAAGGCATTCGGTTCCAAGAACCGTACGAAGGACCCCAAAGACGTTCATTGGTTGGAGCGTGCCATGCAGTCCAAGGTAGAACGTATTGTCACCATAGCCTATCTTTCATTGGTAAAGATAGACCGGGCGTTAAACCGCGACCTGGACGATTATCAGGCCAGCTGGGTGGCTATGCCGGACATCAAGACGTTGGCATTCGACCACAACCTGATAATAAAGGAGGCTATGACTTACGTCCGTCAGTACGTAGAGTTCAATCCTTCGTCCTTATTCGATTTGCTGCCGCGCAAGTTCACCGCTGCACAATTGCGTACATTGTACGAACTGGTGTACGGAAAGCAGTACGATGTGCGCAACTTCCATAAGAAAATAGCCCTTATGGAGTACGTCGTTCCACTGGAAGAAAAGCAGCAGGGCGTAGCCCACCGGGCAGCACGCTATTATCGCTTCGACAAGAAGATATATAATAAGGTGAGACGCTGAGAAGATTAGAATAAAATAAATCATAAATCAAAAATCATAAATTGAACCATGTATCTATTAGGTTATGACATCGGAAGCTCGTCCGTCAAAGCGAGTTTGGTAAACGCAGAAAGCGGTAAGTGCGTATCGTCTGCTTTCTTTCCGAAGACAGAAGCGGCTATCATCGCCGTAAAACCGGGGTGGGCGGAACAGAATCCCGAAACCTGGTGGGAGAACTTGAAACTGGCCACACAAGCTGTCATGGCCGAGTCGGGTGCTAACGCGGCCGAAATCAAGGCAATCGGTATCTCTTATCAGATGCACGGGCTGGTATGTGTAGATAAGGATCAGAATGTACTGCGTCCTTCTATCATCTGGTGCGACTCGCGTGCTGTTCCTTACGGACAGAAAGCATTCGAAACGCTGGGCGAGAAGCATTGTCTTTCACACCTGCTGAACTCTCCGGGTAACTTTACCGCTTCCAAACTGGCATGGATTAAGGAGAACGAACCGGCAATCTTTGAGAAAATCTATAAGATCATGCTTCCGGGTGATTATATCGCCATGAAGTTGAGCGGTGATATCTGCACAACGGTTTCCGGTCTTTCCGAAGGCATGTTCTGGGACTTCAAGAACAATCGTGTAGCCGACTTCCTGATGGATTACTACGGTTTCGACCATTCCCTGATTGCCGATATCAAGCCGACCTTCTCCGAGCAAGGCCGCGTAAATGCTGCTGCTGCAAAAGAACTGGGACTGAAAGAAGACACCCCGATTACTTACCGTGCCGGCGACCAACCGAACAATGCCTTGTCACTGAATGTATTCAATCCGGGTGAAATTGCCTCTACGGCAGGAACTTCCGGTGTGGTCTACGGTGTGAACGGTGAAGTGAACTACGATCCGAAATCGCGTGTCAACACATTTGCCCACGTCAATCATACGGACGAACAGACACGCCTGGGTGTTCTCTTGTGCATCAACGGTACAGGTATTCTTAACTCATGGGTGAAACGTACCATCGCTCCCGAAGGCATCTCTTACAACGAAATGAATGTACTGGCATCGCAAGCTCCTATCGGCAGTGCAGGCATCAGCATCCTGCCCTTCGGCAACGGTGCGGAGCGCATGCTCGAAAATAAAGAAATCAACTGCTCCATCCGTGGCTTGAACTTTAACCTGCACGGCAAGCAGCACATTGTCCGTGCAGCGCAAGAGGGCATCGTGTTCTCGTTCAAATATGGTATAGACATTATGGAAGGTATGGGTATTCCCGTACAGAAAATCCATGCAGGACATGCCAATATGTTCCTCAGTTCCATCTTCCGCGATACGCTGGCAGGGGTTACCGGAGCAGTCATCGAACTGTATGACACCGACGGATCGGTGGGCGCTGCCAAAGGTGCCGGCATCGGTGCAGGTATCTACAAAGACAACAACGAAGCGTTTGCAACACTCGAAAAGCTGGATGTCATTGAACCTAACCAGGCGAAGCGTCAGGAATATGCCGATGCGTATGCACGCTGGAAGCATCGTTTGGAGAAATCAATGGCGAAATAAGATAAACATTAATAATTAACCCTTTAAAAATAAATTAAGATTATGGCAACAAAAGAGTATTTTCCCGGAATAGGAAAGATTAAATTCGAAGGTAAAGAGAGTATGAACCCGATGGCATATCGTTACTACGATGCCGAGAAGGTTATCATGGGTAAGAAGATGAAGGACTGGTTGAAGTTTGCCATGGCATGGTGGCATACACTCTGTGCAGAAGGTGGCGACCAGTTTGGTGGCGGTACCAAGCAATTCCCCTGGAACGGTGATGCCGATGCACTGCAGGCAGCCAAGAACAAGATGGATGCCGGCTTTGAATTCATGCAGAAGATGGGTATCGAATACTACTGCTTCCACGATGTAGACCTTTGCAACGAAGCCGATACCATCGAAGAATATGAAGCTAACCTGAAAGCGATCGTAGCATACGCCAAACAAAAACAAGCTGAAACCGGTATCAAACTGTTGTGGGGTACTGCCAACGTATTCGGTCATGCACGCTACATGAACGGTGCTGCAACCAATCCCGATTTCGACGTAGTGGCACGCGCTGCCGTTCAAATCAAGAACGCTATCGATGCAACCATCGAACTGGGTGGCACGAACTACGTATTCTGGGGTGGCCGCGAAGGCTATATGTCTTTGCTGAACACTGACCAGAAGCGTGAAAAAGACCATCTGGCACAGATGCTGACCATCGCCCGCGACTATGCCCGTGCACGTGGCTTCAAAGGCACATTCCTCATCGAACCGAAACCGATGGAACCGACCAAACATCAATATGACGTAGATACCGAAACCGTTATCGGCTTCCTGAAAGCTCACGGCTTGGACAAGGACTTCAAGGTAAACATCGAAGTAAACCATGCTACCCTCGCAGGCCACACCTTCGAACACGAACTGGCTGTAGCTGTAGACAACGGTATGCTGGGTTCTATCGATGCCAATCGCGGTGACTATCAGAATGGCTGGGATACCGACCAATTCCCTATCGACAACTACGAACTGACCCAGGCTATGATGCAAATCATCCGTAACGGTGGTTTGGGCAATGGTGGTACCAACTTCGACGCCAAGACCCGTCGTAACTCTACTGACTTGGAAGACATCTTCATCGCTCACATTGCAGGTATGGATGCTATGGCACGTGCTTTGGAAAGCGCAGCCAAGTTGTTGGAAGAATCTCCTTACAAAAAGATGCTCGCCGACCGCTACGCTTCCTTCGACAGCGGCAAGGGCAAAGAATTCGAAGAAGGCAAGCTGACCCTGGAAGACGTTGTGGCATACGCAAAAGCCAACGGCGAACCGAAACAAACCAGTGGCAAGCAAGAATTGTACGAGGCAATCGTTAACATGTATTGCTAACATAAAAAGGTGATGGGGTGATAAAGTGATAGGGTGATGGAGTAATATTACTTTAGCACCTTATCACCCTTACCACTTTACCGCACTTATTAATCCTCTTAATCTTATATTATCATGAATTATACAGAAAAAGGTAGCAGAGTCTACCTCTTCTCCATCGTGCTTGTGGCCGTTATCGGTGGCTTGCTGTTCGGATACGACACGGCAGTGATTTCCGGTGCGGAGAAAGGTCTCCAGGCATTCTTCATGGGAGCCGACTTTCAATATACGGACGCGATGCATGGCATTACCTCTTCCAGCGCACTGATCGGATGTATCCTGGGTAGTGCTATTTCAGGATTCTTTGCTTCCAGACTGGGGCGTAAAAATTCTCTTTTTATGGCAGGTATCATGTTTTTCCTGTCGGCACTGGGTTCATACAACCCCGAGTTCCTGTTCTTTGAGCATGGCGTTCCTTCCTATTCATTATTAGTTGCATTCAATCTTTATCGCGTATTGGGCGGTATCGGTGTAGGCTTGGCATCTGCCATCTGTCCGATGTATATTGCCGAGATCGCCCCGAGTAATATCCGCGGAACACTGGTTTCGTGGAATCAGTTTGCCATTATCTTCGGTCAGTTGGTGGTTTACTTCGTGAACTTCATGATCCTGGGCAGCCATGCCAATCCGGTAATCGACCTGGTGAACGGAGTCAATCAGATTATGAATCCGGAAGCTGCTTCCTGGACTATCGAAACCGGTTGGCGCTTGATGTTTGCCAGTGAGGCTGTGCCCGCAGGTCTGTTCACTATATTAGTCTTGTTTGTGCCCGAAACGCCGCGTTACCTCGCCATGTCCGGCAAGGACGAGAAGGCACTGAGCGTATTGAGCCGTATCAACGGTCTGGCTCAGGCCAAGGTTATCCTGGCAGAAATCAAGGAAACTGCCGAAGAAAAGACAGAACGCCTCTTCACTTACGGATGGATGGTTATCTTCATCGGCATCATGCTGAGCGTATTCCAGCAAGCTGTAGGTATCAATGCCGTACTTTATTTTGCTCCTCGTATATTCGAGACGATGGGCATGGGTAACCCGATGGTACAGACAGTACTTATGGGTGTTATCAATATTCTGTTCACCTTGCTGGCTGTGTTCACTGTAGAGAAGTGGGGCCGCAAACCGTTGCTCATTTCTGGTTCCATCGGTATGGCTATAGGAGCATTCGGTGTGGCTATGTGCAACCTCGTGGGCGGTCTTCCTCCTATGGTATCCGTTATCAGCATCATGGTCTACAGTGCATCGTTCATGTTCAGTTGGGGACCGATCTGCTGGGTACTGATTGCCGAAATCTTCCCGAACACTATTCGTGGTACGGCGGTTGCCATTGCAGTGGCTTTCCAATGGATTTTCAACTTTATCGTTTCGTCCACGTTCCTGCCGATGTACAATATGCGACTCGGAGAAATGGGAGATAAGTTCGGACACATGTTTGCTTATGCCCTCTATGGCATTATTTGTGTGGTAGCGGCTATCTTCGTTTGGAAGCTTGTTCCTGAGACGAAGGGCAAGACGCTGGAGGATATGACTAAGCTTTGGAAAAAGAAGAAATAAGTATTCTCTATTAAATAAGAAAGGTGTAGTCGACATTTCATCGGCTACACCTTTCTTATTTAATAGAGGTGACAGAGTTATTTCAGAATATCCTTTATCCGTTCAAACTTCCCATCCGTCTTTTCCGGAACGATTTGCAGAAGGTAGGAGAGAAGGGGATAGATGTCTACATTGACAAAGCCTTCGGAAGTATACCCCTTCTTGAAGTCCGGTCCGATGGCACGGAAAATGACCTGCATTTCGGGGCTTTGCGGGAAGTAACCGTGGGCGCCCTTGTTGTTGCGTGCCACGTCCGTAAACTGCCAGCCCAGTTCGGGGGCAACCACTATGTCGCCAACACGGCTGCTACTACCGTAATTCAGTTCGGCAGGAATCTCTTCTTTCTTCCAGACGTGGATGTGGGCCACATCTTTCAGTGCATTGTAGATGGAATCGCGATAGCCGGCTTTGGAAAAGATGGAAGTCGGTGTACGTCCGTCTACTACTTCACACCATTCAGGCTTTAAATACTTGTTCATATCCACTACACGTTCCGGACTGATTTCGGCCATACCGTGATCTGAAGTTACAATCAGATTGATATCTGCGCCAAAAGGAAGACTTTCTATTCTTGCCCGCAACACTCCCATCAAGCTGTCCATGTGCTGAACCACGGCACCCGTTTCTTTGCTGACAGGTCCGTTGCGATGTCCGCTTCCGTCGGGCTCTTCAAAGTAGAGCATTACCAGCCGGGGGCGTTCGGCTTCGGGCTTCTGTAACCAGGTGAGAACACTGTCTATCCGCTGTTCGAAGGTTAGGAAAGGCTTTGCATTCCACATCCGGTAATGCGTGGGATAGGTGCCTTTGATAGCGATGTCGGAGCCTACCCAGTACATATTTGCCGTCTTCAGGCCTTGTTTCTGTGCAGTCACCCAAATGGGCTCGCCCAAGTAGTAATCGGGATTATAGCGGCTGGCGGAGTCGCCCATCGAGTATTGGCGGTGGTTCTCTGCATCCCAAAAGGTATTGTTGATGATACCGTTATGGTCGGGCACCAATCCCGTAGCAAGGGTGTAATGGTTCGGGAAAGTAGAGGCAGGGAAAGAGGGTAGCATCACTGCTTTTACGCCATCTTGTCCCATCCGGTCCAAATTGGGAGTTTTGTACATCGTGGGGTAATCCCAGCGGAAGCCATCGAGTGAAACGATAACAGTGTAATGCCGGTCGGGTGTTTGGGCATTCAGCGAAACGAGGAAAAGCAAAAGGCTGAATGCGGTCATAATAAGTTTACGCATATTATAATAATGTTTATTGTTTGTTAGATGGAATTTGCGGGTAAAGGTATTCTTTTCTTCTCAAAGCAGGAACATTACGGGACGTATTTTTTCTCTCTTCAAAACGCATCATCCGTTGGGGCAAAACAGATGGTCTGTTAAGGGCAAACAGACCATCTGTTCGGGTCAAACGCATCATCTGTTTCAGGGCAATGGATGATGCATTCCGCAACTGCGTTCCAACTCTACCAGCGCCGCATTGTAATTGAACAGTGTCTCAATGTATTGCGCCTGCACATCGTCGTATGTGCGCTGTGCATTCAGAATCTCAAGCAGGGACACTTCACCGCGGTTGTAGCTGTATATCTTCCCATCGAGTACCGTCTGCGCTTGCTGCAAGATGCCGTGTTCGTAATGCTTTATCTGCTGCGTTTGTGATTGGAACTGCTGATAAGCCTCCATCACTTCGCGTTGCACTTGCAGGCACATCTGGTTGTATTGCAACTCTGCCTGCTTGGCACGGAACCGGGCTGCATTCACTGCTCCCCGGTTCAGGGACGAGAAGTTCAGCGGAATAGCGATGCCCGCACTTACTCCGTCGAATGCCGGTGCGGGGGCTTCTTCGTTATGCACCCTCGTGTTGTGGCTCCATCCTACGGACAGTTCCACGTCGGGACGCTTCTCGCGTTTGGCAAGTGTCAACTCGCGGCGTGCCACTTCGGTATTCTTCAGAGCTGCCCGCAAGTCAGTGCGGCGCTCGATGGCGGACTGCATCAGATCGCCCAGTATAAACTCTTTTTCCGGCTGCTCCAATTCCTCTACGGGGTGGAAAAGGGTGTCGGTCACTGCTGTCCCTATATAGGGAGAAAGCTGTGTATAGGCTTGCTCCAACTCCGTTCCTGCCTGCAACAAGTCGTTGTACATAATGTCCGCTTCCAACTTGCTCTGAACAGCTTCCATCTCCATTATCTTACCCGCTGCCAGGCGGATGCTATCGCTCTTGGCAAGGTCGTACATATTGCTCCAGGCACTCTTCTTGATGTCGTAAAGTTGCTTCTGCTTCATTACTTCCAGGTAGGCGAGGGTGGCATCTGCCTGTAAGTTACGGAAGTAGTCATCCAGTACGATTTCCGCCAACTCACTTTGACTGCGTGCCAGCTTGATGCCCGCCCCGCGTCGGCCCAGCGTGATGTTCTGAGACAGCCCCAGTTCATAACTCTGGCCCATCTGCAACGTATGGTCCTCATTGTTGGAGTAGGTGAAGGAGAGCGACGGATCATCGAACACCTTGGCGGCGATCACGTCTGCACGGGCGGCACTCACGTTCATCTTCTCGGCGGCATATTCCAGGTTGTCCGTACTTACCTTGTGCATATACTGCTTGTAAGTAATTGGTGCCACTGTCTGCGCCTGTATCGGGCAGGCGGCAGCGGCGACAAGTAACAGTGCTATCTTATATCTTTTCATTTTCCAGCGTCTTGTTTTTTATCTTCCATTCTTTTCTCTATCAGATAGTAGATGGCGGGGAGGATGTACAACGTCACCACCGTGGCAAACAGCAATCCGTAAACAATCACTGTGGCCAGCGGGCGCTGCACGTCCGAACCGATGCCTGTGCTCAGCGATGCCGGTAGCAATCCCAGTACGGCAACCGTGGCCGTCATCAGGATGGGGCGGAAACGATGCTTCACACCGGTAATCACCGAGTCGCGCAAGTCGCGTCCACGGCTGCGCAGGTTGTTGATGTGCGAAATCATAATCACTCCGTTCTGTATCGCCACACCGATCAGTGCAATAAATCCCACGGCAGACGATACATTCAGCGTCATCCCCCGCACATTCAGCGCCAGCATACCGCCAAAGAGCGCCAACGGAATGACGCTCATCAGCAATGCCGCCTGACGGAACTTGCCCAGCGCTGCAAACAGCAACACCAGCATGATGCCCAGCGCCAGCGGAACCACCACTCCCAGTCGGCTGTAAGCGCGGTGCTGATTCTCGAATTGTCCCGCCCACTTCAGATGCGTTGTTTCGTGGTCGTACTTCACCTGCTCGTCAATCATCCGGTTGGCCTTCTGCAAGAATGAAGTCAGGTCGATGCCGCGCAAATTGATGTGGATGGTCAGATGCCGCTTGTTCATCTCGCGGGAGATGGTGCTGGCACCGGTCGTCATCTTGATGTCCGCTACCTGGCTCAAAGGTATCTTGGCGCCCGAACCGGAGGTCAGCATCAGGTTGCCGATATTCTCCGGAGTATTGCGTGTCTCCTCGCTGAAGCGGCAGATAACGTCGTAGGACTTGCTGCCTACAAATATCTGCGAAATGGCTTTCCCACCGATGGCAAGCTCTATCAGGTCGGCTACATCCGAGACATTCAGTCCGTATTGGGCAATGCGGTCGCGGTCGGCTACAATCTGTAACTGGGGCAGGGGCGGTTCCTGGTCTACGGCAACGTCCGTGGCACCCGGAATCTGCTTGACTACGTTTACTATCCTGTCGGCAATGTGGCGGGTTTCTGTGATGTCTTCCCCATAGATTTTCAGGGCAAGGTCACTGTGCGCACCGGCTATCTGATCCATCACCATGTCGATGATGGGCTGCGAGAATCCTACGGAGTAGCCCGGCAGTTTCATCAGCGAGTCGTTCATGGCTTCTATCAATCGGGCCTTGTTGCGTCCCGTGGTCCAGGTGTTGTATGGCTTCAGTCCGACGCCGCATTCCACGTGCGAGAGGGAGAAGGCTTCGGCCCCTTCATCATCGCGTCCCACCTGCGTCATGACATAGGACACTTCGGGGAATCCGCTCAACACCTTTCTCAACTCGGCTCCCATCTTCTTGGAACGTTCTATGGAGATGCCCGGAGGCAACTGCACCTGAATCCAGATGGCCCCCTCGTCCAGCGGAGGAAGGAAGTCTTTCCCTACCGTATAACTCAATACGCCCGCCAGCAGCAGGATGCCTGCCAGTACGCCAATCACGGCTTTGGGACAGTCGATGACGCGAACCACCTGGGCGTGATACAACGTTTGCAACTTCTCCAACCAGCGGTTGTGATACGTCTTTCGGGGATTGCGGTAAGCCATATAGGCGAGTCCCGGAATCAATATCAAAGCCACGCACAAAGCACCTATCAACGCATAGCCTACGGTATAGGCCATCGGCGTGAACAGTTTCTTTTCGATATGCTCGAAGGCAAACAGCGGCAGGTAGGCGGTGATAATGATAAGGGTGGAGAAGAAGATGGGACGCGCCACCTCCGTAGTGCGTCGCAGGATGGAGTCCTCGGTCAGCACCTCGTCGGGATGCCGTTCGCGTTTCTTCAAGATGGTCTCCATCATCACGATGGAACCGTCCACCAGTATACCGAAGTCGATGGCACCCAGCGAAAGCAAGTTGGCAGGAATGTCGGTGACGTGCATCAGGATAAAGGCTATCAGTAGGGAGAGGGGAATGGTGAGTGCCACCAGCAGAGCGCCGCGCCAGTTGCCCAGGAAGAGAATCAGTACGAGCACTACCAGTACCATACCCATAAATAAGGTGTGCGAAACCGTGTGCAGCGTCATGTCCACCAGGTTGGTGCGGTCCATAAAGGGATGGATACAGGTGCCTTTGGGCAACACTTCGTTGTTCAGCTCGTCAATAGCAGCATGCACACCTTCGAGCACTTGCGACGGGTTCTGTCCGCGCAGCATCTGCACGATACCTTCCACGCCGTCGGAGTAATTGCGTTTGCCGTCGTAGAAGCCCAGTACGCCCTTGCGTTCCAGATTGCCGTATTTCAGTTTGCCTATGTCGTTCAGGTAAACGGGCACTCCGTTCTCGGTCTTGATGACGATGCGTCCCAGGTCTTCCAGGTCTTTCACCAAGCCGATGCCACGGATTACATAGCTCAGTTCGCCCCGGCTCAGCATGCTGCCGCCGGCATTTACATTGTTCATTTCCACTTTCTCGGTTACGTCAGCAAGGGAAATGCCGTATTCTTCCATCTTGTGCGGGTCCAGTTCAATCTGATATTGCGTGGTGATGCCGCCGTAGTTGCTTACATCTGCCACGCCCGTCACTTGTTTCAGGCGGGGGATGATGACCCACTTGTGCAGGTCGGTGATTTCGCGCAAGTCCAGGTTTTCACTGTCGATGACGTAGCGGTATATCTCTCCGGTAGGAGAGGTCAGCGGATTCAGTCCCGGCACGGCGTCATAAGGCAGCTCTACGTCTACCAGACGCTCCTGCACACGCTGGCGTGCCCAGTAGTCGTCAATTCCGTCATCAAATACCAGCACCACGGTGCTCAGTCCGAAGGTGTTCTTGCTTCGCATCACGTTCAGACCCGGCATGCCGTTCACGGCACGCTCAATGGGGATGGTGATTTGCTGTTCTATTTCCTCGGCTGCCAGTCCGGGCACTTGGGTTACAATCTGTACGGTGGTATCTGCAATGTCGGGATAAGCGTCGATGGCAAGCCTTGTCCACGAATAATAACCCACTGCTGCAATGAAGGCAAACAATACGATCATCAGTCCCCGACGATGTATCGCCAGATAAATAAGTTTCTTCATACGTCGTGCGGTGTTTAGTTAGCATTCAGCAGATAGAAGGCACCGTCGGACACATATTTGTCTCCCGGTTGCAGTCCGGAGGTGATGATGCTTCTGTCGCCATCGGTGGCAGAAGTTTCTATTTTCTGTTTCAGGAACTTGTTATCTCCTAAAGACACCAGTACATACGCCTGGTTTTCTTCCTGTAAGATGGCTGCTGTAGGAATCAGTATCGTTTCGGCGGCTTCGTCAGTCAACTTTACCGAGGCATACATGGCAGGCTTCATCAGCCGTTCTTTGTTGTCGCAGGCTATCAGCACTTCTACCGAGCGCGTGTTTTCGTCCAGCAGTTCGCTGACGTGGTAGATGCTGCCGCTGAAGGTGCGGTTAAGCTGTGATACCAGTGATATCTCCACTTGCTTCAGGGCAGAGAGTAGCGGCATGTCTTTCTCCTTTACGTTGGCGGCTACCCACACTTCGTTCAGATCGGCAATCACGGCAACGGGGTCGGCATCTTCTTTCATAAACTGGCCGATGACGATGTCGTTCTTCACCACTTCGCCCACGATGGGGGAGCGGACAATCATAGGCTGTCCCAGCACCAGTTGGTCCGGTTCTATCTGGAACACTTTCAGGGCGGCCAGCGCATTCTCGTAATCTTTCTTTTTTAGTTCGTAGTTCACTTCTGCCTCTTCCACTTCTTTCTGTGCGCTGACTTTGTGCGCATACAAGTCCTTTTCGCGACGCAGGTTCTTGGAGGCAAGTTCCATTTCTTGCTTGGCCTGATAGTATGCCTTGCCGGTTTCAAAGAAGTCGGGCGAACTGATTTCGAACAGCGGGCTGCCCTTGCTCACTTTCTGTCCCAGGCGGATAAAGGAGCGGGTGACGCGTCCGGCAAAGGGGGATGCTATTTCTGCATAATGGCTTGGGATGGCTTTTACCACGCCCGATACGTTGAAAGTCGTCTGGTGCAGTTCCCGGGCGGCTTCGCTTATTTTCAGTTTTCCGGCTATGGGAGATTGGGGAGATACCAGAATCGTGTCTCCCGAGACAGAAAAATCTTGTGTTTCCTGCTCTTCGCGCTGACCGGCACATGCATAGCACAGCATGCCGACCAGACACAATAAACCTATATGTTTCATTGTTATTGTCGTTATGTATGAATAATCCGGTAATTGTTTGTTTACCAATGCTGGTTATGCACAACGACGGGGAGGGGCACGCAAATAGTATAAGCAAAAACACCTTGCGGCAGTCCTTACTTTGTTTTGCGAATATATGAAACCTAAAAAGAACAGTATGAAAGGCACCACCGGCATGTAGGACGAAGCGTCCATACATATCGCGTTGAACATGGAAACTGTTTCCAAGTTCGTTTCGCTATGCGAATGGTGTGCCCAGGGGAAAAACGGATGCGAGTGGGTGACGAGGTAATCGTCGACGATATGCGTATGGATAAAGGCTGTATTCCCCACATAGTAATATGCGAATACTACTATCAGGAGATACTTCATACTATTGATAAACAGCCTTTTCACATGTATTGCGTTTATTTGGCGGCAAAGTTACTATAAAATTCTCTTTATTCTCCTACAATTCATTTTTTTCATTTACTATCCGCAGAAGTTAAATATAAAATCTTATATTTGTTCGATATCTAATTGTACTATCAAATAACACAGGGACTTATGAAAGGATTTTATTTTATTGTATCAAGTAGTATTCTGTTACTTTTTGCATCGTGTGCACCGAAAAATGAAGGATGGACTTCCTTATTAGACAAAGAGCTCTCACAGTGGCGTATTTACCAGAGTTACGCATTTCCCGAAACTTTCAACGGACAGCGGCCTGTAGATGAAGAAGGCCAGACAATTACTCCCATCGGCTATGACAAGAACGAACAAAATGTGTTCAGCGTTATTGAGGAAGATGGAGAACCGGTGCTTCATATCACCGGAGAAACGTATGGTTGTGTCTTTACAAAACAAGATTATAAGAACTACCATTTCAGACTGAAGACCCGTTTTGGTACAAAGCGCTCGAATCCACGAACTGATAAAGCACTGGACTCCGGTATTCTGTATCATTCGCAAGGCGAGGCAGGCGTGGACTATTGGTACTCATGGATGCGCAGCCTTGAATTCCAAGTGATGGATGGTGGAACCGATGAAGGCGTTTCGGGTGACTTTTGGAGCGTTGCCGGTACGCGTGCGGACATCAGAGCCTCCAAATCGGATAAGGATTATTTCTACAATCCGGAAGGACAAGCCTGTACTTTTGGCGCAAAGGGTGTTGCATCGCAGTGTCGTGCTGCCGATTATACCAGTCCCACACACGAATGGACCACGATGGAACTGATCTGTTATGAAGGAAAGAGTTTGTATATCGTGAACGGCAACGTTGCCATGGCGCTTGAGAACCTCCGCTACTGGGACGGAGAAAAAGATATTCCTCTGGTTGAAGGCAAAATACAGTTGCAGAGCGAAGCTGGTGAGGTGTTCTACAAGGATATAGAAATCAAACAGATAGAAGGAATACCTGCGCAGTACGCGAAATATTTCAACTAAAAAAGAGGTAACTTTGTGTAGGTATTTTTTGCTTTCTCTTTTATACATTATTCATCAATTCCGGTAGTACTAAATCGTCTCTTTTGCAGGGCTACACCCTTTCTTCCGAATGGTGTAGCCATCACCTCCAAAGGGTGTAACCATCCGAAGGAAAGGGTGTAGCCCTATAAAACCCCTATTAATCGGTCATTGCAGCATGGGAGACAACAACGATACCAATTCCTCAGGTGTATATAAAATTCGCAAAATGACAAACAAAGTATCATAAATATCCGGATATTGATACTCATTGCAAGTATAGGTAGCAAAGTTGTACAGTATTGTATCAAGCTGCTCTCGAATAGGTAATGAAGTTACGGACGCAAGGGAGCTGCAGGAGGCATTTCTCAGTTCTTCCATAAAAGACTGATTACCGGTACTGCTCAGACCGGTACAAGTTACAATCAGATAGCGCGACCGGGTCAATGACGCGCAGCTGATCGGGCAGTCCGGTGGAAGCAACGAGAAATTGCCACCATACAGCAAGTATTTCTCCATGCCTTCATTTCTCAAAAACACCTTGCCTTCCATTAGAAAGAGCAGACGGTAGTTGCTGTTGCTTGCCAGGTCTTCGATGCATCCTTGCCGGAGCTCATTATAAAGCACTCCTTTCATAGTCTCCTGATGAGCTTTAAAAGAGGGTAGTAACTGTTGTAGCAACCAAGACAATTCGGCATTGTTATCTGTCATATCTGTATTCATAATGTATTCCTTTCAAATTAATGTTTATGGGTTATTGATTTATACCATTTAAATTCTTTGTAAACGTCGTTTAAACGGTTATAATCTTGCTGTGGAATGTAAGTAGTCAAACCGCAATGCGCCCGTATATTAAAGCCACCGTAGGTTGGCATAAAGGCTGGTGTAGCTGTCTTCCACTTTACACAGTCTTTGATAGCTGTTCGGATTGCGGCTTGTTGTTTCACTGATTTCGAATAGCAATCTTCCAAATCGAAAAACAGAGTACCGCTACCCCTGTCGAAGGTCTGAATGCCAACTCCATTATTGGGAAAAGAGGAACTCGATTCCCGAACGATGGAGGCAAGAGCATCCAATCCTTTGGTATCTATCAAACTCAAAGTGAGCGATGAATAGTCATCCGGGCGGGTGGCATAATCTTTCTCGATAGCTCGACAGAAGCCTTGAAGATCCACCTTCTGCTGATAGAGCAGGGGCAGGGCTTCGGCATAACAGCGGGAGAGCCCCGGCGATACGATCTCGGCTGAAGAGGCAACGATAGAGCGCGCTTTGTCTTTCAGTTCATAAGCAACTTCAACACTTGCCATGTAGCAAGCTTCAAAGACAATGAAATCGAACATACCGTCGGGGATTGCAGCAGCAAAAGCGGGAATCTCCATTTCGGAATTACCATCTAAAAGTATCGAACGACTTTCGAAGTTTCGGGAACTGCTGGAAGGATTATTATAAGTACCTTCCGGTAGCCATCCCGTAGCGTGGGAAAACAATACCAGTCCGTATGAAGAAGACGGGTAATGCTCCCTGATTTCAGACAATACGGAAGAAAAGATTTCTGCATCTGCAGAGTTGCTCTCCGGATATTCACGTAAAGTCTTTAAGATATTACCTCCTGAAGTTGTAGAGATTTCTAAAAGCTGCGGAAAGTCGTCTTTAGTATCTGTGTATATCAATACACGGCTGTAAGGCGAAATCTTTACGCTTTTCAGTTGCTCAATCTTTGAATTTACTTCTGATGAAAGATTGTTGTCACCACCCATATAAAACAAGATTGTTCGTATAGGAGTGTTTTTGGCTTCTAATACGTGATAATTATCGCAGGCTGCCAGCGATAGGTATATCCATAAAAAAAGTATATAGGAAAATGGACAGATTGCTAATGTATATATATTATTTTCCTTCATTCTTATTGTTTTTAAGGAGAGACAAATAAACACTGATCACTTATATTAAGCAGGTTTACACTTGTTTCTTATACTTTGCAATTAAAAAATTTGCTCCATATCATAATGTCGTCATGGCCAACGTACACATCTTACAAAGTATGTCCCGTTTTTGCTAACTCTACCTCCGTTAATTCCGCGTGCACGTGCGGCACCGTCAGAAGGTCCATCTTCAGTACAACTCCAGTATCCCTTGCTTGCAGCTACTGAAGCCCAATTATTCGCAGCTATTTCGTCTACTTCATCAATCGTAGGGAGACGCCAAGTCCCTGCAGGATATCCAGGCTCTGAATAGCTCCCGCAACCAGTTGGCATGTTCGGTGTATAATACATACCCCCTCCAAATAATTTATAAGTATACTCTGCAGGAATTCCCATTGCATCAGTCCATGTCATTGTTGCGCTACCATACATACTGGGAATATCTTGCAAAGCGACTATACGCCCTGTAGTAAGTACATAATTTCCTTCGGGCTGCACAAAAGGACTTCCTAAATTAGTCCACCCATATATCGGATGATAATATTGCACCTGTACCTCACGTGCACCAGGAGGAGGATTGTTTCCTATTGTCAGCGTTTGCGTTCGTAAGTTCGTTGTACCGCCAGCAATTGTCGGTTGAGTTGTACTAACAACAGTACCGCCTGAAATTGCCCTCAATTGAAGGTTGGGAAGATAGGATTGAGCTCTAACAGTTATTACAAACCCACCACCTATAGGCGTTACATTATCACGAGAAAGTCCAGTAGTCGAATATCCCTCTTGAGTCACATCTCCTCCAACAGGAGTCCATCCGTTTACAGGATGTTGGTACTGTATTCGTAGCACACGATTCGCCCAAGTTGCGTTTGCTGCAACAGAAATATTATTTGAAGTCCCCGCACCACTTTCCCGAGCTGCAATAGTTGTAGCCGCAAGTTGGGCATTGGCCGTTACGTTCAAAACTCGCACATTCATTTGTGGATAAGCACCGGTCAATGTGATATTAGCATTTGTAGCTACTGACGGAGAAGGGGCAAAATTTCGTGAAGCTGCAGAAATATAGTATCCTGTTTGTGTCACTGCAAACGAACCTTTGGCTGTGGATATGGACGAAGTGTTGATACCATATTTTGTTGATACCGTAACAGTCCTACTGGCCCAAGTCGTATTAGCCGGAATATTGATATTCACCGATCTGGTGCCATACGCCGCCGGAGCTTGAGCAGCAATCGACGTTCCGGCAGTAGAAGTAGCATTCCATGCCGCATTTGTACTGACATTAACTGCGATATTCTGTCCTGCACGGGCAGCACTCGTATTGCCGGTATTCAGTGTGAAGAATGCAGGAACCGTCCGGTTGATAGTCAAGTTGGCTGTAGATGCCGTGGCAGGGTCGTGGTCCGTAGTCGTAAACTGGAGCCCCACTGCCGTAGTGTTTCCTGACGCAGGCGTACCCGCAGCTGCAGTCCATGCTTTAGGGGTAAATGTCACGGTATTTGTACCGGTAGTAGTCTGATAGGTATGGTTTCCGCTCTCTGTTCCGGCAGCGACAGAGGCAGTAGCTACTGTATTAGCCCAGTTACCCGTACTAACGGCATACTTCCATTTCGCATTGGAGGTCACTGTAACGCTTTTCGAGTCTCCGGAGGTTCCGAAATCAAGTGCATTTACATTTAGTTTGATCGTAGGATTGGCATGCCCTTGGATTATCACAATCTCCTGGCCGGCAAAGTCCGGATCGGAAGAGGCAACCTTAAATATCGCCTTACGGTTGTCCCAGGTCTCGTTAATAGTAAGGTCAAATGAATAGGTCGTCACTCCCTTGTCGTTATTTGTATTGCTCCAGTTACTGACTACACCGGTGCCAAGATCGTCTACGCTGTATACATACCAGTCCGTATCAGAATCTACCGAGAAAGTATTCGTTCCTGCCGTCTCAGGGTAATAATCCTGTTTCGTCACATTGAACAACAAGTCAGTGGCAAGCTGCATGATATCAATTGTCTTCGAAGCTCTCGTACCGTCGGGTCCCATTACATAGACTATGACTGAAGTCGTTTTGGACGAGCCCGATTCATTTTTCGCAGGCTTGAAAACATAAGTCGTGATATTGGCATACCCGCTGTCCGGGAAGCCACCGCTGGCCCAGTCTATCGCATTGCTACCCGGAACCTCGGTGAAGTAGACATTCGCATCATTGGGATAAGTCGTTACAATAATGGATTTACCGCCACTGCTTCCCGATTTGCGGAATACAAGTGAGTTCTTGTTTACATCGATCGTCAGCTCTGGCGTTACCGTCTGAACAACCTTGATCTTCTGTTTGAACCGACCAGCCGTTATATAGAAATAAGACTCACGGTCGTCCATCGGTATCGTATGAGGATCGGCCGTAACTTGGATATCTACCTTATCACCTGCCGCACCACTTGAGGGAGTTACGGTTAGCCAGGATGGCAGGTCTTCGATGGTCCAGCCATCAGGATAGTCCGTATATACTTTCAGCTCCCGGGCCCGGCCTTCGCTATAGAAGTAGAGAGAGTCCTTGTTTACAGTGAGTTGGTAATGTCCGTCGAAAATGGAATTATTCATACCGGAATCATCCCATTCCTGAACTTCGGCTTCCATATTGAAAGATTTGGATTTGAAAGCTTTATCAGGAGTATCGTAACCGCTGCCGGTCACACTCTGAATATTCATCACGTACTTATGATTACGGAGAATATCGCGATAATAGGTATCGGTAGATTCTTTCTTCAAAAAGTCCAGCCGGTAATAGGTTGTCTTACCATCTGTGCCATACGTACCGCCAACAACCACACAAGTAGCCTTCGACGATTCGTTTTCGTCCTTGCCTTTGGCTTCAAACAGGTAGATTGTTCTTTCAAACGCCGTATTCATGGAAGAGGGGACTTCATAAAAGAGCGGAGTATCATTGTTGATGCTTCCGGTTGGTTCGGTGGCTGCTTTCACCTTCGACAAGCTTTCCAAGTTGCCAGGCTCGGGAACAATGCGGCCCTGATTCTTGCTGTTGTAGACATAAACTTCATCCAGCGTGAAATTTCCGGCTGTAACCACGGCATTATCCAGCACCACATCAAAGCGGGCAATGGCTCTCAGTAACTTCACGTCACTGATCCGGGTCACGGCGTCGGTAAGGGTTGCTTCAACTTCGCCCCACATGGGGAAGGAGTCAAAGTTTTTGTCTGACGCATCTTCGTCCTTATCATTATTCGCATTCCAACTGCCAGCTCTGGAGTAGAGGAGTCTGGCAAGCAGTTCGTCCTTGTCGGCGCCTTTACCGATTTCACCCAAAGCCGTAAGTTCCGAACGCACATTGGCAAGGATGACAAAGGTCTGCGGAGCATCACTCTTGATAAGTTTTACAGTAAACTGTTTCTTTGATTTGGTAGGGTTACTCTCTGCTACATCCTGGATAGTATGTCCTTGGGCACTGTACGAGAAGACCCACTTGGAAGGATCGACACCATCCGGTTCAAAAGCCAGGACATCAATCTCTTCGACAAGGTTTTCGTCTACCTCGGATATCGCACGCGTTTTAGGTGAGGCGGCAGGCATCTGGAACAATACCTGCACATCAATCTCTTTACCCGTTCCGGAGGTATGACCGCTGTAATTTTCGTCCTCGGCAGAACACGAGGAAAAGATGGCGGCAGACACTACCAGCCAAAAGAGTAATTTCATTTTAAGACTATTCATATTGCTCTATTTTTATTGTATCTTGTTAATTCAATCCGATTTCGCCATCTTTGACAACCCACCAGCCGTTGATGCTGACGGAAACGTCCAGCCCGAACTTCAAGTGTATATCGTAGACATGGACAGTATCGTAAGTGGCAGTGCCGATTTCATTGATCAGGGCGACAAGGTCGGCACGGTAAAGCGTGGTACCTTGCGTTACATTAGTTATTTCAAATATAGGACTTCTGCCGTCGGCAAGTTTAAGGATATTAAGGCTGGCAGACAGTTGCCCCGTGGCATCCCTAACGCATGGGGCAGTATATATGAGGTCGCCGCAGTCGGCGAAAGTATAGTCAAAGTTGTATGTACCGTTATTGTCGTAAATACGCATACGGTAGGTGTCACCGCTTTGGGATAAGCCTTCCGTAGTTAGGTTGACGGTATTGTAGGCCTGTTCTAACGGCAGGAAAAGGGTTTGGCCCCGCTGGCTGCTTACATGGGCGGGAAGATGGGAATGGAAAATCGGTAAAACACCGTTCAGAACTTCAGTTTCATAGTCGAGATAAAGCAGCGCTTCACTCAGCTTGGTCCGGCCCGGTACCATTTCGGAAGGGCCGAATTTGTAATAGGTGGGAACGCCACACCAGGCAACGAAAGTATAGTCGCCCGAAGGAAGGTCATTGATTGTCATAAAGTAGTCGGAAGACAAGGAGGGGCTTTCATCTGTATATACGGCACGTAAAATACCACCGGCATCGAATACGAAAAGGTCAATCTTCTCCACTTCTGATTCATTGATACCCGTACGGGCATAAGTAGCCGGTTCGTAGGTAAAATAAAGTTTCATCCCTGCAGGACAGTCCGAAAGGTCTTCTTTGATGCAGCCCGACAAAGCAGGAAAGAGCAGGCAGAGAAAGAAAAGCCTGAGCAGGTATTTGCGTATATATAGTTTCATTATTGAATATTTAAGTTGTGGAAGATAAAGGAAGGAAGCAGGGATCGAAATCCCGCTTCCATCCGATTGGTTTTATAACTGGATCTATGAGGCAATTTTACAAATCATAGTTATCTGAAACAACAGCCCAAGGTTCTACCTGAACATCTACCATAAGAGTTGTCTCTTCTGCTACACCACCCTTGTCGGTGGCAGAGCCCGGAGCCTTGATGCTCTTAACAACCATATCGTAGAAATTATTACGCAGTACGTCGAACTTGGCAGCTGTGGAGCCGGAAATATTGCTGTCGGCCGTACCGTTCTTGTTGATGTAGGCACGGAAATAGCAGAGGCCGTCTACATATTCGTCGCTCTTGGTGTAAGTAGGATTGGCAGCCAGGAAAGTGTCGGCATCTGCTTCAACATCAAAATAATAGATGGATCCGTCTGTTGCTACAACAGTCCAGAATGATTTGGCAGCAGCAGTATTCGGGCCTTTGCTGGTTCCATCATCCTCACAGAAAAATTCAGGAGCGTATTGGGCACGCACTGAAACATAAGTCAGGTTGTCACCACTTGCAGGATGAGTTGCGGCAGTATTCTCAGGAGCATAGACGGCCGTGGCATCAAGGGCTGTAGCGGCAACTGATACATTCTCAATGTTATCGTAAGCTGTGGAGCCGGGAGCATAACTGCTAATAGAGAAGAAATCACCGGCTGCAAAACTGGACCAGTTGGGATCCTGAACAACGATAGCAGGAGAAGTACCCACACGCTTCTGCAAAGGATAAATACTCTTGTTGGCGTTGCCAAGGGCAAATTCAAGATTGGTAAGTTCACCGCCTTGGCTCATTATCTTACCGCTGCCATCGCGTGTGATATCCTCACGTACTGTAACCTTGGCTACAAGACGTTTTACGCCTACCGTTATCTGGTTGGCAGCCGGAGTAACACCCGGAGTTGTTTCAGCAACCAGCGTTGCAAGCTTTTCTTCCGCGCTGAACATGGTGAAACCGTTGGAATAAAGCTCATCGGCGCTTGATAACGAATGAGTAAAATTAGCGAGGCTGGTAAGAGGACTGTTAACGGCGGGAAGAGCAGCAGGAGTGGGATAGTTCATTGCCACAAAGATTTTCTTGTTGCCGGTAGTAGTAGCAATCTCTTTGCCTGACTTGAGCTTATAAGTATCAGGCGTACCCGTAACTGCATCAAAGTCGTCCACAACAAGCGAGGCATTCTTCTCAAGAATGTAACTGCCGGGAATGGACGTTTCGGAGTAAATCAATACGTTAATTGTCTTCAGTTCGATCTCGTCGTCAGTGGCATTGCCATCGGTGGAAAGACCATAGGTACGGGGAACTGCCGGAGTAGAAATAGTAAGTCCCATGGCGGTGGGTTGTCCCAATTCAACCGGTTGGCCGGTCATTGCATCGTCATTTGTACAGCTTGTTAAGCCCAAAGTAAGGGCGGCGAAAGCCATAGTCGCAAATTTAAATTTGTTCATTTGTTTAATTTTAAATTAGAAATACTTATTAATTGATTTATATCCTATTGATTCATTATCAATAGATTTACTTGTTATCATTCTTATTTAATACATTATACTTTCTTTTATTCCATAGGCAGCCTTTCATTATCGTTAAAACTATTAATTCACAATCTCTATCGATAAGGGAGAGAGAAACATAGCCGGAAACTATCTCCCATATATTTTATAACTACAGATTATTTAATGATATAGATAAAGGAGACGGCAGCTTTCGTCGGACCGAAATAATGCTTATGCTCATCCCCCTTGTAATCCCCGCAGGTCTTACAGGAATAGCGTTTATAATCGAGATAGGCGTAGCCGACACCGGCGGATAACTCCAGGTTCCAGCTTCGGCCCATATTAAACTGATACCCGTAAGTGAACCCACCGCCAACGAGCCATCCCTGAAAACGGTTAGCTTTCATGTAGTGGTTGCCGATACCTCCGACATTGTAATAACCATAATGTGTATGCAGTCCGAGGAAATGACCGGAGAAAGGAGAACAGAACCATCGGCGGAGTTCAGGTTGAAAAAGAATATGTTTCCATTTCTTATTATCAGAAAAAGAAAAAGGATTGTAACTAACGGGAAGCCCAAGAGTTAGTCTGGAGCCAACCTTGAATTCTACACCGAGGTTAAAACTGGAAGTAGCATCATAAAGAAGGTTGCTGCTGATAGACAGGGAAGGAGTGGCGCTTTTCTGCTCCTGCCCCTTTAGTGAAGGGCACAGAAGGATACTAAACAGAAGAACGGCAAAGAGCCGGGATGTTTCATTAATCATTCTCATTCGATCTATTTTTACGTGGGTTTAGTAAATGGTTTCAAATCCGACACTTGCAAAGTGCCGGATGGACGAAAAAAAGATTTCTTTTTCGCTGATTTTCTTGAAGTTAGAAGCATATCGTTCGTGAACAAAACAGTCTTGTAGAACATTTGTAAAACAAGGGGAAGGAGCAGAAAAGAATAAATGACGTGGAAAAGGATGATTTACAAGAAATTGAAAGAGAAGACAAAGACAAGAAGAAAAGAGAAATGTAGAACATTTGTAAAACGGTTGAATAACAATATATTATGGAATTGACATACAAAGGTGAGCACGAGAGATGCCAACACTCGGAGCAGACAGCAAAACAGACCATTGAAATGGTAAGAATTGCAAAGGGAGACAGTGGAGAAGTGGCTACAGTGAGTAATGAGGTAGTATTCTTCATAGAGGGGCAGGTACGCTTCATATTCAAAAATGCCCCGGATTATGAAGGCAAAAAGGGAGAGATACTCTTTCTGCCGGCAGGAGGCAGATACTCTTATATAGCAGCAGACAATGCGCTGATGGTCGTTTTCCGAATCAGAGGATCTATTGTGCTGTGTGCAAACTATTCGGTGGAGAAGCTATATGAGGTACAGAAGAAGAATGCGGGGTTCTACCTTTCCCAAACACGGAGAAGATTCAGTGTCATGGAAATGAATACAAGAATATGGCAGTTCTTGGACGGGATGATGAACATCCTCAATGACGGAGTGAAATGTGGGGAGTATTTCGAATTGAAAATCAAAGAATTCTTTCTGCTGGTAAGGCTCTATTATACAAAGGAGGATATTTATGATTTCCTGTACCTCATCCTGAGCGAGGACACATCGTTCTCGGAATACGTAAGAATGAGGTGGCACCGATTCAAGAATGTAGAGGAAATGGCAGAATATATGCACTTGACAACCAGACAGTTCTCGGAGAAATTCAAGAAAATATTTGCAGCTACACCTTATAAATGGATGAAACGGGAGAGGGCGAAGATGATAAAGACCCAACTTCTGGATGCAAACAAGACTATCAAACAGATAGCTTTTGAGAATGGCTTCTGCGATCTGCCTCAATTCACCAAGTTCTGTAAGAAGGAAATTGGAAAGACACCCACGGATATACGGGCGGAAGGAATAATGGCAAAGGGAAGAATTGACAACCATTAAACGGCTTTTGACAATCAGATAAAAGATTTTATAGCCTATCTTTGCCCACGGTTTCCATGCTGGCAAACAGCAACCATCCGGCACTTTGCAAGTGTCGGATGGGAAATTATTCTTATCAAGAATGGGACAAAGGTAAGAAAAAATCACTATTCCAAGCTTTGTATCCCCATTTTTAACACACAGAATTTTCACGCTTCGGAAGGGAAGGGCGTAGGATGACGCTCGTAATGCGTTCATTGGCGGCATCCAGGAGGGAATTGTCAAGCTGGTCCAGATAAATCAAGGTTGTACGTTCCGAGGTATGGCCCAGACACTCACTGATTACCCGCAGAGGGATATTTTCCTGTTTACCGATGTTAGCCCATGAATGCCGTGCCCAATGGGTACTTAGAGGCTTTTTGATTCCGGCAAGGGAGGCCAGTTTCTTCAAACGGGCATTCTGGATGCGCAGCCCGTTTTCGTACTGAATGCGGGCGTTTTTATCCGGATCGCGGATGATAGGGAAAACGTACGGGATACAGGAGGTTTCATCGGAGAAACTCGAGATAATGTCACGCATCTCATCCGTAAGCCGTACCTCGATCTGCTGGCCCGTCTTCTTGCGTACATACCGCAGGACACCGCCACGAATATTACTCTTCAAAAGATAGGCAAGGTCTACAAAGCACATACCACGAGCGTCAAAACAGAACGTGAAGTAACGCTGGGCGTCATAGAGTCCCTTCAGGGTTTCGTATTCGCGGCTGAAAGGGGGCTGACTATGCAAGAGCCCGCAAAGATCCAGATTGTGGAGAGACTTGACTTCATCAACGGTAAGGGCACGTTTCATCGTTCTGGTAACACCCGTAAAAACACTGGAGAAGGGCGCACCATCAGGATGAGGAAAGACGCGGTGTTCGGCGATGGCCTTGTTATAGATAGCACGCAGGTTGCGCATGTAGTACGAAAGAGTATTGGGAGAACACCCCTTGTCGCGCAAGAAAAGCTCGAAATCTTTGATAAGGCAGGCATTAATATGCTTCAAAGGGATATCCTCACCTTTATTGAACTTCACGAGACCACGGGCAACGGTGCGGTAAGCACGCGAAGTGCGGTACTGGCCGCGCTTCTCCAACTCGCGAGAGAGACGGGAAGCATAGCCGGACAACTTGTTCTCGTCTTTCTTCTCACGGAAAAGGGAGAGAATATCCTCGACTGTATAACGCCCTTTCTTCTGAAGTTCGGATATAAAACCGGAAAGGAGATTCATACTGGATTTGATACGTGCGTCGACTTCCCTCAGGTAGGATGCACGGGCTGGATCGTTATGAGGATAAATGAGGCGCTGCCCGGCTTTGTCCCATTCTTCATTGAAAATGCGGCATCCGGAAAGGATAACGGTTTTGTTACGTCTGTGATGGACAATACGCAGGGAAAGGCTCCCGGGATGATGCCCCTCTTTGGTGGAAGGGCGGTAGACTAATGTCAAACTTGTCATAATTCTTTTTTAATTTAATTTGTAACTGGATTTATAAGATGCACGAAGCATTATACTAGAACACAAATTAAAACATACGGATGACCAATTCATCACTTTTAAGCGAGTTTGTGGAGGAATTGACAAGCGAAATGCGCTAATTGCAAAGTCGAGAGATTTTTTCTTCTCAAAACGCTCTTTTCTATAAGTTTTTTGTAAATTTGCACCCTTAAAATAAAGAGGGTATCTCCTAAACGATAGGAAAATAGCTTCTACCATAAGTATAAAATAGTAAAATCAGATAAAAAAGATGGCTAAGAAGTTTGCTGAGTATTCGCAATTCGACCTCTCGCAGGTAAACAAGGAAGTGTTGAAGAAATGGGATGAAAACGGGGTTTTCGCCAAGAGTATGACAGAACGTGAAGGTTGTCCTTCTTTCGTATTTTACGAAGGACCTCCCTCGGCTAATGGTATGCCGGGCATTCACCACGTAATGGCCCGCTCCATTAAGGACATTTTCTGCCGTTACAAGACCATGAAGGGTTTTCAGGTGAAGCGTAAGGCTGGCTGGGATACACACGGGCTTCCGGTGGAATTGGGTGTGGAAAAGGCACTCGGCATCACGAAAGAGGATATCGGCAAGACCATCTCTGTAGCTGAATATAATGCTGCCTGCCGTAAGGACGTCATGAAATTCACCAAAGAGTGGGAAGACTTGACGCACAAGATGGGTTACTGGGTAGATATGACCGATCCTTACATCACCTACGACAACCGTTACATCGAAACTTTGTGGTGGCTGCTGAAGCAACTTTATAAGAAAGGACTTCTTTATAAAGGGTATACCATCCAGCCATATTCTCCTGCTGCCGGCACGGGACTTAGCTCACACGAGCTGAACCAACCCGGATGTTACCGCGACGTAAAAGATACTACCGTGGTAGGACAGTTCAAGATGAAGAACCCGAAGCCCGAAATGGCAGAGTGGGGTACTCCTTACTTCATTGCATGGACCACTACTCCGTGGACATTACCTTCGAACACAGCCCTCTGCGTGGGACCGAAGATAGACTATGTGGCCGTACAGACTTACAACGGATATACGGGTGAGAAAATGACTGTAGTATTGGCAAAAGCCTTACTCTACACCCACTTCAATAAAAAGGCGAAAGATATTGCATTAGAGGACTATAAGCCCGGAGATAAACTGATTCCGTTTAAAGTGGTAGCCGAATATAAGGGTACTGATCTGATAGGTATGGAATACGAGCAACTTATTCCGTGGGTGAAGCCGGTAAGTGTAAACGAAAACGGTGACTGGAGCGTCAGCGATAAAGGTTTTCGTGTAATCTCCGGTGACTACGTAACGACTGAAGACGGTACGGGTATCGTGCACATCGCCCCGACATTCGGTGCCGATGATGCCTTCGTGGCTCGTGCTGCCGGCATACCTTCCTTGTTCATGATCAACAAAAGAGGAGAGACCCGCCCGATGGTAGACCTCACCGGCAAGTTCTATTTGCTGGACGAACTGGATGAAAAGTTTGTGAAGGAATGCGTGAACGTTGATTTATATAAGGATTATCAAGGCAAGTGGGTGAAAAACGCCTACGACCCGCAATTCACCGTTGACGGCAAGTACGATGAACAGGCTGCACAAGCTGCCGAATCGCTGGATATCGAAATTTGCATGATGATGAAGACCGGCAATCTGGCATTCAAGATAGAGAAGCACGTGCACAACTATCCGCACTGCTGGCGTACGGACAAACCGGTATTGTACTATCCGCTGGATAGCTGGTTCATCCGCAGCACCGCTTGCAAGGAGCGCATGATGGAACTGAACAAGACCATCAACTGGAAACCGGAAAGCACCGGCACGGGACGTTTCGGCAAGTGGCTGGAAAACCTGAATGACTGGAATCTGAGCCGTTCCCGTTACTGGGGAACCCCGCTGCCCATTTGGCGTACGGAAGATGGTAGCGAAGAAATGTGCATCGAATCTGTAGAAGAACTGTACAATGAAATAGAAAAATCTGTAGCTGCCGGACTGATGGAATCGAATCCTTATAAGGATAAAGATTTCCAACCGGGTGTATATACAGAAGCAAACTATGACAAGATAGACTTGCACCGTCCTTACGTGGATGATATCATCCTTGTTTCCAAAGACGGAAAGCCGATGAAGCGTGAGACGGATCTGATCGATGTATGGTTTGATTCGGGCGCTATGCCGTATGCACAGATACACTATCCGTTCGAGAATAAGGAATTGCTGGACAGCCATCAGGTATATCCTGCCGATTTCATCGCTGAAGGCGTAGACCAGACTCGTGGCTGGTTCTTTACGTTGCATGCCATTGCTACGATGGTGTTCGACAGTGTATCTTATAAAGCTGTAATCTCTAACGGATTGGTGCTGGACAAGAACGGCAACAAGATGTCAAAGCGCTTGGGTAATGCAGTCGATCCATTCACTACGATTGATAAATACGGTTCCGACCCGTTGCGCTGGTACATGATTACGAATTCTTCCCCATGGGATAACCTGAAGTTCGACGTGGATGGAATAGAAGAAGTACGCCGCAAATTCTTCGGTACTTTATATAATACGTATTCATTCTTTGCCCTCTATGCCAATGTGGACGGATTTGAATACAAAGAAGCCGATGTACCTATGGCAGAACGTCCGGAGATAGACCGCTGGATTCTTTCTGTACTGAACACGCTGGTGAAAGAGGTAGATACTTGTTACAATGAATACGAGCCGACTAAAGCCGGACGTTTGATCTCTGACTTCGTGAATGACAACCTCTCCAACTGGTACGTTCGTCTGAACCGTAAACGTTTCTGGGGTGGAGGTATGACGCAAGACAAGCTGTCTGCTTTCCAGACTCTTTATACTTGTTTGGAAACGGTTGCCAAACTAATGTCGCCTATTGCTCCGTTCTATGCCGACAAGCTCTACATGGACCTGATTGCAGCAACAGGACGTGATAATGTGGTTTCTGTTCACCTGTCACAATTCCCCGAATGCAAGGAGGAAATGATAGACAAGGAACTGGAAGCACGCATGCAGATGGCACAAGACGTTACTTCCATGGTATTGGCACTGCGCCGTAAAGTGAACATCAAAGTCCGCCAGCCGCTGCAATGCATCATGATACCGGTGGTGAACGAAGAGCAGCGTGCCCACATCGAAGCAGTGAAAGCACTGATCATGAATGAGGTGAACGTAAAGGAAATCCAGTTTGTAGACGGTGCAGCCGGTGTGCTGGTAAAGAAGGTAAAGTGCGATTTCAAGAAACTGGGACCGAAGTTCGGCAAGCAAATGAAGGCTGTGGCGGCTGCTGTAACAGAAATGTCACAGGAAGCAATTGCAGAACTGGAAAAGAACGGTTCGTATACCTTAACGCTGGATGGTGCGGAAGCAGTTATTGAAGCGACTGACGTAGAAATCTTCAGTGAAGACATCCCGGGATGGCTGGTAGCCAACGAGGGTAAATTAACCGTAGCGTTGGAGGTTACTATCACCGAAGAGCTTCGTCGTGAAGGTATTGCCCGCGAGTTGGTGAACCGCATTCAGAATATCCGTAAATCAAGTGGATTTGAAATAACGGACAAAATAAATATTACGTTATCAAAAAATCCCCAAACAGATGATGCGGTAAACGAATATAAAGACTATATTTGTAACCAAGTTTTAGGAACCTCATTGAAGCTTGAAGAGAATGTTGAAAATGGTACGGAACTAGAGTTTGACGACTTCAAACTATTTGTGAGTGTTGTAAAAGAATAATTACTAAAAACACACATTTTATTATGGCAGAAAAGACAAGATACTCGGATGCTGAATTGGAAGAATTCCGCGCCATTATTATGGAAAAGTTAGAATTGGCACAGCGCGATTATGAATTGCTGAAAGCCAGTCTGACAGGTGCAGACGGTAATGATACCGATGATACATCTCCTACGTATAAAGTATTGGAAGAAGGTGCCAACACCTTGTCCAAGGAAGAAACCACACGCCTGGCACAACGTCAGTTGAAGTTTATTCAAGGTTTGCAGGCTGCTTTGGTACGTATAGAGAACAAAACGTATGGCATTTGCCGCGAAACCGGTAAGTTGATTCCGGCAGAACGCTTACGTGCCGTACCTCATGCAACACTGAGCATCGAAGCTAAAAATAACGGCAAGAAATAAGGATGGGTAAATTTTTCACGAAAGGCCGCATTGCCTTGCTTATTATTTTTTCGGTACTGATTATCGATCAAATAATAAAGGTGTGGATCAAAACGCACATGTATTGGCACGAAAGTATACGTGTCACCGACTGGTTCTACATCTACTTTACAGAGAACAACGGCATGGCCTTCGGTATGGAAATATTCGGGAAACTGTTTCTCACTTCCTTCCGTATTATTGCTGTAGGAGTGATAGGCTGGTTCTTGTACAAGTTCGTGAAGCAGGGAATGAAGACCGGATTCATCGTCTGTGTATCCTTGATTCTGACCGGAGCTTTGGGTAATATCATTGACAGTGTATTCTATGGTGTACTGTTTAATGAGAGCACCCATTCGCAAATAGCCTCTTTCATGCCCGAAGGAGGTGGATATGCTCCGCTGTTTTACGGAAAGGTCGTGGATATGTTCTATTTCCCTATTATTGATACGAACTGGCCCGAATGGATGCCCTTTGTAGGAGGAGAACATTTCATTTTCTTCAGTCCGATTTTTAATTTTGCCGATGCAGCAATCAGCTGTGGCATCATTGCTCTGCTGTTGTTCTACAGTAAATATTTGAACGACTCCTATCATGCCATAAAGAAATCATGAAAGGAAAGAATCGAATTCAATGGTATAGCGTAATCCTTTTGGCATTCTGTTTGACGGCTTGTCAGGTGAAAAGACCTAAAACCGTGTTGCCGGATGCCAAAATGGAAAACGTGCTTTATGACTATCACATAGCCAAAGCTATGGGAGAAGAAGTGCCGTATAACGAGAGTTATAAACGTCTGCTATACGTTGAATCGGTTTTCAAAAAATATGGTATTACCCAAGCCGACTTTGACTCTTCTATGGTTTGGTATGCCCGCAATCCGGAAGTCCTCACCAAGATTTATGAAAAGGTAAACCTGCGGTTGAAAGCCGACAGAGACGGCATCAACCACTTGATCGCCCTGCGCGATAATAAGCCGAAGGAATCCCTTCCCGGCGATAGTATCGACGTATGGATATGGCAGCATATCTATCAGTTGACGGGCATGCCTTTGGATAATAAGATTATATTTACACTGCCTTCGGACACCAATTTCCACGACCGGGATACATTGCGTTGGAGTGTACGCTTCCGTTTCCATAACGGCGCGCCGGACAGCATCCATGCCCCTTTGATGGCGATGCAGGTTCTTTACGAAAAGAACGACAGTGTTGTCAGCGCTATTCAGAAGGTGAAAGAAACGGGAATCGAAACAATCAGTCTGTTTGCTGATACTTTGGGACAGATAAAGGAGATACGCGGATTCATTTACTATCCGATGCAGGAATCTCCGCAACCATTATTGGTAGACCGTATATCCATGATGCGCTATCATGCTACAGATAGCTTGGCGATTGCTCCTAAAGACAGTCTGCAACAAGCAACGGATAGCATAAAGAAGGATAGCATCGGAAAGAAACCGGAGATGCTGAAACCGGTTGAACTCCAAGAGCAACAAGTAGAAAGTGTTTCGGTTAATCGCAGGAATCTTCGTCCTCGTCCTACACTGAAGGAGATCGAAAAGCCACGTAAATAAACGGATCATGAAACGATATGCTTCACATTTTCTGTTACTGCCGGAATATGGTTATTTGAAACAGCATGTCATAGTGATGGAAGAGGAACATATCTTCTCTATTTCTCCACTGACAGAAGAAACGGAGAATACAGAATGGTTTCCCGGGGTTATTGCTTTGCTACGTTATTCAGAGCAAAGTGAAGAATCCGACTTCTTTGATAAATCTGACGATACTTTATCGGCAGTTCCCCAAAATATAGAAGAAGAACTGCCTTTTTTAATTCCTTATCTGTTTTATCCCTTCGACTTTACAACGATGCGGCCTGTCGCCGAAACTCGGCGCAGACAACTGCGGTAGCAATGGCCACATTCAGCGACTCGGATGTTTCACGGTCTGCAGGATAGTTCGGGATGTATAGCTTACGGTTGATTAATTGCTCCACTTCCTTTCCGATGCCATTGCCTTCATTGCCCATTACAATCAGTCCGTGGGAAGTTAAAGGTTGCTCATACATATTTTCTCCATCCAGGAAAGTACCGTAAACAGGGATATCTTTTAAAGAACGGATCAGGTCGGGCAGGGGAGTGTAGTGCAACTTTACGCGTGCAATGCCACCCATCGTGGCTTGTATGGTTTTGGGATTGTAAACGTCTACCGTATTGGGAGAACAGAAGATGTGTTCTATGCCGAACCAGTCGGCAAGGCGGATGATTGTTCCTAAATTACCTGGATCTTGTACGTCGTCCAATGCCAGGCAAAGAGAGTGACTGATGACAGAAGCATCCCACTCATCATCCGGTTGGTGAAAAACAGCCAGCACTTGCTGGGGCGTTTTCAGCAAGCTGGCACGGGATAGTTCTTCTGCTGAAACTTCCGTTACATCTTCTACAGCGAGGTGCGTGTTCTTGGAAAGCCATTCGCCGGTCGCAACGAGGAAGCTGCACGGGAAATGTCCCAATAAATCACCTACGAGTTTAGGGCCTTCTGCCAGAAAAACTTTATCGGCCTTCCGGTTCTTCTTCAGTTCCAGAGAATGGATATATTTAATGCGGTTTTTACTTAGTGCCATATTATGGTAAATGTTATCGTTTGACAAAAATACGTGATTATTTCTATATAATCAAAAACTCAGCACTCTTCCGGCGTTTTTATTTCGGGAACAAAAAAATACAAGTATATTTGTAGCTGTTAATGCGCAATCAATGACGTTGTATGAATAAAGGCTTCCGCTACGCGATACTCGCTACTATCGTACTTTTATTGGCTTCTTGTTCTTCTACCAAATATGTACCGGACGGTTCGTATTTGCTGGATGAAGTGCGTATACATACAGACAATAAAGAAGTGAAGCCATCCAGTCTGTCGCCATACGTCCGTCAAAATCCTAATTCGAAGTGGTTTAGTCTGATAAAAACACAGCTATATGTCTATAACTGGTCCGGACGCGACTCTACGCGCTGGATTAACCGTACTTTGCGTAAATTGGGGGATGCTCCCGTCATCTTCAGTGAGGAGGAAACGGAACGTACCAGCGAGGAAATAACCAAGGCTGTGCAGAATATGGGCTATATGGGTGCCAAAGTAGAATCGGTGGAACAAGTTAAAAAGAAGAAGATGAAGCTGGCTTATAAGGTTACTACCGGCAAGCCATATAAAGTTCGGACGCTGAGATACGACATTCAAGATGATAAGATCAAGGAATACCTGCAACAGGATTCTGCGGAAACCTATTTGTCCGAAGGCATGTATTTCGATGTCAATGTACTGGATGCGGAACGTCAGCGTATCACAAATCATCTTTTGCAGAACGGATATTATAAATTCAACAAAGATTATATCTCTTATACCGCAGACACTGTGAGGAACACTTACCTGGTGGATTTGACGCTGCATTTGGCTCCTTTCAGGCAGCGCAATGAAGATGAACCGCAAAAACATCGCCAATACACCATTAATAAGGTGAGTTTTATTACGGATTATAATGTGTTGCAATCGTCTTCTTTAAGCAACAGCATCGAAGTAAACGATTCCCTGCACTATAACGGATATCCCATTTACTATAAAGACAAGTTGTATCTGCGCCCCAAGGTGTTGACGTCCAATCTGCGCATCACCCCTGGAACCCTGTATAATGAACAGAATGTGCAGCGCACCTACTCCAACTTCGGACGCTTGCAGACCTTGAAATACACCAATATCCGTTTCTTTGAAACCCAGCAGGCCGACAGTGCCAAACTGAATGCTTATGTGATGCTGACGAAAAGCAAGCACCAATCGGTATCTTTTGAAGTAGAAGGTACAAACTCTGCCGGTGATTTGGGTGCAGCAGCAGCCGTAGCCTTCCACAATCGTAACATGTTCAAGGGATCTGAAGCATTTATGCTAAGACTGCGCGGAGCCTACGAAGCCGTGTCGGGTCTGCAAAGCGGGTTGAACCAGGACTATATCGAGCTGGGTGCGGAGGCAACCATCAACTTTCCGCGCTTCATGTTTCCGTTCATTTCCAGTGACTTCAAGCGGAGAATAAGAGCTACCACCGAGTTCGGATTGCAATACAACTATCAGATGCGCCCGGAGTTTACACGCATTGTGGCATCAGCCGGCTGGAGCTATAAATGGGGAGTACAACAACAGCGCTCTCAACATCGCATCGACTTGCTGGATATCAACTATCTGTACATGCCCTGGATAGATCCGGATTTCAGGGAAAAATACTTGGAGAGAGATGAGAACTACATTCTTCAATACAATTATGAGAACCGTTTCATTGTCCGCACCGGATATAGCTATACGTTTAACAGTGCCGGAAGAGCTTTGATGAATAACTCCGTCATCGGCAATTCTTATACGATACGTGTCAATTTTGAGTCTGCCGGCAATATGCTTTATGCTTTGGCAAAGATAGGGGGAATGAAGAAGAACAATAAAGAAGAATATACCTTGCTGAATATACCTTTTGCCCAGTATCTTAAAGGGGATTTTGACTTTGCCAAAAATGTGGTTATTGACAACCGTAACTCTCTGGCATTCCACATGGGTGCCGGGATTGCCGTCCCTTATGGCAATGCAACCATAATTCCTTTTGAGAAACGTTACTTTTCGGGTGGAGCCAATAGTGTACGAGGTTGGTCAGTCCGCGATTTAGGTCCCGGCTCTTTCCCCGGCGACGGCAATTTCTTGAATCAGTCGGGAGACATCAAGCTGGATGCCAGCATTGAATACCGCACACGTCTGTTCTGGAAATTCAGAGGAGCACTCTTTGTAGATGCAGGAAATATCTGGACTATCCGCAATTATAAAGACCAGCCGGGAGGTAAATTCGAAATTGATAAGTTCTATAAGCAGATTGCAGTAGCCTATGGTTTAGGATTGCGTCTCGATCTGGACTTCTTTGTGCTGCGCTTTGATGGAGGTATGAAAGCGCTCAATCCGGTATATGAAAAAGGAAAAGACCGTTATCCGATTATTCGTCCTGATTTCGGTCGTGATTTTGCTTTCCACTTTGCAGTAGGGTATCCGTTCTAAATTAATAATGGATAGTTGATAAAGGATAATTTAGCATACGCATGTATGCCGAATATCATTATCAACTATCCATTATTCATTATCCATTATCAATTAAAAGCGTAATAGCTGTTTATCATGGTAGCCTGGCGGGCAGCAGCCACACCTTGGGCATCCAGCGTAACAGTCATTTCTTCACCGTTCGGAAGAGTCATTTGTGCAGTACCGTCATTGTTTATTTGCAGCAATTCAGTGCTTACGCCATCGGCAACAACATTCCACGTATTCAATTCCTTGTTATAGATAAGTTCCATAGAGGCTGTTTCGCCTTCTTTCGTGATGGAGTAACCGTTTTCGAGCGTCTCTACCAGGTAGTTGCCATTTTCGCCTTTCACCGTCTTTACGTCGCCAATGCTTGCCATCGGATTAGTACCACTCCAGAATTCGATAGAGTTGATAACCAATATATCTGCCAGGTAACATACACCATATACGGGAATGATATTAAACGCCAAAAAGACTAACTCGTTAACAAACTTAGTACCAATACTTTGATTCCAGTTTACCAACTTGCTATGCAATCCGAAAGAACCGATACAAGAACTGAAAAGAAATGCACCACAGATCATCACGGTTGCAGCCATTTTAAAATTGAATTTTTTCATAATTTCTCTTTTTAATTTTATTCTGTTTAACCAACTTATAGCTTATTCAGCTATTTTAAGTAGCTGCAAATATAGTCTTTTTACATAAAATACCTATAAATTGAACTTAAAATCTGTTCGTAAAGGAATAAAAGTAGCTATTTATCAGACTTTTGCGAGAGATAGTAGTTTACTCTCGTTTCAAAGGTTTGATGATAATTCGCAGGGAAGGGTCGTAAGTAAAGTAGCTCCACATCCAGTCGAAGAAGATAAACAGGCGATTCTTTACGCCTACAATGCTCATTAAATGGATGAACAGCCATACTGCCCATGCGGGAAAACCGCCGAAACGCAACTTTTTAAGTTCTACTACGGCATGATTGCGCCCGATAGTTGCCATAGAACCTTTATTATGATATGCGAACGGCTGCAAAGGCAATCCTTGTTCCGCACGTTGCAGATTCTGTATCAGATTCTGTGCCTGCTGTATGGCGGGTTGTACAACCTGCGGATGTCCCTTGGGATAATCGGGAGAAATCATAAGTGCCGTATCTCCGATAGCAAAGATATTAGGATATTGATACAAACGGTTATAACTGTCTACCTTCAGGCGGTTGCCCGGGCCGTAAGCTTCGGCAGGCAATCCCTGCAGGCTATTGGCTTTCACTCCGGCCACCCAAAATACATTCCGGGTTTCGATGGCAGTTTCATCACTCAGCGCCAGCCGATGATTTTCATAACTTATTACTCTCAGGTTCAATCGGATCTCTACCCCTCGCTTTTTCAGATAGTCGGCCACTTCTGCAGAAGATGCTTCCGAGAAAGCCGACAAGAGTCTGGGAGAACCGTCTATCAAGAGAATGCGCATTTCGTCGATATTCAGGTCGGGATAATCTTGTGGCAACACAAACTTCTTCATTTCGGCCAAAGCGCCTGCCAGTTCAATTCCTGTAGCTCCACCGCCCACGATGGCAAAAGTCATCAGCCGCCTGCGTTCCTCTTCGTTGCCGGTATTTTGGGCTTGCTCGAAACTTTCCAATATCTGGTTGCGGTTGAACAGAGCTTCCGATGTGTTTTTCAGAGCCATGGTCTGTTTTGCCATATCACTGTTCCCGAAATAGTTTGTATCACATCCGGTGGCAATCACCAGATAGTCGTAAGCCAAAGTACCAATAGAGGTTTCCAGGAGATTATTCTCGGGGATTACTTGCTGTGCCTCGCAAATGCGTATGTGGAAATACTTCCGCTTCTTGAATATTTTGCGGAAGGGGAAAGATATGGCACTGGGTTCGATGCCTGCCGTAGCCACCTGATAAAGTAATGGTTGGAAAATATGATGATTGTTCTTATCCAGTAAAACCACTTGATACTTGTCACTTCTCAGTTTTCGTGCCAACTTCAGTCCTCCGAAGCCGCCACCTACGATAACCAGTCGTTTCCGTCCCTCTTTGTCGGGAATATCCATCGCTGTCTTCATAATCTAATTTCATGTTGTTCTTTGTATATAAAGAAACACTGTGCGCGACGGAAAGTTCTATGGATAATGCGGTTAAAAAGAGTGAACTCAGAAACTGCTATAAATTGGAACACTAAAACAGAAAATGTGGAAACAAAAAGGGAAGTAACATTGTTGTAATAGTAATAGCAAAAAACTAACTTTGCTCCCAAAGTTTTCCCCTTAATCCAAATGAGCACAAAACTAACAAGATGGATATTATTGTTGCTGATAACAAATACTGCTATTTATGCACAAGCACGTCCTGCAGAAGCAAATACTGCTGCAGATTCGACCTTCGCGCCTACCTCAGATTCAATTCACGTGAAGCGTACTTTCTTCAAAAAGTTTCTCGATTATTTCAACGACGCCAATAAAGAGAAGAAGAATAAAAAGTTTGATTTCAGTGTGATAGGCGGCCCCCATTATTCCAGCGATACAAAGTTTGGAATTGGATTGGTAGCAGCCGGGCTTTACCGTACCGACCGGAAAGATACCATCCTTCCGCCTTCCAATGTTTCTCTGTATGGAGACGTTTCTACGGTTCTATTCTATTTGCTGGGAGTACGTGGAAATCATCTTTTCCCCCAAGACAAATATCGCCTGAATTACAATCTGTACTTTTATTCTTTTCCAAGCCTCTATTGGGGGAAAGGGTACGATAACGGGGCGAATGACGATAACGAGAGTGAATATGACCGCTTTCAGGCACAAGTGAAAGCAGACTTCATGTTCAAGGTGGCGGGCAATTTCTATATAGGCCCAATGGCAGTATTCGACTACGTATACGGGCATGATTTTGAGAAAATCGAATTGTGGGAAGGAATGAAAGCGCGCACTACTAACATAGGTCTGGGATTTTCCTTATTGTATGATTCGCGTGACTTCCTGACGAATGCCTACAAAGGCTATTATCTGAGACTGGACCAGCGTTTCAGCCCTGCTTTCCTGGGCAATAAATATGCTTTCAGCAGTACGGAGCTGACAACGAGCTATTATCATACCATCTGGAAAGGCGGAGTATTGGCAGGGCAATTCCATACTCTGCTGAACTACGGCAATCCTCCCTGGGGCCTGATGGCAACTTTGGGAAGTTCTTATTCCATGCGCGGTTATTACGAGGGACGCTACCGCGATAAATGCGCCATGGACGCCCAATTGGAACTTCGCCAGCACGTGTGGAAACGGAATGGAGTGGCCGTATGGGTAGGAGCGGGGACCATATTTCCCGACTTCCCGGAGTTTGAGGCTAAACATATTCTTCCAAACTATGGCTTCGGCTATCGCTGGGAGTTCAAAAAGAGAGTGAATGTACGGTTAGACTTAGGGTTTGGCAAACACCAGACCGGATTTATATTCAATATCAATGAAGCTTTTTAAAAACATAAAGAAGTGGTTCGAGAATCAGGAACACCTGTTCTATCTGTTTCTGATTATTCTGATAGTGCCCAATATCGTGCTCTGTTTTACGGAACCGCTATCATTGGCAGCCAAAATATGCAATGTCCTGTTGCCGTTCTCTACCTATTATATAGTAATGACCTGGTCGAGAAACTGTGGCAAGACGTTCTGGCTCTTGTTCCCGTTCCTCTTTTTCGGAGCGTTCCAACTTGTGCTGCTGTCACTCTTCGGGCAGTCCATCATTGCGGTGGATATGTTTCTGAATTTGGTGACCACCAATTCCAGTGAAGCCTTGGAACTGCTGGATAACATGGCGCCTGCCATTGTGCTCGTAGTGATTCTTTATATCCCCGCACTGGCTCTTGCCACCACATCCATTGTCCGCAAGCGCAAGCTGTCCGAAGGCTTCATTCATCGGGAGCGAAGACGTGCGTGGGGAGCACTGGCCATCGGCATTCTCTCATTGGCTGCCGCTTACTTGCTGGACGACCGCTATGAGCCGGAATCGGAGTTATACCCCGTCAATGTATGCTATAATGTAGGACTTGCCTTCCAGCGGACTGCCATGACACAGAGGTACCACACCACATCGAAGGACTTTGTTTACCATGCCCGCAATACCCATCCGGCAGATAAAAGAGAAGTCTACATAGTGGTAGTAGGAGAGACCTCCCGTGCCTGCAACTGGTCGCTGTACGGCTACGGACGCAATACCAATCCGGAACTTTCCGAAATAGACGGTTTGACGGCCTTCAACCACGTACTGACGGAGTCGAACACAACGCATAAGAGTGTTCCCATGCTGCTCTCACCGGTCGATGCCCACAGTTTCGATTCTATCTATTATCAGAAAGGGATTATCACCGCATTCAAGGAGGCAGGCTATCGGACGGCATTTTTCTCCAATCAACGCTATAACCACTCGTTCATAGACTTCTTTGGTAAGGAAGCTGATACGTTTGATTTCATTAAAGAAGACGTAGACGATTCCAACTACAACCCTTCGGATGAAGAGTTGCTGAAGCTGGTGGAAGCAGAATTGGCCAAAGGAGCCACCAAGCAATTTATCGTTCTCCACACTTATGGCTCTCATTTCAATTACAGGGAGCGCTATCCGTCGAGCCGGGCATTCTTCCTTCCCGACGCACCCGTTGCCGCCGAACTGAAGTACAAGGACAATCTGGTGAATGCTTACGATAATTCTATCCGCTATACCGATTATTTTCTGGCACGGCTGATTCGCATGTTGCAGGCGCAAAACGTAGATGCTGCCATGCTTTACACTTCCGATCACGGGGAAGATATCTTCGACGACAGCCGGCATCTCTTCCTGCATGCATCTCCGGTACCTTCCTATTATCAGATACATGTGCCGTTCCTTATCTGGATGTCCCACAGCTACCGGCAGACTTATCCGCTGATACAGAAAGCTGTGCAGGCTAACCGGCAGAAGAATATTTCTTCCAGCGCTTCTTTTTTCCATACCATGCTCGGCATGGGAGGGATAGAAACGACACACCGGAACGACTCCTTATCCGTGGCCTGCAGCTTGTTTACCGAAAACCCCAGAGTCTATCTGAACGACCATAACAAAGCCCTTCCGTTGGATGACATCGGAATGAGTAAAGAAGATTTCCAACGATTTGATTTCTAAAATTCGTATTTTATACTACTTTTGTAAGCCATATTATAGAATACGAACCATTTGGAATATGAATAACCTTTACCGCTTGATTCTTTTTATAGGACTGATTATAACAATCAGCCCGGCCATATCCGCACAAGCAGCAGATGTCCCAGCAAAAGAACCGGACAGCGTATATACCAAGAAATACATTGTAAATATATGTATCACAGAACCATACCGGGCTTTGAAACTGATTGACGAAATGAGCAGGCGCAAGATGTTGCCCGACTACCGGCTGGACTATCTGCGTAGCGTCACTTACCAGAACGGACTCACCATGTATCGGCTGGCATTGGATTATTCCTTGAGGGCTTACCGGAATGACTCCATCCAGCGGAATCCGGCCGATGCACTGGCACTGCTGGAACTGATAACCGACCAATATAATATCACCGGGAACTATACGGAGAGCATGCGCTATGCAGTGGAAGGTGCAGAACTTGCCAAACAGACGGGCAATATAAGAGCCGAAGCAAATCTGCTGCTCTATATGAGCACCAACAAACGGGATATGGGATTGAAGAGCGAAGCCGAACCTTATATGGAGAAAGCCATCGCCTTGTTGGAGAAAGCAGCCGAAGGCAGCCGTAAGTGGAAGGCGGTGGATGACTTGATTTACATCTATGGAACAAAGCTTTCCGATGCCTTCGAGGACAATAAGTTCCATGAGTGCATCGCCCTGCTGCCCCGCTATGAGGAACTGATGGAACAGTTGAAAGCTTGCCCTGACGTCCCCGAGGGCGTCTATGACATGCGGCTGACATGTGTCTATGCGCTATTCGCCGCCCTCTATGCAAACAACGGGCAGACAGAAAAGGCTGACGAGTTCTACCGGAAATACCTGGCAACAGCTTATGCCAGTACCGACGACGGCAAGCAGCTGCGCTTCGACTATCTGATTGCCCGCAAGCGCTACAAGGAGGCACTGCGGTATATCGATGAGAACAAACAGTTCTGCAAGGCGCAAGGAGATACCGTCAGCTATTTCTATTTGGAACAGAATCTTAATTTTGCGGCGCAAGCATATATGGGGCTGGGCGATTATAAGTCTGCCGCACGCACCTACAAGCAGATGTATGCCTTGTCGGACAGTCTGCGTATCCGTGAAAAACAGAATGGAGTGTTGGAATTTGCCACCCTCTACGAAACCCGCGAAAAGGATGCGCAGTTGATGACACAAGCTACCCGCCTGCGCGAAAGCCGGATGATACAGATCTTTGCCGTTTGTGTTATCGTGCTGCTTGGCTTCCTGTTGTGGCGAAATATCCGCCACTCCCGCATTGTCAAAGCCAAGAACAAGGCAATGGGCGACAAGATAGAAGCCCTGCTGGGATATAAAGATGAACTTTTCCGCCGGAAGGAAGAGAACCTGAACCTGAAGGAACAGTTGCAGGCTGCGGAAAAGAAATTGCAGAAGCGGAATTCTGTAGCAGCCGCTGTGCCACCTGTTGAAGACATTGCTGCAGAAGAAGACAATACAACAACCATCGTCAACGGGCAGTCTTTGTTCGATAAGGTGGAACACGAAATCGTCGGCCGCAAGCTTTTCCTGCAACCCGATTTTTCGAGGGATGACTTGATGAAGCTGGTACGTATCCCCAAGAATAAGTTCGCATTACTTTTCAAGCAATATGCCGGTATGGGATTTACCCAATATATCAATAATCTTCGGTTGGACTATGCAGCCCGTATGCTGAAAGAACATCCCGAATATGCAGTGGATGCAGTGGCCGGAGAGTGCGGAATTCCGAATAAATCGACCTTTCACCGCCTTTTTCTCGAACAATTCAATATGACTCCTGCCGAATATCGAGAGAGTAAGAAAAATATTGATAATTAATGCATTACAATTGATGCGGGAATTTTTAGTACTACAAGAGTGACTAAATAGCACTACAACTCTCAAAAAAAGTAGGTGAATAATTTTAGTTTTATCACCTTTGCCTCACGCTAACAAAAAACAAATAGCGTGAGGCAAAATGAAGGAAAGTTGTATAAACATATTCACCCACCCTTATCCGGTTTTGGAGATCATTTGGTTTCCTTTCCCGTTGTACACCTTCCTTTTTATTACTCTGTCTTTACTGCTGATAATTATCCTTATTATCTCCATTTGTCACTACAAGCGCCGCCTGCGCCGCAGCCAGGAATACCTGATACGTTACATCACCGAAAATCTGGAATTGAGGAAGCAAGTCCCCACTTCCCGGCGCCCCTATGCGCTCAATCCTCCCGACATCACTCCCGAAGAATTTACTAAAATAATAGATAATATGCTGAGAAGAATCATGTTTCTCCCGATTGTGCTCATAGCGCTACTGCTGACGGGCTGCTCGAAGGACGACACAAGCAAAACCCCGCATCCCGACCAGGGCGCCGTCGTGGTAAACACCGACTGGGCAGCGCTCTCTCCGGATGCCGCCATACCGGGCAGCTACATCCTGCGCATTGGCGACAAAGAACAGACCGTCAGCGGCGCGACGAATGCTTTCAACGCCTTGTTCCTGCCCGGCGAACAAGACCTGCTGGTCTATAACTCTGCCGAAGGGAGCACCGTCAGCGGAAACACCGCCACAGTAAACACACTGCCGGACGGCACACTGCAACCGATGCCCGGATACCTGTTCTCTGCCGCGCAGAAGCTGGAAATAGAAAAAGATGATACGCTGAAAGTAACCGTAACCATGCAGCAACGCATCCGCCGCCTGACGCTGGCATTGAAGCTGAAACCCGGCGACGAGCAGCGCATTGCCTCCACCACCGCCACACTGACGGGCATCGCCTCCTCGATAGACCTGACCACCGGAGCCATTGCAGCAACCCAAGGTAAGACCCTAATCCCTGCCTTTGCCCCCGGAACGGACGACGGGCAGACACGCGCAGCCGGACAACCGATACTCTACGCCACCATGCGCCTGCTGGGTGTAATCGCCGGAGAGAAGCAGTTGCTGACATTGGAAATCACCCAGACGGACGGCCATGTGCAGACCCTCACCACCGACCTGACCGAACCCTTGAAAAACTTCGGCAGCGACATGAAACCGCTGGAACTGAATGCCACGCTGGAACTGCCCGCAGAAGCAGGCCTCACAGCCACCATTGGCAACTGGACCGTGATAAACAACGGAAATATTGATATACATTAAAACAACAAAAATATGAAGAAGAAAAACTTCAGCAAGCCGGGCATAGGCCTTGGCATAATGCTTTGCACCTTTGCACTCCTCCCGGCAGGGTGCAGCAACGACAGTGCGCCGGATGATGGAAAAAGTGACGGACGCGTGGCCCTGCAAGTGACGGGCGGCATCAGCGTGCAGACCCGTGCCCACGACAAGACGTGGGATGCCGGCGACCAAATCGGCATCTATATGTTTGCCGCAGGCCAAACCACCCTTGTAGAAGGAGCCGATAATATCCCTTACGAGACGAAGACAGATGCCGGCATCTTCACCCCGGTGGCAACCATCATCTACTTCCCTACAGACGGAAGCAATGTGGACTTCCATGCGTGGTACCCTTACAAAGACGTGGGAGACGGCGAATGGACCGCCGACCTTACCGACCAAACCTCGCAAGCCGTCCTCGATCTGATGACTGCCGATGCTAAAAGTAGCACACAAGCAGGTGCAGCCGTTTACAACAAGGAGAATCCCTCAGTCGTACTAAACTTCCGCCACCGCCTGACCAAGTTGCAGCTGAACATTACCCCCGGCAAGGGCATCACCCCCGACGAGTTGAAAGGCCTGAAAGTAGAAATCACCAAGCAATGGAAAACTGCAATCTACGCCCCTGAATTCGATGCAACCGGCTTCACGGAGGAACTCTCATCCATCTCCCTGCTGACTGCCGCCGACGGCACCTCCGCCGAAGCCATCCTCTTTCCGGACGACCTGACGGGGAAAGCCCTCACCCCGGGCCGGCAACTGGTCTTCACCTTCGGCAGCACCGGCGAGAAGTTCTATTGGGACATCCCCGCCGGTAAGAGCTTCAATGCAGGCGAGAAGAACATCTACGACATCACCATCAACCGCAGAACTCTTGATGTCTCCGGCGGCATCAGCGACTGGAACGAAGGCAACGGTGCCGGCGAACCTGGCAGTGCCGAATGACAAAATGAAAAATAAACATGATAGCAAATTAATCAAAGTAAAAGTATGAAAACAATTTTTTTTATGAGCATGGCAGCTGTCGCAATGATATTGGCAGGTTGCAACAACGAAGAGACAGACACGTGGGCAGGAGAAATCCGCCTGAGCAGCGGAGTGGAAGCCCAACAAGTGACGCGCAGCATTGCAACCGACTTGCAGGGCATTCAGATTGCCAAGGACGTGCATGTAGGCTTCTTCATCAACGAAGCCGTGGTGAGTGGTGCCGCTACCACCTACACCCAGAATCTGAACTATAAGGCCAACGGCTCGGGGAGTTTTGAGGGCACTACCGTCTACTTCCCTCAAAGCGGCAACGGTGTGAACATTTACGCTTACGCCCCTTGGAAAGCCGATCTTGCCCTCAACGGCACTTACGCCTTCAGCATAAAGGCAGACCAGAGCACAGATGCCAACTACCTGGCCAGCGACCTGCTGTGGGGACAGCCGATGAAGCTGAAAGAGGGAAGCACCACCGAATACGAACTCGCCAACCCCGTGGCTCGCACCAAGGAGAGCGTGAACGTCAGCTTCAAGCACCTGCTCTCTAAAATACAGGTGACACTGATACCCGACCAAACCAGCGGCCTCACGGAAGACGACTTCAAAGGCGCAAAGCTGGAGATACTTTCCGTGATGCCCGACGTTACCCTGAACCTTGCCGACGGTAGCATTTCCGATGCTTCGGGCACAGCCACGACGGTCATTGCCGCCACCTACGATGCGAATACCACCCCGTCGGCCCTCACCGCCGCCGCCATCGTTGCCCCGCAGAGCTTTACGAAAGGCACGAAGTTTATGAAAGTGACCTTAGCCACCGGCGGAGAACTCTTCTACACGCTGCCAAATGGCGCCTCTGACAGCAACCTGACCCTTACAAGCGGCAAAATCTACAAGTACGAAATCACCGTGAAGCTGACCGGACTGACCGTAACCTCCACGATTGACGACTGGGGCGTAATTGGCAACGGTGACCCCGTCGAGGGTGATGCCGTAATGGAATAACCCGACTCTTGAAATAAAACTCAACACCGTCGTGCCCTTTTTCCCTTGTTGCCGACAAGACGTTCCCGAGTCAGCGACAAGACACGCTCGAGTCAGCGACAAGGCAAACCGGGCTCCGGCGGCCATTATACTCACATTTAAAAGATTCAACATTATGCCCTTCTGGAAAAAAATGTTCAATTCAAAACAAGCGGTTTACTACCCCCGCGCCATCGTGCAGGGCAAACCGGTAGAAACGGAAGTTATCGCCCGAGACCTGGCGAAAATCTCCACAGTAAGCAACTCCGACGTCCAAGCTGTGCTGGGCGACATTGCAGGCGTGATGCACACCCGCATGTCTCAAGGCAAGAGCGTCCACCTCAAAGGCCTCGGCTACTTCCGCTACGTGCTGGACACGAAGGGCGTGAAAGACCTTGCGGACTTCAACTTCGACAAGCAGGTGCAAGCCGTCCGCATCGAGTTCATCCCCGAGCGCAGCAAGCTGAGCAACGGCATGTACACCCGTGCCCTCGTGGATAGCGACACGTTGGAATGGATAGAGCTTTCGCCCGATACCGAAGACACTACCCCCGGCGGCGGCGACGACAGCGATGGCGACCAGGGAGAGAACCCGCTGGGATAAAGTTCCCCGTTCCATAGACTCAGCCACCGCCGGGCATCAAGCGTAAGCCCGGAGTAAGCCACCCTATAAGGCAGCAACTGCCTCTCTCGCCGGAGGCGGTGGCACATAGAAAAAAACATAATGATTAAATATTATACAATGAAACGATTAACAGTACTACAGACCGCCTGCGCATTGGCATCCTTCCTGATGCTCGCCGCCTGCACGCAGGACGAACAGACGAACGGCATCCGCCTTGCAGAGGGTAAATACCCCTTGGAACTGACCGCCGCCGGGCTGCAAGCCGTGGCTACACCTGCCGGAGCTTCCACCCGTGCCACCGTGGACGGTGATTGGGAGGGCGTGCAGAACGTAGCTGTGAAGGTGGGCGGCACCACAAAGGAATATAAGGTAACCCCGGACGGAAGCAACAAGAAGATTGCCACCCTGTCCGTAGCTGATGGCGGCACCCCATTCTACTGGCAGACTACAGCCAACCTCACCGTCAACGCCTGGTATCCCTACAGTGAACAGAAACCTGCCGATGACGCCTTGACCGTGGAAGCCAACCAGAACGAAGCCACCAATTATCAGGCAAGCGACTATCTGGAAGCAAGGGATGCCTCCGTGACGTTTCAAGAACCGAAACTCACCTTCACCCACCGCACGGCAAAGGTCGTGGTGACACTGCAAACGGGCGAAGGCATAACCGATTTAAACAATGTTACCGTTACTTTTGTCAACCAAGCCGGTGTGAAGGGAGATGGAAGTACAGTCACCCCGAAAGAGGAAACGAAGGACGGCGTAACCACCTATACCGCCCTGCTCGTCCCGCAGAAGATACAGGGTAGTCCTTTCATCAAAGTAACCTTAGGTGGCTACGACTACTTCTATACCCCGACAACTGGCGATGAAGCCAATCTCACAGCCGGGCAGCAGCATACCTATACCATCACCCTAAAGAAGACCGGGCTGGACGTGAGCTTCCAATATTTTCCCCAATGGACACCGGGCAATCAGAGTGATGTATCCGGCAATGCCCAGACCGTGACACCCGGCACGGACGGCAACGGAAGCGGTTGGAGTGAAGACAGCGGCGAAACTGTAACCGGCAAAGTGAAAACCAATTAATACAAAATCCCTCTAAAGATTTCCGGATATGAAAAAGAATGTATTCCCACTCAGCCTTTCGCTCCTGCTGTGCATTGCAGTTTTATGCGGTTGTACGGAGGGCGACGAACCGATAGCTGCCACCGACGGCAGCACCCTGACCATTCATGCCACGGCCGACGGCTTCACAGCTGCCGACGGTGCGGACACACGCGCTTCGGAGAACGGTTATATCACCAAATTTACTATCGGCGACGAAATCGGCGTGTTTGCCGTTGATAAGGACGGTGCAGTCATTGCCGACTGCAAGAACGTGAAATGCACCCGCAATGCCGATGGCTTCTGGACTGCCGATGCTTCCGTTCCCGTATATTATTATACAGGTGCAAAATATTTCGCTTACTATCCGTACAAAAGCGAGCTGTCTGCGAAGAACATTACGAACGTGAGTGGTATCGTGGACTATTTCAATAAAAACATCGTTACCGACCAAGGCACCTACGACAAGTATACCGCTTGCGACCTGATGACAACACTCCACGTACCACCGATCGTTTTCGTCGGCAAGAAAACCCTCAGTTTCACCTTGACCCATCAGATGTCGTTGATAGAGATTTCCCTGCCTGTGCAGAAGTACAAGACCTCCGATGCTGCCGATGCTTACGAGTATGCCGAACCTGCCATCAATGCCACATTCAGCATGACTAAAGAAGGCGGCGCTACCTCGCCCATCACCCCTTACAATATGGGTAATGGTATTTATCGTTACATCGTTCCCGGCAATACTACTTGTACAATTGAAGGTGAGTTTCATCTGAACAGCAAGGTCATCAACTATAAAAAAGAGATTTCTTCCTTGGCTTCCGGCTCTTACGAAAGGGTAAATGTCACTTACTCTGATGGCTCGGCTACGCCTGCCGTCCGTCCCCTTGCCGTAGGCGATTTCTATTACTCTGACGGCGGCATTATCCCGGGCACCACAGATAATCCTCCGGTGGAAGGTTGCATCGGTGTCATCTATTGCGTGGACAATAGCTTCATAACGAACAATAGTACAAAAAAGACCGATGGCGGTTATACTCACGCTCTTGTAGTTGCTTTGAAGGATGCGAGTACTTCTTCTACTTGGGACAATGCCGGTAGTGCTGTTTCCGGTTATCAAACTACGGTAGCAGTTCCTTCCAATAGTAGCGGTTGGTATTGGCCTAACTATGATGAATTGAAGTATATCTGTTGGGGAAATAATAGTAGCCAAAGTATGAATGGAAAGGATGCCTTGAATACTCAATTTGTAAAATTGAACACGGTGAGCAGTGGCAGTGCAGATACTTTCGTCAACGACGCCTATTGGTCGAGCACGGTGCACAGCGACTACACCGCTTACCGCGTGGACTTCACCGATGACTACGCTGTTGGGAGCAGTAAGGGCATCAACTATAGAGTTCGTTGTTCCTTGGCTTTTTGATCATAAAACAAATCCCCCTAAACATTCCGAATATGAAAAAGCATTTATTCCAACTCAGCCTCTTATTCTCGTTGTGCACCGCAGCCTTGTGCAGTTGTGCGGAACACGATGAACCGATAACCACCGCCCACGGCATCCCTCTCACCATCCGTGCCACGGCCGCCGGCTTCACCTCTGCCGACGGTGCGGACACACGCGCTTCGGAGAACGGTTATATCACCACCTTTACTGCCGGTGACGAAATCGGCGTGTTTGCCGTGAAGGACGGTGCAGTCATTGCCGACTGCAAGAACGTGAAATGCATCCGCAATGCCGACGGTTCCTGGTCTGCCGATGCTCTCGCTCCCGTATATTATTATATAGATGCTCAATATTTTGCTTACTATCCGTACAAAAGCGAGCTGCCTGCAGAGAACATTACGGACGTGAGTGGTATTGTGGACTATTTCAATAAAAACATCGTTACCGACCAAGGCACCTACGACAACTATACCGCCTGGGACCTGATGACAGCCGCCCTCGTTTCGCCCGACGGAAACAAAACCCTTAGTTTCAGCTTCACCCATCAGATGTCGCTGATAGAGATTTCCCTGCCTGTGCAGAAGTACAAGACCTCCGATGCTGCCGATGCTTACGAGTATGCCGAACCCGCTATCGGTGCCACATTCAGCATAACCAAAGAAGACGCTCCTATGTCCATTATCCCTTACAACACGGGTAAGGGCGTCTATCGTTACATCGTTCCTGCCGAAACTTCCTGTACTGTCGCCGGTGAATTTCAGAATGTAGCGGGAACGGCCATTAAGTATGAGAGCAGCACACTTTCTTTGTCTACGGGCAAGTACAAGCGACTAAATGTTACCTATGATGGTGCTCCAACTACTATCAAAGAACGCGCCCTTGCCGCAGGCGATTTCTATTATTCCGATGGCAGCATTGTACCGGGAGAGGCACAAAGCCCTCCCTCAACAGGTTGCATCGGCATTATTTTTTGGGTGGGTGATGCTACCGAGTATGACAGAACGTTGAAAACTGACCATAAGGGGTGTACCCATGGGTTAGTGATAGCGCTGACAGAGTATCTGCAAGTTTGGCAGACAAAAGACACCAGCGTGCAGAATTGGTTGGATAACAATAAAAGGGATGTGTATCTCTCTATTACCAATACCAAGGATAACATTCAGGGTTATAACAATACCAAGGCTGCTGAGGAATTTAATAAGGGCATAAATTCCAACTATATTGTTTACGCTGTAAATCAAGTGATTGATTATCGTAAAACAGTCTCTGCTCCCAGTACCAGCAGTGATTGGTATTTGCCTTCGGCGAAAGAGCTGACTCTTTGGGATAAGGATGCAATTAATAGTAAATTAAGCAAAATCAGTGGTGCTACAGGAATAAGCGCTTCCGACTATTGGGCGCTTACGGAAGACGGTTACAACAATTCTGCTTGGGTTATGACTTACCAGCGCGGCCTAAACAAGCTGGCAACCAGCTCAAAGGAATCCCGCTGGTACTGGAGACCCATTCTTGCTTTCTGATTTTATTTACCTATTACGGCGTAGCTGTCGTATGAGCATCCGTCCCAGCGGATTTGCAATCCGCTGGTTATGAGCATCAGGATTTTCAATCCGAAATAGAGAAAAAGAACAAAGAAAAGTATAAACAAAACAAGCAGATACGCAATGAAAGTATTAATAGACAACGGCCACGGAGCGGAAACTCCGGGCAAGCGTTCCCCCGACGGACGCTTGAGAGAATACGCCTACACCCGTGAGATAGCTATCCGGGAAGCAATGTGTGACGGACATCATGGCAGAGGGTATCATAAACTATCTGAAAGCGATAGGATAAAGGTGATTCAATCATAGTTGCAGTATCTGAGGTATAAGTAAAAAGTGAAATCAGTAACAATAAAAAGTTATGGGAATATTCAGCAAAAAGCCGAAATACGCATTCTCGGATATTCTGAAAGGCCTGTACCATGCAGTAGGTAGTGCGCAAGAGATGTTGCAAGCCCAGCAGGTGCAGAACCTGAAGAAATTCTGGCAAGACACGGACGGAAGCCCGATTTGCCAAAAAGTGAAGGTCGGTGATAAGGAAATAGATGTCCCGTTGATGGCATTGGTTTCGCACTGCCAAATGGACGACATCAAAATGGCAGACAACGATGTGATGGATATAACCATCCGATTCAAATTGAAGGCAACTTCCGCTGCCTAAAGGCGTGCTTTCAGTTCTTGACATATATACGTATCAGCCAATAACAAAGATAATAACTATTAAAAAAAGACATTATGCAACAGACTCTGCCTTGTCCTAATTGCAGTACTGCAATTCCATTTAATGTATATTTATTACTGCAAGGTCACAAATTTGAGTGTCCCAATTGCCATTGTACAGTATCTATGCCATCGAGCAGTAAGCCTCCGGTGGAAAAGGCGATAGAGCAGTATGACAAGCTAATGAAACAAGAAAAGTGATTTGCCTGATCTCACTTCTGTTTCAAAGTAAATATATTCATCTAAAAACCGGATACAATGATAAGTTTTAAATTATTTGTTGAAGCCATACACCGGGCCGTTAGTGAAGCCGCCGACTCACTGGTGAAAAGGAACGAGGAGTTGTTCGATCGGTATTTTTATAAAACATCTCCGGCAGGTGATGCCAATGCCGAAAGTCAGGCTCTGACTCCCAAGACGATAAGCCTGGAATATCCGATGCTGGATAGCGAAGGCGGAGTGGTGAAGGGGGAAAAGGTTTAGACTTGCTGATAAATGGCTACAATAACATTTTAAAACGTCAAATCTCATAATCTGATGCAGAAGGAGGAATGCCTGCTGCTAATTGGAAACAAGAAACTTTCTATTGCAGGGGTATATAACAAGTTAATATCGTGTTTGCAGTTTACTAATATCGTGTTTACACGATATTAACTTGTTGTATTACATCTTATTAATATGTAGTGAAGCATGATATTAACTTCCTGTCCGTAACCTTTCTATAGGATAATCACCACTTGTCACTCGCATTATTGCCCTCTTTTATCAACGCTTCGATGCTTTGTTTGTATCGGTTTGCACCTTCCGCTATATTCTTGGCTGCATCTGCTGTACCCATGCCATAGGTAACAAGAGGCGTCTGCCATCCCATCCCTGCATGTATGGCACTTGCCTGGTAGGGTCTCAGCAATTCATCCATCGTAAAATGGTTTCTTCCACCGCTTCGATAAGCCTCGTATTCAGAACCGGTAGTGGCGGCCACCATCAATGTCTTGCCAGCTACAGCAGGAGTTCTTGCCAGATAAGTAAATACCTCATCCATCCATTTCTTCAGCAAAGAGGGGGCCGACATCCAATAAAACGGGAACTGGAAGACAAGTGAGGTGGCATGGGAAACGATGGTAGTCCATGTTTCTACATTGAACGCCTCTTCGGCACGCATCTCATACAAATTGTATACACTCACTTCTTCCATATCGCTGATAGCATCCATCAATGCCTTGTTGGCCTGCGATTCTTTTATGTTAGGATGCGCTAAAAGAACCACTACTTGCTTAAATTCTTTCTCCATATTGTTTTTCTTATTAGAATTGTCTGATGATTACAAATGTAGGAAAATATAGGTATATAACAAAAAAGGAACAACTTTTGTTGTTCCTTCTTAAGTACACCCTCAGGGATTCGAACCCTGGACCCACTGATTAAGAGTCAGTTGCTCTACCAACTGAGCTAAGAGTGCATGCTTGCTTTTCTTGTTTGCGGGTGCAAAAGTAGTTCTTTTATTTTATCAAACCAAACAAAGTAGCGTATTTTTTCGATGAAATCGGCATTTTTACTCAAATTCATATAATTCGGAGGGCGTAGTACGCTTCAAAGCACACAGTTGTACGTCTTTTCCCACGATGACTCCTTTTTCCCGCAACTTCCATTCTACCGTTTTATAGGCCAGTTCCGGATGGTTGTTGTCTTTGCTCAAGTGGCAAAGCCAGATATATTGCAGGTGTTCCGTGATATTTTCGGCCAGGAACTCGGCTGTTGCAATGTTGCTCAGATGTCCCGTGCGGCTAGTGATCCGTTCCTTCAGGTACTGGGGATAAGTGCCCATACGCAGCATTTCTTCATCGTAATTGGCTTCCAGTATCAGGTAATTGGCTTTGCAGATATACTCTGCGGCAGTAGGGGTGATTTCGCCAAGGTCGGTGAGGAAAGAGAAAACCTTGCCGTCTATTTCGATACAATAGCCTACATTGTCCGTGCCGTCATGGGGAACTTCGAATGACTCGATACGGAAATCTTCCAACTGCATCGGTTGCTGTTTCTCCAGATAGCGGACAGACGAATGCAGCTTCTCCGTCATGCAATAACTTCTGTTGATTCCCTGATGGATGAGGGAAGTAGTATATACGGGTATATTCAGTTTCTCGCCCAGTCCGCCTACAGCCTTGATGTGGTCTGCATGATCGTGGGTGACAAACACTGCGCGTATTGTTTCCATGCCGATGCCTACCTCTTTCAGTCCTTTCTTGATTGTGCGCACCGCAATGCCGGCATCGATGAGTATTCCATATTTCTCTGTGCCTATGTAGTAGCAGTTACCGCTGCTTCCACTTGCAAGGCATATAAACTTTATTTTCATCCTATTCTCCTTATTTACAAAAAAAGCCGTCGCTTTTAGAAAAAGTGACGGCAAATATACAAAAAGTATACAATATATCGGGCTTATGCCTTCTTCTTTTTGTCGATGAATTCGGTGGTTTTTGCGAAAACCAGCAGGGCGATTGCGGCAACCAAGCCGATAGCGGCAAAGTAATACCAGATGTAATGTGCATTCACACTGGCAGCTTCCCATGCTTCGCGGGTTTCGAACAGGGCAGGGTCGGGGCAGTATTTCGTCAGAAGCACACCGGCTATACCGAATCCGAAAATAGAGGATAAGAACGAGTGAAGATGACTGAAACCGAGATACATGCCTTCCTCTCCTTTAGGAGCCTGCAATGAGAAATATTCCAGATAGCGCGGTGAAATGAAGCATTCGGCCAAAGCCTGCACCACAATACCAAGTATCAGCATCAGTGTAATGTTGCTCATGCCGGAAATGAGATCGTTGCCCAATAAATTTCCGCAGGCCATCAGCAGCGCTGATACCGGAATGAGGAACATACCCACGTTCATGGAGGTAATAGCTGTGCGTTTGGCCATCCAGCGGGTGATGAAACTAACGCAACAAACTACGACAAAGGGATTTACATTGGCTATCCATCCCGGTTTTGCGGTTTCGCCTGCCATGCGGATAACGTATTTGGGCATGGTGGCATAGAGTTGCTGCTGCACCATCCAGAATCCGGTGATGATAAGGATCAGAATCAGCAGGCGCCAGTTGGTGATAATCCGCAGGAAGCCTTGCCCGATCTCATGCATGCTTTTTCCTTCGCCTGCCGTATGTGCCGATTTATACAATAAGATAACGGAAAGCAATGCCAGAATGGTCATCGTGGCAGAGAAAAAGTTGATGTAGATGTAGGCTTGTTCACCCATTACGCTACGCAATGGATCGACCACGGTCTTTCCGGTGAAGGCTCCTATGTTCACCATCATATAGAAGATGGAATAGCCGCGTGCGCGGGTAGCTTCAGTCGTCTCTTTGGCTACGGAGGCCGATATGATGGACTTAATAAACGAACCGCCCACCATGATGAGGAGCAGGATGGGGATAATCATCCAGCGGTCATTACTATCGGGCAATCCTGAGAAACGGGTTATTTCGCCATATTCCACCAATCCGGCAGCTTCAAGCAGGGTAGGGAGTAATCCCAAACCCAGATATCCGGCAGAAAGCAACGAGAAAGCAACGATCATTGATTTCCGGAATCCTATTTTATCGGCGTACGCTCCCGTAAATATGGGCAGCAGATAAAGTCCGCCCGAGAACAGACCGGAGATCATACTTGCTTCAAAATCATTGAAACCTAAAATACTGGAAAGATAGATGGTGAGGACAATAAATACGGCATAATATGCCATGCGTTCGAACAGTTCTACTGTGTTGCTTACCCAAAAGGCTTTCGTGAAGCCCTTGGCAGCGGTTTGGGGTGATTGAGTCATCCTTTACTATTATATGTTTTTATTGATAAATGAACGCAAAAGTACGGTTTTAAAGGATAAAATGCAAAAAAGAGTGCCACCAAGATTGCTTGATGCCACTCTTTCCCTACAGTTATTAAATCAGAATTAATTCCTTCAAATCTATTTAGAATTGGAAGAACTTCTTAGCGTTATAATAGCTGATATCTTCAACCATCTGATTCACACGTTCCATCTCCGATACCGGAATTTCACCATTCTCTACATCACGGCCGATGAGGTTACACAACGTACGGCGGAAATACTCATGACGCGGGTAGGAGAGGAAGGAGCGGGAATCCGTCAGCATACCTACGAAACGGCTCAAAAGACCAAGTACGGAAAGTGCATTCATCTGTTTCTCCATACCGTCCTTCTGGTCGAGGAACCACCAACCGGAACCGAACTGAATCTTACCGGCAATAGTGCCATCCTGGAAGTTGCCCAGCATCGTAGCGATAACCTCGTTGGCACACGGGTTCAGGTTATAAAGGATTGTTTTGGTCAGTTTGCCTTCAGAGTTCAAGCGATCCAGGAACTTGGACAATGCCTTGGCAGTGTTGAACTCACCGATAGAATCGAAACCGGTATCGGCACCAAGCAACTTGAACATCTTGCTGTTATTGTTACGGATAGCACCGTAGTGGAACTGCTGTGTCCAGCCTTTCTCCCAATCCATCTCACCGAATACAACCAGCATGGCCGACTTGAACTTCAGTATTTCTTCTTTCGTCAGCGCAGTACCGCCATATACCTTATTAAATATAGCTTTGATTTCAGCATCCGTATAGTCTTCAGCATAGAACTCCTCAATACCGTGGTCGGACAACTTGCAGCCTTGGGCGGCAAAGAAATCGTGACGTTTGCGCAGAGCAGCAACCATATCATCGAAGTTGGAGATGGCAACGCCGCTTACTTCTGCCAACTTTTCTACGTATGCACGGAAGTCGGCAGGAACTTCTACCGCCATAGCCTTGTCGGGACGCCACGTAGGCAACATCTTGATTTCAAAGCCACTCTCGCGGGTCTTGATATGGTATTCCAAAGAATCAACCGGGTCATCCGTCGTGCAAACCGCTTCTACATGATAACGGCGCATCATGCCACGGGCTGAGTATTCGGGTTGTTTCAGCTTCTCGTTACATTCATCGTAGATTTCGCGGGCTGTTTGCGGATTCAGTATTTTGTCGATGCCGAAAGCTGTTTTCAGTTCCAGGTGAGTCCAGTGATACAAAGGATTGCGGAAAGTATAGGGTACGGTCTCTGCCCATTTCTCGAATTTCTCCCAGTCGGTAGTGTCCTTGCCGGTGCAGTAACGCTCGTCTATGCCGTTGGTACGCATTGCACGCCATTTGTAATGGTCGCCGCCCAACCAGATTTCCGTCAATGACTTGAATTGATAATCGTCTGCCACCATCTGTGGGATTAAATGACAATGATAGTCGATAATCGGCATTTTAGCCGCGTGTTCGTGATACAACTTTTGTGCAGTTTCTGTCTGCAGCAAAAAGTTCTCATCCATAAAGTTTTTCATCTTCTTGTATTTTAAGTGTATAAAAATATTATCTCCTTGCTATTACACCTATATAGTATTGATTGTAAAGCTAATAGGTTTGATAACTCTTTTTGCTTTTATTAACCGTTATCGAACACAAAAGTAGAAATTTTACTTGGAGAAACAAAATAATTCGTATCTTTGCGGCAAATATTTATAATATTTAAGTTTTAAATCGTAGAACCTTTAATGCCTTGGAGAAGAAACAAGATGGAAAACAAGAATCATACCATTAAAGACATAGCACGCATGGCAGGCGTATCTGCCGGTACGGTAGACCGCGTGTTGCACAACCGCGGAGATGTATCCCTTGCCAGTAGGGAAAAGGTTCAGAAGGTGCTGGACGAAATAGATTATCATCCCAATATGTTCGCCATCGGTCTGGCTGCCAAGAAGCGCTACCGCATTGTCTGCATCATACCTTATTATGTAGAACACGATTATTGGCATGCCGTTGCAGAAGGCATCAACCGTGCAGCACAAGAGTTGCAGCCGTTCAATGTAGGGGTGGATTACCTGTATTATATCCATGCGGACAAATCCACATACGAGAAGGCATGCAAGGCCATTCAGAAAGAAGCGGTAGACGCCGTACTGATTGCACCGAACTTTCGGGAAGAGACACTGAATCTCACAACTTATCTGGAAAGACACGACATACCTTATGCATTTATCGACTTCAACATCGAACAAACGCATGCCTTGTGCTACATCGGACAGAATCCGAGGATCAGCGGATATATTGCAGCCAAAATCCTGATGCGCAGCCATGAAGAAGGGCAGGAGCTCGTGCTTTTCCTGAACAATCAGAAGAACAGTCCGGCAGAAATCCAGATGCAGCGCCGCTTGGAAGGCTTCATGCAATATATGGAGGACGAGCACAACGACCTTGTTATTCACGACATAGTGTTGCACAAAGAAGATGCTGCAGTCAATAAGCAGATATTGGATTCCTTCTTTAAAGAAAACCCGCGGGCTGTTTTGGGGGCTGTCTTCAACTCACGCGTTTATCAGGTGGCAAGCTATCTGCACGAAAAAAGAAAGAAACTGGAAGGGTTGGTAGGTTACGACCTTCTACAGAAGAATGTGGAATATCTGAGGACGGGCGAAGTAAACTTCCTTATCGGCCAACGTCCCGGATTGCAGGGATATTGCGGCGTGAAAGCCCTATGCGACCATGTCGTTTTCAAGAAACCCGTGACAGCCGTAAAATACATGCCGATAGATGTCATGATGAAAGAGAACATAGACTTCTACTTCGAGTTTGAATGACCTACTGTCCGAAGCTCAAAATCAGCAACTTATAATTAATATCATATCAATCATTTAAATTGTTTTTAAGATGAAAGCATTAAACAAAGAAACGGCTCCCAAAGTACAACGTCCGGAGCGCATCATCCAGTTTGGCGAAGGAAACTTCCTGCGCGCATTTGTAGACTGGATTATCTATAACATGAACCAAAAAGCTGACTTCAACAGCAGTGTAGTGGTTGTTCAGCCCATCGACAAAGGCATGGTGGACATGCTGAATGCACAAGACGACCTTTACCACGTCAACCTGCAAGGTTTGGATAAGGGCGAGACCATCAACAGCCTGACAATGATCGACGTCATCAGCCGCGCACTGAATCCTTATACACAGAACGACGAATTCATGAAGCTGGCCGAACAACCGGAAATGCGTTTCGTCATCTCCAACACAACAGAAGCCGGAATCGCTTTCGATCCTTCCTGCAAACTGACGGACGCTCCGGCATCCTCTTATCCGGGCAAACTGACCCAACTGCTGTATCACCGCTTCAAGACCTTTAATGGCGACAAGAGCAAAGGTCTGATCATCTTCCCCTGCGAACTTATCTTCCTGAATGGCCACAAACTGAAAGAGACCATCTATCAATACATCGAACTGTGGCAGTTGGGTGACGAGTTCAAGACTTGGTTTGAAGAAGCCTGCGGCGTATATGCCACTTTGGTAGACCGCATCGTTCCGGGTTTCCCCCGCAAAGACATCGCTGCCATCAAAGAGAAACTGCAATACGACGACAATCTGGTAGTGCAAGCCGAAATCTTCCACCTGTGGGTTATCGAAGCTCCGCAAGAGGTTGCCAAAGAATTCCCGGCAGACAAGGCCGGCCTGAATGTACTGTTTGTTCCCTCGGAAGAACCGTATCACGAAAGAAAGGTAACTCTGCTGAATGGTCCTCACACGGTGTTGTCGCCGGTGGCTTATCTGTCCGGTATAAACATTGTCCGCGATGCCTGCCAGCACCCCGTTATCGGTAAGTACATCCACAAAGTGATGTTCGACGAACTGATGGAGACGCTGAACTTGCCGAAGGACGAACTCAAGAAGTTTGCCGAAGATGTATTGGAACGTTTCAACAACCCCTTCGTAGACCATGCCGTGACCAGCATCATGCTGAATTCATTCCCTAAATATCAGACTCGTGACCTGCCCGGCCTGAAGACTTATCTGCAACGCAAGGGTGAACTCCCGAAAGGTCTCGTACTGGGTCTTGCAGCTATCATCACTTACTACAAAGGAGGTGTGCGCGAAGACGGTGCTGAAATCGTTCCGAACGATGCTCCCGAAATCATGCAGTTGCTGAAGGATTTGTGGGCAACCGGAGATACACAAAAGGTAACCGAAGGCGTACTGGGTGCTGCTTCTATCTGGGGCGAAGACCTGAATGCCATTCCGGGACTTGCTGCCGCCGTAAAGGCCGACTTGGATGCTATACAGGCCAAGGGTATGCTGGAGACAGTGAAAAGCATCCTTTAAGCCAAGGAGAAAACCTCGTATACTATGTTGATTTTGTACTTTTAGCTTGTGCAAAATACAATTATGTATATTCCAATACTTCGTTTTTCGGGCGTGGGCTGTACGGTTTCCATACGTAGGCTGTTCGGCCTGCAACTGTAAACTGTAGAGCCCGCAGCTGAAAATCGAAGTTCTGAATAGTGCATATATACAAAACAGACCGTGCAAAACTGTATTTAGCACGGTCTGTTTGTATATTTATAAAGGAGGTTTCGGATGATTATCCCGCGACTTTCTGTCGGGATAAAGCATGCTTTCTATTCTGCGGTACGCAGGATGAAGGTAGTAGCGCCGATAGTAACAATCGCGCCGTCTTCAATGCGGATACGGTCTTTGTCGTTCAATATCTCATTATTAAGGAAAGTACCCGTCAGGCTGGGAGCATCGCGCAGGGTGTAGACCAGTCCGCCTTGCTTGTTGCGCTTCACGTTGATGATGCAATGACGACGGTCCATACTCATGTCCGAGCTTTCAATGGGAACATTGATAACGGTGCCTACGCAACGGCGGCCAATCACATTATCGCCTTCTTCCAGCGGCAACACCTGCTTGAAGCCAAATACGTTTTCAATCACCGTGATGCTGCCGAAGGCTTCCTTGAATTCCTCCTCATCCGGCTTCTCTTCTTTTTGGGGAACTTGCATCTTTGTCTTGCCCAGACGAATACTGAACTGCTTCTTGCATTGATCGCAGACAAAGACCAACGACTGCCCTTCGGTGTATTTCGTTTCATCAAACGTCAGGTAATTCTCACACTTGGGACAACGGATTCTCTTCATTTGTTATATGGAATTTATGAGTTTAAAAATAGAAAAAGAGTGCGGAAGATTATTTCTTCAACACCCATGCATTCTGATAAGTTTCATCCTGGCGGAGCCTGTTCAATGTTTGATAGGCTTCTACCTCAGTACCGCAAGACTCTATGCTGACACGCATCTTGCCGTCACCGATAATTGCTTTAGCACCGGCAAAACCTTTCTCAACCAATTGTTTTGCCATCGCCTCGGCGTCCTTCTCCGTACCCACACTGGCTACAATGATATGATAATGTCTGACGGGAGCAGCGGATGTCTGCACTGCTTTTGCCTCCGGTTTGGGAGCGACGGCAGAGGGTGAAGGTGCCGTTGTATTCTTAGGTTGGGCAACGGGAGCCGATGTTGCCGTCTGCGGTTTACCGACCTTTACTTCTTTCACAGCCACCGGAACGATCTCTTTCTTCTTGGTTTGCGCCGACTTGGATTGTGCCGAAGCTTTGGAGTTCTTTGCCTCCTGACGGACAACAATCGGAGTAATAGCCAGCGACTGCTTTTCTATCTTCTCGAACAGTTCTTGCGGAAGCAGCTGGGCGTAGTTTCCTTCTATCACTTCCGTATTCTCTATCGGCGTGGACAGGAAGAAGAACAAGGCAATCACTGCAATCATTGCCACCGCATTCGAGAGATACGAACGGTTGAACTTGATTTCGAACTTCCGCTTTCCTTTCTCCACTGCAGCAGGAACAGCAACGGTCTTTTCCAGGTAGGGCTTCTTCAATTCAGAGAGCTCCTGCATTTCAAAACTGTCCAGCCCATATAGATAAGGAGTTGTTATTTTATTGTCGTAAGGAACAAAATCGTAGGTGCCATGAATGGAGTAACGCAGTTCGCCAACATTGGGAAGCTCCACTTTTCCGTCTTCGTGAAGAGCGGCAAACACTTCTTGCACTTCTTTCTCTACAATCCGGGTAGCATCGGAGAAGTTGGTATCGTACACAGCCATATAAGATTGTACCAGCAATCCGTCATTCATCTTCAGTTGCGGATTAAAACCGATGATACGGGTGGGAGGCAGGAAAATATTCTCTTCAGCCACTCTCATTGCCGGCGTATAGTGGGCTACGAAGCCACCCAGTCCCGGAACAATGACACAATCATTCTCCAATAACAATACTTCTATATGTTGTGCTAAATCAATCATGCTACAAAAGTAGCGGAAATATCGAATATACGCCAGTTGCAAGCACTTTTTCTTATCAACAAATTATAAACATGCCCATTTTTTTCCTACTTTTGCAGCGAGTTATCATAAACATATTGAGAAATGAACTATATACAGACTGAAATCGACGGCGTATGGCTGATAGAACCCAAGGTATTCACCGATGCACGCGGATATTTTATGGAAGCGTTCAAGGAAGAGGAATTCCGTACGCATATCGGAGAGGTACACTTTATCCAGGACAATGAGTCCAAATCTTCGTTCGGCGTATTGCGCGGCCTGCATTATCAGAAAGGTGAGTGCAGTCAGGCCAAGTTGGTACGTGTCCTCAAAGGAAAGGTACTGGATGTGGCCGTTGATTTAAGAAAATCGTCCCCTACATTCGGGAAGTACGTCAGCGTGGAACTGAGCGAGGAAAACAAACGCCAGTTCTTCATTCCACGCGGATTTGCACATGGATTCCTGGTGTTGAGCGACGAAGCTGTCTTTACTTATAAAGTAGACAATGCCTATGCACCGCAATCGGAGGCTTCTATCCGCTTCAACGACGAAACGATCGGCATAGACTGGCCCATTGCAGAAGAACAACTTATATTATCAGATAAAGACGGACACGCCGTATCGTTCAAGGATGCGGAATGTTTTGAGTAATCCCCATGAAGATAGCTATTGTCGGTACAGGATACGTCGGTTTAGTAACCGGCACCTGCTTTGCAGAAATCGGTGTCAACGTGATATGCGTAGATACGAACAGTGAAAAGATAGAGTCACTGAAAAAAGGTATCATTCCCATTTATGAGAATGGACTGGAAGAGATGGTAATCCGCAACGCAAAGGCAGGACGCCTGCAATTCACAACTTCCCTGGAAAGTTGCCTGAACGAAGTGGACGTAGTGTTCAGCGCCGTAGGTACGCCTCCCGACGAAGATGGCAGTGCCGATTTGAGCTATGTACTGGCAGTGGCGCGTACCATCGGACGCCACATGCAGAAGTATGTCCTGGTGGTTACCAAGAGCACAGTGCCTGTGGGCACGGCCAAGAAAGTACGTGCCGCCATTCAGGAAGAGCTTGATAAGAGAGGAAGCGACCTCGTCTTTGACGTAGCTTCTAACCCGGAGTTTTTGAAAGAAGGTAATGCCGTCAACGACTTTATGAGCCCCGACCGCGTAGTAGTGGGAGTGGAGTCGGCACGTGCCGAAAAAATAATGAGTAAGCTCTATAAGCCATTCTTGCTGAACAATTTCCGTGTTATCTTTATGGATATTCCTTCTGCTGAAATGACCAAATATGCAGCAAACTCTATGCTTGCTACCCGCATCAGCTTTATGAACGACATAGCCAACTTGTGCGAGCTGGTAGGAGCGGACGTAAACATGGTGCGTAGCGGTATTGGTTCCGATACTCGCATCGGGCGCAAGTTCCTCTATCCGGGCATCGGTTACGGCGGTTCCTGTTTCCCCAAGGACGTAAAGGCGCTGATAAAGACTGCAGAGCAAAATGGCTACAAAATGCGTGTACTCCAAGCCGTAGAAGAGGTTAACGAGAATCAGAAAAGCATTTTGTTCGAGAAACTGCAGAAGCATTTCAATAATGACCTGAAAGGAAAGACCATCGCCCTGTGGGGATTGGCCTTCAAACCGGAGACGGATGATATGCGCGAAGCTCCTGCCCTGGTACTGATAGAGAAGCTGAAGGAAGCAGGCTGCAAGCTCCGTGCTTACGACCCGGCTGCCATGAACGAATGCCGCCGCCGCATCGGAGACTGCATTTATTATGCAACAGATATGTACGACGCTGCGCTGGATGCAGATGCGTTGATGCTGGTGACGGAGTGGAAAGAATTCCGTTTGCCATCATGGGCTGTCATCAAGAAGACCATGGAGCAGCCGCTGGTTCTGGACGGTCGTAATATTTACGAGAAGAAAGACATGGAAGAGCAAGGTTTTACGTACTATTGCATCGGGAAATAAAGTATAGAACAAAGAGAAAGTCAGGGCGCTATGATAAAATGGGGTACAGTTCTCATTGTACTTGCTGTTTCGTTGGCATCGTGCGGCAGCAATCAGAGTAAAGAGGTTTCTGAGAAAGAAGATCTCACCGCCAAGCAGTTGTTGCAAGGTGTTTGGCTGGACGACGAAACCGATATGCCATTGATGCATATTGAAGGAGACAGTATTTATTATGCCGATCCGCAGAATGCCCCTGTTTCTTTTAAAATAGTTCACGACACGATTTATGTGTATGGCAACGAAACCGTAGCCTACAAGATAGACCGCCAGACGGAATACAGCTTTTGGTTCCACTCCCTGGCGGACGAGATTGTGAAGTTGCATAAATCGGAGAATGCAGAGGACAGCCTGGTTTTCACCAATCGCGAAGTAGAGGTAATACCGACCACGCCGGAGGTGATAAAGAAGGACAGCATTGTGATGTACAAAGGTACAAGATACAGAGGATATGTGTATATCAATCCTTCTAAAATGAAAGTTATCAAGACGTCCTATTCCGAAGGAATCAGCCTGGACAATGTGTACTACGACAACGTAATACACATCTGTGTGTACGAAGGAAGACAAATGCTTTACGGGCAGGACATCACCAAGAAGATGTTTGCAGATATCTTCCCGGAAGAGTTTCTGAGTCAAACCATCCTTGCCGATATGAACTTTGCAGGAGTGGACAGCAAGGGATATCACTACCAGGCAACACTCCGTATTCCCGAAAGTTCTGTATACAATCTGATTGATATGACTATCGGCTTCGACAATAAACTGAACATAAAAAAAGCGGAATAATCCGCTTTCTATCTCTTTTCATTGTTTTGTGGACGCCTGGGTTTGGATCTACCACTATTTCCGCTATTCCGGTTGTTTCTGCTGTTTCCTTGTTTGCGCCCGCCGTTACCGTAGCTGCCTCGTCTGCCTCCATCGCCTCCCGAACGCGGTTTATACTCCGGAGCTTCTCCCAGTTCTTCGGGAACCGGTATCTTATAAATGTCTTTATCCAGAAACTTCTCGATGTTCTTAAAGTTACCTTGTTCCTTTTCGGAGATGAAGGTTATGGCAACACCGTCGTTATTGGCACGCGCCGTACGTCCGATGCGGTGCACATAGTCTTCGCTGTCATGGGGTACATCGTAGTTAAGCACCAGGCGGATGTCGTCGATATCAATACCGCGTGCCACAATATCCGTTGCTACCAGGATGTTGATGCGGCCGGCCTTGAATTCGTGCATTACTTCCTCACGCTGCGATTGTTCCAGGTCAGAATGCATTTCTCCTACATTCAGCTTCATTTGCTTCAATGATTTCGTCACTTCCTTTACTTTGAGTTTGGAAGAGGCGAAGATGATGACGCGCTCCGGCGTCTCTTCGGCAAAAAGGCTACGGATAATGCCCAACTTCTGATTTTCGTAGCATACATAGGCAGCCTGTACTATCTTCTCGGCAGGTTTGGAAACTGCCAGCTTTACTTCAGCAGGGTTATTCAGAATATTGTTTGCCAACTGCTGGATTTTGGCCGGCATTGTGGCAGAGAACATAATTGTCTGGCGCTCTTTAGGGAGGTATTTCACAATCTGCATGATGTCGTCATAAAATCCCATATCCAGCATACGGTCTGCTTCATCCAGAATAAAATAGGAGACACGCGAAAGGTCCACATAACCGAGGCTGAGGTGAGCAATCAAGCGTCCAGGAGTAGCGATTACGACATCGGCTCCCAAAGTCAGTCCTCTCTTCTGCTGCTCGAACAGAACTCCGTCATTACCACCGTAGACAGCTACACTGGAAACCGGCATGAAATAAGAGAATCCCTCCATCTGCTGGTCTATCTGCTGCGCCAGCTCGCGGGTGGGAGCCATCACAATGCAGTTGATGGCATCTGCCGGATGTCCGCCTTCGGACAACTGGTTCAGTATAGGCAATAAGTAAGCAGCTGTTTTTCCCGTTCCGGTTTGAGCTACCGCTATTAAATCTCGACCTTCGAGTATGACGGGTATTGATTTTTCTTGTATGGGAGTGCACTCTTCAAAGCGCATGGCATCCAATGCTTCGAGCACCTTGCCATTTAATTTTAGTTCGGAAAACTTCATGTGTCTCTTTTGATTTGTCGGCAAAGATAGGAAAAAGACTTCTAAAATAAGCCCTTACCACTAAAAAATAAGTTCTTAGGATAATTAATTACCCCAAGAACTTACAGAAGTATTGCAAAAGCCCCTTCTTATCGGGGAATATCGATATACGAGTCTTTGAAACCGAGGAAATAAAGCACTCCGTCCAGACCGATGGTATTAATGGATTGCTTGGCATTTGCCACCACTTTGGGCTTGGCATGGAAGGCTATTCCCAACCCGGCAACTCCAAGCATCGGCAGGTCATTGGCACCATCACCCACGGCAATGGTCTGGGCAATGTCCACCTTCTCAACCTGAGCTATCAGCCGCAGGAGTTCGGCTTTACGTTTACCGTCTACCACGTCACCCAGATAGCGGCCGGTCAGTTTTCCATCCTCTATCTCCAGCTCATTGGCGTATACATAATCTATTCCGTACTTCTTTTGGAGATATTGCCCGAAGTAAGTAAAACCTCCCGAGAGGATGGCTATCTTGTAACCGTATTTCTTCAAAACGTACATCAAGCGGTCCACACCCTCCGTTATCGGCAACTTTTCTGCGATTTCCTGCATCACAGATTCGTCCAGACCTTTCAGCAATGCTACCCGTTCGCGGAAGCTTTCTATGAAATCTATCTCGCCACGCATGGCACGCTCTGTAATGGCTTTTACCTGATCGCCTACGCCTGCACGCATTGCCAGTTCATCAATTACTTCCGTTTCAATCAATGTGGAGTCCATATCGAAACAAATCAAACGGCGCATCCGGCGATACATATTGTCCAGCTGGAAGGAGAAATCCATTTCCAGGTCAGTGGCCAACTGCATCAGTTGTTCCTGCATGGCAATGCGGTCTTTCGGCGTTCCACGAACGGAGAACTCGATACATGCCCGCGTACGGGACTCACACTCATTCAGTGGGATACGTCCCGTAAGGCGCTTGATGGCATCGATATTCATACTTTGTTCTGCAAGGATACGGGTGACTGCCGATATCTGGCGGGCCGACAGTTTACGCCCCAACAAAGTCAGAATGTATCGGTTCTTGCCCTGCATGTTCACCCAGTCTTCATATTCTTTTGTAGAGATAGGGTAAAAGCGGACAGTCACTCCCAAAGACGAAGCCTTGAAAAGCAACTCTTTCATGATAAAACCCGAATGTTGCTCTTCCGTCTTGCACAGAATACCCAATGAAAGGGTGTTGTGAATGTCTGCCTGGCCGATATCGAGAATAGTCGCATCATACTTGGCCAGAATCTCGGTGACAGAAGCCGTCAGGCCCGGACGGTCTTCGCCCGTGATACGAATAAGGATAAGTTCAGTGTTCAATGGTTGCATAAGTCATCTATTTAATAAGAGGCTACAAAAATAATGTAAAAACGAATGCAAAAGAAATTTATCCCCATTTTTACTGAGATAGAGTTCTTTTACAGTGAACAAAAGTAGGGGAAAATATCGTCAAATATGCTAAATAACATAAAAATCAATATCAAAAAAGTGAGAAAATTGCTTGTTTATTTGGAACTTAATTCGAGAATTACTTACCTTTGCAACCGATTTCAGAATTAAAGGCTTTGAATATCAATGAATTCCTATTCATTGCAGAGTCCGAAAAGACAATGTTCCGGGAAGAAATCACTGTTGAAGGACAGTCCCGGATAGTATTAACCAAAACCGTAGTGCATGAGATATGCTAAATGGATTTTTGTTGTATTACTAATAAGTTCCTTGACTTCTTTTGTAGAAAAAGACAAACCAACCGGAGGTTTGAGTGTGGGTGACATAGCCCCGGATTTTAAGATCCAATCTATGTCGGCCGAGCAATTCAGAACCGACCTTTCCGACATGAAAGGTAAATATGTATTGCTTAGCTTTTGGGCAAGTTATGATGCGCAATCCCGGATGCAGAACGCAAGTTTAAGCAATGCGCTTCGCTCTACCGCCCGTAATAATGTGGAAATGGTTTCTGTTTCGTTCGATGAATATCAGTCTATCTTCGAAGAAACCATTCGTAAGGACCAAATAGTTACGCCCACTTGTTTCGTGGAAACTAAAGGCGAATCTTCCGGCCTGTTCAAAAAGTATCGCTTAGGCCGTGGATTTACAAACTATTTACTGGATGATAATGGTGTGATTATTGCCAAAAACATCTCTGCTGCAGACCTTTCTGCTTACTTGAATTAAGTTGCTCTACAACAGCTTAAAGAACCTGTAAGAAGAAAGCAGGGGTTCCCTTAAAAGCCGGCAATGCTTTGCCGACTCTCAAAGAGAACAGAACAAAAGAGGAAAATGAATACAACAAAAAGCCCCTCCCGCACTTGTGGTAACACAAGAGCGGGAGGGGCTTCTTATTTTCTGTCTATTTATTAATTCTTTATTTATTATTTCGGCGCCTTCTGATACAGATAAAATGCAATGAATGTATAAAGGACATTCGGTATCCATACAGCAATCACCGGAGGAACATTACCATTTACTGCAAAAGTAGAGGCAATGGTCTGGAATAGAATATAAGAGAAACTCAAGCCCAAGCCTATACCCAAATGAAGTCCCATTCCTCCTTTTGTCTTCTTGGACGACAGGGACACGCCGATCAGCGTCAGGATGAATGAGGCAAACGACATGGCAATACGCTTATGGTATTCTATCTCAAACTCCTTGATATTGGCAAAACCACGCTGCCGCTGCCGGTCAATGTACTCACTTAACTGGGGACTGGTCAGCATTTCCTGTTGATTCTTCATGATCAGGAAGTCGGCAGGTTCCATAAAAAGGGTAGTGTCAATGCGGTCTCCTTTTGTGATGCTTTCTTTCATGCCGTCCATTTGGCGGATCATGTAGTCTTTTACAATCCACTTATGTATAGAAGTCGTATCATAAGTAATGGAACGTGCAGTAAGATGAGAAACCAGTTGCTTGTCGTTGAACTTATCCAAAGAAAAACGATAACCGGTTTTGCTATAGTCCTCAAATCGCTCGATGTATGCAATCACACCCGAGTCGACTTCCAACTGAATGTTCCGTGCCGTATTCTGCTTACGGGGTTTGTAGTACTTATCCTCGAAATTGATACGCGTCACACTGCCTTGAGGAATAACGTAAGAACCCAAACAAAATGTTACCACGGCAATAATTGCTGCCGACACCATATAAGGACGCAACATTCGCTTGAAACTCATACCTGTGGAGAACATAGCAATGATTTCCGAGTTCTCCGCCAGTTTGGAAGTGAAGAAGATTACGGCAATGAAGACAAACAACGGACTGAACAGATTGGCAAAGTAGGGGATGAAGTTCAGGTAATAATCAAAAACAATGGCATTCCACGGCGCTTCGTGCGACATGAAACGGTCCATCTTCTCGTTGAAGTCGAACACTACCGCAATGGAGATAATCAGCACAATAGCAAAGACATACGTACCCAGGAACTTCTTAATGATGTACCAATCCAGCCGCTTGAGGAATTTACCGCTCGGCAGCTTGATATCCTTCCATATCTTCCAGTTGAATTTTCTCATAGTCTCGTTGATACACGTTTCACCATCATCGGTTTCCACGTAGAGAAGTCACCGGCAATGATATGTTTGCGGGCTTCGCCCACCAACCATAAATAAAATGCCAAATTATGAATAGAAGCTATCTGCATGGCAAGCAGTTCTTGCGCATGAAACAAGTGCCGCAGATAAGCTTTGCTGTACATCACATCTACATAAGAAGCACCGTCGGCCTCAATAGGAGAGAAATCCATTTCCCATTTCTTGTTGCGCATATTGATGATACCGTCTTTGGTGAAGAGCATCCCATTACGTCCGTTACGGGTGGGCATCACGCAGTCGAACATATCGACACCGCGTTCAATGCCTTCCAGGATGTTTACCGGAGTTCCCACACCCATCAGATAGCGAGGTTTGTCTTTGGGAAGTATCTCATTCACTAATTCAATCATCTCATACATCTTGTCTACAGGTTCGCCTACCGCCAATCCGCCGATAGCATTGCCTTCGGCTTCCTTGGAAGCGACAAACTCGGCAGACTGCGTACGCAAATCTCTATAAACACAACCTTGCACGATAGGGAACAGTGCTTGCCGATAGCCGTACTTCGGTTCTGTTTCATTGAAGCGCTTGATGCAGCGGTCCAGCCAGCGGTGTGTCAGTCCCATTGATTTCTTGGCATATTCATAATCCGAATCTCCCGGAGGACATTCATCAAAAGCCATCATAATATCCGCACCGATGGTGCGCTCAATATCCATCACTTTTTCCGGTGTAAAGATATGCTTGCTACCGTCAATGTGCGAACGGAATTCAGCGCCTTCTTCGCGCAACTTGCGGATGCCGGATAATGAGAATACTTGGAAGCCGCCGCTATCCGTCAGCATAGGACGGTCAAAGCCGTTGAACTTGTGCAGTCCACCGGCTTTTTCTATTACTTCCAGTCCCGGACGTAAATAAAGGTGATAGGTATTACCTAATATAATCTGTGCCTTTATATCCTCTTTCAGCTCGGGCAGATGTACGCCTTTTACGGTTCCAACCGTACCTACCGGCATAAAGATAGGGGTCTCTATCTGTCCGTGGTCAGTCGTAATCAACCCGGCACGTGCATTTGTCTTGCTGTCTGTATGTTGTAACTCAAATGTCATTCTGCTTTCGTTTCTGTCTTTTCTTTTTTTACGGACAAGTCAATGGCATCGGCTACTTTCTCATCAGTCAGCGCAATGGCAAATACTTCTTTAACGTCTTTCACATAATGGAAAGTCAGTCCTTTCAGATATATTTCTTGTATCTCTTCTATATTCTTACGGTTCTCGTCGCTCAGGATAATCTCTTTGATACCCGCACGCTTGGCAGCCAGGATCTTCTCTTTGATACCACCTACGGGGAGTACTTTACCGCGAAGCGTGATTTCGCCCGTCATAGCCAGATTCGCCTTCACCTTCCGCTGTGTAAGGGCAGAGGCAAGAGAAGTGGCCATCGTAATACCGGCCGACGGTCCGTCTTTCGGAATAGCGCCTTCGGGCACATGGACATGAATATTCCAGTTATCGAAAATCTCTTCATCCAGATTCAGCAGGGAAGCATGAGACTTGATATATTCCAGTGCCAGCATAGCCGACTCCTTCATCACGTCACCCAAATTTCCGGTCAACGTCAGGCGTCCACCTTTTCCGCGGCTCAAGCTGGTTTCCACAAAAAGGATTTCTCCGCCTACAGCTGTCCATGCCAAGCCTGTTACCACGCCGGCATATTCATTGCCCTGGTATTTGTCGCGCGTATATTCGGGAGCTCCGAGGAATTCATACAAATCTCCCGGTTTGATCTCTGTCTTGGCAAAATAACCGTCCGTAGCATATTGGCGGGCCGACTTACGAAGAATCTTTCCGATTTTCTTTTCCAGTTCGCGTACGCCACTCTCGCGGGTATAGTTCTCAATAATGGCTTCCAATGTATTCTTCGGAATCTTGATATCATTCTTCCTCATACCATTGGCTTCCAACTCCTTCGGAACCAAGTGGCGACGGGCTATTTCGATTTTCTCTTCCGTGATATATCCGCTGACTTCTATCAGCTCCATGCGGTCCAGCAATGGTCCGGGGATTGTATTCAGATTATTGGCCGTAGCGATAAACATCACCTTGGACAAGTCAAAATCCACATCCAGGAAGTTGTCATGGAACGTCGTGTTCTGCTCCGGATCAAGCACTTCGAGCAGGGCAGAGGAGGGGTCTCCCTGACGGTCGGCACCCACTTTATCTATTTCATCGAGAATAAACACAGGATTGGAAGAACCGGCTTTAATCAAGCTCTTGATGATTCGTCCCGGCATTGCACCAATATAGGTCTTACGATGTCCGCGGACTTCTGCTTCATCATGAACGCCACCCAAAGACATGCGAATATATTTCCGTTTCAAGGCAGCAGCAATAGAACGTCCCAAAGATGTTTTTCCTACTCCCGGAGGGCCATACAGACAGATAATAGGCGACTTCATGTCTCCTTTCAGTTTCAGTACGGCAAGATGCTCCAAAATACGTTCCTTGACTTTTTCCAAGCCATAGTGGTCTTTATTCAGTGTCTTTTCTGCATTGGTCAGATTCAGATTATCCGCGGTATATACTCCCCACGGCAAACTGAGCATCGTTTGCAGATAGTTCAACTGTACGCTGTAATCGGGAGATTGCGGATGAGTGCGCTCCAGTTTATCCACTTCTTTCAGGAAAACAGCTTTCACTTCCGCATTCCACTTGATGGTCTCCGCCTTCTGGCGCATTTCTTCTATTTCTTGCTCTTGACCGCCGCCACCCAATTCGTCTTGAATGGTCTTGATCTGCTGCTGCAAGAAATATTCGCGTTGTTGCTGGTCTATATCTTCACGCGCACGCATTTGGATAGATTCCTTTATTTCGGCAAGCTGTACTTCACGGTTCAGAATTTCCAGCAAACGATAGGTACGTGCGCGCAAGGAATCGATGCGCAGCAACTCTATCTTTTCATCCTTCTTTAACGGAAGGTTGGTACAGATAAAGTCAACCAGGAACATCGGGTTGCTGATATTCTTGATAGCAAATGCCGAGTCTTGCGGAAACATATCGGAAGACTTTATATAGCGTACTGTCAAATCCTTGCATGCTTCGACCAGTGCATGAAACTCCTTGTCCTTCTTTTCTGGAAGTTCTTCATTCAACGTAACCACACGTCCTTTCAAATAAGGAACCATATTGGTTACTTCTTTCAGTTCCACGCGTTTGGAACCCTGCAGAATGACCGTAGTTGTCTGGTCCGGCATTTCGAGCACGCGGACTATCTTGGCAACCGTACCAATGGTATGCAAATCTTCAAACAGAGGTGCTTCTGTCTCAGCAAGCTTCTGACACACTACAGCTATATAAGAATTTTTCTTTTCAGCTTCGCGCACCAATTTAAGGGAAGACTTTCTTCCAATAGACACCGGCATAAACACACCCGGAAATAAAACCATGTTTCGAAGAGGTAATATGGGCAGAATCTCATCTACTTCAATATCCATCAGTTGTTCTTCATTCCCCTCAAAATCAGCTATTACAGAGAAAGCATTTCCCCCCCTATCTTCGATATCACTCAGGTAATCTCTTTTCTTCATTTCTTTGCTTTTTAGTTTATGTCATATTGGCAGGCCAATAAAGCGCCTGCAAAGTTAAGCTATTTCTTCATAAATAGAAGTTCTTTACCCTTTAAAAACACAAAAACAGTGCCAAATTTACGTCTATTCGACCTTCTTTGATTATTTTTGGGCCCGGTTAAAGAAGATAAATATGTCAAATCCATCGTTTAAGTTCAAACAATTTACTATCTATCACGATAAATGTGCCATGAAGGTTGGCACAGATGGAGTGCTTTTAGGGGCATGGGCGCCCGTAGATAGTACCAAACGCATACTCGATGTTGGTACTGGTACCGGACTAATAGCCTTGCAATTAGCGCAACGGAACCAGCAGGCAACGATCACTGCACTCGAAATAGCTGCTGCTGCCGCAGAACAAGCGACAGAGAATGTGCAGCGTTCTCCATGGCCGGACAGAGTAGAGGTTGTATGTATTGATTTCCGAAATTATCAATCAGAAGAGAAGTTTGATCTTATAGTTTCCAATCCTCCCTACTTTATAGATGCTTTGAAGTGCCCGGACGAACAGCGTCGCATGGCAAGGCATACAGGAGGTTTGAATTATGATTTGCTATTCCGTCGCTCAGCGCACCTGCTTGGAGAGCAAGGGCGCGTAAGTATCATTATTCCGGCCGAAGCTGAAAGTGCAGTGATAGATGCAGCTTGGAATCATAAGCTATATCCGTTGCATCGCACGCGTGTCTTCACAAAACCCGGCAAACCATGCCGCCGTGTATTATTAACTTTTAGCTTTCAGAATGAAGGATGTGTGGAAGACAGCCTCTGCATAGAAATGGAGAAGCACAATGAATTTACTCCTGAATACAGAGCACTGACGCGGGATTTCTATTTGAAAGGGTAGGGAGGATTGATTTAAAAACTTTCAGGTACTAAGAGAAAAAGTACTGAAGATAAAGAGAAAACTTCTTTGTTGTAGGGTATGTTCTCTGTTCAAAGCTTGCGAACGGATATTCGCAATGCTTGAATATGTATTCGCGCAGTGCGAACAAGCATTCACAAGGTATAAATAGAGTAGAGAAGGAAGCAAATAAAAAGAGCCGATGTAAATAACATCGGCTCTTTCATTTCAAAGATCAAGACCTTCGTCGGGGTAGCGGGATTCGAACCCACGACCCCCTGCTCCCAAAGCAGGTGCGCTAACCGGACTGCGCTACACCCCGAATGCTTTACTTCTCAAAAGCGAGTGCAAAGGTAAAAACATTTTTGATATAGACCAAGTATTTTGAAACTTTTGTGTATAACAATTTTATAAAAGACTGAGAAACAATAATTAGTAAATGAAAAAAAGAGATTCATTTTGCTTCCATATCTTTTATTTCTACTTTTGTAAAAAGAACGTGCGATAAATGAAGGAAAAGTACAATATACATTCAAATAAAAAATGATATGAAGAAACTTATTTTTGGAGCAGCTGTCATAGTTATGGCATTGGCTGCATGTAATAGCAAGAAGAGCACAGACTCTATTGTAGGCTCATGGGTAATGCCCATTGAAGGCCAATCGGGAGTGCAAGGAATCAAATTGGAAGAAGACGGAGAAGCATCTTCCATCAACATGGCTACATTGGTCTACAAATATTGGGATCAACAAGGTGACAACCTCTACCTTACCGTAAAAAGCATCGGAAACGGCATCGAAATAGAAGGAATAGACACCCTGAAAATAGAAAAGCTGACTGCCGATTCATTGGTATTAAATTCCAATTACGGATATACACTGCGCTACGTAAGGCAAAAATAACAGTGTATAAGAAGCAAGCTTCTTCAGCATAGACTAAGCGGATGGAACGGATTTAAAAAACAGCACTATAAAAAATCCACTCCATCCGTTTCATCCGAACTGCAACGTAAAGCAACTACCTTCTCCTACAACAGACTGCACCGTAATATTCCCTCCATGCCGGTTCATGATCTGCTTGCACAGACTCAGCCCGATGCCCGACCCGGACGACTTGGTCGTAAAGAACGGAACAAAAATCTTATCCTGCACTTCCGGTAAAATCCCTTCGCCATTATCACGAACCGTAATCAGGCACTGCCAAGAAAGGGCCGGAAGCATCTTTACTTCTATCAGCGGCCGTTCTTTCTTTCCACATGCCTCCTTGGCATTCTTTATCAGATTGATTAAAACCTGTTCAATCTGTGTCCGGTCTATCTGGAGCGTACGGTCGGTTTCCGGCATCTCAATATGGATATACTCCTCAGAAAACAATTTCTGCAAGTCCTGCAACAATTCGCTTACAGACACCGGCCGACGGACGGGAGCGGGGAGACGCGTCAGTTTCCGGTAATTCTCCACAAACTCCAACAAGCCTTTGCTACGCCGATGAATGGTCTGCATGCCTTGCCGCATGACGGGATAATTCTTCTCCGTCATTTCGCGTTCGCTCAGCGTTTCGGAGAGGGAGATAATGGGAGTAATCGAGTTCATGATTTCATGCGTCAACACACGTATCAGTTTTTGCCACGCCTCCATCTCATTACGCTCCAGCACGCGGGTACGGAAATTCTTCATTGCTTCGGAAAGTTCGTCCACCATATCCTCCATGGAACGGTTGCGATAGGGCGAACGGAACGAAAGCATCATGTCGTCATAGCGCAAACTTTCGGCCAGATGCCGCATCATGCGCACCTGCACCATCTGCATGCGATACAAATGGATGGCAATGGCCGCCAATATCAAGAAAGTCATCAGTGCACTGAACCACAGCTGCGCATCTATCAGCAAGTAGATGCCAACCGATAGTAAGGCGATACCGATGATGTGCAACACTACGATGAACGAATACCGTTTCATAAGCCTAATTTTTCAAGTTTCCGATACAAAGCAAAACGGGTGATACCCAGATATTCGGCAGCACGGGTCACATTTCCCTCGCTCAAACGCATGGCACGCTCCACAGCCTGCCTTTCCAGCTGTTCCAGATTAAGCACCTCTTCCTCCTTTTTGGGTCGGGATGCCGAAGCCTGGAATACAAAGTTCTCGGGACGCAGCAGAGAACCGTCTCCCAAAATCACAGCCCGTTCCATGGTATGTTGCAGTTCGCGTACATTTCCCGGCCAGGCATATTTCAGCAGTTTGTTTTTCGCCTCGCGGGTCAGTCCGCGCATCTCTTTCTGATATTTGCGGGCATAGCGTTGCAAGAAATGTTCCGCCAGGAGGAGGATGTCATTTCCGCGCTCGCGCAAAGGCGGAATATGCAATTCTATTGTATTGATGCGGTAGAGCAGGTCCTGACGGAATGCACCATCTTCCACCAAATGACGGATATCTGCATTTGTCGCACAAATCAGACGTACATCGATGGACAGGGCTTGCGTACTTCCCAAACGACTGATTTGCCGTTTCTCAATGGCAGTCAGCAACTTGGCCTGCATGGGCAGGGAGAGGTTACCTATCTCATCCAGGAAGAGCGTGCCGCCGGTAGCCACCTCCATGCGCCCGGCTTTCGGTTTGCGGGCATCGGTGAACGCACCTTTTTCATAGCCGAACAACTCACTTTCGAACAGTTGCTCCGGAATACTTCCGAGATCGATGGTAACAAACGGCTTGCCGTAGCGGGGAGAATTGCGGTAAAGCAGGCGAGCTATTACATCTTTTCCCGTACCATTCTCACCCAATATCAGGATATTGGCATCGGCATCGCGCAGTTTGTCTACCGTAGAAAAGACTTCCTGCATAGCTCCCGATTCTCCGATAATGGTCTCCTCGGAACTTCCACTGACGCCGCTGCTCAGTACTTCCACTTGCTCTTTCAGCAGATTGATTTCACATCGCGAACGCCGGAGTTTCATACCGGAAGAAAGCGTAGCCAGCAGTTTTTCCTTCTCCCATGGTTTGGGAATAAAGTCCGTAGCACCCGCCTTGATGGCACGTACCGCCTTGTCGGTATCGGCATAGGCGGTCATAAAAATAACCACAGCCTGCGGGTCGATGGCCAATATCTGTTTCAGACTGTTGAAACCTTCTTGTCCGCTGATGGCATCACGGCTGAAGTTCATATCCAGCAGGATGATATCCGGCTGAAAAGTCGTCATAAAATGTTCTATGCGGTCGGGGGTCACGGCTACTTTTACTTTCTCTACATACGGTTCGAGGAGGAGGTTCAGCGCGAAGAGGACATCTTCGTTATCATCCACTATCAGTATCTTACCTAATTGTTCCATATCTAAACTTTTATATGTCCACAAAGATAAGTATAATATCAGTGTGTTGTGCGTGCATTATCGCACTATTTTTGTGCGTATTGGCACACACTTCTGTGATTCAAAGATGGAACAATATGCTATTATACAGATAATTACGATTATGGCATAGTATTTGAATCCTTTTATGCAAAAAAGAATAACTATGCACCGTAATATATTTCTGATACTCATAGCATGTGGCATCCTATCGACCGCTGCTGCCCAAGAACACACTATAGAGCTGACCTTGGGACAAACCATTGAACGCGCCCGTCAACAGTCGCCTGATGCACAGAATGCCCGGCACAGTTTTCGTTCCGCCTACTGGAACTATAAGTATTATCGCGCCAATTACCTGCCCGCCCTCAAACTGACCTCGAACCCTTATCTGGACCGTGCCATCAACAAAGTTACACTGGGCGACGGTAACGTCAAGTTCGTGGAACAGAATCTACTGAGCACCGACCTCACCTTGAGCCTGACGCAAAACATCCCCTGGACCGGCGGTACACTGTTCGTTGAGACTGCCGCCCAGCGCCTCGACCTCTTCAGCAACGATACTTACTCCTGGCAGACGTCGCCCATCAACATCGGATACAGCCAGTCTCTCTTCGGTTACAACAGCCTGAAGTGGGACCGTCGCATTGAGCCCATCCGCTACCGCGAAGCCCGGAAGACGTATGTAGAAACGCTCGAACTCGTTGCCGCCCGCGCCACGGAGAAGTTCTTCGACCTTGCCCGGGCGCAGAGCGACTACGAAATAGCCAACACCAATTACGCCAATGCCGACACCTTATATATATATGCGCAAGGCCGCTACAACATCGGCACCATCAGCGAAAACGAAATGCTGCAACTCGAACTCAACAAACTGACGGAAGAAACCAACCGCATGAATGCCCACATTGAAATGGAGAACTGCATGCAGGAACTCCGTTCATACCTCGGTATCCAGGAGGATGTTGAACTCAAAGCCGATGCAAGCGACCACGTTCCCGACTTGCACATCGACCTCAACACTGCCTTGATGCTTGCCAATGAAAACAGTCCGGAAATTCAGAACATGCTTCGCCGTAAACTCGAAAGCGAAAGCGCCGTGTCCAAAGCCCGTGCCAATGCCGGGCTGAAAGCGGATATCTATCTGCGCTTCGGACTGACCCAAACTGCCGAAAAGTTGAAGGATGCCTATCAGAATCCGTTGGACCAACAGTACGTCAGCCTGGGCATAACGCTCCCTATCCTGGATTGGGGACGGGGCAAAGGACAAGTACGGGTGGCGCGTTCCAACCGCGACTTGGTTTATACGCAGGTGGAGCAGGACAAGACGGACTTTGACTTGAATGTACGCAAACTCGTCAAGCAGTTCAACCTGCAAGCCCAGCGGGTGAATATTGCCGCCCGAACCGACGAGACAGCCCAACGCCGTGCCGAAGTGGCCCGCAAGCTTTATCTCCTTGGAAAGTCTTCCGTGCTCGACCTCAATGCCTCCATTACCGAAAAAGATACCGCCCGAAGGAACTATATAACAGCTCTTTACAATTACTGGAGTTTGTACTACACCTTGCGAAGCCTGACGCTCTATGACTTCGAGAAGGATGCACCGCTGGCGGAAGAACTGGAGAGGATTATAGCTTCTACCTAAGATGAGAGGCATTCAGTATATAGGTGAGGCATATTGAGTCATAGGTTCAGGTAGGAATCATCCGGGATGATTGTAGTAATCATGTAGGATGATTGTATGAATCATGTATGATGATTGTATGCTCTCCCTAGGACTAAGTATAGATGAAGTAGGGACAATGCCGCCCTAAGTCAGTAGATAAACAAGATTATTAAAATACACATTATGGATATCAAACTCGAAAAGAAGCCCTGGTACATCCTTTACCGTTATTATCTGGCAGGAGGCGTCGCCTTCCTTGCCTTCCTCGTCTACGTCATCACTCTTTCTTTCGGCCCCAGTAAGCTGCGCATCGAACGGGACAACTTGCAGATAGCCGAAGTGAAGAACGGCAAGTTCATGGAGTATGTAGACGTGGAAGGACTTATCCAGCCTATCCTCACTATAAAAATCAATGCCCGCGAAGCCGGAAGTGTAGAACACATCATAGGCGAGGAGGGAAGCCTGCTCGAGAAAGGTGACACCATTCTCGTTCTCGAAAACCCCGACCTCCTGCGCAGCATCGAAGACCAGCGCGACGACTGGGAAAAGCAACTCATCACCTATCAGGAAAAAGAGATAGAGATGGAACAGAAAAGCCTGAACCTGCAACAGCAAGCCCTGGAAACCAACTACGAGCTGGACCGCCTTCGCAAGAGTTTCAACCTCGACCAGGAAGAATTCCGCATGGGCATCAAGAGCAAAGCCCAACTGGAAGTGTCGGAAGACGAGTATAACTATAAAGTGAAGAATGCCCGCTTGCAACGCGAAAGTCTTCGTCACGATTCCGCCGTCACCGTCATCCGCAAAGACCTCATCAAGAACGATCGCGAACGAGAACGGAAAAAGTACGAACGTGCTTGCGAACGGATGAGCAATCTGATTGTGAAAGCCCCCGTCGCCGGACAACTCAGTTTTGTGAAAGTAACTCCGGGACAGCAAGTTGCCTCCGGCGAGAGCATTGCTGAAATCAAGGTGTTGGACCAATACAAGATACATACCGCCCTGAGCGAATACTACATCGACCGCATCACAACGGGACTGCCTGCTACCATCAATTACCAGGGACGGAAATACCCGCTGCGCATCACCAAAGTAGTGCCCGAAGTGAAAGAACGCACTTTCGATGTAGACCTCGTCTTTACGGATGATATGCCCGACAACGTGCGGGTGGGGAAAAGTTTCCGTGTGCAGATAGAGCTTGGCCAGCCGGAAGAAGCACTCGTCATTCCACGCGGCAACTTCTATCAAAGCACCGGAGGACAATGGATTTACAAACTGAACGCTTCGAAGAGCAAAGCCGTACGCGTTCCTCTCAGCATCGGACGCCAAAACCCGCAACAATACGAGATCACCGACGGTTTGCAGCCCGGAGATTGGGTAATTACAACGGGATATGATACCTTTGGGGAGGCGGAAGAATTGATACTGAAATAAAACATATAAACATGAAAACACTGAAATATGCCTGGCGTTTCCTGATACGCTCCAAATCATATACCATTATCAACCTGCTGGGATTGGCCTTCAGTCTGGCTTGCTGCATCATCCTGCTCCGATATATTCATCGGGAACTGACGGTAGATACGCATTGCATTGACCGGGAGCAGGTATATGGCGTGATACGTAACATGGAAGGCAATCGGGCATTGGCAACCATTACAAACTACAAAGACAGCATGTATATCGACAATCGCTATATCGACAAACGTACGTCAATCATTCCATTGGATAAGGACTATATTTCTCATAATCAGAAACGATATCCCGCCCGGGTACTGGTTACCGATAGTTGCTTCTTTCAGTTATTCCCTTACCGGGCACTGCAAGGCACTTTGTCGCTCAGTGCACCGGAATCGGCTTTGCTAAGCGAATCTTATGCACGAAAACTTTTTGGGAAAGAAAATCCGGTAGGCAAGGTCCTTCGTTATACCAATGGCAAAGACGTCACCATAATGGGCATAGTTGCTGCTCCCGACAACAAGACAGCACTGCAATTTGATGTTGTATTATCTTCTTCTTTAACAAGATATTGGGAACGTATGCCGATGGAATTCATTAAATTCACGCCGGGCACCGATATAAAATTAATGGACGAGATAGGCAACCATCCTCGTTGGATTAATCCTCAATATAAAGAGTATGATAATCGCCAATATACATTTTCCTTTATGCCCGTGGCCGATATATATTGGGATAATGCGATTATTGAAGCCACAGGATGCCCCAATATATTTTCCTTTGGTAACTATTCCCATATCCTTATTCTTTCAGGATTGTGCTTGCTGTTATTGCTCATGGGAATTATGAACTTCATAAACATCTACTTGATTTTCATGTTGATGCGCAGTAGGGAATATGGAATCAAGAAAGTATTCGGTTCCAATAGGACTACCTTGTTTCTGCAAATATGGATAGAAAATTTCCTGTTAGTATCCTTTGCGCTGCTAATGGCATGGTTTATAATCGAAATTATGTCAACCCCCATTGAGCGGCTGCTTTCTTACCCGTTCTCTTATACAACATTTGATATATTATTATCGGTGGCAATACTTGTATTCCTGCCATTGTTTACATCCCTTTATCCTTTTATGAAGTATAGCTACACACCGCCTATGGTTTCCATCTGCAATATCAGTACCGGCTTCCAGTCCGTACGCATTCGCATGGTATTCCTGGCGGTACAATATGTATTTACCTTTTTATTGATTACACTTTCGCTCTACTTCAATGAACAATTATCACTGCTTCTACATACCAACCCGGGCTTTCGTACAGAGAATATCTTGATTGCCAAACTGGCATACGAATCAAGCGATGCCGAAAGCTACAGAGATCCGAACGCTCGTAACGCACAAAAGCAACGCAAGCAAGAAATGGTAAATGCTTTGTCTCAATGTCCCTTCGTCGAACAATGGGAACTTAGTTATGAGACAATTCTTTCTTCTACATTCGATATCACTTACCAAAATGATAAAGGGGAAAAAGTAGATTTGAAACACTGGTATGCCACTCCCGGCTTCTTCAAAGTATATGGACTGAATATCCTGGAAGGAGCTTTGCCGATGCTCAAGGACAGCGAAAGAAGGGAAAGCATAATTGCAGTAAACCGTGCTGCATTAAAAGCTCTGCACTATAGCAGCCTTGAAGGGGCAGTGGTGATAGAAGATAGTGAGCAAAGGGGAGATGCCAATGCCCAAAAGACACCTATCGTTGCAGTAATAGAAGACTATTACAGCGGGCACCTTACTGCCGGACAACAACCTACAATATTCCGCATAGGCAATAGCTGGGGCGGTGACCATTTTCAGATAGCCTACACTCCGGGACGTTTGAACGATTTGCTTGAGTATCTTCGTAAATTAGAACTTCAATTGTACGGTACCGAAAGTTTTGAATATTCTCTACTGGAAGATGATGTAAAAGCGATTTATAAAGAAGACAGACAAGTAGCAACTGTATATTCTATTTTCTCCGGCATTGCCATCGTCATTTCCTGTCTCGGATTGTTTGGCATTTCTTTGTTTGATATCCGCCAGCGTTACCGGGAGATTGCTATCCGCAAAGTAAACGGAGCACAATTACGAAATCTATATCCATTGCTTTTCCGTAAATATATGATAGTGTTGAGTATCGCATTTCTATTGGCTATCCCGCTTGCATGTTATATAATTTACGAATACACAAAAGATTTTGTAGTTAAAGCTCCCATTTCTGTCGGGATATTTGTCAGCGGATTGATAGTCGTTATCCTTATCTCAATCGGTACATTATTGTGGCAAGTATATAGGGCAGCCAATATCAATCCGGCTGAAATAATAAAAAGCGAATAATCGTATTAAATAAAAATAACCCATGAAAACACTGAAATATGCCTGGCGTTTCCTGATACGCTCCAAATCATATACCATTATCAACCTGCTGGGATTGGCATTCAGCCTGGCTTGCTGCATCATCCTGCTCCGATATATCCATCGGGAACTGACGGTAGATACGCATTGCATTGACCGGGAACAGGTATATGGTGTGAAGTTAGAATTAGATGGTAACAGTTATTTGGGAGCTGTTATAAACAATAGTGATACTGCGGTTATAGACCAACGCTATATCAGCCGGTACAGCCGCATCATTCCATTGGAGAAGGATTACGTCTCCATTGAGTCAAATCGCTATCAGGCACGTATTCTTGTGACGGATAATGTGTTCTTTCAGCTATTCCGGTATCCGTTGGTGCAAGGTAACATCGCACTACGCTCTCCGCAATCGGCTCTGATTATGGAAACATTCGCCCGTAAACTGTTTGGCAAGGAGAATCCGGTAGGCAAGGTAATCCGCTGCTCCAATGGCAAAGATGTTACCATAGAAGGCGTATTGGGCGATCCGGAGAACAAGACTTTCATGCAATTCGACATTGTTCTGTCCGCTGCTTTATCCGATAATTGGGAACGCATGGGCATGGAATTATACTCGTTTATGCCAGGTACTGATATAGAAAGGTTGAATAAGGCAGCCAGTGTCTCCCGTTATGTTAGGCCACAGGAAACGGGAGATACCCGTATGTATCGTTTTTCATTTGTTCCGGTGAAGCAATTCTATTGGGAGAACTCTATTGCCAATGAAAATAAGCAAATGTTCTTTACCGGCACATATTCCCATTTAGCAATTATGGCAGGACTTTGTCTGCTGATATTGCTTACGGGCATTCTCAATTTTGTTAATATCTACCTGGTTGCCATGCTCAGGAGGGGAAAGGAGTATGGGGTGAAGAAGGTATTCGGTGCAAGGGGGAAAGAATTGTTTATTCAGATATGGACCGAGAGTACACTGCTGATATCGGCAGCATTGCTGGTGGCTTGGCTAATTATAGAAGTAAGTACCGTTCCGGTGGAACATCTGCTCAATTATAATTTCAACTACACAGCATTCGATTGGAAAGTGTCGCTGGCTGTTTTCTTGCTGTTGCCATTGCTTACATCTATTTATCCCTTCGTGAAGTATAATTACGCTTCTCCTATCCTTTCTATCCGTTCCATCAATACGGGGAATAAATCTGTCCGTTCACGTCTCTTGTTTTTAGGAGTACAATATCTGCTAACCTTTCTGTTAGTGGTGCTTTCGTTCTATTTCAATGAGCAACTGAGGCTTTTACTTAATACCGACCCCGGATTCCGCACCAAGGACATCATTATTACCAATTTGGTCTATGAATCCCAAGATCTTAATTACTCCGAGGAAAGAGCAAGGCAACGCCAGGAGCGCGTCGAGGCACTGGATAATGAACTGGCTACCTGCCCCTATATAGAAGATTGGGAAGCCAGCTATGCTGATATACTGAAAGGCGATTATAGCAGTAGCTTCCTGAATGACCGGGGTAAGAAAGCGACCCTGAACGTTCGTTTTGCAACTCCTCATTTCTTCAACATCTATAACATCAAGATGGTGGAAGGAAGCTTGCCCGACTTAAAAGATGCCGGCTTCTTAGGAGTCGTTGTTGCCAATCGCGCTGCACTTAAAGCATTGAATTACACTTCCTGCCAGGGAGCCGGTATAACAGAAGAAAATTCATATATTATAAGAGACCGTAAAAATCCACTCCAACCCATTGTAGCAGTAGTAGACGATTATTACGGCGGACATTTATCGCAAGGCCAAAAGCCGACCATCTTCTTTGTGAGCAGCCAGATGAGTGGGGATGTATATCAGATAGCTTGTGTACCCGGCAAAAAGAAAGAAGTGGTTGATTTCTTGCGGAAAGCGGAACTGAAAATATATGGCAGCGAAGACTTCGAATACAGTTTCTTGGAAGATAGTGTGAAAGAGATTTATGCAAAGGATCGCCAGATAGCAACTATCTATTCTGTCTTTGCCTGCATTGCTATTATCATTGCCTGCCTCGGACTGTTTGGCATTTCGCTATTCGACATCCGCCAACGTTACCGTGAGATAGCTATCCGTAAAGTAAACGGTGCACTGCTGAAAGACCTTTATCCGCTGCTTTTCCGTAAATATATCGCAGTACTGAGTATCGCATTTTTATTGGCTATCCCGCTTGCTTACTATATTATCCATGAATATACGAAAGACTTTATAGTAAAAACCCCTGTTTCTGCCGGTATATTTATCATCGGATTGGTAGTCGTTGTACTTATTTCATTGGGTACACTCTGCTGGCAGGTGTATAGAGCGGCAAAGGTCAATCCGGCGGAAATAATGAAAACCGAATAAAAACAATACTAATAATGAAGCTCATACAATTATCCATACGGACATTATGCCGATTCAAGGTGTACACTGCAATCAATATCATCGGATTGGCACTAAGTCTGGCATGCGTCATTGTTATCTCCCGTTATGTGAAGCAAGAAATCGGTGTGGATTGTTACAGTCCGGCTAAAGACCGGATTGGAGTATTAGTGCAGGAAACTAAGGATGACGTTGGCAGAGCAGCCGTCATCGGAGGTCATTTTGAGGATGTAGATATAGAAGCTATGTCTACCTTTATGTGGATAAACAAAGATTATATCGTTGCAGAAAAAGAGCAGATTGATGTGGAAACCATCGTAGCGGACAGCTTATTTCTAAGAGCAACCGACCTGCCGATGAAATACGGTAAAGCGGAATCATGGGCTTCTCATCCACAAACCACTTTTATCACGGAAGAATTAAGTGAAAGGCTGTTCGGTACTGTCAACCCCATAGGAAAAACAATCCGGTATTCTACCGGAGACCCGCTTATCATAACCGGAGTTATCAGTAAAGAAGGAGGGAAACGCTCTTTTCATTTCGACATACTTGTACCCGAAACCTTGCAAGAAAATTGGGATTTCCACTTTCCTATGAACATTGCAATGATCCGTCCGGGGGCTACATTTACAGCAATAAACAAACGCCACGCTGCATTTCAACAATCTCCCCAAAGCCCCATTGAAGTCAGATATCAATTACTACCTATGCGTGAAGTCTATTTTCATCCGGCTATTGACACCTGGCAGGATATGCTACGAAAAGGAAATCAAACTCATTTGAATTTACTGATACTGGTTGCTGCATTAATTCTAATCGTAGGCATCTTTAATTTCATGAGCCTCTATACCGTTGTTTTATTGAGACGTGGAAAAGAGTTCGGGCTCAAGAAGATTTTTGGCAATAACTCCAAACAGTTATTTACTCAATTGTATACCGAAAATTTCAGCCTGACACTCTTTTCGCTGTTCATAGCCTGGTTCTTAGTTGAGATATCAGCCAAACCACTCAATCATTATCTCGAACTGACCCAACAATCAGGCATCAGATTTGATGTTGGGATCACAGTAGTTATCTTATGCCTATTGCCATTACTCGCTTCCATCTACCCGTACCTGAAATACAGATATAGTATCCCCATACATTCTTTGCAGAAAATACATACGGGAGGAAAATCTATAATTATCAGGAACTTATATTTAAGTATTCAGTACATTGTGACTTTCATTTTGATAGTTGTTTCTCTATTTTTCGCAAAGCAACTGTACGAAATGACGCATACTAAGCTGGGGTATAATACAGATTCTATCATCAAAGTAAATTTTGAGCGTTACGAACGTAAGCAGCCTACTACCGAAGAAGAATATCTGAAACAGAGAGATTTGCGTCAATCTTCCGAAGACCGTATTCGTACTTCTATGGATGCATCGCCCTTATTCACTGCGTGGAATTTCTCCCTGTCTCCCTATGAATATTTCACAGAGAGGTCGGTGGAGTTCCGCATCCCCGGTGCTTCGAACTTCCAGTCATTATGCTGTATTCCAATTACTGACAAAGAAATCAGATTCCACGGCTTTCTTTTAATTGAAGGGCGGTTATGGAATGCGGACATTGATCATGAAGGAGATGCCAAACTCATTCTCAACAGAAAGGCGATGCAACTATATGGATTCAAAAACATAGCCGATGCTCAGTTGGAGCCTCAAACTCCTTTATGGCCGCGGAAGGATTTATCTGCGTATCAGATTATCGGCGTTGTCGAAGACTTCTATTGCGGACATTTATCCAAACCAATACTTCCGATGGCCTTTACGTATGGAAATACATATCTTCCACAGGTTCCTTTGCAAGCAAAGGTTGCTCCGGGACATCAAGCAGAAGCTATTGCTTTCTTAGAGAAACTGCATCGTGAAACTGCCGAAGGGGCTTTCAATTACACCTTTGCTAAGGATGAAGTCAAAAACCTCTATAAAGCAGACAGGCAAACGGCCATCGTATATTCTTTCTTTGCGCTAATGGCCATTTTAATTTCTTCCATCGGTTTATTCGGACTATCACTGTTTGATATCCAACAACGTTACCGGGAAATAGCTTTGCGGAAAGTGAACGGAGCTACCATAAAAGAAATATTGCCTTTATTACTAAAGAAATATGCTATCATTTTGACCATGTCGTTTACGGTAGCGATTCCTCTCTCTTATTGGGGAATAACAGTTTATCTGGAAAATTATGCATATAAGGCGAATATCAGTGGATGGCTGTTTGCAATAGCAGCAATCATTGTATCACTGATATCCGGTCTTACTCTATACTTTCAAGTAAAGAAGGCGGCTCAAATCAATCCAGCAATAATAATGAAAACCGAATAACCCAAAACAAGTACAAAATGATACAGCATTATTTGAAAATAGCATTTAGAAATCTGCTGAAATACAAGATGCAGACGCTTATAAGTATTGTCGGCTTGGCTATAGGCTTTACCTGTTTCGCCCTTGCTACACTATGGATACATTATGAAATGACGTATGATAACTATCATGAAGGAGCAGAACAACTATATCTGCTGTATAAAAAGAGTACAGTCAATTACAACGGATACGACACAAAAGCTCCCAATACACTGCAAGCATTGAGGACAGATTTTCCAGAAGTCGAAGCAGTATGTAACATTGATTTGTGGGAAAATCAAGAAATGGAAGTAAAGGGAAATACTCCGTTGGTAGCCAGAGCATTATTGGCTGACTCTACTTTCATGGAGATGTTTGACATTAAAATATTAGCAGGAACAAAAGACTTTTTATACTCGGAAGACAAGATTGCCGTTACTGAAGAAACAGCCAAACGCTTGTTCGGCACAACGGACGATGTAGTAGGAAAGGAGTTAAAAGCATTCAGCAACGTAACAATATGTGCCGTAATCAAAGGATTGCCTCATAGCAACTTGACATTTGACTTTTGGAGAGGGGAGGATAACTCTCAACGAAATACCATCATATTCCGGCTACGCAAAGGAACTGACCTGCAAAATTTCCGTCAGAAACTGGACAACTACAATCAATTATTAGATGGAAAGGAAAATTATATATTCAAAGAATTGCAAATAATGCCGTTATCCAAGTATCATTATTCTGATGTGAACAAAAACAAGTCGATAAAATTCACCTATCTGATTTTATTCTCCATCATTGGATTGCTGGTGATACTTGCCTCTCTATTCAACTATATATCATTGTTTGTGGTACGGATGCGCATGCGTTATCGGGAAATAGAACTGCGACAGGTATGTGGTTCAACCAAAGGAAACCTATTCTTGATGTTTGCGATAGAATATGTATGGATGATATTGCTTGCTGGTCTGTTAGGAATGACTCTGACAGAATTGCTGCTTCCTGTTTTCAGAAAAATATCTGGGGTTACCGGTGATGTTTATATGGAGATGTTTCTTTATCTTCTTGGAATACTTATCGTCTCCTTATTTTTACTATTACCTTTTGTCATGCAACACGTAAAACAGCACACCACCCAAAACTTGCAATTTCGCAAGTTCAGTGTCTTGTTTCAGGTTGGAATCAGCATTCTCTTTATTTTTATTACGAGTGTAATGATGAAACAAATATACTTCCTGACTCATACTGAACTGGGATGGGAAAGAAAAAATATAGCCGTATTACGTATTATCAAAATGGAAAACAGTGAAGAAGATTTTTCCTGCTATACAGCAGTTGCCGATAAACTGTCACAGATGCCATGTGTCAATGATGTTCTGGATAACCATGCAGGACTATTGTTCGGACAGTATCGAGGACGCAAAATAGACAATTGGGACGGAAAGCGATTGGATGACGCAGATATATCTATTGAATTGTTTTACGAAAGTGGAATCTTTACGCGGTTTTATAATCTTAAATTAGTAGCAGGTAAAATGATGACTCCGAAAGATGCTAATTATGCTGTCATAAACGAAACTGCAGCCAAAATGATGAATATGCATTCTCCGTTAGGAAAACATATAAACATAGGAAAAAAGCAACTCGAAATTATCGGAGTTTTGAAAGACTTCCATGTGACTGCCCCTACAGTACCTATATCTCCCATCTTATTGATAGGAGAAAATGGATTCGGCTTTAAAGCTTTAGGAGAAAAGAGCGGAATGATCATGCATTCCGGTTTGTTTCTAATAAAATACAAAGAAGGTCATTGGGAAGACTTGAAGTCTCAAATAGAATCGATGGCGAAAGAAGTGTCTATTCTGAGATATCAACTGGATAAAACAGAAGATGTTTATAAAGAATATTTGCATTCAGAAAGTCTTTTACTAAAACTTCTGAGTATGGTTTCCGGTGTTTGCATTCTGATCTCCGCACTCGGTATATTCTCGTTCGTCACACTTAGTTGCGAGCAACGACGTAAAGAAATTGCTGTACGAAAAGTGAACGGAGCAACGATAAAAGATATTCTTGTTATGTTTGTGAAAGAATATCTGCTACTGCTAATTATTGCAGCCGCAATAGCTTTCCCCATAGGCTATGTCTTGATGAAGCAGTGGTTGCAGAATTACGTTGAACAAACAAGTATGGATGCTTGGATTTATCTGGCTATCTCCGTAGGCATTGCTTTCGTCATTGCCATCTGTATAGGGTGGCGTGTATGGCAGGCGGCACGACAGAATCCGGCAGAAGTGATAAAAAGCGAATAGAGTAAAGTGTATTTTCGCACGATACTCGTGCGGAATAGCACAGTTTTATGAATATAGCCAAGAAGGCTTTTAATTGATTATAAGATCATTAGCACTTTGGTATGATATTTGATTTCATTCTCTACAAAAAGATAAGATATGATATGCCACTATTTTAAAATAGCATTTAGAAACTTGCTCAAATACAAGACACAGAGCATTATCTCTATCATTGGCTTGGCAATAGGCTTTACTTGCTTTGCCTTTGCTACACTATGGATACATTATGAGATGACATACGACAAAAGCTATAAAGACGCCGAAAGATTGTATCTTCTTTATACCCCTTCGGTTTATATGTCAAGTGGTTTCAGTACTCAACTTAGCTATACCATTTCTGAAATACTGAAACAAGATTATCCAGAAGTAGAAGAGAGTTGCGCTTTCTTTTATTGGCACGGTTATGAGCTAAAGTCCGAAGAGAAAACGAAGAACGTAACCTTGATGGAAATGGACTCTTCTTTTATCAGTATGTTTCAAGCCAATCTTTTGAATGGCAATATGGATTTTATGCATGATAATAAGCAGATAGCGTTAACAGAGAAGACTGCTTTAAACTTATTCGGCACAACTGGCGTGTTAGGAAAAGAAGTAAAATTGGATGACCAACCAAAAACTGTTTGCGCCGTTTTAAAAGGACTTGACCACAGTAGCCTGAACTTTGACGTATGTGGTTTTGGTGCTGATTTTCAAAACTATAAAAAGATAGATGGATATCTATTATTCCATACAGTCATCAAATTACAGAAAGGAGTGATGCCGGAAGCTTTCCAACAGAAATTGACTAATGCTACCGGACCTCAATCGGCTCGCCTACGCGATCTTCGCTTGATGCCGCTTTCTGAATATCACCGTTCGGAAATCAACGTGGACAGAGATATTAAATTCTACTATCTGATACTCTTCTCCATAGCAGGTGGGTTGGTTATCCTCTGTTCATTGTTCAATTATCTTTCACTTTTCATCACCCGTTTGCGCTTACGCAGTCGCGAATTGGGAATTAGGAAGACATGCGGTGCATCAGCAATAGGATTATGGGGAATGTTAGCATCCGAATATCTGCTGATGATCGTTTCTTCCGGTTTAGTAGGATTCAGTATGATTGAACTACTGTTACCCGCATTCCGCAGAATATCGGGTATAGAAGGAAACATTTATAGCGAATCATTCCTCTATCTACTTGGACTTGCATTACTATCACTGTTATTACTGATACCTTTCATTGGACGATATTCCGGCAAAAACAACAACTGTTATCAACAAAAGCCATTTTTGATACGCAAGTGCGGCATTCTGCTTCAATTATTCATCGGCATACTTTTCATCTTCTGTGTGAGTATACTGATGAAGCAAATCTATTATCTGACCGATACAGACTTAGGCTGGGAGCGGAAAAACAGGGCTTCTTTTCGCTTGTTTTATCCGAGAGATAACCGAAGTGCGGTGGCGGACAAGATTGCCAGAATGCCTTATGTAGAGAAAGTCTTGAAAGAACGAATTGGTCTGATGCCCGCCACGGTTGTTATGAGCTATGGTATTGTTGACTGGCCTGATAAGCCCGACTCTATAAGATCTTTGGACTTTATGGTGTATGAAGGAGACAAGGAATTGGCAAACTTCTATCAATTAAAACTTTTGGAAGGAGATATGTTGGAACCGGGTGACACAGCGCAAGTATTGCTAAACGAAACCGCTGCTAAAATACTCGGCTTGCGTCATCCCGTTGGACAACAGATTGCAAATGCAGACGACAAAGGACGTCACATATTAACAATCAAAGGGGTCTTGAAGGACTATAAGCTCGCTCCTCCCACGATGCCAACAAAACCATCTTTGTTTATCCAGCGGCAAAAAGACAGACAGAGCCTTTGGATGCCGCTAATTAAGTACCAAAATGGAAAATGGAACGAACTGAAACAAAGCGTTGATACTCTATTTGCACGTGAGTTTCCCGATGTAAAGTATGAACTCGTAAAGGTACAAGAAGTTTACGATGAATATTTGCAGTCGGAGTATCTGTTACTCAAATTACTGAGCTTTGTATCTATAGTTTGCATTCTAATCTCTGCTTTTGGTGTCTTTTCACTCGTCACTCTTAGTTGCGAGCAACGACGCAAGGAAATTGCAATACGCAAAGTAAACGGAGCACAGATAGGAGATATCTTATCAATGTTTGCCAGGGAATATATATACATACTGATTATTGCATCCGTTATAGCTTTTCCCATAGGCTATGTTCTGATGAAGCAATGGTTACAGAGCTATGTCGAACAAACAAGTATCGATGCCTGGATTTATCTTACTATCTTCGCAGGCATTGCTTTCATCATTGCCATCTGTATAGGATGGCGTGTATGGCAGGCGGCACGACAGAATCCGGCAGAAGTAATAAAGAACGAATAAAACATTAAAACCATGATAGCACATTATATAAAGGTAGCAACAAGGAACTTGTTAAAGTATAAAGTTCAGTCAATAATCAGTATTTTGGGATTGGCGGTAGGCTTTGTATGTTTTGCACTGTCACTCTACTGGATACATTACGAAACGACTTATGACAATTTCCGTCAGGATGTAGACCGTATCTATATGATACGTACAAATGATGAATATGCGGAAGGGCAAATTTCACCCCGAGTTCCTTATTCACTTGCCACCTACCTGACGGAGCATTTTCCCGAGATAGAAATTGCTGCGCCTTTTCATATTAGTTCCTCTGAACGCATTAGTGTAAACGGCATATACCAGGATGTCGCATTTTCATCAGCAGACAGTGCATGGATGCAATTGATGAATATTCGGATTATAAAAGGTAGCCGCAACTTTATGCTACCCAAAGATAATTCAGAGGTTGCTATTACCGAGAAAGCAGCCAAAGAATGGTTTGGTACAGAAGACCCGCTGGGAAAAGAAGTGGAGACGTGGAGCCGCAAAAAGAAAATCGGAGCCATTGTTCGAGCCGAAGATACACATACCAACTTCCCATTTAAGTTAATCGGTAATCCCGAATTGGGAAGAACCTGGTGGTATATCACTTGGAACATGCTGATAAAAGTAAAGCCTGGCACTAATCCCAAAGAACTTGAAGCAAAAATAACGGCCAATATGCCACATGAACTGCAACAAGTAACCGATACACGAAAAACCGGAATAAAACGGATCTACCTTACACCACTCTCTGAGTTACATTACGCCCAAGACTTTCGGAAGGATAAAGAAGCAGCTATTACCTTCAATTATATAGTTTACTTCTCTGTTGCAGCTATTTTGATTATTGTGTGCGCACTCATCAATTACCTTACTTTGTTTATCAATCGCATGAGAGTTCGCCAACGCGAAATGGCTTTACGGATGATTCACGGAGCTAACGTTCGTTCTCTCATATCATTATTGACTATTGAGTTTTTGCTCCTATTGGTATGTGCCATCTTTACGGGATTCTTCATTATAGAACTTTGCCTACCTCAGTTCATCGAACTGACAGGAATAGATGCTCCGAAGTCGGCATTATATGGCGAAACATTTCTGTTTGTCCTACTGATTTCTATCATTATATTAGCTGCTATCATCGGATTGCTATATTTTCTATATCACCGCTCTTTACACCGTTCGTTACGCCACGATGCAGGACGGCGTACCGGTTCGCTACTGCGCAAGGGAAGCATCGTATTACAACTTTTTGTCTGCTTCGGTTTTATCGGCTGCACCATTTTAATGAACCAGCAACTGGATTACTTACGCCATCGCGATTTAGGAATGGAATTTCAGAATAAAGGAAGTTTCTCTGTAAGAGGTGATTTCAATATGTATCCACTGGTGGAAAAGGTGAAGAACTTACCTATGGTAACTGAAGTTTTGCCTAATGATTATTCTTCACTGATAGTACAAATCCAAGCTATTGGGCAATGGGATAATTGGGACGGACTGGATACACCACTCAATGCACCTATACCTGTAAATCTGTTTTTGGGCAGAGAAGATTTCTTTCGCTACTATGGTATTACATTGCTGACAGGCGAATGGCTCAACGACTTCTCTACATATGATGAAATCATCATTAACGAATCATTGGCACGTCGCATGGGATGGACTCCCCAGGAAGCCATTGGCAAACATGTCATTACACCTTACATAACCTATACGATTATCGGTGTGGTGAAAGACTGCCACTACACAGCACCCACTTTACCAGTTCCCAACACAGCTTTTATAGTTGGAGAGGATATGGGATATATGCAAAAGAGTGCCGGAATCTTATTCAAATACAAAGAAGGTACTTGGAATGAATGTCGCCAAGCTCTCGAAGCTATTTGTCGCGAAGAGTGTCCGCCCGACAAGATTCTGCAAATAAACAGCGAAGAAGAAATTTATAATAACTATCTCCGTTCCGAGGATATGCTGACGCGTTTGCTTAGCTTTGCCTCTTTAGTATGTATATTTACTGCTATGTTCGGCATCTATTCGCTGGTTACGCTTACTTGCGAACAGCGCCGTAAGGAAATAGCGATACGCAAAGTAAACGGTGCCAGCGTATGGAGTATTCTACTCATGTTTTTCCACGAGTATATAAGTATGCTTTGTGTTGCCGCACTCGTAGCTTTTCCCATAACCTATGTTATCATTAAGCACTGGATAGAAAACTACACCCGCCAAGTCAGCATCAGCTTCCTGCCTTTTGTGCTTATTTTTATAGGATTAGCATTGGTAGTCATTGCCGGCATCAGCTGGCGTGTATGGCGGGCAGCAAATGAAAATCCGGCAGAAGTGATTAAGAACGAATAAAATATTAAAACGATGATAACACATTATTTTAAAATAGCATTCAGGAGCTTATGGAAGTACAAGACACAGAATATCATTTCCATCATTGGCTTGGCAGTAGGCCTGCTTTGCTTCAGCATCTGCATGTATTGCAGTCGTTTCGTGGAAGATACAGACCGATGTTTCAGCAACTATAAACGTATTGCTGAATTGAGTTTATATAACAACAATCAAAGGTACTTCTCCGGTTCTCCCGCACCTTTGGCAGAAGAACTTCGCACATGGGCTACGGGAGAAATAGAAGCTGTTACGTGTGTAACGTATCCACGTACTTATCCTTACAATGTAACGCTATCTCAGGACAAGATATTACCTTATGAATTGTCCACATTCGAAACAGATACTTTCTATAATGAAGTGTTTACTCCGCAAATAGTGGCCGGTAGCTGGGAAACGGCAAGCCGGACCCCCAATGCTGTCATCATGAGCCAATCGACTGCTACGAGAATATTCGGCAAGGCAGAAGAGGCCATCGGCAAACAATTGACTTTAACAAGACGCCTCGGTACTTCTCCGGAAAGTACCCCGAGAACAGGAGGAATCGCCTATACCATCCAAGCTGTAATGGAAGATATTCCTCTGAATAACAGTTTCGCATTTATGGAGCGGTTGGATATGCTGACTCTGAATGACAGTGAAGGGCTTTTGCAAAGTCCTAAACGGTATGAAATAACTGGAGCCAACAATTATGTCCTGCTTTCTCCACATATCACAATGAAGGGTTTGGAAAAACAATTCAGTAAACGAAATTATACTTATACACTCTATAGCGAGAAATATACAGTTACAGTTCATCGTACGGATAATACCCCCCAGATGAAGAGCATTATTATACTGGAATGGATTACCGGTATTGTCGGACTGTTGATATTACTGGTCGGACTGATGAACTTTTTCCATTTCCTCATCGGTTCCTTCTTCAATCGAACCAAAGAATACAGTATCATGAAGATGACCGGATGTAATTGGAGACAACTGTTCTCATTACTCTTTGTGCAAAGTTTGCTTGTAATCAGTTGCTCTTCTTTCCTGGTATTATGGGGTATAGAGTTGATAGGAAGTCATCTGAATTTTTCCATAGCAGAGATCACCATGAACTTTGATACCCGGTTACTCCTGATCCATGCACTACAGTACATCGGACTACTGATACTGCTTTGTGCCATCATCTGCCTGTTTGTAGCCATACGTATTCATAAGATTTCGGTACAGATGGGTATTAACGGAGGCAATAAGCGTCGCGGCAAACAATGGGGGCGCAACCTTATGCTGGGCATCCAGTTCTTCATCTGCTGGATATTTGTGGCACTGTCTGTAAGCTTATACTTGCAATCCAGAAAAACAATGAATACATTATTTAGCACTCTGAGTGTTCAAGAGAAATCAGAAATCTTCAGTGTCCCGTTGGATTATACCTTTATGAAGAATGCAGAGAAGTTGGCAATGGTGGAACGCTTCAGGCAACATGCCGGAGTGAAAGATATTCTGCTGTCTGATGTCTCTTACATGGATGGATTCTCCGGCAACCAACTGATGACAGAGAAAGGAAACGACAATTCCTGGATTGAAATCATGCTGATGGCTGTACCTTCCAATTTCTTTTCTTTCATGAATATTCCCATCGAGCAAGGAAGAGAAATACATACTAAACAAGACATTGTAGTGGATAGGACCTATCAAGAGACGCAGAAAAAAAACGTCATCGGTATGAATCTCTACGATCAGCAAAATGACTATACTGTTTGTGGTATTTGCGCACCCTTTGAGACGAATGTTTACAACCATAGCAATGGTTATGCATTTATTCCTTACGAAACTTCGGGATATATCGGTCATTGTTACATTAAGTGCTATCCCGGGCAAATAGGGGAGGTAAAGAAATGGGTGGAGAAGATTCGCCGCGAAATGCTTCCCGAAAGTGTATCCTGTGAAGTAAGAACTCTGATGAATGACATTTACGAAATGCAGGCATTGGAATATAATCTAAAAGATATTATACTCTTTTTTGCCATTGTCAGCATCATCATCACCTTGCTTGGTGTCTATTCCAGCATTACACTCGATACCGAACGCCGGCAGAAAGAAGTTGCCATCCGGAAAGTGAACGGAGCCGGCATTCCTCAAATCATATTGCTGTTTTCACGCCTCTACATTGTATTGCTGGCAGGCAGTGCCGTCATCGCTTTCCCGCTGATATATGCTACGTTGATGCTGTGGAAGCAGATGTACACCGTATTTTTTAACTGCGGTTTCTTATTCTGGTGCTGCATATTCCTGGTGGTTACGTTTATTACGGCCGTCACGATATTTTTCCGTATTCTTCGGATTGCAAGAAGTAATCCGGCAGAAGTTATAAAGAACGAATAATAACATACTGAAAAGACATAAGCAATGACCATACTCGCAACCCTGAAAATAATCGTCCGTAGTTGGTGGAGAAATAAGATTTTCTTCCTGATTTTCTATTGCCTCTGGTGATAGTTTGGGGAATATCCGTTATCACCGTCTGCCTGCAAGGCTACCTGCTGAATAAACAAATCCGATGGATTGCATTAAAACAGAATAAAAAATTGATATATTTGAAATCTAAAATAGAAATGATAAAACATTATTTGAAAGTTGCATTACGCAACTTATTGAATCATAAACTACATAGCTTTATATCGGCCATCTGTCTGGCAGTAGGTATCACTTGCTTCAGCCTGATGAATGATTTCATTGATACCGTGTCTGACAGAGAAGATTTGCCGAATTACGAACATCGTATCGGATTTACATTTTCTTCATCCATTCAAACAATAGCAGACACCTATTGTTTGAAAGATGACATCAACTATCTGGAAGAACAATCACTCTCAGGGATAGACACATTGATAGCCTCTTCCTATTCTTCCATAAAGGCGGAAATTACAGTCATTGACAAGAATCAGCAAGAGTTTCCGTTCCTTATACAATACAAATGTGTATCGCCTTTGTTCTTCTCTTATTACAATAAAAAGCTGAAGAATGGAAACACTAAGATCATAGCTCCTGACGAGGTTATCATCTCCCGAGAGTTTGCCCGAAAAGTATTTGGAGAAGAAGATCCTACGGGCATGACTATCCATCTGGAAACGGAGAACCATTACTTGCCCAATCAGATAAAGGACTATAAAATTATAGACGTAATTACTTCTGAAGATAAGTCATCTAAGGCACGGACTACAGACTGTTATTTCCCATTATCCATGAATCCTCATTTACCGCTCAGTGTAAGTACTTACCTTACCGGGCAGGCAACCTTAGAAAGTCTGAACAGACAACTGGAAAAAATAACATGGAAACGAGGAGAGATGGATATACATGCATGTGCTTATTCGCAGGCAAAACGCAAAAGTGATGTACAAAGAAATATCAGTATACTGCTGGCCCAGTTCATTGCTTCCCTTATTTTGTTATCCGGACTGATTAACTTCATGAAATTCATCATCCAGATGTTCTACAACCGCCAACGTGAACTGGCACTTCGCAAATGCATGGGTTCAGATATCAAGGGACTGTTCATGTTGCTTTTTGCCGAAATATTCTGGATGATGTCTGCTGCCTTCTTTCTCTCATTGGCTGTGACGGAAGTCTTCCTCTCTCTCATATATACTTACATGCCGAAAGAGGATATGATTCGTTTCTCCCTGGCAAACGTATATAGCTCGCAATTTTCCCTATATATTATTCTGTTATTAATATGTTTATTCATAATCATATACCCCATCTATCAGTTACGTCAATTAAGTATTATCCATCATATTGTACAAAAGCAGAAACGGCATGTGTTTCGCAACATTATGATAGGCCTTCAGTTGGCTGTTTCCATTTTCTTTGTAGGAGGTGTATATGGAATAACCATTTCTTTTAATGAAATTTTTAGAAAGATGTATAGCCCGTTGAATGCGGAGGAAGAAAAACAAGTAATATCTCTTTCAGTCAACAGTATACGTATGCAGCAGAATATAGATGCCATCCTATCGGATATAAGTTCACTGTCCGAGATAATAGATCAGACCACTATTTCCCAAGGATTTAATTTCAATTCATTTACCTATATGAACTATAGCAAGGATGAACATTCAATAGGACAAGTCATTATGGTACAAGGCAACCCTCATTATTTTAACTTTTTCCATATCCCGATGGAAGGGAAAAAGGTGGATTACAATGTTAAAGGTACAGTATATGTAAGCCGAGAATTTAGGAAACAACTACAAAAAGACAGTATAGAAGGAGCCGTCAGATTAGACGGGGCGGATTATCAGATTGCAGGGACTTATGAAGCTCTGTATAAAGAGGAAGTTGAACGTAAAAAAGTCATCGGCTCCATATTCATGGTGAGCCCCGAAGCATCCACTTACTTTTTTAAAGTATCTGATTCCGGCAAAACCTCCGAAGCTGTTAAGCAGATAACGGAAATATGCCGACGGTATATTCCCAACACCCTGCCATTAGACATTCGCAACATCAGCAACACCAGACAGACTACCATAGGTGCAATGGAAATGATGCAGAAAGCCTCCACATTGTTGGCTATAATCAGTGTGCTCCTTGTGATGCTAAGCGTCTATTCTGCCATTTCTATGGATACAATAAGCCGTCAGAAAGAGGTTGTCATCCGAAAAATTAATGGTGCCAGTCCTAAAACTATCGCCTTATTATTCGGCAAGATTTACCTGATTATCTATCTTACTGCTTTCTGCATCATCTATCCATTGTTGCGGTTGATGTTGATAAAAATGCTGGAAAGGTCAGGCCTTGAAAATATATACCGTTGGGACTGGGGAATACTATTGTTCCTTACCATGGCATTTTTGATATTCCTTATTACAGCATACAAAATCTACAAAGTGATGCATCTCAATCCGGCAAGTATTCTGAAAAAGGAATAACCAAATGAAGAAATTGATATATTTATAAACTATAAAAATGAGACATTATGATTAGAACCGTAAATTTACAGAAGATTTTCAAAACTGAAGAAGTACAGACTTTAGCTTTGAACAACGTGAACATTGAAGTGAAAGATGGAGAATTCGTTGCCATTATGGGACCGTCCGGTTGCGGAAAATCCACTTTGTTGAATATTCTCGGCCTGCTGGACAATCCGACAGAAGGGGAGTACTACCTGAACGAAAAAGAAGTTTCCAAATATACGGAAGCACAGCGCACCAGCCTGCGCAAGGGAGTCATCGGCTTTGTATTCCAAAGTTTCAACCTGATTGACGAACTGAACGTATACGAGAACATCGAACTGCCCCTGCTCTACATGGGCATCCCCGCCGCCGAGCGCAAACGCCGTGTAGAAGCAGCCATGGAACGTATGGCCATTATGCACCGCAGCAAGCATTTTCCGCAACAGCTCTCCGGTGGTCAGCAACAACGCGTAGCCATAGCCCGTGCAGTAGTATCAAACCCAAAACTAATCCTTGCCGATGAGCCTACCGGTAACCTCGATTCCAAAAACGGAAAAGAAGTTATGGAACTGCTAAGCGAACTGAATAAAGAAGGAACCACCATCGTAATGGTAACACACTCCCAGCACGATGCCGGTTTTGCCGGACGCACCATTAATCTGTTCGACGGACAAGTGGTGACGGAAACGAGTCTGTAACAGACTTATTTCATCCGTGCCGCAATGGCCAACAATACACCCAGCACTACACCTAAAATGGCTGCAAAAAGCACCCGCATTTCTCCCGGCAGGAGAAATGTGATGGTGTGGGCCGGATACCAGAAGAAAGGAATGCTTTTCTTAAAAACGAAGTTCCATTGTGCATCCCAGTTCAGATGTGTGATGATGCGAGTCATTGGGATGGGGGTGAGGAGGCTACGCAGGGAACCTCCACAATCTATGATATGTGTGTCGGTAATCTTATGAAATGTCATAAATACCGGTGCAAAGATGGTATTCATGGCAACAGATATGGCAAATGCAATCCAAAACTTATCCATACAGAACTCTCCATTTATAATAGTGGTGGCATTTGCCATTCCCATGTATTCCATGAATTGTGGCACCCCTTTTGAGAAGATTATCATGGCGGCATTGATTCCCATTCCTAAAAGTCCCCATACCACCGCACGAGGAAGCACACCAAAACCCTTCCTATTGTAAACTCCTGCGCTGATGCGAAGCCCCAGTACCTCACCCATTGTAGCAAGAATTCCAAACTTAAGAAAACTCATCACCATGCCATGTGCAGCATTGAAGGACTTATACCATTCGTAAACAGTATCACTCACAAAGAACGGTAAGAAAATTATCACTAAGACAAAAATAAAGATGAAATCTTGCTTTTTCATACAAAAGTTATGCTTTTCATAAATAATGCAGCAAACATACTAAAAATATTTTAATTTGAAAGTAAATCGTTATTCTTATTTATAGATAATGAGCAAAGTAAAGATTATTATTTCAATTAATCAAAATCCCCAATATCATTTGTCTAACTGAACTAAAAATCAGGGCACACATCTTGCGGAAACGGGGCTCTGGCAGGACTACACCCTTTCCTGCGGATGGTGTAGCCATCACCTCCAAAGGGTGTAGCCATCCGGGAGAAAGGGTGTAGCCTTGTAAAAGGTGGGATTCAGGTAATTCCTGATCCCACCTTATCTTTATAATAGCAAACTTGCTTTATTGTTTGTTTTTCGTATACTCATCCGCATGCTCCTTGGCACGAGCTACACGCTTTGCCGTGTCCGGATGGGAAGAGAACATTTTCTGGAATTTAGAATCCTGAGGCGCACCTTCCGAAAGCTCCAACAGCTTGTTCAACGCATTGTACATGGCATACGGATCCAGATTGTGCTTGATGCTGAACTCAAATCCGTAATCATCCGCTTCCGTCTCCTGCTTTTGAGAATATTGTGCACCGGCCAGAGCTTCTGCCATGGCACCCAGTTCAGAGTCTGTCAGTTTAGAAACCGTGGAACTTGCAGCACCGGCGGCATTCTTCACAGCCGAACGCATGTAGGCATTCTTCATGGCATCCTTAGAATCGGTGTGGATTACGTGACCGATTTCGTGTCCGACAACCGCCATCACTTCATCGTCCGTCATGATATCCATCAATCCGGCACAGATACGCACACTGCCGTCTCCACATGCAAAAGCATTCACGTCCACTACTTCGTAAACACCGAAGTTCACCTTCAGTCCGTCCACTTCCTTGATGTGGCCGGTCAGTTTTTCCAGACGCTTGCCGTATTCACTGTCGGGCTTCGTCAACGGGTTGTGTTCATCCATCCACACCATATACTCCTTGCTCATGGCGGCAATGTCTGCATCCGATAAGGTAACGGCTTTCACGGCATCAGTACCTGCCTGAACCACTTTGTTTACATTGATTTTCTTTCCACCGATCTTAAATTGTGCATAAGCGGTGGTAGTACAACTCATTCCGCACAGCATAGCGGCAATGATAATAAGGTTCTTTTTCATCTACTTTTAAGTTTAATGGGTTTTAATTCAGTTTGGCTATGTTTCATTATAAATAAAAAACCGTCTAATCTTGTTACTGACTAAACGGTTTCTTTGAATATTTTTTCTTTAAATCAGCTTACTTGATGATATCCAGTGCCTTGAAGCACTTGGTCAGCTTCTCTACGGCATAATCCACTTGTTCCACAGTGTGGGTAGCCATCAACGCTACACGCACCAGTGTGTCCTGCGGACCACATGCGGGCGGAATAACCGGATTGATAAAGATACCTTCATCGAAAGCCAGTTTCGTCACCGTAAAGGTCTTCTCGGTATCGCGTACATAAAGCGGAATGATAGGTGATTCGGTCTCACCGATTTCAAAACCTGCATCACGGAATTTCTTCAAAGCGTAATTGGTGATGTCCCACAAACGCTGAATGCGTTCGGGTTCGGACTTGATGATGTGGAGTGCTTCGCGGGCGGCAGCTGTTGCAGCCGGCGTGCTACTTGCCTGGAATATATAAGAACGGGCATTGTGACGCAGCCAGTTGATGACTTCCTTATCTCCGGCAACGAAACCGCCGATAGAAGCCAGCGACTTGCTGAATGTACCCATTATCAGATCTACTTCATCAGAAAGGCCGAAATGGTCGCAAACGCCACGTCCTTGTCTGCCGAATACACCCAAGCCATGAGCTTCATCTACATATATACTGGCATTATATTTCTTTTTCAGACGGACGATTTCGGGTAAGTTGGCCAAGTCGCCTTCCATGGAGAATACACCGTCTACAATAATCAGCTTCACTGCATCCGGTTCGCATTTCTGAAGTTCCTTTTCCAGATCCTCCATGTCGTTGTGCTTATACTTCAACTGTGTAGCAAAAGAAAGACGGCGTCCGTCTACAATAGAAGCATGATCACGATCGTCGCAAATGATATAGTCTCCACGACCTACCACTGCAGGAATAATACCTTCGTTCACCGTAAAACCGGTAGAAAAACAAAGAGCTTCGTCTTTTCCAACGAATTCTGCCAGTTCCTTTTCTAATTCTACATGTATGTCGAGAGTACCGTTCAAGAAACGAGACCCTGCACAACCTGTACCGTATTTTTTTGTGGCAGCTATTGAGGCATCAATAATTCTTTGGTCATAAGTCAGCCCCATATATGCATTTGAGCCGAACATCAGGACCTTTTTGCCATCCATCATCACCTCAGTATCCTGATGGCTGTTAATAGTGCGAAAATAAGGATATACCCCCTTTGCCATAAACTGCTGGGGCAAATCGTATTTCGCAAATTTGTCTTGTAGTAAACCCATGAAATATCTTTTATATAATGAATATTTAATTCTATTAAATACAAGTCCTAAAAAACAGGGGGCAAAGATAGCAAAATATGTCGGTATATGTTCCATTTACTCTAAAAAAACTGTTTATCTCCATTTTAAAAAGACCAATATCGCTAATTTTTCAGATATTTGTATTACTTTTGCCAGTTAGAAAATCTGCAAAGCAACAACCCTTGCATGGACGAAAATAAGAAAAAAATAGTATTTATTATAAATCCCATATCCGGCACTCAAAGCAAAGAGCAGATATTGAAAGCGCTTGATGAAAGACTGGATAAGGAAAGGTATGCACAGGAGGTGATTTATACCGAACGGGCAGGACATGCCGTAGAAATAGCTGCGCAAAAAGCTGAAGAAGGTGTATTCGCAGTTGTTGCCATCGGCGGAGATGGTACAATCAATGAAATAGCCCGTTCGCTGGTGCATACGGGAACGGCATTGGGTATCATTCCCTGCGGCTCGGGCAACGGATTGGCGCGCCACCTGCAAATTCCGATGGAGTCGAAGAAAGCCATCGACATCATCAACGACGGGATGATAGATATCATCGATTACGGTAAGATCAATGATGTACCGTTCTTCTGCACTTGTGGTGTGGGATTTGATGCATTCGTAAGCCTGAAATTCTCCAAAGCGGGCAGGAGAGGCCCCCTCACTTACCTGGAACAGACACTGCGCGAAAGCCTGAAATATCGTCCGGAGACCTACGAACTGGAAATGGACGGCAGCACTTCGCGCTACAAGGCATTCCTCATAGCCTGCGGAAACGCTTCACAGTATGGAAACAACGCATATATAGCTCCACAAGCCACACTGAACGACGGGCTGCTGGATGTTACGATATTGGAACCGTTCACTGTGCTCGATGTGCCGTCATTATCTTTTCAGCTATTCAACAAAACAATCGACCAAAACAGCCGTATCAAGACTTTCCGCTGCCAGACATTGAGGATACACCGCTCCAAGCCGGGCGTAGCCCATTTCGATGGTGATCCGCTGATGATGGGAGAGAATGTGGATGTGAAAATAGTAAAGAAAGGACTGCAAGTCATCGTTCCCCGGGATGCGGAGAAAGATTCCTCGAACGTCCTGCAACGGGCACAAGACTACATCAACGGACTGAAGCAAATCAACGAAACGCTGGTGGAAGACATAGCCCACAAAAATAGAATGATAATAGATAAAGGAAAAGAACAGATAAAGAAACTGACTAAAATCTGAATCATAAAAATAAACTACCCTTCTTTGGTGCGTCATATTATATGTTTTATGTATTTTTGCACGATATTTATACAATGTATCTTGTTACGCAGTAAAGAACCATAAATTGTAATTTATAAAACAGTATATATAATATGTATAGATCACACACCTGCGGAGAACTTCGTATCTCCGATGTTAATAAGCAAGTGACGCTGGCAGGCTGGGTACAGCGCAGCCGTAAGATGGGAGGCATGACTTTTATCGACCTTCGCGACCGTTACGGAATTACCCAATTAGTATTCAACGAAGAAGTGAATGCCGACCTTTGCGAGCGTGCCAACCGCTTGGGACGTGAATTCGTAATTCAGGTAAAAGGCACAGTGAACGAACGTTTCAGCAAAAACAGCAATATACCGACCGGTGACATCGAGATTATCGTATCGGAACTGAGTGTCCTGAATGCTGCACTGACTCCTCCTTTCACCATCGAGGAGAATACGGACGGCGGCGACGACATCCGCATGAAGTACCGCTACCTGGACCTGCGTCGTGCCAATGTACGCAGTAACCTGGAGCTTCGCCACAAAATGACAATCGAAGTGCGTAAGTATCTGGACAGCCAAGGTTTCATTGAAGTGGAAACTCCGATCCTGGTAGGTTCTACTCCTGAAGGCGCCCGCGACTTCGTAGTTCCTTCGCGCATGAATCCGGGACAGTTCTATGCTTTGCCACAAAGCCCGCAGACGTTGAAGCAGCTGCTGATGGTATCCGGTTTCGACCGTTACTTCCAGATTGCCAAATGTTTCCGTGACGAAGACTTGCGTGCCGACCGTCAGCCGGAATTCACGCAGATAGACTGTGAGATGTCTTTCGTTGAACAGGATGATATCATTAACCTCTTCGAGGGCATGGCCAAATACTTATTCAAGGAAATCCGCGGTGTGGAACTGACGGAACCGTTCTTGCGCATGCCATGGGCAGATGCCATGAAATACTATGGCAGTGACAAGCCCGACCTTCGTTTCGGCATGAAGTTCGTAGAACTGATGGATATAATGAAGGGACACGGTTTCTCCGTATTCGATAATGCCGCTTATGTAGGTGGTATCTGTGCAGAAGGCGCTGCGAGCTATACCCGCAAGCAGCTGGATGCATTGACTGAATTTGTGAAGAGACCGCAAATCGGCGCCAAAGGTATGGTATATGCCCGCGTAGAGGCTGACGGAAATGTCAAGTCGAGCGTAGACAAGTTCTACACACAAGAGGTATTGCAGGAGATGAAGGCTGCATTCGGAGCAAAACCGGGTGACTTGATCCTGATCCTGAGTGGTGACGATGTAATGAAGACCCGCAAGCAACTGAATGAGCTTCGCCTCGAAATGGGTAACCAATTGGGCTTGCGCGACAAAAATAAATTTGCCCTTCTGTGGGTGGTTGACTTCCCGATGTTCGAGTGGAGCGAGGAAGAAGGCCGTCTGATGGCAATGCATCATCCCTTTACGCATCCGAAAGATGAGGATATTCCTTTGCTGGATACAGATCCGGCAGCGGTTCGTGCCGATGCTTACGACATGGTGTGCAACGGTATTGAAGTAGGTGGCGGTTCTATCCGTATTCATGATGCACAGTTACAGGCGAAGATGTTCGAAATACTCGGATTTACTCCGGAGAAAGCTCAGGAACAGTTTGGCTTCCTGATGAATGCCTTTAAGTATGGTGCACCTCCTCACGGTGGTCTGGCATACGGTTTGGACCGTTGGGTCAGTATCTTTGCCGGTCTCGACAGTATTCGCGACTGCATTGCATTCCCCAAGAACAACAGCGGACGCGATGTGATGCTTGATGCACCTTCGTGCATTGATCAGAAGCAATTGGACGAATTGAATCTGATTGTAGAAGTAAAAGAATAAGAAAGATACAGAGTAGGAGAGAGTGAAAGAGTCCACGCGTATTTTCCGGTTTGCAGTAATCGGTACGTTGAATGCCTTGATTATAGCCGTCACCGTTTGGGTGATGATGGATGAATTGGACATTAATTATCTACTCTCCAATGTAACTGCTTATACGCTTGCACAGATTCATAACTTTGTCTGGTGCAAGTATTGGATATTCCCCTTAGAAAAGAAGAGCAACACTTGGCGACAAGTGCTGCTCTTTTCTATCGCTTTCGGAATGGCTTATGGAGCTCAATTCCTTTTCCTAATCGGACTGGTGGAGGGCCTGAACTGCGATGAATATCTTGCCCAATTCCTGGGATTGTTTATCTACGGAGGAGTTAACTTCGTGATGAACAAGAGGGTAACGTTCAAGTAAGTCCCTTTTTTAGTCGAGATATCGTTTAGTCAACCCTTCGTAGGCATCAATTCGGCGGTCGCGCAAGAACGGCCACCAACGGCGTACATTCTCCGAACGTTCCAAATCTACCTCTACTATTATATTTTCCGAGCGGTCGTTTCCGGCTTGTGCCAGAAATTCACCCTGCGGTCCGGCTACAAAACTGTTTCCCCAGAATAAGATACCGTTCGTCTGCATGGAAGGATCGGGTTCGTGACCGACACGGTTCACCGAAATAACCGGCAATCCGTTGGCTACAGCATGTCCGCGTTGCGAAATAATCCAGGCATTGAGTTGGCGGGCTTTTTCGTCTTCCGTATCGCTGCTTTCCCAACCAATGGCAGTGGGATAGATCAGAATTTCAGCACCTTTCAATGCCATGAGGCGGGCGGCTTCCGGATACCATTGATCCCAGCATACCAATACGCCCAATTTGCCTAAAGAAGTTTGAATAGGTTCAAAGCCCAGATCGCCGGGAGTGAAATAGAATTTCTCATAATAGGCAGGATCATCAGGAATATGCATCTTACGATATTTTCCGGCAATACTTCCGTCACGTTCAAAGACAACGGCAGTGTTATGGTACAAACCGGCAGCACGCTTCTCGAACAAAGAAGTAACCAGTACTATATCATTCGCAGCCGCCAGTTCGGAATAGAAACCGGTAGAAGGACCGGGAATCGGTTCTGCCAAATCGAATACTTGCGTGTTCTCCGTCTGACAGAAATATAAAGAGTTATGCAGTTCCTGTAATACCACCAATTGGGCACCATGCGCAGCACATGCTTCAATACTTTTAGCCAGATTCATCAGGTTTGTCCGAAGATCTACCGTATTGGCTTGCTGGATTATACCGACTTTGATTTTTCTCATATTCGTTTATTTATCTTTTAATATTCTATTTAATAGATTATCCAATATCATTTCAGCACTCCTACCAGATATTGCATCGTAACGCAATGCAAAGAGCCATGCTGCTTAATCAAGGCACGGCAATCTATACCAATGATTTCATAATCGGGGAAAGCAGTTTGCAATACATCTTTGGCACGGGCATCATTTACCGGTTGACAATACGTAGGATAAAGCACTGCATCATTCATTATCAGAAAGTTGGCATAAGTAGCAGGAAGTCGTTCTCCTTCTTCCTCTATCTTATCGACCATGGGCAAAGCTAATAGACGATAAGGCTCTCCGCTCAATGTACGGAAGGTTTTCAGTTGCTCTTCCATCTTATGAAGTTCCTCGTAATGCTCGTCTTTAGTATCAGTACACTGCACATAAGCAATGGTGTCCGACGAACAGAAACGTGCCAGCGTATCGATATGACTATCCGTATCATCACCCGCCAGATAACCATGATCCAACCAAAGTACACGTTGAAGATGGAATACGGAACGAAGGTATTCTTCTATTTCCACCCGGTTCATCTGCCCGTTACGATTGGGAGAGAGCAGACATTCGGAAGTAGTGAGCAGCGTACCCATACCGTCGCTTTCGATGGAACCGCCTTCGAGCACAAAACCCAACCGGTTTGCATATTTTCCTTTCAACACTCCGGCTTCTACTGCACGACGCGTAATCAGATTATCTTTATCGGATGCAAACTTCAATCCCCAGCCGTTGAACTTAAAGTCGAGTAGGGAAGGTCCTTCGGCATCCATCAGCGTGATGGCTCCGTGATCGCGTGCCCAAGTATCATTTGTTTCGCACTCCAGGAAACGGACATTCTCCATATTGACTGTAGCAGCGATCTGCTTCTTTACCTCTTCCGGTTCGGGAGTGACTATCAAGAGCTTTTCGCGCCTCGCTATTTCACGGGCAATAGGCACGAAACATTCCTGCACTTCCCCAAGCATATATGCCCAATCCGTTTCTGCATGTGGCCAAGTCAGCTGCACGCCGCTTTGAGATGCCCACTCGGCAGGCAAAGAAGGAGCACAGGTTTCTACAGTCACATTCTTACCAAAATGTACCTGATAATCTTTTTCTGAAGCTCCACCGGTTGGTAGTCCGACAACGATTCCCATTATTTTTTCTCCTCTTTCGGTTTACGGTCGAAGAACGGATTCTTGGACGATGCACTGACCGGAATAGCAAAGACAGATGTACAGCCTTTCAGCCAATCCAAACGTTGGGCAGCAAGTCCGGCAGAAAACATCACACGTGTATCTACCCTCAAATCGGCGGCCATAGCACATGCCGAACCGATAGCGATACCTACATCTACCGAGTTTATGGCACACGGCACACCTTCCGAACGTCCGGCACAAGTAGCGAAGCCGCAATGTCCGCAATTCAATCCTTGAGCCAGTTCGTGCGTACCTATTATAATTACACATTCGGCCTGCAAGATATTTTCCGCATCACGCAAAAAGAACTTCATACCATGCTCTTCGACCATGGCAACCATCTTTTCGGACAGTTTTTTAAGGTCTTCGCCCGTAACCAATGCAGCTTCTATCACATCAATACCTTTTCCTTTGGGTGCTGTACGCGCTGCGGTCATCATTTGCCTTGCCACGTCGAGTACATGCTCATGGCGGCAATCCCGTTCATTCTGTATCATAATTTTCCTTTTCTGAATTAATTAGTGTAGCAAAGATAGCACAAATATTTTTTTCTCTATCTTTGCGATACAGAAAGATTAAAGGAATAGCATGTTACGAATAGAAAATGCCAGTATTGCATACGGCAACGATATACTTTTTTCAGGCTTCAACCTGCAACTGAAACAAGGGGAAATAGCCAGCATCTCCGGTCCGTCGGGATGTGGAAAGACTTCCTTGCTGAATGCCATACTCGGATTTACGCCGCTAAAAGAGGGACGTATTCTTCTGAATGATCTTCTATTGGAGAAAGGAAGTATCGATGCAATCCGTAAGCAAATAGCGTGGATTCCACAAGAACTGGCATTGCCGTTGGAATGGGTGAAAGATATGGTGCAACTGCCTTTCAGCCTGAAGGCTAACCGGGGAACTCCTTTTTCTGAAGCCCGCTTGTTTGCATGTTTTGAGGACTTAGGTCTGGAACAGGAGCTGTATTACAAACGGGTGAACGAAATATCAGGCGGTCAGCGCCAACGGATGATGATAGCCGTAGCTTCCCTGATAAGCAAGCCTCTGATTATCGTTGACGAACCGACTTCCGCACTCGATTCCGGTTCAACGGGAAAGGTACTCTCTTTCTTCCACCGGCAGGCAGAAAAGGGGAGTGCTATACTGACAGTATCACACGATAAAGGATTTGCCAACGGATGTGACCAACATATAATCATGGTGTGAAATCTCTAAAACTTAGAAACTATGAGCTTTGCAGGATTTGTATTCGATATGATAAGGCGCGACAAGGAAAACCGCGATTTACGTAATCTCCGGCGCGAACGTCTGGGCAACCGCCTTGACAAAATGCACGGAGGACACAGTATGCCCCAAAACACTACAGTTGAAGACATGGAAGAAATTGCAAAGCAGACTACCAAGAAAGAACAGTCAGAACTTAATTACAGTGTGAAAATGACGCTGCTCGTTCTCGCTGTCTGTATTGTAATAGCCTCTATATTAGTAATATTGTTCATCAAATAAGACAGAATAAGATTGGGAACTATCGACATATCATATCTCAGCCTAGGCGTCGGGTTATTACTGTTATTAATACCGTTGTTCTACATCTGGAAGTTCAAAACCGGACTGCTGCGTGCTACCATAATAGGTACAGCCCGCATGATTGTACAGCTTTTCTTCATCGGTGTCTATCTGAAATATCTCTTTCTATGGAATAATCCGTGGATTAACTTCATGTGGGTGCTTGTCATGATATTCGTAGCCTCACAAACAGCACTGGCGCGTACCCAATTAAAACGGAAAGTACTGCTAATACCCATTTCTGTAGGTTTTCTATGCAGCGTAGTATGTGTAGGCATGTATTTCATCGGTATTGTACTGCGCCTGGAAAACGTGTTCAGTGCCCAATACTTTATTCCTATCTTTGGCATACTGATGGGTAATATGCTATCCAGCAACGTCATTGCCCTCAACACATATTACAGCGGACTGAAACGGGAACAGCAGCTTTATCGCTATCTTCTGGGTAATGGAGCTACCCGCGCGGAAGCACAAGCACCCTTTATTCGCCAAGCTATTATCAAAGCATTCAGCCCGTTGATAGCCAACATTTCCGTAATGGGACTGGTGGCGTTTCCGGGCACTATGATCGGACAAATATTAGGAGGAAGCAGCCCCAATGTAGCCATTAAATATCAAATGATGATAATGGTGATTACATTCACGGCATCCATGCTTTCACTGATGATTACCATTTCTTTGGCTTCCCGTAAATCATTCGATGCATACGGCAAGCTGTTGCCCATTACGGTAGAAAAGAAAGAGCATAAATAATGCTCTTTCAGATATCACCTGCGATGTTTTTCCATATTATCCGGTACATAGCGGAGTTGTACATACTGCACTCCCGGCTTAACAAAACCGCTATCCAACATTACCTTTTTCACCCGAAACACTTCCAGCCTGTACTGCAAATAGCTTTTAACCCTCGTGCTTTGTGGCTTGACGTATGACAATAATTCTATCTTACCCAAGGAATCAATATCTACCTTAGCTTTGACAGTACGTAGTGAAAGGGGTTTACCCTCCTTCTGAGCCATATTATCCTTTGCTTTATCTATCCAAAAAATAGTAGTAGCTTGAGGAATAGTGTCCACGGATTCTTCCATATCATCCGAATCGGCAGTCTGGGCTCTGTTCGTCTTCTGGCAAGACAGAAACAAGAATAAAGAGAAGAATAAGATAAGCAGTGTCTTCATGATAATAAAGGTATTTATGGGGGTTAGAAAACAAACTAAATCAATATTGTAACAACAAATATAGTGTAAAAAAACATCAAAACAATTCCTTATTCATTGTTTTTTTCTATCTTTGCAACCAAATTTTCTGCTAATAATGAAAATTAAGGAGATAGTAAGCGCCCTTGAACGGTTCGCGCCTCTGCCATTGCAAGACGGATTTGATAATGCCGGCCTGCAAATCGGATTGACAGATGCGGAAGCAACAGGGGCTTTGTTGTGTCTTGACGTTACTGAAGCCGTACTGGATGAAGCGATTGCGTTAGGGTACAACCTGATCATCGCGCATCATCCTCTTATCTTTAAAGGATACAAGTCCATTACGGGACGGGATTACGTGGAGCGCTGCATCTTGAAAGCCATCAAGAACGACGTCGTCATCTACGCTGCCCATACCAATCTGGATAATGCACCGGGAGGGGTAAACTTCAAGATTGCCGAGAAGATAGGTTTGAAAAACGTACGCATTCTGGAACCGAAAGAAAATGCACTGGTAAAGTTGGTAACGTTTGTCCCGACCGACCGGGCAAAAGAAGTACGGAAAGCCTTGTTCAATGCTGGATGCGGTTGCATTGGCAACTACGATTCATGCAGTTATAACCTGGAAGGAGAGGGAACATTCCGTGCACAAGAAGGTACGAATCCGTACTGCGGAAGCATAGGAGAGATGCATCAGGAAAAAGAAGTGCGTATAGAAACCGTACTGCCCGTCTATAAAAAGGCAGAGGCTATCAAAGCATTGCTAGCAGCGCATCCGTATGAAGAACCCGCTTTCGACATTTATCCCATACAAAACTCCTGGTTACAAGCCGGAGCAGGTATCATCGGCGAACTGGAAGCACCGGAGACAGAACTGGAATTCCTGAAACGCATCAAGAAGACCTTTGAAGTGGGATGCCTGAGACATAACAAACTTATCGGCAGGGAGATACAGACAGTAGCCTTGTGCGGTGGTGCCGGGGCTTTCCTGATGCCACTTGCCATACGCAACCGTGCAGATGTCTTTATCACCGGCGAAATAAAGTATCACGACTACTTCGGACATGATACCGACATACTGCTGGCAGAGATAGGGCATTATGAAAGCGAACAATATACGAAAGAAATATTTTATACAATAATCCGGGATTTGTTTCCTGACTTTGAAGTCCAAATGACCAAAGTAAACACAAATCCCATAAAATACATGTAAGTAAAATGGCTAAAGAAGCAAAAAAAGATCCCCAGGAATTGACAGTAGAGCAAAAGCTGAAAGCATTGTTCCAATTGCAGACTATGCTCTCTAAAATTGATGAAATCAAGACGTTGAGAGGTGAACTTCCGCTGGAAGTGCAGGACTTAGAAGACGAAATAGCCGGTCTGAGCACCCGTATTGATAGAATTAAGGCAGAAGTTGCCGAGTTGAAGTCTTCTATCGCCGGAAAGCGAGTTGAAATTGAAACAGCAAAAGCTTCAGTAGCAAAATATAAAGACCAACAAGACAACGTACGCAACAACCGCGAGTACGACTTCTTGAGCAAAGAAATCGAGTTCCAGACATTGGAAATAGAACTTTGCGAAAAGCGTATCAAGGAATTTGCCATAGAGGAAGAAGAAAGATCCCGGGAAGTGGCAGAAAGCACTGCTGCTTTGGAAGAAAGACAAAAAGACCTCGATGTAAAGAAGAGCGAGTTGGATGAAATCGTATCCGAAACCAAGCAGGAAGAAGAGAAGCTGAGAGACAAAGCCAAAGAGCTCGAAACAAAAATCGAACCGCGTCTGCTTCAGTCTTTCAAGCGTATCCGTAAGAACTCACGCAACGGATTGGGTATTGTATATGTACAGCGTGATGCTTGTGGCGGTTGCTTCAACAAAATCCCGCCCCAGAGACAATTGGATATCCGTTCCCGTAAGAAAATCATTGTTTGCGAATATTGCGGCCGTATCATGATCGACCCGGAACTGGCAGGTATAGCTCCCGAACAGAAAGTAGAAGTTGTGAAAGAGAAACCAACAAGAAGCAGAAAGAAAGCTGCAAGTGCAGAGTAAAATTCTTCTGTAGAAACGAAATAAAGGCGGTGACGGATAAACATCTGTCACCGTTTTTTGTTAAATAAACTCACAGAAACCTGCCATTTAAGAAAAAAGAAGTAGTTTTGCCAGCTAATAATTAATAGAACTAAATAAAAAGAAGCATGAGACTGAACAAATTATTCATCCTTTATTCGCTTTTCGGAATATTGGTAACATCGTGCATAAAGGATGAAGCTCCCAATGCGGAAGCAGATATAACGGGGATATCCTTTCAGGATGATATCCTGGCAAACTCATACATAGATTTAAACCCGTCTTACGACGAAGTTTTAAATGCCTATCCGGTACGCATCAATGTAAAGGAGGGTACGGATCTCACAGCACTGAGTCCCATATTCGAACTGACTCCCGGTGCTACCATTGATCCTGCCAGCGGGAGTAGTCAGGACTTTACAAACCCGGTACGCTATACCGTCACCTCGGAAGACAAGAGTTGGAAGCGTGTTTATGCCGTCAGCGTCAGGGAACAGAAAGCAAGTAATATCCCGACAACGTTCCACTTTGAGAAGGTCAGACTTATTAAAGGCAAATACCAGCAATTCTACGAAGAACTGAACGATGATGAATTGACATGGGCAAGCGGCAACGAAGGATTCAACTTTGCCATGGGCAGCGCTGCAACCGATGAGTATCCCACCGTACAGTATGCCGACGGGAAAGTAGGAAAATGCGTAAAGTTGGAAACAAAGCTCACCGGCTCTTTAGGAGAGATGGTTAAGATGCCTATTGCTGCCGGAAACTTATTCATCGGCAGCTTCAACATGCTGAACGCCATTAGCAATCCGCTTGGAGCCACCCGCTTCGGAACGCCCTTCTACAACAAACCCCAGCGGCTGACCGGTTATTACAAATACAAAGCCGGAGAACAGTTTTACGAAAACGGGGGATATACCTCCCGGAAAGATATGTTCAATATCTACGCCATCTTCTACGAAGTGACAAAAGACGTTGATATGCTGGACGGTACCTTGCCGAACAACAATTACGGACATCCCAACATGGTGGCCCTCGCTTTAGTATCAGACCCGCACGAGACGGACAAATGGGAATACTTTGACATTCCTTTTGACTACGAACGCTACGGAAAGAAGATTGATGAAGACAAGCTGGCAAGTGGCGGATACAAGATAAGTATCATATTTGCTTCGAGCAAGGACGGCGCCACCTTCGAAGGTGCACCGGGAAGCACATTGCTGATAGATGAAGTGGAACTGATTTACGAATAAACAACTCTATAGACTAAGACATCATGATAAAAAGAATAATAGCATTCATCGCACTGGCAGGTAGCATGCACATCGCTCTGTGCGCCCAGGAGAGCCAGAACCAGACGTTAATAAACGCGGCTCTGCATGGATGGGAATATGAAATAAGGGCCGGCATCAGTATTGGCGGAACGGCACCGCTGCCACTACCCGTAGAAATACGAAGCATCGACTCCTACAACCCCACATTGGCTTTTATAATAGAAGGAAATGCCATCAAATGGCTGGGAGAAAAGAAGCAATGGGGGGTAATAACCGGTGTAAGGCTGGAAACTAAAAATATGATTACCAAAGCAACGGTAAAGAACTACGGCATGGAAATCATCGGGAGCGACGGCAATCGTCTGAAAGGAAACTGGACGGGCGGTGTGCAGACTAAGGTACGTAACTCATATCTTACAGTACCTGTGCTGGCAGCCTATAAAATTAGTTCACGATGGAGAGCCAGACTGGGTGCCTACGTATCCTACCTGATGGATGGAGAGTTCTCGGGCTATGTGTACGAAGGTTACTTGCGTGAGGGAGACCCTACCGGAAAGAAAGTGAACTTTACAGACGGTGCCATTGCCACTTACAACTTCACCGGTGATATGCGTAAGTTTGCCTGGGGACTGCAAGCCGGTGCAGACTGGCGTGCCTTCAAGCACCTGAATGTCTTTGCCGACCTCACGTGGGGCATGAATGACATCTTCAAGAAAGACTTCAACACCATTACTTTTGCCATGTATCCCATCTACCTGAATGTAGGTTTCGGATACGCTTTCTAAACTTCTTTTGCACATAAAGAGAGTAGATTCTTCTCTTTATGACAGGCGATAAACAAATAAAGGTTTAGGTTGTTATCAATCCCAAGATAACAACCTAAACCTTTTTATTTTATATGAAGATAAAATCCTGGAGCACTGCGCTGCTCACTCTATGTCTGTGCTCTGCGGCAATGGCACAGAAAAGCGACCGCTATCTGGAAAAGCCGCTTCCACAAGGCTGGGGGACTGATGTCTCTCATGCCATTCCCGGAGATGACACTCTCTTCAGCGAGCAGATACAGCCCGTAGACGACCAATGGTGGAAAGCATTCGGCGACCCGATGCTGGACTCTCTCATCACCGCGGCATCCACTCAGAACTATTCCGTACTCTCTGCCCTGGACCGCATGGCAATGGCAAAAGCCAATCTGCGGATAGAGCGCAGTAACTTTTTCCCCTCCGTCTCCCTGGACGGCGGATGGGCGCGCCAGCAAACCAGCGGCAACGTCAGCCAGCTGCCGCAATCCATCACCGGAGCATACAGCGCCTCGCTCAATGCCAGTTGGGAGATCGATGTATTCGGAAGCATACGCCAACGGGTGAAGGCGCAACGCGAAAACTTCGCTGCGAGCAGGGAGGAATATACTTCCGTCATGATATCCCTTTGCGCCCAAGTGGCATCCGCCTACGTCAACCTGCGCGAACTGCAACAAGAGTTGAGCGTTGTGACGCACAACTGCAATACCCAAGCAGCAGTACTCAACATCACCGAAGTGCGTTACCGGACGGGACTGGTATCGAAACTGGACGTCTCCCAAGCCAAATCGGTATACTACAGCACCAAAGCTTCCATCCCCCAACTGGAAGCGGGCATCAACCAATACATCACGACCCTTGCAATCTTACTCGGTACTTATCCCCAACATATCCGCCCTATATTAGAGACATCCGGCAAGCTGCCCGACTACATGGAACCCGTCGGCATGGGTATTCCTGCCGACTTGTTGCTTCGCCGCCCCGATATCCGCCAAGCCGAACGCCAAGTCAACGCGCAAGCAGCCCTGCTCGGTGCATCGAAAAGCGACTGGCTGCCGCAAGTATTTCTGAAAGGTTCCGTAGGTTACTCCTCGCACGACCTGAAAGACCTGACCAAGCGCAGCAGCATGACTTTTGAGATAGCTCCGAGCCTGAGCTGGACGCTCTTCAGCGGTGGTAAGCTACTGAATGCCACCCGGCTGGCGCGTGCACAACTGGATGAATCCATTCATCAGTTCAATCAGACGGTGCTGACTGCCGTGCAGGAGACGGACAATGCCATGAACGCCTACCGCAACTCCATACAGCAGATTGTAGCCATGCGTGAAGTTTGCCACCAAGGGGAGGAGACGCTGAACCTGTCTCTCGACCTGTACAAACAAGGGTTGACGCCTTTCCAGAATGTGCTCGATGCCCTGCGCTCGTTGCTGACATACGAAAACCAATTGGTGCAGGCACAAGGCAACTCGCTGATACAGCTGATATCGCTCTACCAAGCGCTGGGAGGGGGGTGGTCGGGCAGATAATGCGAATCGGCAAGGATTGCTTTTTAAGATGCGGCGCCGTTCGGTTGCCTCCCCCGGGAAAAATTGAGGCAAAAGTAACGTTCGGTTGCATCCCCCGGGAAAAATCGGGGCAAATGTAACGTTCGGTTGTATCCCCTGGGAAAAATTGGGGCAAATGTAACGTTCGGTTGCCTCCCCCGGGAAAAATCGGGGCAAATGTAACGTTCGGTTGCCTGGATTTTCATTTATAGAAGCGCCATGAGCTACAGATTCCCCCTAAATAACTAAGAGTATAAATAAACTAAAGAAGCTGATATGAAGAATCTAATGTACACCTCCCTGCTTCTCCTGCCGCTATTGGCCGGATGCGGGGACAAGAAAGAAGCGGCACGCACGATGCCGACTCCCGAGATAAGCGTAGCCCGTCCCACCGTGCAAGACATTACGCTGACCAAAGAATATCCCGGCTACCTGACATCCGAAAAGACCGTAGACCTCGTGGGCAGAGTCAGCGGAACACTGCAAACCGTGGCCTACGCACCCGGCAGCCGCGTGAGGCAGGGGCAAGTACTCTTTGTCATCGAGCCGACGGTCTACCAAGACAATGTAAGCCAGGCAGAAGCCGAGCTCAACACCGCCCGAGCCAACCTGGAGTATGCCCAAAGCAACTACGCACGCATGCAAGAAGCTGTAAAGAGCGATGCCGTCAGCCGGATACAAGTATTGCAAGCGCAATCGAACGTAGCCACCTCGCAAGCTGCGGTAAGCAATGCGGAAGCTGCCCTGAATACGGCACGCACCAACCTTAGCTACTGCACCGTTCGCGCCCCCTTCGACGGAACGGTGAGCCGCAACCTGGCAGATGCCGGAAGTTACGTCAGCGGTAGCGTGCAACCCGTGGTACTGGCCACCATCTACAAGGACGATCATCTGTATTCTTACTTCAACGTAGCCGACAACCAATGGCTCTCCATGCTGATGCAGCAGGGAGACAGCATTCCCCGCCACGTCACCGTCAGCCTGGGTGAGGACGGGCTTCTGAATTATCCTGCCGCGCTGGATTACCTTTCGCCCAATGTGGACCTCAACACCGGAACCCTGAACATCCGCGCCCGACTGGACAACCCGAAAGGACTGCTGAAAAGCGGACTCTACGTCAGCATCACCTTGCCTTACGGAGAACAGAAGAATGCCGTGCTGATACCCGATGCCTCCATCGGCACCGACCAACTGGGCAAGTTCGTCTACGTAGTCAACGACTCCAACATCGTGCGCTACCGCCACATCGAAACCGGGCAGCTGATAGGCGACAGCCTCCGCCAAGTGAAGCAGGGACTCGCCCCGCAGGAACGCTACGTCACCAAAGCACTGATGAAGGTAAGGGACGGAATGCACATTCTACCCGACACCCTATCATCCCATCACCCTATCACTTTATCACCCTATAACCCTTAACGATTATGTTCTCAAAGTTCTTTATAGACCGTCCGATATTTGCCACTGTGCTGGCGCTGCTCATTGTCGTGGCAGGACTGGTCACACTGGGCATACTGCCTATCGCACAATATCCCGACATCACGCCGCCCACCGTGACGGTCAGCGCCGTGTACCCCGGAGCCAATGCGCAGACGGTGGCACAAACGGTGGGCATCCCCATCGAGCAGCAAGTCAACGGAGTGGACGGCATGCTCTACATGTCTTCCAACTCTTCATCCTCGGGCGCCTACTCGCTGACCATCACCTTTGCCGTGGGCACGGACATCGACATGGCCACCGTGCAGGTGCAGAACCGCGTCAGTGTGGCACAATCGTCGCTTCCGGCGCCGGTAGTGGTGCAGGGCGTCACAGTGCAAAAGCAATCGAGCAACATTGTGATGTTCCTCACCATGAAGTCCGACACCCCCGAGTACGACGGACTCTACCTCAGCAACTACGCCAAACTGAACCTCACAGACCAGCTGACGCGCGTGCCCGGCGTAGGTGCCGTCAATGTGATGGGAGCGGGGGACTACTCCATGCGTATCTGGCTCGACCCCGCCTTGCTGCGCATCCGCAACCTTTCGCCGCAGGACGTTTACCAAGCCATACAGACGCAAAACGTTGAAGTCAGTGCCGGAAACGTGGGCCAGCCCATCGGTACCGACAACAAAAATGCCTACCAATACAGCCTGACCGTGAAAGGCCGGCTGACTTCGCCCGAAGAATTCGGTAACATCATTCTGCGCACCGAGGCAGGAGGACGGGTGCTCCGCCTGCGCGACGTGGCCCATATCGACCAAGGCTCGGCATCTTACAGTGTAGTGTCGCAACTCGACGGCCGCCCCACCGCCGCCATTGCCATCTACCAGCAACCGGGCAGTAACTCGCTGGATGTATCGAAAGGCGTTCGGGCCCGGATGAAAGAGCTTGCACAAAACTTTCCGGCAGGTATCCAGTACAACGTGACGCTCGATACCACGGACGTTATCCACGCCTCCATCGACGAAGTGATGGTGACCTTCCTTGAGACGACGCTGCTCGTGGTACTCGTCATCTTCCTTTTCTTGCAAAACTGGCGGGCGGTCATCATTCCCTGCATCACCATCCCGGTGTCGCTCATCGGTACGCTGGCGGTGATGTCACTCTTCGGATTCTCCATCAATACGCTGACGCTCTTCGGACTGATACTCGCTGTTGCCATTGTGGTAGATGACGCCATAGTGGTGGTAGAGAACTCCACGCGCCTGCTGGACACAGGCCGATACAGCGCGCGGCAGGCGGTGACGGAGGCGATGGGGGAGATTACCGGCCCTATCGTAGGCGTGGTGCTGGTACTGCTCGCCGTGTTTGTGCCCACGATGCTCATCAGCGGCATTTCGGGACAGCTTTACAAGCAGTTTGCCCTCACTATTGCCGCCAGCACGGTGCTGAGCGGTTTCAACTCGCTGACTCTGACGCCGGCGCTCTGTGCGTTGATGTTGCAACCTACCGCTCCCTCCAAATTCCCGCTTTACAAAGGCTTCAACCGGCTATACGACAAGGCACAAGGCGCCTATGACAAAGTAGTAGGGTATCTGCTGCCACGTCCGGCCTTGGCAGTAATTTCGTATGCAGTACTCACACTGATTGCCATCTTGTTGTTCGTCAAGTGGCCATCTACCTTCGTACCCGAAGAAGATGACGGGTATTTCCTTGCCGTGATACAGCTTCCTCCGGCGTCAAGTCTGGAACGTACGCAAGCCGTGGGGCAGCAGATCAATGCCATCCTCAATACCTATCCGGAAGTAAAAGACTACATCGGCGTGTTCGGCTTCTCCGTGATGGGAGGCGGGGAGCAGAGCAATGCTGCCACTTACTTCGTGGTACTGAAAAACTGGAAGGAGCGGAAAGGGAAAGAGCATACCGCAGCAGCTGTGGTAAACCGCTTCAATATGGAGGTTTACGGCATTCAGGAAGCCGAAATCTTCGCCATGGTTCCGCCAGCCATCCCGGGGCTGGGAGCTACCGGAGGCTTGCAGCTCCAACTTGAAGATCGCAACAACCTCGGTTCCGGTGAAATGCAGCGTGCCGTAGAGGCATTGATGGAGAATTATCACAGTTATCCCGCTCTGGCCAGCGTCAGCAGCCAATATCAGGCCGACGTGCCACAATATTTGCTGAACATCGACCGCGACAAGGTACAGATGATGGGCATTCCGCTGAGCAGTGTTTTTACCGCACTGGGGTATTACATGGGTGAAGCATACGTAAACGACTACGTGCAATTCGGCCACATCTATCAGGTGAAACTTGGTGCGGGCGACCGCGCACAACGCGTCATCGACGATGTGCTGAAGTTGAGCGTGCCAAATGTTTCCGGTGCGATGGTGCCTTTCTCGTCTTTCACACGGGTGGAAGAACAGCTGGGTATGGACCAGATAAACCGCTACAACATGTATTCCACGGCTGCCGTGACCTGCAATGTGGCTCCGGGCAGCAGTTCGGGCGATGCCATCAAGGAAGTGGAAAGCCTGATTAAGGAACAGTTGGGCGACGAGTTCGGTTACGAGTGGACATCGGTAGCCTACCAGGAAACGCAGGCATCATCGACCACCAGCACTGTGTTCCTGATGGCGCTACTGGTGGCATTCCTGGTGCTGGCTGCGCAATACGAGAGTTGGACCAGCCCCGTAGCGGCAGTGATGGGACTGCCTGTGGCGCTGCTCGGTGCCATGCTGGGCTGTTACGTCATGGGCACACCGGTGAGCATTTATACGCAAATCGGTATCATCCTCCTCGTCGCACTCTCTGCCAAGAACGGCATTTTGATTGTGGAGTTTGCCCGCGACTTCCGTGCGCAGGGCAACTCGATCCGCGAAGCAGCCTTCCAGGCGGGACATATCCGTCTGCGACCTATCCTGATGACATCACTTGCCTTCGTCTTCGGTGTGATGCCGCTGCTTTTCGCTACGGGAGCAGGAGCGGGGAGCCGCGTGGCACTGGGGGCTGCGGTAGTCTTCGGCATGGCGATGAACACGCTGCTCGCCACGGTGTATATTCCGAATTTCTATGAACTGATGCAGAAGTTACAGGAGAGATTTAGCAAGCGACGGTAACGCATCATCCGTTTGCCCGAAACACATCATCTGTTCACCCCAAACGCATCATCTGTAAGCCTTCAACGCATCATGCGTTTGGGGCCAACAGATGATGCGTTTTTTAATAGATATTACTATCTTTGTCCACAAAACAAATTCTCCAACAATTCTTTTGAATATGAAACTCAGAATCTCCCTTGTTTTTCTGCTTTCCGCTTTCCTGTCCATCGGCCTGCATGCGCAGACCGAAACTTTGGAAAAACAAATTGCCGAATACGCCAAAGGCAAGAAAGCCACCATCGGCGTCGCTGTCTTGACCGACCGTGGTGAAACGATTCAGTACAACAACGAACTCCACTTTCCTCTGCTCAGCGTCTTCAAATTCCACATCGCCCTGGCGGTACTCGATAAGATGGACAAAGCGGGCATCTCCCTGGAAGACACTCTTTTCATAAAAGCTTCGCAGATGCTTCCAAATACATACAGTCCTCTGCGGCAGAAGTTTCCCGACCAAGACTTTACGATCTCACTCGGAGAACTTCTAAAATACAGCATTGCCCAAAGCGATAACAATGCCTGCGATATCCTCATCGACTATGCCGGTGGTATGAAGCACATCCAACGTTACATCCAACGTCTGGGCATCCTCAACTGCCAGCTCATAGATACCGAAGCCGAAATGCACGCCACCAATAATCCCCGGCGCAACTGGAGCCAGCCCTCCGAAGTAACCCGCCTGCTGCAAATAGCCGTAGAAAAGTCCCTCTTTGCTCCCCAATACAAGAATTTCCTCCTGCAAACGATGATAGAAACCCAAACCGGTGCCGATAAACTGAAAGCCTCGCTGCCTACAAATGTGACAATCGGACACAAGACCGGCTCTTCCGACCGCGACGCCACCGGCATGAAGGTTGCCGACAACGATGCCGGCTTCATCACGTTGCCTGATGGTCGCAGATACTACATCGCCGTCTTTGTGACAGACTCGTACGAGACCGACAAAGACAACGCAGCCATCATCGCCACAATTTCTAAAATGGTATACGAAGCGATTTCGTTATAAATCCCCGTACATAGGGATATCTTGCAGGAAAGTATAGCTATTCTTCTCGTAATTGATGCGGCAGCAATAGTGCTGCAGTCCGTTGCTCACTATCAGGTAATCGACCTTCAGTACCATATTGTAGCGGGTTATCTGGTCGAAAACTTTCTGCGTGATTTCTACGTCGGGCGCCTTGTACTCCACAATCATGCGTGCCGTCAAGTCCCGTCGGTACAGCACGGTGTCACAGCGTTTCTTTGTTCCGTTGAGCAGTACCTGCACCTCGTTTGCCATCAATGCTTGCGGATAGCCTTTATGCTCCAGCAGGAAGTGAACGAAATGCTGGCGCACCCATTCTTCGGGTGTCAAGGCCACGTAACGGCGACGGATGGCATCGAAGATAACGGTCCGTCCGTCTCTCTCGGCTACTTTGACATCAAATGCAGGCAAATTCAATGATAACATAGGCTTATATAATTTAAATGTTCGCTGTACTTCTTCTCCTCATGAACGCACCTCCTGCTTTAAGGGGTGGACGAAGACGAAACGGCAGCCTTGGGTGTATTCGGAATCTATCCATATATCCCCGTTCAGGCGTTTGATGATCAGTTGGCAGATGGACAAGCCTAGACCGGTTCCCTGTGCCTTCTCATTCAACTTCTCGAAACGTTCGAAGATGCGGGCCTGCTTTTCCAGGGGGATGCCGCAGCCGGTATCTGTCACCGAGAATCTCGCCATACCGTTGTCAGTCTTTTCCAGTTTCAGCGTAATGCTGCCTTGTTTCGTAAATTTGGTGGCGTTGACCTGAAGGTTGATCAGCAACTGCTGCAAACGCTCTACATCCGTATCCAGTTCCAAGACGTCCAAGTCTGTCTCGAATATCATTTCAGCATCAGTCTGCTTGATGGCACTCAAGGTCTTTACCACGTTCCGGCAAAGAGCTACGGCATCGCAGGGCTTGATATTGAATTTCATATTGGCAACGTCCAGACAGGAGATATCTATCACATCGTTTATCAGCTTTAATAACAACTCCGAATTCAACTGGATAATATCATTACATTGCTCACGCGTTGCTTCATCAATCTCGGGCATGGTCAGCACTTCTGCAAAGCCGGAGAGGGCATTCAGTGGCGTCTTTATCTCATGGCTCATATTGGACAGAAACAGACTTTTATTGCGGATAGACTCTTCGGCCAGAGCCTTTGCACGGTTCAACTCTTCACGAGAGTGCGCCAGCCATCTGTTCTGCCGCCTGATGTAGAAGAAACATCCCACAAATACCACCAAAAGAATGATACCGGCAATCCATATCAGACGCAACAAGCGGTTCTGCTGAAGGTTTCTCTGCAACTGTACCTCATCTATTGAAAATTTGTTGCGCAAGTCTTCTACCTTGCGCGAATTGATGTCCTGGTATGTGGCTATCGCATAGTTGCTCAAATCCAGATACAGGCTACATGCCTTCTCATAGTGTCCCTCTTGAAACTCCCGGGCGGCAACTGCCCAACGCAAGCTATCACTATCCTGCTTCTGAACATACTCTTGTGCCCGAGAAATACTGCTTGACAAACACAATAATAACAGTAATATGCAATGTTTCATCCTGTTTTACTTTTATGGTCCTTGTTCTTCGAAGGACAAAATTAATCAAATATTATAAAGCTACATTCAAATAGGATAGGTAATAACAATCGTGTGGCCTTCTTTTTCCAAAATATAGCTCCCTTTGAACGTCTCCAGGAACAACCGGTTAATGTCGTGCTGTATCCCGGGCGATTGTTCTTCCTCCTCCGTCAGCCTGAATAGCGGACTTCCGTGTACCACAATCTTCAGCATCTCTGCTTCACGGCTCAGTGTATAGTCCACCCATGCCATTTCCCGATGCCTGCCCGAAACGGAAAGCACTGACGAAAGCAGTTTCATGAAGCGCCCGCTGTCTACCTTAATTGGCAACACATCCAAATCTGTGTAGAACTCCAGGTGGATCGCATTGCCATCCTGCATCTCTACCATCATCTTGGCATCACGACACAACTGCACTGCATCACATTCCGTCACCGTGAACTTCATCATCCCCGACTCCAAACGGGAGAGGTCGAGCACATCGAAGATCAATTGAGAAAGCTGATTGGCATTCTTCTTCACCAGTCCCGCATATTCCTCCATCTGTTCCGGTGAAAGATCCTGCTCTGTAGAAAGCACCTCTGAAAAGCCTACCACTAAATTGAGCGGCACCCGTATCTGAGAAGTGATGTTGCGCAAAAAGACTTCTTTCATCTTGTCGGCTGCTTCTGCCGTCTCCAAAGCCTCACGCGTCTCCTGCTCCGAGCTACGCAAAATACGGCGCACGTAGAGGGCGCGCCACAGCAATATCGAGAAGGCAATAATCACTACTGCAATCAATGCCACGCACAACAGATAATACCGTTTCTCGGCCGTTGCCCGATCCAGCAGCGCCTGACGTATGATATAGTTTGCCTGGTGGGCTTCCTTATGCAAGCGCAGCACGTCGCGATTCAGAGAATCCATCTCTTGCACACCGCGAAGATAGTTCTCGGCAGCTTCCTTATATCTTCCGGCATATTTCAAGGCATGCCCTTTAATCATGCGTACTGTCATCTTGAACAATGGCTGCGTGTTGTCAAACGATGCCAGAGCGGCATCATACTCACGGAAACTTTTGTCCCACTTTTCAGTCAGGCAATAGTAACCACCCCACATAATGTGATACTTGATGCGATAGGAAAACAAACTGTTCGGCGAATAGTATTTCTCAGCCTGTTTCAAGTGCTTCAGCAGGTTATCGAGGTCGGAAGTATCCAGATAAACCGCACTGTAGGACAATTCCATGTCCAGCAACTTATCTCTGTAGCTATCTGCTTTTTCCGGTGCTTCTGCCAGGGCTTGCTCCATCATGCTGCGTTGCATGTTCAGTTCGGAGATGGCCATGATGTATTCTCCTTTCAGGTGGTAGATGGTGTAAATCTCGTTATAGACCGTTGCTTTGTCTACCTTGTCCAGATGGGGCAGTTCCAGAGTCTCCCTATATTTTTCGATGGCTTCATCTTCGTGCTTGGAAGCGCGCAGAGCCCTGGCTGTGGTCAACATGGAGTAATAGATACCGGTCCGGTTGTTTAACTTTTGCGCTTCTTCTTCCATACGTCGGGCTTCCAGCAGTACATATTCCGTATCTCCACGCACCGTGCTGAACTGAAGGATATCCCCCCATGCCGCAAAATAAAGGTCGTACATCTTGTACTTCCGGCTGACGGCTCTCAATGTTCCGAAAGCCTTGTTCATCTGCAATGTATCTGCCTGATATTTATAGTGGCGGTAGTAGTCATAGCGAATACCGACTTCTTCTTCTTTGTAGCGGTTACCGGCAGTTAATGTCAAGGCAGAATCGAGCAATTCCACCGCCCATTTCTTTCCGATATTCTTCTGCAACATATTGCGCATGAACTCGATACGACTGACTGTATCTGTCATGGAATGGTATCTGTCAAAAATGCTGTCACGCAACTGCTCGTCTTGAGCGCGCAAGACATTACTTGAAAAAAAGAGTAATAATAGTAGCAATAAATGTCGTTTCATTCTATTTCTATTTCCTGTTTCTACTTCCTTCTTCTACTTTTGAAGCTTTTGGGACTGAATGATCACTCCTAAAATCCTTAGGGAACAAATTTAATCAAAAATCATGAGAATCAAGAAGAAATTACAACTAATTGAATATAAAGCCAAACAAACTCACATAACAATATGCTTAATGAGCTCCAATAGGGTAAATAATAATAATTTTCCGTTCCTCTTTATTCAGGATATAATTGCCTCCAAACGTCTTCAGATAAAGGCGGTTGATATCATGTTGTATACGGTGCTGTTCTTTGTCGTCTACCACTTCCAGCAACGGACTGCCCTGCACGGTTATTACCAGTTTGTCGGCTTCGCTCGCAAGCGAGAAGCTTATAGAGGCTTGATCTTCATAATCAATCGGAGCGGAGAGGACGGAGACCAGCAACTTCATGAAGCGGGTGCTGTCTGCTTGTATCGGCAGATTCTCCAGTTCTGTATGAAACTCTATGTGCACGGTATTGTTCTCCTGCATCTCTACCATCATCTTGGCATCACGGCAGAATTGTACGACATCATACTCCTGGACATTAAACTTCATCATACCCGACTCCAAACGGGAGAGGTCGAGTACATCGAATATCAGCTGAGACAAATGATCGGCATTTTTCTTTACCAATACTGCATACTCCTGCATCTGCCCGGCTGAAAGACCGCTATCTTCGGAAAGCAACTCGGAGAATCCTACAACAGCATTCAGCGGCACTCTGATTTCATAAGTAATATTTCGCAGAAAAACTTCTTTCATCTTATTGGCGGCTTCTACTGTCTCCAGCGCTTCGCGTGTCTCGCGTTCCGAACGACGCAGTGTTCGCTGTACATACAATCCACGCACCAGCCATATCGCCAATGCAACTACCAGTATAACGACCAACGCTACCCATATCTGATTGTAATGTCTTTCCGCCATTGTCTTATCCAGCAAAGCCTGGCGGATGGCATAATTGGCACGATGCACTTCTCCATGACGTTGCAGGATATCCCGGTTCAAAGAGTCCATTTCAAGCGCGGCACGGCTATATGTTTCGGCAGCTTCCTTATGCCGTCCGGCATCCTGAAAAGCTTGTGCCTTCATAAGCCGTATAGACATTTCATGCAAGGGCTGTGTTCCCTTGAAATGATCCAAAGCTAAATCATACTCGCGAAAGCAAGCATCCCACTCATGCACCAAACTGTAATAGCCGGCCCAAACCGTATGGTATCTTATGTAAAAAGAAAACAAACAGTCCGGAGTATAATACTTCTGCACCTCTTTCAGGTGCTTCTGCAAGTTCTCAGCATCGGGAACAGACAAGTAGATTTCACAGAAAGACAATTCCAGGTTCAGCATTATGCCCCTATGAGATTCTTCCTGCTGCAATTTCCGAGTCCCATTACGCAATGCCACCTCGCGTCCTTTTTCCAGTTCGGCGATTGCCTTTTCGCTATCATTGTGCCACATGTATATGCCCGCAATCTCACTATAAATCATCGGTCGGTCAATATCCGGGAAATCGGGCATTTCCAATATTTCCCTGAATTTGGCAATAGCCTCTTCTTCTTGCTTAGCTCCTCTGAGAGCTCTGGCTACAGCCAGACGAGAGTATAAAATACCTTTGGTATTGTTCAGTTTATGGGCAGTTTCTTCCATGCGTTTCGCTTCCAGAATAGCATATTCTGTATCTCCGCGAACAATATTAAATTGAAGCATGTCTCCCCAAGTAATAAAATAAAGATCATAATCCTTGTATTTCTTACTAAAGAATTCCAACTGCTTAAATGATTTACTCATCTGTGCCGTATCCACCAGATGCTTGTAATGACGATAATAGTCGAAATAGACTCCCAACTCTCCTCGGGTATATTCACTACGAGCAGACCAGACAAGAGCGGAGTCTAGAATTTCTTTCGCCCACTCTTTGCCTATATTTTGCTGGAATATTTTTCGCATGAACTTCACGCGCAAGGTATCTTGGGTCATAGAGGCAGATACTCGGAATACACTGTCGCGCAACTGGCTGTCCGAAGTAGAAGAAGGTTGTTCAGCCTTTATAGTAGTAACCGCCAAAAGATGGCAGATGATGATAAATATTATCTTTTTCATAACCGCATCTCCTGCTTCAAGGGGTGAACAAATACAAACCTGGATCCTTGCGTATAGTTGGAATCAATCCATATATCTCCTCCTAAACGCTTGATAATAAGCTGGCAGATGGACAAGCCTAATCCGGTGCCTTGAGCTTTTTCGTCCAACTTCTCGAAACGTTCGAAAATGCGCGCCTGCTTTTCCAACGGAATGCCGCAACCGGTATCAGTCACCGAAAATTGCGCCTTTCCATCTTCTGTCTTTTCCAGTTTCAAGGTTATGGTACCTTCCTTGGTAAACTTGGTTGCATTGACCAACAGATTAATCAGCAGTTGTTGCAGACGCTCTATGTCGGTATCCAGTTCCAACGAAGTCAATTCGGTTTCGAAAAGAATTTCAGCATCTGTCTGCTTGATGGAACTCAGTGTCTTCACCACATTCCGGCAAAGCGAAACTGCCTCGCAGGGTTTTATGTTGAACTTCATATTGGCAATGTCCAGGCACGATATGTCTATCACATCGTTTATCAGTTTCAATAGCAGTTCGGAATTCAACTGGATGATTTCATTACATTGATTCCGCGTACCTTCATCAATTCCCGGCATGGTAAGCACTTCTGCAAAACCGGAGAGGGCATTCAGCGGTGTCTTTATCTCATGACTCATATTGGAAAGAAATAGACTTTTGTTTCTGATAGAGTCCTCAGCCAGCAATTTTGCCTTATTCAACTCTTCACGGGAACAGGCCAGCAACTTGTTTTGCCTTCTTATATAGAAAAAGCAAATAACAAACATTCCTACAAGGACAATACCGGCAACCCATGTCAGCTTCAGCAGACGGCTTTGATGAAGATTCTTCTGCAACAGCACTTCATCTATAGAATATTCATTCCGCAAATCTTTTACCTCACGCGAATTTATTTCTTGGAAAGTAGATATTGTAAGATTACTCAAGTCAACGTAGAGACTGCAGGCTCTGTCATAATGCCCTGCTTGCATTTCCTTTGCAGCATCCGCCCAACTAACGCTATCACTATCTTTTCCCTGCGCCCACAAAACACTACTTAACAAACAGAATAGCAATAGTAATAAATGTTGTTTCATTCGATTTTAATTTCCAGTTTCTACTTTTTTTTGTACTTTTGTGAGTTAAATAATCGCTCCTAAAAGTCTTTTCGGAGCAAATTTAATAAAATCTGATGAAAACGAAAGAAGAAATCGTAGCTAATTGGCTGCCCCGCTATACAAAACGTAGTCTGGAGGATTTTAGAGAGTACATTCTGTTGACCAACTTCAACAAGTACGTGGAAATATTCGCGGAGAAGTTCAATGTTCCCATTCTTGGCAAAGATGCCAATATGATCTCTGCCAGTGCAGAAGGAATGACTATCATCAACTTCGGTATGGGAAGTCCTAATGCCGCTATCATTATGGACTTACTGAGTGCTATCCAGCCTAAGGCCTGCCTGTTCTTGGGCAAATGCGGAGGTATAGACAAGAAAAACAAGATAGGGGATCTCATTCTTCCTATTGCCGCCATCCGTGGTGAAGGTACCTCTAATGACTATTTTCCCCCCGAAGTTCCGTCACTTCCGGCATTTATGCTGCAACGTGCCGTTTCTTCCGCTATCCGCGATTATGCCCGTGACTATTGGACCGGCACTGTTTATACCACCAACCGCCGTATTTGGGAACATGATGAGAATTTTAAAGAATATCTCAAGAAAACCCGTGCAATGGCTGTCGACATGGAAACTGCAACCCTGTTCAGTTGTGGTTTTGCCAATCATATCCCTACCGGCGCTCTTTTGCTGGTTTCCGACCAACCCATGATTCCGGAAGGAGTAAAGACCGATAAAAGCGATAATATAGTCACCCAGAATTATGTGGCAGAACATGTTGAAATCGGTATTGCATCCTTGCGCATGATCATTGATGAAAAGAAAACAGTGAAACACTTGAAGTTCGACTGGTAATATGGCAAAACAAGAAACGACATGCGATGATATTCTGAAAGAGCTAAGGGCCAAGCAATACCGTCCCGTCTACTACCTTATGGGCGAGGAATCGTATTATATCGACCTTATCTCTGATTACATCATAGACAATGTTCTCACCGATACTGAAAAAGAATTCAATCTGACCGTTGTCTATGGCGCAGACGTTGATATCGCTACCGTTATCAATGCTGCTAAACGATATCCGATGATGTCCGAACGTCAAGTTGTTGTCGTCAAGGAAGCACAAGCCATCCGCAATATGGATGAGCTTTCGTTTTACCTGCAAAAGCCATTGAACTCTACTATCCTCGTCATCTGCCATAAACACGGCGTGCTGGATAGAAGAAAAAAGTTAGCTGCTGAAATAGAAAAAGTAGGGGTATTATTTGAATCCAAGAAGGTAAAGGATGCCCAACTCCCGGCATTCATCACCTCTTATATGAAACGCAAAGGCGTAGATGTTGAGCCCAAAGCTACTTCCATGCTAGCTGATTTCGTCGGCACTGACCTCAGCCGCCTTACGGGAGAACTGGAAAAGCTGATTATTACTCTTCCAAAAGGTCAGACACGCGTCACCCCCGAACAGATAGAGCGTAACATAGGAATCAGCAAGGATTATAATAACTTTGAACTCCGTAGCGCCATTGTAGAAAAGGACATACTAAAAGCTAATAAGATAATAAAATATTTTGAAGAAAATCCCAAAACAAATCCCATTCAAATGACTTTATCTTTACTTTTTGGGTTCTTCTCCAATCTAATGTTAGCTTATTATGCTCCGGATAAGTCGGAGCAAGGCATTGCCACATTCTTAGGTTTAAGAAGCCCGTGGCAGTCTCGTGAATATATGGGCGCCATGAGACGCTACAATGGCGTAAAGACAATGCAAATAATCGGAGAGATCCGATATGCCGATGCCAAGTCTAAGGGAGTGGCTAATTCTTCCTTAAGCGACGGAGATATTCTTCGGGAACTGGTCTTTAAAATCCTGCATTGATTCTTCAATAAACTCTCTTTTTCCTATAAAAAGGAAAATCGTAAAATAGATCTATTTCGTACCATTTTGTCACATTAAGGGAGATTATTCTCCCTTTTTTCTAGAATGAACATCTGCACTGACAAGAAAATTGGGCGTAATATCCTTTCTTTCAGATATATAAATCAAAAATAAGCCTCTCAGAATCGTTTTTTCTCAATTAATCGGTCATTCGTACGGAAATAGAGCAAGGATTCACTAGTTAAAGAGCAAACAAGAAAATAACCCTCACTATTTTTCTTTAGTGTCACCTATTTTCCTCCAAACAGATGACTTACCGAAATCCATTTCACCATTCAAACAGATAAAATAGTTGTTCTTACAACAGCCAGTATTTACTCCTGTAAAAACATACATTTCACATTTGTACTTAAATACATTTTTAATATTACAATAATAACACAACAACGTAAAACACAATTGTAAACAGCCAAATTCAAACTAGTGAAGATACAGATTACAAATATATAGAGTAGGGGGTTAACCTCATCTTATTTATGCTATAATATGTTATATATCAAAATTATATACTATTATAATGAAGTATCAAGCAAAATAATGCAAAGAAACACATAAAAACAATTGTAATACACTTGCATCAATGAAATATGATATATATATACAGTTGTATACCAATGAATTACACAATATAATTAAAGCTTAAATAAGAGCTTTTATTTACTCTATTACTACGGATTACATTTGTACGCATTACTATTGAAATACACAGTATACATTTGTAAACTTTGAGTATTTACAGATTTAATTTGCATTTGTGATTTCTATTTTTTACTTTTGTAATCGATTAAAATCAAAATACAATTGTAATCACACCTATATCATGAGCATAAAAGACAGATTTAAAATGATCATGGACCGGGAGAAATTAACAGCTGGTGCATTCGCCGAAAGTATCGGTGTAGCCCAAGCTACAATTTCACATATCTTAGGTCCCCGTAACAAGTATCCAAGTACAGAAGTGATTCTTCGATTACACCAACGGTATACCGACATTAATCTTGAGTGGTTACTTACCGGAGAAGGCAGCATGAGTAACAATTCTAATTCTGCAGGAAGCAGTGAATTCGACTATCCTCTATTTGCTGAGAATCCGGAAAATCTGACCGATGAGCCGAGCGAAATGGAAAATCGCAAGGAAATTGCATTAGAAACAGTACAACCCCCCCCTAAAGAGATTGTAAAACAAGAGATTATCTACAAAGAAAGACCTCCAAGAAAAATCACCGAAATAAGAATTTTCTTTGATGATAACACCTATGAAACATTCAAGCCCGAAAATTAAGGAGTAAGAATAACAGTTTACACAATTTCCCGTATCTTTGTACCCGAAAGACAATATTCCTCTTTATAGATAATATGAAAAAATATATTTTAGATCTGACAGTGACTGAAAACGTCCGATTGCATGCCAACTATGTGTTGCTGAAATTGACTTCTTCGTCCCCGCTTCCGGAAATGCTTCCGGGACAATTTGCAGAGATCCGTGTGGATGGCTCACCAGCTACTTTTTTACGCCGTCCCATTTCCATCAATTATGTAGATAGACAAAGAAATGAAGTATGGTTTCTTATTCAACTTGTAGGTGACGGAACTAAGCGTTTAGGAGAAGCCCAAAACGGTGATACAATTAATGTAGTGCTTCCCTTGGGAAATTGCTTCACAATGCCCCAAAAGCCCTCCGACAAGCTTTTATTAGTAGGTGGAGGTGTAGGTACGGCACCTATGCTTTATTTAGGTGAACAATTGGCTAAAAACGGCAACAAACCCACCTTCTTGCTGGGTGCCAGGAGTGACAAGGATTTGCTTCAATTGGAACAGTTTGCCGCTTATGGAGACGTTTATACTACCACAGAAGATGGCAGCCATGGTGAGAAAGGTTACGTAACCCAGCACTCTATATTAAATAAGGTGAACTTTGAGCAAATATACACCTGCGGTCCGAAGCCGATGATGGTAGCCGTGGCAAAATATGCCAAAAGTAAAGGTATCAACTGCGAGGTATCTCTGGAGAATATGATGGCGTGTGGTATAGGCGCTTGCCTATGCTGTGTGGAAAATACCACAGAAGGCCATTTGTGTGTATGTAAAGAAGGTCCGGTTTTTAATATAAACAAACTATTATGGCAGATTTAAGTGTAAACATTGGTGAACTACAAATGAAGAACCCGGTTATGACGGCATCCGGGACATTCGGGTATGGTGAAGAATTTGCCGATTTCATCGATATATCGCGAATAGGTGGTATAATTGTAAAGGGCACTACCCTTCACAAACGTGAAGGCAACCCATATCCACGCATGGCGGAGACTCCTTCGGGCATGTTAAACGCTGTAGGACTGCAGAATAAGGGTGTACATTACTTTGTTGAACACATCTATCCACGCATCAAAGACATACAGACGAACATGATTGTGAATGTTTCGGGTTCTGCCATTGAAGATTATGTAGAAACGGCTTCGATCATTAATGAACTTGACAAAATTCCTGCCATAGAGTTGAACATCTCTTGCCCTAATGTGAAGCAAGGTGGAATGGCATTTGGCGTCACAACAAAAGGAGCCGAAGAAGTGGTAAAAGCCGTGCGCTCAGTTTACAAAAAGACACTTATCGTAAAGCTCTCACCAAACGTTACAGACATCACGGAAATAGCCCGTGCAGCCGAAAATGGTGGCGCAGACAGCGTGTCGCTCATTAATACGCTACTGGGAATGGCCATAGATGCAGAGCGCAGGCGTCCCGTGCTTTCTACCGTCACAGGAGGTATGTCCGGTGCAGCCGTAAAGCCCATCGCATTGCGCATGGTATGGCAGGTTGCCAAGGCGGTAAAAATCCCCATCATAGGTCTGGGAGGTATCATGAACTGGAAAGACGCAGTGGAATTCATGCTTGCAGGCGCCTCTGCCATCCAAATTGGTACGGCAAACTTCATAGATCCGGCCATAACGGTGAAGGTGGCAGAAGGTATCAATGACTATCTTGAGAGACACGGATTTAAGTCTGTACAAGAAATAATCGGTGCGCTTGAGGTATAACTAAAAACAGAAGATTGCCATTCGCAACTATATTTCATAAAAAAGGACATTCCCACAAGAATGTCCTTTTTCTTTTTATTTACATCAGTAAATTACTCTCCTAATAAATCTGGGCGCAGTTTTCGGGTTCTTTCCAATGACTGCTGAAGCTCCCATTCCTTAATTTTTGCCTCATGGCCGGAGAGTAAAACATCCGGAACTTTCCAACCCTTGTATTCTGCAGGACGCGTATATACAGGAGCTGCCAATAAATTATCCTGGAAGGAATCGGAAAGAGCGGACTGCTCATCGGAAATGACCCCGGGAATAATACGCACGATGGCATCTGCCATTACGGCAGCGGCCAGCTCACCTCCAGTCAGCACATAATCGCCGATGCTCACCTCTTTGGTTATGAAATGTTCGCGAATACGGTAGTCTATTCCCTTGAAATGACCACAAAGGATAATCAGGTTTTGGGCTAACGACAAGGTGTTCGCCATCGGCTGGTCGAATTGCTCGCCATCCGGAGTGGTAAAAATCACCTCATCATACTCCCGTTCAGCCTTCAGGGCATTGATGCAGCGCTCAATAGGCTCTATCTTCATGACCATTCCGGCAAAGCCTCCAAAAGGATAATCATCTACACGACGATATTTATCTTCCGTATAATCGCGGAGATTATGAATATGAATTTCTGCAAGCCCTTTATTCTGAGCACGTTTCATAATGGAGCAATTGAAGAAGCCTTCAATCATCTCCGGCAAAACAGTGATGATGTCGATACGCATAAACTTTAATTTTTTGCAAAAATACAAATATTCGGGTAGAAACCCGTATTTTTGCGTTCAAACAATCCGAAATCGCTATGACTGTAAAGGAAAAGATAGACCAACTGCGTGCCGAGCTGCATCGGCACAACTACAATTATTATGTTCTGAATGCTCCCGAGATATCTGATAAGGAATTTGATGACATGATGCGTGAGCTACAAGATCTGGAAAAGGAACATCCTGAATATCAGGATGACAATTCGCCTACCATGCGCGTAGGAAGCGATATAAACAAGAATTTCACGCAAGTAGCACATAAATATCCGATGCTTTCATTAGGAAACACCTATTCCGAAAGTGAGGTGACAGACTTTTACGACCGCGTAAAGAAAGCACTGAATGAAGACTTTGAAATCTGCTGCGAACTGAAGTATGACGGTACTTCTATTTCGCTGACTTACGAGGACGGTAAGCTGGTGCGCGCCGTCACCCGTGGTGACGGTGAAAAAGGCGATGACGTGACAGATAACGTAAAAACAATACGTACCATCCCACTGGTTCTGCATGGAGACTATCCTAAGCTATTTGAAATCAGAGGGGAAATCCTGATGCCCTGGGTTGTATTTGAAGAGCTGAACCGTGAAAAAGAAGCACGGGAAGAACCGCTCTTTGCTAATCCCCGCAATGCGGCTTCGGGAACATTGAAACTGCAAAACTCTGCTATCGTAGCTTCGCGCAAACTCGATGCTTATTTATACTATTTGCTGGGAGAAGAATTACCTTGTGACGGACATTACGAGAACTTGCAAAAAGCAGCCAGCTGGGGATTTAAAATCTCAGAGCACATGAGAAAAGCACACAGCCTGGAAGAGATATTCGAATACATCCGGTATTGGGACACCGAACGCAAGAATATGCCAGTAGCAACAGATGGTATTGTGCTAAAGGTCAATAGTTTGAAGCAGCAGAAAAACCTCGGTTTCACCGCTAAATCCCCCCGTTGGGCCATTGCCTATAAGTTTCAGGCAGAACGGGCATTGACACGCCTGAATAAGGTAACCTACCAGGTAGGACGTACGGGTGCCGTAACTCCGGTGGCCAATCTGGATCCCGTACAGCTATCCGGCACCATCGTGAAAAGAGCCTCCCTCCATAATGCAGATATCATAGAAGGACTGGATTTGCACATAGGCGACATGGTTTATGTGGAAAAAGGCGGAGAAATCATTCCGAAAATAACCGGAGTGGATAAAGACGCCCGCAGCATACTTATCGGTGAAAAGATAAGATTCATCACGCACTGCCCCGAATGTGGCAGTAAATTAATACGTTACGAAGGAGAAGCGGCCCATTATTGCCCCAATGAAACAGCTTGCCCGCCCCAGATAAAAGGCAAAATAGAGCATTTCATCAGCCGTAAGGCCATGAACATAGACGGACTGGGACCGGAAACCGTGGACATGTTCTATCGGCTGGGGCTGATAAAAGATACAGCAGACCTATATCAACTAAAAGCAGACGACATCAAGAACCTGGAACGAATGGGGGAAAAGTCTGCCGACAACATCATTAAAGGCATTGCCGCCAGCAAGGAAGTTCCCTTCGAAAGAGTGCTTTTTGCATTGGGCATCCGCTTTGTAGGAGAAACCGTTGCCAAGAAGATTGCCAAGTCGTTCAGAGACATTGAGGAATTGGAAGATGCCGATCTTGAAAAGCTGAAAAACATCGATGAAATCGGTGAAAAAATAGCGCAAAGCATCATTCTTTATTTTGCTAATCCATCCAATCGGGAGTTGGTAAACCGCTTAAAAACAGCCGGATTGCAATTCTTCCAGAAAGAAGAAGACCTAAGCGGATATACCGATAAGCTTGCAGGTCAGTCCATCGTCATCAGCGGCGTATTTGCCCACCATTCAAGAGACGAATACAAAGATCTGATCGAGAAGAACGGAGGGAAAAACGTAGGTAGCATCTCTGCCAAAACCAGCTTTATCCTGGCGGGAGAAAATATGGGGCCTGCCAAACTGGAAAAAGCCCAGAAATTAGGGGTGAAGATAATGAGCGAAGATGAGTTTTTAGCCCTGATATCCTAACAAATTTCTACGAAAAGCTTTTTTATGGCTTATATTTGTAGGGGAAATCGAAAAAATTCGTACTTTTGCGAGTCATTTAATTAGAGATTACTTTATAATACTCATGATACAGACAAGATTGAAAGGAATGGGGGTAGCGCTTATCACTCCATTTAAAGAGGATGAAAGCGTTGACTATGATGCGTTGATGCGTTTAGTAGACTATCAACTTCAAAACAATACCGATTTTCTGTGCGTGCTTGGCACCACGGCAGAAACTCCGACACTGACGGAGGATGAAAAGAAGAAAATCAAGAAAATGGTCATCGAACGTGTGAACGGAAGAATACCTATTCTGCTTGGTGTAGGTGGAAATAATACCCGTGCCATAGTAGAAACACTGAAAAACGATGATTTCACCGGAGTCGACGCGATTCTTTCCGTTGTTCCGTATTACAATAAGCCTTCGCAAGAAGGTATATACCAACATTACAAAGCAATTGCCGCAGCAACCGACTTGCCTATTGTGCTTTACAACGTTCCCGGCCGTACCGGTGTGAACATGAAAGCCGAAACTACCTTGCGCATTGCACGTGACTTCAAAAATGTGATAGCTATCAAGGAAGCCTCGGGGGACATTACACAAATGGATGATATCATCAAGAATAAACCTGCCAATTTCGATGTTATTTCGGGCGATGATGGCATTACCTTCCCCTTGATTACCTTAGGAGCAGTCGGCATTATCTCTGTGATTGGAAATGCTTTTCCGCGTGAATTCAGCCGCATGGTGCGTTTGGCATTACGTGGAGATTACGCAAATGCATTGACCATTCACCATAAATTTGCAGAATTATTCAAGCTTTTGTTTGTGGATGGCAATCCTGCAGGCGTAAAAGCCATGTTGAATGTAATGGGAATGATTGAAAACAAGCTCCGACTGCCATTGGTACCCACGCGAATCACCACTTTTGAGGCCATGCGCAAGATTCTGGACGAGCTGAACATCAAGTGCTAAAAACAGAAGAACAGAAAATTAAGCTATAAAGACGCCATCAGTTTGCAGTATTGACGCAAGCTGGTGGCGTTGTTGTATACAACAAGTTGCAGAGCTGCTGCGAACAGGTAGAAGAAGAATGGTGTTCACACAAAAAACCTCCACAAGAAAACTTGCAGAGGATTTTGTGATCGCGACAGGATTCAAACCTGTAACCGGCTGATCCGTAGTCAGCTACTCTATTCAGTTGAGCTACGCGACCGTTTGTTATTTTTAGAGTGACCGCGACAGGATTCAAACCTGTAACCGGCTGATCCGTAGTCAGCTACTCTATTCAGTTGAGCTACGCGGCCTTTTCGTTTAACGGGTGCAAAGATACGTACTTTTTCCGAATTAGCAAACTATGCGCAAACTTTTTTTGAAGAAATTTTATTCCACGAAGCGGTAGTTAAACAATTGCCAACCGATGCTCAATCCCACATTCCACTCCCTTCTCGGTGAGCTATAATGATTTACATAAGCTGATATGGCACCAAAAGGCAGTTGGCAGATTACTGAAACTTCTCCCATATATTCAAAGTGAGAAAAGGCTTTTCCATAATAAGCCTTATTCTGGCTGTTCCTTTCTATTGGAAAAATCGGCATAAAACCATAAAACTCGGTACGGAACTGGAACATGTCATTCAATACATAGATCGGTTTAATACCGGCCGCCATGAACTGATTGGCACGGAAAGCCTGGTTATACACCAATTTGCTATGCGGGGTTGGTGAGAATTCTCCCGCTTGCATCATTGTTGCCGTATAGTTTTCAGAGAAATTCTTCGATGAATACAATGCTTCTGCCATCCATCCCAACGTGAATTTAGGCCCCATCGTATGATAAGCTTCTTTCATATAAGAAATTTGCAGCCACGACTGTCGGTCTTTTACAGAACTTCTTTCCTTTGGATTTCCCGGATCAAATTTCTCTTTTCCTGTGAAAATCTGGGCAACCAGCTTTTCTAAATATCCCTTGGTGGCATATTGCCGTGTATTAAGAGTACTTCCATAAAAACCTATAGATCCCCCAAACAATCGATAAGTACTTCTATCGGAACGGTCTTTATCAAAATCTATAATGCTGGATTGAAAGTAATTATCTTCCAATTTGCCATACCCCAAACTAAACTCAGCACGCTTATTAGCCAGGAAAGGCAAGGCAACCATAAACTTTACGAAACGCTCGTCTTTCGAGTTGAATGACGGTTTGTCATTCTTGGAGAATAATTTATCCTTCTTATAGTAATCGAACGTACTGATAGAGGCTATAAAACGATAAGACGTCGGAATATGGGTGGGAAAATCAATCCTCGCCATAAACTGGGCATTATTATAAACCTTGCCTATCTGTCCATCGAAAGTGAATTCTTTCGAATTATAATTCAGGTTCTGATATCCCAGTCCCAAGTACACCTGATTGGAGCTGGTAGTGGAAACACTTCCGCCCACCCGTACGGAGAGGTTATCTTCCATCTTGACTTTCAAATGCAACTCATACAAGTCCGATTCAGAATCATAAACGGCATGAGGAACTATTTCCGATATCATATTGTCGGCCAGCAAGCGGAAATAACCGCGTTTCAAGTCCTCATAAGTAAAGACCTCATAATCTTCATCATGGAATTCTTTCTTGATATAAGCTTGCTGCTGGGCATTAGCTCCGTCTATATAGATATCCCGAAAGCGGAATTGAGGCAGATTACTCCGAAAGACCAGACGCCTCAGACGCACATTATCGGGGTTCACCCTTCGATGAATGCGGCTTTTTATAGAATCCATCATGCTGATAGTCCGGTTATAGCCAATGTCATGCAATTCCTGCAAACGGTCAAAATCCAGCAAATTGACGTCATCATATTTAAAATTCATCACTATCCCCAATGAGTCCGGAATGGAGTAATCTGTCTTTTGCATAATCATATTCTCCAACTGACTCATCAAGTCATTCTCTTTAGGCTTACTGGGATTGGCAGCTACCACACTGCCGATAATAACTTCCGGATGAAAATCCTCCCGCATCACATCTGTAGGGAAATTGTTGTAAATACCTCCGTCATAAGCCAGTACACTATCTATCTCAATCGGTTTAAAGACAAACGGAAAGCTCATGGAAGCACGCACAGCGTCCCCTAAATCACCGTTCTTCAAGATAAGCGGCTTTTTATTGTATACATCGGAAGCAACACAACGGAAAGGGACAAAGAGATTATTGAAGTCACCGTCACATGCAGCCGTAGCACGCGCAAACAGTTCTACAAATACCAGGTTCATCTGTATCGGATTGACCATACTGGTAGGAAGTATCTGCGGCTTTACATGCATCGAATCCTTAAAGGCAAAACGAATATTGAAGAACTCCGGCGAAGGGCGGTTTTTCTTAAAATAATATTCATATTCCGGCTCTACCTTACCGGAGTACCAGCGTTTGAAGTCGGGCGAACGCAGCAATGCTTCCATATCATCCGGAGAATATCCCATAGCATAGAGAGAACCGATTATGGCTCCCATAGACGTCCCGGTAACGTAATCAATGGGAATGTTGTTTTCTTCCAGCGCCCGGATAATGCCAATGTGCGTCATACCTTTTGCACCACCGCCACTCAACACAAGCCCCACCTTCTGAGCTTGCAGAAGCGGCAAGAGACATAGAAGAAATGACAAAAACAGAAGAAACCTTTTCATGTCTATGATATTCCGAGTAAAATATATGTTAAACGTTCAATGCTCAAATATAGGCAATAGTTTCCAAAAACTTCGTATTCAACGGAAAAAAACGTAATGACAGCAGCAAAAAGAAATAAAAAAGGGTATTGCAACTCTTACGAATCACAATACCCTTGCATCTATTATATATGCAAATTTAAAGGGGCTTACTTTATCAGGTCGATACTTCTCTTGACGAAGTTGTTCAGAGCTTCACCTTTCAGCATTCCATTTTGCAGTAGTGCCAAATCTATCAACTGGCGAACCACCTTGTTATTAGCTGCATAACCTGCAAATATGCCTTCTTTCCGGGCTTTCAGTTCATCCCACTTCTTATCCAGTTCGTTCACCTCATCTTTTTCGGCTGTAGGAATATCCTCGTCCTTCTTGCCTTCTTGTTTCTTCTTCAGCTCATTGCGACGTTTGTCCACATCCTCCATTTCCTTCTGAACCGGAGCAACAGCAGCTGCACATTCCTTGTCTTCATCTGCCAGTACCTCTTTCACCAGTTTATGGTCTGAGTTCAATACCAGATTGAACATGTCAGGCATTTCGCCATAGAAACTCATTCCGGCCTGGATATTAGCCATTTCCTTCATACGGCGCATGTACTCGCTCTGAGTGATCATAACCGGAGAAGCAGTTTCTCCCAAGGCTTGTGCCATGATGTTAAACTCTGTCTTATCCATCTTCGGCAGTTGGCTCTTGAAGATGGCAGACAAGGCTTCTTGCTTGCCGGCTTCCAAAGTTTCGCCTTTCTTTTCTTCCTTAACAATCAGATTGTCAATCACATCACTATCTACACGAGTGAAGCGGACTTTCTCGAACTTCTGCTCCAGCATGCTCACCAATGCAATATCCAGTTGGCCGTCCATCAGCAACACGTTGTAGCCTTTGTTTTTAGCTGCTTCGATGTAGCTGAATTGTTCATCCTTATTGTTGGCATACAGATAAATCAGGCTTCCGTCCTTATCTGTCTGATTGTCTTTGATCAACGTTTTATACTCTTCAAAAGTATAATGCTTGCTGTCGGTATCGGTGAAAAGGGCAAAATCTTTGGCTCTGTCATAGAAATCCTCTTGAGTAAGCATTCCGTAATTGATGAAGATCTTCAAATCATTCCACTTTTCTTCGAACTGCTTGCGGTCGTTCTTGAAGATAGACTGCAGACGATCAGATACTTTCTTTGTGATATATGTAGAAATCTTCTTCACGTTGGCATCGCTCTGCAAGTAAGAACGGGATACGTTCAACGGAATATCCGGTGAATCGAGCACACCATGCAGTAGAGTCAGGAAGTCGGGAACGATACCTTCCACTGAATCCGTCACATACACCTGGTTACAATAAAGTTGTATTTTGTTTTTATTCAGTTCGATATTGCTCTTTACTTTCGGGAAGTACAGAATACCTGTAAGATGGAACGGATAATCCACATTCAGATGAATCCAGAACAATGGCTCGTCGGACATCAGATAAAGGTCGCGATAGAACTTCTTATAATCCTCATCTTTCAACTCACTGGGTTTCAGTGTCCACAAAGGATTTGCATCGTTGATTATATTATCTTCGGCTGTTTCAACCTGCTTGCCGTCTTTCCATTCTTTCTTCTTGCCGAAGGCCACAGGAATAGGGAGGAAGCTACAATATTTCTTCAACAGGGAAGAAATACGTGCTTCTTCAAGGAATTCCTTGCAATCATCGTCAATATAAAGAACGATATCCGTACCGCGGTCTTCCTTTTTTGCATCTTCAATCGTAAACTCAGGACTACCATCGCAAGTCCACTTCACAGCCTGGGCACCTTCCTGATAGGATTTAGTGATGATTTCAACCTTCTTGGCCACCATAAAGGCAGAATAGAAACCAAGTCCGAAGTGACCGATGATGGCATTTGCATCGTTCTTGTACTTTTCCAGGAAGTCATTGGCTCCGGAGAACGCTATCTGATTGATGTATTTGTCGATTTCTTCTGCAGTCAGGCCAATACCATGATCGGATACGGTAATCGTATCTTTTCCCAAAGAAACATGTACGGTTAAATCGCCTACTTCACCTTTGAATTCACCGATAGAAGACAGTGTCTTCAACTTCTGAGTGGCATCAACGGCATTAGACACTAACTCGCGAAGAAAAATCTCATGATCGCTGTACAAAAACTTTTTGATGACGGGGAAAATGTTCTCGGTAGTTACCCCAATATTTCCTTTTTGCATACTACATTTATATTATTTGGTTTATATTTTTAGTGTTACGGCAAAAAGAAAACAAAAAAAATGCCAACCCGCAAGGACTGACATTTTGACTGTTTCATAAGAGGAAGAGAGCTATGCCTTTTGGATACTCAACTCTTCTTTTTCCTTATCTACAGAGATATTTACGGCATCACCCGGTTGCAATCCGGAAGAGATAATCAACTCGGAAAGACCGTCTTCAACATAAGTCTGGATAGCGCGCTTCAGCGGACGTGCACCAAACTGCACATCATATCCTTTCGTTGCCAGGAATCTCTTAGCGTCATCATCTACAATCAGCTTATAGCCAAGCGATTCAACCCGGTCGTACAACCCCTTCAACTCGATGTCTACAATCTTTGTAATAGCCTCCAAAGAAAGCTGATCAAAGGTTATAATCTCGTCGAGACGGTTCAAGAATTCCGGAGCAAACGTCTTATTCAGAGCCTTTTGAATCACATTGCGAGAGTGTTCGTTGTCATCTGTACGATTCTGTGCCGCAAAGCCCACACCGCGTCCGAACTCTTTCAACTGCCGGGTACCAATGTTTGAAGTCATGATGATAACCGTATTCTTGAAATCAATGGTTCTGCCATAATTGTCAGTCAAACGGCCTTCATCCAGCACTTGCAACAAGATATTGAATACATCCGGATGGGCTTTTTCTATTTCGTCCAGCAAAACAATGGAGTACGGCTTGCGACGCACCTTTTCAGTCAACTGTCCGCCTTCCTCATAACCTACATATCCCGGAGCTGCACCGATCATACGAGATACGGTGTATTTCTCCATATACTCGCTCATATCAATGCGTATCAACGCATCGGCAGAACCAAACATATACTTTGCCAACTGCTTCGCCAAGTGTGTTTTGCCGACACCGGTAGGACCAAGGAACATAAATGTTCCGATAGGGCGGTTAGGGTCTTTCAAACCGACGCGACTACGCAGAATGGCTTTTGTAAGCTTCTCGATAGCAGCATCCTGGGCAATAACCTTCGACTGCAAATCTTCTTTCATACTTGCCAATTTAAGGCCCTCTGCTTGTGCCATACGCTGTACGGGCACACCGGACATCATTGAAATAACATTCGCTATTTCTTCTTCACCTACCGTTTGGCGATCGTCTTTCAACCGGGCTTCCCATTCGGCTTTCATCTCATCCAAACGTGCGGAATATTCTTTTTCACGGTCGCGATAGCTTGCAGCCAGTTCAAAATTCTGCGATTTCACCGCTTCAGCCTTCATGCTACGGGCTTCTTCTATCAGCTTTTCTTGTTCTTCAATCTCCTTCGGAACATTGATATTCGTCAGATGTACACGCGAACCGGCTTCATCCAAAGCATCAATTGCTTTATCCGGGAAGTTACGGTCGGTTATATAGCGCTCTGACAACTTGACACATGCTTCCAAAGCTTCGTCCGTATAGCTCACATTGTGGTGGTCTTCGTACTTTTCTTTGATATTCTTCAATATCTGCAGCGTTTCTTCAGCAGTGGTAGGTTCAACTATCACTTTCTGGAAACGACGTTCCAAAGCACCATCTTTCTCAATGTTCTTTCTATATTCATCCAAGGTTGTGGCACCGATGCACTGTATTTCCCCACGTGCCAAAGCCGGTTTCAACATATTGGCCGCATCCATAGAGCCTGCTGCAGCCCCAGCACCCACAATGGTATGAATTTCATCGATGAAAAGGATGACATTCGGATTCTTCTGTAACTCATTGATAATGGAACGGATGCGTTCTTCAAACTGTCCACGATACTTTGTTCCGGCCACAACAGAGGCCATATCAAGCATCACGACACGCTTTTCAAAGAGAATACGCGATACTTTCTTTTGCACAATGCGCAGTGCCAACCCTTCTACAATAGCAGATTTTCCCACACCGGGTTCGCCGATCAATACGGGATTATTCTTCTTGCGACGGCTCAGGATCTGTGCTAAACGTTCTATTTCACGCTCACGTCCTACAACCGGGTCCAATTTACCTTCTTCGGCAGCGCGCGTCATGTCCATGCCAAAGTTATCCAGCACAGGGGTATCGTTAGAAGGCTTCTTGGATGCAGTCTGTGCAGATGATGAAGGTCCGTTACTGCTACGTGACGAACGGGACATGTTCATTTCCTCTTCATCTTCTTCATCATCCTCCGTAAATCCCATTCCAGCGTTCGGATTGGTCGATTTCATCGAAAGTTGTTCAAATACAGACTGATAGTCTACCTGATTTTCTTCCAAAACGGTAGCTGCCAAATTATCTCCATCTTTCAGGATAGCCAATAATACATGCTCAGTGTCGGCCGTTGCATTCTTTAATAGACGTGCTTCCAGCATACACATTTTCAATATTTTAGCTGCCATAGGAGACAGGGGAACTTCTGCATCAGGCAAGAGAGTGTCGTCCTCAGCATCCTTCAGGAAGCTTTCCAGACGGCTCTTCACCCGCTTTAAATCTATATCCAGTTTCATTAATATCTCAATAGCTTTTCCTCCGCCGTCTCGCAACATGCCAAGCAGAAGATGCTCCGGACCGATATATCTGTTTCTCAGCCGATTAGCTTCTTCTTTGCTATAAGTAATGATATCAGAAACTCTTTGCGAAAATTGATTATTCATACTCTTTTATTCTCCTCAATTAAAAGGTTATTCACGACAAAGATACGCATTTATTAATTCATCGTATCATATTTAACTGTTTTAATAATATACAAATCCCGTGCCATAAATCATCAAGCGCCTATATACCTATTCTATATATAGCTTTCGGCAAATACGTAAAATGGTATTTTGAATGATTTCAGAAATCATTGCTCCAATGATCTCTGAAATTGTTGCTGCAATGATTTCTGAAATCATTGCAGTTATCAGTTTTAGCTTTTAGGCGCGAAAACGTCCTTCGCGACACAAATTGCTGGCTACGACTAATTTGCTGCACTTACAACAAAGTTTATGAAGGAAAACTTTTGTATATCGTAAAAAAGCAGTACTTTAGCGTGGTTTTTCATAAACCCGCAAATGTATAATTAATAATCTTTTTAAATGCTTGAACAAGACAGAATTATAAAGATTAACATCGAGGAGGAAATGAAGTCATCGTACATTGACTACTCTATGTCGGTCATTGTTTCACGTGCCCTTCCGGATGTTAGAGATGGTTTTAAACCCGTTCACCGAAGAATTCTTTTCGGAATGATGGGACTGGGAAATACATCAGACAAACCTTATAAGAAATCGGCCAGAGTTGTAGGTGAAGTTTTAGGTAAATATCATCCTCACGGCGACTCTTCAGTTTATGGTGCCCTTGTCCGTATGGCGCAGCCATGGGCCATGCGCTATATGATAGTGGATGGACAAGGTAACTACGGTTCCGTGGACGGTGATAGTGCAGCCGCCATGCGATATACCGAGTGTCGCTTGCAGAAGATCGGTGAAGACATGATGATAGACCTCGATAAAGAGACCGTCGACATGCAAAATAACTTCGATGATTCTTTGCAGGAACCTACCGTTATGCCAACCCGTATTCCAAACCTTCTGGTGAATGGCGCATCCGGTATTGCCGTAGGTATGGCAACCAATATGCCGACTCACAATTTATCGGAAGTTATCGATGCCTGCGTCGCTTACATCGACAATAGCGACATTGATGTAGAAGAGCTAATGACCTACGTCAAGGCTCCCGACTTCCCGACAGGAGGCTATATATATGGTATGAGCGGTGTACGCGAAGCCTATCTTACAGGCCGCGGACGCGTAATCATGCGTGCCAAAGCCGAAATTGAAACCGGATCGACACACGATAAGATTGTCGTTACGGAAATTCCCTATGGTGTCAATAAGGCAGAATTGATCAAGAATATTGCCGACCTGGCTAATGAAAAGAAAATTGAAGGTATCTCCAATGCCAATGATGAGTCCGACCGCGAAGGTATGCGTATCGTTATCGACGTAAAACGTGATGCCAATGCCAGTGTCGTACTGAACAAGCTCTATAAGATGACTATGTTGCAGACGTCTTTTGGTGTCAACAACGTAGCATTGGTTCATGGTCGCCCCCGTTTGCTGAACTTAAGAGATTTGATCAAATATTTCGTTGAACATCGTCACGATGTAGTAATTCGCCGTACACAATATGATTTGCGCAAAGCCAAAGAACGCGCACACATCTTGGAAGGCTTGATTATTGCGTCCGACAATATCGATGAAGTAATCAAAATTATCCGTGCTGCCAAAACGCCGAATGATGCTATCTTTGGATTGATAGAACGGTTCCAATTAAGCGAAATCCAATCACGCGCCATCGTAGAAATGCGTTTACGCCAACTTACCGGACTGATGCAGGACCAGCTTCATGCTGAATATGAGGAAATCCAGAAACAAATCGCTTATTTGGAAGAAATTCTCGTCAACGATGAACTCTGCCGCAAAGTTATTAAAGATGAATTAATCGAAGTAAAAAACAAATATGGAGACGAACGTCGTTCGGAAATTGTTTATTCATCGGAAGAATTCAATCCTGAAGATTTCTATGCTGACGACGAAATGATTATTACCATTTCGCACATGGGATATATCAAACGTACTCCGTTGAGCGAATTCCGTGCACAAAACCGCGGTGGAGTAGGTTCCAAGGGTACTGAAACACGCGACGAAGACTTTGTAGAGCATATCTATCCTGCAACCATGCACAACACCATGATGTTCTTTACTCAAAAAGGTAAGTGCTACTGGCTGAAAGTGTATGAAATTCCTGAAGGAACGAAGAATTCCAAGGGACGCGCTATCCAGAACTTGCTGAACATCGACTCCGACGATGCAGTCAATGCATATCTCCGTGTAAAGAGTTTGACTGATCAGGACTTCATTAATAACCACTATGTGCTATTCTGTACTAAGAACGGTGTCATCAAGAAAACGTTGCTTGAACAGTATTCCCGTCCTCGCCAAAATGGTGTCAATGCCATTACCATCCGTGAAGACGACCGCGTTATCGAAGTGCGCATGACAGATGGAGACAACGAAATTATCATTGCCAACCGCAACGGACGTGCAATCCGTTTCCACGAAAGTGCCGTAAGAGTTATGGGACGTACTGCTACCGGTGTACGTGGTATGACATTAGATGAAGACGGCCAAGACGAAGTAGTTGGCATGATTTGCATTAAAGACCTTGAAACAGAAACAATAATGGTTGTATCCGAGCAAGGATATGGTAAACGTTCCGACATTGAGGATTATCGTAAGACCAACCGTGGTGGTAAAGGTGTAAAGACCATGAATATCACCGACAAAACGGGTAAATTGGTAACAATCAAGTCTGTCACAGACGAAAATGACCTGATGATCATCAATAAATCCGGCATCACTATTCGCCTGAAAGTAGCTGATGTTCGTATTATGGGTCGTGCCACGCAAGGTGTCCGTCTGATTAATCTTGAAAAACGAAACGATGAAATCGGTTCTGTATGTAAAGTCACCTCAGAAAACGAAGAAGAACTTCCGGCAGAAGGGGATGAAAATACTACGGAAAATTCTCAAAATGAAGCAAATAATGAAAATGAAGAATAGACATAATATTAATTTAAAATTTTCTACAATCATGAAAAGAGTACTATTTTCAGTGGTTTTATTGCTCGCCGCCGGCTTTACTTTTGCCCAAGAGAAGAATATAAAAGAGGCCAAAAGTATTGCCAATGAGACTAAACCAGACTTTGCCAAAGCAGAGCAACTGATCAATGAAGCCTTGACTAATCCCGAAACAAAGGACAAACCGGAGGCATGGGATGTAGCAGGTCTTATTCAAAGAAAAAGAAGTGAGAAAGAAATGGAAAATGCCTACTTGAGAAAGCCTTATGACACTCTTCAAGTATATAATAGTGCATTGAACATGTGCAAGTACTACTTCAAATGTGATGAATTGGCACAGATTCCTGATGAAAAGGGCAAAATCAAAAACAAATATAGAAAGTCAAATTCTGCTGCAATCTTGGCAGAACGCGGTAATCTGATTAATGGTGGTATCCAATTCTTCAATAATGCTTCACAAAAAGACGGTGATGCTGCAAAAGAAGACAATAAAAAGGCGCTCGATTTCTTTGCAACATATATTGATATCGCAGTAAATCCAATGTTTGAGAAAGAAAACTTGTTGCAAACAGATACTGTATTGCCACAGATTGCTTACTATGCAAGTTTAGCTGCCGCTAAATTGGAAGATTATCCCAGCGTATTGAAATATGCTCCCTATGCAAAAGATGATAAGGAAGTAGGAAAATATGCCATGGAATTTGTTTCTACAGCATTAAAAGCTGAAGGTGACACTGTAAAATGGATTGCTTCTTTGAAAGAAGGTATCCAAAAGTATCCTGAACATCCATTCTTCTTCGGTCACTTGATTGATTATTATAGCAATAACAATAAGTACGATGAAGCTATGCAATTTGCTGACGATATGTTGGCTAAAGATCCCAATAACACATTCTATTTGTATGTGAAAGGATATCTTTATCACAACATGAAAGATTACGATAAAGCCATTGAATTCTATAAGAAAACAACAGAAGTAGATCCTAATTATGCTGAAGCTTATTCTAATCTTGGATTGATTTACTGCCTTCAGGCACAAGATTTCTCAGAGAAAGCTACAACAGATGTAAATGATCCCAAATACAAAGAAGATCAAGCTACTTTGAAAGCTTTCTACGAAAAAGCAAAACCTAATTACGAAAAAGCAAGAGAACTGAAGCCTGATCAGAAAGACTTATGGCTGAATGGCTTGTATAGAGTATATTACAACTTGGATATGGGTCCGGAATTTGAAGAAATAGAGAAGATGATGCAATAAGGAATTTTTGCTCATCTCTAAAAACTAAAAAACCTAATCAAACTTTTGATTAGGTTTTTTAGTTTTATCCAGTTCTATATGAGAATTGTTATTTTATCATTGGAAATAGGGGGAATTTTGAATAATCGCATTATATATTAAACATAACGTTGATTACATCGCGACAACTCAGGAAATTCCAATTAGCTTGGACGCCCGTAAATCACCAATAACGGTGTATCAGAATGGAAAATCATTTTCCTGGCAATGCCTGGATTAAACAAACGGGAAAATATATTTCTCTTATATGAAGTTAATGTAATAATATCAATATGATTGCTCTTAATATAATTATCCAGACTATTCAAAAAGTCATCATTCTTCACGACATCATAATGTATTTCTAATTGCGGATATTGTTTCTGAAAATATTCCTTGATACCAGCTAATTTAATTTCATTCCAAGTATCTTGTACATCAGCAAGATGAATAAAAGATACAGAGAATTTAAATGGCTTCAAATTACTAATTAGTGAGTCAAAAGCAATCAAATCGCGTTGATCAAAGTTGGTGATAAATGCAATGCGCCTGGCTTCAGCAAACTGCTTAAACGGAGTATTTTCCGGGATAGCTAACACTGGTACGCGACTACGTTCAATAACTTCAGCAGTAACACTGCCGATTAAATCTATGTCCTTCTGATTTTTACCACGTGTCCCCATTATGATTATGCGCGGACGATACTCTTTGGCATAGCGCAAAACTTCTTCTTCAGGAATGCCTTCACGAAGCACACAGGTATATTTCACATCCGGAAATTCTCCTGAAGCCACTTTTTCTTTTACTTTATCAGATAAAGCATTTAAGTCAGAGTGTACTTTCTGTAAGATATTCCTAACATTCTCTTCATCACTTAATTGATAGTTGAAAACATCTCCATACGGCAAAGAAGTTGCATATATAGGAGTAAAATAAACATGCAGTAATACAACTTCTGCTCCTATATTCTGAGCAAAATTGAAACCAAATTCGCATGCTCTCAGAGAATAATTAGAGAAATCTACCGGAATCAGGACTTTATTGCTTACTTCCTTTATTTTGGGTGGCTTCCCTCCTACTACTTCTTCAGATAACCATGCAGAACTTTCAGTAATTTTCAAAGCATGGGGCAAATCACTTTCTTTTATACGCACACGCACACCGGAAGACACAACCGGCTGTATCTGATTTACATTGTGGATATAGGTATCAATACCTTCATTTTCAAGTACATTCTTCAGTATCTGCGCTTTCGCGTACGTCAGAATCGCTAATGTTACTAATTTATCTTCCATACGTCATTGATTTTAAGATTTAAACAAATAAGAAATCCCAATTGTTTGTCAGCAATTGGGATTCTATTTTACTTTCTTTTCTTAAGCCCGAACGGATTCTACAGTTTCGCCTGCCATTTCATCTAAAATTTTTAAAGCTCGGTCTAAAACAGTAGTATCATCAATCATAACCAAACCGCCATCAGGCCCTGGCTCTAAATGAATCCCCACACATTTTCCTTCTTTAAAATTATGTCCACCAAAGAAATTTCGTACTGTGTCAACATTTAGTCCAAGTTCATCAGCTATTCTATGCATACTACCGCTGGGCAATGAGTCTTTAATCTTACGAAGTTCATTAAATGTTATTGTTCTCATATTCATAAATTTAATGGTTAATACTCTGTGTTTTTTATTATCACGCTATAAACTTAAGGAAAAAAAAAGATAAAACAAATTATTTCTTTATCTTTTTTCAAAAAGAATATTACCACTAAGAAAAATAGACAATTGAATAACCTTTTTTCAAATTCTATCCAAACAAAGAACTGTAAGGAACCTAAAAAAACAGGTATAAAAATAGCTCGTATAAGACAAAATAAATTCGCTTAATACGAGCTATTATAGAAGACCTTACAATTTAAATCACTTCTATCGTGGAAGCAGGTACCCACCCTACTTTACCATCTTCTAAACGGATTTCTTTCCACTCGCGCATGGAATTATCCTTTATCTCAACTTTGCGTCCTTCATGCAGAATAAATAAGCTTGTGCCGCTTTCACTCGGAGTACTACGTACTGTAACACTGGGAGACAATACTATAGCTTCATTACGATCCACCAATTCCTTCTTTTGTTGTGCTGCAAAAACATTGCTCAGAACCACAAAGATCAGAAATACAATCCCTGCAATGAAGCCGGCTTTCTTTCCTACAATCTGTTTAGAAAAGAAAAACAAATAGAGAGAAACGAGCAGTAATATAAAGAATACCACTCCTAACTTTGCCCAAGCATCCACACTGAGGCTATTAATTAACGATTTAGTCCATGACACAAAGAATATTTCAGGAACCGGAACAACCTTATCAATAGTTTTAGAACGTGCTACTTCCAAATTAGCACGGATATCGGCGTTACCAGGCTGCAATAATAAAGCACGTTCATAGTTCAAAATTGCTTTTGCAATGTCGTCCGCTTTATAATAGCTATTCCCAAGGTTATAATACACTTCTGCGGCCTCACCTTTTTTTAATAGGTTCTCATAAATTTGAATTGCAGAAGCATAATCATTCCGCATATAAGCACTATCACCTTCAGCCTTTGTCACATTACGTTCTTGCCTGGCAGCCGAAAATTCAGCAGACGAACCAACGGACGTAGAATCGTTAGCTGCTTGCAATGTATCCGCGACTGTAGAGTCCTGTCCATAAGCAGTTGTTATTGTTAACACCAGACTAAGGGTAAGAAATAATATTTTTTTCATCATTATGCCCTCCTAATTAATGTTTTATCGAGTTTTCCATTTTACTGATAACCTCTAATGCAGCAGAATAAACCTTATCCATAGCCTGGTTATCATCTCCCGGAGCAAAACGGGCAAACTCACAATTGTTCAATGCATCAAGGAATTCCTTTATCAGTGCATCCCCAACACCATAATTACGAAGTTCCTCTTCGATATTATCTTTAGACAGACGAGAAACCGGAATATTAAGTTTATCACTGATATACCCCCAGAGAGCCTTCAATACTTCGTCATAGAATGCATCTTTTTTATTATCTGCCAACAACTTACCTGCTTGCTTCATACGTTTCACGGCAACCTTATTAGCCTTTTTCGTACGCATCTTCGCAACATTTGCATTGGCAGCTATCTGCTTACGATATACGATAAAGAATATAATGAACGCAATGCCAGGGATTAAGTAAAGCAACCAATATATTAATGATCCAAAGAAGAAATCCCCTTTCTGAGAAAGTGTCACATCATTTTGCTTGATATACCGGATATCTTCATTCAAAACTTTCAAATCTTCCTTATTCGTGAAGTTTGCAATGGTTTGAGCAGCATTACCTGCCCCCTTTTCTACATGCAATTCATACTCTTCCGTAGTCAGCGTCTTGTACGATTGAGAATTAATATCAAAATAGCTGAACTTCACAGCAGGGATTTTATAGGTTCCTGCATTTCGCGGAATAGCCAAATATTCAATGACTTTACTGCCCGAAAGTCCTGCATTTGTCAGACGGAACTTATTATCCACCTTCGGATCATAAACTTCAAAGTCTTCCGGAAACTTTATTTCAGGATTAGAAATCAATTTCAAATTACCGGTACCGGAGATTACGAGTTTCAATGTCACGGCGTCGTTCGTCTTTACATTCGTGCTATTGATAGAAGATGTGATGTTGAACTCTCCCACTCCACCTGAAAAATCAGTAGGTTTACCAGCAGGTAATGGTTTCACATCAATAGTCAATTGAGGAGTCAATATCGTCTTTTTAACTTCTACATAATTACTACCACCATTAAAGAATGCTTCAAATGGATCAGAAACCTGAGTAGCTTTTGCTATAGAAGCATCAAAACGGGCAGCATCAATCGTCAACTTACCGGACTGTTGGGGAAATAATACAAACTGGCGATAAATAGTAGATTGATAATTTCGACCTTTATAGTGTTCCAGACCCCATCTTCTGTCATTGGGAAGTTCTACCTCCTGTGAATGAAAGCCTTTGAAATCGGGTAACTTCACATTATCAAACGAGCGCAAATCAACCAAAGTATATATCTTATATGTGAGCAGAAAAGCCTCTTGCTCATACACAGTAGTTTTACTGGCAGTGGCAGTAATAAACAAATCGGTATTCGAAACAGATGTCCCGGAAGATGCCTGACTAGTAGTTCCACCACTTTGCTTACCTCCATTCCCGGAAGAAGCTCCATTCGCAGCCTGATCGGCCGGTAGCACCTTGACCTGCACAGAGTTAGAAACCATTTGATTACCATCGGCTGTAATAGTAGCACCCGGAATGGTAAAGCTACCTTCTGTAGTAGCCATCAAAATGTAGGTAAATGTAATACTGCTGGTCGAAGTAGTCTGCCCATTAATTATCTGTACACTGCTTTGTTGCGAACGACTGGGTCCCATCAACACATCAAATCCTTTGATAGAAGGGGCTCTAAAGTCTCTCACCTTCTGTGTAGTCACTGTATACGACAGTCTGAACTGATCGCCTACCGCCACAGCATCAGGAGCAGACGCAGTAAATGAGACCTTGCCATCGGCAAAAGCATTTATGCTGACTGCTATCAGCGCTATCCATAAGAAAACTATTTTTCTCATATACTATTCCTATTATGTTTGTTACCAATCCTTTTCCAGACGACGTCCTTGGAGTACTTGTTGCTTCTTCACTTTATCCTGTACATCCTTTTCATCCTGCATCACCGAGTTCAAAAGTTGCTCTGCATTCTCTTTGGACATCTCATTGTCTTTCTTTTCAGGCTGAGAAGGTTGCTGTTGCTGGTCTTGATTCTGCTGCTGATCCTTATTCTGATCTTGCTTGTCCTGGTCTTTTTGTTGATCTTGCTTGTTCTGATCTTGATTTTGGTCTTGATTCTGTTGTTGTTGGTCTTTCAACATCTTCTGAGCCAATGCAAGATTATAACGTGTTTCATCATCTTTCGGATTATTACGCAACGACTCTTTATAGGCTTCCACCGCCTTTGCATAGTCTTTCTGCGAGTGAAAAATGACTCCCATATTATGATATATCTGTGCCAGATTTGATTTATCTTTCTCTACCTTCGTAGCTCCCACGTATTGCTCCATAGCCTCTTTCGCTTTATTCTGCTGCATCAGCGTATTTCCCAGATTAAACATGGAAATTGTAGACTTCGGATTTGCCTCCAGAGCCTTCCGGTAGTTTACTTCTGCATTTACATATACACTATCCTTGAAAAAGCGGTTTCCCTTACGGATAAAATCGCGTTCTGCTTTCTGGGCAGAAGCTGAAACTGCTACGAGTAACAGCAAAACCATTCCAATATACTTTTTCTGTAACATACGCATCATTTCTTATTAGAGAACAAATGAATGTTGCGGAACAGAGGATTTTTACGTTCCAATATCAACATTTCCGCCAACAGTAACAGCAAAATAATCCATGCTATTGCCTGGAACTGCTCATTGAATTCCGTATAAACCTGCGTCTCCACATCTGCTTTCGCCATCTTATTGATTTCCTGGCTGATTGCCTTTTGAGCATTGTTAGTGTTATCAACGCGCACATAGATACCATTTCCTGCTTTAGCTATTTCCTGGCACATTTCCTCATTGAGACGGGTAACAATGACATTACCATCACGGTCACGGCGGTAATCATTGGTACCTTCTACCGGAATAGGCGCTCCATCAGGCATACCAACTCCTAATACATTAACTTGAATGCCCTTCTCTGCAGCTGCTTTAGCAGCTTCTACAGCACCACCTTCATGGTTTTCACCATCAGTGATGACAATAACAGCACGCCCTACTCCCTCTTGTGGCGTAAAACTACGGGCGGCCAAGTTTATGGCAGCACCAATGGCCGTACCTTGCTTTGATATTAATGAGGGATCAATGGATTCCAAAAACATCTTGGCAGAAATATAATCGTTCGTAATCGGCAACTGCGTAAACGCATCACCTGCAAAAACAATCATACCAACTTTATCGTTCTGCATTTTGTCAACCAATTGTGCAACCAATCGTTTAGCTTTTGCCAGGCGGCTGGGCTGCACATCTTGTGCCAACATAGAATTAGAAATATCCAATGCTATCATAACTTCCACTCCTTGACGCTTTACCGTCTCAAGTTTAGAGCCAAATTGCGGGCGCGCCAGCAATACAGCGAATAATCCGATAGCTGCAAATACCAGCCAGAACTTTACATCCGGGCGATATTTGGAAACATCCGGCATCAACTGTGCCATCAGTACCGGGTCACCAAATTTACGGATGGCTTTCCGTCTCCGATAATTGGAGTACAAGTAGAAGGCTGCCAAGAAAGGCAACAGCAACAACAAGTACAAATATGCAGGTTCTTCAAATCGAAACATCTTCTATTTACAATTTTACGATTTACAATTTACATTACTTCCGGTTACGGTATCTTCTTCAATATAGAATTACGCAACAAAACTTCCAGCAACACGCACAAGAAAGCCGCCAATGCAAACCAACGATATTCTTCTTGGCGTTTACTGTATTCCTTCACGTTCAGTTTTGTTTTCTCCAGTTTGTCGATCTCTTCGTACACCTCTTTCAATTTGGAATTGCTGGTAGCACGGAAGTAGTTACCATCCGTTGTTCCGGCAATCTGCGTCAAGGTCTTTTCATCAATCTCAACCGGCATATTGACGTATTGCACAGTTCCGCCTACCGGATAAGGATAAGGCGCCATACCATTGGTTCCTACACCGATAGTATAAACACGAATGCCGAAACTTTTGGCTATTTCAGCCGCTGTCAAAGGAGAAATATCGCCTTTATTGTTGACACCATCCGTCAGCAGAATAATGACTTTAGACTTTGCCTTGCTATCCTTTAAACGGGTAACCGCATTGGCAATTCCCATACCTATCGCTGTTCCGTCTTCCACCAGTCCACACTTCATATCCTTCAGCAAGTTCAGTAGTACAGCATGGTCCACTGTAAGCGGACATTGGGTAAAACTCTCTCCGGCAAACAAAGTTATGCCGATATTATCATTCGGACGTCCATTGATAAATTCAGCAGCTACATCTTTGGCAGCTTCCAGACGATTGGGTTTCAAGTCTTCGGCGAGCATACTCGTAGAAACGTCCATTGCGAGCATAATGTCGATACCTTCAATCTCACTGTTCTGCCAGCTATTGGTAGTTTGCGGACGCGCCAAAACAAGGATAAGCAATATCAGAGCAATTATCCGCAACACAAACGGCGCATGCAGCAAGTAGTTCTTATAACTTTTCGGAGTATGGGCATACACACGAGCGTCCGAAATCTGAAGCGTTGCCTCACTATTCTTCCGTTTCATGATATACCATACTATATAAGGTATAAGCAACAGCAGCAAAAATAAATATTCAATATTGGCAAAAACCATGATATTTACAATTTTACAATTTACGATTTACGATCAGAGTCTCTCTTCAATGCAATGCCATCAGGCAAAGTAATTGTACAACTCCAAGCCTATATATATCAGCGAACCGATAAGAGCGGCAGCCAGCAATACAATCCCAGCACCAAGCAATATTTTTGTACGCAAGGAACGTTTCTCTATAATGGTTATTTCAGTTGGTTGCGGCTTGGCATTCTCATCTTCTTTCTCTTTTGTTTCGTTGATGAAGTCAATAGCATTAATCAAATTGGCATCATTTTCATTCATCATCGGATTATGCTTGGCAAACTTCACTAAATCAGCGGTCTGGAACAAGCCACGCAAGTCTGATATAGCTTCTTTATCTTTCATTTCCAGCAGCTTATCAATTATTTCAGAAGAAGTCATTTCTAAAGCATTGAAGCCAAAACGATCTTTAATATAAGTACGAATAGCATCCGTTAATTCTGTATAATACTCCTTCGGTTGTCCCTTCTGCCAAACCTTCTCGTTTTTAATACGCTCAATTTCCTGCATTGCCAATTGATGCGGCGGTAGCTTCGGTTCTACTTTCACCTTGCGGATAATCGGCTTGTTATCGCGAATGCGCTTCACAAGATAAATCAACAACAAGAGGAAAGGCACAAACAACAATATGCATGCAATAGCAACATACCAATCCTCCCACGCAAAAGGTGCCTGCATCACTGTTTTCGGACCAAAGAACTGGTCAGGATGCAAGGTATCTACCGGCATAGAATACACTTTTAAGGCCAATGCCTTGGAACGATAAGGCTTGTTGTCCACAAGCACCTCCATCGGTGGCAGATAATAGAGCGCTGAATCAAAAGAGGTAATGGTGTACTCTTGCGTTATCAGTGAACGTCTGCCATCATTCAGCATTTGTGTATCCGGTTTGGCTATATCTATAATCTCCACCCCACGTACCAACGTATCAGTATAGGCTGGAAATATTGCACGCTTATCGGCATCCAGCGCTACCTGAAGCTTGATTTTCGCTTGCTCTCCAATCAGGATTTGCAAAGAGTCGATAGTTGCATCTACCGTCACCGACTGGGCAACTGCCCTACCCGTCAATGCTACTAACAGTGTTATCAGAAATAAATATCTTTTCATTTTCCGATTAATTTCGTTTCGCAAACAAATTCATCAATGCCTTCACATAGTCTTGGTCTGTACGTACCGACACATTATCGACATTGCTCTTGGTAAACGTTTCGTTCAGTTCCACCTGCTTGTTTATCCACCAGTCATGGTGGGCACAGCGTACGGCACGTGAAGAAGTATCAATCCACTGCTCATGCCCCGTTTCCGCATCTTTTATCTTCATCAAACCTACAGCAGGCAAATCTTCCACACGACGATCATACACTTGAATCGCAACCACATCATGCTTGCGGTTGGCAATGGTCATCGCATTCTTGAAGCTCTCCTGATCGATAAAGTCCGACAAGACAAAAGCAGTACAACGACGCTTCATTACGTTCGTCAGATACTCCAATCCAAGGCGGATATTGGTTCTGCGGCTTTCCGCATGAAAGTCTATCAACTCACGGATGATGTAGAGTATATGCTTGCGCCCTTTCTTAGGCGGGATAAACTTCTCAATCCGGTCTGAAAAGAAGATGACGCCGATTTTATCATTGTTCTGAATAGCAGAAAAAGCCAACGTTGCAGCTATCTCCGTTACCATATCTTTCTTCATCTGCTTTATCGTACCGAATTCCAAACTACCGGAAACATCGACCAGCAACATCACGGTCAGTTCGCGCTCTTCTTCAAACACTTTAACGTAAGGTTTGTTGAAGCGTGCAGTCACATTCCAGTCAATGTCACGTATATCATCGCCAAACTGATATTCGCGCACTTCGGAAAATGCCATACCTCTACCTTTGAAGGCCGAGTGATACTGCCCTGCAAAGATATTATTGGATAATCCGCGCGTCTTTATTTCAATCTGACGGACTTTCTTTAATAAATCAGTTGTTTCCATTGATATATATGAATAATCCTATTCTCTCTTTATATTAAGGTACTTCTACCTTATTCAATATCTTGCTGATGATTTCATCCGAAGTCATATTGCTGGCTTCAGCTTCATAAGTCAAGCCGATGCGGTGGCGCAATACATCGTGTGCCACAGCGCGTACATCTTCGGGAATAACGTAACCACGACGCTTGATGAAAGCATAACTGCGCGCAGCCAATGCAAGATTGATAGAAGCACGGGGCGAACCACCAAAACCGATCATATCTTTCAGCTCCTTCAGGTCATATTTATCCGGATAACGCGTAGCAAATACGATATCAACAATATATTTTTCAATCTTTTCATCCAGATAAACCTGACGAACTACCTTACGCGCTTCGAGGATTTCATCTGCTTTCAAAATAGGCTTCACATTGAATTTATCACCATTAATGTTCTGGCGAATAATCAGTTTCTCTTCTTCCTGTTTCGGATAATCAATAACTACCTTCAGCATGAAACGGTCAACTTGAGCTTCAGGCAGCGGATAAGTACCTTCCTGTTCGATCGGATTCTGTGTAGCAAGCACCAAGAAGGGTTCGGGTAACTTGAAAGTCTCCTTGCCGATGGTCACTTGGCGTTCCTGCATGGCTTCCAGCAAAGCACTTTGTACTTTGGCCGGAGCACGGTTAATTTCATCTGCCAAAACAAAATTAGCAAAAACCGGACCTTTCTTAACTTGGAACGTTTCGTCTTTCTGACTGTAAACCATTGTACCGATAACGTCGGCAGGCAACAAGTCGGGTGTAAACTGGATACGACTGTACTGCGCATCAATCAATGAAGCCAGCGTCTTGATAGCTAAGGTCTTTGCCAAACCGGGCACACCTTCCAGCAACACGTGTCCATCGGACAACAAACCAATTAACAACGACTCTACCAGGTGTTTTTGTCCTACTATGACCTGGTCCATACCTGTGGAAAGATTGGTAACGAAAGCACTTTGTCTTTCAATCCGCTCGTTCAGCTCGCGGATGTCAATTGTTTCAGCCATAAATCAATCTATTTTTTAATGTTTAATTTCCTCATTTATCCGGTTTTGCACCGGTAATTATTTTTTTCGCTCCCAAAAGTACGGGAATAAATTAACCATACCAACTAATTTTTATTAAAAAACAATGTGAAACCTTTAGATTAAACTACTTTCATAGAGTTTAGTATTTAACAAAAAAAGAAGCAGTAATTTTTTACTGCTTCTTTGCTAATTTTGGTATCTTGATGGTAGTGCCATAAGGTACATTATCGGGATTCTTGATTACATCCGGATTATGCTTTACAAGATAAGGCCACAAAGCCTTTGTACCATAAAAACGAAGCGCTACTTTGGTCAACGTCTCCCCTTCCTTTATAGTATAGGTCGTTTCTGTTCCGACAATTGTATAATCTACAGAATCCGGTTCAAACGGCGCTGCAGCAGGTTTCTTTTGTTCTTCTTTATACGCAGGTTTCGGCACAACTTCTTTCGGAGTTTCTTGAGGAGGAGCAACCGCGGCAAGGGTTTCAGCTACCGTATCCACCTTAACCGGCTCTATAACATCTTCAGCAATAACACTATCCATCAAAGCAGTCTCATTCTTTTCAATCGGTTCATTTGTACCAGAATCAGCAACTTCCTCCGCAGGCTGCTTTGTCGTCAGTTTATCAAGTAAATCAGGATAATACATAAAGGCCACAGCTCCACCACATAACAGCACAACAAAAACAACGATACCGATAAAATACTTCATAGCAGAAGAATCCACAGGTTCTTTCACCTCCGATGCTTGTTGCTCGAGCTTCAGAGCAACCCTATCTACAGCACTCACAGGCTCATTCTTGCTCTCTTTTTCGATAACAGTTTCAGGAGTTGATGTTACAGGCACATCAACTACCGCTTCTTCCGATTCCGGCATTTCCTCTTTCGTATTATTCTCTTGCTCTGAAGGCATTGCTTCCTCAGGTGCAGCTATTACCTCCTCGCTGACAGTTTCTACAACCAACTCTTGTCCTTTCGTTTCCGAAACTTTTGAATCAGCTTCCTCATCTTCCTCATTATCATTCTCCAATGGAGTATCTTCGAGTACGGTATCATCATTTAGAACAACCGTCTCAAAATGCGAAAAAGGTTTGTTGATAATATCCTTCAAGGTTGGCTCCGGTGTAAAAGAGACCTTTGTATGACCTTGTATCTGAAATCTTTCTCCCGTATTTACGTTGACACTTTCACGGCTCTCCACATCAATCAGTTTGAAAGTACCCAGTCCTTTTATCTTCACATACTTGTCCTTTTCCAACGCCTCTTCAATCAGCTGGAAAAATTCCTTCGTAAAGCTTTCTGCATTCTTTTTGCTCATACCATGCTTCTCAGCAAGCATGTCGATCAAATCTTGTATATTCATTTTTTCATTCATAATATGGGAGCATTTAATCGAGGAATTACTTAAACTTATCTTTCAACGATGTGCTGGGTTTATAAGTTAGCACCAATTTAGGAGGTACCAGCATACGCTGCTTTGTTGTCGGACTCACAGAAATACGTTCTGCCTTCTTCTTCACTTCGAATGTACCAAAGTTCTGTACGGAAATAGCGTTTCCATCCTCCAACTGCCGTGTCATCTCCGACAACAAAGAGGCAATCAGTTCAGAGGTATCCTTTAAAGTATACCCTAACCTCCGTGACAACTCAGAAGTAAACTCTTTGTTATTCAAAATACAAGCTTTTAAAATGGAACTACGGTGCTATATTAGCAAATCTTCTCCACATATACAAGAAGTTCGGGAAAAATCTTTAAATAATCCGTCCAAAAAGGTCGAAATCATCGGAATTTACTATCTCTACCTGGTAAAAGTTACCTATATGCAGTGTTTCATCCCCGCACGCTATCAACACTTCCGGATCTACTTCGGGCGAATCGAATTCAGTACGCCCCACATAGTAATCTCCTTCTATACGGTCAATGATTACTTTCATACGCTTCCCCACTTTCATGGCACTCAGTTCTGCCGAAATACCTTGCTGAATAGACATCAGCTCATCCAGGCGTGCCTGCTTCACTTCCTGTGGAATAATATCCTCATATTGTGCCGCCGCATACGTACCTTCCTCTTCGGAATAAGCAAAAGCGCCCATTCTATCGAAACGCACCTTGCGAACAAACTCCTTCAACTCCTCAAAATCAGCTTCAGTTTCTCCGGGATGCCCCACCATAAGCGTAGTGCGAAGATGAATGCCGGGCACTTCCTTGCGGAACTGCTCTATTAGTTGATAAGTCTCAGCTTTTGATACATGACGTCGCATCTGTTGCAGCATATTGTCACTGATATGCTGCAAAGCAATATCCATATACTTACAAACATTGGGTCGCTCACGCATCACGCGGAACAGATCTACCGGAAAATGTGCCGGATATGCATAATGAAGTCGTATCCATTCCACGCCGGGAATATCAGAAATACATTCAATAAGCTCAGGCAACATTTGCTTCTTATATAAATCCACTCCATAATAGGTCAATTCCTGTGCTATGACTTGAAACTCCTTAACGCCACGGGCTACCAAGTACTTCACTTCATCTACGATTTCTTCCATCGGACGCGACACATGCCGCCCCGTTATGATGGGAATAGCACAATAAGAGCATTTCCGGTCGCAACCTTCCGAGATTTTCAGATAAGCATAATGCTTAGGAGTAGTCAGTGTACGTTCTATATGAAGCTCATCATGATAAGCTTTACCCAAATCCTGCAGCAATTCTTTCCAATTGAATTTACCATAGAATTTATCCACTTGTGGTATTTCAATGGCCAATTCCTTCAGATAGCGTTCCGAAAGACAGCCCATCACATACAGTTTTTCTAAATCACCTTCCTCCTTTGCCTGTGCAAATTCCAGAATCATATTGATAGATTCCTCTTTAGCATCACCGATGAAACCGCAGGTATTGATAACTGCAATCTGCCCTTTCGGATGTTCAGCATCATGCGTCACATGAAAACCGACTTCCTCCAACTGGCGCATCAAATGCTCCGAATCCACTAAATTCTTAGAACAGCCTAAAGTTATAATGTCGATAGTCTTCCGTCTCATGCATTCTCCCCAAACAGTGAATCAACAAACTCCTTTTTGCGGAATACCTGCAAATCTTCCATACCCTCACCCAAACCGATATACTTAACCGGGATCTTAAACTGATCGGAAATGCCGATGACTACGCCACCTTTCGCTGTTCCATCCAACTTGGTAACGGCCATTGCCGTAACTTCCGTTGCCAGCGTAAACTGTTTAGCCTGCTCAAATGCATTTTGTCCGGTAGAGCCGTCCAGTACAAGCAAGACCTCATTCGGCGCATCCGGCACAACCTTCTTCATTACATTCTTAATTTTGGTCAGCTCATTCATCAAGCCCACCTTATTATGAAGACGTCCTGCCGTATCGATAATCACTACATCTGCTTGATTGGCAACAGCAGAACTCAAAGCGTCAAAAGCAACAGATGCAGGATCAGCCCCCATCTTCTGCTTCACAACGGGCACTCCTACCCGTTCGCCCCAAATCACCAACTGCTCTACAGCAGCTGCACGGAATGTATCGGCAGCACCCAGATAAACAGATTTACCCGCCTTTTTGAACTGATAAGCCAGCTTACCAATCGTAGTTGTCTTTCCCACGCCATTCACGCCAACCACCATAATCACGTATGGTTTTTTCGTTATAGGAGCTTCAAAATCATCTACATCGTCCGAATTGTTTTCCGTGAGTAAAGCAGCGATTTCATCGCGCAAAATCTTGTTCAGTTCCTGCGCATTCATATATTTTTCGGCAGCAGCACGTTTTTCTATACGTTCAATTATTTTCAACGTAGTTTCCACGCCTACATCCGAAGTAATCAAGACTTCTTCCAGATTATCCAGAACTTCGTCATCGACTTTCGACTTTCCAGCTACGGCACGAGCTATCTTTCCGAACACACTTTCCTTGGTCTTAGATAATCCTTTATCTAATGTTTCCTTCTTTTCCTTGGAGAAAAAACTAAAAAATCCCATACTCTAATTGTTAGTACAATACATTATGCCACAAAGATAATGCAAAACTAATGAATAATAAAAACTTTGTCCTCTTTTATAAAAAGAAATCCCCTTGCCGGATATACCGATAAGGGGATCTTTATGAGTTTTCAGCGCCTTACAGGCTACTGCATTCATCTTATTTCTTGAAAAAGTCTTGTACTTTTTCGTTAGGAACCATTTGTTCATCAAACATGTAAGCACCCGTCTTCGGAGACTTAACCATCTTGATAACCTTCGTATAAGCACGACCTTCCTTAGAACCTTCGTGCAAACTTGCTACTGTTTTCTTTGCCATGGGTTATACTCTTATTATTTAATTTCCTTATGTACTGTTACTCTCTTCAGAATCGGGTTGTATTTCTTCAACTCCAATCTCTCGGTAGTGTTCTTTCTGTTCTTCGTCGTAATATAACGAGAAGTTCCCGGCATACCGCTATCCTTGTGTTCTGTGCATTCCAGAATCACCTGTACTCTGTTACCTTTTGCTTTCTTTGCCATAATCAGTATTCTCCTCTACTTTTTAGCCAATAACTTTAATGCTTTTCCAATCACAATAACCTTTAGCTACTGCATCTTTTAAAGCAGCGTCCAGTCCTTTCTTATTAATAATGCGCAGACCATTAGCGCAAATGCTAAGGCTGATCCAGCAATCCTGCTCTACATAGTAGAACTTCTTGTTAAACAAGTTCAAATCAAAAGTTCTTTTTGTTCTATGATTTGAGTGTGAAACATTGTTGCCAATCATGGCCTTCTTTCCGGTAATTTGACAAATCTTTGACATTTCTATCTTTATTTTATAGTTTTCTTCTATACTTATTTCAAACAGAGCGCAAAGTAAGCACTTTTATCGTTACCAAACAAGTTTTTCTTAAAATAATTCACTGTATAATAGCAATTTTTCCTCATTTCAACCTGTCATAAAGCATCGAAAGAGCGTTCTGAATCGCTTTCTCCACATTTCCGGCTCTTCCACAGTCTCCTTCCTGCTTCATTGTAACAATTTCATTTTTATAGGCAGCGGCTATCCAAACAGTACCCACCGGCTTTTCCGGAGTACCCCCTCCGGGACCTGCAATACCCGAGGTAGCAACCGCGCAATCTGTTTTCAGCGTTTTCATCGCACCTTTCACCATTTCCGTCACCGTTTCGCGGCTCACAGCCCCATGCTTCTCCAGCGTTTCGGCAGAAACATGCAGTAAAGACATCTTCACTTCATTAGAGTAAGCCACAATACCGCCGTTAAAATATTCCGAACTACCGGGAATGGAAGTTATCAGAGCAGCAATCCCTCCACCCGTACAACTTTCTGCGGTGGAAAGGGACAAATTCTTCGCTTTCAGCAGTTCGCCTATCTCCTCTTCCAATTTCATACCTTATTATATATAATGTATATCTATATTTTACAAAGTAACGCGCGAATAGGCCGGCGCATCTATCGGACAGAAATCCTTATCCAGATACTTGAAGTAGCCCGTAATGGCAATCATGGCAGCATTATCCGTTGTATAGCTGAATTTCGGAATAAAAATATTCCAGCCGTACTTCTCTGCATGTTCACGGAACGCATTGCGCAAACCATTATTGGCAGAAACACCTCCGGCCACTGCCACCTCCTTAATCTTATATTCTTTCGCAGCCTTACGAAGTTTATCCATCAGAATGTCCACAACAGTAGCTTCCAATGAAGCTGCCAAGTCTACCTTATGATGTTCGATGAAATCGGGATCTTCTTTCATCCAGTCGCGCAGAGAATAAAGAAACGAAGTCTTCAGTCCGCTGAAACTATAATCCAATCCGGGAATATGCGGCTTACTGAATGTAAACGCCTTCGGATTACCTTGCCGGGCCAGTTTATCTATAATCGGGCCACCGGGATACCCCAATCCCATCACCTTGGAACATTTATCAATAGCTTCACCGGCAGCATCATCAATAGTCTGCCCCAGAATCTGCATATCATTGTATGCTTTCACCAGGATAATCTGCGAGTTTCCACCAGAAACCAATAAGCAAAGGAACGGGAAATTCGGCTGTACATTCTCCTCACCTTCTGCTTTAATGAAATGAGCTAATACATGTCCTGTCAAGTGGTTAACATCCACCATAGGAATACCCAACGATCGTGCGAATCCTTTAGCGAAAGACACCCCTACCAACAAAGATCCCATCAAACCGGGACCACGCGTAAAGGCTACGGCACTCAACTCTTCTTTAGTCACTCCGGCACGTTTCAGTGCTTCGTGCACCACCGGGACTATGTTTTGCTGATGTGCACGGGAAGCCAGTTCGGGTACTACACCACCGTACGCTTCGTGCACAGCCTGGCTGGACACTACATTCGAAAGCAGATAACCATCCTTGATGACAGCAGCAGCAGTGTCATCACAAGAGGATTCTATTCCCAAGATTATTGTACTCATAATGTTTATTTACGTTTAAACGCTGCAAAAGTAGTGATAAAAGTACGATTCATAACGTATTATTTCATATTTTTGTTGGCTAATTATAAAAATTAACCGCCTATCAGAAAGCTGAAAAAAACAGTACGCTGGGTACTCGGTATCATATTGGGATTGTATATCGGTACTATCCTGTTGCTGAACATTCCCTATGTTCAGCGCCAAATGTCTGTACTTGTTGCCAATGAACTGGCTTCCATACTGGGTAGTAAACTCACCATCGGGCGGATAGACATGGGGTTGCTGAACCGCATCATCATTGATGACTTGCTTCTGAACGACCAGTCCGGGAAGGAGATGCTGAAAGTAACCCGCCTCTCTGCCAAATTCGATATTCTTCCCCTATTCAGCGGCAAAATATCTATCAGCAACGTACAATTATTCGGCTTCAACATCAACCTGGAGAAGCAAACTCCCAAGGATAAACCCAACTTCCAGTTTGTACTCGACGCTTTTGCCTCTAAAGATACCATTCAGAAGAAAAGCAATCTGGACCTGCGCATCAACTCTCTGCTGATACGCCGTGGAAAATTCTCTTACGATGTTCTTTCGGAGAAGAGTACTCCCGGCAAATTCAATCCACAGCACATCCGCTTGCGCAACATCATAGCCAATATCTCTTTGAAAGCCCTGCAAAGCGACTCAATCAACGCTGCCATCAAGCGTATGAGTGTCGAAGAAGAACATTCCGGGTTTGAACTGAATAAGTTAAGCCTCAAAGTGGTAGGCAACAATCAGCAAATGAGGATTGAGAACTTCGCCATCGACCTGCCGCAAACCTCCCTGGCAATGGACACCATCCGCATGGAATACGACAGTCTGGGAGCCTTCAACAACTTCGCCCGCGATGTGCATTTCTCATTTCACATGCTACCCTCCCAGATAGCACTGCAGGATTTATCTGCCTTCGTCCCGGCCTTCAGCCCGTTCAAAGAAAAGTTGTGGGTAGAAGTACAGACCAACGGAACCATCAACCAATTGAACTGTCCCCACCTCTCTATCTCCGGTGGCGACCACTTTTATCTGAGGGGAGACGTATCCCTGCAAGACCTTTCGCATCCGGAAGACGCTTATATATTCGGTAATCTGTCCAACTTGTATGCCGATCCGGAAGGAATCGCTTTCTTTGTCCGCAATTTAAGCAAGAACTATAATGGCGTTCCTCCCGTGCTGCAACATTTGGGAACCGTTTCATTTCGCGGAGAAGTCTCCGGTTATTTCACTGATCTCGTCACTTACGGCCGGGTGCGTACAGATATCGGCACCATACAGACCGACCTCAAATTAAGTTCGGACAAAGAGAAAGGCTATTTTGCTTATTCGGGCGCAGTGAAAACAGAGGAATTCGAACTTGGCAAGATGCTGGGGAATGATAAGTTCGGTAAAGTCACATTCAATCTGGATGTCAACAGCAGCCACTATGAAAAGCAATATCCGACCGTCACCCTGAAGGGACTGGTTGCCTCCATAAACTACAGCGACTATACCTACGAGAATATCACCTTAGACGGAGAATACAAACAAGGCGGTTTCACCGGGAAAGTATCCTTGGATGACACCAACGGCTCGGTTATGCTGAACGGCACCATCAATACAGCCAAACAAGTACCAACCTTCAACTTCCTGGCAAACATCAGCAAAGTCCGCCTGCACGACCTCCACCTGACGCCCAAATATGAAGATACAGAGATGTCAGTCAAGATAAAGGCCGATTTCACCGGAGGTTCCATAGACGAAATGAACGGTGAAATCAACATTGACAGCCTGCAATACATCGCCCCGGACAAGCAATACTTCATGGATAACCTGAAGATAGCCGCACGAAAAGACGAATCTCAGAAACGGCTGACCATCACCTCCAACTTTCTGCAAGGCAACATTGAAGGAGATTATTCCTACCGCACCCTGCCTGCCAGCGTACTGAATATTATGAGGCGCTATATTCCGGCCCTAATCCTGCCGGATAAAAAGCCTGTGGAGACAGAAAACAACTTTCATTTCGACCTGAACATTTATGATACGGAGTTACTCTCCACCGTTTTCCAGATACCGATAAAGGTATATGCCCACTCCACCGTGAAAGGCTACTTCAATGACAAAGCCCAGCGCCTGCGCGTTGAAGGCTATTTTCCCCGCCTGCGCTACGAAGATAAATTCATAGAGTCCGGCATGATACTTTGCGAGAATCCCGGCGACCAGTTCCATGCACGCCTGCGCTTCAGCAACCGGAAGTCAAGTGGCGCCGTCAACGTAGCCCTGGAAGCACAAGCGCAGAACAATACGATTCAAGCAGCACTGAACTGGGGAAACAGCAATACCGTGACCTACAGCGGCAAGCTGGCCGCCATCACGCACTTCATCCGCGAACAGAAAGCACCGTTGAAAACCATTGTCGACGTACAGCCCACAGATGTCATCCTCAACGACACATTGTGGAATATACATCCTTCCCAAGTAGTGCTCGACTCCGGCAAGGTATATGTCGACAACTTCCTGTTCAGCCATAAAGACCGGCACCTGCGCGTCAACGGTACTGTTTCCAAAGAGCCCCACGACACAGTACGCCTGGATCTGAAAGAAATCAATATCGGATACGTATTCGATATTGCCGACCTGGGCGTAAACTTCAAAGGAGAAGCCACCGGTCCTGCCTTTGCCAGCGGAGTGCTGGAAAAGCCGGTCATGAGCACCGACTTGTTTATCCGTAACCTCGGACTGAACGAAGGGTTGCTGGGTGATGCCAACATACACGGAGAGTGGCATCACGAAGTAAAAGGCATCTTCCTCGATGCCCATATCCGCGAAAAAGACATTGCCAAAAGCCATGTGCGTGGCTATGTATATCCGTTGAAACCAACCAGTGCGCTCGACCTTCAGATCGAAGCAGACGGTACCAACCTGAAGTTTATCCATCACTATATGAGCAGCATTACGCCCGAATTCAACGGACGTGCCACCGGCAATGTACACTTCTACGGCAAATTCAAAGCATTGACGATGGAAGGGCGTGTATTGGGCGATGCCTCCATGAAAGTGGAAGTACTCAACACCACCTTCTCTATAAAAGACAGCATCTACATCGAACCCGGCGGACTGACTTTCAACAACAACCGCATTCTTGATACACAAGGCCATCAAGGCAGAGTGAGCGGCTATCTCCACTACGAGCATTTCAAGAATCTGGAATACCGTTTCAACTTCAATGTTGATAACATGCTGGTCATGAATACCAAAGAATCTCCCGACTTCCCTTTCTACGGAACAGTTTATGGTACGGGAAATGCAACGATTGCCGGCAATGCCCAGGACGGAGTGAACATCGACGTGGCCATGACGACAAACCGCAATACAAATTTCACCTATATAAAGGATAATGTGACTACGGCAGCCAGCAATCAGTTCATCAGGTTCGTGGACAAGACACCGCGCCGCGCCGTCCAAGACTCTGTCCGCCTCTCCGACTACGAAATAGCGCAGAAAGAAATCGAGGAAGAAGAAAAGGAAAGTGACACGGATATCCGTCTGAATCTGCTGGTAGACGCCACCCCTGACGCAACCATGAAAATCATCATGGACCCCATTGCAGGCGATTACATCAGCGGAAGAGGAACCGGAAATATCCGTACCGAGTTCTTCAACAAAGGAGATGTGAAGATGTTCGGCAATTACCGAATCAGTCAGGGCGTCTACAAATTCAGTTTGCAAGAAGTAATCCGCAAGGACTTTATCATAAAAGACGGAAGTACCATTACCTTCAACGGTTCACCGCTCGATGCCACGCTGGACATAAAAGCCGCCTATACCGTCAACTCTGCCTCCCTGAACGACTTGATGCCCAGCGGTTCCGCCGATTCCGAATATATCACTCAAACCAATGTTAAAGTAAACTGTATGATGGACCTGACCGGACAATTGACTTCACCCGATATCAAATTCGGCATCGAACTGCCCAATGAACGCGACGAAGTGCAGTCTCTGGTCCGTACTTACATTCCTACGGACGAACAGATGAATATGCAGATACTCTACCTCCTGGCTATCGGGAAGTTCTATACACCGGAGAATACAGGAGCTACACAGAATTCAAACATGATGTCCAGTATGGTATCTTCCACACTCTCCGGGCAGCTGAACAATGCTTTATCGAACATCCTCGACGTCAACAACTGGAATTTCGGAACCAACTTCAGTACCGGAGAAAGAGGATGGACGGATGTAGAGTTTGAAACAATGCTATCCGGCCAGCTACTGAACAACCGTCTGCTTATCAACGGTAACTTCGGTTATCGCGATAATCCGATGGCAAACACCAACTTTGTTGGAGACTTTGAGGCGGAATGGCTTGTCAACCGTTCAGGAGATATCCGTCTGAAGGCGTATAACGAAACAAACGACCGCTATTATACCCGAACGAACCTGACTACACAAGGCATAGGCATTATTTTCAAGAAAGACTTCAATAAATGGAGCGAACTCCTCTTCTGGAATAGATTGAAACTCAGAAGGCTGAGAAAGGAGCAAGAAGAAGAAGCCAAAAGGGATACGTTATCGACCAATCCAGGGCAAGTACCGCAAAATGCAGTTCCGGAAGCCCAATCTAAACGGGAAAGAAGATAGAAACAGATAGTATATAATGCTGCTTTGCCTTATGTATAACTTCGTTTTCCCATTGAGGGCCGAACGGTTTACATACGTGGGCTGAAGGGCACACGCCTGTCCCCCGAAGAGCCCACAACCGGAGGACGAAGTTATACATAAGGCAAAGCAGCATTATCAATAAGCCAAATGCACAAAAGGAACAAGCCAAATGCACATTTTAGAACGGCAATGGTCCATCCGAACCTACCCCGCCGAACGGATTATCCGTCTGCACCGGAAAGTCGGCAGCCGAAGGAGGAGGAGGTGTGGCATCACTGCCAATAGGCGCATTCATACGCGAACCGAACGTAGCTCCCCCGCCACCCTCTGCCGGAGGTGGAATGACCATATCGTCCTCCGGATTTGCAAAGCGGGTAAACTGACCGATAAAACGTAAACGTACATCGCCTACGGCACCGTTACGGTGCTTGGCTATGATAATCTCTGCCATACCACGGAGGTCGCTACCGTCGGCAGAAGTGTATATCTTGTAATATTCGGGACGGTGAATGAAGCACACCATATCGGCATCCTGCTCAATGGCACCGGACTCACGAAGGTCGCTCAACTGAGGACGCTTACCCTCCTCGCCTTCACGGTTCTCCACACCACGATTCAACTGAGACAAGGCAATGATAGGAATATTCAGTTCCTTTGCCAAACCTTTCAATGAACGCGAAATGGTACTTACCTCTTCCTGGCGGCTGCCGAATGACATACCACTCGCGTTCATCAGCTGAAGGTAGTCAATGATGATAATCTTCACACCATGTTCACGCACCAGTCGGCGGGCTTTCGTACGGAGTTCGAATACCGACAGAGAAGGCGTATCGTCCACATAGAGCGGAGCATCCAGCAGGTCGCGCAGTTTGTAGTCCAGCTGCTGCCACTCATAGTCCGCCAGCTGACCGCTCTTGATCTTCTCACTCGGAATTTCGCACACATTGGAAATCAAACGATTCACCAACTGTACGTTGCTCATTTCAAGAGAGAACAGGGCTACGGGGTTGCGGAAGTTCACGGCAATATTCTTTGCCATCGAAAGCACGAACGCCGTCTTACCCATGGCAGGACGGGCAGCGATGATAATAAGGTCGGACTTCTGCCAACCGGAAGTCATCTTATCCAGCTTGGTATAACCGCTTTCCAAGCCACTCAAACCGTCGGTACGGGCGGCAGCTTTCTGAATCAGGTCGTAAGCTTCGGCAATGATAGGATTGATTTGCGTATAATCCTTCTTCATGTTCTGCTGAGAAATCTCAAACAGCTTGCCTTCGGCTTCTTGCATCAGGTCGTCCACGTCCAGCGTTTCGTCAAAAGCCTTGCTCTGGATATTGCTGGTGAAAGTAATCAATTCGCGTGCCAATGACTTCTGCGCTATGATACGCGCATGGTACTCGATATGCGCAGAAGAGGCAACCTTACTACTTAATTGGGTAATATAGAACGGTCCGCCTACTTCCTCCAGATCGCCCCGTTTGGCAAGCTGCTCTTTCACGGTGAGGATATCCACCGGCTTCTGATTTACTGCCAAGTCGGTGATTGCGGAATATATCAACTGGTGCCGGTGCTCATAAAAAGACTCCGGACGAAGAATCTCGCTTACCAATGAATAAGCGTCTTTCTCAATCATCAAAGCACCCAATACGGCTTCTTCCAATTCCGGCGCTTGCGGCTGGATGCGCCCATAGTCGGTAACGGGCTGCGGAGTTTTGCCTTTCGGAGTACGGGATGTTCTTCTTTGTTCTGCCACTTTTGTAGTTATAAGTTATTAGTTATAAGTTATTTGCTAATACCTGACTATAAGTCTTGCTTAAAAGGGAGAGCAAAGATAGTTCTTTTCTTCCATCGTTCAATTGCTATTAACATATAAGTTTTAAATTAATTGTTAACTTTGCATCCACCAATAAATAACTTATAACTCACAACTTATAACTGAAAAGATGCTTGCTTTTCCAAACGCCAAAATAAACTTGGGACTGAATATCACAGAGAAACGTCCCGACGGATATCACAATCTGGAAACCATATTCTATCCCATTCCTGTAGAAGATGCACTGGAAATAAACATGCTGAACGAAGACGGCAAGAAATACCGCCTGCATCAGGCCGGATTGGAAATAGCAGGAGAAGCGGAAGACAACCTGGTTGTAAAAGCTTATAAACTGCTGGATGAAAGATTCGGGCTTCCTCCGGTAGATATTCACCTCTTCAAGCGTATTCCGTCGGGTGCAGGACTGGGTGGCGGCTCGGCAGATGCAGCCTTTATGTTGAAGCTGCTGAATGAGAAATTCAATCTCGGACTGGCAGACGAAATGCTGGAAACATTTGCTGCCAGGCTGGGTGCCGATTGTGCATTCTTCATCAAGAATCGGCCCACTTATGCAGAAGGCATCGGAAACATCTTCTCTCCGGTCTCACTCTCGCTGAAAGGTTACCAGATATGGTTGGTAAAGCCGGATATCTTTGTCTCGACGCGCGATGCTTTTGCACAGATCAAGCCCCATCATCCCCAAAGATCCCTGAGGGAGATTGTGCAACTGCCCGTCGAAGCATGGAAAGAGTACATGGTCAATGATTTTGAAGAAAGCGTATTCCCGCAATTCCCTGCCATCGGAGAGATAAAGGAAGAGATGTACAGACAAGGTGCTGTATATGCTTCCATGAGCGGGTCGGGTTCATCGGTTTACGGACTGTTCAAAGCAGATGCGGTATTGCCGGAAGTGGATTTCGGAGAAAAGGCTTTCGTGTACAAAGGCAAGTTGGCGGATAAAGTTCTCTGATTCGTTGAAACAAAAGGCCGGCAAGGTTGTTTCTTACAATAAAATAAAACCAACCTTGATTATGAAGAATCTCAGATTATCCGGCTTACTGACGAGCCTGTTATTGCTGATTTCTATTTCTGCTTTTGCAGAAGGCCACCTTCCTGCAAAGATAGATACAGCCTTTCAAAAGATGTATCCCAAAGCAACAAATGTAGAGTGGAGCCAAATGGCCGGTTGCTACGTTGCAGAGTTTATAACGGACAATCAGGAACTTGATGTCTGGTTCAGTAATGATGCAGAGTGGGTTATGACCGAAACAGATGTAGAATCGTTGGAAAAAGTACCGGCTCCCGTGGCAGAAGCTTTTATGAACAGTACGATGGCGGGCATGCGGCTGAGGGATGTCCGCATCATCACCTTTCCCAAACATCCTACGGTGATTGTTCTTGAAGTGGAGCAATACAATTCGGAAGAAGAGTTTCAGCTATTCTATGCTCCGGATGGACAATTACTGCAAAGCCTTGATGTAACGGAACTTGGAGGAGAGATTTATCCGGGATTATTCTTTTAGTGATTAGAGTATAACAAAAATCTGATAAATATATCATTCTGTCATTCAGAGCGAAGCGAAGAATCTCTTCTCTGTGTATTCAAGGGAGTAGATTCTTCGCTTCGCTCTGAATGACAGAATGATGTTATATTTCGTACAATCTTATTAATTACTTAATAGACTTCTACTTTCGCAGCAATACTCTTTGCCTTATCACGCAAAGCATCCAGATCGCTGCCAAGTGGTGCGTAGCACAGCACAACGCCCATGCGACGGTTTACCCGAGTGGTCGGCTTACCGAAAATACGCAGATAGGTATCTTCTTCTTTCGTAACCTCTTCCATACCCCGGTAATTGGGACGTTCCTGGCTGGCTATCGGGGAAAGTACTACAGCACTTGCTCCGATGCGCTCCTGCTTGATGCCCGGAATAGGCAAACCAAGCACGGCACGCAGATGAAGCTCGAACTCATTGAGATTCTGCGTTCCTGCCAAAGTCACCATGCCCGTATCGTGCGGACGCGGAGAAAGTTCGGAGAAGTAAACTCCGTTCTCGTGGCTGAGGAAGAATTCCACGCCCCAAAGACCGGCACCGGTCAAGGCACGGGTCACCTTCTCTGCCATGTCCTGCGCTTCCTTCAGATGGGCAGGGTCAATATGTGCAGGCTGGAAACTTTCGCGATAGTCCCCACCCTTCTGCACATGTCCGATGGGCGGACAGAACAAAGTCGGACCATTCTTCTGGGTTACAGTCAGCAGGGTTATTTCGCTGTCGAACTTGATGAACTCTTCAATAATAAGCTCCTTTATGTCACCGCGACTGCCGTTACAGCCATATTCCCACGCATGTTCCAGTTCATCGGCACTCTTCACCAGAGACTGGCCTTTGCCGGAAGAAGACATCAACGGTTTTACCACACAAGGGAAGCCAATCTTTTCGGAAGCAGCTTTCAGCTCTTCCAAAGATTTGGCATAAAAGTATTTGGCGGTCTTCAGTCCGAGTTCCTGCGCAGCAAGGTCACGTATCGCTTTGCGGTTCATGGTGAAGTTTACGGCACGTGCACTGGGCACTACCTGAATGCCTTCCTTCTCGAAGTCATACAAGCGTTCCGTGCGGATAGCTTCAATTTCCGGAACAATGATATCCGGTTGATGTTTGCGTACTACGCGTTCCAAAGCGTCACCGTCCAGCATGCTGAACACTTCACATTCATCTGCCACTTGCATGGCAGGTGCTCCGGCGTACGAGTCACAAGCAATGATGTATTGCCCTTTGCGTTGGGCGGAAATCACAAACTCTTTACCCAGTTCACCGGAACCTAATAATAAAATCTTCTTCATTTATATTTTCAAAATAGTTATAATCACACGGATAAATGGGAATTTAGGGGCGCAGCGCCCCCAACAAAATTTCCTTTCGGTATGATTGCGCATCCTAAGGCTGAAAGCCTTTCATCTATTAGCCCAGGGCAACGCCCTGGGTAATAATGCGCTCCGATCTCTGCGCCCTGAAAGGGCAAAAGCCCGTTATACAATCTTATGCCCTTTCAGGGCGTAAAGTGAAGGGGCGTTCTTAAACCCAGGGCGTTGCCCTGGGCTAATAGATGAAAGCCTTTCAGGCATTGCTGCGCAAGTAATCCGAATGGAAATCTTGCTCCAGCGCTACGCTGGTAAATTATCCCTTATTGATGCTGTTCCCTCAGCAAATCATTCACCGTCTTCACCGGATTGAATGTAGTCAAAGAAACCTCTACAAATATCGTATTCCAATCGCTCATGGCACCGTTCCACAATCCCGGAAGTTCAAGCGCCTTCAGCTCCTTGCCATTCTTCGATTTATAGGAAATGAAGCCCGTAGCCTTATCTACATACTTCACAAGGTCGAATTTATGTCCCTTGTAATCGCGAACCGCACAAACCAGATCTACCGGATTGAAGTGCGTACCCTTCTCGAACATCTCCTTCTTCTCCGGATCATTCATATCGATCTGCGAACTTTCAAGGATTTGCAGGGAGATAGTACCGTCACTGTTGTATGCCAGGAACGGACCGCCACCCGGTTCGCCTACATTCTTCACCATACCGCAAACACGCATCGGACGGTTCAGCTTCTCTTTCAGATACATCACCAGTTCGGAATCTTCCAAGTCCTTGACGTCCGGGTTCTTGCAATAAAGCTGTTTCTGCAGGAACTGAAGAATTTCAAGAATCTGCTCGTGCGTATACTTACCGCCATCCAGCAACTGAAGATAAGCAAATGCTTTCTGCTGAAGGGCAACCAGTACACCGGCAATCAGTTTCTTATATAATACGGTGTCACCTTTCAGTTTGTCGGGCACCACATTATCTATATTCTTTATAAAGATAATATCCGCATCGAGGTCGTTCAAGTTCTCGATCAATGCACCGTGTCCGCCCGGACGGAACAACAGTTTACCGTTATCACGGAACGGCTGGTTGTCCATATCGGCAGCAATCGTATCGGTGCTCGGCTTCTGTTCCGAGAACGTAATGTTATAATCCACTCCATACCTCTTGGCATAAGCCGTAGCCTTTTCATCGACCAGTGCCTGGAACAAAGCGCGGTGTTCGGGCGAAACCGTAAAGTGCACATTCACCTTACCGTTCTTATTGGCAGCATAGAGAGCACCTTCTACCAGATGTTCCTCCAGCGGTGTGCGGCTGCCGTCTTCATACTTATGGAATTTCAGCAAGCCTTTGGGCAAAGCGCCATAATTCAGGCCGGCTGCCTCAAGCAGACCTGCCACCACCGTCTTATAATCTCCGGCAGCTATCAGACCGGGAATATCCTCACTGGTAGATTCCTTACATACAGCATTCAGATCATTATAGAAAGCGAACTTCTCGAGTTTATCGAAGAAAGTCTTCTCAAAGTCTGTTTGCGGCGTCTCGTAATCTGCTCCAAGAAATTCAAATAAATTCTTGAACATACGACTGGCAGCACCCGATGCAGGCACAAACTTAACCACTGTTTTATCTGTCTGTGTATAAGCCTCCCACGCGTCCAGATATTTCTTCTGTTCGTCGCTATCCGGTGCCAGAATACCCTTCTCTACAGAAGCGGCAGCAAATAACTTCAGGTACGGGAAACCCTTTTCGAAACAAGCCAACTGTTCGGCTATTTGTTCTTCCGAGATGCCTTTCTTTGCGAGCAACTCTTTGTCTTGCGGTGTCATCATAATATCTTGTTTTATTAATTCATGCCCAAAAATACAAAAAAAGCGGAACAGCTGTCAAGAAAAAGAAGAAAAAACTTACCTTTGAAGCATAAAATACGGACGATTATGGAAACAGATGAATTTTTCACTACCGAGGAGAAGGATTTACTCTTCTCCCTCTACCGAAAATTATTGCAGCTCTCGGGAGAAACACTTCTGAAAGGCGACTGCAGGAAACTGAAAACACATCTTGTCAACACTATACAAAACCACCACATACAACGGGATATTTTCGGTCTGAACCCTGTCATCAAGGATATGCAGACTGCCGTCATCGTGGCGGAAGAGATCGGCATGAAGCGGGCGTCCATCCTGGGATTGATGCTGCACGACTCAGTGCGTTGCGGCACTTGTACCTCCGAGGAAGTGGAACATAGTTATGGTGAAGACGTGGCAGGCATCATCCGGGGACTGATACGCGTCAACGAACTCTACTCCAAGAGCCCCACTATCGAGTCCGAGAACTTCCGCAACCTGCTACTGTCCTTTGCCGAAGATATGCGGGTTATCCTTATCATGATTGCCGACCGTGTGAACGTGATGCGGCAAATCAAGGATTGCGAGAACGACGAAGCCCGCCGGCAAGTAGCCAACGAGGCTGCCTATCTCTATGCCCCCCTCGCCCACAAGTTGGGGTTGTACAAGCTGAAATCGGAATTGGAAGACCTCTCGCTGAAATATACGGAGAGAGATATCTACTACCATATCAAAGAGAAACTGAATGAAACAAAGGCATCGCGCGACAAGTACATCGCCGCCTTCATCGCTCCGGTACAGAAGAAGCTGGAAGAAGCCGGACTGAAGTTCCACATCAAGGGACGTACCAAGTCCATCCACTCCATCTACCAGAAGATGAAGAAGCAGAAATGCCCCTTCGAAGGCGTTTACGACTTGTTTGCCATCCGTGTGATATTAGATTCTGCCTACGAAAAGGAGAAGCTGGAATGCTGGCAGGCATACTCCATCGTGACGGATATGTACCAGCCCAATCCCAAGCGCTTGCGCGACTGGTTGTCCGTGCCCAAAAGCAACGGCTACGAGTCTCTGCACATCACCGTGATGGGTCCGGAAGGCAAATGGGTGGAAGTACAGATACGCACCGAACGCATGGACGAGATTGCCGAACGCGGCCTTGCCGCCCACTGGCGCTACAAAGGTGTGAAAGGCGAAACGGGACTCGACGAATGGCTGACCTCCGTACGCGAAGCCTTGGAAAACTCGGACAGCAGCGGACTGGAAACCATGGACCGGTTCAAACTGGACTTATACGAGGACGAGGTTTTCGTCTTTACTCCGAAAGGAGACCTGTTCAAGCTGGCCAAAGGCTCCACTGTGCTCGATTTCGCTTTCCACATCCACAGCAAGCTGGGCTGCAAATGCATTGGTGCCAAAGTGAACGGCAAGAACGTACAGTTGAAGCAGGTGCTGCAAAGCGGTGACCAGGTGGAAATCATGACGTCCAACACGCAAACGCCCAAGCAGGACTGGCTGAACATCGTGACCACTTCCAAAGCCCGCACCAAAATACGCCAGGCACTGAAAGAAATGGCAGCCCGCCAGCATGCCTTTGCCAAAGAGACACTGGAACGGAAGTTCAAGAACCGGAAAGTGGAGTATGATGAGGGTACAATGATGCGCCTTATCAAGCGCCTCGGCTTCAAAGTGGTGACAGACTTTTTCCAGGCCATTGCCGACGAGGAGCTTGATGTAAACGACATCATGGACAAGTACGTCGAACAGCAGAAACGGGAAAACGATACGCGTGACGACATAACCTACCGCAGTGCCGAAGGCTACAACCTGCAGCAGACCATGCCGGAAGAAATCAGCACCAAAGAAGATGTGCTCGTCATTGACCAGAACCTGAAAGGGCTGGACTTCAAGCTGGCACGTTGCTGCAATCCTATTTATGGCGATGATGTCTTCGGATTTGTCAGCGTGACGGGAGGCATCAAGATACACCGCAGTGACTGCCCCAATGCCAGCGACTTGCATTCACGCTTCGGCTACCGCATTGTAAAGGCGCGTTGGGCAGGGAAGTCACAAGGCACGCAATATCCCATTACGCTCCGCGTTGTTGGGCACGATGACATCGGGATTGTGACGAACATCACTTCCATCATTTCCAAAGAAACGGGAATTACGTTGAGAAGCATAGGGATTGATTCGCACGACGGATTGTTCTCCGGCACACTGACGATCATGGTGGGTGATACGGGACGCCTGGAAGCGCTCATCAAAAAGCTGAGGACGGTGAAGGGAGTGAAACAAGTTTCAAGAAACTAAATGATAATTTAGGGGCGTGTGATAACAAGTGTATCTCAAACTCCTCCGCCT
>ERZ791737.35-NODE-35-length-201731-cov-20.154639_pt1 | contig 201731 bp, 149 predicted proteins | sample MGYA00510042_ERZ791737 | MGnify/ENA primary metagenome ERZ791737 (study PRJEB30046, sample SAMN00791965) | human gut metagenome | study: EMG produced TPA metagenomics assembly of the A metagenome-wide association study of gut microbiota in type 2...
AATTAATCTTAAAAATTAGACACACAATGAAAAAGTTATTTGCAATTGTTGCTGTAATGGGAGTCTTAACATTTGGCTCAACTCAACTTGTTCAGGCTCAAGATGCTCCTGCAGCGGAACAAACAGAACAGGCTGCTCCTGCAGCTACAGGCTCTGCAGACGTTGAAGAAGGTGGTATCCACAAAGAAATTAAGACGAAGTTTATTGAAGGTACTGCATCCTTCATGAGTTTGGTAGCCATCGCATTGGTTATCGGTCTTGCATTCTGTATCGAACGTATCATTTATCTGAGTTTGGCTGAAATCAACACAAAGAAGTTTATGGCTGCTATCGAAGCTGCTTTGGAAAAAGGTGACGTTGAAGCTGCTAAAGACATCGCACGTAACACAAGAGGTCCTATTGCTTCTATCTACTATCAAGGCTTGATGAGAATTGATCAAGGTATTGATGTAGTAGAAAAATCAGTAGTATCTTACGGTGGTGTACAAGCTGGTTACTTGGAAAAAGGTTGCTCTTGGATCACATTGTTCATTGCAATGGCTCCGTCTTTGGGATTCTTGGGTACTGTAATCGGTATGGTGCAGGCATTTGATAAGATCCAACAAGTAGGTGATATCTCTCCGACGGTTGTAGCAGGTGGTATGAAGGTTGCCTTGATTACTACTATCTTCGGTTTGATCGTTGCTTTGATCCTCCAAGTATTCTATAACTACATCCTGGCTAAGATTGAAGCTTTGACTAGTGAAATGGAAGATTCTTCTATCTCACTGTTGGATATGGTTATCAAATATGACTTGAAATACAAAAAATAATCAAGATGGCTAAGTTATCATATAAAGTATCATACTACGTACTGTACGTAATGTTTGCTGCCATTTTGGTAGTATTGGGATTGTTCTACCTCGGTGGAGATGCCCAAGGCGCTGCAGTACTGACGAGCGTTGACGCAGATATGTGGCAACCGGCTCAGACAGATGCGCTGATCTATTTGATGTACGCTCTGTTGGCTGTGGCTATTATTGCTACAGTGGTTGGTGTAGTGTTCCAGTTTGGATCTGCATTGAAAGATAATCCTGGGGCAGCATTGAAGTCTTTGATCGGTTTGATTATACTGGTTGCAGTTGTTATTATTGCTTGGGCTATGGGTAGCGATGAGCCTCTCAATATCCCGGGATATGACGGTAGTGACAACGTTCCTTTCTGGTTGAAGATTACTGATATGTTCCTCTATTCAATCTACATTTTGTTTGCCGGAACAGTTTTGGCAATCATTTTCAGTAGCATTAAGAAGAAATTATCATAACTAATTGGGGCAACTCAATTTAAAGAGTAATTACAATGGCAAAAGGAAAAAGAAAAGTTCCTGATATTAACTCAAGTTCTACAGCGGATATTGCGTTCTTGTTGCTGATCTTCTTCTTGATTACAACATCTATGGACACTGACCGTGGTTTGGCAAGACGTTTGCCGCCACCGCCGGAAAAAGACCAGAAGATAGATGATGCTAAGAAGAAAGAACGTAACGTATTGCAAGTCTTCTTGAATATGAACGACCAGTTAATGTGCGGTAACGATTATATCAACGTAGATCAATTGCGAGCAAAAGCAAAAGAATTTATTGCTAACCCGTATAATGACGAAAACAAACCGGAAAAGGTTTCAAAGAACGTTCCTTTCTTCGGTACTGTACAAGTTACGGAGGGGCATGTGATTTCTTTGCGTTGTGACCGTGGTTCTTCATATAAGGCATATATGGCTGTACAGAATGAGTTGGTAGCAGCTTACAATGAGTTGCGTGACGAATTAGCTCAGGAAAAGTGGCAGAAAAATTATGCTGATCTGGACCAGGAACAACAAGATGCAATTCGTGAAATTTATTCTCAGAAGATTTCTGAGGCAGAACCTAAAAAGTACGGAGAAAAGAAGTAATGGGAAAATTTAATAAGACTGGTAAACGCGAAATGCCGGCGTTGAACACTTCTTCTCTGCCTGACCTTATCTTCACCTTGTTGTTCTTCTTCATGATTGTAACAACTATGCGTGAGGTAACATTGAAGGTTGAGTTTAAGGTTCCGCAAGCTACAGAATTGGAGAAACTTGAAAAGAAGTCTTTGGTTACGTTTATCTATGTAGGAAAACCTACTGCCGAGTTTCGTAAGAAGTTGGGTAATGAAAGCCGTATCCAGTTGAACGACAGTTATGCTGAAGTTGCTGAAATCCAAGACTACATTATTGGTGAACGTGCCAGTATGAAGGAAGAAGATCAGCCGCAGATGACAGTGTCTTTGAAAGTTGACCAAGATACGAAAATGGGTATCGTAACAGATATCAAAGAAGCTCTTCGTAAGGCTTATGCATTGAAGATTAACTATTCTGCGCAACCGCGTCAGTAAGAAGTTAATAAACTATATTAATAAAGGTCGTTTGCACTGCTGCAAACGACCTTTATTTGTTTTTATATCACTACTACTTCGCGTTGTATACTTCGCGGTAGATGTGCTCTTTTACATTATCGAAGTCTTTCTCACATTGTATATCTCCGTAGGCCATGAGCAGCATGGGGAGATAGCCGTCTCCGGCTTTGTATGGAGGTTGCTGGTAAGGTTCTTCCCATAATGAGAATCCGTGACGTTGATAGAAGTTGATACGGCGTTGGGCCATTTCCTCATTGGGTACTTCTACTTCCAAGATAATCGGATGTTCCAGAAGCTGGCACAGGTGGTTCAGTACATTCTTTCCATGTCCGCCGTTGCGCTGTGCAGGGTCAACGGCAAAATGTTCTACGTAATAGAAATGTCCGAAATCCCAGTAGGTGATGAATCCTACCGGGGTGTCGTTGTGAAAGATGATGTTGTTATGAAAATGTGCCTTGGTGTCTGTATACCTGCGCAATTCTTCCAATTCCCGGTATTCCTCCGAGGGGAAAGAAGCGGTCATCAGCTGCTCCATATAATGGTATAAAGCGGTGTCGGCGGTAGTGATACGTTGAAGTCTGATCATAAATTGTTTTCAGTTTAGTTTTTATTATTCGGTATAGAAATCAATAATTCGCTGGATGGCCCGTTGGCAAACCGGGCAGAAAGTAGGATATTGGTTGGTACGCATGCGGCAGTTATCAGCAGGGCGATATATGCCTTTGGCAGAGTAGCCGGCTCCCTCGTATACACCTACGGGATATTTTTCACTTTCAGATACAGGGGTAGGGATTGGAGTTCCTTTCACAAGCATATCTTCCCATTTGGATGCGAAGTTGATGCGGGTGCTGATATTCTGTTCCCAGGGCTCTACATCCAGTGGATAGGTGTCTGTCATTACATCATTATCATAGAAATATTCATCGGCAAGTCCGCCGAAGCTATGCCCAAATTCGTGTACAACTACAGGGCGGAACATCGGATGATGTGCGGCTGTCAACGTATAGGAATTGTATATGCCACCGCCACCGTACTCTTCTGTATTGGCAAGGATGATAATGTGTTCATAAGGTATTCCTGCCAAGGCATCATGAATGGATTTTACGCGTGAAGTGGTGAGATACCGGTCCGAATAGAATGTGCTGAAATGAGAACTGAATGCCGTACGTTTCCATTCATCCAGGCGTGGTACGCTTACTCCGCTGTCTTCCGAGGGGCTGGCTACGGCTACAATGTTGAAGCGGTTCTTCATGGAATGGAAAGGCTCGTGCGAAAGCAAACTCTCGCAGGCAATGACGGCATCCTTATAGAATGTTTCCATTTCCTGAGCGGTATATCCCTCTGCAAGAATAGCTATGTCAATGCACTTGTCCGTGTCTCCGCTTTGCAGAAGATACTTATGGGGAGTGACGTGGTCGGTTCCTTTCCGGTGTATCAAGATATCATCCGGGCGGACCACATGCTTCATGCTTGCGCGTACGTTTCTGCGCGGATCAAGAAGCGATATTTCTATTTCTGCCGGATGCAGCGGGTAGGGGAGCAGGAATGTATTTTCAAAACCCTTCGTTACGGTTTTGGCTTCGTCCGTTTCCAACCACTCCTGAAAGAGAGCAGAGAAAGACGTTTTATAGATAATGGCACCACTGTCTACATCTCTCATTGTGATTTGCCCGTTTCCCTGCAGAGGGAGTTCGGACAGATGCTGCTTTCTTCCCGCCCAGGAAGGCAAAGAAGACAATTCGTCCAGGCATATCTCTTGCTTGGCGGCATTGCCGGTAAAGATATAATCTACACGCAGGGTTTTGTCTGCAAAATAATCCGTGAAATTCTGTGCATGCAGAGACAGCGATGCAATCACGCATAATAGGAATAACGAGTACTTCTTCATAACCGTTTGTTGTTTAATTTCTTACAAAGATACTATCTTTAAGGTTCATCTGCAATTTTCTTGAAGGGTGAAGATGATTTTTGTACATACGTCTGCATACTCCTGGTGAGGTTTTATTCTTTTTTTTGCAATAAAAGTTATAAACCGTATTTTTATTGGCAAAAAAATAGCTAACTTTGCATATTGCCGTATGCAGATACGGGAAATATAATAATTCATTAATCATTAGAATTAGAAATGGGACATCATCAATTGGATACCTTAGACGAGCAGATACTGAAGCTTATTGCCGACAACGCGCGTATTCCTTTCCTTGAAGTGGCCAGAGCTTGTAATGTATCGGGAGCGGCCATCCATCAACGCATTCAAAAGTTGACAAATTTAGGCATATTGAAAGGGTCTGAATATGTTATCGACCCCGAGAAGATAGGTTATGAAACATGTGCATATATAGGCATCTACCTGAAAGACCCCGCTACTTTTGATGCTGTGACAAAGGCTCTGGAAGCTATCCCTGAAATTGTAGAATGTCATTTTACAACGGGCAAGTACGATATGTTCATCAAGCTGTATGCCCGCAATAACCACCACTTGCTGAGCATTATCCATGACAAGTTGCAGCCGTTGGGGTTGGCTCGTACGGAAACCTTGATTTCTTTCCATGAAGCCATTAAACGACAGATGCCGATAACGGTAGAAGAGGAAGAAGATTAATCTTTACCGGCGGATATAGTCAACGAATGCATAGGGGCAGGGATGTTTCTCATCGACAGAATGAGATTCCCTGCTTTTTTCTTGCCATACCGCTGCATCTACTTCGGGAAAATAGGCGTCGACTTGTGGCGCTTCCGCATCTACTTCCGTCAGGCAGAGAACATCGGCCAAGGGGAGTGCCTGGCGATATACGCTTGCGCCACCGATAATGTAGACCTGCTCGTCCGGGCGGCAACTTTCCAATGCCGCTTCCAGGGAAGAGAATACTTCTGCCCCGGGATAAGCTGCATCGCTTCGGGAAGATAGAACTACGTTGCGCCGGTTGGGCAGGGCGCCTTTGGGCAGAGATTCAAAGGTCTTTCTGCCCATGATGATGGTGTTTCCGGTGGTCAGGGCTTTGAAACGTTTCAAGTCGTTGGGCAACCAGAACAAAAGTTTGTTCTCATAGCCGATGCCCATGTGGCGGTCTACGGCAGCAATAATATTTATCATAAATCTTTCTTATACTGATACTTTTCCGGCAATATGCGGATGCGGGTTATAATCTACTAATTCAAAATCTTCAAACTTGAAGTCAAAGATGCTTTTAACCTCCGGATTGATTCTCATTTGTGGCAATGGCCTTGGTTCGCGTGAGAGCTGGAGTTTTACTTGCTCCAGATGGTTCAGATAGATATGGGCATCACCGAGGGTATGGACGAAGTCGCCGGCTTGCAGACCCGTAACTTGTGCCATCATTTGCAGGAGCAGGGCATAGGAGGCGATGTTGAAGGGGACTCCCAGGAAGATATCTGCACTGCGCTGGTAGAGTTGCAGGCTGAGTCGTCCGTTGGCCACATAGAATTGGAAGAAAGCATGGCACGGAGGCAGGTTCATATTGTCCAGGTCGCCCACGTTCCAGGCGCTGACGATGATGCGGCGGGAGTCGGGATTGTGCTTGATGGTTTCGACAGCTTCACTGATCTGGTCGATGAATCCGCCTTTATAGTCGGGCCACGAACGCCATTGGTAACCGTAGATATGCCCTAAGTCACCGTTCTCGTCGGCCCATTCGTTCCAGATACGTACACCGTTGTCCTGCAGGTATTTCACGTTGGTATCGCCTTTGAGGAACCACAGAAGTTCGTATATGATAGATTTCAAGTGAAGTTTTTTAGTTGTCAGGCAGGGGAAGCCTTCGTCCATGTTGAAGCGCATTTGATGTCCGAATACGCTGATAGTGCCGGTTCCGGTGCGGTCGCTCTTCTCTGTGCCTTCGGTCAGGACCCGGTTGAGCAAGTCTAAATATTGTTTCATTGTTATTATGCGGATAGTTTATCGCAAAGATACTGCTTTTGGGGAATACACGAAAGTTTCAAATGATAATTTCCCCCTTTAGGGAGCAGATGATTTACAGGAAAGGCGTCATCAGATTACCCACCCAGCCTACAAACTTCTTCCATGCAGAGCGCTTCTTCCAAACTTCGGGGGTCAGTAACGTACTGTTCAGCTTGTCTCTTTCAAACATTTCGTTCAGCTGGTGGGTAGTCGCGGGGTCGAAGATGAAAGCATTCGTTTCGTAGTCGTAGCGCAGGCTGCGGCTGTTGAGGTTGGCAGTGCCCACGGTGCAGAAGGTGCTGTCCACCATCATAATCTTGGAGTGATGGAAGCCGCCGTTGAAGAGATAAATCCTGGCTCCCCGTTTCATCAGCTTGTGTACGATGTAGAAAGAAGCTTCGGGAGTGAAATAAATGTCCGATACGGCAGGTATCATGATTTCTACTTCCGTACCCTTTTTCAAGGCGCTCTTTATTGCCTTGCGGATGGACTTGGTGGGGACGAAATAGGGGTTCACAATCCGTATATTCTTCTGTGCAGCCTGGATGGAAGCACTATAGGCATGGCTGATGGAGCGCGGCGTTTCGCGCGGAGTGCGGTCTACGATGGCTATTTCTTCGGCTATGCTGTCCGGAAACTGGGGGATGTCGGGGAAGTAGGCCGGTCCCCCGATGTGCTGTCCCGTTTCGCGGTTCCACATGGTGAGGAAGATGCCTTGCAGGTAACGGACGGCATCCCCTTCGAGGTGGATGTGCATGTCGTGCCATTTCCCGATTTTGGGCAGGCCGTTGATATAATAATCGGCGATGTTCATGCCGCCGGTATAACCTATTTTACCGTCTATCACTACAATCTTGCGGTGGTCGCGGTGGACGGCGTGGTTTACCCAGGGAAAGGTGATGGGGTCGAACTTCACGATCTCGATGCCACGCTCACGGATGGCTTTCAGGTGATGCTTCTTCAGAGGCTGGTTGTTGGACCAGTTGCCGAAGGCATCGAACATGGCACGCACCTCTACGCCTTCTTTCACCTTTTCGGCCAGGAGGTCGAAGAGGGCGTTGGCAATGGAGTCGTTGCGGAAGTTGAAGTACTCCAGGTGTATGTGGTGCTTGGCTTGGCGGATATTCTCGAAGAGGTCGACGAACTTGTCTCGACCGGTCATCAGCAATTTTACTTCGTTATTGTAAGTGACGGGGGCTCCCATTTGCTGCAAGTAGTCCATAACGATCGAGTCGCTTGCTACTTGTGCCCGGATATTACCAATGGAAAGGATGAATAATATGATGAATAAAACTTGTCTCAAAACTCTCTCTTCTTATTTCGTTTTACGAGGGAGCAAAGATACAATTTATCATTGAAAATGCCAACTATGCCATTGATGAAATCTTGCGATAACCGAAGTAGAGCAGCACGATGCCTGCTATTACCAGTGATTTGGGGTCGACTTCCGTTGCTCCGCTCTGAAGGGCGGTATTGAAAGTTTCGCGCAAAGTATCGAGTACCAGTTGCAAGCCGTCGAAGGCAATGAACAGGACGAGGGCGAGCGTGAAGCAGAACGTGGTCCATATCTGCGACAAGCGTTGGACGCGGTCGGGCAAGTGGCGCATGACGCGGCGGCTGAAGCCATTGTCGGCTATTTCCTGCCGGTGTTCGGCAAAGAATGAAGCGAGGAGTTTATCATCATTTTCCATCATAACCATTTTGTTTTAAGTAAGTAGCCATTTTATCTTTTGCCCGCGAGAGGTGGCTTTTTACGGTTCCCGTCGGGCATCCGGTGATGCCTGCAATCTTTTCGATGCTTTGATCTTCGAGGTAGAAGAGGGTGATGCAGGTGCGTTCCATTTCTTTCAGTGAGGCCAGGGCACGGTAGATGTCCATGTGCTGGCCTACGTCTTGTTGCAGTGTGCTGCATTGAGCGTCTACCCGATACGTGTCCAGGTCATCGGTTTCTTTCCGGCTGCGAATATAATCATAAAATACATTATAGGCAATACGATAGAGCCAGGTTGAGAAGCTGGAAAGATTCCGAAATGAGGCAAGGTTGGTATAGGCTTTGACGAAGGTATCTTGGGCCAGGTCGTCACTCAGTTCGCTGTCGCCGCAGGTCTGGTGCAGGAAGAATCGCCGCACGGGCGACTGGTACTTCTTGACCAACTGGTCGAAGGCCCTGGTGTTGTGAAACACCACGACCTGTGCGACTAACGATATGTCGTTGAGTTGACTCATTTCTTGTCTTCCTGCTTCTGACTGTAATAGATGACTAACTGGCCGAAGCCGGTAAACATGATGAGCAGTCCGATGCAGCCGATGCTGAACTGGGTGGTGATGGCCCAAAGGAAGATGAACAGTCCGATGCCGACGAAGATATTGTTGATGCCTTTGCTGCGTATATCGTTGGAGGCGGCTTCCTTGAAGAAGTTCTCGGGTAACTGCTGTCCGCGGGCCAGAGCTTGCTCGGCAAGGCGGTATTTGGCCTTCCGGTTCTTGTAGCGGAAGAAGAAGATGACGAAGATGATGAGCAGCGGCAGACCGAAGACAAATACGATGGCTGTTACGGTGATAAGAGTTTCGGAGGCTTTGTCGCCGAAGCTGAAGCTGCCCCATTCCAGTCCGCTGTCGTTGCGGTGGTGCTTACTGCTGCCGGAGCGGTTGCTGTCGGCGTCGGTTTCGTAGGTCATGATACTGAGGGTGTCGGTCATGGTCTGCCCGTTGATGACGGTGTCTTTGAGTTCTATCACTCTTTTCTTGTTTCCATGACTGTCGTTTTCAGTCACGGTTCGGTTGCCTCCTTGTACCAGTGCGCAGTACAGCATGGCAAGCATAACTCCTAAAATAATCCGTTTCATACTCTATCGTTTTTTAAGTTTTTATTTCTTTGTTTGTTAGACGTAGCTTGATATGCATAAAGTTGCAAAGAGAAGAAATTTTTTTGAGAAAAGATGCATGGAGGGAGACTTATTGTTAGTCTGATATGAAAGATACTTGTTGGCGAAGCAAGACAAGCTTTACTGCAAGATGCTGCAAACTTGTTGCAACGATGCAGCATACTTGTTGCAGTGCTACTGCAAATAGGTTTGCAATGTCGCTGCAAAAGGTTTGCAGTAGCACTGCAACTTATTTGCAGCGACGCTGCAACACGTTTGCAGTAAAACTGTGGCAGGTCTGCAGCGACAGCAATAGCAGTGGCTGATGTGAATACCTACATCAGTTATGCTGGGGGGATGCCTTCCCCTGGTGCCGAACAAAAAGTACCTTGTAGATTGATAAAAGGTCTTTTTTGTATTACCTTTGCGGACACAAAACAATTCAGAGCATGGAATTACCTGCAGCATTTACCGAGTATTCGCATACCCTCTTGGGCGTTGAAGAATATGAAAGGCTGGCTGATGCCTTGGAAAAGGAGCAACCGATTAGTATACGACTGAATGAGGATAAGTTAACCGACTCTTCGTTTAGTCTTTTTCGTACCTCTTTTAGTCCTGTCCCTTGGTCTTCTACCGGTTTCTACCTGGAGCGGCGTCCGACGTTCACCTTCGACCCCTTGTTTCATGCCGGCTGCTACTACGTGCAAGAAGCCTCGTCCATGTTCGTGGAACAAGCTCTGAAACAGTATCTCACCGACCAACCGGCCGTAATGCTCGACCTCTGTGCTGCCCCCGGCGGCAAGTCGACCCATGCCCGCAGCGTACTTCCCGCAGGCAGTCTGCTGGTTGCCAATGAAGTCATCCGCAACCGCTCGCAGATATTGGCAGAGAACCTCACGAAGTGGGGACATCCCGGCATCGTAGTTACGAACAACGATCCCGCCGACTTTTCTGCCCTCGAAGCTTTCTTCGACGTAATACTGACCGACGTCCCCTGCTCCGGCGAAGGCATGTTCCGCAAAGACCCCGTTGCCGTCAGCGAGTGGAGCCCGGAGAATGTGGACATTTGCTGGCAACGCCAGCGGCGCATCATCTCCGACATTTGGCCTTGTCTGAAGCCCGGCGGCATCCTTATATATAGTACCTGTACTTATAATACACAGGAAGACGAAGAAAACATCCGTTGGATACGTGACGAGCTTTCTGCCGAAGTGCTTCCTCTCTCCATCCCTGCCGATTGGAATATTACAGGAAACCTGTTGGCAGGCGAAGACTTCCCCGTCTACCGCTTCTTGCCGCATAAGACCCGCGGCGAAGGTTTCTTCCTTGCCGTGCTCCGCAAGCCGGGGATGAGCGACGGAAATACCAGGGCTGAGCAAGCTCTTTCTCAGGGAAGGTGTTTTGAAATGCCGGGGAAAAGGAGTGATAACCCCAGGGATAAGGGACGGAAATCCCAGGGCAAAGGAACAAAGACCCCGGGAATCTCCAAAGAGCAGTTATCGTCCCTCGGTCAATGGCTGACGGCTCCGGAGAAGTATGAGTGGTTGATCGATGCCAATCGCGTCAGCGCTTTTCCCCGTGAGTATATGTCCGAGTTGGCAGCTTTGCGTTCGTCACTTCGCATGGTGCAGGCCGGTGTAGAGGTTGCCGAACTGAAAGGCAAGGATTGGATACCTGCGCACGGCCTTGCCATGAGCAGGGCACTGCGTCCGGATGCCTTTGCCTGCGAGGACGTCAGCTACGAGCAGGCCATCGCCTACTTGCGCAAGGAGGCTGTTGCACTATCCGAGGCGGCTCCCCGCGGAGTGGTGTTACTCACTTACAAACAAATCCCCCTTGGCTTTGTCAAGAATATCGGTAACCGGGCTAATAATCTTTATCCTCAGGAGTGGCGCATCCGTAGTGGCTATTTGCCGGAGGAAGTGCTGGAACTGATGTCAATTCTATAATAATCAGACCAAAGCAGCCGAGAAATAATTCTTGTTTTATTTCCCTGCTGATGCAGTGTTTTAGTTTTTACAGCATTTATTATATAAATAATTGTAAAACTAAAACTACTGCCTATGCTAAAGAAAATGATTGCTGCTTTAAGTTTACTCAGTATCTTTGCAGCGTGCCAGAGCGACGAGGACCCCGCACCACAACCCAAACCTCGTAAAGACATCTCCCTTACACGTACCGAACAGGAAATTACGAATTTAGGAACGGATTTCGCTTTCCGCTTCTTCAATCAGGTGTGTAGAACTGAAAAGTCTAATTTGTTTATCTCACCTTTGAGTGCTACGCTCTGTCTCTCCATGATTACCAATGGAGCTGCAGGCAATACCTTAGCAGAAATGCAGACCGTCCTGGGATTCTCCGGTTATTCAATCGAAGATATGAACAGTTATAACCGGAAGCTGGTTTCGGCTCTGCTCGATCTGGATAATACTACCCGCTTGGGCATTGCCAACTCTATTTGGATAAGGCAGGGATTCAGTGTGTATGACGACTTTGTGAATGTGAATAAAAAGATGTACGATGCCCAGGTACAGGAACTGGACTTTACGTCTCCCAACGCCAAAGACATTATAAACAAGTGGTGTGCTGAGAAGACAAATAATTGTATTACGGAAGTGCTGAAGTCGATTCCGGAGAATGCACGTCTTTATTTGTTGAATGCCCTTTATTTCAAGGGAATCTGGACGAATCAGTTTAAGAAATCCAATACGGCTGCAGATCAATTTACAAATCTGGATGGAAGTAAATCGACCGTACAAATGATGAACATGTCCGAAGGACATTTCAATTATACGGAGAATGATTATTTCTCCATAGCAGAGTTCCCTTATGGCAATGAAGCTTTCAGTATGGCAGTGCTTCTGCCGGCTGAGGGGAAGTCTTTGGAAGATTGTTTGCCGCAATTGACGGATGAGCGTTGGCAGGAGTGGAACGATGATTTGTCGGGGACGACTCTGAATGTCAAGCTCCCCCGGTTTGAGTTGAAATATGATAAGGACTTGATAGACGACATGAGGGCAATGGGGATGAAGGATGCTTTCAACGGTACGGTTGCCGATTTCTCTAAAATGTCTGCTGCTGATTTGTTTGTAGGATTATTGCAGCAATTTACTTATATAAAGGTGGATGAAGAAGGTACCGAAGCAGCAGCTGTGACTGTTGGAGGAATGCTGGACGCTGCTGTTGGCCCGGGTATGTCTAAATCATTCCATGTGAATCGTCCTTTTGCTTTCCTGATAAAGGAGAAGAGTACAGGGACTATTCTCTTTATGGGTAAGATCACAAAATTATAGGTACAATCCATAAAAGGAAAGGGATCGCTCACTATCAGAGTGAACGATCTCTTTTTTTATAATTGACTTTTGTATATTTGTGCCATAGCCTTCTGATACTGATTCTCTAATTGCAGAAGGTTTGTCTTGCTCTGATAAACTACCGATATTTCCACGAAATACTCTATCATGCTGATTTGTCCGCCCATGAGTGCTTGTTTCAGCAGTGCGAGGTCTTGTTGCTGCTGGAAGGTACGTCGGTACTCTTCCATAGAGGTATGCAGGTTGCGCGCCTCTTCGTAGAGCTGCCACAGTGTGGAGCTGGCCTGCAGGGCGGCGTTCTCTTTCTGATAATCGATGTTGAGTGCCTGCGTTTTGGCAATCTTTACCTTGTTGCGGTTTTCAAATATCGGGAAGGAGAAACCTACCACGACACCGTTCATCGGATGGCCGGAATCGGTGTTCCGGCGATAACCCAGTTCCAGTTTGGGCAGCCAGCCTTGCCGGCTTGCCGAAATCTGTTGTTGGGCGGCGGCACTTGCGCCTTGCAGGGATTGCAGGGTGGGGTCGGAAGCAATGAGCTCGTCGCACACCTGCCCGAAGTCGGTGGGAAGTGGAGTAACGGGGTAATCCGTCAGCCCCAGGGCTTCGGCTGCGGGGCGGTCACCGATGGTCAGGGGTTGGTTGCCGTTCAGGGTGGTCAACTCTTTCAGCTTGTTGTCGAGGGTAGTGCGGTTCATGCGGGCTTCGGTACGCACGTTCAGCAGTTCCAGGTTGATTTTGTTTGTCTCCAGGGCGTTCGCGTCGCCGGTTTCCATGCGGCGGGCGTACATGGCGGAGAGTTCTTCGGCATTCTTCAACCGCTCGTCGAGCAGGGCTTGCTGGCGTTGCAGCATGATGATGTCCAGGCACACTTCCTTGGCCTGCAACAGTATCTGTTGGCGGAAGGCGATGGCTTGTGCGTCGAGGGCATTGGTCTTCAGGCGGTTCATCTTGCCCCGTGTGGCGTAGAGGGTGGGGAAGTCGAAACTCTGTGAGATGACCAGTTCGCCGGCCGTTTCGTCACTGTTCTTGGAGTCCCAGACGTGGGCGTAAGACAGGGTAGGGTCGGGCAGGTTATTGTCCGTCTTGTTTTCCAGCTTCTGCGAGGAGATGAGGTGGATGTTGGCTTGCAACTCCTTGTTGTTGGCCTCTATCTGTTGGAGGACGGCGTCGATGCCGCCGGTTTGTGCACGCATCCCCACAAAAGTGAGGACGGCGGCACTGAATATCATAAATCGTTTATTCATTATCTGACGTTTTAGGTTGTTTATTACGGTGCATCATCAGGTAAACAATCGGAATGATGAAACCGTTCAGGAACGTGGATGTTAAAAGTCCGCCCAGAATCACCTTTGCCATCGGGCTCTGTATCTCGTTGCCGGGCAAGTCACCGCTCAATGCAAGCGGGATAAGTGCCAGCGCACTGGACAGGGCTGTCATCAGAATCGGGTTCAAGCGATCCAGCGAACCACGGATTACGCTGTCGCGGACACTGTAACCTTCTTCTTCCTGCAGATGGTTGTAGTGGCTGATGAGCAGCATTCCGTTTCGGGTGGCGATACCGAACAAAGAGATAAAGCCGATGATGGCCGGAATGCTGACTTCACCCGTAGTGATAAGCAGGGCAAACACGCCACCAATCAATGCCAGCGGTAGGTTGATGAGGATGATGGCGCTCTCCTTCACACTGCGGAACTCGTGATAGAGCAGCAAGAAGATGACTACGATGGACATGAACGAAGTCAGCGCCAGCGTGCGGCTGGCTGCCTGCTCGCTTTCGAACTGGCCGCCATATTCCAGATGATATCCTTCCGGCAGCTTTATCTGCTTGTCCACGCGGTCTTGTATGTCGTTCACCACACTTCGCAAGTCGCGGTCGGCCACATTTGCCGAGATCACAATCTTACGTTTCACGTTCTCGCGGCTGATGGTATTCGGACCCATGGCCGAACGGACTTCCGCTACATAGTTCAGTGGAATCTTTTGTCCGTCGCCTGCGTCAATCATCAGGTTGCGGATTTTCTCCATCTCATCGCGCAGATCGTCTTTGACGCGTACGGTGAGGTCGAAACTCTTTCCTTTTTCATAAACCTGCGAAACGGCTTCGCCCGCCAGGCAAACGTTGACGAACTCCGAGAATTCCGGCAGTGAGATGCCGTATCGAGCCAGCATTTCCCGTTTGGGCGAGATGATGAGCTGTGGGCGTTCTATCTGCTGCTCTACGTTCAAGTCGGCAATGCCGGGGATGCCCTGGATGGCACTCTTGATTTCGTTACCCAGGGTAAACATGCGGTTCAGGTCGTCACCGAACAACTTGATGGCGATATTGGCCTTTGTACCGCTCAGCATGGCGTCGATGCGGTGGCTGATGGGCTGTCCTATTTCGACATTGGCGCCCACGATGGTGCCCAACTTCTGGCGCACGTCGGCTACAAGTTCACTGCGCGAACGGTCTTTCAACTCAAACGGAGCTTCAATCTCGGAAACGTTTACGCCCAAGGCATGCTCGTCCAGTTCGGCGCGTCCCGTTTTACGGGCCACGGTCTGTATCTCGGGAATAGAGAGCAGAAGTTCTTCGGCACGATGTCCCATCTTGTCACTTTCTTCGAGCGAGATACCCGGCAGTGAAGAGATATTGATGGTGAACGAACCTTCGTTGAAAGGCGGCAGGAACGAACGTCCCAGGGTGAAGAAGCAAGCCAGTGCTACCACAAACAGGGCGATAGTGCCACCGAGTACACTCTTCTTATGTTCCAGGACGAAGGTCAGCGCCGAACCGTACCATTGCTTCATCTTGCGTGCTACAAAAGAGTCGCCGGTAGCGTTTTTCTCCTCTTTGGCTTTTTCTTTGCCCAGCAAGTAGGAGCAGAGCACCGGTGTCACTGTCAGTGCCACCACGGTAGAGGCTGCCAATGCTACAATAAATGCGATGCCCAGTGGTACCAGCATCCGGCCTTCCATGCCGCTCAGGAAGAACAACGGCACAAAACTCACCACAATTATCAGCGTAGAGTTAAGGATAGGCATACGTACCTCTTTGGAAGCGTTGAACACTACTTCCAGGACAGAGAGGCGCTCTTCGACAGGCTTCTGCCGGTTTTCGCGCAACCGTTTGTAGACGTTCTCCACATCCACAATGGCATCGTCCACCAGCGATCCGATGGCAATGGCCATACCTCCCAGGCTCATTGTGTTTATCGTGAAACCCATGTAGTGCAGGGCAAGGATGGAAGTTATCAAAGACAACGGTAGCGTTACCAGTGAAATGACGGTAGTACGCACGTTGGCAAGGAACAGGAACAGTACGATGACAACGAATATACCTCCTTCCAACAACGACTTCTGTACATTTCCGATAGAGCTTTCGATGAAGCGGCTTTGGCGGAAGATGTCCGTAGATACCTTTACGTCGGGGGGAAGATTCTTTTGAAGATCTTTCAGCGAAGCTTCCAGCTTGTCGGTCAGTTCCAGCGTACTGGTTGCAGGCTGCTTGGTGACGGTCATCAATACGGCAGGTTTACCACGTTCCGAGGCAGTGCCCAGTTTGGGAAGCTTGGCTCCGATTCTGACGTCGGCGATATCTTCCAGCAGGATAGGAGCGGAGGATGTTCCGTTGCTGCGTACCACAGCTTTGGCCACTTGCTCTATCTGGTCGGTAGAGAGTACTCCGCGCACGATGTACTCGTTGCCATATTCATAAAGCACGCCGCCGTTCGCATTCAGATTCATTTCGCGTGTGGCGTTCATTACTTCGCTCAGCGTCACGCTGTAGTGGCGCATCCGTTCAGGGTCCAGTTGTATCTGGTATTCCTTGATGTCTCCACCCAGTACGGCCACTTGTGCTACGCCGCCGGTAGAGAGTAACCGCGGACGTATCGTCCAGTCGGCAATGGTGCGCAGGTCCAACATGGAAGTCGAGTCTGCTGTCAGTCCTATAATCAGCATCTCGCCCAGGATGGACGATTGGGGTCCCAACGTCGGCTTGCCTACATTGGCGGGCAGCGATTCGCCGACTACCGCCAGCTTTTCGCTGACGATTTGCCGCGCCAGGTATATGTCCGTGTCCCAGTCGAATTCAACCCATACCACGGAGAATCCGTTGGTAGAGGACGAACGTACGCGACGTACTCCCGTTGCGCCGTTGACAGCTGTCTCTACGGGAAAGGTGACAAGCTGCTCCACTTCCTCGGCTGCCATGCCGTTGGCTTCGGTCATGATGACTACCGTCGGCGCATTGAGGTCGGGGAATACATCCACTTCCGTATGCATGGCGGTGTATGTACCGCCAATCAGCAGCAACAGCGATGCCACCAGTACCAGGATACGGTTGTGGAGAGAAAAATGTATGATTTTGTTTAACATTGAATTAAAGTGTTAGAGTGTTAATGTGATAATGTTATAGAGCGATATCACTCTATAACTTTATCACCTTATCACTAAATTAATGTTCATGACTATGTGCCGGAATCGCATTTGTAGCCGATGCCAACTTCACTTGGTAGGTTCCTTGGGTTACGACGCGGTCACCTGCTTTTATGCCGGAAAGTATCTGTACGCTTTCACCGTTATCCGCGCCGAGGGTGACAAGTTGCTTCTTGTAACCTTCTTCGTCCAGTTGCAGGTAAGCGAAGAAACTGCCTTGCTCCTCAGTCAGTGCCGTGTGCGGCAGGGATATCACACCTTCCATCGGTGTGGAGAGCAGGAATATTTCTACAAATGCACCGGGAATGATGTCTCCCTTGTTATCGAACTCGAAAGTGACGGGCACATAGTAGCCGTTCTCGCCCGAAGCTTTTCCATAAGAAAGCATACGGCCATCCAATTCTTTCAGTGTATATACCTTATTATTATAAGGAGTACTGAAATTGGCCGAACCGATACTACTCAGATACGGATAATACTTCTCCGATACATCGGCACGCAGAAACAGTTTCCGGTTTTGGGTGACGCTGACCAGTGGTTGTCCTACTGCTACATAATCCCCCTCTTTCACCAGCAGGTTTTTTACATATCCGCTGATGGGCGAGACAACAGCCTGCCCGCTGGCAGAATGATTCTTGGCAACTGCCTCATAACTGATGCGGGCATTCTCGTAAACCTGTTCGGCTTGTGCAAACTCTTTTTCCGATACAATCTTGTTTCCTACAAGCGCTTTCATGCGTTCGTATTCTTTCTTGGAAACTTCGTAGGCAATGCGCGCTCTTTGTACCGGGTCGCCGTCTGCCATGTTCTTGGAAGAAAGAATTACCAAGGGAGTTCCTTTGCTTACGCTCATGCCTTCGATGACCTTGCCTTTGAATGAAACGACACCTGCCACTGTAGCTACGGCTACGCTTTCGTCTCCTTGTGCCGCCAGTACCTGCCCGCTGGTTTTGATAACCTGGTGGAAGATACCGGGTTCAACTGTGCTGACTTTCACGCCGGCAGCTTGTGCCTTGGCGGGAGGAAAAATGATTTCATCGCTTCCGCCGTCACTGTGACTGTCTTCTCCTTCGTGCTCATGGCTATGGCCTTCGTGTTCGTGGTCATGCCCTTCGTGGCTGTGCTCTTCTGTTTCGTGATTATGTCCTTCGTGATTTTCTCCGGACTTGCTGTTGCAGGAACCCAATAGGAATAATCCTAAAGCTCCCATGAAAATAACTTTTCTCATGATGATATTTTGTTCTTACTTTTAAATTTGAATACAAAGTTAGGAAATGGGAATTGCAGTTTGGTTGCATACATTCCCATCCGGATGAAACCTGTTTCCGGCGGTATGCCGATGCAGGATTAAGCAAGAACAAAAGGAGGGGCGCGAAGTCCCGTGGCACGTGTGATAAACGTGCCGTGCAGAGATTCTAAATAGACACAATCCTGCCTGTTTATATCGAATTCGGGCAAGATGAGTAATTTGGAAAGAGGCTCAAAGAGTAAAGTAACTACCCACGGAGTGTCCGGATGTAACCAGACATCGTTCGAAGTGGGCGTTTGCTGGAAGAAGTGCGTGGTCATGCATCCGGTGTCACAGCAACAATGGTCACCTCCGTTGCTATGCTGATGTCCGCAGCAACTGGTAGTGACATCATTCTTCATGCAAATCAGTCCGTCGGCATGATGATGATGGGGAATGACGGGTATCACCAGCATTATTAAGCTGATGAAAAACAGGAAAAGTGTTATGTACTGTCTTTTTTTCATTCCTCTATCTCTGAATGGACGCAAAGATAGAGGTTAATAGCTTAATTACCAAACACAAAATGCTAAAAAGAATTGAATAATTCATTCAAACCTTCGTTCATGCTGGGATGAGTGAAGATAAAATCTCGCAGGAAACTGTAATGTTGTCCCGTTTTCATGGCCAGTGCCACTGTATTGATTACTTCCGGAGCATCGATACAAAGCAGTGTACAGCCGACGATGCGTCCGGTGTGCGAATTGATTACTGCTTTGAGCATGCCGTCCATGTTGTGCTGCGTGCGGGCACGCGGAACCACGGCTGCCGGAATGCGTGCTACTTGCACGGGGTAACCTTGCTTCACGGCTTCCTCTTCCGTCAGTCCGATATGCGCCAGCGGTGGGTCGGTAAAGATGGCAAAAGGTATCGGATGCCGGTCGTTCAGACTTCGCTTCTTATCTCCGAACAGCTGGTTGCGGATGATGCGGAAATCGTCGATGGACAGGTAGTCGAACTGTTCGCACCCCCGGACATCTCCCAATGCCCAGATATGTGGAGTTGTGGTTTGGAGATATTCGTTGACAACGACGGCTCCCTGTCCGTTTACCAATACCCCGGCTTTGGATAGATTCAATGCATCGATCATAGGTTTACGTCCGGTAGCCAATAGCAGTGCATCTCCTTTCAGATAATAGGGAGTGCCATCCGTGCTGTCCGTATAGGTCAGGGTGATTCCGCCGGCGGTGTCATGTACCGACTGGATACGGGCATTCTGTCTGATATGGATATTTTTCCGTTCCAATGCTTCGAGCATGGATGCGGCGATGTCACGGTCTACTTTGGGTAGAAAGCGGTTTCCGGCTTCCAGCAGGGTGACCTGACTTCCGAAGCCCGCATACATGGTTGCAAATTCCAGCCCGATGGCGCCTCCGCCGATAATGAGTAATTCGGCAGGCAGCTTGTCCAGGCTTAGCAAAGTCTCGCTGGTATATACATACTTGCTGTTCTTAATTCCGTCTATGGCAGGCAGAACGGGGGTGGAACCGGTATTGATGAATATCTCTTTTCCTTTCAGAACAATTTCTTCCTTATCGGAAGTCACTTTGATTGTATCTTTCGACAGGAAAGAAGCTGTTCCGTCATAGAGGGTTATATTAGGGTTGTTTTTTACATTTTCATAATTCTTTTCACGTAGGAAAGCCACCAGTTTGTCTTTCCGGCCGACGGCTTGTGCATAGAGCTTGGACTGATTTGGGTAATCGTTGTAGAATCGTTGTTCGGCATACTCGGATTCATGAATCAAGGCTTTGGTAGGAATACAGCCTACGTTGACACACGTCCCTCCGTACATGTGGGGAGAACGTTCCGCAATGGCTACTTTCCAATTGCGCTCGGCCAGTTCGGTGGCAAGTTTCTTGCCGCCTTTGCCGAATCCTATAATAAGGGCATCATATTGTTTCATATTCTTTCTCGTTATTAAACGGTTAATGAAATGAAACAATATGAATTAACAATTTGTTCGGCAGGAGAGTTAAGGAATGTTTACCGTTCCAGTTCGCGAAGCGAGTCCATCTTCTTCTTTTCCAGAAATTCATAGATACCACTCAGATGTTCTTTCACCTGCTTGTTTCCGAATTCATAAACCTTGGTTACCAGCCCGTCCAGGAAGTCGCGGTCGTGACTGACGAGGATCAGCGTGCCGTCGAAATCCATGAGCGCCTGCTTCAGGATATCTTTGGTTTTCATGTCCAGGTGGTTGGTGGGCTCATCCAGTATCAGCAGGTTTACCGGTTCGAGTAGCAACTTTATCATGGCAAGGCGCGTACGCTCTCCTCCGGACAGCACTTTTACTTTCTTCATAGATTCTTCCGGACCGCCAAACATGAAAGCGCCCAGCAGATCGCGTATCTTGTTACGGATTTCTCCTTTGGCAACGTCGTCGATGGTTTGGAACACCGTCAGGTTCTCGTCCAGCAGGGAAGCCTGGTTTTGTGCAAAGTAGCCTATCTGTACGTTGTGTCCTATGGTGAGAGTTCCTTCATGCTCTATCTCCTTCATAATGCACTTCACCAGGGTAGACTTACCTTCGCCGTTTTTGCCTACGAAGGCCACCTTGTCACCTCTCTCTATAGTGAGGTTGGCATTCTTGAACACGACGTGGTCACCGTAGCTCTTTCCTACGCTTTCCATAATGACGGGATAATTGCCCGAACGGGGGGAGGGTGGGAATTTCAGCCGCAGTGCTGAGGTATCTTCTTCGTCTACTTCCAGTATCTCCAACTTCTCCAGCATCTTTACGCGGCTCTGCACCTGCAGGGTTTTGGAGTAAGTACCTTTAAATCGCTCTATGAACTCTTTGGTTTCGGCTATGAACTTCTGTTGTTCCTCGTAAGCCTTCTGCTGCTGTTCACGGCGCTCTTTGCGGAGTTCCAGATATTTGGAGTAGTTTACTTTGTAATCGTAAATCCGTCCCATGGTTACTTCGATGGTGCGGGTGGTAATGTTGTCCACGAACTTGCGGTCGTGGCTGATGACGATAACGGCCTTACCATTATTAATAAGGAAATCTTCCAGCCATTGGATGGACTCGATGTCGAGATGGTTGGTAGGCTCGTCCAGTAGCAGTACATCCGGCTTTTGTAACAACAGCTTGGCAAGCTCGATGCGCATGCGCCATCCGCCACTGAAATCACTGGTTTGGCGGCCAAAGTCGTCACGCGTAAATCCCAGGCCGAGTAATGCCTTCTCTACATCTTCCTCATAGTTTGTTGCATCAATGGCGTAGAACTTCTCGCTCAATGCCGAAACGTTCTCGATAAGTTCCATGTAGCTGTCACTTTCGTAGTCGGTGCGTGTTTCCAGTTCTTTGTTGAGGCGTTCTATCTCGGCTTCCATCTCGTGCAGGTGGGCAAATGCCTGTGCTGCTTCCTGGAATACGGTACGTCCGTCTTCCGTCATCAAGTGTTGCGGCAGATAGGCTATGACGCAGTCTTTGGGAGCTGAAATCCTGCCGCGGGTAGGCTGCCTGGCACCTGCCAGTATCTTTAGCAAAGTACTTTTTCCCGCGCCGTTTTTTCCCATTAGGGCGATGCGGTCTTTTTCGTTGATGACAAAGGATATATCACTAAATAAGGTAGTGCCGCCAAACTCTACGGCCAGTCCGTCTATAGAAATCATTGTGTATTATTTAAATTGAGGCGCAAAGATAACATAATTATATTATTTTTTATATCTTTGCCTCGTACAAACAAAATGCGTAAGTCATGGAAACTGAAAAATTGTCAGAGGATTATCGCCCGCTAATATTGGTTGCGGAGGATGATGAAAGTAATTTTAAGTTGATTAAAGCTATTATCGGCAAGAAATGTGATATATTATGGGCGAAGAACGGTGAAGAAATGGTTGCTTTGTTCAAGGAGAACCGTGATAAGGCGGAAGCCATCTTGATGGACATAAAAATGCCTATTATGAATGGTTTGGATGCTACGGTAATTATACGCCAGGATAATGGGACGTTGCCCATTATTATGCAGACGGCCTATGCATTTACTACCGATCGTGAGAAAGCTATGGAGTGCGGAGCATCGGAGGTATTGGTGAAACCGATTACATTGAGTGCTTTGCGTACCTGCTTAAGCAGATATCTGCCAAAATTGGTGTGGTAGATTGAGAATAGCGTACATTATAAAATGAGGGGATGATAAAACGATTGTTTTACCATCCCCTTATTTTATTGTATGTCTGTCTGTTGCTTCCTTTCCTCCATTTTCTTCTTTACGAACTCAATCTTCAGATTGGCTTCTTCCATGTTCTTTTTTATCTCTGTTATGGACGAGAGTAGCTGTGCCAATTCGTAGACACTTGCAAGTGCCTGGCGATCGGCGGGAGTCATATTGGTGGAGTAGGGGCGTTCTCCCTGATAGTCCACTTTGATATTCTTGTCTTTGTTCAGATAAAGGAAGCCCATGACGTTGCCGTCTTCACCCATCTTGAAATCCGCCTTTTCTATCTTCTCACCAAGGTCAGTGGTTTCGTAGCTGTCTTTGGCGGCAGGCGTTTCAGCAAAGCTGCCATCGGGGGCAGTGACTTTGACGGCTACATGATGGATGTTGTGAGAACCGCAGTAAATGGAAGTCATACTCATCACACCGTTTTCATCTACCTGGAAGCGGAGGAAGGAGCGGTGTAGATTCTTTTCTATCACTTGTGAGGGATGCAGGTAGTTACCGATTGTTTGATACTCGGCATCTTTCTCGAAAGTATATTTACCTTTAATGGCGTCAAATTCCTGCTGTTTCGCCTGGAGCATGCTGTCAAGGTAGACCAGGCTCTTTTGCTGCTCTTCAAGTTCCACTTCCTGCATCAGTCCGATGCCTGCACGGCGGGTTTCAAAGGCTTTGGGATAGAGAATCTTGATGCTGTCGATCAGTATTTTGGCTTCGCTGTAATTGCCCTGTTCAAAAGCTTGGCGGGCAGCCTGCAACTTTTCACCGGCTTTCTTCTCTACGTCATCGCAGGAGAAGAGCGTGCAACAGAGGCACGCAAGGAGTATTACTTTCTTCATAATTGTTGTTCTTTTATTAGTGAGGACAAAAATAGAAATAATATCTGTATCTTTGCAGCTCGAAAATGATTTATTGACAAATGATAGAGTTGACGCCAGAAGAACTGAAACAACATTTTAGTGACGATATATTCAAACGGATATCCGAAACTGCTGATGAATTGGGATTGGAATGCTATGTAGTTGGCGGATATGTACGCGATATTTTCCTGCAACGTCCCTCCAAGGATATTGATGTGGTGGTGGTGGGCAGCGGCATTGCAATGGCCGAAGCATTGGGCAAGCGCCTGGGGCGTGGTGCACACGTATCCGTCTTTAAGAACTTTGGTACGGCACAATTGAAGTATCACGGTACGGAGGTGGAATTTGTAGGTGCACGGAAAGAATCCTATACGCACGATTCCCGCAAGCCGATCGTGGAAGACGGCACATTGGAAGATGACCAGAACCGTCGCGACTTTACCATCAATGCATTGGCCGTTTGCCTGAACCAGACACGTTATGGTGAGTTGGTAGACCCGTTCGGAGGTATGGAGGACTTGAAAGAGAAGACTATCCGTACTCCGCTCGACCCTGATATCACGTTCAGCGACGACCCTTTGCGCATGATGCGCTGCATCCGATTTGCTACCCAGCTGAACTTTTACATAGACGATGTAACCTTTGATTCCTTGTGTCGCAATAAAGAGCGTATTTCCATTATTTCCAAAGAGCGCATTGCCGACGAGTTGAACAAAATACTTCTTTCACCGGTACCTTCCAAAGGATTTATTGATTTGGACCGTTCCGGGTTGTTGGAACTGATCTTCCCCGAACTGGTTGCTTTGCAGGGAGTAGAAACCCGTAACGGACGGGCACACAAGGATAATTTCTATCATACCCTCGAGGTGCTTGATAATATAAGTAAGAAGACCGATAACCTTTGGTTACGCTGGGCAGCTCTTCTGCACGATATAGCCAAGCCCGTAACCAAACGTTGGGAACCCCGTGCCGGTTGGACTTTCCACAATCATAACTTTATCGGCGAGAAGATGGTACCCGATATCTTCCGTAGGATGAAGTTGCCCATGAACGAAAAGATGAAATATGTGCAAAAGCTGGTCAGCCTGCACATGCGTCCTATCGTCATAGCCGATGATGTTGTTACCGATTCGGCTGTCCGTCGTCTTTTGTTTGAAGCAGGCGATGACATTGATGACCTGATGACTTTATGCGAAGCCGACATCACCTCCAAGAATACGGAACGCAAGAAGCGCTTTCTGAATAACTTCCAGCTGGTACGCCAGAAGTTGAAAGATCTGGAAGAGCGTGACCGCATCCGCAATTTCCAGCCTCCGGTCAGTGGTGAGGAGATTATGAAAACTTTCGGCTTGTCTCCCTGTCAGCAGGTTGGTACTTTGAAAAGTGCTATTAAAGATGCAATTCTGGATGGCGTTATTCCCAATGAATACGAAGCCGCCCGTGCATTTATGTTGCAACGGGCGGAGAAAATGGGGCTGAAAAAAGTAATAGAGTGATAAGGTGATAATAGTGTTATCACTCTATTACCTTAATCCCAAATCCCTTTCAGAAAGTCCTCCAATTTAGCGTCACCGGCTAACCCCAGTCTTTTACGCATCCGGCTGCGGGCCTTGTTTACTCCAATTCTGGAAATACCCAATGTGAGACCAATCTCGTCACTGCTTAATTCCAGAATAACAAGCATGGCAATCAGCTCGTCTGTACGGGTAATATCCGGGCTTAACCGGTGTAGGGCAGGAATATAATTGGGATAGAAGGCGGTGAAGCTACGGCGGAACTCAGCTTCTTTGTCGGAATTGAAAATTTGGGTGCTGATTTTCATCCGAAGGTCGGTAACAACTTTCTGTTTCGACACGGCATCCAATCGTGAAGACACTTCGTTGAGCTGGCTGGATGTCGTGTGAAGCTCTTGTGTCAATGAAGCATTATGCTGGCTTAACTCTTGTTTTGCCTTGAACAATGCCTCGTTGCTTTGACGCAATTCTTCCTGCATTTCCAGCAAGGATTCGTTTTTCTCTTTCAGTTCCTGTTGTGCCTGGAGTAACCCGCTGATTTGTGAGAGGCGTGCGTTACTGATCTGACGAAGGAATTGCTGGCGCTGACGCATATACATCCCCCCAACGAGAAGGATGGCAAACAGCAGTCCGACCAATAGCCAGGTAAAAATTAGCGTCCGTTGCTTCAAAGACACCTCGGCGGCAAGAACAAGGTTCTCATGTTCCTTGCGTCCTGTTTCGTAACGGATATTGGCTCCGATAGCAGCATTGGCACGTGCCTGATGCCGCAGGCTGTCGCTTGTTTCAGTATATAAGGAGTATATAGATGAAATCCGGTCCGGCATTCCTGTTTGGATGTAGGCACGTATCAATTCATCGCCGACGGAAATGATCCCTTCCGGAAAACGGGACGTTTGAAAATTCCGAAAACTCCGCTCCAACTGTTCCACTCCTTCTTGTTCGTGTCCCGGCGTTCGCAGCAATGCCATGCCATAGTAAGCATACAAATTGTTCTGGGCAACCGGGTCTATATCGGTGGTATCTTTTAGCAAACGGCAACATTCATCCAGTTGTCCGGCTATGGAGTCTGGGTAGGCGGCATAATAATATTCCAACCGGTTGATGCGTAATAAAAGATTGAAGTAATTTTCCGCGCTTTTCGGAGTAGCTTTGATAGCTTCCTGGATATAAAACAGCGCAGAATCCTTCTTCCCGGCATTGCTGAAGCAGGCGGCACGCAGACGGTACACCTCTTCCAGCGTCCAGTTATCCAGCTTCTTGGATACTTCCACGGCAAGGGTATTGGCTTCTATGGCTTTATCATATAGTTCAAGGGTAGTATATACCCGGCTAAGGTCGTTGTAACATTCTATCAACCCGTCCCCCGGAGTCCCCGGACGGGCTGTGTACCAGTCTATCGCTTCCTGAATGGCGGTTATTGCCTTCTCGGGTTCTCCGTTTTTCCAGTAGAGGTAACCCATGTAGTCATATATTTCACCTTCATTGCCTACTTTGCCTTCCGCTTTCCGGCACGATTCTACCGCATGTTCCATCAGTTGCATGGGTGTTTTAGTGTCAATACTGCAAAACTCCAGAGAATATGCCATAATATGCCATGTCCGGGCATCTCTCCGTGGATCGTCCGTAGGGGGAAGTGAAAGAAAAAGGTGTCCGATACTGTCTACCTGCTTCATCCGGTTTTGAGCCAGGTAGAACTTGCAGGAGTGGGCAAGCAGTTCCGGGCGAAGCACCTGGGTATAGTAAGGGTGGCTACTGTTCAGCAGGCTGTCAGTCAGAAATTCGCTGCCGTCCACTTTGTCTTGATACATCAGGGCATTATAATAATAGGACAGCACCCAGCCCATCAGGAAGTTCATATTTTTGCCCCTTTTGGGATGTTCCGGCATAGCACGCAAAACGGAGGCATACAGTTGCTCTATTTCCTGGTATCTCTTTTCTTTAAGTAAGGTGGTATATTGGTCGGTACAATACCATAAGCACGAGTCTGCATCCTGTGAAAGCCATTCACGGATATCACTCCGGTTAATCGGTTGGGACGACTTGTGGCATCCGGTTAATGCCACATAGAGAAAGAAACAAAATATATATAATAAGGTGTGTTTGTTTATCATTGTACAATCGGAATAATATTAAATGATTAAAGATACATAATTTCTCTAATCTCCTTGCAAAACAAGGGAGAAAAGGTGCTTTTTTAAGAAATAATTGACGGTTTTCGTTTTTGGGTATCGAATTGTCCATCGGCTTTTTCTCCCTTACTGCTCGTAAGTTAGTATTTTCGTACCGTCCGGTGAAAACAATTGCCGTGCTGCTTTGATAAATAAACGGCATTCGTTATCTTTGTACGCATTCTGCTTTTTAGGGCGGAATGAGACATGTGACAACGGAAGCGTTTAAAAATACCAATCTCCATAAATCAAACTTCGCAACTTTGATTCAGTGTTGTTGGAGATGGTAGCAACAAACGCTCACGTCCTTTTGTTATATACCTACTTATTGCAAACCCTTCCGGGTATGCTACGTAGTAGCCTATATACAACAAATGGCGTGAGTGCTGTTGCTTTATCTAACAACACGGGTATTGCGAAGACCTGATTTATGGATAAAGTTAACAGTGGCTCACGCCTTTCTTGTGTTTAGGCGCGATAAAACGTAGTGTAAAATGAATATGATGATTTTATGAACCTGATTATTCCCGGATGGGAATCCGTTTTGCAGATGTTGATACCGATGTGTACCGTTATCTGCATGGCGGGAGCGATTTTACTTCTTCTTAATGCAGAAGGCAGTCGCTCCAAGCGTTTGCTTGCGTATGTCATGCTGGCTTGGGGAATAGCTTATGTAATCCGCATCTTTGGTATTTTACTCGGCTTTATGGGAACGATGGAGAGTAGCGTCCTTGACCCTTTTGTCTTGATAGCCGGTAATCTTTATGCTATCATTACCCTTTTCTATCCTCTTGAAGTCGTCCGCCCCGGCTGGCTCAACCCGAAACGCTGTTTGCTGGTCATGTCTCCTTATCTGGTGATTGTAGCTTTATATTTTGTGATTATGTATCTGCTCGGCGAAACTCCTGTCTGTCTGGATCATTGGGATACCCTTCTTATAAATATGGGACAATTCAATGTCTGGTACAGATTAGTTATCGCTTTTTCCGTGTTTGCATATATCGCTTATCTGATTCTGATTGTCTATCGCTATGAGGTTTCATACCAGCAATGGTGTGATGCAAACTATGCTTCGACCGAAGGCATGGAAATATCCTGGTTGCGGTTTTATGGTTTAGGGACGATGTTTATCATGTTCGCTTTCTGCTGGATATTGCTGGACGGCAATACCTATTGCTATGTAGTACATAATATCATAGTCCAACTGTTTTTCGGTTTCATCTTTTACAAAGGCTTCTTCCATGAAAACCCGTATCCGGAAAACTTCTTCCGCCATACCATGAATGAAGAAGAAGCCCGGAAAAATGAAGAAGTGGAAGAACTGCCGCCTCTTTTAACCGTGGATAATGTGGAACAACAGGAAAAGAGTATGAATGAAACGGTATTTCTTGTAAAACTGCCCGAATACAAAACAAAAGTACAGCAATGGATGGAAGAAACAAAACCTTATTTGCGTAAGGATTTCAAATTGATGGATGTTGCAGGGGTGCTTCCGTTGAACCGGACTTACCTTTCACAGATATTCAATGAAGGCTGGGGAGAAAGTTTCAGCGATGTGGTACGCAGCTACCGCATCCATTATGCCGAAGAACTGCTGCGGAATCATTCGGAACTTACAGTCAACCAGGTTGCTCTGAAATCCGGCTTCACTTCACCTTCGGCATTGCACCGGGCTTTTGCACAATATCACGATGGAATTACACCTAAACAATACCGTGAAAAAGAGAATTCAGGATAAAATTGCCCTCAATTCCGCATGAATACTAAGATTTTGATAAAATGACAATATGGTTTTGACGAATTGCAAATTAAGGATATATAGCTTTGCAAAATAGAATAAACAACGATAGTTAAGAACAAAATAAATACATGTATTGATGAATAAAAAAATCATTAGTTGCCTGATAATAGGCTTCATTCTTTGTTCCTCACTGAATGCACAAACGACGCAGGAAGGAAATAAAGGTACTGCCTCCGACAGTACATTCGTTTTCCATTACCCGCCTTGCATACAAATGTTCAAGGCAGACTACAAAAGCAACCGGCAGACACTACAATTATTAAAGAAACGGTTGCAAACGTTTTCCAAAGGAAAGGATACGCTCTATGTGAATGGTTATTCCGGGGAATGTGAAAATGACTCTCGCAACCAGCGTACAGCTTTTCACCGTTGTATCAACCTGAAAGGTTATCTTATTAATTACTATGGATTGCGCGAACGGGATTTCAAAACAGTAAATACCCCTCATAACCATCCGGATTTGGGAGATATAGTTGTAATCAGCTATTCATCACTTCCACCACTTAAACAGATGGAAGAGGACGTATCGAAATCCCTTCCGGCTGAGAAAGAGCAGAAAACCGAAGAAATCACTCCGGTCGTTGTGGAAAAAGAGACGGAACCGGTTAGAGAAAAGCAGGAAATAAAGGAGGAGATACAGCAGGTGGAGCAACAAGTCACCCCGGTGCAGCAACAAGTGAAATCCGAACCGGAACAGACGGACAAACCGATGCAAACAGACGAATCAGTATCCGCTCCGCAAACGTCATCCCGCTACGTGGCCGTCAAGACCAACCTTGCGGCATGGGCGGGTACGATAATGAACCTTGCCGCCGATGTGCAGGTGAGCGAACATATTTCTGTGGAATTACCGGTACTCTGGTGTCCGTGGCACGTCAGCGACAAACATGCCGTTAAGACCTTTACCATCCAGCCGGAAGGCCGCTATTGGCTGACACGTCCCGGCGAAGGGCATTTCTTCGGCGTACATGCGCACATAGGTTGGTTCAACGTGAAGTGGAACCGCGACCGCTATCAAGATACCTCCCGTCCGCTTCTGGGTGCAGGTATCAGTTACGGTTACTTGCTGCCGCTCGGCGAACACTGGGCAGGCGAGTTTACCCTCGGTGCGGGATACGCCAACATGAAGTATAACACCTATTATAATATAGGCAACGGCGCACGGATAGACACCCGTACAAAGAACTATTGGGGCATCACCCGTGTAGGTATTTCCGTTGTATATCGGTTCAATCTTAAATAATAAACGATATGAAGAAACGATACTATTTGCTATTCTTATTTATCATCCTGCTTACGGGTTGCGTACACGACTACCCGACGATGACAGACGATGGCGAGGAAGGCGTTGACCCTACACTCGTACAAGTAAATACCGAAGTGACACTTGATTTGGAGCTTGTGCCCTTACAGATTATCACCGATAAAGCACGCTCGGGAACCACGAAAGCCGCTACCGATACCTACCGCCGCCGCTTCATCATCGATGCCTACCACGACGGCAAAGTCGCCCAGCGGCAAGTAACGGTACTCGAAGAAGCGGAAGAAAGCGGAAGCGACAAAATCACCCTGCCCATCAACCTGAAACTGCACGCATTGGAATACACGCTGGCAGTCTGGACGGACTACGTGGCGGCAGGTACGGAAGCCGACCTTTATTACAACACGGAGGACTTGCAGCAAGTGTCCTGCACCACGCCCTATATAGGAAACACCCCTTACCGCGATTGCCTTTACGGAACGGCACCGCTCGATTTGCGCCCGTACCGGGACGAATGGAACGCCAAAGTACAGGTGCAGGTAGATATGGTACGCCCGCTGGCACAATACGAGATTATCGCTACGGACGTAAAGGACTTCCTGCGCAAGATGAAGAAAGAGCGTGGCACAGCCGAAGGTTACAGCGTCACCTTCTCCTACGGCTTTTACGTTCCGCTGGGCTTCAACGTCCTGACGGGCAAACCTGCCAATTCGCAGGCGGGAGTGAGTTTCACCACCCCGCTGACACTGCCCGCCGACGGCTCGGAAGAATGCACGATAGGCACGGACTACATTTTCGTCAATGGCACGGAATCATTCGTGGTGCTCACCATGGAAGTAAAAGGCCCTGCCGGGGAAGTCGCAGCCCGTACCGCCGGACTGGAAGTGCCCTACCGACGGGGACACCTCACCACCGTGCGCGGAGCTTTCCTTACCAACGAAATGAAAGGCGGGGTGGATATAGACACCGGATTTGACGGGGATATAGACTTTGACCTCGACGGTTTAAAATAGAAACGAGTGAATTACCAATAAATTTATAACTTAAAAAACTCTGAGAACAATGAAAAAGTACCGATTTTATCTCTGGTTAATCGCCCTCGCAGGGCTGATAACCTCGTGCAGTCCGAACGAAACCGAGGCGCTGACTGCCGGTGAAAGCAACCGCGTGAGCTTCACCGCCTCGCTGCCTGCCGACTTTGCACAACCCGGAACACGGGCACTGCCAACGCCTCCCACGGAGATTAATGGTGGTCAGCATAAGCTGCGCTGCATACTCGAAGTATGGAGCAAGGATTTAAGCACACTGATTGTCCGTCAGGAAAAAGTCCCCACTACAGGAGATACCGACATCAAGTTTGAGTTCGAGCTGGAGAATCCTGCCGACTACAAGGCTTTGTTCTGGGCGGATTATATTCCGATAACTACAAATGGAATACAGAAGACCACCCCGAACAGTTACACACATTATCAGGATAACAGCTATACAACGGATGATGAAACTGACGGGCTGAAAGCCGTAAGTATAGCAAATTACCAATATAACCCTCTAATTCGGGACGCTTTCTTTGCCTGCAAGGATTTCACGAAAGGAGTCGGGGCGCTGACCAATTTTAATGTGACCCTTACCCGTCCGCTTGCCAAACTGACCATTGCAGAAAAGAATGCAACGAACTTCAGTTACTGCAAACAAGTAAATGTTACCCACGATATTCCCACGACGCTGAATGTAGCCACGGGAGCCGTTTCGGGAACAGTTACTAAGAAATATTCTGCATATTATTCTAATAATTCTGCATATGGTGGTTTTGGCAACGATGTCATCATCAATGGCGAAACGTGCAAAACTCTCTTCTTCAACTATTTCTTTGCCGGGGATAACGACACGATGGGAGAAATCGCGCTCGAATTCGAGCCCGACGATGGCAGCAACAAAACGCTGAAAACCGTCACCATCCCCGCCGGAATACCCCTGAAACGCAACTACTGCACCAATGCCGCCGGAAGCCTTATCAACGAGGCGGTGACTCCTTCGCCCAATACGGTAATGACGGTGGATATCACGGATGAGTGGGGGACATCGGATGAAAATCATGACATTACCACTACCATCGATACTTGGGACGGCAACTATCCTGCGGACGTAGCAACAGCAAAGGCATGGCTCGGAGAGGCAGTCTCCTCCGGTACGGACGGCAAAGACTACGTCTTCGAAATCTCCACAGCGAAGCAGCTTTGTGCATTGCAGAAGTTAATAAATCAAAACATATCAGACGCCGTCACTACTAATAATACATATACTTATGCCACCTATAAACTGACAGCCGATATTAATCTGAACAACCATCAATGGATGCCGTTAGGTATTTTTAATATGGGTGGCATGGCCTTTTACGGAGTATTCGACGGGCAAGGACATACCATTTCAGGACTAAATGTATCTGAAAGCCAAAAATATTATGTTGGTTTTATCGGTTACGTACAAAACGGTGGAATCGTCAAGCATTTAACAGTAAAAGGTGAGGTCGAATATACTGGTACAGGGGGTGCAAGCATCGGAGGAATAGCAGGTGATAATTACGGAACCATTGCATTCTGTAGCTTTGAAGGTACAGTGAAGGCTACCGAAGTGAATACTTCTGAAAGCCGTCTTGGATGGATATGCGGGAAAAACCTGCAGGGGACTTCAGACAGCAATGTAGGACAGATTACTTCCTGCTTTGCCAAAGGGACAATCAGCGGTAATACAGGTGTACAAACGGGTGGAATGACAGCCATTAATACAGACCTAAGTGGTAATTCAGGAGTCATTTCAGGATGTACGTGGTATTACAAAAGTGGTGCTACTCCGGAAGGCATCGAGAAATGCTATTCAGGATGGACTTCGGGCGGTGATAACGCTTCCTACTCTACTGAATCAGAATTATCTGGCAGAGTCAGTACAATGAACCAAAATGCCACTAATTATAATTATAAATGGGAAGCCAGTGGCAGCACATTGAAACTGGTTAAGAAACAGTAATAATCCTAACAGCGAAGTTTGATTGAAGAGGTGTAAAACGGCAGGTACGGACGGACTCAACCGAGGAAGTCCGTGCCTCTCCGTCCGCCTCCTTTCAAACCCACTGTAAATTCAATTCAAACAGCTATTCGGGCAGTTTGCGTAAATGTCCGGGTGCAGTCGGCAGCACTCCCCGTTTCGCAGCGGGGAATAGCGCAAAAGCGAGAGATTCAACTAATTTATTAATCACAACAGCAAGACAGAAAGATACGCCATGACTGAGAATGAAACAATACCGGGAGCATTCAAAGCCCTCGCAACAGGATACGGCATCATAGGGCTCGATTATGCTTATATCCCTGCGACATCTGTTCCTGAATTTTCTTTGAAAGGCGACAAACCCTTCACGATCTTCACTACGGTTTGTTTCAAAAATACACAGAACGGATCGATTCTCGAACAGAAGGATATGTTTCAGATGGGTATCATGGATGGATTGCTCTACGTTGCAGCAATAGATTGGTGTGTCACTAAGTTCTCGGAATATAAGGTCGCTGAGTTTGTCACCGACCATTGGTATTCCATTGCCATAGTCTATGATGGCAAAATCTTGTCCGCATGGCTGGAAGGAGAAAAGAAAGATTCTTTCAAATGCAAAGCACCCTACAAAGGAAAGGCGGAAAAGGAACTATGTATCGGAAAGCGACTGGATGCGTATTTTAAGAACTTTCTCATTTTCGACCGGGCATTGTCCGGTAATGAAATCAGCAGCCTGACTTCCGGTGAAGAAACATTGCAGCAAGAAAGCCTCGTCTGGTTCGATTTCAGCAAATACGGAAGAAGAAGCCAAAGTCCTAATGGGATAAAAATAACAACGAAATGCTTTGGCCGCATCGTCATAGTCTATCCAAGCAGGCAATTCCGTTTCACGATAAACCGTAGGTATCAGAACATAGAACAAATGCTCAACGAGCTATTTGAAACTTCAAAAACCGTCAATTTTACCGGTCGCATTGGCTACAAACCCGAAGCAGGTACTCACCATTTGGCAGGACTGGTATCCCTCGGTACATCCAAACCGATAATGTGCGAAGTCGATGGTGAAATCGTCACTATCTGGGAAAGTATTACCATTGCCCAAACAGGTATATAAACAAAACCAGTTACCCTAAGCATCAACTTTTATTATATTTATGAAATTCACAAAAGAAACACCGGAGCCCAACCAAATCCATGGTTTGAATTCCGGTGTAGTCTTTTAAGAATATCACCCTCCTTTATTCTTCTATTTGGAACTTACGGCTTACCTTCATTAAATTAATCGTGTAAGTCACCACATTCTGTGCTTCTTGTATCATGGTCAGATATACCATGCTGACTTTGATGCTTCCACTTTGGCTTTGAATGCGCTGCAATTCTTCCCGTTTCAGATGGGCAAGCTGTCCGTTGAGGTCGTTTGCTTTACGTATCTCCGTTTCAAGGTTCTCGTAGTCATTGGTTTCCAGTCTGTGGCGGCATACTTGCAACAGGTATGTAATGTCTTCCGTTACATCGGCAAATTCACCTTTCTGAATGGCATCCAGTGGCTTGAAATTATTGTCTATATGTTCCAGGCACGGTTCGCAAAGACGGCCGACGCTATACACCAATTCACTGGCGAAGTCATTACCTTGATAGTAATAAAGACCTTTTTCCAAAACAGTGTTGTTGTCGAGGCGGCACATGGCAAGAGTTCCGGTACGTTTTATCTGCTTGATGAGCTGTTTCTCAAACTTCACTGAACCCATGGCACGGCGCAGGCCACGCAGATTTTCGTGTAAGAAGGAGGTCACGGTACGTTCGAAGTTCTCTTCTGTAAATTCCAGCACCTTGGCTTGTTCTTCGCGGGTGTGTTTACGGAGCAGTTCCAAAACTTCCGCATTGTCGGTGCTTTGCATCAGTCTCTTTAATGTTTCGTTACCTTTCTCTTTAGCTTTACGCTTTTTGTACATCACTTGGCTGCGAATCAGCATGAATACGGCCAGTCCGATGAGGGCGACAATGGCTATTGTGCCACCGAAGTAGATAACCATGGCTACAAAGAAACAGATTGTGAAGGCAGCTCCGGCTGTGATGAACCAACCACCGATAACACTCAGCACACCGGTGATACGGAATACTGCCGAGTCACGCCCCCAGGCACGGTCGGCAAGCGAGGTACCCATAGCCACCATGAAAGTGACGTAAGTAGTAGAAAGAGGGAGCTTCAAGGAAGTACCCAGTGCAATCAGCAAACCGGCCAACACCAGGTTAATGGAGGCGCGCACCAGGTCGAATGCGGCACCGTCGGCAATGATGGCCTCGTCTTTCTGGAAGCGGGTATCAATCCAGCGTTTGGCACCTTCGGGCAGGGATTTGGAGATTCCGTTGCCCATTGCCATACTAAAACGTACCAATGTGCGGGCTATCGGGGTGCTTCCGAAATTCTCTTCACCTTCGTCCTGGCGGGAAAGATCAACAGAAGTCTTGATAACGTTGTGTGCTTTCTTAGAGGTGCAGAGAGCATAAACCATAATGGCACCCGCACCAATCAGGAAGTACCAGGGAGTTTTGGCAGGGCCGAGCAGTGAAGTCATCAGGAAGCCGTCGGGACCTGCAGCCATTCCGTTGGTGGTGTAATCTACGAAGGAAGAATAACCGGCCAAAGGCACACCGATGAAGTTTACCAAGTCATTTCCGGCAAAGGCCATGGCCAGGGCAAATGTGCCCATCAGTACCACTACCTTGAAGATGTTTACTTTGAGCCAGTGCAGTATCTGCATCAGCACGGTGAAGAAAACAAAACTATAAAGAATAAGCAATCCGGTATTTTCCTGTATCCAATGCTTGTTGTCGGGAGTCATGAACGAACTGTCCTTTAGACCCTTTATCAGCATGAAGTAGATAATGGATGTGGCAGCTATGCCTCCAAACAGGGCAATGCTGTATTTCATCTTCTTCTTATAATTAAAGGTAAACACGATACGTGCCAGCCACTGTACCAGCATACCGAAGAAGAAGGCGATGGCTACGGACACGAAGATTGCCATGATGACGGATAAAGCCTTGTCGGTGTTGATAAGATTTCCGAGTCCCAGCGTGTCACTGTTGTGGACTTTGATGAGTGCCAATGCAAATGTACCTCCCAGCAACTCGAATACCATCGAAACAGTAGTGGAAGTCGGCATACCCATCGTGTTGAAAACGTCCAGCAATACGACGTCCGTCAGCATCACGGCGAGCAGGATACACATGATTTCGGCAAAATAGAAATGTTCCGGCTGATAGATTCCATGTCGTGCAATGTCCATCATGCCGTTGGACAGGGCGGCGCCGATAAATACGCCGATACCTGCGATGAACAATACTGTCTTGAAAGAAGCCGCTTTAGCTCCGATGGCAGAATTTAAAAAGTTGACCGCATCGTTACTGACGCCTACCACAAGATCGAAGATGGCAAGTACGAACAGAAAGACGACGATACCTAAGTAGATTGTTTCCATAAATATGTATTTTATTTCTGACTGCAAAGGAAGGACTTTCGTGTTGCAGAGAAATGTCATACATGTTACAGAAATGTTACAAGGCAGTTGCTTTTAAGTATTCGTAGAAAGTATATTGCGAACGTACTTTTTCTTTTTGCGGTCGCGACGATTTCCAGCGGTTGCGCAGGTGGTCGTCTACGAAACATGCTTTCCGCCTGTCGGACAGTTGGATGGAGAGCATATCCGTGAGTTCCCGTTTTAAGTCGGGGTCCAGTATGGGCGTTACGGCCTCGATGCGGCGATACAGGTTGCGTCGCATCCAGTCCGGTGAACCGAGGAATAACTTCGGATCTCCCTCATTGCCGAAGTACCAGATACGGGCATGTTCGAGGAATGTATCTACAATGCGTGTTACATAGATGTTACGGCTATATGTCTGTCCGGGTATGAGGCAACAGATGCCGCGTACAATCAGGTCTATTTCAACGCCTGCCTGCGATGCTTCGTAGAGGCGGTCTATCATGGCAGGGTCTTGCAGAGCGTTCATCTTGAGGATGATTCTGCCTCGCTTTCCGCTTTGTGCCAGTTCCATTTCGTGGCTGATGAGGCGGTTCAGTTCCGGTATCAGGTTGAAGCGTGCCACGAGCAGGCGGTGGAAAACCGGGTTTTCCTTGCCTTGCAGGGTGCGGAACAGATTGTGCAGGTCGTTTACGATGACCGGATTGCATGTAAACAGTCCGCTGTCGGCATAGAGTGTAGCAGTCTTTTCATTGAAGTTTCCGGTACTGATGTAGGCGTAGCTGGTCAGTTTGTGTCCTTCCTTGTCGCGACGCAGAACGAGGGCTACTTTGGCATGGACTTTCAATCCCGGTATGCTGAAGATGATGTTGATGCCGGCGGCCTTCATCATCTCGGCGGTGGCAAGGTTGTTCTCTTCGTCGAAACGGGCTTTCAGTTCTACAAATACAGTTACCTTCTTCCCGTTTTGTGCGGCAGCTATCAGGGTGTTGATGACTGTCGAGTTTTCGGCCACACGATATTGGGTTACCATGATTTCGCGTACGGTGGGGTCGTGCACTGCTTCGTACAGGAAGTGGATGAAGTGGTCGAAAGAGTGATACGGATAATGCAGCAGCAGATCTTTCTTCTCTACATAGCGGAAGATGGATTCGCGCTCGTCCAGGCACGTCAGCTTCATGGGCTGGGGTTTCTTGATGGGGCGCACGGTGTGGTTCGGGTTAGGCAGATGGCGCAAATCTTCCAGGTTGAGGTGTTTGTCGCCCGGCACCAGTTCGCGGCGGTCTATGCGGTAAGCATCTACCAGGAAATCCAGGAAATCCTGCGGCATGGCACGGTCGTACACAAAACGGCAGACTGCTCCGATTTTGCGCTTCTTCACTTTTGTCTTCACCTGTTCGATGATTTCGGAAGTATTGGCAGCATCGTCTATCAGGATGTCCGCATCCCGTGAAATCTTGATGCAATAACTGCTGTCCACTTCGTAGCCGGGGAAGATGACGTCCAGGTTTGCCTTGATAATGTCTTCAATGAACATCAGGTAATAGTTCTTCCCTACTTTGGGGAGCTGGATGAAGCGGGGCACTTTGGTGTATGGCTGCTTCATTACGAAGTATTGTGTATATTCGGGCGAGTCGGCAGGCACACCTTTCAAGTGCAGGCGCACGGCAAGGTAGAGGCGGTTGTCGCGCAGGAATGAAACCACTTTGTCTTTGGTCACCGGCACAGGAGCCAGATACGGAAAGATTTCTTCCTGGAAGAAGCGGCGCAGGAATTCCTTGTGGAAGGGCTCTACGTTGCGGCTTTGATAGAATATGATATGGTGTTTCCGCAAGGCGGGCAGTATCTTCTGTTCGTAGATGCGGATACGCTCTTCCAATTGGCGGTTCACTTCGTTGTTGATTTCGTCTACCAGTTCGATGGCGGACTGCACGGACTCTTCGTCACTTTGTGCGGCGCCGGTTGCTATCGCTTTATGGTCTGCCACACGTATTTTGTAGAACTCTTCCAGGTTGGACGAGTATATGGAAATGAAATTAATGCGTTCGTACAGTGGCAATGTGTCATCTTCAGCCTCCAGCAGTACGCGGTAGTTGAATGACAGCCAGCTGATGTCACGTTTGAAATATCTGTTCTCCATGGTGGTTATTTTTCCCAAATATAATTACCTTTGTCAACATAAACAATAGAAAGATGACAAAAGTTGGTTTATTATCGGATACGCATGCTTATTGGGACGAAAAATACCTGCAATACTTCGAGTCGTGCGACGAGATTTGGCATGCCGGAGACATCGGCTCGCTGGAAGTGGCACAGAAGTTAGCGGCTTTCCGTCCGTTCCGTGCAGTGTATGGCAATATAGACGGGCAGGATATCCGCCGGCTCTATCCGCAGATTCTGCGCTTCACGGTAGACGGGGCGGAGGTGCTGATGAAACATATCGGTGGCTATCCGGGCAATTACGATCCTTCCATAAAAGGTAGCATTCTGGTACATCCGCCGAAGTTGTTCATCAGCGGACATTCCCATATATTAAAGGTGAAGTATGACAAAACACTGGATATGCTCCATATCAATCCGGGAGCGGCAGGTATTTCCGGTTTCCATAAAGTACGTACGATGGTGCGCTTTATTGTAGACAATGGAACCTTTAAAGACCTCGAAGTGATAGAACTGGCAGGCTGATTTAAGCTTTATTATTTTGGATTGTCCCGATTTATTTAGATATTTGCAGTCCGAATAGCAACGAGAGCCGTGGGGCATGGTCCTCCTTCTTATTTTATTCTCCATTTGATAGAAACCAAAAAAGAACTGAAATATGAAAGGAATTATTCTTGCAGGTGGCAGCGCCACTCGTCTCTATCCGTTGTCCAAGGCTATCTCCAAGCAGATAATGCCCGTCTATGACAAGCCCATGATTTATTACCCGCTCTCCACGCTGATGTTGGCGGGAATACGTGAGGTACTGATCATCTCCACTCCGCGTGATTTACCCATGTTCCGTGATTTGCTGGGAACCGGCGAAGAACTCGGAATGTCTTTCTCCTATAAGATTCAAGAAAACCCTAACGGGCTGGCACAAGCCTTTGTGCTGGGTGCCGAATTCCTGAATGGCGGTCCGGGCTGCCTCATCCTGGGCGACAATATGTTCTATGGTCAAGGCTTTTCCGCCATGTTGAAGCGTGCTGCTTCCATAGACAAAGGTGCCTGCATCTTCGGTTACTATGTAAAAGACCCGCGTGCTTATGGTGTGGTAGAATTCGATGCCGACGGCAAAGCCATTTCCCTCGAAGAAAAACCTGCGCAACCCAAGAGCAACTATGCCGTTCCCGGTCTATACTTCTATGACTCCACCGTAACAGCCAAAGCCGCCGCCCTGAAACCTTCTGCCCGTGGCGAGTACGAAATCACCGACCTCAACCGTCTCTATCTCGATGAAGGTACCCTGAAAGTCGAACTCTTCGGCCGTGGCTTTGCATGGCTCGATACGGGCAACTGCGACAGCCTGCTCGAGGCAAGCAACTTTGTGGCTACCATACAGAACCGTCAAGGCTTCCGCGTCAGCTGCATCGAAGAAATAGCATGGCGCAAAGGCTGGATAGACATCGACCAACTCTACCGCCTGGGCGAGCAACTCGGCAAGACCGAATATGGCCGATACTTAATGGAACTCGCCGACTCCCGTCGTTGATTAATTGATAGTTGATAATTGATAATTGATAATTATCCTACTGTCTCCCCTTTGATTTTTAATTTATAATTTATAATTAATATGAAAACCTATCTTGTAACCGGAGCCGCCGGATTTATCGGCGCCAACTATATCAAATATATCCTGGCGAAACATAATGATATCAAAGTCGTGGTATTGGATGCCCTGACCTACGCCGGAAACCTGGGCACCATCGCCCGCGACATTGACGACGAACGCTGTTTCTTTGTAAAGGGCGATATCTGCGACCGTACCCTTGCCGACGAACTGTTCGCCAAATATAAATTCGACTATGTAGTGAACTTCGCCGCCGAGAGCCATGTGGACCGTAGCATCGAGAACCCCCAACTCTTCCTGATAACGAACATCCTGGGTACGCAAAACCTGCTCGATGCCGCCCGCCGCGCCTGGGTGACGGGTAAGGATGATTCCGGCTATCCCACCTGGCGCAGCGGTGTACGCTATCATCAGGTTTCTACCGACGAAGTTTATGGCTCGCTGGGTGCCGAAGGCTACTTCACGGAACAGACCCCGCTCTGTCCTCACAGCCCCTACAGTGCCTCCAAGACCAGTGCCGATATGTTCGTAATGGCCTATCACGACACTTATAAAATGCCCGTCACCATCACCCGCTGCTCCAACAACTACGGGCCTTATCACTTCCCCGAGAAGTTGATTCCGCTCATCATCAAGAATATCCTCGAAGGAAAGAAACTTCCCGTCTACGGTGACGGCAGCAACGTGCGCGACTGGCTCTATGTAGAAGACCACTGCAAGGCTATCGACCTCGTAGTTCGCCAAGGCACAGAAGGAGAAGTCTACAACGTAGGCGGTCATAACGAGAAGACGAACCTCGAAATCGTAAAGCTGACCATCGCTACCATCCGTCGTCTGATGGAGGAGGAGCCCCGCTACCGCGAAGTCCTGAAGAAGCAGGTGAAAACTGCGGATGGCCGGATTGATATCAGCTGGATTAACGAAGACCTGATTACGTTCGTGAAAGACCGCCTTGGTCACGACCAGCGTTATGCCATCGACCCGACGAAGATTACCAATGCCCTGGGTTGGTATCCCGAGACGAAGTTCGAGGTGGGTATTGTGAAGACCATCGAATGGTATCTGAATAATCAGCCGTGGGTGGAAGAAGTGACCAGCGGTGATTACCAGAAGTATTACGAGAAGATGTACGGAAAGAGATAAAAGCCCAATCTCTTCCAATACAAGTTTTTTATCAATTTGCTTCCACGCTTCCACCTCTTGTCTATAACTCCTTGTTCATCGGCATTACAACTGCGGTGGAAGCAACAAAAAGAGGTGGAAGCAAATTCTGCTTCCACCCCGAACCTTTACTTTAATGTCTGAAATGTAGCTCTGCAATAAGTGTATGCCCTGTACTTAATAAGTACGGGGCATACACTTTGTTCTTGAAAGCCTATAGATTGATTGTAATTTAACGGTCGTGAGCTGATTTGTTGATGGCCGTGAACAGATTGAATCACGTCCATGAATCAATCAGCTCACGGCCGTTAAACGCTCTTGATCTCTATAGTCCGAGTGGATGAATGCAGGGGGAATGAGGGGCGATATCTTATGCCGACAGCGCCACCGCCAGCAGCAACCCCAGAAACAGCATATTGCGCGAAGTCTCTCCCAATATCCGGTTCAGCTTTTCTCCGCTGCGGATGCTTACCATCCTGCGCCATGTCAAGGCATGCAGATAGAAGTAGACGCAAGGTGCCCAAATGAATTCGAGCGGTGTCAGCCTGCTGGTATAGACAAACCACAGACAGAGCAACACGGCTGCAATGCCCAATCCTAAATACATATTCCTGCCGAAAGCCTCGCCGAAGCGCACTACCAAGGTGCGCTTGCCGCTTATGGCATCTTGCTCGCGGTCGCGATAATTGTTTACCATCAGCAATGTGTCTATCGCCAGGCCGCTGACCAGTGAAAGCACTACCACATCCATGTTCAGTGTATATGCCTGTACATAATACGTGCCGGCCACGGGCACAAAGCCGAAGAACACCAGCACCAGCAAGTCGCCCCATCCGCGATAGGACAATATCGTGGTATAGAGAAAAGCAAACAGGATGCATACTATCCCCAGGACCACCAGTTCCCAGCCTCCATGAGGCAACTGCCCCCATACCGTGAACAGCAGTCCCAGTCCCGCAAGGCACGACAGCAGCAACATAATGCCTATTCCCTGCTTCATGGCGCCGGGCGTAATCCATCCTTCGGCGCAGGCGCGTTTGGGGCCGAGGCGGTCTTCGCGGTCGCTTCCTTTCAGATAGTCGAACAAATCATTGATGAAGTTGGCGGCAATCTGCATGCCGCAGGCGAAGAGTGCACACAGCAAGGCGGGCGTAGTCTTGAATTGTCCGTCGCTGAAGGCCAGGGCACTGCCCAGCAATACGGGAATGACGGCGGCTGTCAGTGTCTTGGGACGCGCGGCAAGCAGCCAGGCATGAAGCGAATTTGACTTGATTTCTTTCATATGCTGTTTTAATAAGTATCAACATCCGTCTACAAAGATACTGAAAAATGCCTATATTTGCACCCACTTATGATGAAGAAGTTACTATATATATCCGTTCTTTCCTTGTTGCTCTTTTCCTCTTGTAAGTCGAAAAGAAATCTCGTTGCGTCGTTGCCGCAGCAAGTAATAAAGACTGATACTACCCAGTTGGCTGATACTGTCGGCTTGCCGTCCTCCCTTTCCCCGATGCTGACCTTCGATCAATCCGATCTGCGTAATATTCACCGCCAGGAGGTGACGCGTGCTCCGAAGAAGAAAAAGAAGGAAGAACCGGTGAAGATTCAAAAGGAGATAGTACAACGCGGTACAAAGATTACAACCAAAACCATTCATGTTTCTTCTGCTTACAAGGGCGTCAGCCGTATCAAAGAATACGACTTTACCCATCGGGATGTCCCTGCTTCCTTCGAGGGGTTCCGCATTGCTTTTGTTTCTGACTTGCACTATCAGAGTTTATTGAAAGAAAGGGAATTGAATGACCTTGTTCGCCTGCTTATTGACCAGAAAGCCGATGTATTGCTGATTGGCGGTGATTTCCATGAAGGTTGCCAGTATGTGCCTCCCGTCATGGCTGCGCTTGCCAAAGTAAAAACTCCGATGGGGACTTATGCTGTTTTGGGAAACAACGACTATGAAGCCTGCTACGACGATATTGTGGAAGAAATGAATCGCTATGGGATGCACTTGCTGGAACATAAAGTCGATACATTGAGGCGTGGCAATGAACAGATTCTGATAGCCGGCGTGCGCAATCCTTTTGACCTGGCACGGAATGGCAAATCGCCTACGCTTGCCCTGTCTCCCGATGATTTTGTCATCCTCATGACCCATACTCCCGACTATGCGGAAGATGTCTCTATTGCCAACACCGACCTGGTGCTTGCCGGGCATACACATGGCGGGCAGGTGACGTTGTTTGGCCTTTATGCGCCAATCGTTCCGTCACATTACGGTCAGCGCTTCCTTACCGGATTAAAGTACAATTCGGCTCATGTTCCGATGATTATCACGAATGGCATCGGCACTTCACAAAAGGCTGTACGCATGTTTGCACCTGCCGAGGTGGTGATGATAGTGCTCCATCAGCTGAAAAACTGAAAACTTGCCGGAACATATTTATTTCTCAGGCATCAGCACCACTCCCAGCTTCTTCTTACCATCCATCTTTACCGTAACGGGACTTTCAAAGTGTACATGGCGCAGGTACTTGCTCTCGTGTACGGCAGGTTGTGCATTCAGGAAGTCCTGATTGTATACACCATCATTCATAAACGCATTGATAGTGAAGTAACCTACTCCGAACGATGTCAGGTTCTGGAAGAAGTGTGTTCCCTGGCTGGGGTCTACACGGTAGTTCGTCAGTCCGGCTTCTACAATGACACGGGCTGCACTGATATGCGGCCACTTCACGGGGATGCCCAGCCAAGTATCGCTGCTACCCCAACGGCCGGGACCTACCAGGACATAGTTCTTGCCTTCGTTCAAGAATTGCTGATTCAACTTCTCTATCTCCCAGGCTATCTCCTGATTGTGGGAAGCACTGTAATCATCGGTCTTCACATAAATAACGTCGTAGATGTCATTCATAATCCCATGTCCCAGCGAATTGTTGGAGCGCAGCAGCACTTGTTCGTCGGGAATGGTGGTGAGGTCTTCGTCCAACATCTCCTTGCTATCGACGATAGGACGGATTTGCAGCAGATAGAAGGTTCCGGTCTTATCCTTTTCGCGGCTCATGGTGGCGGCAAACTCTATCTCTACCGGGCGGCGCATCTCTTGTTCCCCGTACTTCAACACTAATTGCAGAATGCGGGGTAACGGGAATACATCGTGTTGCAGGATATTGGCAAAGGTGATGACTTTGCGTCCGCCGGGGTATAGACCGTCACGTATCACCTGGTCGTAAGGGTCGTAAGTGGAGGCGATGTAGTTCAAGGCTCCGTCTTTCTCAGCCTCCTTGACGTGGAGTTTCAGCAGATTGAAGCCGTCGTCGATAGAGAAATCCTGTCCGGCATTGCGCAGGTCGAGGGCATAGAAACGGGTTTGCGTCTCTTTCAGCGCTATGTCCAGTTCGCTGGTTTGCAGCACCTGGTTGGGGTGATAGGGGGAGAAGCGGAGCGTCATGCCACCGTCCACAATATATTTTCCCAAGCCGAGAGCCAGGTTAACGGTACCTTCTTCAGCCTTTTCGTCGCCGATGGGGTAGTAGTTGAGCGAACGTGCCACACCGGACATGCTGGGATAGTAACGGTCGCCATACTGGTTGCCGACTACTTCTTGCAAGATGACGGCCATCTTTTCCTGGTCGATAACATTGCTTGTGGCCTGCATATATGCCTTGGAGTCGCGGAAGTAGACCGAAGCATAAACTCCCTTGATCGCATCGCTCAACATACGCAGCATTTCGTATTTATCGTCCAGATACGGAATCATATAGGTGTTGTAGATGCCCGCAAACGGCTGGTAGTGCGAGTCTTCCAACAAAGAAGACGACCGGATGGCGATAGGCGACTTCACTACATCGAAGAAAGTAAAGAAGTCCTCCACCAGGCTGTCCGGCAACTTGGCTTTGAGGAAATAACGCAGGATGACGTCATCATCTGCATCCGACAAGGCTATCTGATACAGATTGTTGGTATCCATGAATTCGTCGAACACATCGGTACAAAGCACAACGGTCTTCGGGATGGCTACACGGGCATTCTCAAAGTCTTCGAATTCGGGATGGTGCTTCACCATGTTGTCGATGAATGCCAGGCCGCGGCCTTTGCCTCCCAACGAACCATCACCGATACGGGCAAAGTTGGAGTAACGGTCGAAGCGGTCGCGCTTGAAGACGGCTACCACACCCTGGTTCTTCATCTTGCGGTACTTCACGATGGCTTCGAAGATTATTTTGCGGTGAGCATCCACATCTTGCAAGCTGTTCCAGGTGATGGGTTTCAGGAACTCCGCAACGGGGAACATGGCACGCGAGTAGAGCCAGCGGCTGACGTGGTTGCGGCTGATATGATAGAGGAACGATTCTGCCGGTACGGCAAACAGGATGTTCTGCAATTCTTTCAGGTTCTTTACGCGGGCTATCTCCTCCAGAGTGTCCGGGTTGCGGAAGATGAAGTCGCCGAAACCGAAGTTATCCGATACGATGCGGCGCAAGTCCACATCCATCTTCTTGGAGTTCTTGTCGATGAAAGCGGCATCGTACTTGCTTGCATAAGAGGCGTTCTCCGATTCGGAGGACTGTATGATAAGGGGAACGAACGGGTCTTCTTTCCGTATGGCGGCACATAGCTTGATGCCTGCCAGTCCATCCTTTTCACCACGCTCCACGCGGGGGAAGCGGACATCGGTAATTACTCCCAGTATATTGTTCTTGTATTTCTCGTAGATGTTGATGGCTTCCTCGTAGGTACGTGCCAGGACAATCTTGGGACGTCCTCGCATGCGCAGCGTACGTTGGTGGGCGTTCAATGCTTCGGTAGAGAACTCCTGGCTCTGCTTCAATACGAATTTATAAAGATTGGGCAGGATGGAAGAGTAAAAGCGGATGCTATCTTCCACCACTAATATAAGCTGCACGCCCACTTCGTTGACGTCGTGCTCCAGGTTCATCTTGTCTTCTATCAGCTTGATGATGGAAACCAGCAAGTCGGTGTTGCCCAGCCAGCAGAATACATATTCGAAGGGGCTGAGGTCTTCGTTGGCGATGCGCTTGGTGATGCCGTGGCTGAAAGGGGTCAGTATCACCATAGGGATGTGCTCGTACTGGCTTTTGATATGCCGCGCCACGTCGAAACTGTCATTGTCTCCCGTACCCGGCATGCAGATGATGAGGTCGAAAGAGATGGTGGCAAGCTGTGACAATGCTTCTTCGCAGCTGGATGCTTGTGAGAAACGCGGCGGGTAGCGCAGGGAGAGGGAGGTGTATTCGTTGAATATTTTTTCGTCGATACGACCGTCATCTTCCAGCATGAAAGCATCGTAAGGATTGGCTATCAGGAGGACATTGAAAATGCGCCGTGTCATGAGATTGGCAAACTGCGTATCCTTGAAGTAGAGCTGGTTTAATTTATATTTGCTAAGCATTGTTTCTCACGGTTTATTGGTTTGATTGGCAAAAGTAATAGAAATCAAACCTATTCGGATAGTTTTTCGACCACTTTTTTTATATTTGTCCGTAAAATTGCAAGCCTGAAGCATTTATTACCAATGAATAAGTAAACCCCTATGATGACAAAATACAGACTCTGTTCGGAACAAGTCCGATATAAATCTAATATAAGTCCGATACAGCTTGCTAAGGAGATGCTGTGCAAAAGGTACGTTTTAGGTACACTTTTGATACTATGGATGTCGGTTTTTGGAACAGTTGATTTATTTGCCGGTTCGTTTCGGACACTGGGTGTCAAGGATGGATTAAGTAGCAGGCAGGTGTTTCGGATAAACAAGGATTCTGCAGGTTTTGTCTGGGCGTACACTCACGTTGGCATAGATCGCTATGATGGGAACGAGATTAAGCATTATAAATTGGATGAGACGGTTGATCCTAAAGAATATATACAGCCTTCTACAGTTATGGCCTGTGACAAGTCCGGTATTCTTTGGGTTGCCTTGAAGAACGGGAAAATTTATGCTTATGACAGGCAGACAGATTCTTTCCGGTTGCGCATAAATTTGTCCGACTATCTCCCTTATCCGGTGCTGAACAATATTTTATTTGACAGTAACAACCGTTTCTGGTTATGTCTGTCCGACGGGGTTTACTGTTGGGAAGAAGGGACCGGCCCAGCCATTGCCGGCTTGAAAGGGCAACATGTCTGTAGCATTGTCCAAGCGGACGGCGGGCTGTTTTTTGCAGGTACGGACAAGGGGGTGTGGCAACTGACGGAAGAGACGTCGAACCCGCTTTTCCTGGAGAAACCCATCCATTTTCCGATGGAGATGCGTGTTGAATCGCTGTGTGTGTACGGAGCGAAACTGTTTGTCGGCACTTTTTCCGATGGCGTTTTTGTGATGGACAGGGCAGTAGGGCGGATATACTCCTTGGACGGCTTGGCTCTTCATGTTCCGGTCAGCGTTTTTGCCAAGACCAAAGCCAATGCATTGCTGATTGGTGCGGACGGCGCGGGACTTTTCTGTGTGGATGCTGTCACCGGAAAGCTTCTGAAACATTACATGGTTGATGAGGATGACGAAAGAGGTTTGAGCGGCAATACTGTATCTGATATCTGTGTTGATGAATATGGAGGTATCTGGGTCAGTACTTCTACAAACGGCATCAGTCATCTGGATCCGTTGATGCCGGATGTCTATCGGTTCAGGCATGAACGGAACAATGCCAATTCTTTGAAATCCAATCATGTGAATGTGGTCTTCCAGGATTCCGAAGGGGATTGCTGGTATGGCACGAACAACGGTATCAGCTTATACCAGCGCAAGGGAGGCAAATGGACGCACTATCTGGAAAACACAGGACTTAGCGGTAAAGTGATATTGGCCCTTGCCGAAGATGCAAAAGGGAATATATGGGCCGGCGGTTATGGAACCGGAGTTTATTGCATCCATAAGAAAACGGGGCGGGTACAGAAGTGGGAGAGCAGGAGCGCACATCCGGACAGGGGGATGGGCACTGATTATGTCTATGCCATCCATGCGGAGGGAAATGAAATTTGGTTGGGCGGAATAGAAGGGGAACTTACTTGCTATAACATAGAGACGGGCGCGTATACATATTATCCGATTGATTGCATAGGCGATATAAAACGGGGTGTGGACGGTTCGTTGCTGATTGCCGGTTGCGGCGGATTGGCCATTCTTGACAAAGCGACGGGGAACACCCGTTGGTACCAGCAGTTCGGGGAACTCTCTCTGCACTATCCCATCCGTTGCCTCATGCAGTCTTCGTCCGGAGACATCTGGCTGGCGACGGATGGTGACGGACTTATTCGCTTCAACCCCGGCAAACAGGAAGCGCATATCTATACGGCAAGCGATGGTCTTGTATCCAATTCTATCAACAGTCTGCTGGAAGATAATGACGGGCGTATCTGGTTCAGTACGGAGAAGGAGCTGTACTGCCTGGACTTGGCAGGGGGCATCGTTGTCGGAGTCAATGATTTCCTGGGCATCGGGTGGGGACATTATAATCCGAATGCCGCTTTCAGGCTGGATGACGGTTATCTCTCTTTCGGTACGGCGGAAGGGGTGGTCTCTTTTCTTCCTTCGCTGGACTTCGGGCAGTGTGTGTCGGCCGAGCTCATATTGACGGACTTCAAGCTGCTGTACGAGTCGGTGAAGGCAGGCCGGAAAGGTTCTCTTCTGGCAACAAACATTAATGATACGCGGCATGTCGGCCTGAAATACAATCAAAATTCCTTTTCCATTTCTTTTTCTACCATTAATTTTACATCTCCGCACAGAATCAGATATGAGTACATGCTGGAGAACTACAATGAACAATGGGAGTCTTCCAATTCGGTGGGAAGTATAAACTATATGAACCTTTTTCCCGGTAAATATATCTTCCGTTTGCGGGCGTTCGACAAGTACAGTGGTCGGCAGATAGGGGAGCGTAGCCTTGAGGTTGTCATCCATCGCCCTTATTGGCTTTCGTGGTGGGCGTTGCTTGTTTACTTCATGATACTGTCCGTGTTCGTTTATGTGTTCGTACAGTACCGCAGGCATAAGCTCAATGAAGATAGAGTGAAGGAAAAGATACGGTTCTTTATTAGTATAGCCCATGACATATGTACTCCGGTGACATTGATAAAAGCACCTTTGAGTGAGCTTGAGGTGCAGCCGGAACTGCCGGATGAGAGTCGGAAGACGGTAGCTGTAGCAGTAAAGAATGTGGAAAAACTGCTTTCCATGATTACCCAGTTGCTGAATTGGCAGAAGATGGAGCTTCATACCGAATGTTTGAAAGTTTCGCTATATGATATCAAGGCCTATCTGGAGGGGAAAATGGCGGAGTTCCGTCTAGCTGCTATGCAAAAGGGCATAGAGTTGCAACTGGAGGTGGAAAGGGATATGCCGAAGGTGTGGATTGACAGGGGAAAGATGGATCATATTATAGATAATCTGCTTTCCAATGCATTGAAATATACGGAGCAGGGTATTGTCCGCATTGCCGTAAAGACTGCAAAGAAGAAGTGGACGATTGAAGTGCGAGATACGGGCATCGGTATTCCGAAGAAGGAGCAGCGAAATATTTTCCATGAATACTACCGGGCGCAGAATGCGACGAATTCCGAGGAAACCGGTTCAGGCATCGGGCTGATGATTACTCGTCGGCTTGTAAAGCAGCATCATGGCAGCATTTCATTCAGCAGTGTAGAGGATAAGGGAACGACTTTTGCCGTTACTTTTCCGCAGAAGATAAAGTCGGGTATTGTCGTTGAACCGGAAAAAGACAAAGCGAATGCATCTGCGGCAACTGTATGCTTACAGAATAATGGTGACGATGTAGGGAAGAACGTACTTCTTTTGGCAGAAGATGATGCGGACATGAGGGAGTATCTGACAAACTGTCTTTCCTCCGAATATAAGGTAATCGGTGTGTCCGACGGCGGGAAGGCACTGGAAATGGCTCGGGAAATCAATCCGGACATTATCATTTCAGATGTTGTGATGCCGGTGCTGGAAGGAGACGAACTGTGCAGGATTCTGAAGTCATCCATTGATACGAGCCATATACCTGTTATATTGTTGACAGCACTTAGTGAAAGGGAAAACATCATCTTTGGGTTGGAAGCCGGTGCAAGCGACTATATCATCAAACCTTTCGACCTGTCGGTATTGAAAGTGCGGATAAGGAATATCCTTCAAAACAGACAACACTTGCGTGATACGGTATTGTCACTGAATGCCCGGCCGGAAGAGACGGATTATACCAGTCAGCTGGATAAGGAATTTTTGGATAAAGTGATGGAGGTCATTCATGAAGAATTGTCTAATTCCGAATTCTCCATCAATGACTTCTGCAGGATGTTGGGTATGAGCCGCACTTCGGTCTATAACAAGATAAAAACATTGACAGGACAAGGCCCCAATGATTTTATCCGGATTGTTCGTTTGAACAAAGCAAAGGAGTTATTGGAATCTCGGAAATATTCTATCGGAGAAGTTTCTACTATGGTGGGCTTTTCTGATCCGAAATATTTCAGTACATGCTTCAAGAAGCAGTTTGGTGCCAGTCCTAGTAAGATTTGATATAATAAAGATAGTTTTCGAACCATTGCGGATAGGTATTAAACCTTTTTTGCTAAATAACGAACCTCCGTTTTTCTGATAGTGCGTAATATTGTAGACAGAAACAATAATAAAAAATCGCATATAAAAATGGAAACGTATTTGGGTCTTGATTTGGGTGGTACCAAACTGCTGATTGGTGAAATGGACAGCCATGGCAATATTTTAAGGTATAAGAAGTATGATTCAGGGTATTTTAACCAGCAAGCTGCATTGGAAATTATTAAATCGTCGCTTGACGATTATATCCGTACCGTGGGCTGGTATGACCAGAAACCAGTGGGCATGGGAGTCGGTTTGATTGGTCGCGTCGATCCTGAGCAAGGGATCTGGTTGCAGATTGACCCCAGTCGCACACAACCGATAGCTCTGGCTAAGGAACTGGAGGAAACATACGGTATACCTTGTCATATAGACAATGACGTGAAGAGTGCCACAAGAGCCGAACGGGTGTGGGGATTCGGTCAAATCTCCAAGAACTTCATCTATATGAATGTGGGTACCGGTCTTGCTGTAGGTACGGTGGTGAACGGCAGGCAGATACGAGGCAGTCATTTTAATGCCGGTGAAGTGGGTCACGTACGTGTCGGTGTGAATGTCGGTGTCAAGTGTGGTTGCGGCCGGATGGACTGTGTGGAAGTCATTGCTGCCGGTATTGGGTTCGACAACTGTGCCCGTTTGCTTTGCAGCCAATATGAGACCAGCCTGCACATCCCGGCAGAAAAGGGGGAAAGGGTGCTTGTCAGTGAAGTCTTTGCACTCAGCCAGAAGGGAGATCCTCTTTGTACGGTATTGGTGGAGAATGCTGCCGAGGCTCTTGCCAATCTTATTATGAACCTGGTGCGCGTGATTGACCCTGATACGGTGGTATTGGGCGGCGGTGTTGTATCCGATGGATATATGCACGGAAAGATTCTGGAAAAACTGCATCCCACGACCATGCGTTTTGTGAGCAACGGAGTTGTTATCACGAAACTGAATCCCGGCTTTATCGGTCTGTTGGGAGCGGGAGCAGTAGCAATGAATATGTAATTGTCATTCAGCGCGCAAATGATATAAACTAATTTTAATCACTTACTTATGAAAATTACTATAACAAATAATGAAAGAGAGTTTGACTGCGCTGCTGCGTGGCGTGTTATCGGAGAAATTCTGAATAAACCTTCGAGCGTTATCGGGCTATCAACAGGGCGTACTACCGGCAATCTGCATCGGTTGATTGGAGAAATATACTCCAAGTATCCTTTTAATGTGGCTTCCACCACTTTCTTCGGATTGGATGAAGTGACCAATGTGCCGCGTGAATATGCAGGTGCGTGCTATACAATGTTGAAAACAGAGTTAATGGATGCTTTGGGTGTCAAAGATGAAAATTTCCTGATGCTTCCTACTGTTTCAGATGATTTTGAAAAAGCCTGCAAAGACTTCCAGCAGGAGATAGCAAGACGTGGAGGCATCGACCTGCTGATTTTGGGATTGGGGGAAAACGGACATTTGGGGTTCAACCAGCCAGGAAACCCTTTCGATACTGAAACATGGGTTACCGGTATGCACGCCGAACTGGAAGTGCGTATCCGCCGGGAAACGAATACGCCTCCCGAAAAGCAGTTGGGCGGTATTACATTGGGAATAAAGAACATCATGCAGGCCCGCCGGATTGTATTGGTTGCCAAAGGCACCAATAAGACGGATATTGTGAAGCAAATGCTGGAAGGTCCCGTGACGACAGATGTTCCCGCTTCTATCCTGCAACTTCATCCTAATTGCGAGTTCCTGCTGGACAGTAAGGCTGCTGCAGGGCTTTCTGCCAAATAATTGAATCCTTTATTAATTCTCTAATATTATGACACAAAAAGAAAAACAAATCAACTATATGGGGCCATTTATTACGATGGTGTTCCTGTTCTTTATTGTAGGTTTCCTTACCACTGCCAATACCCAATTCCAGGGACCTCTGAAAGAGACTTTTCTGGCAGAAGTGGGCGGGTTGAAAAATACTTTTGCCACTTTAATCACATTTTCCTGGTTTCTGGCATATCCGGTTTGTGGAGGATTAGGTTCGTCTTGGATTGGCAAGCACGGCTATAAAGGCACGCTGATGCGCGGGCTGTTGCTTATGATTGCAGGCTTGGGCTTGTTCTTTGTCTCTTCTTATTTCACTGTACACTTTCCCGGAGCCAATTGGCATGTGGGGGAAAATGTTATTCCAGGCGGTTTCCTTATTTTCCTCTTGGGCTCTTTTGTGGTCGGTGCTTCGGCTACTATTCTTCAGGTAGTTATCAATCCTTACCTTACGGCTTGTCATGTGAAGGGTACCCAATCCATCCAGCGTCTGGCTATAGGTGGGTCTGCCAACTCGGTGGGAACGACATTGGCTCCTTACTTTGTAACCGGCGTTGTTTTTGGTGGTCTGGCGATGGAGGATATACAGATAAACCAGTTGATGATGCCGTTTTTTGCATTGATGGTGGTGATTTTCCTTATTGTCTTGCTGTTGATGAAACTCTCCCTGCCCGATATACAGGGAACAAGGGCAGAGAAAGGTGAGAAGCTCGAAAAGAGTGTCTGGTCATTCAGCCATCTAACTTTGGGCGTGGTGGCTATCTTTTTTTATGTAGGTTGTGAAGTCTGTATCGGGGCGAATATCAATATGTATGCCATTGAGATGGATTATGCTTCTCCGGCGCTGATGGCTACGCTCTATTGGGGCGGCATGCTCGTGGGGAGGTTGGTAGGCAGCTCGTTGAGCCGGATTTCTCCGCGTGTACAGTTGACGGTCACGACGATAGGAGCAGGTGCACTTGCTCTGGTGGCCATTCTATTGAATAACCCCTGGTTGCTTACGGCGGTCGGATTGTTCCACTCCATCATGTGGGGGGCAATATTCACCTTGTCTGTGGCTCGTCTGGGGAAATATACGTCCGTTGCTTCCGGTGTGTTCATGATTGGAGTGGTGGGAGGCGCCATATTGCCTTTGTTCCAGGGTGTGCTTGCCGATCTTATGGGCGGTTGGAGATGGTCCTGGCTCCTTGTACTTCTGGGTGAAGCGTTTATGCTGTACTATGCACTGATAGGCTCGCGAGTCCGCCAAGCAGCCGATTGATTCTTGTTTACCAATAATTACCATAGATAAATATGAATAACATGAAGAATTTTAGAACGATTGTTTTGACCGTACTGGCTGTATTGTTGTCGTGCGGCAATCTGAGGGCTGCGGATGGGCCGAAAGCCCCGCTTGACAGTAAAGTGATTGTGGCATACGTCACTTCCTGGAGTCACGTCATCCCCGACCCCAAGTACATGACTCACATCAATTATGCCTTCGGGCATGTCAGTGAGACCTTCGACGGTGTAGGCATTGCCAATGAAGACCGCCTGAAGCAGATGGTGGAGCTGAAAAAGCAGAAACCGGACCTGAAGGTGCTACTCTCCATCGGCGGTTGGGGCAGTGGACGTTTCAGTGAGATGGCCGCCAACGAAAAATACCGCAAGTCATTTGCCAAAGATTGTCGGCGGGTGGTGAAAGAGTATGGGCTGGACGGCATCGACATCGACTGGGAATACCCTACGAGCAATGCTGCCGGCATCTCTTCCTCTCCCGACGATACGAAAAACTTCACGCTGCTGATGCGTGACATCCGCAAGGCCATCGGTCCGAAGAAGCAGTTGACTCTTGCTACTGTGGCTTCGGGCGAGTATATAGACTTCCCGTCCATCCTTCCTTATATTGACTTCGTGAACATTATGTCCTACGACATGGGGAATGCTCCCAAACATCACTCTGCTCTCTATTCTTCGGACAACAGCAGCGGGATGACGGGCGACAAGGCTGTGAAAGCCCATCTGGCTGCCGGTGTGCCTGCCGACAAACTGGTGATGGGTATGCCTTTCTATGGTCGTGGCGGAAAGGGGTATCCCAATTTTCAGGATTTCAACAAAGTGGGATATGCCAAAGGATTCCGCGAATGTTGGGACGAGACGGCCCGGGTACCTTATCTGGTGAATAAGGAAGGTACACTGGTTTTCGGTTACGAGAATCCGCGTTCGCTAGCCATCAAGTGCCAATACATCCTGAAGCAGAACCTGCTGGGCGGCATGTATTGGGACTACGACGGTGACAACGAGCAGGGCGACCTGCGCCGCACGGTCTACGAGAACCTGATAGAGCGCAAGCCTTTCCACGACCGTATGTACCGGGTATTGGTGCTCACAGAGAGCGCCGGACAGCACAAACCTTTCTCGGATGCGGCTTTGAAGTGGCTGATAGACGAAAGCAAGGTGCAGAACCTGCAGATTCAGGTACTGAACAGTGCCCGCCTGCTGGCACAGAAGGAAGTACTGAACGGTACGGATTTGGTCATCCAGTTGGACTTCCCTCCCTATACATGGCCCAAGGAAGCGGAACAGAATTTTGTAGACTACATCAATGAAGGTCGTGGCGGCTGGATAGGTTTCCACCATGCCACGCTGTTGGGCGACTTCGACGGCTTTCCTTTGTGGCAGTGGTTCAGCGACTTTATGGGTGGCATCCGTTTTCAGAACTACATTGCCCCGCTTGCCGATGGCACGGTAGTGGCCGAAGACAAGGAGCACCCGGTGATGAAGAACGTGGATGCTTCGTTCGTCCTCCCGGACGATGAATGGTACACTTACGACAAGAGTCCGCGCCCCAATGTACGTGTACTGGCCCATGTGGACGAGTCTACTTATTCTCCGGTTTCGGATGTGAAGATGGACGACCATCCGGTGGTATGGGTCAATGAGAAGGTGAAAGCACGCAATGTCTACTTCCAGATGGGGCATAGCCCGAAGCTGTTCAATTCGGATGACTTCACCACGATGCTGCACAATGCCATTTCGTGGGCATTGGGTAAATGACATGCTATATATAAGGTAGATTTTTTTAGGTAATGGCTTTTCGTTAGGTAATTGTTTGTAATAGGTATTTAGTAGCTCCCGTATCGTGCTTGTTAGTAGGCTGCGATGCGGGAGTTTTGTTTTTGCTCAAGAGCGCCTCTCGCCCCATTTGACAGACACTGGCGTCTGTCGCGATGAACACTGGTGTCTGTCATGACAAACACTGGCATCTGTCACGACAGACTCCAGTGCTTGTTAAATGGGGGATTTCTGTTGAAATAAAAACAGATTGTTCTCCTTGCAGAAATAGACAGTCAATCGGGACATTTTCATAATCAGCATCTTGTTATTGATGGATTTTAAACTCATAATGATAATGAATGAACCTTTCGCTGAGATGGAATGCCTATATTTGAATACTTGTATGGGCAATATTAATTCAAACCATGAAAATCCGGATTTTATCATTGGCTGTCATGCTTTCATTGAGGTATAGCCAAAGGGCTTCGGCTGTTTATTTATTGTCAGTTTTGTTTTTTGTGGGCTGCACAGCTCACGATAAACGGAGCGGGAATGAAAACGTCACTGCAATTCGTATAGATTGGAGCAATGTCAGGGAGACGTTCGATTATGCTCCGATGGTGGAAGACAGTGTGTTGGTGATACCGTTGGAAACGCGGGACGATTGTCTTATTGGTGAAGTCTCCAAAGTTATCTGTCGAAATGGCCGGATATATGTAGGGGATGCAATGAGGCAGGCTGTTTATGTCTTTGATATGTCCGGTAAGTTGGTGACAAGGATATGCTCGTTTGGCAACGGGCCGGAGGAGTATCTCAGTGTCACCAGTTTTACGGTACATGGCTCGGGTATTATAATTTATGACAGCTTTACAAGGAAATTGTTCTTTTTTGATTCAGCGGGCATTCTCCAGAAAACGGAGGATGTGCCGGATATTTGGGGAATGGATATGTTCTGTATAAAGAATAAACTTTATCTAGTAAATGACGGCAGTTCTTCTCAACGGGGATTTTACCACTTGTTTTCGGTGAATCTTGACAAGGCAGAAGAGCATGAGGCTTTTTTGCCGTTTAAGGATCCGGGAAATTCCGGGTGGGGTACGGAGTCCGTCATTGCTCCGCTGAAAGATGAGGCTTTAATCTATACTTGTCCTTTCGACACACTTTACATGGTGAAGGATGGGGCTGCTTATCCTGCCTATTTCGTCGATTTTGGGCGTAAGAGGCTTCCGCGGCAATACATCGGAGAAGAGGGCCGCATTGCATTGAAGGCAGCATTTGACGGCAACTATGTCAGGGGCTGTGAGAATGTCGTGCAATCGGAGAAATACATCTTTTTGCGGTTTGGAGATTCCAATGAGGACTATACCGGCATCTATAATAAAGAAACGGGGAATTTGGAAGTCGCCAAGACGGCTGTCAATTCATTGTTGGGGGATTTGCCACTTCAGAAGAATAAATTCCATATAGAGGATGAATGCCTTATCCAATATTATGCCATTTCCTTTTGGAATCTGGCATTTGAGATGGAAGGTGAAGCCGGTCTGGATAGGCACAGATTCTATTCGGCAGCTTTGAGACAACGGATTGACGGGTTTCGACGCATGGATGGGGCAGAATCCAATCCGGTTATCTTGATACAAAAGTTGAAACAATGAAATGTGCCGGTGTCTTTGGCCCTTATCTTGCATAGGCTTCCATTTTCATCGGCAGGTACATGGACAATAGATTAAAATCATTTTGTTGCAGTGTCTCATTGCTCTCTAATCCTCTTCCGGTGCAGCATTGGGATAGCGTATGTTTCTGAAAAGGAGCTGCATATATTCTTCCTCTTTCTTTTTGCCTTCTTCTGTCAAAAGAATCTTCATCATTGCAGACGGATATCCTCTTTTGATTGCATTTATTCCTATACATTCATTGTACGATTCTTTATAAGGCTGGGAAGCCTGACTTTAAAGATAAAGACAGTATCAGCATTAAAATAATCCTTCATATTGTCTTCAGCGATGATTCTTATATATTGGGCGGTATCCAATTTTGCTGTTTCTTCATTTGAGCCTGAATCCGGTGCTCCTTGAACCATGAATTTGCCATCGGCCACTTTTATTCTCATATCACTACCGGAATCCATGTTCAATGCAGCTTTCACCTCTCTGTATGGCATGTTTTTTGCCGCACGGTAATGGCTTGAATACGTGTCGAAACAAGGATACAGAATCAGACAATCCTTGGACTTTGATTCTAAAACCATCTGATAGAACATTCCTATATTCATCTTTTCGTTTATTCTGAATATGGTCAACCCGGCAATCACCTTGAAATCTTTCAGTTTAATCAAATCGATGCTATGCTGCTTCGAGCAATGGGAACGATGCATTCTGAAAAGACGATTCTGGGCAAAGGCATTTGCTGAGAATGAAAGCATGATGGCAAATGATAAGACTAAAGTTTTCATATCAGTCCGAATTTTTAAAAGTGTATTTGAGAATGATAGGGTTAGCATCATCATCCAATGAATTTAACTTTTTATAATCTGCTTTATCAAGTAAATCCGTAGAGACGTAGGTGTTTAATAAATCTGTAGGAATAATAGCATAAGCATATTTCTCATCCACAAATATTGGTGAGAAAAAATTCATTTCTTTGAATGAATTAAATAGCAAATGCCGATTATTTCGTTTGTCAATTAATAAATGGTATATTTTTCTTTTCCAATAAAATGCAGTAAAATAATAGTTGGAGTTTTCGCTATATTGAATAAAAATTGTTGCATAGTTCGTGCCAAATGTTTTATTCCATTCTAAATAATACCGAATATCTTTTCCTGCTGGCAAGTTTTTTATTTCAAAATTGTATTCTCCAAAATCCCATGAATATTTAGGCTGTAACTTTTGATTGACATATACAAAATTATCGCCATTGTATGCTTGAACAAAATGAACAGAATCATTGTACAGATAAAATGGGCTATATACATGATGGTATAGGGTTTTAATTATGTCATCAGACAGATTGTAGGTTTCAGAGACTACATTTTTCAGAGAGTCATCATACAATGCCATTTTAGTTCCCGTTTTAGTGTCGCTATAAAATAAGTATTGATTAGGGTTTATAGCTATAAAATTATGGGCAGTAGACATTGAACTTGGTAATTTTACATGGTGTCTATAAATAATTCCTAAACTGTCATAAACATAAATACCTGCTACCGGACTTAATAGTTCTAAGTCTCCACTGAATCTGTTAAAATCAAAATCATATAATTCTGAATATTCGCCCGGTCCATTTCCTTGTTTACTAATGCTTCTTATGTATTTACCCTCCATATTGAATATTAAGATCTGATTCTGATTTTTATCCAGTATGTAATATCTGTTATTATGTATCTTTACAGATAGATTGTACCCTTTGATTAAGGAACTGTCATTTGTTTCTAACGGTATTAATTCCATTTTAGAGAATAAGTCATAGAATGAAACTGTATTTTTACTATTCAAATCTATATAGACAGCTTTTGCACGTAGTCCTTTAGAATTATGAGAACATGAGACTAATAGAATGAGTAAACATATAACTGGAAAATATCTTTTCATTGCCATATTAAGAATAGAAGTTAAGACTCGATAATAGGTAGAGTGGAGATTTTCTATTATACCTTATGCCGTTTGATAATAGGCATGGCAGATAACATCAAAACTGTTATAAAGAAACGCATAGACTTCCATTTTCATCAGCAGGTACATAGATAGCTGACAGAGTGCAAAACGTCAATACTCCACGAACCATTGCTGATGTCCATAAGCTATTTGTATTTCTTTGAACTTTGGATAAATAGAAAGATAGTACGATGTTATATAACAGCAAGCTACTCACTTTCCATAAAATAGAGAAACAGTCTTGCCCGTTTCCAAATATCCAAAATGGAATTCCCCAAAGAGTCCAGACTAAACCAATCAACACTGGCTTGAAAATGTTGGAACATCGTAAATGATTTTCCATGAATCCACGCCATCCAATTTCTTCTGCTATTACAGAAAGTGCTCCTAAAGTGCTACCGACAATCAATGCATAACCGGTTATTATGCCCCACAGTTGTACAATTCTTAAATAAGAATTATCCACAATGGGGATTCCCATGTACGAAAAATCATTGTGGGAGGGTATTGATATGTGGCCTATAGTCTCTACGTTCAAGAGGTTTCCGCCCACATATATAAGGAGCATTGCCAATAAAGGAAATAAGCATGCAGTAGCCGCAACATAACTGATAGAGGCTTTCCATGAAATATTCTTAAAAGTCAATTTGTTGTGTGAGCAAAATTTGCTAAAGTTCCCTTTCTCAGCTGCCCATGCAGCGAAAGCAGGGGATAAATACAAAAAGAAATCTATGATATGTATCCATCCGGCATTCATCTCAGCCGAATAAGCATATCCTATAATGGCTCTTGCTATGATTACAATAGCTAAGTAGGATAGAAATGTTGTCATAGGTTTCCACTCATTGATGTTTTTTTTCATGGTACGTTGTATTTAGAAGGTTCATAATTTCAATCAGACTTAAACCAAAGCCGTTTTCCGGTGCAAGTATAAGGGTATATTTTGACGAATAAGTTGAGAAAATCTCGAAAAAGGTTTGAATATTATTATATATATCATTATTCATGGCTATTCTTGAATTTTTCGACTCATTTTGATGATTTCTAAACCTTTGTGCCGGAAGTATGCGCTAATTTTACAATCGGTTTTAAATACAATTGAATAATCGAATAATTATAATAGTATAGGTATGAAATACTTTTCAATGGTGTTGCTTATGATTGCCTCGATGCTGTCATGCTCTTCGAAGGGCGATGAGCTGAAAGAGCTTCCGCCTTTTCCGGACGAGCCGGCGACAGAGGAGCCGAATCCCATTCCTGGTTCTACCGACAAAATCGTTGTCGGTTATGTCACATCATGGTCAAACCACGAGGTGAAGCCGGAATATGTTACCCACATCAATTATGCCTTCGGGCATGTACAGGGAACATTCCGTAGTGTCGGAATCTCCAACGAGGAACGTCTGAAGTCGGTTGTCGCCTTGAAGAAACAAGCCGCCCACTTGAAGGTGCTCTTGTCGATAGGAGGTTGGGGCAGTGGCAACTTCAGCGAGATGGCGGCAGATGCCGACAATCGCCTCGCCTTTGCTGCCGACTGCAAGCGTGTGATTGATGAGTTTGGTCTCGACGGCATCGATATAGACTGGGAATTTCCTACGAGTGACATGGCAGGCATCTCTTCGTCACCCGACGACACCCACAATTACAACCTGATGATGCGCGACATCCGGCAGGCTATAGGCAGCGACAAGCTTCTGACGCTCGCAACAGTGTGCTCTGCCGACTACATCGATTTTGAAGGCATTATGCCTTATATCGACTTTGTCAACATCATGGCATACGACATGGAGAATCCTCCTAAGCACAATGCACCCCTGTATCAGTCTTCAAAATTCCCCGGATGGTTTAACTGCGACATGGCGGTCAAGGCGCACCTTGCCAAGGGAGTGCCCGCATCGATGCTTGTGCTCGGTATGCCTTTCTATGGTCATGGAACCGATGTCTACGACCACTCCACGGATTTCAAGAATGTAAAGGTGCCCTCGGGGTACACTAACTGCTGGGACGATGAGGCAAAAGTCCCTTATGTGACCGACAAGAATGGACGTTTTGTCCTCAGCTACGACAACGCTCGCTCAATAGGTTTGAAATGTGATTATATTCTCGAATACGGACTTCTCGGTGCCATGTTCTGGGACGATGCTGGCGATGACAGCAACCACATGCTTCATAAGGCTATAGCCAATAAACTTTTTGTTGAATCTAACTGACAACTATATATACATATCAGTAGATGCTTTAAGAGGAATGATGTTTTCAGGTAGAAGAAAGAGGGTATGTCACGGTGATGGCACACTCTCTTTCTTTTTAGACGGTGTGCTTTGGGGAAAATGATGAATTTTTGACCCTCTTTGATAGTTATTAAACCTATGCGGTGTTAAAATGCAGATATTAGTGCTTTTTTAAACCTCAAATGTTATTTTTTACCCATTGTTGGAAAGATTCATTAATACATTTGCAGGCAGAGAATATTTATTTTATTAATGATTTTATTAATGATTATTTTTATCTAATGCTAATGGGAAAGTTATGCAGATTACATCTCCTTTGGTTGGCTTTGTTGCTACCGGGAGTGTCCTTCGCACAAAATCTTTTAAAAGTGCAAGGTTGTGTTACTGACGAGCAGAACGAGCCACTTATCGGGGCTACCGTGCAGACTAAAGACAAGTCTAAAGGCACGATAACAGATAGCAGTGGCAACTATGTCTTGTCGGGAGTTCCCAAGGGTTCAACCTTGGTGTTTTCGTATGTCGGCTACAAGTCGAAAGAAGTAAAGGCAACATCAGTTTCTCTGAATGTTGTTTTGGAATCGGATGATGAGATGCTCGATGAAGTGGTTGTCATCGGTTATGGCCAGCAGCGCAAGGTGACGCTGACGGGTTCTGTCTCTAATGTAAGTAGTAAGGAACTTCTCAAATCGCCGGCCGCATCGCTTGGTAACAGCCTTTCGGGTAAGCTTCCCGGTCTCCAGTCGGTGCAGTACACCGGTGTTCCCGGTGCCGACGATCCTGTCATCCGTATCCGTGGTGTCGGTTCGTTCAACAGCGCCGAGCCTCTCGTGCTTGTCGATGGTGTAGAGCGTGAGTTCAGCCAGATAGACCCAAACGAGGTGCAGGACATTTCTATTCTTAAGGATGCGTCCGCTACGGCTGTCTTCGGTGTGCGTGGTGCCAACGGTGTTATTCTCGTCACCACTCGTCGCGGTGCGATAGGCAAGCCTACCATCACACTAACAGCTTCAGCAGGTCTTCAGCAGATTTCTAAATTCCTTGAGCCTGCAAACTCCTACGAGTATGCAACGGCTTACAACCATGCTCAGGCAGTGGAAGGAGTGGCCGAGGACGGATGGAAGTTCTCGAAGGAAGCTATACAGCACTGGAAGGACATGGATATGCCCACCGTTTATCCAAGCACCAACTGGTTTAAGTACTTGATGAATGACCACGCATGGCAGCAACAATATAATATTAATGTGTCGGGTGGTACTGAACGTGCCCGCTATTTCGTTTCTGTCGGTATGCTCGATCAAGACGGTCTTTTCAAAACCTTCGACCAGGGTGATGACGCGAACTTCAAATACCGCCGTTACAACTTCCGCGCCAACCTCGATGTAGATTTCTCTAAGCTGAGTACGCTTTCTATCGGCATCGGTGGACGCATTGGCAGACGCAACTCTATCGGTAATGGTGAATATAACGGTCAGTCTGGTGTCTTTGGTGTTGAGGGGCTTCTCAACAATGGTACGCCCATGTCTGGCTACGGTCTTGATAGTGAGGGACGTCGCATCGTTTCCGACCCTGACCTCGTTGGCGCAGTTGGCTCCGATGGTCTCGGCCTTATCTACGAACATGGTTATACTACTGAGCGTCAGAGTGTTGTAAACCTCGATCTTCAGTACAAGCTCAAGCTCGACTTTATCACCAAGGGGCTTGATTTCCGTATCAAGGGTTCCTACAACTCTGACTATACACAGCAGAAAAAACGTACTACTGACGGTGGAATCAGCTACAAGGCCACCATCGCCAAGGGTGAATACAACGAAGACGGTTCTCCGAAGATTGTTTATGTCCGTCGGGGTGACTCATGGCCTCTTGGCTATGAGGAGAAAAAATGGGGAGGTAGAAACTGGTATGCAGAAGCGAGCCTCAACTATGCCCGCAAGTTCGGTGACCACAATGTGGGTGCGCTTCTTCTTTATAATGAATCCAAGAATTACTATCCCGGCGGTATCTACAATTCCATCCCACGCGGCTATGTGGGTATGGTGGCCCGCGCCACTTATGACTATCAGACCAAGTATATGATAGACCTCAACATGGGCTATAACGGCTCGGAGAACTTCGCCAAAGGCAAGCGCTTCGGCTTTTTCCCTTCCGCTTCTATCGGCTGGATCATCTCTTCCGAGAAGTTCTGGGAGCCTATCCGTAACGTTGTTTCCTATTTCAAACTTCGCGGTTCTATCGGTAAGGTAGGTAATGACCAGGGTATTGGCCGTTTCCTCTATCTGCCCGGCACGTGGCAGTTCTACACCAACGACAATGGTAAAGGTGGTGCATGGTGGACCAACGACCGTACAGGTAACTTTGGTACCAACAACGGTGTGTTCATGCCTGGCGCACGCGAATCCAGCAACGGTAACCCCGATGTTACTTGGGAAACAGCTACCAAGCAGAACTATGGTGCGGATGTACGCTTCTTTGGAGACCGTTTGAGCCTCGGTGTCGACCTCTTCTGGGAAGACCGTAAGAACATCCTCGTTTCCAACGAAACAACCATTGCAGGTATTTCCGCTCTCAAACCTAACTCCATCAACTTTGGCCGTGTCAAGAACCATGGTTATGAAGTGACCCTACGTTGGGCCGACCGTATAGGTAAAGTGGACTACTCAATAGCTCCTACATTTGCTTTCGCACGCAACAAGGTTGTGGAAATGGCAGAAGTGAAGAAGGAATTCCCACACATGTATCATACGGGGCATCCTGTAGGTCAGCCTTTCGGCTACGACTTCTTTGAGTTCTATGTTCCTGGTGAAACCGAACAGCGCTACAAGGAAGTTTACGGCGTTGACATGCCGGACCAGCAGATTACATTGCGTCCCGGTGACAGCGTATTCGCTGACCTCACAGGTGATGGCAAGGTGGATGCCAACGATGTACATGCTATCGGCTACAGCGATATTCCCGAGTATACTGGTAGCATAAACGCAACCCTCAACTGGAAGGGTCTCGACTTCTCCATGACTTGGGTAGGCGCCACTCACGTTAACCGTCAGCTCAGTTCTTTCTATACTCCGGCCTTCGGTACCGGTAACCAGTCCATGCTCAATAAATGGGTCTATGACAATTCCTGGACCGAGGATAACCCCGGTGCCATCCTGCCACGTATCTCTCTTGAGAAATCGGCACGCGAGCATAACGGTTCACTTTCAGACCCATGGATGGTCGATGCATCGTATATCCGTCTGAAGAACCTTGAGATTGGTTATTCATTCCGCATACCCGGTGTGCCCATCAACAACATCCGTGTTTATGCCAATGGTTATAACCTCCTTACTTTCACAAGCTTCAAGGCCAATGACCCGGAGGCGCAAGCCGGCTATGGTAGCACGCGTTATCCTATGACCCGTGTTTATAACTTCGGTATCAACTTAAATTTCTAACATTCAAGACAATGAATCTAATAAAGAAACTCAGAATAAAGACTGTTACCATTATATGTGTAGCTGTTACCATGATGGGGATGGGTTCGCTGAACTCCTGTGTCGATGATATTAACATCGGAAATGGCTTCCTTGACAAGCAGCCGGGTGTCGATGTGACCGTAGACTCCATCTTTGTCAAGGGAGAGAATGCAAAGCGTTTCCTCTGGCACATGTACGGTGCTATGCACAACCCTTTCACCTATACAGGTGCAGTATGGTATTCTCACCCCGATGCCCTTACCGATATTTGCCAGTCGTACTGCGGATGGCACAATCTTGGGAAGTACTACGGTGGTGACCTTACCGAGACCGACCAGGATAACGGCGGTTTCGCCAAGTTCCCCTTCATCGCCAACGGTGACGGCAATAACCGTGCAGGCATTTGGCGTACCATCCGTGAGGGTTGGATTTTTGTCGAGAACATCGACCGCGTTCCCGACTTGAGCGAATCAGAGAAGAGCCAGCTCCGTGGCGAGGTGTATGTCATCATGGCATCGCGCTATCTCGATGCTTTCCGCAACTTCGGAGGCCTGCCCAAAGTGGACCGCTCATTCATGGCCGCTGATGTGGTAGATGGCAGGCGTATGAGCGTAATTGAGACGGCAGAGTTCATCGACGAGCTTATCCAGGCCGCTATCAACGAGCCGGGTCTTCCTTTCTTTGTGCAGGATCAGGCCACCAACTCCGGACGTCTGACCAAAGGCTCGGCCTATGGTCTGCGTGTAAGGCTGTGGAACTTCGTGGCTTCGCCTCTGTTTAATAGTGACAAACCTTATCTTGAATTCACCCGTAACGAGGAGAATCAGGACCTCAATCAGGTATGGACCGGTGGTTACAAGTCCGAACTTTGGCAGAAAGCACTGAAGGCTTGTGAGGATTTCTTCCAAGCCAATAGCGCCAACGGCAACTATTTCGCCCTTGTACAGCCCACCGGTAACAGTGAACAAGACTATTGCAACGCTTTCCGTGCTGCCTACTGGTTCCGTGGCAACAGCGAGAAGGTGATTGAAGTTCATGCCGGTTTGGGTACAAATGCTTGGAATGGTGACTGGAACGTAGAAGGTATGGATGAGTTCGGTATGGCTCTCTTCACCCTCGAATATATGGAAATGTTTGGTATGGCAGACGGTCGTAACTTCCCTTACGACAACGTGTTCAATACCGATAACCCCAACAACGTAGATATTTTTGCCAACCGCGACCCGCGTCTTTACGAGACAATGGTGGTGAACCGCAACAATCTTGTCGAGCAATATCAGGGGCTTTCGAGCACCGAGATATGGCAAGGTGGCAATGTTGACCAGACCTTCAGTCCTGCTGTTACCGACAATCCATGGTCTACCCGTATGAAACTGTTCAAGTATCTCCGCGACAACGGCTATGCGGCATACTATCCGACCAACTATGCTTATCTGCGTATGGCCGACATTCACCTTTGCTACGCTGAGGCACTCGCACAGACAGGCAATCTGCAGAAAGCCTGCGACGAAATGAACAAGGTGCGTGCACGCGTAGGTCTTGGCAAGGTAGAGGTCCTGAACCCAGGGCTCAACCTAACTACCAACAAGGACAACTTCATCGAGCAACTCCTTAGGGAACGTGCCTGTGAGTTCGGTTATGAAGACTCGCGCTGGTATGACCTCATCCGCTACAAGAGAGTCGACATATTCAAGAAACAGGTACACCAGTTGCGTGTATGGCGCAAGGATGCCAATGGCAAGAAAATGGATCCCGCCGACTACGGTGGCAACACGAGTCTCGAACCCGGTGAACCTTGGCCCAACTGTATCTATGAGAAGATACCTTGTACCAACAATATCCGCGTATGGTGGGATACTGACAGCCAGACGAGCAAGTGGACCGATAAATGGTATCTCTCGCCTATTTCACGTGATGAGATCAACAAGGGCTATGGCCTGAACCAGAACCCAGGTTGGTAATACAGATTTTAAATACCAATAAGACTTGTAGAATATGAATATAAATAGAATGTTGATGCTTGCGACTGTATTTGCCTCTCTCACGGCAAATGCGCAGGTAAAACTCAACGATAAGAATGCAAATGCCTATGACTTGGGTTACGGCGTGGAAATAAGCAATTTCCTCAGCACCGCTTCCGCAACCACAATCACAGGCGAAGAATTGCAGCAGACTTCGGCAACGAACCTTGCCCAGGCCCTCTATGGACGTCTGCCGGGCCTCACGGCTCTATCGCAAGGCGGCTTCTCGGGCGACGAAAAGAAGGGTGCCTCATTTAATATCCGTGGCTATCATACGCTTAACGATAAAAACATTCTCATCCTCGTCGATGGCTACGAGCGTCCCATCGACCGCCTCAGTGTAGAGGAAGTGGAGAGCGTTACCATCCTCAAGGATGCCGCTGCTACAGCACTTCTTGGCCATGAGGGCATCAATGGTGCCATACTGGTGAAGACAAAGCGTGGCACAGAAGGCAAGACACGCATCAAGGTGAACTACAGCCATAAGTTCCAGTTCGACCCTGAATTCGCAGACATGGTAGACGGTTACGGCTATGCCAATGCCTTCAACAATGCCCGTCGCAACGACGGACTCTCTGCCGCATATACCGAGCAGGAGCTTAACCTCTTTAAAGATGGTTCCGACCCGCACTTCTATCCTAACGTGAACTGGCGCGACCTTACTTTCAAGAACACTGCCGAGGAAGACCATGCATACGTTTCGGTGTACGGAGGTACGAACAAGGTGAAATACTACACCCATATCGATTATACCGATGTGCGCGGTGCCTTCAAGGACACCAAGCAGGCCGATTACAATGCGCAGTTGCGACAGTCGAAGGCCAATATCCGCACCAATCTCGACTTCAACATCACCAACACTACTCTTATGTCGGTGAATCTCTTCGGCATGTTCCAAGAGACCAAGCGGCCTTCCGACCTCAGTGCCGATGATGCTACAGCTGCCATCTACAGACTGCCGGCCAGTGCCTTCCCTTATAAGACCTCGACAGGTATATGGGGTGGTAACGAGGCATACGGTGATGCCAACCCCATTGCCAAGATTCAGGAGTCCGGCTTCTACAAGACCCATCAGCGGCAGTTATGGGTAGATGCCAAGCTGTCGCAAAACCTCGACTTCCTGGTCAATGGCCTGAGCGTATTTGTCAGTGCCGGCTATGCCAATTCGGCGATCTACGCGGAGAACTCACACAAGGCACACCAGTATGGCTACGAGCGTTACACCGGTACCATTGGCGACAAGAACAACGTATCTCTGAGCACATTCGGTAACAAGGAGACCAACCTCACCTTCAGTAACTGGAATGACAGACAATGGTGGAAAGCAAAGGCCAGCATAGGCTTCAACTACAAGCGTTCGTTCTTCGACGACGACCACTTCAATGCTACCGTCCTTTACGACAACAGCGGTTCGAGCACCGATGAACGTGGAAACACCTTCTATCGTCAGAACATCATGGGAGTCTTCCACTACGACATTCGGAACCGCTATGTGGCCGACCTTGTGCTTGCAGGCAACGGCTCCAGCCGTACCTATCCTTCTAAGTGGGCATTCTCACCCACACTGTCGCTCGGCTGGATTTATGCCAACAGCGACGAGGGCCTGCTCAACTACGGTAAGTTGCGTGCATCGGCCGGCATCCAGCATACCGACTATATGCCTACCTATGGCATGTGGCTTCCCACATGGGATGTTACACACGGCTATGTGATTATTGGTAACAACTACGGTGCTACCTGGGGCGCATCGCTCGGAGCCTTCCCCACTACCAACTTCGCACAGGAGACCTCTACAAGCTTCAACCTCGGTACCGACCTTCGCCTGGCGAATGCTCTTGACATCTCAGTAGATGCCTTCTACCAACTTCGCAGCCACATCATGCTCTCTGCAAATAATGAGAACTCATCAGTAGTAGGTATACAGTCGTCATACAACGATGTGGGCGAAGTGAAGAGCTACGGTTTCGAGGTAGGTGCCAAGTACGTGAAGAAGCTCACTTCCGACCTTAATCTCAATCTCGGTGCCAACTTGTCGTGGGCACGCAATGAGGTGAGCAAGTTTATCGGCACACCGACCTATCCGCTGAGCGACCCTGTAGGCCGCCGTGTAAACGAGGCGTGGGGATTCAAGTCGGCAGGCTTCTTCAAGGATCAGGCCGATATAGACGCCAGCTACCGTCAGGAATTCTCTACTGTAAGACCTGGTGACATCAAATATCAGGACCTCAACGGTGACCAGGTAATCAACGAGTTCGATATGACCAGTCTCGATGGTGCTACCGATATTCCTGAGCTCAACTACGCCTTCAATGTCGGTATAGAGTATAAAGGCCTCGGCCTGAATGCATGGTTCCAGGGCATCGGCAACTATATGAAGCGTCTTCCGTCGACAATATGGGGGGGCATGGCCAACAACGGCAACCTTTCAGTGGACTACTACAACAATTGCTGGGATGTGGCTGGCGACAAAGCTCTCTACCCACGCCTGACAACTCTGGACAATAGCAACAACAATCAGGCAAGCAACGTCTGGCTCAAGCCTGTCCACTTCTTGAAGATGCGCAACATCGAGGTCTACTACAAAGTTCCTGCAACGCTGCTCTCAAGGCTCTCTCTTACCGCAGCCAGGGTGTTTGTTCAGGGCGAGAACCTTCTTTCCTTCGACAATGTTGAGGCTATGGATGCCGAGGTGCTCTCGACGGCATATCCCATGTTCAAGGGTGTAAACATAGGTATCACACTAACCTTCTAATTAAAGATACAGTTATGAACAAGATAAAATATGCTCTTTTAGGTATGGCAGCAGCACTATTTGCAGGCTGCGCCGACCTGGATTACAACGAAGCTTCGAACCGCGATGAGGACTGGACCTACAACAGTCCCCTCAACGGTATCAAGGCTCTCGTCTACGATGTCTATGCACAAATGCCGAGCGAGTTCAAAGACAATGTCTACGGTGACGGTGCCCTGATAGCCAGTGCCACAGACGAGTCTGAGTTTGCACTTTCCTTCTCACCTATTCACAAGTATTTCAACGGTGGCTGGACTCCTTCGAATCCTTTCGCGACCACATGGACCAGTTCATATCGTGCCATCACTCAGGTGCACATGTACCTTGAGCGCATCCACAAGATAGACCTGTCGGATTATGAATACGATCCCGACTATCAGACCATGGTGCAGCAGTTCGAGATATTCCCTTACGAGCTGCGTTTCCTCCGTGCCTATTTCTACTTCGAGTTGGTACGTGCCTACGGCGATGTGCCTTTGGTGACCACAACCCTCACCAATGAGCAGGCCAACAGCGTGGAGCGCACTCCGGCCAAGGAGGTGTTCAAGTTTATCATCAACGAACTGGATGCCGTGGCCCAGTATCTGCCCGTATCGTACAATGACATTCCCGGTCAGGAGATTGGTCGTGCCACCCGTGGGGCTGCTCTTGCACTGAAGGCACGTGTACTTCTTTATCAGGCTTCCCCGCTGTTCAATACGGATAATAATAAGGAGCTTTGGAAAGAGGCCGCTGCTGCCAGCAAGGTCATCATCGATAATGCGCAGCGCTGGGGCTACAAGCTCAGCAGCTATGCCAACCTGTGGGGGCACGATACATTCACCAATCCTGAATTCATCTTCGTACTGGGCACCCAGGCAAGCAACAACTTCGAGAAGTACAATTATCCGGTAGGGGTAGAGAATGGTAACTCCGGTAACTGCCCTACGCAGGCACTGGTAGACGCCTACGAATATCAAGCCGACGGCAAGACATTCCGGGAGAAGCATCCCGGAGATGTGGACGTGACTGCCGAGAATCCATACGATGGCCTTGACCCGCGTTTCGAACTCACTGTAGTGAAGAACGGCGACCTCTGGCCCTCCAACGCAACTCAGCAGATTACCATTGAGACGTATCAGGGTGGCTTCAACGGTGCTCCCAAGTATGGTGCAACTACCACAGGCTACTACCTGAAGAAGTTTGTGGACGGTAACTGCGTGACCACAGCCAACAACCAGACTACCACTCGCCACAACTGGATTGTGATGCGTCTGGCCGAGGTTTACCTCAACTATGCCGAGGCCATGTACCAGTACTACGGCAATGCTGACGAACCGGGCGATCTGGGCCTCTCGGCCAACGAGGCCATTAACGTGCTTCGTAACCGTCCCGACATCATGATGCCCGAGTTCCAGGGAAGCAATGGCTTTGAAGAGCGCTACATGCGTGAGCGCATGGTAGAGCTTGCCTTCGAAGGTCAGCGCTTCTGGGATGTACGTCGCTGGAAGAAAGGTGCCGAGTTCTTTAAGAGTGTCGATGTGGCAGACTTCAAGCTGAATGGAGACGGCAACCTGATTCTCAACCGCGTGACCAAGGCTCGCCAGTGGGACGAGAAGTACTATCTGTACCCCATCCCACAATCTGAGCTTCAGAAGAATGGCAACCTGACGCAGAACCCCAATTGGTAAAGCAGATTCAATGAAATATCAAACGAATAAGACTTATGAAAAAACATATTATATATCTTCTGGCCTCAGGCTTCGCATTACTGTCGAACATGGCACTGACCTCGTGCAGCGATGATGATGCGGCGGATGCCAACGATGTGCTTATGGTGAAGTCTGTCCTGCCTACAAAAGTTATGGAAGGGCAGGTTGTTACCATCACCGGTACAGGTCTTGAGAAGGCCACTTCCGTTGTGTTCCCCGGCAATGTCTCTACAAGCAGCATTACCAAAGTAGGCAACGGCTATATCTCCGTAATAACCCCTGCTGGCATTTCTGCAGAGGGAGGAACAGTAACCATAGAAGCCGACGGCGAATCGGTAGAGTCGGTCATGAGGCTGACCATCGGTAAGCCAGAGCCTCTGCGCGTGGCTCCTCTCGACAAGGAGATAAAAATCAACGAATGTGTGGAGGTATACGGCAACGACCTCGAATTCATCACCAAGGCTTACTTCCCCGGTGAAGATGGCCGGGACATTGTGGTAGATGCAAGCAGCTTCAAGCGCAAAGCTACCGGTTCTCTCTACATCTATTCGCCCATGGGCATAAAAGCCGGACCTACCCAAGTGGTCATCGAAGACTGCAGTGGCAAGAAGTATACTTTGCCGGAGGTAACGCTGTCCGACGAGGTTGTAGGTGGCAGCGAGGAAACCGGAGGCGAAGGATATGCTCCCATCTGGCAAGGCAATGCCAATATCCCCAGTTGGGACGACTGGCAGTACCTGACGTCAGACCAACTGAATCTTGAAGGTTTCATGATTCGCGAAGGTATTATGATGCGTCTTACCTTCGATAATCCCGATGGTGCCAGCATATGCGTATGCGATGGTAACTGGGGTGCGCCCGATGTCGACGGCGAAGGTAATAACACCGTATGGGTTGATGCAGGTACTACCGAACTCGAATTCCCCATATCGCAGGGTATGGCCGAAACTCTGAAAGGGGGTGGTGGTATCATTGTCGGTGGTGTTAACTTCACGCTGAAGAAGATTGAGTTGTACCGCGAGTATCCTACACTCTGGCAGGGCGAATACACTACCGGCTGGTGGTGGTATCTCCCGGCATCGGAGCTCGACCTCTCGGCAATAACGCCGGAAGCCGGACAGACCATTAAGTTCACGTTCACTCACCATGACGCTCCTCAGACGTTCTGCCTGTGCGACGGTGCGTGGGGTGCTCCCTTCATCCGCGAGGGCGGTGAAAGCGGCAACAACATCACCCTTGCCGCCGGTGAGGACTTCCTGGAGTTCGAGATCTCGGAAGGTATGGCGACAACGATGAACGGCTCTGAAACCGCTCTCATTATTGGCGGGGACATCACCATCATCAAGATCCAGATCAAGACGGAGTAGGCACCATGTCGTGAAATCATGGCCTGGTATCTGCAGACATTCCAAGTCCGCCGGAGAACATTAGTTCTTCGGCGGGCTTTTCACTGACTTACTCCCCTCCTCCCCGGGAGGAGGGGTGCCCAAAGGGCGGGGTGGTAGAGGATACTCCAGTTGTATCGAACTGACAGTAACATAACGTATTTATGACAATGATGATTGTATTATTGTGTTTATTGATTTTGGTGGTAGTGGCGTTGGCATTTGCCTGCGTCTCGCTGTTTCTTCGCCTGAAGACCTTGGAGCAGCGGATACCAGCGCAGTCTATGGAGACGGAGCGAAGACTCGACATGCAGGTACCCTTGTCTCTAACCGAAGCGGAAGTGCCTTTGGTAAGCATACCTCCCTTGGGGGCGACGCCGGAGACTGCAGGCGAGGAGGAGGGGCGGCAGGATATGCCGAAGCATAAGATTGTGGTAGTGGACGACGATGCCGGGATGCGCGATTATCTGGGACAACAGTTGTCTGCCGACTTCGAGGTATTGGTGGCAGAGAATGGTGAGCAGGGACTTGCTTTGATCCGTGAAAACTGTCCTGCCATTGTGATCTCTGATGTCCGCATGCCTGTCATGACGGGTTACGAACTATGCCATGCACTGCGCCAGAATGTGGAGACCAGCCGCATTCCTGTCATCTTGATTTCCTTTTTGTCGGAGCGCGAGAACATCATCTATGGCCTGGAGGCCGGTGCCACAGACTATATTGTCAAGCCTTTCGACATGACAGTATTGCACACACGCATCCGCTCTATCCTGAAACGTAACCAGGAGCAGCTCGACAAGGCGGTGATGGCCCCTGTGCTGAGCAAGATGGAATACAAGAACCGGCAGGATAAGGAGCTGATGGACCGCGTGGTGGCTATTATAAAGGAACGTTTGCTGGACTCCGACTTCTCCATCAACGAGCTCTGCCAGGAACTGGACATGAGCCGTAGCACCGTCTACGGTAAGATAAAGGTGCTGACGGGGCATGGACTCAACGACCTCATCAAGACAGTGCGCTTGAACGAGGCGTACGAGCTGCTGCTCTCGCGGGAACTGAATGTGAGTGAGGTGGCCTACCGTGTGGGATTCTCCGACCCGAAGTACTTCAGCACATGCTTCAAGAAGCAGTTTGGCATCAGCCCTACCAAAGTATAATAGATATTATTGGATTTAACTTTATATTAAGAATATGGATACATATATCAGCGTAGCTCTAAACGGGGCAAGCATGATGGTTGGCGAAATGGATGCCAACGGCAACATATTAAGGTTGAAACGCTATCATGTGAACTGCTTTAATCAAGAGGCTTTGCTCGACTTGATTCTCTGTTCGCTGGAAGACTATAGACTCCACGAAGGCTATGTGGGCACGCCCTGCGCCATCGGGATGGGGCTCATCGGACGTGTGGACGGCGAGCGCGGTATCTGGCACCAGATAGACCCGGCCCGGACGCAACCCATCGATGTGGTGCACCGGGTGGAGGACGCCGAGGGACTGCCCTGCTTCATCGACAACGACGTGAAGGCATCGGGGCGCGCCGTGCAGCGTTGGGGTTTCGGCAAGACTTCGCAGAACCTCATCTACCTGTATGTGGGCACAGGCATTGCCGCCAGCATCATCGTGGAGGGGCGCCAGATACGTGGCAGCCACTTCAATGCCGGTGAAGTCGGTCACATGCGGGTGGGGGTGTCCGTAGGCGTGAAATGTCCCTGCGGCCGGACCGACTGCGTGGAGACCATAGCCTCCAGCATGGGCATAGACAGCTGTGCACGTCTGCTGCGCGGCCAGTATGACACGCGCCTGCCCATACCGGGCGATGATGAGTGCGTGTCGGTGGAGGAAGTGTTCCGGCTGAGCCGTGAGGGCGACCCGTTGTGTGTGAAGCTGGTGGAGAACGCAGTGGCGGCATTGGCCGACCTGATAATGAACCTGGTGCGCGTCTCCGACCCCGATATTGTGGTGCTGGGTGGCGAGATGGTGGCTGATGGCTTCTTATTGGAGAAGATTCAGCAACAGCTGCATGACGTGACTATGCGCTTTCTCACCAACGGCGTAGTGATTACCAAGCTCAACCCGAGGTTCATTTGCCTGCTGGGTGCTGGAGCCTTGGCCATCGACGGCATGGAGGAGTTGCTGAGCGAGAAATAGTAACCTTTGCCTCTTGCTTTTACGGATGAAATGAACTTTAAAAACGAAACGCCATGAAAATGAAAAATTTAATAGTGGGTGCGCTATTGTTTTCCTGCACCGGGCAAGTAAATGCCCAATCATTGAACTTACGGGCCGACAATATTGATCAGATTGTCAAGGCTATGACTTTGGAAGAGAAAGTAAATCTCCTGGTAGGTCGTAACGACTATCTCTTTGGGGGTTATGAGGAACAGGATACGGTTCCTCGTGTGATGGACCCGAATATCTCCGGATTTACTCAAGCAGTTTCACGGTTGGGGATTCCTGCCACCGGGCTTGCCGACGGTCCTGCCGGTGCTGTCGTAGTGACACGTCCCGATAACAAGAAAAGTTATTACGCCACAGGTTTTCCTATAGGTTCCCTGCTCGCCTGCTCGTGGAACGTTGAACTGGTGGAAACCATCGGCCAGGCAATCGGTAATGAAACGTTGGAATACGGCGTAGATGTTGTTCTGGCGCCGGGGATGAACATACACCGTTCACCGCTTTGCGGCCGTAACTATGAATATTTCTCTGAGGACCCTGTGCTGACCGGCAAGATTGCTGCCGCCTATATCCGCGGTGTCCAAAGTAACGGCGTAGGAGCCTGTCCGAAGCATTTTGCCGTCAACAGTCAGGAGACGAACCGTACGGAAGTAAACGAAATCGTCTCCCAACGCGCGCTGCGCGAAATCTACCTGAAAGGCTTCGAAATAGCCGTGAAGGAAAGTCATCCATGGACCATCATGTCCTCTTACAATCGCCTGAACGGCCCTTACACTCAGGAGAACCGTGAGTTGCTGACCACTATTCTACGTGACGAATGGGGATTCGACGGTATCGTAATGAGTGACTGGATTAGGTTGCGCAACACTGCGGCCCAGATACATGCCGGCAACGATCATCTGCAACCGGGTGAACAAAAGCAAGTGGATGATCTTCTCGACAAGGTGAAGACTAACCAGCTCTCTATAGCAGACATCGACATTTGCGTAAAGCGAATGCTGGGCTACATTGTGAAAACCCCTCATTTCAGAGAATATAAATACAGTGACAACCCTGATCTGAAAGCTCATGCCATCCTCACTCGCCAATCGGCAGCCGAAGGCATGGTACTACTAAAAAACGACAATGCTGCATTGCCCCTGAAAGGCGTGAAGAAAGTCGCCCTCTTCGGCTGTACCTCCTACAACTTCTGGGCAGGTGGCACAGGTTCGGGTAACGTCGTCAAGCCCTACGTAGTGAATATGCAACAAGGCCTCAATAATGCCGAACTTGAAACCACTGGAAACTTGAGAGAACTATATGCCAGATACCTCGATTACCAGCGTATCAAGAATCGTTGCGACCGCGGCAAGTCCCACGGCTATTACAGTGAAGAGAGCGATATACAAGAAATGCCCGTCGGCAAAGACTGCATCACCTATCAGGCTAAAGAAGCCGATGTGGCCATCCTCACCATCGGCCGTCAGGCTGGAGAAGGTAAGGACCGCACGATTGAAAACGATTTCAACCTGAGCGAAGTAGAGCTGAAACTGATAAATGACCTCTGCGATGCTTTCCATGCCCTCGACAAGAAAGTGATTGTCGTGCTCAACGTGGGTGGCGTTGTTGAAACCGCTTCTTGGAAAAGTCTTCCCGATGCCATTCTTCTGGCATGGCAGCCTGGACAGGAAGGAGGAAACTCAGTGGTGGATGTATTGCTGGGCAAAGAAAATCCGTCGGGAAAGCTGGCCATGACTTTTCCTGTCACTGCCATGGATCATCCCTCTTCACGTAACTTCCCGCTCAATGGCTACAGTGGACAAAGAGGTAGCAATGGGCGTGAAAACGTGGACTATACCCTGCACAAAGAAGGCATCAACATCGGTTACCGCTATTTTAATACCGTAAATAAACCGGTTTCCTACCCCTTCGGTTACGGATTGAGCTACACGGAATTTGCTTATGATGCTCCTGTTGTAAAAGCTGTCGGCGGAGGATTCAAAGCCACCATCCGCGTTAAAAACATCGGTAAGACGGCCGGACGCGAAAGTGTCCAACTCTATGTTTCCGCTCCCGCCGGCGGACTGGAAAAGCCTGCTTGCGAGTTGAAGGCTTTTGCCAAAACCAAACTGTTGCAGCCTGGCGAAAGTGAAGTGCTGATGTTCAATGTATCCGACTATGACTTGGCTTCTTTTGATGAAAGCACACAAAGTTGGGTGAGTGCCAAAGGAAAATACCTTGTGAAGTTCGGTGCTTCCATCGAGGATATCCGTGGTGCAGGGAGCTATCAGTTATCTAAGGAATTCACGGAAAAGGTTAATGACGTATTGAAGCCGACGATGGCTCTTGATGAACTAAAATTTTAGAAACGGGTATCTATATAAAATGACCGAGACAGATACTTTTTACAGGCAAAAGTATCTGTCTCGGTACAAAAGATTATATTTCTGAGCGAAGTCAAAAAATACTATATCCTTTTGCTTTCTTGATTGCCGTTATGGGAACCTTTTATTTAAGGAACGGATCTCCCTTTTTATCCTTGCTCACTACCCAACGGAAAACATTGACCAATAAAAGATTCTGTGTGGCGTCAATAAATTCTTCGTCGCCATGCCCTATGTTCAGGTAAACCATTCTGTAATTCTTATTCGACCATACGATAGGGAAGTCTCCGGATTTCACCACATCTTTGATGCCCAGCGGATAGTTCTTGGGGGAGAGGGAGAGCAGCACTTCCACGTCCTTGTTCTGGCGGGGACTGGGATTCCACTGATACCACTCGCTGGCAGGCACCACAAATGATGCCGGCAAGTTCTTAGTGACGGGATGTTCTGCATTGTCAACTTCAACCAATACCGGCTGGGGGGGCCAGTTGTTGCAATAGAACACCCCGCCGCCAAGGAACTTGACGAGCCAAGGCCAATTCGTGTTTTTGTCATTATAGGCGGCGGCGTGGAATCCTACCCAACCTCCGCCGTTCTCCATATATTGCTCAAAAACATCACGCTCGGCCTTGCTGCTCGGGGTTGTGTTAAGCATGATAATAACGTTGTACTCTTTCAGTTTCTCGTATGGATATTGCGAAAAGTCTGTGGTAATGTCCAATACGAAACCATTACCATAATTCAGCTTCTTAAAGAACTGTACAGCCTGTTCAGCAAACTGCACATGCGCTTCTTCTACATGCTGCGTGTAATAAACCAATGCCTTGAAGCGGGGCGCACGTGCGTAGTTAGCCGGATAGCCTTCAGGCTCTTGTGCATGCACCAACAAAGTACAAACACTGAATAACAAAATTAGAATGTTTCTCATGTCTTCTTTTTATTTATCATTTATATTAAGTAAACTATCACCTATCTCCTTATCCCTTTATCACCCATTTAATATTCCGCAATCAGCGACAGCCACTTCCCTGCCGATGTCACCCATACCTCTTTATAGCAGGCATTGTTCGTCTGTGGCCAGTAGGGGATGTCGTCATTGCCAAGGGTACGTATGCCTACCGGCATTTCTCCTGTTATCTCACCGGAAGAAAAACTGTTCAGTTGCGGGTAGTTGTGTCCTTCTCCATAAATCAGTGATTGTCCGAAGGGATTCTTGCCCACGGTCCAGTACAACTGCTCCCTGCCGATGTCGAGTAACTCTTTATCTTGCAGAAAGTTTCCGCAGATAGCAGCTGCCTTCCCGGTCGAGAGGTGAATGGCCGTGTTACCGTTGAATATATTGAACCAGACGGGGAAGCGCTTCACATAATGCTCCTTATCCAGCCGGATGCCTTGCTTTATCTGCTCCGTATATAGTTCCTCCGCATTAGTGGGCGGGAAGAGGTGGAGGGCGTAGAAGCCGGTGGTATCTTTATATTCCTCTGCATGATATACACCGCTCGGTATCATTCCGTACGGGAGGGTGTACTTCATCAGTCCTTTCAGATAATTGCCGTACAGTTCTATGGAGCGTGCCCATCGGGGGAAGTCGGGATGCTCCGGTTGCGTCTCGCACAGCAGGCTCATGGCTTGCATGTAGACCTGCTCGCGGGACTGATGTATATAATGTATTATTGACTGTTTCGATGTGTTCCGATAGAAGAAGCCACAAGTCTTGTCCTTGTCATTCAATGGCTCAGTACGTTGGCAGTCCAGCGTATAGCGGATGTACTCGGCGGCTATTTCTGCATAATAAGGCTTGTGCGTCAGCTTATAGAGCTGGCTTGCCGACCAGGATATGGTGGCCATATACTGGCTTTCGGAAGTATTGTAACTATGTTCGTAAGGCTGCAGAAACTTGTCGAAGCCGTCTCTTTTATACTTCTCCATGGCAAATGCAAAGTCTTCTTCGGCCACTCGGAGCAGATGCTCCTGCAGCATCGGGTCGTTGTCCAGCGTCATGGAGGCGTATGCTTCATATCCGGCATACAGGAAATTGTCGAATGCCATATTCTGTACACGTACCGTGGAGATATCATCCAGGGTATTGAATATACCGTCTTGCCAGATCAGGAGTCCTACACTGCTGGCACGGTAACCGTCGCCATAACGGTTCTTCAGGATGAACTCCACGCCCCATTCGGCTTCTTCCCGCAGGCGGGCGGCAAGGGCGATATTCTTATTCCTCAGTTTGTTGTAGGCTTCCAGCAGCGCGAAGGTTACGTCTCCCGTCTGAAGCGTCTGTTGCGAGAGGTCGCCTGCATCGTGCCATCCGCCTGCGTAGGAGATGCTGCGCCCATCGTGCCGGGACATCAGGTCGATGTGGCAAGTGCCGTGCTTGCCCGGAACCGGATATCCGCAACGCTGGCAGAAGATGAAGTTCAGCACTTTCCATTGCGAGTCCTCCCAAATGCTTTCTCCGATTCGGAAGGTGGGGGTTAGCAGATTGCCTGCTTTCAACCTATACTCACCAGGACGGTCGAAGGCTGTAAAATCAAGGAGTCCGAACCGCCCGATAGTACTCGTTTCTTCTTTGATGTCTCCCTCGTAGACTGTCTCACCATCCGGATTCAGCAACTGGAATCGCCTACTATTATATATAGGTGTATCTACATTGACAATAGCCGTTTTCGGACTGTTCAAGGCATATCCCGTAGTCGAATAGACAATCTTCCCTTCGGCAGGTACCCATCCGCTTACCTTTTCCGGATTCTTCACCGTCTGCAATTGCAGATTATTAATGTAGTAAACGGCAGAATCCCCCGTTGTCCGGTCCTTACCTTTCTGGGCGGTGCTGAAACGGATTTCCATGACCTTGTCCCGTTGATACTCGTCTATCTCGAGAAAACACTGGTTCCACTCTTTGTTCACCAGATTAATAAGGTGTGAACCGGTAGGCTGGTTGTAGCCTTGCTTGCCGGGAGTACCGGCATTTACAAACGTAAGGTTCACGTTGACTACGCGGGCGCCGTCACAATCGGGGTATATGGAGAATACAATCCGGTTGTACCGTTCCAGATTGGCGCCATTCAGTTGATAGGCGACGCTACTATTTCCGTAAGTGGCATAGTCCGGATCGGAAGGAGAGCCGGTAGCCCTTTTCCCGGTGTAGGTGGGAAATTGCAACTTGAGGCTTTCCGATAGAGGAAGCGTGTCACTTTGCAACACTTCTTTCTTCCACCCGTTAGCTTCAAAAGAATTCCCGGTATTTAACGGCAGGGGCTGATGTATCAATCCGCTTTCATAAAGTTGCTTTTCCAACTCTGCATCCTGAGTCAGGCGAACTTGCCCGTATGTAGAAAACTTACTTGCGGATAGTAGAAGTAAGATAAATAGTGTCTTTCTCATTTTTCAATGTCAACCTTTGGTTTCTGTGCTGCAAGGTTAGCCATTATTTGTCAAAATGAGGTTTGATAATTGCCATAAATACTTTAAAAACTATCTAAATGCAGGGAAATGATAGAATCTGAACCTCAGGAGATGTTTTTTAAACCTGGGCATCGAATGCTTTTTCTTCATTTTTTATCTTTATATTCTTCTTCTCTGCTTGTTTATTGTTTATTATTTTATAACTTTATCCCGTGAAACCGGGTTGTTGACCGAAAATGAGAGGAATATGCAGCATGTTACCAGGAGATTTTGATTGCTATTTTGACGTTTTATCATTATTTAATCAAAATATCACTATGTAATTTAGCTATTTTGAAAAGTTTCCCTATATTTGCAGTGTTGTTCGCTGACATTTTGATCGGATAACATTAAGTCAACAAGGTAATAACCTTTAAAACGTAATATTATGAATATCGAACGTATCATGTCCTCTTTGGAGGCAAAGCATCCCGGCGAGTCTGAATATCTTCAAGCCGTAAAGGAAGTACTTCTTTCTATCGAAGATATCTATAATCAACATCCGGAATTCGAGAAAGCAAAAATCATTGAACGATTGGTAGAACCCGATCGTATCTTTACTTTCCGTGTTACTTGGGTGGACGATAAGGGTGATGTTCAGACTAACCTTGGCTATCGTGTACAGTTCAACAATGCCATTGGCCCGTACAAAGGCGGTATTCGTTTCCACGCTTCCGTGAATCTTTCTATCCTGAAGTTCTTAGGTTTCGAACAAACCTTTAAGAATGCCTTGACCACATTGCCGATGGGTGGTGGTAAGGGTGGTTCCGACTTCTCTCCACGTGGAAAGAGCGATGCTGAAATCATGCGTTTCTGCCAGGCTTTCATTCTGGAATTGTGGCGTCACATAGGTCCGGATATGGATGTTCCTGCCGGTGATATCGGTGTAGGCGGTCGCGAAGTAGGCTATATGTTCGGTATGTATAAGAAGTTGACTCGTGAGTTTACAGGTACTTTCACCGGTAAGGGTATGGAATTCGGCGGTTCGCTGATTCGTCCCGAAGCAACCGGTTTCGGTGGATTGTACTTTGTGAACGAAATGTTGCAGTCAAAAGGCATTGATATCAAGGGTAAGACTATCGCTATTTCCGGTTTCGGAAATGTGGCTTGGGGTGCTGCTACCAAGGCTACCGAATTGGGAGCTAAGGTCGTTACCATCTCCGGACCTGACGGCTACATCTATGACCCGAACGGCATCAGTGGCGAAAAGATAGACTATATGCTGGAACTCCGTGCATCGGGTAACGATATCGTGGCTCCGTATGCTGACGAATTCCCCGGCTCTACTTTCGTTGCCGGCAAACGTCCTTGGGAAGTAAAAGCAGATATCGCTCTGCCTTGCGCTACTCAGAACGAGTTGAACGGTGAAGATGCACAGCACCTTATTAATAATAAGGTAATGTGTGTAGGTGAAATCTCTAACATGGGATGCACCCCCGAAGCTATCGACCTCTTTATTGAAAATAAGATAATGTATGCACCGGGCAAGGCTGTAAATGCCGGTGGTGTGGCTACCAGTGGACTGGAAATGTCGCAGAACGCTATGCACCTCAGTTGGAGTGCAGCCGAAGTGGACGAGAAACTCCACGCCATCATGCACGGTATTCATGCACAGTGTGTAAAATATGGGACAGAACCTGACGGTTACATCAACTACGTGAAGGGTGCGAATATTGCAGGCTTCATGAAGGTGGCTCACGCCATGATGGGTCAGGGAATTATCTAAGAGAAACTTTGTTTAGTTGTATTTGTATTTGTGGTTTGTGCTGCCCGCCCCTGCGAAGGTCCGGGCAGTACTTTTTTTTAGTTATGAGTGATAAATGACTTAAAATCGTTATTTTTGCATCTTGAAACCATAAATAACAAAGAGATGTTACAACCCGAATTGAAAGTGAGACGCGATAAGATACGCGCACTTATGGCTCAACAAGCAATCGATGCCGCTCTTATCACTTGCAATGTAAATTTAATCTATACGTATGGACGTGTTGTCAGTGGTTACCTGTATTTGCCGCTGAATGCTCCGGCCCGTTTGTTCATCAAGCGCCCCAATAATATTGAAGGAGAGCATATTCATACCATCCGTAAGCCCGAACAGCTTCCCGAATTACTTAAAGAATGTGGTTTGCCGATACCTGCCAAGCTGATGTTGGAAGGTGACGAACTGCCTTTTACCGAGTACACTCGTCTGGCTGCCTGTTTCCCCGAGACAGAAGTGTTGCCTTGTGGTACTTCTCTTATCCGCAAAGCGCGGAGTATAAAAACGAATATAGAGCTTGAAATCCTCCGTCGCTCCGGCATAGCACATGCCAAAGCCTACGAACAGATACCTTCTGTTTATCGGCCGGGAATGACAGACCACCAGTTCTCGGTAGAGATAGAACGGCTGATGCGTCTGGAAGGTTGTCTGGGAATCTTCCGTGTGTTCGGTCAGAGCATGGAGATATTCATGGGAAGCCTTTTGACCGGAGATAATGCTGCAGCTCCTTCACCGTACGACTTTGCTTTGGGAGGTGAAGGGCTTGATCCGTCTCTGCCCGGCGGTGCCAATGGTACTCAGCTGAAAGAGGGACAGAGTGTGATGGTAGATTTGGGAGGAAACTTCTATGGCTATATGGGAGATATGAGCCGCGTATTCTCTATCGGCAAGTTGCCGGAGCAGGCTTATGCTGCCCATCAGACTTGTCTGGAAATTCAGGAAGCTGTTGCCGGAAAAGCAAAACCGGGAGCAGTTTGTGAAGACCTCTACAATACAGCTATTGATATTGTCACGAAAGCCGGTTTTGCCGATTACTTTATGGGAGTAGGCCAGAAAGCTAAGTTCATCGGTCATGGCATCGGCCTGGAGATAAATGAAATGCCGGTATTGGCTCCGCGTATGAAGCAAGAATTAGAACCGGGCATGGTTTTCGCTTTGGAACCGAAGATTGTATTGCCGGGCGTAGGTCCTGTAGGTATTGAAAACTCTTGGGCAGTGACGACGGACGGTCTGGAGAAACTTACACTCTGTAAGGAAGAGATTATTGAGTTGTAATAGTTACGAGCTACAAGCTACGAGTTACAAGCTACAAGTCGCTGCGCTATTTGCCGCATGGTACTTGTAGCTCGTAGCTCGTAACTATTTCACCCTTCTATTAAGTTGGTTATTCGCCTTCGCCGGCTTTGATTTTCCAATCCGTTTCCCGGTTGGTTTGGCTTTGCCGGTCCGCTTGGGGCGGGGGGCGGTATCCTTATTCCCCCTCATAATATTCGCATAAATAGTAACGGGCTATGAAGTCCCAATATTGGTGCAACACCTCTTTTCCGTTCGGGAAGGGGAGTGCTACATCGGGCAGAAGTCCCTTCGCCATTCCATACTTCAATAAGTCGAACGGACAAGCGCCCGGATGGCAGAACATATCATAACCGTGTTTCCTGGCTCGTTTGGCATTATACATCGGATTATGCTCTTCGCAGAAGTAAGCGGCTACATCGTGTGCCACGAGCATACCTTTGGCATTGGCGTAAATCACGAACTCTTTCTTGCTTTTCAAGTCGGGCAACAGGGAAGCCGGATTCTTGTCCCACTCCAATACTTCGACAAAGAAAGAGCGCAGTTTCTGATAAGTGGGGAAATAGAGCAATGGTTTGCCTCCGCTGTATTCCAAGCAACGCGCTACGTCTTTGCTCAGTTTGGTTTCCGGTGTAACTTCCGGGAGTGGCGTTATGGGCATATCCAGCAAGTCCGGTCCCATCACCCAAAGGAATAAAGTCTCTTCTTCGCTGATTGGTGCCTCTTCGAAACAGGCATCCATCAACTCGTAGACGGACTGGCTCAATGCGAGCAAATCCTTGTCAAAAGGATCGAATAAATAATATTTGCCCTCTTCGTAGAGGGTGGCATGCGACTTTAAAGTCCATATAATAAAGGAGATATCCTCCTTGTTTACTTCGTCGGGTACATACTCGTCGGTCAGCGGATAGAAGGGCAGATAACTTCCATATCTTTCATGATAGGCCTCCGAAAATACTTTCCAACCTCCGTTCTGAGAGATGGCATCCTGGAAGTACATGCCGAAACTGATAGCGGCATCGTCCTGAGTATAATCGTCCTCATTTCTGAACAAGGGAGATTGCCTGATAAGAGGAAGAGTCTTGTTGGAAAAGTCCAGATACCATTTATCGCTTGGCACTACGTGGCTACGTTCATTGGCACCCAGCCAATGCTTCATTGTAATTCTTGTCATATTTTGCTCGTTTCCGGCAAAGATAACCGATTTTAATATACAATAGCCATAACCGGGCAAAAATATTTACTGCACTGGCTGTTTTTCTTATAAGATTCTTATAATCTTTTCAATGCCAGCTTGATGACCTGCTCTACCGGTGCATCGGGTTCTTCTTTCAGAATGGCCAATACCACTTTCTGCGAGGGGGCTTGTGCAAAGCCCAGCATGGTGAGGGCGGCTATGGCTTCTTCCTGCACTTGTGCATTGGCTGCGGACATCAGCGCACCCACTGTTCCGGCAGTACCTGCAGCCATACTGCCGGTCTTGATTTTATCTTTCAGGTCTACAATCACGCGTTGGGCAGTCTTCAGCCCGATGCCTTTCACGGTCTTCAGCAGATTGGCATTCTCGGTGCTGATGACGTTGACCAGTTCGGAAGGGGAGAGTGCCGAAAGAATCATCCGTGCCGTATTGCCGCCGATGCCCGATACGGAGATCAGCAGCAAGAACAGTTCCCGTTCCTGCTTGTCGGCAAAGCCATAGAGGATATAGGCATCTTCGCGGATGGCTTCGTATATATATAGCTTACACTCCTTTTTGCCTTGAATGGCAGCATACGTATTCAGGGAGATATTAACGGCATATCCCAGTCCGTTACAGTCTATTACTGCGGTTGCCGGACTTAGTTCGGCAATTCCGCCTTTGATGTATTCTATCATAAATGCTTCTTATCGTCCGCGAATGTAGGAATTATTATCGAACTTTCAGTCACTAAAAAAAGAAAAACTCTGTGAAACAGTGGCTGCTTCTATCGTTGTATATAAATGAAAATGATTACTTTTGTGCCGATAATATAGAAAACTGATAAACAAAACCAGTAAAAGAATGAAAAAAGTAAGAGCAGCCATCGTTGGTTATGGCAATATCGGACACTTTGTGCTCGAAGCCCTGCAAGCAGCTCCCGATTTTGAGATTGCCGGTGTAGTACGCCGTGCCGGAGCCGAGAACCGTCCTGCGGAACTGAGTGAATATCCCGTTGTAAAGAATATCCAGGAATTGGAAAGTGTAGATGTAGCTATTCTTTGTACACCCACCCGCAGCGTGGAGAAGTATGCAAAAGAGATTCTGGCTTTGGGCATTCATACGGTAGACAGCTTTGATATCCATACGGGCATCACCGACTTGCGTCGTACGCTGGATGCAGAGGCTAAGGCTCACAATACGGTATCTATCATTTCTGCCGGCTGGGACCCGGGAAGCGATTCAATCGTCCGCACCCTGCTCGAAGCCATTGCTCCGAAGGGCATCACCTATACGAACTTCGGTCCGGGTATGAGTATGGGACATACGGTGGCTGTAAAGGCTATCGACGGTGTAAAAGCCGCTCTCTCCATGACTATCCCCACCGGAACGGGTATTCATCGTCGCATGGTTTACATCGAACTGAAAGATGGTTACGAGTTTGACAAAGTAGCTGCCGCCATCAAGGCCGACCCGTATTTTGTGAATGACGAAACACATGTGAAGCTTGTTCAGAGCGTAGATGCACTGCTGGACATGGGGCATGGTGTAAACCTGACCCGCAAGGGTGTATCGGGCAAGACACAGAACCAGCTTTTCGAATTCAATATGCGTATCAACAATCCTGCACTAACGGCTCAGGTATTGGTATGTGTGGCTCGTGCCGCCATGCGTCAGCAGCCGGGCTGTTACACCATGATTGAAATTCCGGTGATCGATCTCCTTCCTGGCGATCGCGAAGAGTGGATCGGACACTTGGTATAAGGGCATAAAAAAACAGATGATGCGTTTACCTCAAACAGACCATCTGTTTGCCTTAAACGCATCATCTATTTTACCCAAACGCATCATCCGTTTTTCAGGAACAGATGATGCGTTTTTTATTTGCTGTTTATCAGAAGAAGAATCTTAGAATATCATTGAAGTTTGCCCATATCAGCAGGCCGAAGAGCAGGAACATACCTACCATCTGTGCCCGTTCCATGAACTTGTCGCTTGGCTTGCGGCGTGCTACGATTTCGTATATCAGGAACAATACGTGTCCGCCGTCCAATGCCGGGATGGGCAGGATGTTCATAAAAGCGAGGATGATGGAGAGGAACGCCGTCATATACCAGAACTGATGCCAGTCCCATGTTGCGGGGAAGATGCTGCCGATGGTTCCGAAACCTCCCAGCTGCTTGGCTCCTTCTTTTGAGAAGAGGTATTTCATCTGGCCGACGTAACCTTTCAACGTATTGACACCGAGGGTGACACCTGCGGGGAATGAAGCGAAGAAGCTATATTCCTTTTTTACGACAGGCAGCAGTTGGGCTGTACGCGTTCTGGCATATACACCTATATTATATAGAGAATCAGTAGTAACTGTCAACGTATCTGTCACACCATTGCGGACGTAGGTCAGAAGCAGTTCATGCGTCGCATTGTTTTGTCTGCGTTGCGCTTTATCTTCTTCAAAATCGGAGAATGAGATATTCTTTCCATTCAGTTGTATGATGCTGTCGCCCGGTTGCAGTCCGGCAAGAGCGGCAGGAGTACCGGCTGGAATGCTGTCTATCACATACGGATAGCGGAAATCGGCAAAGCGTGCACTGTCCGCCAGCAGGCGGTTCATCATATCTTCGGGAATGTATATGGAGGCTTCTTCTCCATCGCGCAATACAGTCACCTGGCGTGCATCGACAATCGCTGTCAGCAAATCACCTCCCATACGTTCGAGGGCTACGCCGTCGGCAGAAATCAGCACGTCACCGTCGCGGAAGCCGACTGCTTTGGCTGTCTCGTTGAAGTCCATACCCAGCGGCACCTTTTGTACCGGAATGTATTCATCGCCCCAGGTGAAGAGTATCATGGAGTAGATGAACAATGCCAACAGGAAGTTGAACAATACACCGCCTATCATGATGAGCAGGCGTTGCCATGCTGGTTTGGCACGAAACTCCCATGGCTTCATGGGCTGTTTCATCTGTTCGGTGTCCATGGACTCGTCTATCATACCGGCTATCTTTACATAACCGCCCAGGGGCAACCATCCGATGCCGTATTCTGTTTCACTGTTTTTGGGTTTGAATTTGAATAATGTGAACCACGGGTCGAAGAATAAGCAAAACTTTTCCACTCGTGTTTTAAAAAGTCGAGCAAAAAGGAAGTGCCCTCCCTCATGAACGATAACGAGCAACGAAAGGCTCATAACGAGTTGCAGGGCACGAATCAAGAATGTTTCCATCTAATAATCTGCTAATTTATTTGTTTATATTATCATTTCTTTTGCTATCCGCCGCGCTTCCGCATCCGTTGCCACATAGTCCTCGTAAGTAGGCCTCTGTATATAGGATACGCGCGACATTGTCTTTTCTATTACTTCGCTCATGCCGAGGAACGAAATTTTGTCTTGCAAGAAAGCAGCCACTACTACTTCATTAGCCGCATTGACAATGCACGGCATATTTCCCGCACGGTGCAGTGCTTCGTAAGCCAGCGCCAGGTTGCGGAAACGTGTCGTGTCCGGTTGCTCGAACGTCAGTTCCGTGCATTGCTTGAAATCCAGACGCGGGAAAGAAGCCTTCAGGCGGTCCGGGTAAGAGAATGCATACTGAATGGGCAGGCGCATGTCCGGCATGCCAAGCTGTGCTTTTATGGCTCCGTCTTCGAACTGCACCATTGAGTGGATGACGGATTGCGGGTGTACCACCACCTCTATCTGGTCGGGGCGTACACCGAACAGCCACTTCGCTTCAATCACCTCGAACCCTTTGTTCATCATCGAGGCAGAGTCTATCGTGATTTTGGCACCCATATCCCAGTTGGGATGTTTCAGCGCTTGCGCTTTGGTGACGGTTGTCAGTTGCTCCATCGTGCAGGTGCGGAACGGACCGCCGGAAGCAGTCAGTATCACTTTTTCTATCGGATTGCCTATTTCTCCGGCTAAACACTGAAATACAGCGGAATGTTCGGAATCGACGGGCAGTATGGGCGTACCGCTGAGGCGTGCCAGGTCGTTGATCAGTTCTCCGGCAACAACCAGCGTCTCCTTGTTGGCCAAGGCTATCACTTTGCGGGCACGGATGGCGTTCATGGTCGGTTTCAGTCCGGCATAGCCCACCATAGCGGTGAGTACAATGTCGATGGGAGTTTCCGCTACAATCTGGCAAAGTGCCTCTTCGCCGGCATACACCTTGATGGGCAGGTCGGCAAGCGCATCCTTCAGTTGAGTGTATTTCGATTCGTTGGCTATCACCACTGCTTCGGGCTTGAACTTGCGGGCCTGGGCAATGAGATCGTCTACGCGGTTATTGGCGGTCAGCACATACGCCTCGTATTGGTCGGGATGCTCTTCGATGACCTGAAGGGCTTGTGTGCCGATGGAGCCGGTAGAACCGAGTATAGCTATTTGTTTCTTCATTTTATCTCTTTATCACTTTTATCACTCTATCACCTAAAACACAATATACAGTTCCGGATTCACCGCTCTTCCCTTATGCCATAGCTCGAAGTGGAGGTGTGGTCCGGTAGTCAGTTCTCCGGTATTTCCTACCAATGCGATGGCTTCACCGGCTTTCACCGTCTCGCCTTCCTTCTTCAGGAGAGAGCCGCAATGCTTGTAGACGGATACGAAGTCCTGGTTATGCTGTACTTCTATCAGATAGCCGGTTTCGGCTGTATAGGTGCTCAATATGACGGTACCGTCCAGGGTGGCCAATATGCTCTCACCCGGATTGGCGGCAATGTCCGTACCGAAGTGCTTCAATTCAGCATTGAAGGGCGACGAAATCATGCCGCGAGTAGGGCGGTAGAATATTAATCCGTCCACTTCGGGACGGGCTGTGATGGTAGTCAGATTATACTTTTCTGTTTCTTCGTACTGCTTGCGGAATTCCGCTTCGCGTTGGGTGCGTTCCATCAGCGAGTCTTCGCGCACGTTGGTCAGCGAGTCTATGGAGTGTACGGTATCTGCTTTTATCTTACCCTGGAAGATGTCCTGGATATTCATGATATACAGATTCTGCCGCTCTACCAGTTGTTGGAGTGAGTCTACACGCAAGGCATTATTCACCACCTGGGCGCGGACTTCACTGTTCATATATCCGGGCAGGTAGTTTCGCAGGGGAGTAAATGCTATGATGACGGCAGCTATCAGGAACAAGATCGTCAGTACGGAAAGCAATACAGAGATTCCGTTCAGCTTGGACACATGCAGACCTACCACTTCCTCGAGCGTATTCTCGTTGATAATGGTCAGCTTATATTTGAACTTGATGTTGTTCCAAAAAGCCTTGCTCCGTTTCTTGTTTTTCTTCTTTATTGCCATCTTATCGCCTTATAACCCAATCACTCATAACTTATCACCCTATCACTTCTCACACCTCTTCCGTCTCATCCAGCGCCAGCAATCCTTCCGGCAGATCCACCGTAATGACTTTATGTTTCTGGTCGATGCCGACAATGAAATCTTCCTGAGCAGGAATCAGCAACTCTTCTCCTTGATGATCTACCACAAACAAAGTATTGATAGTCGTTGTATCTACATCCGTCACTTCGCCCAACCGGCCGTGATGAATCTCCTCCATGCGGAAACCTACGAAGAAGTCCCAACTCAGTTCCTCCGGTCCGGCCTCTTCGGCATGCTTGGCGGGGAAGTAGACTTCGATATTGGTGAACATGCGTGCACGTTCTGCCGTGTCTACTCCTTCGAGCTTGACGAGGGCGGTTGTGTCCGAACGGAAACGGTATTCCTCCAGAAAGAAAGGCACCAGGATGCCGTCCAACAGACAAATTAGATAATCGGCTTCCACCCGGTCGAAAATGTCGTCCGTGAAAGTAAATGACAACTCTCCGTGAATGCCGTGCGGTTTGTTGAATACACCTATCTTATATACTTCTTCTCTTCTTATCATTATATTCTCGTTATTCTTGCACCAAGGGCATTCAGGCGCCCTTCAATGTTCTGATATCCGCGGTCTATCTGCTCGATGTTGTGGATGCGGCTGATGCCGTCCGCACTCATGGCAGCTATCAGTAGGGCGATACCGGCACGGATATCGGGTGAAGTCATGTTGCCGCCGCGCAGCTTGAAGCCGTGGTCGTGTCCGATGACAACGGCACGGTGCGGGTCGCACAAAATGATTTGCGCACCCATGTCTATCAGTTTGTCGACGAAGAACAGGCGGCTTTCGAACATCTTCTGATGAATCAGCACACTGCCTTTGGCCTGTGTGGCAACTACCAGCAGCACACTGAGCAAGTCCGGTGTCAGTCCGGGCCAGGGAGCATCTGCAATGGTCATGATGGAGCCGTCAAGAAAAGACTCTATCTGGTAACTGTCTTGTGCAGGCACGTAGATGTCATCTCCCCGTTGCTCCATTTTGATGCCGAGGCGGCGGAAGCTGTCGGGGATGATGCCCAGATTCTCGTGTGAGACATTCTTGATGGTCAGTTCACTTTTCGTCATGGCGGCCATGCCGATGAAACTGCCCACTTCGATCATATCCGGCAGGATGGTATGGTTGGTGCCGTGCAGTTCGTCCACACCTTCGATGGTGAGGAGGTTGGAGGCAATTCCTTCTATCTTGGCGCCCATCCGGTTCAGCATTTTACACAGTTGCTGTACGTAAGGCTCGCAGGCGGCGTTGTAAATGGTTGTTCTCCCTTTTGCCAGTACGGCGGCCATTACGATGTTGGCGGTACCCGTCACGGAGGCTTCGTCCAGCAGCATGTAAGTGCCATGCAACTGTTCGGCCGATATTTCGTAGATTTCGCGGGTGTCGTTGTAGGCAAAGTCAGCACCCAGGTTCTGAATGCCGATGAAGTGCGTGTCCAGTCGCCGGCGTCCTATCTTGTCTCCGCCCGGTTTGGAAATCATGGCTTTGCCAAAGCGGGCCACCATCGGACCTACCAGCATGACGGAACCGCGTAGGCTGGAACATTTCTTCAGGAATGCATCGCTTTCCAAGTAGGCGAAGTCGACGTCGGCAGCCTGGAAGCTGTAGGTGTCGATGCTTTTCTTGGAAACATTCACTCCCATGTCCCGCATCAGTTGGATGAGGTTGTTGACGTCCAGGATGTCCGGGATATTGTGCACAGTCACCTCTTCGGCAGTGAGGAGCGTGGCGCAGATAATCTGCAATACCTCGTTCTTCGCTCCTTGGGGGTAGATGTCACCGGAAAGGCTGTGTCCTCCTTCAATTACAAATGATGCCATGGGTTTTGATTAGTATTTACGTTTGCCGTTATTCCGGTTGTTGTTCCGGTTATTCATGTTCATCTTCGGGCGATAGTTCAGATCGATCCGTTCGGCCATGAGGCGGACGATGCTGTCGGTCATTTGCAGCTTGCCGTCAGAAAGGTCGGAAAGGTCGTCTGCAATCTTGCGGTCGTCCACGGTATCTTTGTTCCATGCCATGTAGTCCTTCTTCATGTGGTTGCAGATCAGCGCTATCAGGTTCTGCTTTTCTTCTCCTTCGGGGAAGTCGATGGCTTTCTTTATCAGCACTTCGAGCGTACGGCCGTAGTGGCGGTAACGGATTTTGGTGCTGGGGTAGGGGACATTCTCCGGTTTGGTGTTCAGGTTATCCTTGCGGATGATTTCGTACGGATAGTCGATGTCCAGTTTGAAGTCCGACATGATGGCGAGGTGATCCCACAACTTATGTTTGAAGTCGGGCACATCGCGCAGATGAGGGAACATATTTCCCATGATGTTGATAATCGTGTTGGCACAACGTTGGCGTTCGGCGCGGTCTTCAATCGTCAGGGCGTGGTCTACCATGTTTTGGATGCTGCGGCCGTATTCAGGCAGGGGCATCCGTTTTTGTTGGGTATTATATTGCATACTTGGCAATTAAAAATTAATAATTAAAAATTAAAGGAGTTTCTTCGGCATGCTTGCTACGAACTCTTTCAGGTAGAAGGGTTCGAAGTAAGCTACGTCTTTATAATCGTTCTCGGCGATGGCTTTCTCTGCCAGCGGAAACATCATGCTGGCCAGTGGGCGGATGTCGTCGATGAAGTGTGCGTTGGGGTGCGTGATTTTCTCTTTGCACTTGGCTGCGCCGTCGCCAAAGAAGTAAACGGGCTGTTTATCGAGGAACTCGGTATAGGAGTTTTCGTCTACAATGTCGGCTGCAATGTCGCGTACCGGTTTCAGGGCACGGTCGTAAATGGCGGCATAAACTTCCATACGGCGGGCGTCTATCATGGGGCAGAGCAGTGCATCATCCGGCAATTCTTCGTGATAGAGCAATACCGGCACACATTGCACTTTCAGCGTGGGCAGTCCGATAAGCGGCAGATTGCGTCCGTAGCAGATGCCTTTTGCCATAGATACGCCGATACGCAGTCCGGTGTACGAACCGGGTCCGCAACTTACGGCAACAGCATCCAACGGCATGGCATGGCTGTCGGCAAACGACAACGCTTCGTCCACGAAAACGCCCAGTAGCACGGCGTGTGAAGGCCCCTTCAGGTCTTCTTTCTTGAAAACGTTCTGCCCGTCTTCGCTCACGGCTACGGAGCATGCCGATGTGGACGTTTCAATATGCAAGATACATGACATAACTTTTATTCTTAATTTTATTGTGGCAAATTTACGTGATTATTTTCAGTAATTAAAATAATCGCGTAAATTTGCGCAAAACTATAACATTATGATACAATCAATGACGGGCTACGGCAAGGCAACGGTCGAAATGTCCGATAAGAAAATCAACGTTGAAATCAAGTCACTCAACAGTAAGGCTATGGATCTCTCCACCCGTATCGCTCCGCTTTACCGGGAGAAGGAGATGGAAATCCGTAACGAAATATCTAAGATACTGGAACGTGGCAAGGTGGATTTCAGCCTTTGGATTGAAAAGAAGGATGCCGAACAGCTTGCCACTCCCATCAATCAGGACGTGGTAGCGGCCTACTATAAGAAGATTCAGGAAATTTCTGCAGCAACCGGTATCCCCGAACCTGCCGACTGGTTTTCGACCTTGCTCCGTATGCCGGACGTGATGACGAAGAACGAAACGCAGGAGTTGAGCGATGAAGAGTGGTCTACAGCCCATGCTGCCGTAGTAGAGGCAGTCAACCACCTTGTAGATTTCCGCAAGCAGGAAGGTGCGGCCTTAGAGAAGAAATTCCGTGAGAAAATAGCCAATATTGCTTCCCTGCTGGAAACAATTACTCCGTACGAGAAGGAACGGGTTGTGAAAGTAAAGGAACGCATCACCGATGCACTCGAAAAAACGTTGAGCGTGGATTATGACAAGAACCGCTTGGAGCAGGAACTTATCTATTACATTGAGAAGCTGGACGTGAACGAAGAGAAACAGCGTCTCAGCAATCATCTGAAATACTTCATCAATACTTTGGAAAGCGGAAACGGACAGGGTAAGAAGCTCGGTTTCATCGCTCAGGAGATGGGACGCGAAATCAATACGCTGGGCAGTAAGTCCAATCATGCCGAGATGCAGAAGATTGTCGTTCAGATGAAGGATGAACTGGAACAAATCAAGGAACAAGTCTTGAACGTAATGTAATATGGGTAAACTTATCATCTTTTCAGCTCCTTCGGGTTCGGGCAAGTCAACGATTATCAACTATCTGTTGACCCAGAACTTGAACCTGGCTTTTTCCATTTCGGCTACCAGTCGTCCGCCGCGCGGCACGGAACAAGACGGAGTGGAATATTTCTTTCTGACTCCCGATGAGTTTCGTCGTCGCATCGCCAATGATGAATTCCTGGAGTATGAGGAAGTGTATCAGGATCGCTATTACGGCACGCTGAAGTCGCAAGTAGAGACTCAGTTGGCTGCCGGACAGAATGTGGTGTTCGATGTAGACGTGGTAGGCGGTTGCAACATCAAGAAGTTCTATGGCGAACGTGCTTTGTCTGTCTTTATCCAGCCTCCATCGGTAGAGGAATTGCGCAAGCGGTTGGTAGGTCGTGCTACGGATGCTCCCGAAATCATCGAAAGCCGGGTTGCGAAAGCAGAGTATGAACTTACGTTTGCTCCGAAGTTCGATACGGTGATTGTGAATGATGACTTGGAGACGGCGAAGGCAGAGGCTTTGAAGGTAATCAGTGAATTTTTGAAGCTTTGAATATAGGAATCTTCAGCGGCTCATTCAATCCGGTGCATATCGGACATCTGGCTCTCGCTAATTATCTTTGCGAATACGAGGGGCTGGATGAAGTATGGTTTATGGTCACACCGCACAATCCGCTGAAAGAAGAAGGTGAGTTGATGGACGACAAACTTCGTCTGGAATTGGTGCAACTTGCCATTGCCGATTATCCCAAGTTCCGTGCTTCTGATTTTGAATTTCATTTGCCCCGTCCGTCTTATACTGTTCATACGCTGGATAAGTTAAAGAAGGCTTATCCCGAACATCTATTTCATCTTATTGTAGGTTCGGATAATTGGCTGCTCTTTTCCCGTTGGTATGAGTCGGAGCGGATACTTGCAGAGAATCCTATCATAGTTTACCCCCGTCCCGGTTATCCGGTGAATGCCGATTCTTTGCCGCAGCATGTGAAGCTGGCATCTTCACCCGTTTTTGAAATCAGTTCTACCTTTATACGCAGGGCGTTGAGTGAAGGAAAGAACATTCGCTACTTCCTTCATCCTGCCGTCTACGCAAGGTTGAAAAGATAAATCTCCCTTGTTTTAGGAGGAAAATTCCTTTCTCAAATAAAAGTTGCAACGCATTTTACCCTCATACCCTCATAAAAGCTCTGTATCCCTTTATTCATGGGCGTTTGAGCTATGAGAGTAACCCTGGTAGTAACTATGAGAGTAAGCGTTTGCTCTCATAGTGCTGCTCTGTTAGGAATAGGAAGGTATAAGTCTGAATAATGTATTGTAAATGAATTAATTACAGTTTCCTACTGGAGGGGAACGCGCGTTTCTGCCAACGGGAACGACAGTTTCTCTTCATGGGAACGCGCGTTTCTCCTAATGGGAACTGCAGTTTCCTCTTATGGGAACGCGCGTTTCTCTATATAGAAACGGGCGTGACTCATAGACAATCTGTCAGAAAAGAAATATTCAATACTTGATTATGATTATTCCTTTTTGTATATTTGCACGTAGAGCACTATGAATGTGCTTAATATACTAATCAGGTTATGAAAATATGGAAGATATAATAAATGCACGTTGCGGTTGGGCCGGAACAGACGAACTATACATAAAGTATCATGACGAAGAATGGGGAAAACCCGCTACCGATGACAAAACTCTGTTTGAATTTCTGTTACTCGAAAATGCTCAGGCAGGTTTATCCTGGATTACTATCCTCCGGAAACGTGAAGGTTATCGCGAAGCCTTTCATCATTTTGATGTGGAGAAAGTTGCGCAAATGACCTCGGAAGACGTCGAGCGATTGATGCAATTTGATGGAATCGTCAAAAATCGGTTAAAAATCAATAGTGCAATCAACAATGCGAAACTGTTTATGACTGTTCAGAAAGAGTTCGGCAGTTTCTATAACTATATCTTATCATTCTTTCCCAATCGGCAACCTATTGTCAACAATTTTAAGACCCTAAGCCAAATTCCTGCCACAACTCCCGAGTCGGATGCTATGAGCAAAGATATGAAAAAGCGAGGTTTCAAGTTCTTCGGCTCAACAATCTGTTATGCTTTTTTGCAGGCAGCCGGGTTTGTGAACGACCATTTAGAGAGTTGTTTTTGCAAAGCAGTGAAATAAAAGGCAAAGATCGGATTGTTTTATACAAGAGCTTGCATCTTTCAAGAATATTACCGGGAAGGAGAAAGCGTAGCTTCCTGATGGTAATAAAAAAACGCACCTAAAGCAGTCTACTCACCCCTTGAGGCCTGCAACAGCCCGGATATGCTGATAAACTGAATAGGTGCGCATATCGCAGGCTCAATAGAACATACGAACGACCTTTCAGTTTAGGCATATCCATTTAAAGTTGCAGTTTCAAGGGATGCTAAACCGAATCTAATAAAAGCACTTCTATTTGAAGTACGTCGCAAAGATATGAAAAGATTGGAAGATTCCTGTGTTGAATGGAAGAATAAATCTTGTATTTAAGCTCTTGTTCTGATCTTCCTTTTCCAAATGTTAAATGTTCTTGGTCTATTTCATGATACATACTCCTGGCTCTGAGTATAAAGCACATCATAAAATGAAATAAATAATGGCAGATACATTTGCAAATCCTTCTATAAATTTGTTCCTTTGTATGTAGGGTTATATAAATATGCAGATGGAACAGACTATTAATAATAATAAAGTGAAATATGTCAACTACTGTGTTGCAACTTTTGCCAAACAGTATGGTATGTCGTCATTGGAAGCATTCAACTATTTGGAACGCTTTGGTGGCTTGGCTTTTTTGGACGAATGTTATGCAGCAGAACACTTGTTGTCTGTAGAGGATGCAGTTCAAGATTTAGTTACTATTTGTAGAAATAATGGAGGAATGTTGGGATGATATTATATCATGGTACATATACAGATTTCAGTTCTATAGACTTAGATAAATGTATGCCTTACAAGGATTTTGGGAAAGGATTTTATCTAACAGATATCGAACAGCAGGCAAAAGATATGGCGATTCGTAAATCCAGATTTGTTCTTAATAGCTTTCCATGCGTACTGAAGTATGAATTTAATGAGATACATTTGAAGGATGGATCACTTCAAGTTAAATTCTTTGATAAACCTACGGAAGAGTGGGCGCAGTTTATTATAGCGAATCGATACAATCCGGAGGATAAAATAATTCACAACTATGATATTGTTATAGGGCCTATAGCCGATGATGGGATAGCTTTGCAGATTGGATTATTTAGAGATGGCTTGATTGATTTGGCTGCGTTGACAAAAGCTTTGGAATATAAAAAGCTGAATAAACAATATTTCTTCGGAACGGCAAAAGCCATTAATTTGTTGAATAAACTATGAGTACGAAAGATTATTTAGTGCATAGTATCGTTAGTGAAATGGTCATTTACTTGATGAATGATTTCCATTGGGATATGATAACTGCGATGAAGGCAGTTTATCATTCGGAACTTTTCAGGAAATTGGATGATGCAGAAATAGGACTGTATACCCAAAGTTCTAAATATGTTTATTGTTACTTGAAGAAAGAGTTGCTTACGGGGAAATATATTTAAGGCAGTTTTCTTGGCGAAGATAACTTATTCCTTTTTGTATATTTGCACGTGGAGCACTATGAATGTGCTTAATGTACTAATCAGGTTATGAAAATATGGAAGATATAATAAATGCACGTTGCGGTTGGGCCGGAACAGACGAACTATACATAAAGTATCATGACGAAGAATGGGGAAAACCCGCTACCGATGACAAAACTCTGTTTGAATTTCTGTTACTCGAAAATGCTCAGGCAGGTTTATCCTGGATTACTATCCTCCGGAAACGTGAAGGTTATCGCGAAGCCTTTCATCATTTTGATGTGGAGAAAGTTGCGCAAATGACCTCGGAAGACGTCGAGCGATTGATGCAATTTGATGGAATCGTCAAAAATCGGTTAAAAATCAATAGTGCAATCAACAATGCGAAACTGTTTATGACTGTTCAGAAAGAGTTCGGCAGTTTCTATAACTATATCTTATCATTCTTTCCCAATCGGCAACCTATTGTCAACAATTTTAAGACCCTAAGCCAAATTCCTGCCACAACTCCCGAGTCGGATGCTATGAGCAAAGATATGAAAAAGCGAGGTTTCAAGTTCTTCGGCTCAACAATCTGTTATGCTTTTTTGCAGGCAGCCGGGTTTGTGAACGACCATTTAGAGAGTTGTTTTTGCAAAGCAATGAAATAAAAGGCAAAGGTCGGATTGTTTTATACAAGAGCTTGCATTTTTCAAGAATATTACCGGGAAGGAGAAAGCGTAGCTTCCTGATGGTAATAATGATATTGTGCTGATTTCCTGAGCTCTTTGTAATAACGTCTTGTCTCCAAGCCCCACCAAATTACTAAAGGTATAAGTAGTGCTAATGTAATTGCTATGAATTTGTAATAAAATAGCATCATTTTATCTGTCTCTTTGCTCTCTTCTATGAGAACTTTTAAATCACTTTTCTTTGACTTTCTCATAATATGTAGATTTTTCGGTAGTTTGTCATTGGGCATTTATTGTGAATAATCGTGGTATGGGTATGAAAGTGTTGGCAATAGAATGCTACTTTGATTTTGTCGATTCTGCCGGTAATTATTTTAGTTATGTAATACAGTGTGTCGGTTACTTCTCTGAAGCACGGTGAGGTTAAAGACTCTAAGATCTCTTTGTCTCGTGTTTTTATTATATACATTGTTGATGTTTTGTCTCTTTGAATAAAGAGCACAATTTCGTACCAATCAGAGCGTTTGTCGATAAGTACTTTGTAGAATTTGATAATGGCTGTTCGCATAAAAAACGCACCTAAAGCAGTCTATTCACATACTGAGGTCTGCAACAACCCGGGTGGTTAATAAACTGAATAGGTGCGCCTATCGTAGATTCGAATTGAACATACGAGCCACCATTCAGTTTAGCACCACCCAATCTAAAGTTGCAGTTTCAGTATGAGGGCTAAACTAAATTCACAAAAAGTACTTCTATTTGAAGTACGTCGCAAAGATATGAAAAGATTGGAAGATTCCTCTGCTAAATAGAAGAATAAATCTTGTATTTAAGCTCTTGTTCCAACCTTATGTATATTTGGTGGAATACGTAAAGTGGCGTAAAGAACTCGAATCGTTGATTGAGAAATGAACTGCAATAAGAATTTGTATCAAGATCTGACAAATGTTCAGAATACCTCGTTAAAATCCAACTAGCAGTAAAACTGATCAAGTAGGAACTAAGCGAGCATTAATCCGTAGTGATAAAATGTTTTTTCACTAATCTATGTGAATTATCCGTTTTTATTTTATACTTTTACCACTGAAAACTTTGTCGTGACAACGCAAATTCTGACATTATACCATGGATGTACAAGAAGAACAAGAATTAAAGAACGAAAATGAACGGTTGAGGAAGGAATTGAGTCGGCTGAAAAAGGAAACTGAATTACTGACCGCTACTCAACCCTTCCATTGCTTGTCGCAGTTTCTGATAGATAAAATGGATGCGATTATCTTTGTAAAAGATGTCGTTGATGGTTTTCGTTACTACATGGCCAATGAGCGTTTTTGCGCGATGCAGAACCTTTCGCAACAAGATATTATAGGAAAAGATGATTACGATATATTTCCTGCTGATGTTGCCGAAAAATATCGTCGGGGTGATGAAGCGGCGGTGGCCACTGGAGGGGAATATTCGTATCAAGAAGAACTTCATATTCCGGGACAAGAGAATATAATTGTACAAACCACCAAATCTTATGTCGTAACTTCAGAAGGAAACAAATTGCTGGTTTGCATTGCCTACGACATTACAAAAGCCGTTCAGAAAGAGAAGATGCTCGAGAAAGCCGTCAAGGATGAAAAGGAAGCGCACCAGATGATGAGAACCATTTTCCGTAAACTCCCTTCGGCTATTCTAATCAAAGACATAGAAGATGATTACCGCTTTTACATTATCAACAAGAAGTTTGAGCAGATGTGCAACATGTCTCAGGAGGAGTTGATAGGTAAGACGGATTATGAAGTTTTCCCCAAGGATGAAGCTGACGGATATCGGAAAGATGACATGGAAGCCTCTAACTATACGGAAGAAGCTCCCATGCTGATTCACGAAATTGTCACTTCTCCCGACCGTGATGTCAGTACTCATTTGCAAACCGTCAAGTTCTCTTTCACCTTCAAAGGTAAAAGGTTACTGGTCTGCGTGGGGATAGACGTTACTTTGCAGCACCAGATGATGGACCAGTTGCAGGCTGCGCTGGATAAGGCTGAAGAGTCCGACAGGCTGAAGTCGCAATTCATAGCTAACATGAGTCACGAGATAAGAACGCCGCTGAACTCTATCGTAGGTTTCTCCCAACTCATTGCCGAAGCGGAAAGTAAGGAGAAGCAGGAAGAATACAACCGCATTGTCGCATTCAATAATAATCTGCTGCTGACGCTGTTTGAAGACATTCTGAACCTTTCTATATTGGATTCCGGCAAGATGATCTTCAAAAACGTGGCATTCAACTTCCCTACCATGTTTAGTGATCTTGCAATTCAGATGAACGCAAAGGTAAACAAGCCGGAAGTGCAATTCATCTGCGAGAATCCGCTCAAGAAGTTAATGGTGAGGGCAGACCGCGACCGGCTGACCCAGATCGTCACCAACCTGATAGCCAATGCCGTCAAGTTCACTCAGCGCGGATATATCAAGATGGGATATGTCTGTAAGGATGGCGGTCTGGAACTCTACGTAGAAGATACGGGTATGGGTATTGAAGAACAGAACCTGCCGAAAATATTCGAACGCTTCAAGAAGTTGAACTCTTTTATACAAGGAACGGGACTGGGACTGCCCATCTGCCAATCTATTACCGAACAAATGGGAGGCAGGATATGGGTGGAATCCGAGTATGGAAAGGGCTCCATATTTCATGTATGGCTTCCTTGCTTATGCAATTAATGTCTTAACTGATTACTAATAAAGAAGCGGCTGTCCCGGCAATGGAGACAACCGCTTTCTTCTTACTATGAGAATCTTTAAAATAAATCCTTTGTCGTGATATTCTCTTCCCAGTGATGATCTTTCGGGAAAGCTTTTCCACCCCATGCTTTGCAAGAGGTCCATTCTTGTGCAGCGTCTGTCCAGAAGGGGTGTGACGCGGGCAAGCCTAACGGCAGGAAAGCGAGGGAAGTCATATAAAGACTGCCATTGTTGGTGTACCAGTCGGCTACATTCGGCTGCTTGCCGGTGAAGCCGATTGTAAGGAAGCCGTTCTCGTTGAAGTTCTCTGCTCCGTCATACATACGGTGCATGGTAGCTGTCAGGGCGGCACGTACCTGCCCGTTACCCAGTCCGGCTGGCATATCCTGATACCAGGCCATAAGGGCTAATGGTTGCATGGTTGCCAGGCGGTAGGGGATGGAACGGCCGAATGCCGGGAAGGTTCCGTCGGGAGCAATGAAGCGTTCCAAGATAAGGCTGAACTTCTGTGTCCGTTTCAGGGCACGGTCGTAATACTTCTTGTAATTAATGCGGGTATACTCCTTGCTGTCTTTCATGGCTTGCAATGTTTCCAGATACATGGGATGGAAGACATAACTGCTGTAGTAATCGAAAGCAAACACCGGTCCGTCGGCATACCAGCCGTCACCGGTATACCATTCTTCTACTTTGCGTATGGCAGAATTAACCCGGTAGCTGTCATACGGTGCTCCTGCTTTTGCCAGGAAGGCTTCGATGGTCGAAGAGAACAGCAGCCAGTTGGTGTAAGGCGGGTCTACGCGTCGCAGTTGTTGAAATTCTTCGATGTAGCGCTTCTTGGTTGTTTGGTCCAGCGGTTGCCATAATTGGTCGAAGGCACGAAGGAAACTTTCTGCTATGTAGGCGGCATCGACCAAAGCCTGGCCGTGTCCTTGCCATAACAAGTAGTCGGGACTTTGCGGGTCTACGGCATGTGCATAACTTTTCAGCGCCCATTCGCGCAGCTGTTTGCGCACCTTCCCCTCTTCCGTATCATCATCGGGCAGCGAGAGCCAGGGAGCAACACCTGCCATCAACCGGCCGAAGGCTTCCATATAGGTTACACGTTTGTCGCGCCCGTCCCAGCTGGGACTGACTTCCACCTGCATATTCTTTTGCAGTCGGCCTTCTGCCATATTGCTGAGTATAGGAGATGCCAGTTTGTAAAGGAGGTTGCACCAGTATATCCGGTCCGGGGTCTGTGGCGCTTCCAGGTAGCGTACGTATTCACAAGCTGCCAGCAGGAAGGCGCCTACTCCGAAGTTGGCTTCCGAATTGGCGTCGATGACTTGTCCCGGAATGGCTTTTTCGCCGATAGGCTGTACGTATCCCACTTTACCACTTTTCTGCAGGGCTGTTTTGGTCAGATAGTTCCAAGCCTTGTCGATAACGGGTTTGTAGGTCGCTCCGTCCAGATAGCCGTTATTGATCCCCCACAAGATGCCGTAGGTGAAAAAGGCTGTGCCGCTGGTTTCCGGACCGGGAGCATGGCCGGGGTCGAGCATGCTTCGTGTCCAGTAGCCTTCGGGCTGCTGTGCTGTGGTTACGGCTTTTGCCATTGTTGTGTATTTGTCGATGAAGAAACGACGGTGCTGATAATCGGCAGGCAGGTCTTTCAGTACCTTTGCCAGTCCGGCAAGCACCCATCCGTCTCCTCTGGCCCAGAAGTCTTTTTTTCCATTGACGCTTTTGTGCCGGGGATATACGTATTTGGCATCGCGGTAGTACAGTCCGGTTTCCTCATCGAGCATAATGCTGTCCGAATAGGTGATGTATTCGTAGAGCTTATCCAGGTAAAGCCGGTTTCCGGTTGCCTTGTAAAGTTTGGTCATGACGGGCATCACCATGTAGAGGCCGTCGCTCCACCACCAGTAATCATTGTGGGGAGTGCCCATTTCATACTCCATCACTTCGCGGGCACGGGCTATCTTGTAGTTGTCGGGGAGGATGTTGTAAAGGTCGATGTAGGTTTGGAAACATACCTGGTAATCACCGAACAGTACATATTCGTCTGTTTCACCATAACTATATTTCCATTCGGACTTGTCCGTACTTTTAGCTCCCTTCCACTCGTTGTATTGGGCCCAGGCTTCAGAGTAAGCAAGATAGGCTTCATTTCCGGTCAAATAATAGGCTTCCATATTTCCCGTGTGGTAAGCGGCATTATCCCAAAAGGAGCGTACTTCGGGTTTGTTGTTGCTTTGCCAGTAGGTATTCACCTTATCTATAATCTTTCTTGCTTCTTCGGCCGGGGACAAGGTTTTAGCCCGGACGCCCGGTCCGGATAGAAACAGCGCACCGGCGCCAATCAGCACCAATTTTTGAAATCTGTTCATAGCGTTTCAGTTAATCTTACTTTATGAATTTATCAGCGAATTCGAAGAAGGCAGGCCAGTCCGGAACATCCGTATGTCCGCCGTCGTGGTAACGGTATCCCAGGTTTCCTTCTATGTACCCAACGTCCAGCAACGGCCTTTTGTCATTGATAATGAGCCCTTTCTTTCCTAAAAGCTCGTATACAGGGGTAGCGTTGACCAGGGTCAGGTACATTCCGTAGGGATCGGACCACAAGCTTTGGTTGCCGCCGTTCACAAAGACGGGGCGGGGAGCGCAGAGTGCCATCAGCGAGTGGGCATCGACCGGACAGTTTTCTATCTTTCGGGGGAGGTATTGACCGGGAACAAGTTCCCCACACCATTGCAGGAAGTTTCCTGCCATCCAATGGTACTCGGAGGGAGAACCGGAATTTTCCAGGTCTTGTCCCCAATGGCGGCGGTTCATCTTAGTGCCTAAACTGCCGGCGTCGCTGGGATAGCCAATCGCAATCCGGTCGTCGAATGCCATTGCGTACAAGGTAGCTTTTCCGTATCGGGAATGCCCGGATAGTCCGATGGCTTTGCTATTTATGCTCCGGTCTGTCTCCAGATAATCTATCAGACGGCTGATGCCCCATGACCAAGCTCCGATTGCCCCCCAATCATCCGGTTTTCTCCAGTTTCCTTTATTGACCAGGCCTATCAGATAGCTTGTCAGACCGGTTCCGTTGTCGGGTTGCACGGTAGTCGGGATATAGATGCAAAGGGCCCATCCGTGAGGCTGTATAATATCCCAATAGCGGTCAATGGTCTTGGTGGAATAAGAAAATAGAATCATTACCGGCACAGGACCGGTTGCAGAGGCAGGTACACGGAGTACGCTCGATATGAAAGGTTTGTCCCGCAACTCGCTATAACCGGAGGTGTTGATGACTCCCGTAATCTCTTTCTGAATATATTTCTTCTCACCTGTACCGCCTTTGGTTTCGTTTACCTTAAACTGAACCTTTGGCATTGCGTCTTCAGGAGGGAAAAAGCCATACAAACACTTTTGCACATCGTAGGCTATTTCAACTCTTTTTTTCTTCCACCAGTCTTTGGCGGTAGTTACCTGTCGGCCGTTCTTTAGTTTCAACAATGGGATGGGGGTGTATTTTCCTACCCTGAAAGAATCACGGGCCGGGAAGAATCCTGCGGATGTATCGTCATAGTTATCCCACAGTCCCCACATGGACCGTCCTAATTCATGGCCGTTATACCGCCATTTTCCTTCCGGTTTCTGAGGGTCTACGGGTACAGAGCCTTCGGGGCGGTTCGGATCGTCTGCCTTTGCGGGAAGCACAGGAACCGTAATACCTAATTGATAAAGCATTTGATTGAAATCCATATTGTTGTCCACATTCTGAGGCGGAAACTCCGGGAATGCAGACTGTGCCTTTACTTGCATGAAGAATAGGGCATGAAACAATAGGACGATGGTCGTTCTTGATAAAAAGTTCATAAGCATTATTTTTATTGGTTATAATTGAATCGTGTTAATACCGGGCTTGATATCACGTTTTGTTCCTTTCCAGATGAATACTCCGGTAGTATTGTCCGGCAGAATGATTTCAGCTTTCAGCTTCGGCCCGCTATTGTCGTATTTTACGGATATCTTGCCTGATGGATGCGGCATTTCTCCCCCTATTTTCTTGATATTGCCTAAATGGGGCTCGATTTTGACTTTGCCGAACATAGGTGCGGCGCTGTCGATGCCGAGGAGTGTCCTGAAGAACTCGATATTGGGACTTGCTCCCCAAGCATGGCAGTCGGAGCGGGCTCTCTCAACATTGGAGGTTTCGGCCAAGGTGGTCAGTCCGAGTTCGATGTTTCTTCGCCAGTCATCAAGCCATTTCAGGTAATCGTCTCCCAATCCGGCTTTTATCAGTGCCTGATGGACATAATACTTGAAGTAAATGGAAGCGGGAGTCAGCTCTTTATCCGCTAAAATCAGTTGCCCTATCTCCATCGCTTCTTTTCCGTTGACCAAGCCGCTCAGGATAGCTAAAGAATTGGTGTGTTGGGAGAATTTGTCTTTCTCCGATGTGTCGGAGAACAGTTTCTTCTTGTCATCCCAGTACTTGCTTTTTATTGTTTTTGCCAACTGTGCTATTTTTTCCTGATACAGAGAGGCGTAGTCGTTCATCCCCCATGTCTTTTCCAAGTCATAAGCGTTTTGGTAGGCTATCAGCAACTGGAGGTCCAGCATAGCGGAACAACCGTCTTTGCCGACATGTCCCATTCCTCTGTTGAAGCCGAACGCCCAGTCTATGAATGCCCAGTTGGGGAGTCTTTTTATTGAACCGTCGGTATCCTGGAATTTTTGGAAATAACCTAATATCTGCCGCTCACCCGGAAGGCGGTTTTTCAGGAAAGTAATGTCACTGCCATACATCATGTAGTCGTGCAACATTCCTATATACCATAAACTGAAGGTGGGTATGATCTGAGGATTCACTGAAGGGTAGCGACTTAAAGTAATGCCTTCCGGTTGCCTGGAATTGTCGGCATTGGTGAGCATGCTTTTAACCAGCCGGTCGTCTCCGCTATCGTAAAGAGATACTAATGCCTGGATGCGGCTGTCGCCTATGTATTGCAGTTGTTCGTAGTAGGGGCAATCCATATAAGTTTCTACTGCACAAAGTCTTGCTGTCCGCCATCCCATCTCGAATATTTTCTGCATTTCTTCGTTCTCTGTTTCGAGCTTGGCGTTTAAGATGAACGGGTAACCGACGAAGGTGCTATAAAAATCATCGATAATTAGTGGCTCCTCCTTGGTTTGTACCTGAATATTCACGTATCTGAATGTTCTGTAGGACAGCGAGGTGAAGGTCTGGTCGTTGCTTCCGTCGGAGATGAGGATGTCGGGTTTGCCGACCAGTCTCTTTCCTTCTGTTTCATTGCGGTTTCCTTTGGCAAATTTGTCATCGTAGAGTGCTTCTCCGTAGGTCAAAGTAACAATGCTTTCCTTGCCACCTTTAACGTCAATGGTGGGGAAGGCATTGGTTAAGACGATATTGTCCAATAGTATATTGGCTGTAGTATACGGCGGTATGCTTATTTTCCCTTTCTGGGCAGGAAATGAGGCCGGGACGTTGGCATTCTCCACTTTTCGGACTTTACCGAACCTTTGGTACTTCAACTCCATTTGGGGGATGGCGGAGGAAACGAGCCGCCATGTTTTGTTGGCATCTATTCCTATCGTGTTTTTTGGCGTACCACGGGAGATGGGCTGCGCCTTTGTCCATGAACTGTCATCATAGGATAGTTTTTGCCAGCCTTTGATGTGGCTTCTCATGTCGATCTGTTCGTTGGGGGGGACCACAGAATACCCTCTTACTCTTTCAGTCAATGACGGGATGCTGTAACTGTGATCCTGAATGCAGTTCCATGATTTATTGGTATTCAAGATGGCTGAGGCCTCGACAGCTCCCTGCAAAATAAATCCTGTACGGAATGAGAATTGCGCTTCTGCCTTTTGGTCTCCTTCGTTCCAGATCTGGGCTGCAATGACGTTCCTGCCTGCTTTCAGTTGGGGGGCTATGTCTACCGTTTCATAATTCCAATGCTCGATGTCTCCCCGCGCAGGACCTAAGGATACGAGTTGCTCGTTTACATATAATTTATATCTGTTGTCTCCCGATACGAAAATAGGAAATCTGGAAGGAACCTGGCTGATATTGAAATCTTTTCGGAAGAAATAGACACCGTATGCGGAAGGAGATGTCTGGGGTACGGTAATCCATTCCGCATCCCATTGTCTGTACGTTAGCGTTGAGTCTGTCATTTGCGCCTTTAGGACAAAAGGTATAATCAAGGTGAGCAGAAATAATGTCTTTCTCAGTCTGCGTATGGAGGATATTCTGATTCTGTTCATAATAATCTTGTTAATGGTAAATTCTTTCTGTACTTACATGAATAGCCGCTTCTTGCACCGAAGTGAAGAAGGAGGCACAGAGATATCCCTGCCATTCTTGGCCAAAGCCCCTGTGCCTCTTTTCTATGTATTTATTCCCAGCCCGGGTTCTGTGTCATCTCTGCATCTACGTTCAAGTCTATGATGCTTTGAGGTATAGGCCACAGATTCCATTCGATAGGTAAGGTGTATCTGGAATAATCGGCAATAAACATTCCATGGTCATATATCCGTTGTTTCCATACATCCGGTTCCATGCGGAGCAGCGTGAACCATCTGCCTTCTTCGTACAGGCATTCCCGGATACGTTCGTCCAGAATGCTGTTTATATCGAATTTGTCCGCAGAGTACATCTCCGTACAGTGGGCCCGCCGACGAACCGTGTTGACTGCATCGACAGCCAGATCTTTCTGATTGTTTCTAAGATAAGCTTCTGCCAGCAGCAGATAAGTTTCCGCAGAACGAATGGCATAGTTATCGTGACTGTAACTCTGGTGGGAAGTGTCAGTATCTCTGTATGCCCACTCGTCCAATGGGATTATTTTCACAAAGATAGGAGTAAATTTGGATAAATTGGTAGGATTCTGGTCTAACATGAAGATGGGCACTTTCTTTCGGAACATGCTGTGGTTAGGGTCTGTGCAAACAAAAGTGGTACGTACTGTGACATCTTCCTGATAGCGCAAGTCTGCCGGATCTGTCCATACATTGTAAGAAGCATAGTTGGTGGCCTTAGCTTCGGCAATACCGAATCCTCCCAGGTAAGCGGGGAAAGTTGCGGTGTTGTATTCGGGTGCAATTGCCTTCCACGGACCGGCTGCTGCTCCCGATTCTACATACTCTGCCGCCCAGTTCAAGTCTCTTGTCACCAAGCTGAAGAAGAAGGGCTCGCTTCCGATTTGTCCTCCCGTTTCGTCCAGTTGCTCATAGGTCGGCGACTGGAAAACCCATATAGCTTCCGTATTACCGCTGCTTCGGTCGTAGTTCCCGGCAAAAAATAAATCGGCATATACATTTCCGTCGGGGAGGTAGGTCGGGGTATTCCTGTTTTCTGATTTGTCATTGGGATTGGCACGAACACCGAATCTGGAAGTCATCAGAGGATGGAGGGCAATCGCACTCTGTGCATAATTTATGGCTTTAGTATAATTGGAATTGTCCTTAGTCTCTACGCCCAATGCAAGGTAGGCTTCGGCCAGCAGATGAGCGGGGGCTCCTTTGCCCAATCGTCCGTCCTTCTCCGGATAATCCGGCAGATTCTCATAAGCTTTAACCAGATTGTCTATTGCAAATTGGTAGGTTTGTTCCCTGGTGGCCCGGGTGTAACCATATTGTACGTTCTCTTCGAATTTATCTACTATCGGAACTCCTCCCCATGCTTCTGCCAGGTGCAGGTAAGCAAAACCTCTGAAGAAGTTGGCTTCGGCAATTATATTCTTTTTCAGATTTTCATCGGCCCATGTTATGTTTTCCTGCTCGCATCCGTGGAGAGTCAAATTGGCGTAACTGATGACCTGATACAACTCATTCCACATAAGTTCTACATGGGAAGATGTGGTGCTCCAGGTTCCGAAATTGGAATAGCCGGATGCGCCGTCGTGCCTCCAATAGGGGACGTCCAGCACATCTGTACCGAAAGATTTGTATTCGTAGGTGGAAACCCACGGGTCCATTGTTTTGCCAAACCAGTTGTAAAGCCGGATATAACACATGGTTAACTGGTCTTCTACCTGGCTGCTTTTTTCAAAAGCGTTCTCAATCGTGTAAAGTGACTTGGGATGTTCTTCCAGGAACTTATCGTCACAGCTGCAGAAGATAGATAAACCGATGGCAGCTACTGTTAGGATATACTTGAATGTTTTCATACTCATCTTTATTAAAATTTAAAGTTAAGACCAAAAGTGATTGTTCTTTGAAGTTGGGCAGCACTGTAGTTCCTGACTTCAGGATCGCTTCCGTCCCAGTTCGGGGCAAAGAAGAGCAGATTTGAACCTGCAACATACACCTTTAAACCGGATAATCCGAGCTTTCCGAGAACATTGTTGTTGAAAGTATAGGCCAGGTTTAAATCCTGCAATCTGACGTAGGTATACGATTGGAGTGCTACGAATCTGTCGTCGCTAAAACTCCATCTCGGGTACTTGTTACTTGGATTTTCGGGAGTCCAGTAAGGATGATCCAATGTGTTATGGTAGAAATAGGTATCTTCGGTCAGGTAGGCGCTGTTGTTTCTTGCTTTGCCGTAGCCATTGCCTCCGAAAACTCCGTTGAACAGCATGTAGAGGGTGAAGTTTTTGTAACTCAGTGTGTGAGTCATACTCATGCGGAAGTTTTCTTTAGAATAACCCAGGATTTTCCGGTCTTCTGCCGTCAGTTTATTATCTCCGTTCAGGTCGGCATATTTGGCATCGCCGGGAGTTGCTACAAGGTTGGATACATAATTTTCTTCTCCGGCTTGTACGATGCCGTCCCATACATAGCCATAAATAGCACCGAGAGACTTGCCGATGAACAGCCCGTTTGTGATGTCATCTTGTCCGTCACCATACAGTTCGACGAGTTTATTTCTGTTCAGGGTGAAGATGAGACCGGAGTTCCATCTGAAATTCTTTTGGTTGATGATGGAACCGGATACATTGAGCTCGATACCCCAGTTATTGATCTGTCCCATTGTGGCATCCTGGGTAGTCAGGCCGGAACCCATGGGAGGTATTTTCCGGGTAAAGATCTGATTGCGGGTAGACGAGTGATAGATGTTGACATCTGTATGCAGGCGATGGTTCCATAAGTCTGCCTCAAAACCGTAGTTCAATGAGGTGGTTTCTTCCCATCCCAATTCCGGATTACCCAGTGACGTCAGCATCTGGCCGTATGCCACTTCATTGCCAAAGTAGTAGACCTGGTTTCCGCCGCGTCCCATACTGACAAGTGACAGGGTACGGTAAGGAGTCAGGGACTGGTTTCCGTTCTTACCCCACGAAATCTTCAGCTTTAAATCATCTATCTGGCTGATGTCTTTCATAAAGTCTTCACGCGAGATACTCCATGCTCCGCCAATGGATGGAAATACACCCCATTTCTTGTTCTTACCGAATACGGAAGAACCGTCTCGGCGTACAGAAAGATTTAAGTGGTATTTATCATCATACGAGTAATTGAGGCGTCCCAAATAACCGATATTTGCTTTGCGGGCATAGGTGAAGCGGTCCATTTTCTGTACTTCCGCGTTTGGAAGTCCGTGGATGCCTAATGAGGTGTTTCCTACTTTCCGGAAATCAGAACCGCTGACATATTGCTGTTCCACTTTCTGTTCGTCTCTTGTGTATACAAAAGTTGCATTGATGTAATGCTTGTCAATGGTTCTGTAGTAGGTCAGGATGTTATCGAGGACCCATGACTTGGTGTCCTGGCTGTCGATATATCCGTTTGCCTCCCTCAAATGGGTGTCAAAAACTTCTGTGGTGTATCCGTCTTCTCCAAGATTCATGTCGGGGAAGTTCGTTTCGTGGGTAAAGCGTCTTCTTTCGGAAGTGCGCTTGGTATAAGACCCCGTAATTTTATAACTCAAACCTTCTATCTTGGGAATCTTGATATTCAGATAACCGCCTACAATGAGGGTGGAACCTCTTCGTTCCTGGTCAATGCCGTTGAATGTATTCCAAAGAGGATTAACGGTGGTACTTTCTTTCCCATCCGGATATTTTCTCATATTCCCGTTTTGTAGTTCGGGCTCTCCATAAGGTGTAAGGGTCACAGCATTTCCGTAACTGGGTTTTACGCCTACCGACTTGTTGAATGCAACGTTTACATTCGTACCGATACTTATATAATCGTTGATATCCGTGTTGATTCGGGCAGTGAATGTATTTCTCTTGAAGTCATCGCCGTAATAGTTTCCTTTCTGGTCCCAATGATTGGCTGACATGAAATAGTTGCTCTTGTCCGTTGCACCGGAGAAGTTGAGGGAATAGTTTTGTAGTACTCCCGTCCGGGAAATATAATCCACCCAGTCGGTGGTTTCTCCCCGTTCATAGTTTGCCCTTTCCAGTTCACCCATCCAAGTGGGGTCTGCATCGGGGGCAAGACCGGAACGGCGGTTCATCAGTTCAATATATCCCTGGGGACTTCTCATTTTAGGGCGGTAATTGGGCTGGCTGATTGCTATCGAAGGATTGAAGGTTATGATAGGCTTACCTTTTTGTCCTTTCTTGGTGGTAATCATAACCACACCATTGGCAGCTCTTGTACCATAAGTAGCCAGGGTACTGGCATCTTTCAGTACCGTTACGTTATCGATGGAGTTCACATCCAGGTCATTAATGGATCCGTCAAAGATAAGTCCGTCTACTACGAGCAGAGGGTCTGAACTTGTATTGCTGATGGAGCGCTGTCCGCGTACCTGCATGGAAGATACTCCATCGGCTTCTCCGGAGCGGTTAATGGTTACTCCTGCTACTGTTCCTTGAAGCAAGTTTAGTACATTGGCAGTAGGTGTCAGGGTGATAGGCGAGTCTTCGAGTTTTATGCTGGACACCGAACCGGCAAAGTTTTCTCTTTTGGTGACACCATAACCGATGATTACGACTTCTTCCAGTCCTACGGCATCTTCCTTTAGTTTGATATTAATGGTGGTTTTACCTCTCACCGGAGTTTCCAGTGATATGTATCCGATATACGATACTTGGATAATTGCATCCTCCGGTACGGTAAGAGTGTAATATCCATCTATATCTGTGATAGTCCCTGTGCCTTGGTCTTTAATCCGGACGTTGGCACCGATAATCGGTTCTCCGCTTTCATCGGTTACCGTTCCGGAAATTTTGACTTCTTTCTGGAGCGGATGTTGTTGTGGAGACATGTCTCTGTTCATTAGTAAGATGTTATTTCCCTCTACAACATATGTAATATTTGATTCTTTGAATATATTGTCTAATACCTTTGTGACAGTAGAATTCGATTCTTTTATAGAGACTTTTTTCGATAGGTTTACATATTGGTTGTTGTAAACAAAAAGATAGTTTGTCTGTCTTTCTATCTGGGTGATAACATCTTTGAGGGATGCATTATCCACTTGTATGTTAACCTTTGCATTTTGCGAACTTGCGTTTGATGCAAAAATGCATGACATACCCATAAATAATAGAATTACGGTTAACTTCATGGTCTTGGATATTCGTGTTATACATAATATTAGTAGGGTATTCTTATACCCAATTTGATTTTTTTTCATAATTTTGTATCGTTCTTTAAGTGAGTACTTATTGAATTAAAGAAAATGGCAGTTTACTGACATTTTTTATGACCGGATTATGCTGCAACATAATCCGGTCTGTGTTTTTCATACTTTCATTTTACATAGGCATTCTCATTTTATGGTTATTAAATTCTGTTCATTATCTCGGGTGTAGGAAAATCCATGCTCCAATTGGAGCACTTTCAATACTTGTTCTACTCCGTCATCGACCCTGAATTTTCCTGTATATCTTAGTTTCAAGAGTTTAGTGCTCTTTGCTATGTTGATTCTTACATCGAAATATAGCTGCAACTTTTGTATAATACTCTCCACTGTTTCATTATCAAAGCAAAGTAATCCCTCTTTCCATTTAAAGTGGTCGTGGTTCTTAATGGTGGAAACTTTTATTTTCCCTTCATCTATCTTCACGCATTCGTCTACTTTGACTATATAGCCTTGAGGCAGACTCGACGTTTTTAGCTTGATACTTCCTTTTAATAAGGATACTTCGTGCATGTTATAGTCGGCATAGTCTGTTACATTGAACGAGGTACCCAGTACTTCAATATCCATTTTATCGGTTTTTACGATAAACGGCTGTTTGTCCGAATGAGTTACGTCAAAATAGGCTTCTCCTTCTAATTTGACGATGCGTTTGTCTTTTTCAAAGTTAGTAGGATAGATGAGTTTGCTTTTGGCATTCAGCCATACGGTAGTACTGTCGGAAAGGGTTAATTGGGCACGTTGCCCTGCCGGCACATATAGTGTCTGATAGGCTATCGGTTGCAACGGTTGTTCCGGTTTATCTGTATACTTCTTTATGCCGATCCATACTATCAGGAATATGGCAGCAATCTTCAGTGACTCATATATGATTGTCCTGAATGAGAAGATACGCTTTTTACTGCTACGTGTTGACTGATTATATGCCTGCTTATTTAATATTGAAATGTCATACAGTTTATGTAAGGCCATAAACTCCCGAACGTTTTCTTCGCTCTTGTCCAGCCAGTTTACGACGTTTTCAATTTCCTCGGTTGATACATTTCCTTCAATATATCGTTGCAAAAGTTTCTTGTCCATTATGCTTGTTTTATATCCTTCTGCGATAATAGACGATTCAGCTTTGCCAATCCCTAAGATGAAAATGGAAAATCAGATAAATAGTAGGTAAAAAAGTGGCAGATATTCTTTTAATGCTATGCGGAGTGCCTTTAATGACTTGGTAATGTGGTATTCTACTGCTTTGGGAGAGATTGATAATCTTTCTGCTATTTCCTTCACAGACAGATATTCATAGCGGCTCATTTCGAAGATTTGTCTTGTTTGTCCCGGAAGAGAATCCAGCGTGTTTTTTATAATTTCACTGATTTCGGTAGAAAATATTTCTTCGGGATCACAGGCTTCAAGCGTCGTAATGCGGTATTGCAAGTCTCGTGCCATCATCGATGAGATAGACTCTATTGCGATTTGTTTTATCTCCTGATGTTTCAGATAATCTAAAGTGCTGTTTTTTAATATTTTTAGAAGTAATGCTTGTGGATATTCAACTTTTTCTCTTCTGATGACTTGCCATAGGCGTATCATTGACTCAGACACAATATCTTCTGATGCCATTGTATCTCTAACGTATGATTTGACAAACAAGAAAGAGCTGGTGTAGTACTGGGTATACAGTTCATCAAAGGTTGCTATCATTGTATACTGGTCTATTTTTCATTTATTGTCGAAATATATCGATAAATTTGATATAAACGAAAAAAAGGCGGGGAAACTTTGCAGTCCCTCGCCTTTTCTTCGTTTATACTTGTACTACTATGGCTTACTAGTCTTACAGAATACCTTGTGCCATCATGGCCTTGGCTACCTTCATGAAACCGGCAACGTTGGCACCCTTCACGTAGTTTACATAACCGTCGGCTTCTGTACCATACTGTACACAAGCTTCGTGAATGTTCTTCATGATGCTCTTCAGTTTTTCGTCTACCTCTTCTGCACTCCAACTCAGTTTGATAGAGTTTTGAGTCATTTCGAGGCCGGATACTGATACACCACCTGCATTGGCAGCCTTGCCCGGAGCGTACAGAATCTTGGCATCTTGGAATACTTTGATAGCTTCCGGAGTAGAAGGCATGTTGGCACCTTCGGATACAGCCATTACACCGTTGGCTACCAACTGGCGGGCTTGGTCGCCGTTCAGTTCGTTCTGAGTGGCAGAAGGCAGAGCGATGTCTGCTTTTTCACCCCAAGGCTTGGCACCTTCTACATACTTAACGCCCGGATATTGCTCTGCATATTCGCGGATACGTCCACGATAGAGGTTCTTCAATTCCATGATGTAATCCAGCTTTTCGCGGTCGATGCCGTCCGGATCGTAAACATAACCGTCGGAGTCGGACATAGTCAATACTTTACCACCCAGTTCCAATACTTTTTCAGCAGTGTATTGAGCTACGTTACCGGAACCGGAAATCAGGCAAGTCTTGCCTTTCAGGTCAGTACCCTTGGTTTTCAGCATCTCCATCAGGAAGTAGATGTTACCGTAACCGGTAGCTTCGGGACGGATCAATGAACCACCGAATTCGCGGCCTTTACCTGTGAATGTTCCGGTAAACTCGTGAGCCAGCTTCTTGTACATACCGAACATGAAACCTACTTCACGACCACCTACACCGATATCACCGGCAGGAACGTCAGTCTCGGGACCGATGTGACGCCACAGTTCCAGCATGAAGGCCTGAACGAAACGCATTACCTCAGCATTGGACTTGCCGCGCGGAGAGAAGTCGGAACCACCCTTGCCACCACCCATAGGCAGCGTAGTCAGTGAGTTCTTGAATGTCTGTTCAAAAGCAAGGAATTTCAAGATAGAGAGGTTTACAGAAGCATGGAAGCGTACACCGCCTTTATACGGGCCAATGGCGTTGTTGTGTTGTACACGGTAACCCATGTTGGTCTGTACATTGCCTTTGTCGTCCACCCAAGTCACACGGAATTGGTAAACACGGTCGGGGATACAAAGACGTTCAATCAGATTGGCTTTGTCAAACTCCGGATGTTTGTTGTACTCTTCTTCAATGGTAGAAAGAACTTCTTCTACTGCTTGATGATACTCCGGTTCGTTGGGGAACCGTCTTTTCAGGTCTTCTAATACCTTTGCTGCATTCATAATCTACTTCTTTTTTATGGTTATTGTTTTCAATCTTCTTATCAAGTTTGCGGTTGCAAAAGTATACATAAAAATGAAACTAACAAACAATTTATAAATAAAATGCGTCATAAAACAACAATATTGTCATTTTATGACGCAAAAGCGAATAAAAAGATATTATTTATCCTCTTTTAAGTGACTTTATTACCGGAATAAAGACTAATGCCGCCGAAATGGCAAGCGTTAGAATGATTGGGCCGTCAATTCGTTCGACAGATATTAAAACAATGTAGCAAAGTGCCGCCCAAAGCAGCACAATGCAAACTATTTGAAATTTAGATAACGGTCGTTTCATTTGCCTGCTTTCTTTTTATCAACGATAGCGTCGATTACTGCCACTGCGGTGATGTTTACAATATCGCGCACGGAGCTTTCGAAGTCGGTAAAGTGGATAGGTTTGTTCAATCCCATCTGAATAGGACCAATCAATTCGGCATCCGTATTCATGGCCTGCAACAGCTTGTAGGCTGAGTTGGCAGAACTCAGGTTGGGGAAGATGAGCGTATTCACATCCTTTCCTTTCAGGCGGGTGAATGGATATTTGGTATCACGCATTTTGCGATCCATGGCAAAGTTTACCTGCATTTCGCCGTCGATGGCAAGGTCGGGATAATTCTGCTGCATGTAGTCCACTGCTTCGTGTACGCTTACCGGACTTCCTTCCTTGTCGGCGCCGAAGTTGGAGTAACTCAACATTGCCATTACTGGAGTGTGGTTGAAGAAGCGGACGGTGTATTCCGACAGTTTGGCGATATCAATCAGTGTTTCGGCATTGGGATGACGGTTGATAAGTGTATCGGCCAGGAAGTAAGTTCCCTTCTTGGAGTTCAGGATGTGCATGGTACCGAAGTGCTTGTACTCCGGACGGATGCCGATCACCTCTTTGGCTACCTTGATGGTGTTGCTGTACTTGGTGTACAAGCCGGTGATGAAAGCATCGGCTTCACCGGTTTCTACCATCATCATGCCGAAGTAGTTGCGCTCGAACATCTTGTCGTTTGCTTCCTCATAGGTGGCACCTTCGCGGGCACGCTTCTCGGCAAGGATGCGGGCGTAGCGTTCGCGGCGCGGAGCTTCGTCGGGATGACGCAGGTTCACGATTTCAATGCCTTCGAGGCTGAGGTCGAGTTCCTTTGCCAGTTTCTCGATGGCTTCATCGTTACCTAATATAATAGGATGGCAGATACCTTCCGATTTTGCTTCGACGGCAGCTTTCAGCATATTGGGGTGGATACCCTCGGCAAATACCACGCGTTGCGGGTGGCGGCGGGCGGTGTCGTAGAGCTGGCGGGTCAGTTTGCTTTCATAACCCATCAGTTCGCGCAGGTGTACGCAGTAATCATCCCAGTTCTCGATGTTCTTGCGGGCTACGCCACTTTCCATGGCGGCTTTGGCTACGGCGCAAGACACTTCGGTGATGAGGCGTGGGTCAACCGGTTTCGGGATGAAGTATTCGGGGCCGAAGGAGAAGTTGTTTACATGATAGGCTTCGTTCACAACATCGGGTACGGGTTGCTTGGCAAGGTTGGCGATGGCATGTACGGCGGCAATCTTCATGGCTTCATTGATGGCTTTGGCTTGCGTGTCGAGCGCACCGCGGAAGATGTAGGGGAAACCGATTACATTATTAATCTGGTTCGGATAGTCCGAACGTCCGGTTGCCATCAGTACATCGGGACGAGCAGCCATGGCGTCTTCGTAAGAGATTTCCGGAGTGGGGTTTGCCAATGCGAAGACAATGGGCATGGCGGCCATGCTGCGTACCATGTCTTGCGACAGCACATTGCCTTTGGACAAGCCGAGGAATACGTCGGCACCCTTGATGGCTTCCTCCAGCGTGTGGATGTCGGTGTGGTCGGTGGCAAAGTATTTCTTTTGTTCGTTGAGGTCGGTACGTGTCTTGCTGATGACGCCTTTGCTGTCCACCATCACGATGTTTTCCAGTCGGGCGCCAAGTGAAATGTAGAGTTTGGTACAAGATACGGCAGAGGCACCGGCACCGTTTACTACAATCTTCACGTCTTCAATTTTCTTGCCAGCCACTTCGAGCGCATTCAGCAGTCCGGCACTGGAGATGATGGCGGTGCCGTGCTGGTCGTCGTGCATCACGGGGATGTCGAGTTCCTCTTTCAATCGGCGCTCTATCTCGAAGCATTCGGGAGCCTTGATATCTTCCAGATTGATGCCGCCGAAAGTTGGGGCAATGGCTTTGACAGCTTCGATAAATTTGTCGGGGTCTTTCTCGTTCACTTCGATGTCGAACACGTCGATTCCGGCATAAATCTTGAACAACAGACCTTTACCTTCCATCACGGGCTTGCCGCTGAGGGCGCCGATATCGCCCAGCCCGAGTACGGCGGTACCGTTGGAAATTACGGCAACGAGGTTACCTTTGGCTGTATATTTGTAGGCGTCTTGTGGATTCTTTTCAATTTCAAGACACGGCTCTGCCACTCCCGGAGAGTAGGCGAGCGAAAGGTCGGTCTGTGTACTGTAGGGCTTGGTGGGCACTACTTCTATCTTTCCCGGTTTGCCTTGCGAATGGTAGAGCAAAGCGGCTTCTTTAGTAATTTTAGCCATGGTGTATTTAGTTAAAATGGTTATAATTTTGCTGCAAATGTAGGGATAAAAGTTCTAAATTGTAGTTAGCTGTCGATAATTTCTATTATAATTATAGCAGATTAGCTAAAAATGCTTATTTTTGGCAATAAATTAAAACATTACCCCCTTTTATTAACTTAACACGTATGTATTATGAGATTTATGAAACTCCCTTTAGCGGGATTATTACTTTCTGTGATGGCACTATTTACAGGATGTAAAACGACAAGTAACGAACAAAAAGCACCGGTTGTCCTGACCTGGGAGATGGGTGCGAAGGGCATTGAACCCGGATATTATGAGAATACTTTTATTCTCAAGAATATTTCCGAAACTCCTCTGACCAAAGATTGGACCATTTATTATTCACAACTTCCCCGTGGCATCAAGCAGGAAGCAAATGCTGCGGTAAAGATTGAAGCGGTGAACGGAAACTTTTTCAAGATGTCTCCCACGGCCGATTTTACTCCGTTGGCTCCCGGCGATTCCATGCGGATAACGTTCCGTTGCACCTTCAGCGTGGAACGGAATGCACAGGCACCCGAAGGTACTTATTGGGTGGCAACCGCTGCCGACGGTAAAGAAGGCGCTCCCTTGCCCGTGGCGCTGAACTGCTTGCCGCTGCCCAATCCTGAAGCCATGAGAATCTATCCGGATGCTGCTAAAATTTACGAAGCCAACCTCCGACTGACTGACACTCCTCTGCGGACCTATGATATCTTGCCTGCGGTGAAGAAAGCAGTGCCGTCTCAGGGCAGCGTTACGCTGGAAGGTAAAGTCGGACTTGTGTTTCCCGAAGAGTTTGCGGGTGAAGCCGGATTGCTGAAGGAGAAGCTTGCCGGATATGGGCTGGAAGTGGCAGACAATGTCCGTCCCACAATTGTACTGGAGGCACTTGCCGACAAAAAGGAAGCTGTGAATGATGAGTATTATAAGATAGGCATAGGCGATGACGGAATAAGAATTACCGCAGCTACTCCTCATGGAATCTTCAACGGTACGCAGACCCTCCTCGCCATGCTGAAAGGACAGCAGATGCCTTATAAGTTGGACGGAGTGGAGATACAGGACTATCCCGATCTGCTTTATCGCGGACAGATGATAGACATTGCGCGTGACTACACTACCGTAGCCGACATGAAGACGCTCATCGATCTCTTTGCTTCTTACAAACTCAATGTATTCCATTTCCACTTCTGCGACGACGAAGGCTGGCGGCTCGAAATCCCCGGCTTGGAAGAGTTGACTCTGGTAGGTAGCCGTCGCGGCCATACTACAGACGAGAGTACTTGTCTTTATCCCGGTTACGACGGAGGTTATGATCCCGAAGCCGCCACACCGGGCAACGGTTATTATTCCCGTGCCGAATTCATCGACCTACTGAAGTATGCCGCCGAAAGACACGTCCGCGTCATCCCCGAAATTGAGACACCCGGACACGCCCGTGCTGCCATCGTCTCCATGAAAGCGCGATATAATAAGTATAAAGATACCGACCCGCAGAAGGCAACCGAATATCTGTTGACCGACTTGCAGGACTCTTCGAAGTACGTCTCCGTGCAGAGCTATACAGACAATGTGATAGACGTGGCTCTGCCCTCCACCTACCGTTTCCTGGAGAAGGTAGCGACGGAAATTGCTGCCATGTACAAGGAAGCGGGCGTAGAATTGCCGTCCATCCATTTGGGTGGTGACGAAGTGGCGGAGGGTGCATGGACCGGTTCGCCTGCCTGCCTGGCTTTGCTGAAGGAGAAAGGATGGGAAGGTCGACGCGATTTGGCCGAATATTACATCACCAAGATGTCCGGCATACTTCACTCACACGGTATCAAGACCAGCGGTTGGCAAGAAGTGGGCCTGGGACATACTCCCGAAGGACACCGTCAGATGACTTCCGAACTTTATAGCGTGGATTGCTGGACCGGCCCCGAAAGCTTCGACCAGCTTTACAATATGGCAAACTCCGGTTATCCTGTAGTTGTTTCCAGTGTCTGCAACTTCTATATGGATATGACTTACACCGGGCATCCCGACGAACCGGCAGGACTTGACTGGGGAGGCAATGTGGATGAAGCTATTTCTTACTCTATGCTTCCTTTCAACATCTACCGTGCCCTCCGTATGAACCGTGACGGCAGTCTGCGAGACATGAGCCAAGTGAGGAAGGACGGTGTGCGCCTCACGCCCGAAGGCCGTGCCAATATCATCGGTGTCGGCGGCAAGCTCTTTTCAGAGACCATCCGCAATTTCGGTGATGTGGAATACAGTCTCTTCCCCAAGATGATGGGATTGGTAGACCGTGGCTGGAATGCGCATCCTGCTTGGGAAGCTCTTTCCGGTGAAGCCGAAGCAACAGCTTTCAATCAGGAGTTGTCTCGCTATTACGAGGTTATCAGCCACAAGGAGATGCCTGCTTGGGCGAAGGAGAATATTAATTTCCGTCTGCCGTTGCCCGGATTGAGAATGAAGGATGGTAACCTCTATGCTAATGTCGCCATTGACGGTGCCGAGATACGCTACACTACCGATGGAACGGAGCCTACTGCACAATCCGCTTTGTGGCAGGCACCTGTGAAGTGTGATGCTTCGGCAGTTGTCAAGGCTAAGACGTTCTATCAGGGCAAGGAGAGTTTGTCGATAACGCTGAAGAAATAATCCTGTCATTCAGAGCGAAGCGAAGAATCTCTTCTCTTCGTATATTCAGGAGAGTGGATTCTTCGCTTCGCTCTGAATGACAGATAGTGTCAGTAATGGAAGTACATTGCCCGTCAGTGTGCTTCCATTATTTTTTTAATCTCCGCATCCACATCTGTCCCTTCGGGCAGTTCCAGTTTCAGCCGGATGCGGTAGCGCATCTTCGATACACTGGGCTTGCTGATACCTAACGTGTGTGCCATCTCCTCGTTGTTCTGTTTCAGCATGGCAAGTATGCAGAAGAGTTCGTCGCTGTAGGTAAGGTCGGGACAATGGGTGCGAAGGCGGGTTAATGCCATGGGATAGACGGCAGAGAAGTTACGGCGGAACACTTCGGCGTCTTCCTTGCTGAAAAGGCTCTGTTGCAGACTTTCCATGAAGCCTTCCAGGTCGCAGGTGTTGGGGTGGGCGGCTTGTATGTCGGAGAGTTGGCGCAGCAGGGCGCGGTTGCGGTCGTGCAGGCGCTGGCGGGACTCGATGAGGCGGTGCAGTTGCGATTCTTTTTCGTGCAGCAGGGCTTCGGCGGCTTGGCGTTCTTTTTCGGCCGACGCCTTTTCTTGCAGGTTCAGGCGGTGGCGCAGGCTGAGGGCGCGGTGGCGCATCACTCCCCATACGATGACGGCTGCCAGTAGCAGCAGGCAGAGGGCGCCGACGAGCAGCGTGGTGTGCAGACGGCTGTCCTTCAAGGCTACTTCGGCGGTGAGGGCACGGTTTTGCTGCTCCTTCTTCTCGGTCTCGAAGCGGATGTTGGCGGAGGCGAGCTGGCGGATTTTGGAGTCACTGGCTACGGAGTCCGTGAGAGCCTGGTAGTGGGGCAGGAAACGGGCGAGGCGGTCGTATTGTCCCAGCCGGCGGTAGCAGTCGACGAGCAGGCGGGCGGCTTCGTGCGCCATGAGGCGTTGGGAGGTGTTTTCGGACTGGGTGACGGCTTGTTGCAGCAAGGGGACGGCACGGGCATATTGTCCGGCACGGACGAGGGCACTACCGTAGTAGTAGTGGTAGGAGGCTTGGAAGTGGGGCGGCACTTGGCTTTCGTAGGCGGCAAAGGTGCGCAGGCTGCCGGCGAGGGAGTCGGGCAGGGTGCTTAGTAGGTGGGCACGTTCCAAGGCAATCTGCATGCGGCAGTAGTCGTTGTCGGTGACTTGGAAGCAACTGTCGGCACGGGTAAGTGCCAGGAGGGCTTCGTCGGTGCGTTGCATTTCGCCCAAGATGGCGGCGCGGTTTATGTAGGAATAGCCACGGAGGTTGTTCAGCACTTGGTAGTCGTCGGGGGCGTCGGTGACGAGGGCGCAGTAGCGTAGGGCGTCTTCGTAGAGGCCCAGTTGGCGGTAGGCTTCGGTCAGGTTCTCGGCGGCTACGAGGCGGCCTTGCTCGTCGGCGCGGTCGGGGGTGGTGTCGATGGCTTCGCGGCAGAGGGCGATGCTTTGTTCGTACTTGCCTTCGCGGAGGTAGATGTCGGCGAGGCGTGCCACGGAGTGCGAGTACAGTCCGCCGCGGAAGCCGGTGCGGCGGGCAATGTCGATGACACGCAGAAAGGCTTCCTTGGCGCGGGTGCTGACGGTGTCCACGCCCATGTAGGTGATGCCGGCGGCGCCGCTCCAGTAGTTGTCGTATTCGGGGCTTTCGGGGAAGTATTTTCCGTCGGTGCCGGAGGAACTACGGGCGATGCTGTCTTCGGCCTCGGCCAGCTGCATGGCACGGTTCAGCAGTTCGATTGCTTCGTTGTGGCGGTCGAGGGGCATCAGCATTTGGGCTTTGGCGGTGAGGAGGCCGCGCAGGCAGTAGCGTTCGATGAAGGGAAGGCGGAGGCGCTGCAGGCTGTCGAGGTGGCGCAGTCCGGCTTCATAGTCCATCAGGATGTTGTAGTTAGCCATCAGTTCGCGCAGGGCACGGTTGCAGAGTTGGCGGGCTTCACGGGTGGTGAGGCTGTCGGGGTGTGGCGGTGCGGCGGGGTCGAGGCGGGCGGGCAGAAGGAAGACGGAGTCGAGGTAGGGCGTGGCGTCGCGCTCGCGATTCTCGTCGCAGAGCTGGTGGGCGGGGCCCAGGGTGCGCAGGCTGTCGGCAAGGTAGCGGGGAGAAGGCGTGTCTGCGGCGGTAGATGTCTGACTGCTGTTGCCGGTGGGGTGGCAGGCGGCGAGGAGTAGGGGAAGCAGAAGCAAGAACAAGAATATGTGTCTTTTCATGGCTGGTGATTTGAGTGTTTAGTTGTCTGTGTCTTCCATGTCTTCTAAAATTTCTTTTATGAACTCATCGGAAACATTTCTCTATTTCCTTTTCAGCCTCTTCGCGACTTAGTTCCGGATATTTGTTCCGTTCACGCAAACTGCGGCGAATGGCTTTGGCCACTTGAAGGCTTTCTTCCCACTGCATCATCCTCTTGAGGAAACTTTTGCTAATTTCCACGGTGACGCGGTCTTGTCCTTCGCTAATGATTTTGTAATTTCTCATAATGTTCCTCCTTGCTGTATATTGCTTTTAGGGTGATTATTGTTTATAGTCAATACTGTTCTACGTTTCATGACTTCCTCTTTGTTTACAGTGTATGCCTTTTGCCGAATATCCTCCGGCAGTGGCAAAGGTAATGAAAAAAGTGCGACATCCTGCCATCTGTTTGCCGGAAATATGGATTGTCCGCTCCGCAAAGGTAACATTTTCAGGACGATTGCACCTGAAATATGAGGGGAATATGTATCTTTGTGCTTGTAACGAGAAGGAGAAAAGGATATGAATAAAATTATTCAAGATAGATTGGATGCCTTGAAGACGCTTTGCAAACGTTATAGAGTGAAGAGCCTTTATGTATTCGGCTCGGTCAATACTCCTCATTTCAATGATAAGAGTGATATCGATTTGCTGATAGATTTTGAGCCGGATGTCAGCATCGAGGAATATACAGACTCGTTTTTTCTGTTGCGCGAGAAGCTCACGGAGCTTTTCAAACGCAAGATTGACCTTGTGACACGTCGTTCACTCTCCAATCCGTTCTTTATAAATGATGTAGAACAATCTAAACAACTACTGTATGGGGAGTCGTAGCTTGAGGAAATACCTATATGATATTCAGCAATCGATAGAGTCGATTAATGAGTATTTGGGCGAGAAAAGAGATTTCTTTGCTTACGAGCAGAACAAATTGCTCCGACGTGCTGTAGAGCGTGAGTTGGAGATTATAGGTGAAGCCGTCAACCATTTGCTTGAGTTGGATAATACGATAGCCATTGATAATGCACGCCGAATTGTGGATTTGCGTAACTTTGTAATTCATGGTTATGATAAGGTGGATAATGTGATAATATGGGGTGTCGTTAGTAAAGACCTTCCTAAACTGAAGGAGCAGGTAGATATATTGATGGCACAAACTACTATTATTTAGCGTCTAAGTAATAAGTAAGAGATATGGAGACTACACAAGAAATCATTGACCGTCTGCGAGCATACAAGGAGCAGTTCGCCGACAAGTATGGCATCGAGCAGCTGGGGCTGTTCGGCAGCGTGGCGCGGGGGGAGCAGGACGACAAGAGCGACATAGATGTTGTCATTAAGTTGAGCCGTCCCAGTTTCTTCACTTGCTTTGGTATTCAGGAAGAGTTGCGGAAGCTTTTCCGTCGTAAGGTCGATTTAGTAACCCTGCACGAGAACATGTTCCGCAGTTTTCGTCAAAACCTTGAACGTGATGCGATATATGTCTGAAACGAGTGTCCTGCACCGCATCATCGCCGATTTGCGGCGTGGCGATTGCCCTGCCCTTTAAGAACTTCTCCCTGTACAAGTCTCCCTTTATAAATAATCCGAATCAGTAGTTGAATTGGCCCAATACGATGATAGACATGAGTTGTATTTTTAGACAGAAGAACAAAAGAACATATCAGAAAATATAAGCTATAGTATATTATGAATTTGTTCTTTTGTTCTTCTGTCTAAAAATAATTCTTTTGTCATTTAACTCATAACACTGTCAGTAATGAGATAATCCAACTGCCGATTGCGCCTAACTAAGAAGAGAGTGTCAAACCTGAAATACTAATCTCAGTTTTGACACTCTCTCCGTTGAAGGGGGCGTGAGCCTTCTCCCGTCTCCTCCTCCGCCGCCGCTTATCCAAACGGATTCTCGTTCAGGTCGCCGTCCGGCCCTACGCTGCCGCCGGGTGTGGAGCCGCCGCCACTGCCGCCGGGCGTACCCGTGCCGTCCAGGTGACTGATGGAGTTGACATTCGTCCACGTCACATCCTCGCCGATGAGGGCGCGGGTGACGGTGTTTCCTTTGCGGCGCGATTCGGGGACGAAGCGCACGCGGGTGCCGGCGATTTGGTTGGCCGTCACCTTCTCGGCGCTGTCCACGCCCTTGCCGGTGGAGACGCAGGTGTAGTAGAAGGTGCCCAGACCTTCGACGTGCACGGTGCGGCCGGTGTTCATACTCGTCCCCAGCACCAGGCCGAGGGCTTCGAGGGTGGCTTTGGCGTCGGCGCTGCTCACGGTGGAGATGAGCGCTATCTGCTTGCAAAGCTCGTCCATTTCGATGGGCTTGCCCACGCTCACGGCTTGGGGGTGCCACATCTTGGACATCTTTTTGTAAATAGGTTTGAAAAATGCCATACTCTATGGTTTTTAAGTGAAACATGCCCTGAGGACCTCTGTGGAGGGGGTGGGACACTTCTAAGAAGTATCACTGATACTTGTGCTAAGTGTCGGGGATACTTCTTAGAAGTGTCGAGGATACTTGTGCTAAGTGTCGGTGAGGCTCTCCGGTGTCTGTCCGGCTGCGCTTCGGTTGTCAGGATTTATTTAATTTTATTTGTTGTTCGGGACGGTGTGGCCTTCCTGGCAATCGGTCACGGTCGTGTTCTTGCCGCCGCCGATGCGGTTGTCGCTGCCTTCGCTCGATGAGGCTGGGCTACCATCCACCGTGGCTTCGTTGGCGCAGCAGGAATATACTGTGCCGTCCGTGGTGTTGCTGCCCACCAGGCCGCCGGTATAGTTCTCGGTGCCGGAAGCGCCGGTGACGCTGCCTGCTGCCACTGCTGCTGTCGATGTATTGCGGCTGGTGTGCAGGGTGCCGCTACTGCTACCTGCGAGCCCGCCGGTGTAGCATTTTGTGGCAGCTGTTCCGCCTGTAACCGTGCCCTCATTGGTGCAGCCGATGATTTCGTTATTGGTACTGAGAGCGGCTACCAATCCGCCGGTATAACTGCTGTAGCCGCTGGTCTTTCCTCCGGTCACGTCTCCTGTGTTCCGGCTGTTGGAGAGGGTGGTATAACCTCTCACATATCCTATCAGTCCGCCGGCATAGCAATCCTTGCTGGCATTGTCTCCGATGCCCACCTTGCCATGGTTCCGGCAGTTATGGATGCTGACAGGGGAATCGATGTTGCCCACTGCATATCCTGCTACTCCGCCGACATAGCTTTTGCTGTCTGTAGCTCCCGCAATCTCGGCATGGTTGGTGCACGATTCAAGTCGGCTGCTGATACCTGCATATCCCACCAGTCCGCCGGCCTTGCTGCTGGATGTACCTGCACTTCCGCCTTGCACCTTGCTGCCTGCCTCTACCGTGCAGCCGGACAGGGTTATGTCTTGGCTCTGTCCTATGAGGCCACCGGTGTTGGAGGTATTGCCGGTAGTTTTCCCGCCGCTGACGGTGCCTTTGTAGCTGCATCCGCTGATGGGGGTGTTTCTGGCATATCCTACCAGTCCGCCGGTGCTGCACTCGGCACTGCCGTTATAGCTGTTTGTTACCGTGGCTGCTACGTGGAGGTTGCGTATAGAGGCATTACTGATGTATCCGAAGAGCCCGAAATTCGCACTGCTTCCCTTCAATGTTCCGCTGATGGTGTGTCCGTTGCCGTCGAAGTTTCCACTGAACGTGTGTGAGTAGTCTGTTCCTATCGGCGTCCATTCTGTTGTAGCTATATTGATGTCGGTGGTGAGGCGGAAGTAGCTGTTGTTATAGTTGTTTCCTCCATTGACTTGTGTTTGCAGGTACTTCAATTGTGCGGCGGTGGAGATGATGTAGGGGGATGTTTGGCCGCCGTCGCCGGAGGCGAAGGCGGTGGCAGCCTGGGTGCTGTTATCCAAAGTCTGTGCCGTGGTGCTGCTTTCCACTTTCGTCCATTTGCTGTTGTCGTTGTCGCTTATCGTTGCGGTATATCGCATGCCTGCCACGTATGCTTTGCCTATCTGCGGCGTGGTGTAGCGGTAGGCGGTTCCGTCGTTGCAGCGCACGATGAGGGTGAAAGTCTTACCGGTGAGGTCGGTGGGGAATATCATCAGATGTGCGGTGAAGCCGCTTTCCGTCCAGGTGATGCCGTTCAGCGCGAGGCTGGTGGAGCCGGGAACGTAGGTGCTGCCACTGATGTACATCTTATTATAGAAGCCTGCCCCGGCATCATCCACGCTAAGTATAAGGAGGGCGGGGGAGTTGTCCGGTGCTGTGGAGGGTGTGTAGCCTGTGGGGCGTCCGGTTATCTTCACCGTCATCATGGCGGTGAGGTGGTGGAAGGCGAGGTCGTTGTTCGTGGGGAGGGCATCGATGTCTGCCACGGTGGCGGTCATGTAGTCGTAGGCGGCGATGTGGTCATAGTTATTGTCGCCTGTCTGTATCTGCCCGTCCATGCTGAGGGAGATACTATTCCAGTAGTTGGCAGGTGTTTTGTCGCTCAGCAAGGCTGCCGCTGCGGGGTAGATGGCTTTGGCTACGCCGGTGATGGGGGTGCTCGGGGTAGTGGTGGCGGTGAAGGTGGCGCTCTTTCCGTCACCGGAGATGGAGGAGGGGTTATCTATCTTGTATTCGATGCCGTCGCTTTGACCGCTGGCCGGGTATAGCTTGAAGGCGTCGCCCACGGTCCACTTCACGATGACGCCGGGGGCGGGGGTGCTGCCCGTCTCGTCGGTGTAGCCCAGGCGGGTTTGCGGGGTGTTGCTTCCGGCATCGCCGTCGGTGGCAAGGGTGGCGGTAAGGGTGATGGGGGTGCCTGCATCATCGCCGACGGCTGTCGGGACGGGCGTTTCGTTGCTGCATGCAGCGGCAAGGGCTAGCAAGAGGGCTGTGGCAGCCGCTGCTTGCGCAAGGGGTAGGAAATGGAGTTTCTTCATGGCGTGTGTCATTGTTCTATGGTGAGTATATCGTTTATCAAGTCTTCCAGGTCGCTGGTGGTGGCGCTGTTGTAGTTGCGTCGGCCGGGGGAGGAGTAGGTTCCGGTGTTACGGAGGCTGAATGCGTCGGCACCGCCGAAGTTGCTGGCGCTCATCACGCTGCCTTCCATTTCCATCTTGATAACTTCTACCCGGGGTGGGGAGTAGGGGGCGCGGGCATTGTCCGTCGTCTGTAGTCTTTCTGCTTGTTTTGCTCTTTCTGTTTTCATAATGCTGCTGTATTATAACGGTTAATTAATAGTGTTATCTCGAAATCGGTTTGATGGGCATCGGGCGTTGCGAGTGATGGTTCGCATGTATCTGTTGTCATTATTTTTATTCCTTCCCTCTGTGATGCTTTTTTGGCGAAATCGTTGCCTCTAAGGTAGTTCATATTTTCATAACAGCCGCATGCGGGCTATGGACAGTTAGATAGACGGTGTGGGGAAATATGGGGTGAAAAGGCAGCAAATGGGCATGCCTTCCCGCCTTCGGAGGAAAAATAAGGGGCGGAAACGACGAAAGCGGAAGGTTTCGGTGCCTTCCGCTTTCGGGGGGATGTGAGGGGGATATGTAAGGATATTATGGGATGTGGCATAGCAGGTATATGTATATACCCAATGCCATTGGCCGACTACAAGGCGGCAATTTGTTCGGGAGTGAACCCGGTGCTTTGGGCGATGATGTCGGCAGAGACACCAGCGGCTTTCAGGTTTCGGGCAACTTCTTCCTTGCCTTCCTTTCGTCCTCTCTGTTCTCCTCTCTGTTCCGCTTTCTTTTCCGCAAATTCCAGCACCGCGAGGTTATCGCGGTAAATCTTAATACTTTCATCGTAGCGCAAGCGCTCCTCTTTCGTCATGGAGGCAATATCTGTGATTTGCTCCAGTTCCTTGAACACAGCCATATAGGGCTGGAAAGGAATGTTCTTGAATGTTTCCATATACTTCAGTGTATAAATCCAACGGTCAAAATTCGTATCACATTCCGCCTCGTTCTTTTCGAAGCGCGGCAGTTCGAGAAAGACCTGGCGAAGCTTGTCGCAAAACAGCTCGCCCGTGTCGCGGTCGGCAAGGATAACGTCGGTGCGGAACTTGCCCGTCTCGTTGAAGCAGAAGTTCATGAAGAACACGCCATAAACGGCATGCACCTTGAACTGCCAGTTGCTTCCTCTCTCGCCCTGTCCGGCGATGGCGCGGGCGAGGTAGTAGAGGGAACGTTCCTTGAAGTTCTCTTGTTCCTTGTACTGCATTTCCACGATGATGGGTTCGTCGTCCGTCGTGGTGCAGTACACGTCGTAGATGGTGCCCCGTCCTTCCGCCACTTCGGGCAGCAGCTCGGGGTTCATGTACTTCACGTCCGTTATCTCTTTCTCCCCTTCGAGCAGGCTGTTCAGAAAGCTGATAAGCAGTCTCTTGGAGACTTCCTGGCCGAATATCTTCTTGAAGCCGAAATCCGAGAAGGGGTTGATGAATCGTTCCATATTGCTTTGTTTTTTAAAGGCTTGTCCTGGTTGCAGGATTCCGCAAAGATAACAAATAACCGTAAAAAAGGATGTGCGTCGGGATGTTTTTTTTCAGCGGTGCAGGGCAGCAGGTAGCCGGCTTGCCAAAAAAATCCCCGTACTCCGGTTGAAGTGCACTCCTAAAGTTTGGTATCCAACTTTTGGGGGTGCACTTCAGGAATAGTGCGCTTAGTTGCCTGCCGGGACGGTGTGGCCTTCCTGGCAATCGGTCACGGTCGTGTTGTCGCCGCCGCCGATGCGGTTGTCGGTGTCTGTGCCCGAAGCATCGGCTGCTTTGCCCGCCACCGTGGCTTCGTTGGTGCAGCAGGAATATACCTCGCCGTTCGTGATGTTGTAGCCCACCAGTCCGCCGGTAAGGTTCTGGTGGTTAGTGGAAGATTCGGTTAAACGGCCGGCTGTCACTATTGCTGTCGATGTATTGTGGCTGGTGTGCAGGATGCCGGAATTGTTGACACCTACGAGCCCGCCGGTATGGCAGTCTTGGGCTGTTCCACCGGTTACCGTGCCCTCATTGGTGCAGTTGATGATAGTATTGCTGCCGTTGTAGCCCACCAGTCCCCCGGTCCTGCTGTAAGAAGCAGCTGTTCCTCCGGTCACGGCTCCCCAGTTCCGGCAGTTGTTGATGTTACTGGGATTACTACCGCCGCTGGGTGCATATCCTACCAGTCCTCCGGTGTAGCTGTTTCTACTTTCAGCCCCCTCGATGTCGGCATAGTTGGTGCACGACTCAAACTGGGTGTTGGAAAGTACATATCCTACCAGCCCGCCGGTATGGCTGTCGGAGGAGGTTGTACTGCCGCCCGTCACCTTGCTCCCTGCTTCTACCGTGCAGCCGGATAAGATGGTATTTTGACATTGTCCCACCAGTCCGCCGGTGTAGTTCTCATTGGAGGTGGAGGTGCCTGCAGTTTTTCCTCCGGTGACGCTGCCTTTGTAGCTGCATCGGTAGAGAGTGTGTCGGCCGTAGTCGGCAGTGAAAAATCCCGCCACTCCTCCGGTGCAGCATTGGGAGGCGTCGTCATAGTTGTTCGTCACCGTGGCTGCTATGCGCAGGTTGCGTATGTTACTATCGACGCATCCGAAGAAGCCGAAATATGGATTGTTGCCTCTCAGTGTTCCGCTAATGGTGTGGCCGCCGCCGTCGAAGCTTCCTTGGAATCTGTTGCTGTAGTCTGTTCCTATTGGTACCCACGTCACGTCGTCCGCTATCTTGATGTCGGTGGTGAGGCGGTAATCGTTGTAGCTCCCGTCATTGACTTTCTTTTGCATCAGCAGCAGTTCTTCGGCGGTGGAGATGAGGTAGGGATCATCATCGTAGCCGGTGCCGGAAGCGAATTTATCGGCTATTTGGGTGCTGCCGGTTAAGGTTTCTGTTGTGCTGCTTTCCGTCCACTTGTCTCCGGTTATCGTTGCGGTGTATCGCATGCCTGCCACGTATTTCTTTCCTATCTGCGGAGTGGTGTATCGGTAGGTGGTGCCGTCTTTGCACAGCACGCTGAGGGTGAAGGTGTTGCCCGATAGATCAACAGGGAATATCATCAGGTGTGCGGTGAAGCCGTTGGTGCCCCAGGTGATGTTTTCCAGCCGTAGGCTGGCAGAGCCGTAGGTAGGTAAACTATTGTCGGTGGACATTTCGCTGTAGAAGTATGCGCCCTCATCATTTGCGCTGAGGGTGAGCTGCACGGGGGAGTTGTCGGCAGCATCGGGGCTTGTGACGGGCGTATAGCCCGAGGGTTGTCCGGTTATCTTCACCGTCATCATGGCAGCGAGGTGGTGGAAGGTGAGGTCGTTGCCTGCGGGGAGGCTGGAGGCATCGGCCACGTCGGCCACCATGTAGTCGTAGGCAGGGGTGTGGGCGTAGCTGTCATCGCCGGTTTGTGTCTGCCCGTCCATGCTGAGGGTGATATTACCCCAGGAGGTGGCAGGGGTTCCGTCGTTCTTCAGGGCTGCCGCTACGGGGTAGATGGCTTTGGCTTCGCCGGTGATGCTGCCGGTACTTGTGGTGGCGGTGAAGATGGCGGTCTTGCCTTCGCCTGTAATGGCTGCGGCGTCCTTTATCTCGTATTCCATGCTGCCGCTCGTGCCCCTGGCCGGGTATAGCTTGAAGGCATCGCCCACGGTCCACTTCACGATGACGCCGGGAGTGGTGGCACTACTTTCGCTCTCGTGGGAGAGGCGGGTATCGGGGGCATTGCCGGTGTCCGTGTCATCGGCCAGGGTGGCGGTGAGGGTGGTGGGACTGCCGGGGTCGGTGCCGTCGGCAGGCGGCAGGGTTTCGTTGGTGCATGCGGTGAGCAGGGCGCAGGTCAGCATGGACGGTAAGGCGCAGGCCAGCATAGGCAGCAGAGCTTCTGCCATCATGGGCAGCAGGGCGGTGTATAGGTTTCGTTTCTTCATGGCGTCATTGTTCTATGGTGAGTATATCGTTTATCAGGTCTTCCAGGTCGCTGGTGGTGGCACTGTTGTAGGTGCGTCGGCCGGGGGAGGAGTAGGTTCCGGTGTTATGGAGACTGAATGCGTCGGCACCGCCGAAGTTGCTGGCGCTCATCACGCTGCCTTCCATTTCCATTTTGATGACTTCTACCCGGGGTGGGGAGTAGGGGGCGCGGCGGGTGGCGTGGATGCTGTCCGTCGTCTGTACTTTTTCTGCTTGTTTTGCTTTCATAATCATATATATTAAAGGTTTATAATCAGTCTTCCTCTCTGAACACCACATAGCCCGGCGGCATCTTTCCGGTGGGCTCGCCCAACTGCTGAATCCATTGCGTCAGTTCCTCTCCTTCGGGGGCGCCGTTCAGCTTCTGGCGCAGGCGTTGCTTGGTCTTTATCACGCTGTTGGGGCTGACGCCGGTGCTTTCGCCTATCTGCCGGTTTCTGAACCCCAACTTTACGAGGAAGCAGGTCTGCTGCTCGGCTATGGAGAGGCGTGTGTGCACGTGCTCTTCCAGCTCCTTCATGAAACCGGGGTAGTGGGTCATCATGAAGGAGAGTATCATCTTGTAACTCTGCTTTTTCCCGGTGGGCAGCAGGGAGGTGCCGTCGTGCTGTGCGCATATTTGCACCATGGGGCATTCGGCTTCGTGCTGTTTCAGTTGTTGTTGCAGGCGCATCTTTATCAGTGCGTCCGTGCGGCGGCGTATCTTCGCCCACCTCCAGGCGGGCAGCAACTGTTGCGCGATAAGTGCAACCGTACATCCGCCAAAAAAGAAGGCGGCAGCCAGTAGTGTGTATTCTATGTTCATTGTCATAATTTATATTCGTTCGTCGCAGTGTGCTCCCATAGTGAAAACACGTGCCTCTAAGGTAAGTGTTATCGGGCTAACTGCCATGTTCTGCCTATGGACAGTTACATAGACGGTTTAAGGGAATTCGAGGTGAAAGGGCAGGAAATGGGCAGCCTTGCCGGAAGGAGGAATTAAAATGAAGGGGAAGGAACAAAAAAGCGGAAGACTTTCCGGCCTTCCGCTTTGAGGGAGATAAAATGTGTGGATGTAAATATTTTATGCTTTCAGCGCCTGTTCGATATCTGCAATAATATCGTCCGCATTCTCAATACCTACCGAGAAGCGGATAAGGTCGGGACGTACGCCGGCTTCCATCAGTTGCTCGTCCGAGAGCTGGCGGTGCGTATGGCTGGCGGGATGCAACACGCAGGTGCGGGCATCGGCCACATGAGTAACGATGGCAGCCAGTTTCAACGAATCCATGAATTTTATGGCTACTTCACGGCCGCCTTTCAACCCGAAGGTGACAACACCGCAAGAACCGTTCGGCATGTATTTTTGTGCCAGGTCGTGGTATTTATCTCCCGGCAGACCGCAGTAATTTACCCAAGCCACCTTGTCGTTCTTAGAGAGATATTCGGCAACGGCTTGCGCATTCTTGCAGTGTTGCGGCATGCGCAGGTGTAAGGTTTCCAGACCGAGATTCAGTAAGAAAGCATTTTGTGGAGACTGGATGCTGCCGAGGTCGCGCATCAGCTGTGCGGTAGCTTTGGTGATGTAGGCCATCTTGCCGAAGGCTTTCGTATAAGTCAGTCCGTGGTAAGACTCATCCGGCGTGCACAGTCCGGGGAATTTGTCGGCGTGCGCATCCCAGTCGAAGTTACCGCTGTCTACGATGGCACCGCCTACGCTGGTGGCATGTCCGTCCATATACTTGGTGGTGGAGTGTACCACGATGTCGGCACCCCACTCGAATGGGCGGCAGTTGATGGGAGTAGGGAAAGTGTTGTCCACAATCAGGGGCACGCCGTGGCTGTGAGCGATGCGGGCAAACTTCTCGATGTCCAGCACTTCCAGCGTCGGATTGGAGATTGTTTCACCGAACAGCGCTTTGGTATTCGGGCGGAAAGCAGCGGAGATTTCTTCTTCGGATGCATCCGGGTTGACGAAAGTCACGTCAATGCCCAGTTTCTTCAATGTTACGCCGAAGAGGTTGAACGTGCCGCCGTAGATGCAGGATGAGGCCACGAAGTGGTCGCCTGCCTGGCAGATATTGAAGATAGCGTAGAAATTGGCAGCTTGTCCGCTGGACGTCAACATGGCACCTACACCTCCTTCGAGGGCGGCTATCTTGGCGGCAACGGCATCGTTCGTCGGGTTTTGAAGGCGGGTATAGAAGTAACCTGCCTCTTCAAGGTCGAACAGGCGTGCCATTTGTTCGCTGGTTTCGTATTTGAAGGTTGTACTTTGGTAGATGGGGAGTACACGGGGCTCGCCCTTTTTCGGAGTCCATCCTGCTTGCACGCAGAGGGTCTCCGGCTTGAATTGCTTTGCCATAATGCTATCTGTTTTTTTAAGAGTTTTTTATCTATTAACGTCTAAGCCATCGCAAAAGTAAGGAAAATAATGTAAATTTGTCCGCAATTAAGGGAAAATACTGCTAAATGATAATCCTATGGCTCGATTATTGCTTTTATTCTTTTTCATGCTTTGCTCTTTTTCGGTTTTTGCCCAAGAAGAATATGCGACTCCGAAATCCGGTGAGGGCATATCTGCCTTTCTTGAAAGGAATAACCGTCCGGCAAGAACGTACTATAAGGAGTTCTTGAAGCTGAACGAGAAGCGTTTGCGAGGAAAAGAAGAATTGCGTTTAGGAGTGAAATATGTATTGCCACCATTGAGAAGCGGTAAGCCGGTAGCCGGTGAAGGCAAGAAAGATAGTGCGGCGAATGTTTCTTCTTCAACCTCTTCCGGTAGTGGAAAAAAGAATGTTCATGAACCTTTGTTCGGAAAAGCGCTTGCCAATGTGCCGGTAACTTCCAATCGCTTGCGGGGCGCTTGCTTCTACGTAGTCAGCGGACATGGCGGTCCCGATCCCGGTGCTATCGGCAGAATTGGCAAGATAGAGTTGCACGAGGATGAGTATGCTTATGACGTTGCCTTGCGTCTTGCCCGCAATCTGATGCAGGAGGGGGCCGAGGTGCGTATCATCATCCAAGATGCTAAAGACGGCATTCGTGACGATCAATACCTCTCGAATAGCAAGCGCGAAACCTGCATGGGTGCCCCTATCCCTTTGAATCAGGTGGCGCGTCTGCAACAGCGTTGTGCTAAAATCAACGAACTTTATAAGAAAGACCGCAAGAACTATAAGTATTGCCGTGCCATCTTCCTCCACGTAGATAGTCGCAGTAAAAGCCATCAGACCGATGTCTTCTTTTATCACTCCAAGCACAGCGCTGAAAGCAAGCGCCTGGCAACCACCATGAAAAAGACTTTTGAGTCGAAATACGACAAGCACCAACCCAACCGTGGCTTTACGGGGACCGTCAGCGCCCGTAATCTGTATGTACTTGCCAACACTTCCCCCGCTTCTGTCTTCGTAGAGCTGGGAAATATTCAGAATACTTTCGACCAACGCCGTTTTGTAATTAGCTCCAACCGCCAGGCTTTGGCGAAGTGGATGATGGAAGGATTTATCACGGATTATAAGAAGTCGAAGTAAAGACGTGCTTACTTCTATTTACTGATTGCTTTTTCGGTCATTATAGGATAATGTCTTTATAGATTTTACCTGGATGTTCTTTGTAGGAACTGCTCTCATAACATTTAACAAGTAATTCTGCGTCTTCTAGCAGTGCTTGGTTGGAGTCTTCTGAAAGATTGGCTGTTAAAATCCCACTACCCAACACTCCCGGATTGCAAGGAGTGGGAGTTTGCCGGATGAAATCTACGATTAACTCTACACAGATACTGTTTTTTATCTGATGCTGTTCCACTGCTTCCTTTATTTCATCATTCAGCTCTTTTTTCATTTCCGGGTTCATATATCCATACCAAAGAAAACACTTCATACCCCGCCGTGCAGCTTCAATAAATACATCCAGATAAGTATGCCCGTCATCATTAGGACGGTTGATTTCATACGGATCTATGTGCAAAAATGTTTTCGGGGACAACGAAGGCAACAACGCCAATGTCCCAGAGATAGAATCGCAGTTATAGAACGTGACACGTGGTGATAGCCCTTGTTGAACTGCATATTCGCGTACCGTGTCGAGCGAAGACTGTTCCAAGTCGAAGAAGATGTATCGGTCTGCTACATCTTTCAGCACATTCATGGCAAGCCCCGGAGAACCGATGTACGTTTCGTTTAGCATGGATTGGTCCTCTATTTGATAGTAAAAAGATTGTGATAAGGAGGCATACCGGGGAGCTTCCTTTAGGAAATGATATATGCCGTATTCTTGTTCGGGAGAATGCTGCATACTGTATTGTGCACATGCCGAGTTCGTTTCCACATACACTTGTGGCTTTTCTCTGCTCAACACATCGCATAACCCCAAGTGTTTCAGCATATCGGCTTGTTTGCCGTAGTGGGTATAGGTTGTCATGGCTACGGTTATTTCATTTCCGGATGCCTCTCCAACCACTTCGCAGCATACCAGCAAGTCGCTTTCGGTTTCAAGCCTTGCTCTGTCGCATACTCATAAGTCTTTTTGACAAGAGCCGCCGCAATGCCCCGCCCTTCGATAGGAGGAGGGACAACTGTGTGAAGAATGTCCAGACTGCTGCTGTCCAGACGATATTCTACATAGGCTGTATAGCCGTCTACTTCGGTGGTGAACAAGTGGCGTTCGGGCAGATGATTGATGATGTACTCCATGACGTTTCCCTTTCTTTGGTGAATGAGTGCAAGGTCGTAAAAAAAAGGGAGAAAGACAAAGGAATGTCTCTTTTTTACAATACGTTATAAATAGAAGGGCGTAACTTTGCCACGATTATCCGGAAACATTTATCTTTGCTTATTATGCAGTCGTTTAGAATCATAAAACCAATTCAGGAACTGGCCTCTTATATCCGCTATTATTGGATATTGAGGGATGATGCCATAGAATCCGTATCGGAACGGACTCTGCCTGTGGGCTGTATTCAGTTGGTATTCCATAAGGGAAAGCGGCTACTATCATTGAAAGAGAATCTGTTGCAGCCGAGAACTTTTGTCTGCGGACAGAGTTTCGGCTTTTCCGATGTCTGCTCGACGGGAGAGATTGCAATGATTGCGGTCGTCTTTCAGCCTTATGCGGCAAAAGCATTCTTGCGAATGCCTCTTGGGCTGTTTGAGGGACAAAGTGTTTCTACAGAAGATATAGAAGATACTGAACTTTCGGATCTGGCAAAAAAGGTGGAAGATACTCCGGAGGATGAGGCTTGCATTCGTCTGATCGAGTTGTTTTTGCTTCATCGGTTTTATGATTTTTCAGATTATCACTTGAAAAGGATATCGGCTGCATTGTTGGAAATCAATGAACAGCCACAGACCAATATTGCCCGGCTGGCAGACATCGCCTGTTGGAGTAGCAAGCAATTCAGCCGGGTGTTTACGGAATATGTGGGAACTACTCCCAAGGGCTTTATGCGCATTGTGCGTATGCAGCGGGCACTTTATAAGATACAGTGCAATCCCGGGCTTCCGTTGGTGCAGGTGGCTTATGAGTGCGGGTTTACCGATCAGTCGCACATGATAAAGGAGTTCCGGCTTTTTTCAGGTTACACGCCGGTGGAGTATCTTGCTGTCTGTGCACCTTATTCCGATTATTTTTCCAATGAATGAAAAGGGCTGTTTAAAGTGGGTAGATACGTTTAAATAGAAGATGTCTCTTTTTTACTATCGGGAGAGTTTGGGTTGCTCTACTTTTGCAGAGTCTTTGCAAAGGCACAGTAGTAACTAAAACAAAAAGAACAAATGAAGAATTTGATTGCATTTTTTGAGATTCCGACCAGAGACTTCCGTCGGGCAGTCGATTTTTACGAAACGGTACTGGGTGTGCAACTTCCTGCTTATGAATGGGAAAAAGAAAAAATGGCGTGCTTCACCGAAGAAGGTGAAACGGTAGGTGCCATATCTTGGTCACCCGATTTTCTTCCTTCGGAGCATGGTGTATTGATTCATTTCAACTGCGATGACTTGGAAGTTGCTTTGGAAAAAGTCATTTCGAAAGGAGGAAGGGTTGTCATTCCTATAACGAAAATTCAGGCAGAAGGCAAGGGGTACTTTGCAGTCTTTGCCGATTGCGAGGGGAATCATGTAGGGTTGTACGCCGATAAGTGATAATTTAGGGGCGCTGCGCCCCTAAATTTCCATTTATTACACAAATCCGTTCTTATAGAAATTATACGATTCCCGGATTCTTTCTGGAGTATCGGCCTCGAGCAGCAGAAGCAGTTCGCGGGAGAACTCTAATTGCCCCGTACCGTTGGCGGTGACGATATTCTTGTCGCTGGCGGCTTGCTGTTTTTGGTATCCGGCTTCGTTCGTATACCGTTCGCCGGCCCATAGTTTCAGTTGCTGAACGGTGTTTCCGGTATGTTTTACGTCGTTCAGGAAACCATGCTTTGCCATGAAGGAGGCCGCGTTGCAGATTGCACCGACTATTCTCCCGCGTTGCAGGGCATCTTGTATTAATGGTACTACTTGTTCAGCTTCCGGAGAACCCCATTGCATGCCACCTATCAGTATCAATGCTGCATAGTCTGTGGGTATTGTCTGGAAACTATAATCGGGCAGGGTGTGGAAACCGCCGATGGAACTTACGGCATCCATGGTGGGAGCCGCGACTCTGGTCGTATATTTCACTTCACTGCCCGGCATTACTCCCGCATTGAGGGAGGAGGCGATGAATGCACCTTCCCAGTCGGCATATTCGTTTAATAAGACGAAGATTACTTCTTTTTTCATTAGTCTGTTTTTCTTATTTACTCTTTTTATTTAGTGACAACACGTAAACAGCATCTTTCGAATGTCATTTTCGTCTCATCGTTTGTTCTCCTCTCCGGGTCATCTCCTCTGCAAAGGCTTCGGCACCGTTCTCCTTGATATACCGGATGCAGGCAGCCCGGTCGGAATTAAACAGAAGGGCGAATACCTTTCCGATGAGATTGGAATGTATCTTACATGCCTTTACGTCTGTTTCGCACTCGGCACAAGTGGCATAACCTTTGTCTTGACAGCATCGTCGGTTTTTGCACCAACCGGCTTTCTCGTTTTTGTGGCAACCGGGGCATGAGCCTTTTAAGAATTTCCGGCAAGCTCCGCAGTAAAGCCCGCAAGCCGCAATGTATGAGGCATTAGCCTTAATTTCTGTTTTGTCCATTATGGAAGTGATTTTTTAATGTCTACTTTCTCTTGCTGCAAAGTTACATTTATTTGGGAGAATCAATGCGATAATTATCCTCAAAAAGTATGGTTGTTAAGTGGTGGAGTTACTAATCTTTATTCGTCCTGCTATGGGGAAATTTTCATACCACTGTAGTGGTATGCATTTCTCCTTATAGTGGTATGCAATTTCCCCAATAGAGGAACGAATAAATATATACTATATGAAACCTTGCATATAGTGATAAAAGTTTCTCGTTTATTCTACAGGAATATAAATCTCCGTTAGCAGTTCTTCCGGTGCCGTTGTCGACGGGTCATTCATATAACGTTCCGCACTGGGTTCATCCCGCAGGGTACACTCCATTTCGGGAATGTATTTAGCATAAATGGTATCATAGACGGCTTGCAGATGCTCGTAAGAACCTTTATACAAGAAGATGGCATAGCGCCCGGCAGGTATTTGCTTGGAGCCGACGTCACCTTTAGGACTGACGGCTTCGGGCATAACCATACATACATCGGTGCGCAATCTTTCGGTCGGAGTCACCTTGGGATCGTCGTGATAGATACAGTACGGCATCACTTCACCTATCGGCAGTTTCTGCTCCCGGATGAACTGGAAAAGGCGCATCCATGTGCCGCAATAGTCATTCAGTTTGTAGTCTCCGAATAAGCGGATATAAATTACATTTTTTGCGGGAACTTCTCTGATTTCCCGTTTTAGTTCCAGTTCCGGACGGATAATGGCTGGTTTCATAATTACAAAGTTTTTATTGTTACGATACTCTAATGGTGAAATGCCGTAGAACTGCTTGAATACTTTCGACAGCGACGAAGAGGAAGAATAACCGATGCGATAGGCAATGTCTGCTATCGGCAGGTCGGAATAACGCAGCAATCGGGCGGCAGCTTCGGTACGCGTCCGGACTATAAACGTACCGATGGGCTCTCCCAAAAAGGCTTTCATGATGCGATGGAAGTAAAACGGGGAGAAATGGGAAATCGCGGCCAGTGATTTCAGGTCAATTTCTTCTCCGAGGTGCAGATTGATGTAATCTACCACTGCATTCACACACTTCTGATACTCTTCTTGCGTTGTCTTTTTCTGTTGCATAGTTCTATTGGGCTTTTTCATGCTGCAAAAATAAGAGGAAAAGAGATAGGGGAGTTGTCCGATGTTGCTATATTTGCAAATTAGTATGACCGAAGATATAAAGCGACAATTATCAGCATGGGCGGCAACTTATCACTGTGCCGACTTTATACAGAGCGATCCGGTGCAATTTCCGCATCGGTACGTGCAGAAGCAGGACATTGAAGTGAGTGGCTTGCTGACGGCTATCATGAGCTTTGGTAACCGCAAGCAGATTCTGAAGAAAGCAGATGAACTGCACGCCTTGATGGGGGCTTCTCCTTATAAATATGTATTGTCGCGCCGGTGGGAGAGAGATTTCCCTTCGACGGATAGCAGCAGCTTTTATCGTATGCTTTCTTATGCCGATTTCTACTCTTACTTCAAGCGGTTGCACGCGGCATATTCCCGTTTTGACAGTCTTGAAGATGCTTTGTTGGTGCACTGCGGCACGCCTATGGAGAAGCTTTGTGCATTTCTGGATGTTTCTTCCAAAAGTCCTCAGAAGAAGCTGAACATGTTTCTGCGCTGGATGATACGCCGGGGTCCGGAGGTGGATTTTGGCATTTGGGAAAACTTTGACTGCCGGGATTTGATAATCCCCTTAGATACCCACGTCTGCCGTGTAGCCTGCGACTTAGGACTTACCGAGACGGAGACTTTCTCCCTGAAAAATGCCCGCCGGATTACTGCTGCATTGGCGGAGGTCTTTCCCGATGATCCGTGTTTCGGAGATTTTGCGCTGTTCGGTTATGGGGTGAATCATAAATGAAAAAAGTTCTATTGCCCTCCGACATCAGGCAATAGAACTTTCTGTTTTGTTATGCTTTCAGTGCGGCAATCACCTTCGGCATCATTGTCCAGATATGGTTTTCATCTTGGGCAGTGTAGAAGTTTCCGTCTATTTCGGATGGACTGTCGGTAGCTTTTCCATTCTGGATGGCGGCCTTTGCCAATGGGTGGACGGCTACTTTCTTGCCTTTCGTCACTCCGGTGAAGTCGAACATCATGGCAGCGGCACAGTGGCCGATCATCATTTTGCCTTTCTCGCCGAAAGCCTTGACTACTTCCAGCATCGTAACATTATATGGTTTGTCTGCGTTCTGCTGGAATACGGGCACTGCATCGCCGCAAGAGAATACCAGCGCATCGTACTCATCTTCGTGTCCTTTCAGGTTGGCTACTACATCATCCGCCATCAGCGTAATGCCGGAGTTGGTTTTAATTTCCTTGCTATCTGCCACTGCATATACCTTATAGGAAATGCCATTCTCAAAAAATGCTTCCAAATATTGGAATAAACCGAATCCGTTAACCGGATTGACTGCTAAAACCGCAACTTTCTTTGCCATAATTTTAATTATTAAGTGAGACAATAGTTATTTTCAGTAAGTTTATTACTTTTGTACAGCAAAGTTATGCTTCTTGTCCGATAAAAACAAGAAGGAACTTGAATGTTAGATAGTTACAACAATGTAACTATTGTTGGTGTTCAACTAATTAGGAAAAGTTAAAATATGGAAAACTTTCATCGTATAGATGTTTGTCCGATAAGGGATGTGCTGAGCGGACTTGGCGATAAGTGGACAATGCTTATTTTGGTTACACTGAAGGCGAATGGAACAATGCGTTTCAGTGATATTCAGAAGACGATAGGCGATATTTCCCAACGTATGCTGACGGTTACGCTCCGTTCGCTGGAAACCGATGGCTTAATAGTCAGGAAAGTATATGCCGAAGTTCCGCCTCGTGTGGAGTACGAGCTTACGGAAACGGGGCGCAGCCTGATGCCGCATATCGAGTCTTTGGTAGGGTGGGCTTTGGAGCACATGGATGATATTTTGCACCGGCGTAACATACAAAACTAAGGGAGGACAGTAATCGTTTTACTGTCTTCCCCAAGGACTATAGGCAGTCATCTTATTTCTTTGCATCTGCAAAGGAATGTACCTTATTCTTCAGATTGTCAGCCTTCTCGGCTGCCTCATGAACTTCATCCGCCACTTTATCCGCTACTTTGGTTCCTGCATGCAGTGCTTCCTCTTCAGCAGTGTGGAACATGTCTTTGGCTTCGCTGCCCGCTTTGTGAATGGCATGACACATTTCTCTTCTCAGTCTTTCAGCTCTTGGCGTACGAGAAAAATGATAAACTAATGCACCTACAACCGAACCGATCCCCAGTCCGATCAGAAAATGAGATTCTTTACATTTCATAATTAAGTTAGTTTTAAACGATTAAAATTAAAATCAATTCTGTGTAGATAACATGCCAGCCCTGCGTTGGTTCATGCCGTGCAACGCAATTAATAAAAAATAATTCCGATTCGTCACGAACCGGAATTATTTATCATGAGTTATCTACTTTGCGAGATGCTTATTCTTTTACAGCTTCTCCTTTTTCATTCAAAAGAACAGTTGTTTCAGTGCCATCTTGAGCGGTAACTACAATTTTGTAAACCTTAGCGCCGTCTTTTTCTTTCACATAGGCTTCTTTTACCGAAGTTCCTTCATAATCTTTTGCCAGCGTCTGCATAACAGCTTGCGGCAACTGGGTGGGGTCCATCTTTACAAACTCGTCTTGTGGAACCTGTGCTTCTGCTACTACTGCTGCGTTGTTTACTTCCTGTGCAAATGCTACAGAACTACCTACTCCCAAAATCATTGCTAATGCTACTAATACTTTTTTCATAATCGTAAAGTTTAAGTGAATATTTTGTTTTATTGTTTCTAACGCTAACTATAGGACAAAGGGGATGCCAAAAGATAGTGGCTGTTTTTATATGTTTGTATATCAGTGTAATATGTATGAAATGTGCTTATCGTGGCCTATCAATGAAGTGTAGAAAAGTGTGGAATTGGGTAATACACTTGGGGAATAATTGCACGGTTCTAATTTATTCTGCTTAAATTTGCCGAATACTTAAAATATATACAGATATGATTAGATTAAATGTTTTTATTCAGGTAAGTGCGGAGAACCGTGCTGCTGTTTTGGAAGCTGCAAAAGAATTGGTTGCATGCTCTTTGAAAGATAAAGGTTGCATTGCTTATGACATTTTTGAGAGCGCAACCCGCAGTGACGTCCTTATGATTTGCGAAACGTGGGAGAATGCCGAGTCATTGGCTGCGCACGAGGCAGCAACTCATTTTGTGACACTGGTGCCTAAGATACAAGGACTGGCTTCCATGAAGTTGGAGAAGTTCGACTTCTGATATAAATAAAACGAAAAGTACATTGTGCATTGAGTGTAAAGAGTCTGTTATACGTATATAAAAGAAAAGATATATACCATGAAACAGACTCTTATACTAATCGCCTTGTTCTTTTCCGCGTTGCTGCAAGCGCAGGTCAATACTCAATCTATGCAGCTTTCTCAGGAACATCCGCGCTACCTTACCGGTGCCGGAGGAAAAGAGACCACTCTGAAATTGATCAATGACGAACCGTGGGCTAAAGATGTGTTCGGCAAACTGAAGGCAAAGACCGACGTATATACCCAATTGACGGAAGCACAACCCGAATGGTTACTTTCGCGCCTTGCCATGTATTGGGAGTCTCATGCAACAGATGTATATGTCAAAGGCGAAACTTTCGACCATGCCGGTGGACAGAAAGCACCTGTTCCTACCGTACGCTATACAGGCACGCGCGGGACTTTTGCCACACACAGCCGTCCCAAGCTGGAAGATGTTGTGCCTTATGACGATGCCGGAGGCAATGTGACATTTTGTAATAGTACCTTGCCCGGAAATCCGATGGAAAGCGTGCATCCTTCCAAGACGGGGCGCAATATCGAGGCTCTGAATCGTGAAATTATCGGCATTGCCCGCGATGCTGCTTTTCTCTACTGGCTGACGGATGAAGAGAAGTATGCTAAACTGGCAGCCGGAGTTTTCGATACCTATATGCAAGGCATCTATTACCGCAATGTCCCTGTTGACCTGAATCACGGCCATCAACAGACCCTGGTCGGTATGACTTCTTTTGAGGTAATCCATGAAGATATTCTCCATGATATTGTTCCTCTCTACGATTTCCTTTATAATTATCTGCATGCCAATTATACCGATAAACTCGATATCTATGCCGGAGCTTTCAAGAAGTGGGCCGATAATATCATTGCGAATGGTGTTCCTCACAATAACTGGAATCTGATGCAGGCGCGCTATATCATGGATATCGGCATGGTTCTGGAAGATAACCATCTCTATGCCGACGGCAAGGGACGGGAATATTACATCGATTATGTTCTCAACCGTTCCAGCATCCGGCAGTGGAGTCTGAAGAAACTGGCGGATTACGGTTTTGATCCGAATACCGGTATTTGGGCTGAATGTCCCGGATATAGCAGTGTCGTATTGAATGATTACGCTAACTTTACCAATCTGTTCGACCGTAACCTGCATTATGATTTGACGAAAGAGTTGTCCGTTATACCTAAGGCTGTGGCTGCCACTCCGCAGTATTTGTTCCCTAACCGGATGATATGTGGTTTTGGAGATACTCATCCCAGTTATTTGAACACCAATCCCGTGGTGCGCATGATAGAGAATGCCCAGGTCAATGGCAAGAAAGAGCAGGAAGACTATTTCACCGCTTTGCTGAAATGCTTGAATCCGGATGCAGACAGGGCAGGGGAGAAAAAGAATGTCCGTGTTTCCATCAATGCCTTTTTTGATGACAAGCCTCTGGCGCTGAATCCCGAAATAAAGGCAGGCAAGATAGAAGACTATGTATCGCCGTTGTTCTATGCTCCCAATGTATCATGGCTGGTGCAGCGCAACGGTATGCATCCCCGTCATAGCCTGATGATATCCATGAATGGCAGTGAAGGAAACCACATGCATGCTAACGGCATTTCTATGGAACTGTATGGCAAAGGTTATGTCCTCGGCCCCGATGCCGGCATCGGACTTTACTTGTATAGCGGTCTGGATTATGCCGAATACTATTCTCAATTTCCCAGTCATAACACGGTATGCGTAGATGGCATATCCAGCTATCCGGTCATGAAAAGCAACCATGCTTTCCGCCTGAAATCCTGCTTTCCTGCTCCGTCGGCAAAGAAAGGGGAGTTTGCGCCTGTAACATACAGCGAAGTCTACTTCCGCGAACCCGAAAGCTGTGCCGATCAGACCCGCCTGATGGGAATCGTTACTACCGGACCGGAAACAGGATATTATGTCGATATTTTCCGGAGTCGCAAAACAGAGGAAGGAGACAAGATGCACGATTATTTCTACCATAACTTGGGGCAGACGCTCTCGCTGACCGGTACGGATGGGGCAGACCTGAACCTGCAATCGACGGAAGAGTTGGCATTTGCCGGTGCACATCTGTATGCCTACTCTTATATATACGATAAGAAAGTGTCGGAGACGGATAAGGACGTGAAAGCTACTTTCACCATGGCAGCGGAAGACGGCGACGATATTTCCATGAATCTTTGGATGAAGGGAGAGCCCGAACGAAAGGTGTTTACAGCTTTATCTCCTATGACAGAGGGGTACAGCCGCACACCGGGAATGCCTTACGACATCAAAGAACAGCCAACACTCACTTTTGTAGCCCGGCAGGCCGGCGAAGCTTGGAACCGACCGTTTGTTGCTGTTTACGAGCCTTCTTCGGTCAAAGAACCCGGCGGTATCTCTTCCGTCGTTTTTCCTGAGGTGGAATGTACGGAGCAAGGTAGCCATGTCGGCATCAGAATTACTCAAAAGAACGGGCGTACCGATCAGATTCTGTCATCCGATCATCCCGCCCATCTTTGTGTTATGGGGAAGATGAGTGCTTCGGCCGCTTATGCTCTTTGGGGAAGCAACCGGCAGAGTGGAAACACGTTGTTTTTAGGAAACGGCACTTTGCTGCAAACACCCGGAGCCACTATAAAATCGGAAACTCCGGTCAATGTACTCTTGGAAGAAAATGCCGACGGATGGTACTGTACCTCTTCCGGCAACTGTTCAGTTTTGCTGAAAGGTAAGGAGTACAAAATCCAGGCGGCGGGGAGAATGAAAATACAGATTCAATAAGTTAATGTATTTTCGCTTTTTTCTTTATAGGCTGAGAGTGCAACGGGATTTTTCATTATATTTGTTGCGTTTGATTAATGGTAACACAGATTTAATGAAAGACATATTGAGATACATACTGACTTGTTCCTTATTATTGATTAGCCTTTTTGCATATCCGCATTCGTATGCATTCCGGGGAGTATCTGTATCCGAAGGACTTTCCGATTTATTGGTCAATGCAATTTATAAGGATACAGAAGGGTATGTATGGTTGGGCACCGGCAGTTCACTCGAACGTTTTGACGGGGTTCACTTCAAACATTATCCTATAATAGGTGCCAATGAAAAACTGAAAAGGATCAATGCTATCACCGAAATGGCTGATAACCAGATTTGGCTGGGAAATGGCATGGGGCTTTGGCGTCTGAATAAAGAGACGGATATATTGGAAAGCATCGTTCCCGAAAAGATAGATTGTCCGGTACATTCACTTCTGGCAGAAGATGGTATACTGTATATCGGTACTGAAAAAGGGTTGTTCCTTTATAAGGACGGTAAGTTGGACCAGGTTTTGTTGGATAAGAACACCTTCTCTGCAGCCAATACTATTACTGATATTTGTAAAGGAGCAGAAGACATTCTTTGGCTGGCTACCGAAAGCGGACTTTATTCTTTGCAATTGTCTGACAGAAAAGTGGCCGGATATCATAACATAATGAGTGATAAGCATGTATGTGCCTTCAATCACATAGCTCGGATTGGTGAAATGCTTTATTTGGGAACGATGGATCAAGGCATTATAGCTTTCGATACCCGTATCGGCAAGTTCGGTCATTTTGTAGATGTGGGATGTAATGTCATTTCCTCTTTGTCCAGTGATGGAAAGAATATATTGTATGTAGGTACGGATGGCAATGGTGTTCATTTCATTGATACCGGTCAGAAACAGATTATCCGTTCTTTGCGGCACGAGTCGGGAAACGACGGAAGCCTGCGTTCCAATTCTGTCTATTCGTTGCTGGTCGATCGTGACGGGGTTATTTGGGTGGGTTTTTATCAGTTTGGGCTTGACTATACGCTATATCAGACTGATTTGTTTTCCACTTATACTTTTCCTCCTTATTTCGATTCGAAAGATATGCCTATCCGTGCCGTCTCTATCCGTGCACACGAGAAGTTGATCGGTTCCCGTGACGGCTTGTTCTATATTGACGAACAGCGGAAGCGCTTCAGAAGCTTTAAAGTGCCCCAGATGCGTTCCAGCATGATATTTTGCATATTATACCATCAAGGGGAGTATTACGTGGGGACTTATGGAGGTGGAATGTATGTCTTGAATCCCGAAACTTTGACTCTTCGTGATTTTGAGCCGGAGGAGTCTATGCCTTTTCAGAAAGGACATATCTTCTGCATCAAGCAGGATGCTGATAATCAGTTGTGGATAGGAACTTCTCAGGGCATTTACTGCTATAAAGACGGCAAACAATCAGCTCATTATACCAGTGCCAATTCCAAGCTTCCCGAGGGGAACGTGTACGAGATTTATTTCGATTCAGCAGGTAAAGGATGGGTGTGTACGGAAAATGGAATGTGCATTTGGGACCCCTCTTCTGCCAAGTTGAGGACGGATATTTTTCCGGAAGGCTTTATTCAGAAAGAGAAGATCAGAGTTGTTTATGAAGACAGTAAGCACAATCTTTATTTCTTTCCGGATAAAGGTCCCTTGTTTATGTCCGATTTGTCTATGAATAGTTTCCGACAACTGCAACCCGGTACCCCTTTAGAGGGAAGGGACGGGCTTTTCATTGTTGAGGACAATGATCAGTGGCTGTGGTTGGGTACCAGCAATGGTTTGTTCGGTTATGATAAAGAACATAATTTTGTTCCTTATAATTTTGTGGACGGTATTCCCAGTCCGATTTTTACTCTTTGCCTGCCTATATGCGACGAAGAGGGGAATCTTTGGTTTGGCAATACCAAAGGATTGCTGTATCTGGATGTTGCCCGCATGGAGTCCAAGAAGCAGAACCCTTATCCGGTCATGGTTACGGATGTATATATCAATGGCCGTCCTTCCCGGCATCCGGTTCTCCGTGAAAAGGATGGAAAGTCGGAAATTTCGTTGGAATCTTCTCAGAAGAATATCACTTTCAGCTTTTCTGACTTCTCGTATACCTCTCCGGGATTTATGTCATACGAGTATAAGTTGGAAGGGGAAGATGAAAGCTGGATTGCGATGACGGGCAGTTCGGATGTTACTTATTATAATCTGCCTTCGGGCAGCTATGTGTTCAAGGTGCGGCGTATGGGGCAACCGGATTCTGAAAGTCGGTTGGCGGTGAAGATAGCATCTTCTTTCAGTGTATGGGCTGCTTTGGGAGTAATCGTTGTATTGCTGCTGGGAGGTGGAGCAGGCTATTATATATGGCGCTCGAAAAAAGGTACAGGGCAGCCGGTTCCGGCAGTGGAGGCTACAGTATCTGAAACTGCACTTCCTGAAATAAAGCCGGTGCCGGAAGACAAATACAAAACAAATAAAGTCAGTCCCGAAGAGTGCAAGCGTTTGACCGAGAAGCTCGAGAATATGATGCATCGCGACAAGCCATATACTAATCCCGATTTAAAGATTGCAGATCTGGCTGCTGTTATGGGCACTTCTGCCCATACACTTTCTTACTTGTTCAATCAGCATCTCAACCGTAATTATTATGATTACATCAATGATTATCGTATTTCCGAGTTCAAGCAGTTGGTGAACAAAGACGAATATACCAAATATACATTAAGCGCTTTGGCCGAGCTATGCGGCTTCAGTTCGCGTGCTTCCTTCTTCCGTTACTTCAAGAAAGCTACGGGGATTACTCCCAATGAGTATATCCGTAGTATCGGAAAGGACAATGAGTAAGTCCTATTTCTTGCTGTAGAGTCTCAAATTATTAATTGATACTGAGAGTCCCAAATTATTAAGTCGCTATTTATTAGTGACTTATTCTGCTTTTGGTCTAAACTAATGAAATGAGATTTGTTCTGTCGCTAAAAGAAATGTTTTATCATTTTTACCTTTTATATTTGCCATCGTTAAGCAATGTAAAACATTAACCAAGGTCTGAAAACATGAAAGACATAACGATGACATCCGCCCAATTAGTAGCTGACTCTTATGTGAACTATTACCGCTCTGTTTATTACTATATATGTTATAGAATAAACAGCAAAGAGGATGCAGAAGACTTATCCCAGGACGTATTCCTCCGCTTGATGGATTACAAGCAAATGCTTCATCCGGACACCGTGAAATGTTTTATTTTCACCATTGCCCGTAATCTGGTGACTGATTATTTGCGTCGCCATTATAAAAAACAGGAAATCACCTCTTACGTATACGATCATTCCGTAACTTATACTACCGAAATGGAAAGTGGAGTTATGGCGAAAGATTTGTCAATGTTGGAGCATCGCAGGTTAAGCCTTCTTCCGCCTCAGCGCAGAAAAGTATATATAATGAGTCGTTTTGAGGATAAATCTGTGGCTGATATTTCCGCTGAACTGCAACTTTCTTCCCGTACAGTCGAAAACCATTTATTTGCCGGACGTAAAGAGATACGTGAGTTTATAAAACAATGTATATAGTTAGATCAATATAATGTTAATTTTAAATTTGTAATTATGGAGAATGATTTATCAAAGTTCCCGCTAAAGAGAATTCTTTTCTCTACGGTGATGGCTTCCGCTCTTCTGGCAGGTAGCCCGCATACTGTTTTGGCAGATGTGAACGAGGTACGGACAACCATGCAGGTTGGTACGGTGAAAGGACAAATTGTGGATGCCAATGGCGAACCGGTGATTGGTGCCAGTGTGCAGGTGAAAGGTGCCGGTACTGGAGTAATTTCGGATATAGATGGTAATTTCGCAGTAGCTGCATCATCTAATGCTACATTGATTATCTCTTATGTGGGATATAAAACACAGGAAGTCAAGTTGCAGGGGAAGAATTCCATTAAGGTGGTGTTGCAGGAAGATGCCGAATTGCTGGATGAAGTAGTAGTTGTAGGTTACGGTACACAGAAAAAAGCAACCCTGTCCGGTTCTGTATCTCAGGTAAGAGGTGACGAAGTGTTGAAAGGGAAAGCCACGACTTCGGTTGCAGCGGCTTTGCAAGGAACTATTCCCGGACTTACCATTACGCGTACTTCTTCACGACCGGGTAATGAAAATACTTCTATTTCCCTCCGTGGTGGTATGTCGGTCAATAAGGATGCCAATCCATTGGTCTTGATTGACGGAGTGGAGGCTTATACGTGGGAACTTTCTCAAATGAATCCCAGTGACATCGAGAGTATATCTGTTTTGAAGGATGCTTCAGCAGCCATTTATGGTAATAAGGCTGGTGCCGGTGTAATATTGGTAACAACCAAACGTGCTAAGGAAGGTAAAGTAACTGTGACATACAACGGCAATGTACATGCCAATATTCCAGGAAAACGCTTTCCAGTAGCCGATGGTACTACTTGGGCAAACATGTTTATTCATGCTACTGAGAATGACGCACTGGCTCGTGAAGATAAAACTCCCCAATGGTGGATGTGGTCGGAAAAAGCTTGGAGGACTGTAGCTAAGGGTGATATTTATGAAGGCGTTGAAGGTGGGATGTGGAGACATCTTGATCCTTCGGTAGATGTGTTTGATGCGATTTACGGAACTACCTGGGGGCAGAACCACAATGTAACAATAAGTGGTGGTAATGATAAGCTGAAGGCTGTTACTTCATTGGGTTATTCCAAAGACCGTTCTTTGGAGAAGGTTGTGTTTGACGGACAGAAAAAATACAACCTCCGTTCCAACATCGATTACCAGCTTGGCAAGTACATAAAGACCGAATTCAATTTATCTTATGATAAACGGATAGTTAGTACTCCCACACAAGGTATCGGACAAGGTGTGCAGGACTTTTATCTTTTTCCGTTGTACAATGAGTTCGGACAATTTTACGATACTTTCTCCGGTGAACGTAATGTCCTTTCTCAACTGACGGAGGGAGGGCGTACTAATGATACAGAAGAAGTCCTCCGTTTGGGTGGCAAACTCACAATCGATTTGAGTAAACTCACAAAGGGACTTTCTTTCAGTACGAATGCCAACTTTCGTATCCGTAAGCATTTGAAAATAGAACGCCAGACAAGAGTTACGAACTATGACTGGGCGGGTGAGAAAGAGAGTGAGACAGGACTACCGGTAAGTGGCGCTACATCAGGTTCTATTTTTAAGCAAACTGCCGATAAGGACTGCTGGGTAAAGAATACCTATGAAGATACCTTCTATCAGACTTATGGTGGCTTTCTTAATTACAGCCGCTTGTTCGGAGATCATAATGTAGCAGCGATGTTCGGTATGACGGCTGAAAAGACTGAATATAAGAAATTGTATAGTTTCCGTAAAAATATGCCGAACGATGAGCTGGATGATATCAACACCGGTGATGTGGCTACTTCAGAGGCTACAGGAGGTAGCAATCATAATGGTACGGTTTCCTATATCGGACGTCTGAACTATGACTACAAAGGCATTTATCTGTTGGAAGGTCTTTTCCGTCGTGACGGTTCTTCCAAGTTTTATAAGGATAATCGTTGGGCAAACTTCCTTGGTGTATCCGGTGGCATCCGCCTTTCCGAATATGCTTTTCTGAAAGATAAGGGTATTTTTGACAATTTGAAGATCCGTGCTTCTTATGGTGAAGCCGGTTCGCAGACCGGTATCGGAGACTATGATTATATTTCTACCATAAAACAAGGGAATACAATCCTGGGATATAATGGTCAGAAAGTGAGTACGGCATGGGTTGACGGAATGTCTTCAAAGAATCGTACTTGGGAACGCGTCAGTACTCTGAACTTTGGTTTAGACTTTGCTGTGTTGGATAACCGTTTGTCCGGTACATTTGAGTACTATGTACGAAAAAACAATGATATGTTGATCTCGGTTACATATCCTGCAACACTTGGCGCATCTGCTCCAAAGACGAACGATGGTGGTTTCCGTGCTAATGGTTGGGAATTGAACTTGCAGTGGCAGGACAGAATAGGTAAAGATTTCCAATATAATGTAGGCTTTTCCTTGGCTGATGCCAGAACTAAAGTAACCAATTATAATGGTGCGGCTGTGCATGGCGTTGGGGTCAACAATAAGGTTGGAGGTAGCGCATGGCAGGAAGGAAAGCCGCTGAACGCTATCTATGTATATAAAACGAATGGATATTTGCAGAATGATGCCGAAGTAAAGGCTTATTATAAAGAGATTACTCAAAAAGAAGGAGGTATTCATCCGGTAGAAGGCTCTGAAAACCAACTGATACCAGGATGTGTACGTCGTGTTGACGTCAACCAGGATGGTAGAATCACTACAGATGACCTTGTGTATTATGGTGATGCCAATCCTCATTATGAATTTGGTATTAATTTGGGAGCCAAATATAAAGGCTTTGACTTCTCTATGTTCTTGCAGGGAGTAGGCCAGATGTATGTATTGCGCGAAGGTTGGTTGGGAAGTCCATTCAATGCTATTTATACGAATCAGAATGTAACTTTCTGGGGAAATACATGGACACCGGAAAACACAAATGCACGTTATCCTATTATGTGCGGATGGAAAGGTGGAGCCAGAAATACCTGGAATTACAAAGACTATAACGATATTAACGTTGTAAATAGTTGGTATGTACGTGCCAAGAATATTTGCCTGGGTTATACTCTTCCCAAGTCTTTGCTTTCAAAAGTTGGTGTAGAAAATCTTCGTGTGTATGTTTCAGCCGACAACGTGTTTGAATTCTCTAATGTAAAAGATGGGTTTGACCCTGAAAGCAAGGCTGCTACCAATTCCGGTAATATGGATGTATTTGCACGTACACTCTCATTTGGTATTGACTTGACATTCTAACTAATTATCAAAAAAAGAACAATTATGAAAAAGAATAATATATTTGTGGCATTGTTGGCAGGTGCATTGCTGACAACTGGTTGTAGTGATTTCCTGGACTTGGAACCGCTCGACCAACAGACCGAGGCTATCTTCTTCAACAAGAAAAGCGATTTTGTAGAAGCTGCCATGAAGTTGCATGAAGATATTTTTGCGTGGGAAGTGGCTGATGCCAATAAAGGTGTGATAGAAGGGCTTGGATTTGACGGCGGGACAGATACCGGTGGAGGAAGTACCGGGCTGGGCACTACTCCAACTGCTGATAATTACTATACTACCGTATATAAGTGGTTGCGTCGTTGCAATGATTTGATTGCGAAAGGCGAACAGTATACCGATCAGAATGAAATTGCAGGTTCGATAGGACAAGCCTACTTCTTTCGTGCATGGCATCATTTCTTCCTTGTACAAAGATATGGTGGTGTAATAATAGCGACGAAGTCTCCCGATACCAATGACGCCAATATTGTATGGGGAAAACGTGCTTCCCGTTATGAAGTGATAAAACAAGTTATTGATGATTTGGATGTTGCGATTGCAAAACTCTCAAATACTACCGTGTCAAGCACTGGTAATGATGGCCAGGTAACTTTAGAGGCGGCCAAGGCTTTTAAAGCACGCGTATGTCTTTATGCCGGTACATGGGACAAGTATGTAGGCGAAAAGACAGATGGCGATGGCACACAGACCGGAGCAGGAACGCATAAACCGGAGGGGTATCCTTCTATAGAAGGTTTTCTCACTATGGCAAGGGACTTGTCGCAAGTTGTTATGGAAAATCCGGCATTTGAGTTATGGAAAGGAGTTGAAGAAGTGAAAGGTACCGGTAACGATGATATGTATGCACATTGCAGTTATTATTATCTCTTTAACTTGGAAGCTTCGGACTCCAATCCGTCCGGTCTGGACAAAAGCTCTAACAAAGAGTCCATATTCCGTTCGGTTTACGATGCAACGAACCGTCCTTCCAAAATGTTTTTCACTCATAGTTGGTATGCCGGAATGACGCGTAAGTTGGCTGATATGTATCTCTGTACGGATGGTTTACCGGTTCATCTTTCTCCATTATTTCAGGGATATACTGATTTTATGTCAGAGATGAAGAATCGCGATTGGCGCTTCCGCTCGGTGCAGAATGCGGCCAAGGTGGATTGGGAAGATAACTTCTCCTGGAATTGGGGATATGGTATGTACAATTCCGGTGCAGATTATAGCAAGGATATTACGACATTGGCTCAGGGCACTTATATGAATGTTCCTAATTATCGTTCACTGACCGGAGGTAGTATCGGTAGCCGCAAGTATCGCACGGAATTGGCAAGTGTCAAAGCTAACGGAGCAGAAGCTCCTGATTGCATGCATATCCGTTTAGCTGAAATGTACCTGACTTATGCTGAGGCTGTTTGTGAATTAGGAGGTGGTGATATATCAGATACCGACTTGGACAAGTCTATTAATAAAGTCCGTGAACGTGCGGGAGTAGCACCTCTTAATGCTGCTCTGCTTGCCGAGGCTAACCGTATTGCTGACGAGAAAGGCTACGGGCATCTTACAATGTTGGGCGAGATACGTCGTGAACGCGCTTGTGAATTTTATGCTGAGAGATTGCGTTTCAATGATCTTTGCCGGTGGGGAATAGCAGAAGAAGCCCTTGGTGGTCTGCCCACGTGCGGAGTCTATCTCTCTTATAAAGGTAAGGACTCTTACGTCAAGACTTTGATCAGCCCTATTGATAACGAACCGGTGTATAACCCCGAAGCATTTCCTGATGCAGTAATTTTGCAAGAACGTGTGTCATTCCCCGAATATGCCGGACTTACTCCGATGGAGCCGGGATGTGTAATTGGTACTACGGTTGTAGACCGTCAGTTCAAACAGAAAGATTACTTGCAGCCTATACCTACGGATGAAATACGTCTTAATGGTGATTTGTTACAGAATCCGGGTTGGTAATGTAAATAAAGAAGCCTAAGTTTTCAATAGGTGTTTTCGTATATACCTGCAAGATAGCTTGAAACAAACTTTCTTGCAGGTTTTATTTATATTATTTTTGGACCGATGACTGAGTGTTCTTTATATGATAGACTTATAAGAACAGAATTCAAGAAGTTGTATACTTAGAATATGAATATTATGAAAAAGTTTTCATTACTGTTTTTACTGGTTTGGATGATGTTGCATGTAGATGCGCAAGAATATCCGAAAGTAATTTTGCCGGGCGACTATCCCGACCCCTCTATTGTGAGGGATGGCAAGGATTATTATATGACTCACTCACCATTCTATTATGCGCCGGGTTTCCTCATCTGGCATTCGCAGGACTTGGTGAATTGGGAACCGGTGTGCCGGGCTTTGGCCGAATGGGATGGCTCGGCTATGGCTCCTGATTTGGTAAAGTATAAAAATCGCTTTTATATATACTACCCCTCTGCCGGAACCAACTGGGTGATTTGGTCTGATAATATTGGCGGACCATGGAGCGAACCGATTGACTTGAAGGTGGGTGGTATTGATCCCGGACATCTTGCCGGCAAGGATGGCAGACGTTATCTTTATCTGTCTGACGGGCATGTCGTGCCTTTATCTGATGATGGATTGTCCACCGTAGGAGAAGTGAAGAAAGTATATGACGGTTGGGAGTATCCGCTTGAGTGGGAAACGGAATGTATGTGCTTGGAATCTCCCAAGTTGAATTATAAAGACGGTTATTACTATATGACTTCCGCTGAAGGAGGGACAGCGGGACCTGCTACAAGCCACATGGTAGTTGCTGCCCGTTCCAAAAGTCCGCTCGGACCGTGGGAGAATTCTCCTTACAACCCGGTGGTACATACATATAGTGCACAAGATAGCTGGTGGTCGAAAGGGCACGGTACGCTGATAGATGATATAAATGGCAATTGGTGGATTGTATATCACGCTTATGCCAAAGGCTACCATACCTTGGGGCGTCAAACGCTGATTGAGCCGATTGAATGGACGGCAGATGGGTGGTATCGCACCAAATCTACCGCTACCCCAATAAAACCTGAGAAACAAATCGCACACGGATTGAAGCTGTCTGATGGTTTTAACGGACCAGAATTAGGCCTTCAATGGACTTTCTGGAAAGAATATACCCCTGACGCTTTGGCTTTCGATAAAGGAACTCTCCGGGTGAAAGCTAAGGGAGATACTCCTGCCAACGGGCGTCTGCTCCTGACAACTGCCGAAGATAAGAACTACGAAGCACAAGTGGAAGTAAATGTAAGCAAAGGAAATACAGCGGGGCTTATCTTGTTTTATAACGAAAAGGCTTATGCAGGAATCGTTTCTGATGGCAGTAAATTTATTGTGTATCAGAATGCGGATAAGAAAGCAGAGCTACCCAATGAACTGGGCAGAAGTTTTATTGCCAAAATTCATAACCAAGGCAATAGTCTTCGGATAATGGTGAGCAAGGATAATAAAGAATGGATTACTCTTGCAGAGAATGTAGATGTTTCACAGTTGCATCATAATAATTATAAAGGCTTTTATGCTCTGCGTATAGGACTGCTCTCAACGGGAAAAGGTAATGCCGGATTTAAGCGGTTCCGTTACAAGAATGCCGTTCCGCAGGAAAAAGACATGAGTGCTTATCTGATGGTGTTTCATAAAGATGAGACGCATGGACTTTATATGGCTATCAGCCGGGATGGGTATACGTTTACGGCATTGAATAATGCGGAGCCGATGATTGCCGGAGATACGATTGCCTATCAGAGAGGAATTCGTGATCCACATATTTACCGTGGTCCGGATGGCGCTTTTTATCTGGCGATGACAGATCTGCATGTGTTTGCAAAGCGGGATGGCTATCGGGAAACCGAATGGGAACGCGACGGCAAGGAATACGGATGGGGGAATAATAGGGGACTGGTCTTAATGAAGTCCTGGGATTTGATTAACTGGAAACGCGCGAATATCCGTTTCGACAAATTGACGGCAGGATTGAGTGAAATAGGTTGTGCTTGGGCTCCTGAAGTAATATATGATAAGAGAAAAGGGAAACTGATGATTTATTACACGATGCGTTTCAGAAATGAAGCGAACAAGCTGTATTATGTGTATGTGAACGATGATTTTGATACTATCGAGAGTCTGCCACAAATATTATTCGAATATCCGGACGAGAATATTTCGGCTATTGATGGAGACATCACGGAAGTGGGAGATAAATATCACTTGTTTTACGTTGCTCATGATGGACCTGCAGGAATCAAACAGGCAGTTTCAAATCGTGCGAATGAAGATTATGAATACGATCCGCGATGGTATGACTTTGAGCCGAAGGCTTGTGAGGCTCCCACAGTTTGGAAACGGATCGGTGAAGATAAATGGGTATTGATGTATGATGTGTACAGCCTGACTCCTCCGAATTTTGCATTCCTTGAAACAACAGATTTCGTCACTTTCAAGGATCTGGGACGTTTCAATGAAGGAGTGATGAAAACTACCAATTTCACAGCTCCAAAACATGGTGCAGTGATACACCTGACTGCTGAAGAGGCGGAAAGACTGGAAAATTGTTTATAAGGAGATAACCCGCTTCCTTGCCGGATGCCATTTACGTTCCTTGCTGCTTGCTGTAGAGTGAGAAGTTCATTAAGTGCATATCCGCATTCCCCGTTATCCATATTCATCCGTTTTAGTGATTGGCACAGCACCGACTTCGGTACCGAACAGACTTAATATCTGGTTCACCTTGTCCAGCCGAAGAGACTGCTTGCCCTGCTAAATGTGATATTACACCTTTTCGGGTATAAATAGGCTGAAATTCTCATTTCTTATACCCGTTTGGGTGTATTCTTCACTGCAGAAAGTGTAACTTGAACTCAGCGCCAAATAAAAGTTGATGCGCATTTTACCCTCATACCCTCATAAAAACTCTGTGTCCCTTTATTCATCGGCGTTTAAGCTATGGTAGTAACCCTGGTAGCAACTATGAGAGTAAGCGTTTGCTCTCATAGTTGTTTTCTGCTTTATTTTAGATAACTCATTGCTTATTAATGTAATATCCGTTCTTTGGTACATAAATCGGTTGCATCAATCCACCTACATTTTCCAGCTTTTCTTCACTGCGCAAGCGGCGAAGATGACGCATGGCGGTACTTCTCACCATTCCGCACAAGTTTTGGAAGTCTGTTCTTCTCAGGAATTGGTGGGTTTTGAAGTAGTTAGTCAGTCGCCGGTCAATCTCTTCATTGGTTAAGCGCTTGAATTCCAAGCTTCCTTTCAGACATTGCACTTTCAGGGGACCGAATTCGTTCTTCAAGGTCTGGTCTGCACGAAACTTGATGGCTTTCAGTTTTACTTTCGTCAGTTTCCGCTTGGTGTCGGCGGTTACGGGTTCGGTGCAGGTCAGGCAAGGGTAGAAGTAGCCGATGCCGTCCAAGTGAACCTGCCTGCCTTCGGAAAGTTCTTCGCCCATGATATGTGAGAGGGCGTCGAGTACGGCGCTGACGTCGGTTTCTGTCAGTGAGCAGCGTTCCTGGATGCGGCGGCGCAACACGTCGGTACCCGTCGAGCCGTTCAGTTTGATGCGTGGGTGCAGGGTTTTCTCTTTTTCTTGTTTATCGGAGGGTTTCGGGTCCTCGTACCAGTCAAATAGTATTGCCATAGTTTTGGGTTTTAAAAGTATATGCATTGTTTGAGCTCAGCACTGGTGTGGAACGTGTCAAGGCCTTGTGTTCCTTTGGTTCGGCCTTAATGTTTCTTGTGTTCAGCCCTATTGTTTATCAAGAGCTCACAATTGTGAATAAATTTGTTTACGTTAGTAAGCCTATTTGTTTATATTTGATAGCTTATTTATCCACATTAGTGAGCCCTTGATAAACATTAGGCAAAGATACAATAAACTAAGGGACAAAACAAATGAAACGCCTTTATTTGTCAAAAGAAACAATGGTATTTATCGGGTGAAATACTTGCATTCCGGAGATTTATGGCGTATCTTTACAAGCATTAAGCGGCATTCCGCAGATGTAAAAACAACCGATAAGAAGCAAATGAAAATAACTTTAATCAGAGAAGAGAAAGAAACCGGAAAGGAAACTCTAAGTACTTGTGACACAAATACATTTTTTGAAAAGATAAAGACAGAGACAAAATCCGGACACATCACCGCCCTGAGGGAACTGTTGCCGGCATTGGAAGGCACCCGATCTCGATATGAACATATCGACAAACTTCCCCGTATTTATCCTGCCGTGGAGTACAGCCGTACCAAGGAAGGTGAGCGGCGTATGAAGCTGTATAACGGACTGGTACAGTTGGAAGTAAACAAACTGTCCGGTCGCTACGAAGTGGAATTTGTGAAGCGGCAGGCGGAACTTCTGCCGCAGACTTTTGCTGCCTTTTGTGGTTCCAGCGGACGAAGTGTGAAAATCTGGGTACGGTTTGCCTTGCCCGATGACGGCGGACTGCCTGTCAAGGAAGTGGAGGCGGCACTGTTTCATGCCCATGCCTACCGGCTTGCCGTGCGGTGCTATCAGCCGGTGTTGCCTTTTGACATTACGTTGAGTGAACCGTCGCTGATGCAAAGTTGCCGGATGACGCTGGACGAGTCTCCTTATTATAATCCGGATGCTGTCCCTTTCTGCCTGGCGCAACCGTTCGCAATGCCGGATGAGGGCACTTTCCGCCAGCGGAAGCAGGACGAGAAGAACCCACTGGCACGCATGGCGCCCGGCTATGAGACGGCAGAGACATTTACGTTGATGTATGAGGCTGCCTTGGGGCGCGCACTTCGTGAGGTGGAGAACTGGCGGCGTGGCGATGACGACTTGCAACCGCTGCTTGTCTGCCTGGCCGAGCAATGCTACAAGGCAGGTGTGCCCGAAGAAGAAGCGGTACGCCAAACGTTGATTCATTATCACCGCCAGGCAGATGAGCAGACGGTAAGGCTGACTTTGCACAATCTTTATCAGGAATGTAAAGGTTTCGGACAGAAAAGCAGTTTGGGCAAGGAGCAGGAGACGGCTTTCCTGCTGGAAGAATTTATGAACCGCCGCTATGAATTCCGCTACAATACGGTGCTGGACGATTTGGAATACCGCCAGCGCGATTCTATCCATTTCTACTTCAAACCTGTGGACAAGCGTGTGCGCAACAGCATCTCTATCAGTGCCTTGAAAGAGGGCATCAGTGCGTGGGATCGCGATGTGGACCGGTTCCTGAATTCGGAATACGTCCCGCTGTACAATCCCGTGGAAGAGTATCTGTACGACACGGGTCGCTGGGATGGAAAGGACCGCATCCGCGCCTTGGCCGACCTTGTGCCGTGTAACAATCCGCATTGGCGGGAGCTGTTCTACCGCTGGTTTCTCAGCATGGTGGCGCATTGGCAGGGCGTCGATCGTCAGCATGGAAACAGTACTTCACCTTTGTTGGTGGGGGCGCAAGGCTATCGGAAGAGTACCTTTTGTCGTATCTTGTTGCCGCCTGAACTTCGTTTTGGCTATACGGACAGTCTCGACTTCAAGAGCAAGCAGGAGGCGGAGCGCTACCTGGGACGTTTCTTCCTGATAAATATTGATGAATTCGACCAGGTGAACGTCAGCCAGCAGGGCTTCTTGAAGCATCTGTTGCAAAAGCCTGCCGCCAATCTGCGGAAACCCTACGGTACAGCCATTCGGGAGGTGCGCCGGTATGCTTCTTTCATCGGTACGAGCAATCAGAAAGACTTGCTTACTGATCCCAGCGGCAGCCGCCGTTTTATCTGCATCGAAGTGACGGCGCCTGTCCGCACCAATGTCACCATCAATTATAAGCAGCTTTATGCGCAGGCCATGGATGCCATCTATCACGGCGAGCGCTATTGGCTGGATGATGAGGATGAGGCGATTTTGAAGCGGACTAATCAGGAATTCGAACAAATCAGTCCGTTGGAGCAACTGTTCCATTGCTATTTTCGTTCCGTGGATGCTGAAGCGGAAGAAGGAGAATGGCTTACGACCATGCAGATTATGAACTACTTACAGACAAAAACGAAGGATAAGCTGGCTCTCAACAAGGTGGCGCAGTTCGGACGTACGCTTCAGAAGCTGAATATACCGTGCAGGAAGTCTTATAAGGGGACGCAGTATCATTTGGAGAAGGTGGGGTAGCTATTATATTGTAATTATTGGTTTTGGCGTACTCAGCAGCAAAAGGAGATTGATTATATAGAAGAAGACGGACAAATGTCCGCCTTCGAGTTCAAGTGGAATCATTGAGACATCTTTGTCATTACAATTTTACAGTCACATTCTTTCCCGTGTAATTCACCGTTTTTCCGCCTTTCATCGGCTGGTCTCCGGTTCCGGACTTCTGATTAACCACAATCACTTTGAACTTGCGGTTCTTCAGCATTCCGGGGAAATCTCCTTTGCGGTCTTCTATCGTCAGGCGCCGTGTGTGGTCGTCCCAGCGGAAGCAGATGGTGGAACAGAGCCCCTTTTCGTAGTTATAATTGTCATTTTCGTCTTCGTAGAGGGTGAATATTCCGTCGGCACCGGGATAAATGCGTATCTCCAGGTTGTCCCAACTCTTCTCGGTGGAGTATTGAACCGAGGGGCCAAATGGCAAAATACTTCCGGCTTTGATGTAAACGGGGAGGATGTCTTTAGACACACTGCGCGCTACCGTCTGCCCGCCTTGCTGCTTTTCGTTGTTCCAGAAGTCCCACCAGTCAGTTCCTGCGGGCAGATAGACCGGCCATTCCGTTACTTCCGGCCGGGTGACGGGAGTTACCAGTATGGAACGTCCGAAAAGAAATTCCCCACCGACTTCGTAGGTATTCTTGTCCGTTGTGAAGTCCATCAGCAACGGGCGCATAAAAGTTCCGTCGTTATGAGACACATCCCAAGAGGTGCTGTATGTATAAGGCAGGAGGCGATAGCGCAACTTAATCATCTTCTCCTGGGCATCGAAGCACCAACTGCCGCGTTCTCCGAAGTTCCATATTTCGCGGGCTACTTCTGTGCCGTGCGAACGCATCATCGGGCAGAAGGCGCCGAACTGCATCCAACGTACGTACAGCTCCTGATACTTGGGGTTCTTGGCACCGCCGCCTTCATTCCAGCGTCCGGCAAAGAAGCCGCCTATGTCGCTGTTCCAGTTGGGGATACCCATCAAAGTGTAGTTCAGTGCGGCGGGAATCTGCTTTTCGAGCATCTCCCAGGTGGATGCCACGTCTCCGCTCCAAGTGTTGGACCCGTAGCGCTGCTGTCCGATGAAGCCCGAACGGGTGAGGATTACCACGCGCTTGTCCTTGTTTTGTGCTTTCTGGTGCGAAGCTATTCCGCTGTTGTGCATCAGCGAATAGGCATTCTTTACGCTCCGGTATGAACCCAAGTGGGTGGGCAGGTCGTAGTCCGATTCTTTCCGGTTGATGTGGTCGGGCTCGGTGGAGTCGAGCCACCAGCCGTCGTTGCCGATGTAGCTGAAAATGCCTTTATTCAGATATTTCCAGTAGATGTCCCTGGCTTCGGGGTTGTAGACATCGTAAGGGCGTGCGCCGCTTTGTGGAGGCCAGGTGTCGAAGTTGATAATCATGCCCTTGGCATCCAGCTCCTTGCGTTGCTCCGTCTTGGAACCGAATCCGGGCCATGCCACAATCATCAGCTTGGCATTCAGCCGGTGTATTTCGTCGGCCCATTTCTTGGGATTCGGGAAGCGTTCGGGGTCGAAACTGTGTGAATTCCATGCGCTGTCCGTGCGGTTGTATTCGGGCCAGTAGCGCCAGTCCTGAATCATGCAGTCAATGGGAATCTGTAGTTCGCGGTATTTCTTCAGTACGCTCAGGTTTTCTTCTTGCGTGTGATAGCGTTCTTTGCTTTGGAAGAATCCGTAGGCCCAGAGTGGAAGCATGGGCGAATGTCCCGTCAAGTCGCGCACTTGGGCTATGACACCATCGGAGTCCTTGCCGTACATGAAGTAATAGTCCGCACAGTGTCCCAGACTTTGGAAGGAGAGTTCCTGCGGAGAGTCGGCAAACTCGGAGATGGAATAGTTGTCCCAATATACGGCATAGCCTTTCACGGGCGACATGAAGTAGGGAGAATAGGTGAACATGTTCTCGTTCTGCATGTGGTGCATGGAGTTGCGGCGGTTGAACTTGCCGTCCATCACTTGCCCCACTCCGTAGATCGGTTCGTCTTTTTCCAGCAGGAAAGCACTTCTTACCTGATAGGAGGGTGTGCCGGCATCATCTTTCCCGGCAAAGGAGGTGCCGTAGTCTTTGTCTTTCAAGAGTTCCTTGCCTCCGGCTGTATAGAAACTGATGCCTCCGGTGGAGGGGTTGACAATAACTTTCAACGAGGATGACTTTAATGTGGCTTGTCCTTGTTCCTGAGAAATCTCCACTTTCATACGCTCCGGCGACTTGATGACTACCAGACTCTCCTTATCGTAAGGTTTCCCTTCGGGAGTTTTGTAAACCCGGACAATGGTAGGCGAATAGAACTCTACGCTGATGTCCATTCCTTGTGTGTTGCACTTGATGCCCTGGGATGTTTGTTGCACATTCTGCGCCTCGCATACGGTTGCAAACAGTGTTGCACAAGTCAGCACGAGGCCGACTTTCTTACTAAGATTTATTTTCATGGTTATTTGAAATTTATGTTGCAAAAGTAGTCCACAAAGCTCCAAATGCGGCAATAGCCATGTTGAAACGGATAACACTCAGGTTGATTTCTTCATTTTCTCGGCGTATTCGGAGGGACGGCATCCATACATTTCCTGGAAACACTTACTTAAATAACTGGAACTGCTGAAGCCGGTACATTCTGCAATTTCGGCAATGCTGAGTTTGCCTTCCAGAATCAGTTGGGCTGCCCGTTGCAAACGGATATTACGGATGAACAAACTCGGAGACTGATCGAGTATGCCTACCAACTTCCGGTAAAGTCCGGTGCGTTCCATGCACAAATCGCGGCTCAACTGTTCTACGGAATACCCGGGCACATGTATATTCTTTTCTACTAATCCGATGGCTCTTGTCAGGAAAACGGATTCTGCTGTATCTTGTTTATACTCATTTGGCAGAGCTTCTTCGCAGGCATGGGAGGTTTTCTCTTCTGCGTGTTTTTTCTGTTCGGCCTCATATTGGTTACACTGTTCTATCAGGTTGCGGATGCGGAGCAGCAGGATTTCTTCTTTATGGCGTCGCTCCAGCTCTCTTTTAGTACGGTACACGTATAGACGGATACCTGCCACGATTGTTGCCAGTGTCAGCATCAGATAGGTGGCGTATGCAATATTGGTTTTCCACCAGGGAGCGTGGACAGTGAGTTCTATTCGGGTCATTTGTCTGTCATTCCAATGGCTTGCGTCACCCGAATCCATGACTTTGAAGGTATAGTTTCCTGGAGGAAGGTTGGTGTAAGGTGCCCGGAGAATACCATTGTTCTGTCTGGTGTCGGTGGCATAAACCCATTGTCCGTCGATGCCTTCCAATTGGTAGCGGTAGTAAGTGTGCGTGCGGTCGAAGTAGTTTAAGGCAGAGCATTCAAATGTGATGAAGTTCTGGTTATAGTTCAATTCAATTTTCCGGGTGTAGGGAGCTGCCTGGGGCAAAATCATCCGGTTTTCGTAGATTTTGTTTGGGGCTATTCTTTCACCGTGCACATAGAAGGCTGTGAAAACGGGCGGGTAGGGCAGTTCCGGGGAGAGGGACTTAGGATTAGGACAGAAGATATCGCAACTGCCGTTGTCTCCGAAATAGAGTGTTCCGTCATGTGACACGAAGGCTGCTCCGGAACTGTATTCTCCTTGCAGTTCTTTGGGAAGGGCGGATGCTTCTATCGGCACGAGTTTCCGTTTGCTGTCTGCCTGAATGTCCAGCAGGTAAACGGCAGAGTGGTCTTTTACGAATATATTGCCGTTTCTGTCTTCGGCAAAGCTGGAGGCCGCCGTGTTTTCTTCAAGGGATATAGGGAAATACTTTGGGGCTATATGAATCCGTTTATACTTGGCGGGATGATAATACAGCAATCCTCTATTGAACATTCCGAGCCATAGGGCTCCTTGCCGGTCTTGGAAAATCGTGCTGATTTCTGTGGCAATAATATTTCCCTTTTGAGTCCTCAGGGCAGGCAGGTATTGCTGCGTTCCTTGTGCGAGGTCGATGATCCAAAATCCACGGATACAACTGATATAAGCTTTGTTGTCCGCAGAAATCATCAAGGTGTTGAGGGTATAGTCCTTTTCTAATATTTTTGTCCACGTCCGCTTGTGGAGATCAAAATAGAAAAAGCCTCCTTTAGAGCCGTTCCGCAGCTGGTAGAATCCGTCCTTTCCTCTGAGGATGAGTGAGGTGTTTTGGAACTTCTCCCGATCGTTGTCGGGATATGCGGCAATGGCGTATAGTTGTTTTCCGGTGGCTATATGGTAGCAAACAATGTTTCCGGTATCGTAAAACAAATACAGGAATTCATTGTCTGCTGTAAGGTCTTGTATGGTTCCCGGGCAATCGGGCAGTTTCATGCGGAAGGAAAGTTCTTGTTGCATGATTTCTCCGGAAGTTATTAACCAAATGTATCCCTGATAATCTACAAACAAGTCTTCTACCGGCTTTTGTACACCGCTGTTTTGAAAAAAAGAACCTAAGTCCGTGATGTATTTCTCCTTATGGAGGTTGATGCACATCAGCCGTTGGAAGTCTTTAATCCACAAAAGAGAATCTCCACTTAGATAAATATGGAAGTGTCCTTTGTATTGATTCAGTGGATATACGCCATTGGGAGTATAGGGAAGGGAGGTGAAGCGTGCTCCATCATATAAATTAACGCTCTCGGTGGTGGTAAATGTCATTCTTCCGTCCGGTAGCTGAAGTATATAGCGTATCTGATTGTCACTCAACCCTTGCGATGTGTCGATGGATGTAAATAGAAAGTCATTGGCACATAAGGGTAATGCCAGCTTGAGGCATAAGGCCAGAAGCAGCTTGAACGGGATGTGTTTCTGTTTCTTCATATAGGGCTTTAATTTTTTACAAAGAAAGCCATTCCCGGATAAATAAGTGCATTCAGACGGTATTTTGTTACGCAGATTGTTTGGCTGCTTTTCGATATTACTTCGTGAACGTCACTCCCTCCACATGTTCCCCTATCGAGAAGCGTGCCATGTCTCCCGTCTTGTACCAACCGGGCTTGCCGGGCATGTCGTCCGAGATAACGGTTCCGTTTATCCGCAGATTTTCGAAACGGATATTCTTTACTTTCCGTTCCTGGTCATATCCGGCGATGAGGGATAGTTCGGCGTTCTTTCCGGTGTAGGTGATGTCTTTGAACAAGATATTTTCAATTCCTCTGCCCGGAGCTTTGCAATATTTCTTATTGAAGAAGATGCGCAGGTTTACCAGCTGTCCTTGGCGGAAGTTTTCGATGCGGATGTTCTCGAAACGCACGTTGCGGATGAGGTTGTTGTCTCCGGCGTTGATGGCGAGGCAACCTTGGTAGTCAACCTGCATTTCCCGATGGTCCAGTATGTCGATGTTGAGGTAGTTCAGGTTCTCTATCGTGTCGGGATACTCCACATTGCCATGAAGACCGATAAAGATGGGATGGGCTACATCTGCCCAAAGTGTGGAGTTTTGCATGGTGATGTTTCGGCATCCGCCGGTGTAACCCTTGCGGGTGGCGTAAACGGTGGTGCAATCGTCGGAGTTGCGGCAGAATACACCATCGAAGAGTACATTGTTGCTGGCGAAGACATTCATCCCGTCTCCCCAGCCGTAAGAACTGATGGCCTTTACGTTGCGTATGGTCACGCTGTCCGAACCACCGGTGGGGCATTGAGTGGTGATGAGCCCTTCTACAGATATGTTCCTAGAATTACCGATGTGAATTCCTTCGCCACGTTCTTGGGGATGAACGATGCCGCGACCCAGTATCTTTGCATCGCGGACATTGAAAGCACGGATGCAGCCTCTTACTACAGCGCCACCCGCCACATAGACCGTCTTGCCCGAAGGTACGTTCAGTGTGTCACCCGGCAGTTGATGTATGCCCGGACCAAAATAGATCAGGTTACGGTCTTTTTTCAGTTTCTTCGGGTTCATGCCCGGCTTTAGCGGATTGTTCGGGTCTATCGGGTTGGCAAAAAGATGCAGGTTGTGGAAGATGTCTCCGTTTACCTCTATCGATAAGTTGCGCGGGCGGTCGAGTTTGAAAGTCAGGATATTGCCGTTGATTTGAGGAGTGATTTCGTAAGACAGAGGGCGCACTCTGCCTGTTTGGATATCTCCTTTGTTGGATAGCACCGATATCTCGACTTCGCCTGCGAAATCGAAATATCCCATAGATGCCAGTTCCACGTGGTGACTGGCTCCTCTTACCTCATCTACTTTGACGGCGTAGGTATCTATTGTCTGCCATTCTTTTCCGGGCTGGCGCACCTTGACGGTAAAGTCGTTTTTCAACTCTGCACCTTCGGGGGAAGGATAGGTGACTAACTGGTTTTGTGCCCCAATGCTTTGCACACAAAGCCATAAAAGCGTTGCGATGGTTAATAATTTGTTTGGTTTCATAAATTCTGAAGTTTACGTTTGTCTTTATATGATACGTTTCGCATTATAAATACACTTAATGATAAAGCGTATTTTAATAGAAAGACATTTAGCAAGCTTCTTTTGAGTAGTTTCATGCTTTGGTTCGTATATTATAAAAAACAAAGAAAGTATGAGATGTAAGACCGTCATTATTGCAGCGATGTGTTTAGGGATATCCGGCACTTTGCCTGCACAATCCATTTACCCCGGACAACATGCGGGGAAAATGCAGCAAGAAACCGTTGTTCCGCTTCGGGCGGAAAGTTTTGACCTGAAGGATGTTCATTTGCTGCCCAGCCGTTTTCGCGAGAATATGATGCGTGATTCTGCTTGGATGGCCTCTATTGATGTAACCCGCTTGCTGCACAGTTTCTATACCAACGCAGGGGTGTTTGCCGGGCGCGAAGGTGGTTATATGACTGTGAAGAAGTTGGGAGGCTGGGAATCTTTGGATTGTGAGTTGCGTGGGCATACCACGGGACATTTGCTGTCTGCGTACGGATTGATGTACGCGGCTACCGGCAGTGAACTGTTCAAGCTAAAGGGAGACAGCTTGGTGAATGGGTTGGCGGAAGTACAGAAGGCGCTCGGTAATGGCTATCTCAGTGCTTTCCCCGAAGAACTGATTAACCGGAATATCCGTGGAACCGGTGTCTGGGCTCCATGGTACACGCTGCATAAGCTTTATGCCGGTTTGATAGACCAATATCTTTATGCCGACAATGTACAGGCATTGAAGGTAGTGAAAAAGATGGGCGATTGGGCATATAATAAACTGAAACCGTTGAGTGAGGAAACCCGGCGCCGGATGATACGTAATGAGTTTGGAGGTATCAATGAAGCGTTTTATAATCTGTATGCAATAACCGGCAATGAAGATTATCATTGGTTGGCAGAATTTTTCTATCATAATGAAGTGATTGACCCGCTGAAAGAATTACGTGATGATTTGGGAACCAAGCATACCAATACGTTTATTCCGAAGGTGATTGCCGAAGCTCGTAATTATGAACTGACAAAAGATGAGACAAGCCGAAAGCTGACCGACTTCTTCTGGCATACTATGATTGCACAGCATACGTTTGCTCCAGGATGCAGCAGCGACAAGGAGCATTACTTTGATCCTCAGAAGATGTCTGAGCATCTTTCAGGATATACGGGAGAGACGTGCTGTACATATAATATGTTGAAACTGAGTCGTCACCTCTTTTGTTGGACGGGCGATGAGGCAGTTGCCGATTATTATGAACGTGCGCTTTATAATCATATCTTAGGACAGCAAGATCCGGAGTCGGGCATGGTCTGTTATTTTCTGCCTTTGCTCAACGGAGCGCATAAGGTATATAGTACAAAAGAAAACTCTTTCTGGTGTTGTGTCGGCAGCGGGTTTGAGAGCCATGCCAAGTATGGAGAGGCTATTTATTATCACGATGATAAAGGTATTTATGTCAATCTTTTCATCCCTTCGGAAGTGAACTGGAAAGAAAAAGGACTGATACTCCGGCAGGAAACTGCTTTCCCGGCCGAGGAGCTGACAGCAATGACGGTTAGTGTGAATCAGCCGATACTGACTACCGTTTATTTGCGTTACCCATCGTGGAGTGGGAAAGTGACGGTTCGCATAAACGGTAAGAAAGTATCCGTAAAGCAGAAACCGGGTTCTTATATTGCATTGACCCGCCGGTGGCAGGATGGTGATCGCATTGAAGCAACTTATCCGATGCAGGTACGCATAGAGACAATGCCTGATAATCCGAATAGAGGAGCTTTACTCTATGGTCCGTTGGTACTGGCTGGCGAACGAGGGACAGATGGAATGCAGGCTCCGGCACCTTTTTCCAATCCGGCACTGTATAATGACTATTACACCTATGACTATCACGTCCCGACAGGTTTGAGAACAACACTGCCCGTGGATGGAAAGTATTCGGAACGTGTATTGAAGCGCGTGGGTAAAGAACTGAAATTCACTACTTCACAAGGCGATGTTATTCGCCCACTCTATGATATGCATCGTCAACGGTACGTGGTGTATTGGGATTTGGTAGAGAAATAAACCTATATAGAGTCATGATGAAGAATATTTGTGCACTACTTTTTCTGTGTGTAGCTGGTTTATTGTTTACGTCATGTCGTTCTGCTGTTTCACAGCAGAACGCTTATGATTTTGCTCCTTTGGATTCTATCATCACCGGTTGGATGGATAAAGGGTATTATCCTGGAGGAGCTGTCTGCGTGGTACGTAATGACAGTGTACTCTTTACACAGTGTTATGGCGATTTTACGTCTGATACAAAGGTTTATGTAGCCTCCGCGGGTAAATGGGTGGCGGCTGCCACCATAGCTGCGGTTGTAGATCGGACTCCGCTATCATGGGACGATGTGGTGGAAAAATGGATACCTGAATTCAAGAATGACCCGAAGGGGAAAATTCCTCTGCGCTGTCTTCTCTCCCATACTTCCGGTGTACGTCCGTATTTACCGGAACCCCGTGTGGATAATTACAACCATCTGGATTCTGCTATGGTGGAGATTCTACCTTTGGATACGGCATTTACTTGCGGCACTCGTTTTGAATATGGAGGATTGGCCATGCAGATTGCCGGACGCATGGCGGAAAAGGCGGCAGGCAAGGAATTTGAGCAGTTGTTTCAAGAATTTATAGCACAGCCGTTGGGAATGAAGCATTCTCATTTTACACCGGTCAATATGGCTGGCGGTCATGCTCCGATGCTAGGAGGAGGACTGTGTACTACGTTGGATGATTATATCCGCTTCTTGGATCTGATTTTTCATGACGGAAGTTACGAGGGAAAAGAAATCCTAAAATCCGAGACAGTACGTGAGATGCAGGCCGATCAGGTTAAGACTGCAAAAGTCAATCCCGGTGAATATGTAGAACGGGGCTTGGGACAACATCATAATGGCATTTATGGTTTGGGGGAATGGCGTGAATTGGTAGATGAACGGACGGGAGAAGCTTATCAGATAAGTTCTCCCGGATGGGCAGGTGCCTATCCCTGGATTAATAAGCGGGATAGTGTTTACGGATTCTTTATTGCCCATGTGCAAGGAAAGTCGAATAGAGAGGATGGCTTCTCTTCCTTTTATGGCAGTCCGGTTATTTCGGCAACAGTTTCTGCAATCATAAAGAACAGTCGAACCCGGAATAAAGACAGCAAAAACCATAGAACAGAGCTTTTATATAATGGATACGTATGCTCTGTAAGAAGATAAATGATATAAAAATTGAGTAACAGTATGAAAAAGTTTGTTTTTTTGTTTTTGACTATTTGGTGTGTCTCTTTAAGTTTCGCCCAGCAGTACGCATCCTTCAAATCCGGAGAACTTTGGAAGGATGATAATGGAATACATATCAACGCACATGGCGGTGGTGTGTTGTTACATAAGAAAACGTATTACTGGTTCGGTGAGCATAAGGTGGAAGGTCGTATCGGAAACTCCGCCCAAGTTGGGGTGCATTGCTACTCTTCAACAGATCTCTATAATTGGAAAGATGCCGGTATTGTTTTGCAAGTGAGTGAGGATGTGTCCAGTGACATTGCCAAGGGCTGCATCTTGGAACGACCGAAAGTCATCTACAATAAAAAGACCAAGAAGTTTGTCATGTGGTTTCACCTTGAGCCGAAGGGTAAAGGATACGGGGGAGCTTTGGTAGGTATAGCACAGGCTGATAAGGTGACCGGTCCCTTTCATTTCATCCGCAGCACACGGGCTACTCCCAAAAGCTGGCCGGTGAATGTATTGGAGCTACATAAAAAAGCTGTATTGGAACAGTATAAGGAAGAGCGTTCCAATCTGGGACATGAGGAACATCCAGATTCTGTAAATACCTTGGGACGTGATTTTGAGAAAGGTCAACACTCACGTGATATGACACTTTTCGTAGATGATGATGGCAAGGCTTATCACATCTGCTCCTCGGAATCGAACAGTGTGATTCACATTGCTGAACTCACCGATGATTACTTGGACTATACAGGGAAGTATGTGCGTGCATTCGTAGGTCGTAAAATGGAGGCACCTGCCATTTTCAAGAGGGATGGTTTGTACTATTTCATGGGATCCGGTTGTACCGGATGGAGGCCAAATGCTGCTCGCTCGGCAGTAGCTCCTTCTATTTGGGGCCCCTGGACTGAACTGGGGAATCCATGTGTAGACGAGGGAAAGGAGACTACCTATCAGTCTCAAAGTACCTATATCCTGCCTGTGGCCGGAAAAAAGGATGCCTATATCTATATGGGTGATCGTTGGTGTCCGGACAATGCCATTGACGGTCGTTACATCTGGTTGCCGGTGGAGTTCAAGGATAACAGGTTCATCATTCATTGGCATGACGAGTGGGATCTCTCTTTCTTTGATAAATATCAGTAATGAACGTGTGCAGTATCTGAGTAAAATTTGCCTCTGAATTTACGGAGGTTCGTAACTAACTTTCCTTTGCGGATGAAAAGTTAGTTACGAGAAATTTGTATCTGTTTATCGGATATAAAACGTCTGCCTTACCGGCTCCGCAGTCTGTACCTGTGGAGCCGACTTCCGTCCATATTGCCATGCTATAACTGTGACCTTCACCGGATAAGTTGCTTTAGGAGGTATCGGAGTCAATATCAGCCGGGTGCCATCTACATACGCCGGACCGGATTCCACATAAAAACCGACAGGCAAACCGCTGTTCGAAACGGCTTGCAAGGGGATGGAGCGGACGCCGCGTTTTACGTCGGGCAGTTTGGTAAAGCTGATTTGTTGCGACGAACCTTCGGTGTTTCGAACCGGGATGGTAATCTGCGCCTGTTGAACCGCGGGTTTATATTCTTTGTCTCCGGGATGGGTAATTGCAAACACGATATCTGCTTTGGATTCCGTCCATAAGGTTCCCCGGTTCCACGCTACCCGGAACGTTTCAGAATCTGCCAGAACAGCCGGGCCGGTAATCATTTGAAGTGCCGGCTGTATGCCTTCTGCATGGCCGATAGAAGTACCTACCGGTAAATCCGTCCAATTGGAAAGACGGGGGCTCTCTCCGGGAACCGTGTCCAGGAAAACGGGTGTCAACCGGAATGTAATGCCATCTTCCTGAGGCTGGAAAGCAGGATGAACTTGCAGGTGGGAGTTTTGCTGGATGACTGTTTTGCCCTCCTGTGCCACGCTCACCAATTGCGGCTTCAGGTTGCGATAGCGTGATTGGTATGCCGAAGTAGCCTCGACCATTTCGCGGTCGAAGAACCAGAATGCTTGTGCCGGATCTCCTTTGTATTGATTGACCGGTGCCGGTTTGCAAGACGGTTGTTCGTTCTTTTTCCATCGTTCCATCAGCCAGCCCGTCTTGGTGGGATCTACACGCCCGTATTGCATTGCTTTCTTTATATAAAGCGCTATGTATTCCGCCTTTCCGGGAGTGTAGGCAAAGTGCCCTTCGGCAGGACAAGCCAGCATGCTGAGCGGTAGCAGAGGATGTTCTTTGCGCTCTTTCAGTCCCTCGTTGCTCCACGTATGTGCAGCTTCGTATTCGCCCATCGTTTCCAGGCAGGGGATGTTATTGATATTCCGGTTTCCCCAGATATCCTTGCACAGCCACTGGTCGCGATGATAAGGCCACTGGCCACTGACGGAAATGCATGCCAGTGTGCGCTCGGGCTGGTAGGCTGCAAGATAATAAGGCCAGCTGGCTGCTGCGGAATGTCCGATAGCAATCAGGGGAGCTGTTGCCAGTTCTTTGTAGCCTGATTCGCGGGCCAGGTCAGCCAGAAGACCGTCCAAGGTTTCCCAAGCTCGGTCGGTGAAGTCGAATCCCAGGTCGAAAGACGGGCATACCCATATCTGGGCTACATCTAATTGGGCCATGCGCCGGCGGAAGGCAGCATCTTCCAGGATAGAAATCTCTTCCATGTTGTGCTGTGCCACCAGGATTGCTTTTATTTGCTTGCATTTCTCCGGAATCCATAGATAGGCGCGTACGTCCGGATGCTTGGGCCGGGTGCTGAAGTTGCGTACTTGTACGGACCATTGCCAGATGCCGGTCTGTCCGAGTGTCGACAAGGAGAAAAATCCTAAAAATATCCCTACTAAAAATACATGTCTCATATTCATCTTCGTCTTTGTTTTTAGTATAAAGACGAACAAAAATAAGGAAACACTCAATATAAAGAATGAATAATTACCGGATAAAATGAGTAAAGGGCTATCTTTGTGCGTAATATAAAGTATGATAAATAAAACTAAGATGGTATGAATAAACACATTTTATGGACAGTAGCTTCGCTCTTGTTCTGCACACAAGCCACCGGTGCCATGCAAGACGGTATCTATCACAAAGGTTGGATTGACTTCAACAAGAACGGGAAAATGGATATTTACGAAGATCCCGGCGCTCCCCTGGAAGACAGAGTGCAAGACCTGCTCTCGCAAATGACGCTGGAAGAAAAGACTTGCCAGATGGCCACTCTATACGGCTCGGGACGTGTCCTGAAGGATGCATTGCCGCAAGACAGCTGGAAAACGGAAGTCTGGAAGGACGGGATAGGCAATATCGATGAAGAGCATAACGGACTGGGGAGCTTCAAATCCGAATACTCTTTCCCCTACACCAGGCATGTGGAGGCCAAACACGCCATTCAGCGCTGGTTTGTAGAAGAAACGCGTCTGGGTATCCCCGTAGATTTTACCAATGAGGGCATCCGCGGACTGTGCCACGACCGCGCCACTTACTTCCCCGCACAATGCGGCCAGGGTGCTACCTGGAACAAGGAGCTGATAGCACGCATCGGAGAAGTGGAAGCCCGGGAGGCCGTGGCATTGGGGTATACTAATATCTATTCTCCCATCCTCGACATAGCCCAAGACCCGCGGTGGGGACGCTGCGTAGAAACCTACGGTGAAGATCCTTACCTGGTGGGGCAGTTGGGAAAGCAGATGATAAACAGCTTGCAGAAGCATAACCTGGTAGCTACCCCGAAGCATTTTGCCGTCTATAGCATCCCTGTAGGCGGACGGGATGGAAAGACGCGTACCGATCCGCATGTGGCTCCGCGGGAGATGCGCACGCTTTACATCGAGCCTTTCCGGGTAGCGTTTCAGGAGGCGGGAGCGCTGGGGGTGATGAGCTCGTACAACGACTACGACGGCGAACCGATCACCGGAAGTTATCATTTCCTGACCGAGATATTGCGCCAGGAATGGGGATTCAAGGGATATGTGGTTTCGGACAGCGAAGCCGTGGAATTCATCTCGAATAAGCATAAAGTGGCGGATAGCTACGAAGACGGCATAGCGCAGGCTGTGAATGCGGGGCTGAACGTCCGTACCCACTTTACGCCTCCTGCCGATTACGTTCTGCCGTTGCGCAAAGCCGTGGCCGATGGAAAGATTTCTCCTGAAACGATTGATAAGCGGGTGGCCGAGATTCTCCGTGTCAAGTTCTGGCTGGGATTGTTTGACAAGCCGTATCGCGGAGACGGAAAGCAGGCCGAGCAGATTGTACACAGCAAAGAACATCAGGCGGTTTCTCTGGAAGCCGCGCGGCAGTCACTGGTGCTGCTGAAAAATGAGAACAAGGTTCTTCCCCTTTCCAAATCGGTTCGTTCGGTGGCCGTTATTGGTCCGAACGCTGATGAACACGATCAGCTGATTTGCCGCTACGGCCCGGCCAATGCGCCCATCAAGACGGTGTATCGGGGCATTAAGGAGATGCTGCCCCAAGCTGAGGTGGTCTACAAGAAAGGTTGCGACATCGTAGATCCTCACTTTCCGGAAAGTGAACTCCTCGACTTCCCGAAGACGCAGGCCGAGGCGACGATGATGGAAGAAGCGGTGGAGGCTGCCAAGCAGGCGGAAGTGGTGGTCATGGTGCTGGGAGGTAACGAACTGACGGTGCGCGAAGACCGCTCGCGTACCAGTCTGGACCTTGCCGGGCGGCAAGAAGAGTTGCTAAAAGCCGTGTATGCCACCGGCAAACCGGTGGTACTGGTGCTGATGGACGGGCGGGCTGCTTCCATCAACTATGCGGCGGCGACTGTTCCTGCCATCCTGCATGCCTGGTTTCCGGGAGAATTCTGCGGGCAGGCGGTGGCCGAGGCTTTGTTTGGCGATTATAATCCGGGAGGAAGGCTGGCTGTGACTTTCCCGAAGTCGGTAGGGCAGATACCGTTTGCTTTTCCTTTCAAGCCGGGCTCGGACGAGAGTTCGGAGACTTCGGTATACGGGGCTTTGTTCCCCTTCGGATATGGTCTGAGCTATACGACTTTTGCGTATAGTGATCTGGCGATCTCTCCGTTGCAGCAAGGAGTGCAGGGCGAAATCAATGTAAGCTGCAAGGTGAAGAATACGGGAACGGTGCGGGGCGACGAGGTGGTGCAACTCTATCTGCGCGATGAAGTGAGTAGTGTGACGACCTACACCAAGGTGCTGCGGGGCTTCGAGCGCATCAGCCTGCAGCCGGGCGAGGAGCAGACGGTGCATTTCAAGCTGCGTCCGCAGGACCTGGGCTTGTGGGACAAGAATATGAACTTCTGTGTGGAACCGGGGAACTTCAAAGTGATGATTGGCGCTTCTTCTGCCGACATCAGGCTGGAGGGGGAGTTTGAGATTGTGGCTTCTCACACCTGAAAATATTAAGTCTCATTCTGTCATTCATAGCGAAGCGAAGGATCTACTCTCTTTATGTAAAGAGAAGAGATTCTTCGCTTCGCTATGAATGACAGAGAAATCTATTTAACGGGGAGGCAGTGCTTCCACTCCCCATCGCTTGTTCGGTTTCGCTCCCATCTTCAGTTCCAGTCTGCCGCCTTTGGCAAAGTCTTCGTGATAGAACCAGCACTTGTTCCATTTCTGCCCGTTCAGGGTGGCGCTTTGGATGTACATGTTCTTCTGGGAGTTGCCTTTGGTCACTATCTCGAACGTGCGGCCCGGATAGTAGCGGTTGTCCAGCCGAATCGTCACTTTGTCGAAGAGGGGAGAGGTGATTTCATAGTATGGCTTCTCGGCGCAGCCACCGTCCACTTCGAACAGTCCGATGGCCATCAGAACGCCCAAGGCGCCCATCTGTCCCTGGTCTTCGTCATCCCGATAGCCGCCGTAGGGGGTGATGTCGCTATAGGCTGCTTTCACTTTGCGCACCCACTTCTGCGTGAGCCACGGTGCTCCGGCGTGGCTGAACAAGTGGGCCATGCCTGTTCCGGGCTGGTTGCCATAGTCTGTCCAGTTGCCCTCTTTGGTGGCGTTGGAGCGGAAGAAGCCATACGGCTGGCTCTTCTCGAAGTTTGAATTCAGTTTTTCGATGTATTTCTTCGCACCGCCGTAAAGCTCAATCAGCCCTGCCATATCGTGGGGGACGTAGTGCGAGTAGATGGCAGAATTGCTTTCGCAGAAGCCGTCTTTCTCGGTCAGTTCCAAAGGGTCGAAGCCGGGCAGCCAGTCTCCGTCTACCCCGCGGGGCTGCATATATCCGCTTTGTGGATTCCAGATGTTGCGATAGTTCTTGGAGCGCTTCATGAAGAAATTGTAGTCTTGCTGCTTATCCATGTTTTTGGCCATCTGCGCCAAGCACCAGTCTTGGTAGGCGTACTCCAACGTCATGGAGGCTCCGGTGGTGTGCATACCCTCGGTGTCGGTACGTCCGTCGGGCACGTAGCCGCGTTCTTCATAGAATGCCATTCCGCCCGACCGGGCTGCCTTGCTGTGCTCGTAGCCGGCATGGTCGCGGATGCCTCCCACGAAGGCATTCTTGCGCAGACCTTCGTAAGCCAGCTCAGCGTTGTAGTTGCGTATCCCCTTGTTGTAGGCGGCTGCAAAGAAAGATGCGGCCGGATCGCCAATCATCACGTAGGTATAATTGCCGCCGGAAGGTCCGCGGGGAATCAAACCTCCGTTCTGATACATATCGACCATCGTATTGCAAAAGTCATCCATCACTTCGGGATAGGCCATCGACCATAGGATGTCCAGCGACCAATGGCTGCCCCACCAGGCATCGAAGTTATGATGGCGGTACAGAGGCTTTCCGTCCTTGCCTGCCGGAATCTGCTTTATGCGCGGATAGTCGGTGGTCATGTCCATGTAATGTCCGTCGGCATCGCTGACGACCCGGCGCCCCAATAGCGCGTGCCACAGATCGGTGTACATTTTTATCTGCTGTTCTTTCGTTCCACCTTCTACATCAATTCGTCCCAGCCAGTCGTTCCATTCCTCGAAAGACGTCTGCTTCACTTGCTCGAAGTCCCAGCCGGTCAGTTCTGCCAGCATGTTTTTGCGCGCCTGCTCCACGCTGACGTAGGAAATGGCGACTTTCAGCATGACGGCTTCGCCGGCTTCCGTCTCGAACTGTACTGCCATACCGGCATCTTTGCCCGATATGCGTTCGGGATTGCTGTTGCGCTCTATCTTTCCTTCGCGCCAGGTTATGATCTTGTCCACCGGTTTGCTCAGTTGGGCATAGAAGTAGACGGGAGTGTCCTTGGGGCGCCGTCCGGTGCGTTCCATAATCTCCCAGCCGGCAATCTCGGTATCGCTCACCTTCCATACTTCGGAGTAGGCGGTGGGGCCGTGTGCCAGGAAGGCGCCTGTGTCAAACAGAATGTAGCTTTCGTCACTCTTCGGGAAGGTATAACGGTGGAAACCGACGCGCATCGTAGAGGTCAGCTCGGCCGTAATATCATAATCGGTAAGCTTTACTTTATGATAGCCCGGCTTGGCTATTTCTCCTTCGTGAGTAAACTTGGAGCGGTACGTGTCCATGCCTTGATGACCTTTGAACTCGCCCACAGTCGGCATCACTGCCACGCCGGACATCTGCCAGTTATGGATGTGGCTGAAGCAGCGTATGTACTCCGAGCCGTACAGATATCCCGAGCCCCATGAGTGTTCCGTATCCGTATCGGGACTCAGGCTTACCATGCCGAAGGGCCGGCATGCAGAACTGAAGAAGAACCAGCGGGATCGATGGGAATCGACGAAGGGATTCACCAGATCGACGTAGTTCTTGCTCTTGCTTTGCTGGATGCTTCGCATCTGGGCGCCGGCTTCCGTACAGACGAGTAAAAACAGCAGGAGTATTCCTGCTGCTTTTTTACATTGGTTTTGCTTCATCATAGCTTCTGCTTTTTATATGTTTTCAAAGACCTGTCTTTTGTCGTTTCGGGCACCAGGCGGATGGCCGAACCTCCCGAAGCTCTCAGGTTGAAGTTCAGTATGCTTCCGGCATTGACGCGGTATTTGGAAACTTTGACTTTGGTCCGTGTAGGAATGGACTTGTCGCCATCTGTATAGATTTCGGCTACATACTCCTTCCCGGCAGGCAAGAAGCTCAAATCTACGGATAATGCACGTGCATCATTGTTCGTAATGGAACCGACGAACCATTCATCGCCCTTTCGCCGCGCTACGGTAATAAACTCGCCGACTTCACCTTGCAGGACTTTGGTGTCGTCCCAGGTCGTATAAACGTCATCGAAGAATTTCAGTTCCGGTTCATCCTGCGAGTCGGACGGTTTGTCATACCAGTACATGTATTGCAACGGACTGTAATAAACGGCTGCCAATGCCAACTGGTGGGCGGGAGTGGTCTGGATGGACTTTGAACGGGGAACTCCATAACTATCTTTCTCTGTATTCAATCGCCCGAAGTCCTGACGGTAGTAGCAGATGGTATAATCTGCTGCTCCGGCCACATAGCGGGTGAAAGGAAGGGTAACGTTGTGGGTTGCATCCGGAAATTCTTCGTTGCCACGGATACCTTCCTGGGTCATCAGGTTAGGATAGGTACGGCTGAAACCCGTAGGGCGGTACTCATCGTGTATGTCGACCATCAGACCGTACTCGGCACATTTCATGACTGCTTCGTGCATCCATTTAGTCCACACTTGCGATCCTACTTGTACGAAACCGAATTTCAGTCCGGCTATTCCCCAGGATTTATACAATGGGAGAATCTCGTCCAATTGCTGTTGCAGAGCCCGTTGATTGACATAGAGGATTACTCCGATGCCATGTTGTTTGGCATAAGCTACTACTTCTTTCAAGTTCAGTGCGTTGCTGTTCTGGTTTCGATGCGGATCAATGGTTACTGTGGTTGCATCGGAGGCTTTGTCATTTTCGGGACCATACCAACCGCTATCGAAATGAATGTATTGCAGGTTGCGTTTCACGGCAAAGTCGACCAATGCTTTAGCTCCTTCTGTGGTCAGCGTCACTTCACGCATCACCTTTCCGGGTTTAATCCAGGAAGTATCTTTGACGCGGCAAGGAGGATTCAGGTTCAGGAGGATGTCGTTATGTTCCAATATTTGTCCCGGTTTGTTGGCACACATGATTACTCTCCACGGAGTGGAATAGGGGGCGATGTCTTCTACGGGGCCATACATTGCAGATACAATCGTATTCTTCTTGGCAGATGATACGTTGAACTTTGTCCGTACATAATCTACCACTTGTGCTTCGGCCAGGCATACGTAAGTCCCGTTGGATAATGTCAGTAACAGGGGACGGTCCGATTCTCCCGGCCAGTTCTCTAAGGGCAAGTACGAATAGGGAGTCTGGGCTCTTGGTGTGAAGTAGGCTTTAGTCCCTTCGGGCATTGCATATTCTGTGTATTCGTCTGTAATCTTCAGATACTGTCCGCCGGGAAAATGATAACGAAAGGCAATGCCTTCATTGTAGGCACGAACGTCAAGTACGATTTTATCGCGTGCATTCTGGCGGTTGACGACAACTTTCCATGCATTGAAACAATCTTTTATTTCGCTTCTTTCGCCATAGACCGGGTGCCAGATTGTGTCTTGTCGGCTGGTTGATACCGTCCCGATTTCGAGTCCGTCCCTCCACTTTGCATTTGCGTTAATTCCCAGTAGGGAGGGCTTTACCATCTGTTTGCCATCCCATTCCAGGGAATAGTGCAACTGACCACCATCATCGCTCAAGGTAAATTGATATTTGCCGTCGGGCGATGCCATCTTTACTTCTTTAGCCTGGATGCTTAAAGACAAGGCTATCCACAATATTCCTACAAACAATTTCTTCATGTCTTTTTATTTTAAGTATTGTATATGGTTTACGAAATTTCCTTTTTGAACCTTCGGGCTTCCGGCATTTATCTTATCGCCATAATAATTCACATTATCGAATACGATACCGGAAACATCATGTCTCTCATCAATGCCTTGAAGTATTACCACCCCTCTTTCCGCTTTACGGGGGCTTTCTTTACCGTAAGTCGTGACGTTACGGAAAGTTACGTTGTGAATATAAGGACCGTTAGAAGGGATTACGATAAATTCGCCATATCCGCAGCTTCCCGGTCCACGTCTTCCCGGTCCTGTCTTTATATGATTTGGACGGGGCTTTTCTATCGGACGGGTTCCGACTAATTGAAGTGCCGGAGTCAGTTTTACTAAGTTGTAAGGTAGCTCTCCGTTGATTCTGATATTCTCGAAACTAATATTTTCCATTGGCATCTCTCCCGTGGGATGTAACCAGAATATCTGTACCTGATTCCTGTCCGGGAAATGAATCACATCAATATTGCGTGCTGTGAAATTGCGGAATGCGGGGCAGCTGCTTTCTGTAGCCAGACGGAATACATTGGCAAAGTCAACCCAAAATACGCAATTCTCAACAAGTATATTCTCCACCGGTCTCGATTCTGTTTCTCCGCCGGCGCGGGTAGTACCTTTGGGAGAAACAGAATCATCGTCCGTACGGAAAAAACAATTCCGTATGGTGACATTGCTGGAGTTACAAGGATCTATTCCGTCATCGTTGCCTACACGAGAGCCTGCCAGACGGACATGGTCTATCAATACGCGGTCACAATTTTGTGGAACGATGGTCCAGTAGTAAGATCCTTTTATAATGATATCCTTCATTACAAAGTTATTGCAATTCTTGGCATTAATCATAAAGTCGGTGGGACCTGCATTATGTTCCCAGTCAGAACCATCCAATATTCCTCTACCGCAAATAGTTATATTATCTCCGGTTGCTTCTACACCAGCATTGACTACGGCGCCGCCTGCCAGATAAAGCGTTTGATTGCTTGTTAGCTTTATCAATCCATTTTCCGGGTTATGTTCGCCAGGGCCGAAATAAATAATATTCGGATCTTCTTTTGATGGAACATCGGTTTCCGGTTCATTACTGAATAGGATCAAAGGACTGTTGCAACCGTCCGGTTCGAATGAAATATCACAAGGTTTGCTTAACAGGAAAGTCGCTTCATCTTTGTCAATGGAGGGACAGATCGCATATCTATCGGGTAGTATGTTCAACTTACTCAGTGGAAATTTACTTTTTATCTTTACTGTTACTGTACCTGAAAAATCAAAATAGGCTATCGAATACTTTTTATCATGGTGCTGAGTTTTGGCTGTATATACAGGTATGGATATTCCATTCACCTCTACTACATAATCCGCTGACAGCGGTTCTCCTGCCGGTGCAGGGTAACTTATCACTTTAGCGCTAACAGTTAATACCGATAGCATAGCCAGCAAGAATACCGGTATCGTTTTGGGTGAAAATTTTTTCATGATATGTTTTATGGTTTTTCAAAGTTAATAAAATAATTGTTTTGATGCTTTCTTAAATAAAAAACGAATGAATGATTGACTTTACTCAAGCGCATAGTGGTAAAATCTGAAACAAAGAAGGCTATCTTGTACTCAAAGATAGCCTTCTTCAGTATGTATAACAGTCTTTTACCAGCCAGGATTATTACCTAGTTCTTGCCCATTGGATAAAGAGTTCAGCCATGATAGCGGAATGGGGCGAAGATAGAATTTCGTAGATCCTTCGATAAGTTGTGTTACGGCACCGCCACTTTCATTGGTGATGTCCCAGTTATAGGCACGTGCACGCGATACCAGTTTGCCGGTACGTTGCAAGTCGTTCCAACGGGAGCTTTCACCGAAGAGTTCCAATGCACGCTCATCCAAAATCATATCAATAGTCACCGTAGTGCCTTCGGGATATTGAAGTGCCCCCTGAGTTGCCTCTGCACGTTGGCGTATCTTATTCAGGTATTTCAGCGCATTGGTATTATCATTGTTCTTAAGCGCTGCTTCAGCTGCAATCAGGTAGGTTTCTGCCAAACGGAATAAGTAAGTGTCTCGTGTTCCTGTTTTTGAACCGTTTTCTGTAAAATAAGCATCACTGTCTTTAAATTTCCATACCGGCAGAAATGTACGGGTAGTTGGGTTGGTGTTGGGAGTTCCCATTTTCCAATAATCATTTCCTTCTCCTTCGGGAGAGAAGTCTTTCGGATCGCCTGTAGGATAGTTCAGGGTAACTGTAGAAGGTTTCAATTTATTGGCTGGCGGAGTGGCGCTATGAGCCGGCGTGGGAAACAGGATTGTTGCATCTCCCTTTTCGTATGTATCGGTAACGGATGCTGTAGCCTGCATCCAGTTTTTTCCGTTTTCCAGTCCATTGACGGAGGTGTCCGGATTACCGTTATAGTCGCTCATGAAGGTAACCTTGGCACGGCTATCCTTTTGCCAGTCGAAAAGCATGTAGGCAAACTTGGTAGGTACAAAACTACCGTCGTCATTGCCATAGTAATTATCTTTTGAACCACCGAGATATCCTTCACGATAGGGGAACATGAAATAAACGTTCAGTCCATTACCGCGTCCCGAAGTTTCATCTTTGCCCCATTGCACAGCAAAAAGAATCTCTTCGTTTGTTTCGTTCGACTGACGATGTACTTCGCCAAAATCATTCAGCAATTTATGATAAGGACTTGCAATATCAGCATCTCCTTCTATCAATCCCACTGCGTCCTTATAGGCATTTTGGAAATCGGTAGCTTCCGCGTAAGTCTGATATCCGCGAGTTAGGTATACCAATGATCTCAAATGCTTGGCAGCCGATGCGGAAGCACGTCCGTAACTGTTCCCGGTTTGTGATACCGGCAAAGTTTTGATAGCCTCTTCCAAGTCTGCTAAGATAGCTTCATAGATTTTGGGTGCCGGTACTCTTTCGGCTTCATATATGGGTTCGAGTATTTCTTTTTCCATCAGTGGAGCGTCACCCCAGTTGCGTACGATTTCAAAATTATACAAAGCTCGTAAGAATTTGGCTTCAGCTACACGTTGACGGCGAGTATCCTCATCTATTGCAGCATTTTCGGCACGACCTATTACTGCATTGGCACCTTTGATGCCTTCATACAATGACTTCCAAAAATTGAAATAGCTTCCGGTGCTGCTATTCAATTGAGACGTATACTGGTTTTGTGCATTTACCTGGTCGTAGCGGCTTTGTGTAATGATGTCGGTACCAAGCCATGTCAGGTTCAAATAATCTTTTGAATTATAAATAGATCTAAGTTGTGAATAAGCTCCATTCACCAATGTCTCAAATCCTTCTTTAGTAGGAAAGAGTTCCGAGGGAGTTTGTGACGACCAGTTCTTTTCATCAAGAAAATCAGAACAGGATGATATTCCACTACAAATGAGCAATGCTGCCATTCCTTTGATGAATATATTTTTTGTTTTCATAAATAGTCTTTTTATATAAGAATTGATACATTATTTAAAATGAAAGGTTTACACCAAACAACCAAGTGGCGGTCATCACCGAGTCATCTCCTACGGTTGATTCGGGATTTTCAGGATCAATGCCCACTACACCGGTGAATACAAACGGATTCTGTACCATAGCATATACTCTAAGCTTACTCAGCGGAGTACTTTTCAGCATTTTGTTACTGAAGGTATAGCCTAAATTGATGTAGCCCACTTTCAGATAATCCGCTTTCAGGTAGATGCGTGATGAATTGTTACGGTAAGCACCCTGATTACCAGGCTGTGCATACTCATTAGTCGGATTTTCGGGTGTCCAGTAATTGTGACGCAGATTCTTGAAGTTATCTTGCTTGTTCTCACCAATATAGCTTACAAAGAATTGGTTGCGGGCTGTAAGTCCTGTGCGGAAATACATCTGTACTGCCAAATCCCAGTTTTTGTAAGTAAATGTATTGGTCATGCCACCAGTCCAACTGGGAGTACGTTTTCCTACAATAGTCTGATCTTTATCGGCAGTGATGGTTCCATCTTTATCGAAGTCTTTTATCTTCCATTGGCCGGGTTTGGCGCCGTATTTCTTTGCCTCTTCTTCCTCGCCAAGTTGCCATACACCTTCACAGATGTAAGTCCAGTTGATGCGCACCGGTTCGCCAATGATATATTTGCTTGCAAAGTCTCCCATCTTTCCTTTCAGTTGAGGAGAGTAAGCTCCCAGGTCTTCTTTGAACTTCAGGTCGTGTATACGGTTTTTGTTATAGGCCAGATTGATATTGGTACTCCACTGGAAGTCGTGTGTCTTCAAGTTAATGGTGTTTAATACCATTTCAACACCGTTATTGCGGATGGTTGCCACATTATCTTTTACGGTGCTGTATCCAGTATGGATAGGTACACTTTTATTCATAATCATACCATCGGCAAAGCGGTCATAGTAATCAATGCTGGCACTGATGCGGCCATCCAAAAATCCCATATCTATACCTACATTATATTCTGTAGTCTTTTCCCAAGTAAGGTTCTGATTAGCCAGGCCTCCGGGCAGGAATCCCGATGCAACAGCATCACCAAACATGTATTGTGTACTCGAAAGTGTACCTAAAGAGAGATAAGGGTCGATATTGTCATTACCTGTCTTACCTACGCTCAGACGCAACTTCAGATTGCTTAACCAATCTGCATCGTTCAGGAATTCTTCTTGATTGATACGCCATGCCACAGCGGCAGCCGGGAAGAACGCCCACTTGTGTCCTTCGGCCAGACGGGAAGATCCATCGTAGCGTCCACTAAGTGTAACCAGATAACGGTCTTTGTAATTGTAGTTCAAACGTCCCGTATAAGACATTATTGTGGTTTGCTTATAATTTGAACGGTAACTGGTAGCTACGCCACTTCCTAGATTGTGCCATAACGATTTGAACGGCAGATCTTTTACTTCCAGATACAAGTCATCATAAGTTGTTTTCTGCATGGAGAAGATGCCTGTGAAGTCAAACTTATGGTCTTTTGCCACATCAAATTTGTAATTAGCAATGTTATCCCATGTGTAATCGATATTGAACATATCATTTTTGTATGCAGTGGGCTTTTGTGTTCCTTGCAAAGCCTTCGACCAGGTGTCTCTGAAACGTCCGGAAGTACGGGCGCGCAGATAGGGAGAAAAAACGGTTTTCAATGACAAGTTATTGATAGGGGTTACATCCAGATAGACATTTCCGAAGGCTTCTATACTTCTATGTTGTACGGTTACATTCTTCTGGGTGGTCAACGGATTGAAAATTCCGTTGGAAGAGAACTTCCATTGTTCACTACCATCTACCAAGCTCACGGGATGTTGTGTAGGACGTGCACGAAAAGCATCTTGGAGGATATCGTGATTTCCCATATCGTTATTATAATAGGTACCATATATGCTACCTCCGAAAGATACATATTTATTGGCTTTCACATCCAGTCCTGTACGGAAATTGTAACGCTCATATTTTTCTGGCTCAACCATACCGGTTTCACTATAATATGCTGCGCCGATAGTATATTTCACGTTCTCGGTACCTCCGGTGGCCGAAAGGCTATGACTGGTTTGTATCGGTGTCTTTGAAATGGCATCATACCAGTCAAAATAGTTGTGATCCTGCACAGCTTTTAGTTCTGACGGATCTGTGAATATCTGTTCGTCGGGCACATACTCATTGTTGTTTATGGCGCGGCGATATTCGCGAGCTAACTGGACATATTCGTCTCCGTTCATAAAGTCAGGCATGTGAATTGTTGTTTTAAATCCTACGTACCCATTATAATTGATGGTAGGCTTACCCGACGCACCACGTTTGGTAGTGATCATCACAACGCCATTGGTACCTCTTGAACCATAAATAGAAGCAGAAGAGGCATCTTTCAGCACATCGATCTTCTCAATATCTTCCGAACTGATGGTTGTAATATCCGCGCCTGCCACACCATCCACTACAATCAATGGAGAAGTACTGCCGCTCATTGTACTGATACCACGGATATTCATCGAATACCCTCCTCCCGGTTTGTTGTTATTTCGTACAATAGTCAGTCCTGGAACCTGTCCTTGCAGTGCGCTCATCACATTTTCCTTACCCGACTTGGTCAGTTCTTTATTATCGACAGAAGAGATGGAACCTGCCAAATCCGAGCGTTTCATTGTACCATAACCAACCACCACAACTTCGTCCAGTAATTCAGAATCTTCCTTCAAGGTTATTTTGAGATTGCGGTTGGTACCAATCGTAACTTCTTGGGTTTGATAGCCCACATATGAAATCTGGAGTTTGTGACTGGGGACAATATTTATGATAAATCCGCCGTCCACATCTGTAATAACCCCATTACTGGTGCCTTTTTCCATTACCGTAGCTCCAATAACTGGCTCTCCTTGAGCATCTACGACCTTACCGGTGATTTTGACCGAATTTTGTAATACCTCCTGAGTTACGGGAGATATGGTCATACTCTCTACTTCCTCTGCTGCCACTTTTCCTAATGGCAAACAAGATAATGCTAAAAGCATAAAGAATTTGTCTCTCTTATTCATAGCACACACTTTAAGTTTAACATAAATAAATTACATATATTTTTCGTTAGTACATTTCTATGATGCATAGATAAAACGGGTATAGACTTATATTCACTCAAACGAAAAAGAGTTTTTCTAAAAAGATTTTTAGGAACATAAGTAAGAATCAACATATTTGCGCAATGCATTACGCGCGATATACACCTGGTTCTCTACAGTCCGCACAGATAACCCCAATTTCTCACTGATTTCCGGATTGGAATATTCATTTTCGTATTTCATCAGGAAGATCTGTTTGCATTTATGGGGAAGGCTGTTTATCTGTTTCCCTACTATTATAAAGAATTCTTTTGTTAGCAGCACATTGTGCTCAGCGTCATTCCATGTTCTTTGGGAACCATCAGCGCTTACCTCTTCATAATGTTGCTCAATTTGCTTATGGCGGGTAAAGTCTATGCAGCGGTTATACACAGCTTTATATATATACTTCAAAACGGCTGCTTCAGATACAAAATAGTTATTCTGTTGCAGCATGTTGATAAACACGTCTTGCACAATATCTTCAACGTAGAAATTTCCTCCTACCGTCTTTTCTGCATAGCGAACTAAATAGCCGTAATACTTTTTATAAACGCTCTCTAAGGAGAACCTTTTTTCTGAATAATAATCAGTATTTATAGATGGTGTATTCATGATAGGATAAGATTAAAGGATGTGGTTATAAATTGGCTAATATAGAGCGTTTTTCCTGTAGCCTTTTAAAGCGGGTTAAAGCTTCAAGATAGTAGTAGTCGGCATATATAATAGATGCATCCACTTCTCCACCGTTCGGCATGTGGCCAACAGAGTGCAGCAGGAAAGCATCTTTCTTATTTCCGGCTTTGTAGGCTGGCGACGACAAGGCTTCAAGTATCTCTTTTGCTTTTTCATAATAATAATGTGAAGAATCACGATCGCTGACATAAGTTGAGAGTTCCAATAATGCCGAGGCTGTGATGGCAGCGGCTGAAGCATCTTTAGGTTCGGCCGGAGAGATTTCGGGAGCATCAAAGTCCCAATAGGGTATCAAGCTTTCAGGCAGTCGGGACAAATACACATCCGTTATTTTTTTTGCAAAATCCAAGAAACGCGCCTCTTTTGTTTCACGGTATGCCATCGTATAGCCATAGATGGCCCATGCTTGTCCGCGTGCCCACATGGAGTCGTCGCTTAGTCCTTGATGTGTTACTCCTTTTATGAAGTTTCCGGTGAGCGTATCATAAACGGCGACATGATAACAAGAGTAGTCCTTGCGGAAATGGTACTTCATTGTTGTGTCGGCATGTGAGCATGCAATGTCATAAAGATGGTGATCTCCGCCGTTGCGTGCTGCCCAGAAAAGAAGTTCCAGGTTCATCATATTGTCTATAATCGTATTATGAGGCCAATTCTCCTTTTTTACCATATTCGGCCATGAAAGAAGTGTGCCGACTTTAGGATTGAACAGAACAGCAAGGGAGTCGGCAGCACGCAGCAGTCCTTCCTTATATTCCATATTACCCGTCAGGCGATAGCCATTTCCTAAACTGCACATTGTGATGAATCCCACATCATGGCTTCTGGCTTTCTTATGTGTGGTAGGAAGAATCATTTGGGTATAATTCTCAGCTGCAGTTTTCCAGATACCGTCTTTGGTATTCTCGTATAGATACCACAGAATTCCGGGCCAGAACCCCGAAGTCCACGAGCCGGGATTGGTATAATGCCAGTTAATACTATCCGCATCTATTGAGTTGGGGATTTCTTTTTTAGTATCAGAAGGAATAACTGCCAGTGTACGCAGTGCCTGGGATTTGCAATAATCAATATTGGTATCTACTGAAAATCCTTCCGTTGGCTGTTTACATGCACTCCCTATTAAGCATAAGGAGGCAATTAAAAGAATGGTTTTGCTTTTCATGGTATAGCACTTTTTAATGAACAAATTGATTTCGACAATGGCAAAATTAGTAAGTTGAAGTTATTTTATGGCATTTCAAACGCTGAGATGAATGCCAACCTAAAGGGTGAAATGAAATTTGAATTAAAGTGCTGTTTTATAGATTATTATATGTGTGAGAAAAGAAGAGTACCAAAAAAATATGGTACTCTTTCGGAGGGTTATTTATCTAAAATGATCTCATGTTCCTTGATATATTCAGCCGGAGATTTGTCTTTAAGCTTTTTGAAAGAACGGAAAAATGATGTTCGTGAACTGAAGCCGCATTGTTCCGATAGAAAAGTTAAAGTGTACTTGGAAGCCGATTTGTCTTGTACGCGCAGAATGAATTCCTCTACACGATATTGGTTAATATAATCAGTAAAGTTAATCTTTAAATGTATATTTAGTACCTGAGACAAATCTCCTGCACTACATCCGATGGCATTCGCTACATCTTGCAGTTTCAAATCCGGATTCAGGTACATCTTATCCTTTTCCATGCATTCTGTCAATTTACGCTTTATGCGGAGTACGGCGTTTTCTTCTATTTTGGATTTCTGATACTTTTCTTTCTGTACTTCTTCCGGCTGTATCGCTTTCTCCTGCATACCTTTTTTCATCTTTTTGTATTTACCCAGCAGGATATAATAGCTATAAATAGAAAATGCACATGCAAAAATGCAAAGTATAATCATCCATAACGTGAATGAGAGTCCCCTTACAACTTCTATTTTCACTGACTTAACGGCATTGGGGTTGGATGCTGCTCTTACCTTAAAGATATAATCACCGGCGGGAAGGTTGGTATAAGAAACCTGGTTACTTGTCAATAGAGGTATCCACTCTTCATTGTATCCTTCCAGGCAATACTCATAAATATCTGTATTGGCAACAGCATAGTTCAGGGCTGAGAACGTAAATGCAATGTTGTTTTCATCGACAGGCAGGGAAATCTTTTCCATAAATGAAGGAGAGAGTGGCATTAAATCTTCTCCTGTCTGCAGTTTTCTGCCTGCAACGGTCACGGACGTGATGACCGGAGGTAATGAAACTGCTGACTCTTGATATTTAGACCGGGGAGTGTATTTTACCAATCCTTTCTCATTGCCCCACCAAATGGAGTTGTCTTCTGTAATCTGTACGGGACTGTTGAATATATATCCGGGAATACCGTCATAGAGTGAGAACGTTTTATGATAATCATCCTCGATATAGAGTAGTCCCCGCTGGGTGCTGAACCATAATCCTTCTTCATGCGGGTCTTCAATGATGCTCATGACGGAGTTGTTGGGCAGAAAATCATCTGCCGTGAAATGCTCAAATTTAGTAAAGTGCTCGTCTACTTTTACAACCCCTTCCTTGTCATCGCAAAACCACAAGTTCTTTTGTTTGTCTTCGTAAATATAGCGTATGCTTTTCGTAAACGGTTCTATATTATTGGGGAATATATTCGTTTTAAAGGTACCGGTCGACATATCGTATAAGAATACAGCCCCATTTGCTCCCAACCAAATGCGATCCTTAGAGTCGGCCTTCAACGTAAAGATGGAATTAATAGAGAGGGAGGAATTCTTATCATTATAGTTTATATACTTTCCGGTGGAACTGTCATATACGTACACTCCATTGGAACTTCCTATCCAGTATTTGCCGTCCTTGTCTCTTTCACACCCTACAAATGAATTCTGTTTAAAGCAGTCATCCGGCTTGAAAAAGGAAAGCTCCCCTGTTTCTGCATGAAGAAGATACATGCCACCCCCGTATGTACCTATCAGATAATTCTCTTCTAAGGGCTTGACTGATAAAATAATATCAGACCGTAATATGGATGATTTGCTGATGTAGTGCCTCACTATATTCTCTTTTTCGGAGATATAGTAAAGTCCGTCCCTGGTGCCGATAACCTTTCTTCCTTGTTTGCCGATCCAGAAAGCACGTACATTCAGGTTACGGGAGTCGAACTTAGAATCAAAAGAATATACGGAAAACACATCCCCGTGTGTTGGTGTGTAGCTCAAACCGCTCATATAAGTACCGACATAAATAATATCTTTATCCTTTAATAGGGAGTAAACGGCGTTTGAACAAATTGCGTTTTCTTGTATGGAGTGTTCGATAGATGAGATTTCCTGTCCGGTAGATGCCTTTATGATTTTGATGCCGCTTCCATTGGTTCCTACATATAAAGTATCGCCACTTGTCGGCATCAAGGTTTTAATGCACCCATTCCCGATGGGAGGGTAGGCAGAGAAAGCAGACTGCTCAATATCGAATTTCAACATCCCCTGATTGGGGGTACCTAAATAAATAGTCTTTTCTATTAAGGCCAGGCAGGTATAATAATCTATCCCTTTTCTGATGTTATTCTTGAATACTTGAGATTCTCCGGACGCTATATTATAATGAATCAATCCACCGTTGGAGGCAATCCAGACGTAATCTTCTTCTCCGTTTATAATGGCCATCAGGCTATTGGTAGCAGACAGTGCATTCGGATCGAGAAGGATTTTTCTGAAACGGTTGTTTTCCTCACGAAATAACCCTTGCGAAGTACCGACTAATAATCTCCCTTTTTTATCCACGAACACAGCCTTTACCAACATAGCCTTATTATCCAAAGCAATCGGTTCGGCAATTTCTAATTTCCGGTTGAATTTTACCAGACCTTGGTCTGTACCAATCCACAAGTTGATGGAATCGGTTTCTGCTATGGAGAATATCGTCCGTCCGGAAAACTGGGGGAAGTTGGTTACATTGACACCGTCAAAACGGTCAAGTCCGGTCTGTGTACCCAACCAGACAAAGCCTCGCGTATCTTTATATATAGCATTTATTGTATTATGGGATATTCCTTCTGATACGGTTACCGTACGAAAAGTGAGAGGAGTCCGGACAGAATAGAGAGACAGTGGTAATGCCGACATCATTGCTATCAGCAAGTAACGAATAGCATACCGGGTTGTTCCTTCTATATAGTAATATGTGCCCTTCATGAGTATCTAAAAATCAAATATTGCGTTCTACTTTGGCTAAGAAGTCCGACAAACTTAGTGATTTATTTAATAAAATGCATAGTTTTATGCGCTAAAACTTTATTTAATTCTATGAATGTATAATTGCATGGTGCCGTTTTTATAATTATGCTTAAAAACTGCATGTTGCTTTGAGTAAACCGACATGTAAATACGCTATACATATCAGTGTTAACGGCTATATGTATAAACCTTATTATTCGAAGAATATGATGAAAAAGATTATTTCCTTATTTTTTCTTTTCCTGTTTTATATGATAGATATAAACAGTCAGGAGTTTGTTCACCCGGGGTTACTGCATTCGGAATCTTCACTGGACAGGATTCGTGAGTTTGTCCGAAAGGAATCTCAACCAGCCTACGGCTCATTCAATATCATGCGGGGACTTCCTGAAGGAAAGGCCGATTACTGTGTGAAAGGGCCTTTTGAGACCATTAGCCGTGCCGGTAGATTTGGCTATACGAAAGATCCTTGTGAGCGCGATTTTAATGCTGCTTACTATAATGCCATTCTTTGGGTTATCACCGGGAAGCAGGCACATGCAGACAAAGCGATGGAAATAATCAGAGCGTATGCCGGCACACTGAAAAAAATAGAAGGACCGGATGACCCGCTATGTGCCGGCCTTCAAGGGGCTATGTTGGTAAATGCGGCCGAAGTTATGAGATATACCTATACTGCGGATAAATATGCAGCCGGATGGAATGCGGAAGATACACAAAAAGCAGAATCAATGTTCCGAAACGTATTCCAGCCTGTACTTACCACCTTCTATAAAACCAAACCGTATACCAATGGAAACTGGGGGATTGCTGTGACTAAAGCCCAAATGGCATTCGGCATATTCATGAACGACCGGAAATTATATGAAGATGCTGTTGAGTTCTTTATGAAAGGACATGATAATGGCACTCTTCCCAACTATGTTGCAGAATCCGGGCAGATTCAGGAAAGCGGGCGAGACCAGCAGCATGCCATGTTGGGACTGGGATGTCTGTCTGAAATAGCAGAAATGGCCTGGACGCAGGGACAGGATCTGTATAGTGCTTTGGATAACCGTCTGATGAAGGGGTATGAGTATCTGGCCAAGTCGAATTTGGGTTACGAGGTTCCTTTCTTTACCTGGAAGGATATTACCGGAAAATATTCCAACTGGACTACTTTAGGAGAGGAGGGCATGGGACGCTTTCGTGCTTTATTCGAGATTGCCTATAATCATTATGTAGAACGCAAGGGCTTGGAAATGCCGTACACGAAGATAGTGTTGGGTATGATACGCCCGGAAGGTCCCGGATTTACTTGCGATAATCCTGGCTTTGGCAGTCTGTTGTTTTATCTGGGGAAAGACCTGAATGCAGGGCAGAAACCCGGGCGGATTGATGAAGACCTTTCCCGCCATGAAGGTTGGACTTTTGCCGGTTGTTCGTACAAGTCTGTAGATAATGTGATGTCATTTGTCTCATCAGGCGTAAGCATGCAAAAGAAAAGAATCTCCTATCAGGCGGGCAGTTACCCGTATATTGCTGTAAAAGCTCCTCGAATTCCGGCTTCAATCAATAAAGACTGGCTGCAATTAAGTTACAGCGTTGCCAGTGCTCCTGAATTCTGGAAGCTGGATGCCGATAAGGCTCAAAAGGTAGGTGAAGATATTTATGTTTTTAAGGTTACCGATGCTTTGTCCAATAATGGGACGCGTTTTACGGAGAGACCGACAAATATCACATTAATCTTGAATTTCGGCAATGCGGGGAATGAACCGGTGGTCGTGGAATGGGTTCGCTCGTTTGAGAAGATTGAAGATATTGCATTTTAATTTCAGAAGAATACAAGTCTCTTTGAGTGTTTTGTTCTTTTCCTTCGTATTTATATAAGAGTCGTTGAAGATCTCTACAGGGCATTTTGAATGATTTCAGAAATCATTGCTCCAATGTTCTCTGAAATCATTGCTGCAATGATTTCTGAATTCATTGCTGCAATGATATATAGACTATTTATTACGAAATACAAATAAGAATAGACATGAAGAAAGTTGTATTCCTTTTAGGAACACTCATTTCCACCGTTTCTTTGATTGCAGGAAACACCAAGGAACTGAATTTGGCATCGCCCGATGGCGCGCACAAGGTGGTGTTCGGACAGAAACAAGTTGCACCGCAGGTGAACGAAGTGTATTACAGCGTCAGCTATAAAGGGCAACCGGTGATTGAAGAGTCCTGTGCCGGGCTCGACCTTGACAACCGGGTTTGGGAATTGGCACTTGCCCGCCACATCGAACAGACGGAATGCTGGATGGATAATATGGAAGCAGACTCAGTGGTTTGTCATGCTTCGGTAGATAGCATCCGGCATTTGTTTTATGGAGAACGCAATGCGGTGCGCGATGCTTATAATAGTGCGACGATGTATCTTTCGAAAAAAGACGGTTCCAACTATCGGCTGAATATCGAAGTACGTGCATACAATGAAGGCATTGCTTTCCGTTACTTCTTCCCCGAACATCCGCAAGCCATATTCCATAAAGTTGTGGCCGATTTGACTGAATATTCGTTCCCCGCAGGTACCATGGCGTGGACTGAACAATGGGCGCAGGCTCCCTTCGAGCGTCTTTCCATCAACGACATCAAGCATCCGGTGGAACGTGCCTTGACCGTAGAACTGCCCGACGGACATTGGGCAACCCTGGCCGATGCCGATGTGGATGACTGGTGCCTGACCAAATTTCAAGCTTCGGAAAAGAAGCCGAATACTTTGACCTCCGTCATGTACAGTCCTGTGGATATGGTGACTTATTATGCTACTCCCTGGAAGATTGTGATGGCTGCCGATAAGCCGGGTGAACTGTTGGAGCACAATGATATTATCGGAAACCTGAATCTTCCGTGCCAGATAACCGATGTTGCCGATTGGGTGAAGCCCGGCAAGATTATGCGCGAAACTACCATTACCACCGAAGGCGCTATTGCTACGATTGACTTCTGTGCAGCGCACAACATTCCTTATATGCTTTTCGACTGGCAGTGGTATATGCCTTGCACTTCGCACGATGGCGATGCTACTAAAGTTGTGGCCAAACTGGACATGCCGCGTGTAGTGGCCTATGGTAAGGAAAAAGGAGTTGGCGTTTGGCTGTATGTCAACCAGCATGCGTTGATGAAGCAGGCGCGTGAGCTTTTCCCGATATTACACCAATGGGGCATTGTGGGTGTCAAGTCCGGTTTTGTGCAGTATGCCAGTCACCGATGGGCCACCTGGCTGCACGATTTGGTTCGCTTGGCGGCAGAGAATCATCTGATGATGAATATTCACGATGAGTTCCGTCCGTCCGGTTTCAGCCGTACTTATCCGAACTTATTGACGCAGGAAGGCATTCGCGGGAACGAAGAATTTCCGGATGCCACACACAATACAATTTTGCCGTTTACCCGCATGATAAACGGTGCGGCAGATTATACAATCTGCTACTATGACAAGCGGTTGAAGACAACGCATGCCCATCAACTGGCGGCTTCGCTCATCTTCTACAGTCCTCTGCAAACCATCTTTTGGTATGACAAACCTTCTCTTTATCAGGGAGAACCGGAAATAGAATGGTTCGAGAACCTGCAAACAGTGTTCGACGATACGAAAGTGCTGGATGGTACACCCGGAAAGAACATAACCATGGCACGCCGTAAGGGGCAGGAGTGGTTCCTGGGTGCAATGACTAATAATGACGGTTCTAAAGAAGAGGTCTCTCTTTCTTTCCTCGATAGTGGTAAAACCTACCTCGCATCTGTCTATACGGATGGTGGTGACAAGGTGAAGACACGTACTCAAGTGGCATGCAACTACTTGTTGGTAGATGCTTCCATGACCCTAAAGTTCGATTTGAAGCCAAGCGGCGGTGCAGCTGTACGTTTTGTACCTGTAGATAAGGCGGAAACAAAGAAATATCAGAAATATAAAGGGAAAATATTATAAAGGCTTAGGTATAATTCTCTCTTTAAACGTATAAATGATGGAGTTATTCAATCGGGTACGTTTTCTGATGAGGTGATAAGATGTTTTCGGGATAATTTATTGAGGGATTTAATATCAGGTAGTATTATGGTGAGATTGTTTTTTATACTAATCATAGTCTTTGGCTTTTGCCGGGAGATACGGGGGCAATATGTTTCGGATGTATGGGTTGCCGACCGGCAGGACGGTACTTATATCAACCCCATTCTGCATGCAGATTATTCCGATCCTGATGTCTGCGCGGTTGGAGATGACTTCTACATGACGGCTTCCAGCTTCAACTGTACGCCGGGGTTGCCGATTCTTCATTCAAGGGATCTGGTGAACTGGCGGCTGGTGAATTATGCTTTGAAGAATCTTGTACCGGAGGATTTTTATGCAAAACCCCAACATGGCAAAGGAGTGTGGGCACCTTCCATCCGTCATCACAACGGTGAGTTTTACATTTACTGGGGAGACCCTGACTTTGGTATCTTCATGGTGAAGACCGCAGACCCGCTGGGTGAATGGGAAAAGCCCATACTGGTAAAAGCCGGGAAGGGAATGATAGACCCGACACCTTTGTGGGATGATGACGGAAAGGTATATCTGGTTCATGCCTGGGCAGGGAGTCGTGCTGCTTTCAACAGCGTTGTAACCGTATGTGAGATGAATGCTGAAGGTACAAAGGTCATCGCTGACCCGGTGCTTGTCTTTGATGGCAACGATGGGGTGAACCATACTATTGAAGGACCTAAATTCTATAAACGTAATGGGTATTACTATATATTGGCTCCGGCAGGTGGCGTCGTTACCGGCTGGCAATTGGTTCTTCGTTCCAGGAACGTATACGGTCCTTATGAGGCAAAAATGGTTATGGCGCAGGGAAAGACGGATATAAACGGCCCTCACCAGGGAGGTTGGGTCGAAACTAATTCGGGTGAATGCTGGTTTGTCCATTTTCAGGACAAGGCAATGTATGGCCGTGTCATTCATCTGAATCCGATGACATGGACTAACGATTGGCCCGTGATAGGTGAAGATAAGGATGGTGACGGTTGTGGAGAACCGGTGAAGCGGTATCGGAAACCGAATGTAGGGAAAACATATCCGGTTGAAACACCGGTGGAAAGCGATGAATTTAATTCCCGCCGACTGGGTCTGCAATGGGAATGGCATGCCAATTATCAGGATACCTTTGGCTTTACGTCCGATTTAGGTTATATGCGGGTGTATGGTCATCTCCTGTCCCGAGACTTTGTGAACTTCTGGGAAGTGCCGAATCTCTTGTTACAGAAGTTTCCGGCCGAAGCATTCACAGCAACCACCAGACTGAAAGTAGTGGCAAAGGCTGATGGACAGCAATCCGGCCTTATCGTGATGGGGTGGAATTATTGCTACCTGGGCGTAGAAAAAGAAGGCGATCACTTTGTGCTGAAGCAAGTGGTGTGCAAGGATGCCGAACGGAAGAATCAGGAAACAGTGGTTCGCCTGGCCGAACTTCCGTTGAGTCGAAAACTTGAAGCCGGATTGCATCCCAATTATGAAAGAGACATCTACCTGCAGGTGAAGGTTGGAAAGAATGGCATTTGCCGTTTCTATTACAGCCCGGATGGAAAGAAATATAAAGTTGCCGGAGAACCGTTTGTTGCCCGTCAGGGTAAATGGATAGGTGCCAAGGTAGGTTTGTTCAGCACTGCTCCGTTCAGTTCGGACAGAGGATGGGTAGATGCCGACTGGTTTCGCATAGGAAAATAAAAGTATATATTTATATGAAGACAAAAACTCTATTGGCAGGCTTAGGATTGTGCTTGCTTGCTGCTTGTTCTGTTTCGAAAGAAGAGTTTGATACAGACAAGGCTCTTGATTATTGCAACAGCCAGGTACACCGTACCTTGGAGGAGTTGAAGGGCAAGGACGGTAGTATTGATTACACCATGATGCCCCGTAACATCATGGACAGTCTTACCACCTGGCATTGCCGCAAGGCTACGAAGAATGAATGGTGTAGTGGCTTCTGGCCGGGGATTCTGTGGTATGACTACGAGTACACAGGCGATGAAACGGTCAAGGAAGAGGCTGAGAAGTTCACAGCTTCCCTGAAGTTCCTTTCCGAGACGCCTGCTTTTGACCATGACTTGGGATTTCTGGTCTTTTGCAGCTACGGAAACGGGTATCGGCTGACTCGGAACCCTGGGTACAAGCAGGTAATTCTGGATACGGCAGACTCTCTGGCAACCTTGTTCAGACCTCGTGTCGGTACTATTCTTTCATGGCCCAGAAATGTTGAGATGTTTGGTGGGCACAATACGATTATGGATAATCTGATTAATCTGGAAATGCTTTTCTGGGCAGCAAAGAATGGCGGTAACCCGTATCTGGCGGATATTGCCGTTTCGCATGCCGACAAGACTATGAAGTATCTGTTCCGTCCGGACTATACTTCCTATCATGTGGCGGTCTTTGATACGCTGACGGGTGATTTCATCCGGGGCTGTACTCATCAGGGATTTTCGGACAACAGTATGTGGGCTCGTGGGCAGTCGTGGGGTATCTACGGATATACTATGATCTATCGCGAGACAAAAGATGCTCGTTATCTGGACTTTGCTCAAAAAGTGGCGGATGTGTATCTGAGGAACCTTCCTGAAGACTATGTGCCGTATTGGGACTTCAATGATCCTTCCATCCCGAATGCGCCGCGTGATGCTTCGGCGGCTGCTGTGGTAGCTTCTGCTCTATTGGAGCTTTCCACTTACCTGCCGGCTGAGAAGGCGCCGAAATATAAGGAGGCTGCCGTAAAGATGCTGAAAAGCCTGAGTTCTGACAAGTATCGAAGCGGTAAGTCGAAGCCATCGTTTCTGCTGCATTCTACCGGACACTGGCCTGCGGGCTCGGAGATAGATGCCTCCATTATTTATGCCGATTATTATTATATAGAGGCGTTGCTGAGGTTGAAGAGGCTGAATGAAAACAAGAATGTGTTAGGATAAAACGAAGCGGGTGGATTCAGAAAATCCACCCGCTTCGTTTTATCTTTCCCCTTGCCAGATACTTATAATCTTTCTGCGTATCGTCAGTATATTCAGCAAAGACACCGCTAGGAACAGTATGCCTCCTGTCAGTATGCAGGGCAGTAGGGAACCGGTTTCCAGTTGTGGGAAAAGGGTTTGTACTACTTCTGTATAATAGGTGCGTATCCATGCCACACTGCCGACGGCAAGGAGCAGAACGAGTATGTTCAGACCGACGGTGAGGACATAGTAAGGAAGAGCCACTCGCGTAGGACTGTAGCCTATCAGCAGCAGATTCTCCAGTTTCACGGTATTCTTTTGGAGCAGCAGGAAGATGCTCAGCATCAGTATGTAGAATGAAAGGATGCTGATGAACAGACCTACGCCCATCACAATTCCGGTGATGAGGCGTAGGAAATAGGTGGTTTTGCCGGCATCCAGGCTGTCGCCTTCGGTTTCGTAGTTCTTCTGCTGAAAATAGTCGGTGATGGCGGTATCGGTGGGATTCTTCACTTTTACGATGAGGCGCGAAGGCTGGGCTTCTTTGTCGGGAGCAAAGTTCCGGTTGGCCCAGTCCATGAAGGATTGGGGAACGAGGATGGTGTTCAGGCGGTTGGAGAAGCCGACGATGTTGCCTTTGTATTGCTCTACACGTCCGTTGCCACGCATCATGATATCCATTTGTATCAGGCTCATCAATCCTTCCGACAGTTTGGGCAGACTACGGCTTTGTGCAAAACCGAAGTTGTATAGGTTCAGATAGTTGCGGGGGATGATGATGGGGATGACCGGCGTTGTTTCATCGAAATGCCATTTATCCAGGTTGACGTCTACGTACTCGTCGGGGACGGCTTCGAAGAACATTTCTGTAGAGAGGTGGATGCCTGCTTCCTGCATGTCCAGTCCGGCAGAAACTTTGAACAAGGTGGGGGTGAATGCTCCTACGCTTTGGGTGAAGGGCTGCTCCGCCAGCTCTTTGATTTCGTCTTTGGAGAAGGTATTGCTTTTCCCTGCTAGGCTGCCGAGGGCACTTATCTTCTTGGTAGCAATGATATAGTCCTTCTTCATGAAGCTGTCTCCCTCTGTAAAGACGGGGAGCACGTCGCGGTAGAACTGCACGCTTAGCAGTACAATCATCATGCCGAAAAGGTTGGCAAGGAAGAAGCCGGAGAGCTGTCCGACGCTGATATGCTGACGCAGCAGTTTCCAAACAAGTCTGTTCATATTTTTGGTTTCGTTTTTATAAATGATAATTTAGCGGAGTATCTTAAATTCCTCCGCCTGAAAGGGGAGGT